>Ga0190273_10000017_pt1 | contig 136709 bp, 131 predicted proteins | sample Popmic504IS_FD_134513 | JGI IMG/M metagenome (GOLD analysis project Ga0190273, IMG submission 134513) | Populus adjacent soil microbial communities from riparian zone of Shoshone River, Wyoming, USA - 504 IS | ecosystem: Environmental > Terrestrial > Soil > Riparian zone > Trees stand...
ATCAACCATTCAACTTCATCTGCTCCAGGATTGCTGTCTTGGGAACTAATACATGTACTATAGCAGTTATTTTTGACAAAAACCGTTTTCAGTAAAACGCTCTTATAGAAGGGGTTTCAAGGGTATAAAACTGCTCTGAATATCGAGTTTATATATGTAGGATTTACGCAAAGTGCACAATAAAATCAACTGATCCAAATACGTCGTTCCCGCGCAGGCGGGATCCATTGAGAGTAAGGAACTATTAGCCTTAATATCAACGGAAATATCTATTACATGCAAAGTCAGTTCTAACGAATTTTGCCAGAATGGATCCCCGCCTGCGCGGGGATGACGCACTTGAATAATATCTCTTTATAAGAGAGTAGATTACATACCTATTAGATGAGCTTCGCAATAAACCTACCTATACCTTCGGGCTATTTTATCGTCTCGAATAGTGGATTCTATTTTAAAATAAGATCTTTAGCATTATCGGCAATTGCTAATTGCCTGTGTCTGAATGTTAGTTTGCTTTGGTGAAGAGAGGCCCTCAGTGAATGAATATTGAGGAAAAAACAGAGCAAACTCGTCAGCCTGCTGTGAGCGCGGGCAAAAACTTTTATCCACTCAACTTTAAACATCTTTTTGAAATCTCACCAACGCCCTACTTAGTATTAAAAGCGGATTCCCCTAAATTCACCATTGCGGCTGTCAACGACTGCTATTTAGCAGCAACTCTCACTAAACGCCCGGATATTCTCGGTCGAGGAATTTTTGAGGTTTTTCCGGATAATCCCAACGATGCAAGCGCTACCGGGGTCAGTGACTTACGGACATCATTAGAGAGCGTTATTCAACGGAAAGAAGCTCATATTATGAGCATTCAGAAATATGATATTCCACTCCGGGAAGACGAAGGGGGAGGTTACAAAAAAAAGTACTGGAGCCCGGTTAATACCCCTCTTTTTGATGATGAGGGAACCGTCCAGTATATTGTTCACCGGGTTGAAGACGTGACTGAATTCATGCTGTTTCGGGAATACTCGTCGGGAGAAGCCGAAAAAGTTCAAGCTCATACGATGCAAATGGAAGCGGAAGTCCTTCGAAATTCGCACGAAGTCAGAGAAGTCAATCAAAAGCTCATGAATGCTAACACAGCATTGGAAAGCAGGGAACAAGAACTAGCTCAGGCCAACGACAATCTGCAAGCGCTCGACAAAAGTAAAACCGCTTTTTTTAATAATGTCAGCCACGAATTCCGAACGCCGCTCACCCTCATGCTAGGGCCTTTAGAAGAAGCTTTAAACGACATTGGTGCCGAACCCGACATTCAGCACGAGCGTTTGGAAATGGTTCATCGCAATACCTTGCGTTTAAAGAAACTTGTCAATACCTTGTTGGATTTTGCTCGAATTGAGGCAGGACGGCTTCAGGCCAGCTACCGTGCCACACCTTTATCCAGTTATACCCAAGAACTGGCCAGTATGTTTCGCTCCGCTATCGAGCAGGCCGGTTTAGAGCTGGGCATCGATTGTCCCGACTTAAGCCAACCCATTTTTATCGATCGCGATATGTGGGAAAAAATTATTTCCAATCTCCTGTCCAACGCCTTTAAGCATACCTTTGAAGGCAGTATTCGCTTACAGATGCGAGAATTTAAAGACCATATTAAACTCACCGTTCAAGATACCGGCATCGGTATTCCAGCAGAACACCTCGCCCATTTATTCGAGCGCTTTCATCGAGTTCCAAATGCGCCGTCCAGAACGCATGAGGGCAGCGGCATCGGGCTCGCCTTTGTTCAGGAACTGGTTAAGCTCCATGGTGGAAGCATTCGGGTTGAAAGTGAGATGAACAAAGGAACGGTTTTTACACTGTCCATCCCCACGGGCAAGGCACATTTGCCCGAGCAGCAGATTGAAGCCGAACACATGCAGGCATCAACAGCTTTGGGAACTCAACCCTTTGTGGAAGAGGCTCTTCACTGGCTTCCAGAAAAGACTGATAAAAAAATAAAACGCGAAACGTCAGTACCCGTGGCAGAGTTTGTGAGATTACCGTGGCCAGGTATTTCTCACGCGGGAAAAGCCCGAGTGCTTTTGGCGGACGACAATGCTGATATGCGGGCCTATGTTTACCGCCTTCTGAAACCGTATTGCGATGTTGAGACCGTATCCGATGGGCTGAGCGCTTTAGCAGCAGCCAGAGCCAATCTACCTGACATAATTCTTTCCGATATTATGATGCCCTTGATGGATGGGTTCGAATTCCTAAAAAACATCCGAAACGATGCCGCCTTGCAATCAACGGCTGTTATTCTGCTTTCCGCACGGGCAGGGAGTGAGGCGCAGGTAGAAGGACTCGAAGCCGGAGCGAACGATTATCTCGTAAAGCCCTTCCAGGCTGCTGAACTGTTGGCACGGGTAAAAACAACTCTGGATCTTCAACGCGTACAGTACCAGACGGAAATGCGGGAACGAAACGCTGAATTGGAGCAACGGGTTATTGAAAGAACCGTAGAACTAGAGGCTGTGAACAAAGAGTTGGAAAGTTTTGCCTATTCCGTCTCTCACGATTTGCGGGCACCCTTACGTGGCATTAACGGATTTAGCCAAGTATTGCTCCAGGATTACCAGGACAGGTTGGATGAGGACGGGAAACTTTACCTGGACAGAATTTGTAAAAACACCCAGGAGATGGGTGAGCTCATGAATTCCTTATTATCGCTATGCTCTATTAACCGAAGCGTTCTAGAAAAAGTAGAATTTAACCTGAGCGAAATGGCAGAGACCTTTTTTGAGGATCTGAAGCGTCAAGAGCCTGACCGCAACGTTGAGTTTAAGATTCAGAACGATATGCAGGTTCACGCCGATATGCCTTTAATTCGCGCCGTAGTGGAAAATCTGCTTGGGAATGCGTGGAAATATACGTCCAAACAAAAGCACGCCGTGATTGAGTTTAAACAGGTGAATCATGAGGGTAAAAAGGCCTATTGCATTCAAGATAATGGTGCGGGATTTGATATGCAGTATGCCGATAAATTGTTTGGGGCGTTTCAGCGCTTACACAGCAGTTCGGAATTTCCGGGAAATGGAATTGGATTGGCGACGGTGGCCAGGATTGTCCATCGGCATGGAGGGCAGGTGTGGGCCGAAGCCGAACCCAACAAAGGCGCCTCTTTTTACTTTACGCTGGGGTAATTACTGTCCCTAAAACGCCTGAAAAATCAGAACCATATTTAGAATCAAAATTAATACCGTGCAAATAGTCGCCGCAACAGCCTGTAATTTGGAATTGGCAAAGCGTCCCATAATGTCTTTACGGGTACTGAAAATAACCAGGGCAATCAAGGGCAGGGGCAACGTAAGACTTAATACAATTTGGCTTTTAATGAGAATTGACGTGGGGTTAAACCCCATCGCAACGATGACAAAGGCAGGTAACATGGTGAGGAGTCGGCGCAACCAGACCGGAATATGAAAGTTAACAAACCCTTTCATGATCATATCGCCCGCCATGGTCCCAACTGTGGAACTGGAAATACCCGAAAAAATAAGGGAAAGCACAAACAACAAGGTCGCCCCGCTACCCAACACAGGCGTTAAAAGCTTGAAGGCCTCTTCTATTTCAGTAACATCCTGGTGTCCCTTTTGAAACGCTGCAGCGGCCAAGAAAACGATCGCAATATTAATGGCTCCTGCAACGGCTAAGGCGATAACAACTTCCCGATTGGAAAATTGAATCAGTTTCTTTTTATCCTGAATGCTTTTGCTGGAACTGCGATTTTGCGTTAAGCCCGAATGGAGATAAATGGCATGCGGCATCACCGTCGCCCCGATAATACCGACCGATAAAGCAATGGCATTGCTATCCGGTAAAGAGGGCACCACCGCATGATACAGGGCTGAAGACCAATCAGTATGAATAATAAACATTTCCCCGAGGAAACAAAGGCCGACCAGCGCAACCAGGGTTCCGATTGCCAATTCCAAAGGACGAAACCCCTGCTTCCCCAAATGAAGAATCAAAAAAGTGAGAATACCGGTGATGATCATCCCTGTCATCAAGGGAATATGAAATAGCAGGGACAAGCCGAGCGCGCAACCTAGAAATTCGGCCAAATCAGTCGCCATAGCGGATATTTCGCTACCCACCCACATCAAAAAAACAACGGGTTTGGGAAAGTGTTCCTTGCAGAGTTCGGGCAGGTTTTTATCGGTAACAATGCCAAGTTTTGCAGAAAGCGATTGGAAAAAAATAGCCATAATATTGGCAAGAATAATAATCCAAAGTAGCGCATATCCATATCGTGCACCAGCTTGAATATTAGTGGCAAAGTTGCCCGGATCAATATAGGCAACTGAGGCGATAATCGCCGGGCCTGCGAGCGCCGTGAGACTTTGGAAGGTGGGTTTGTTTCCATCTAAAATACCCCGAATATGAAGTCGGGTCGTTTCAGTCAGCGAAAGCCGGGGGTAAATTTGAGCAGCCGATTGATTCATTGTGTTAAATTGCCTCAGGCAGTTAAAAAGCCGGAGATCGCAATTACGAGCTCCGGCAGGGTATATGAAAGAATTTACGCTTTGATAGACGTGGTATCTTTAAAGCCGTGATAAATAGGCTTTGCAGCCGGCGAGTTTTCATCATCCGCATTAACCACTTTTTCTAAAAGACCGCCTTGAGGCACGGGATCTTTGACCATTTTGAAGCTGGGAGGCTCATTCCAAGGACCAACCTTCAAATCACCGTTTTGCGACAAGTTGAAGTAAAGATCTACCGTTTCATCCGGCGCTACATTCCCGAAGAGCGGTTCATCCAGCTTACCGATCGAGTCGAGTGCTTTCATAAACATTTGTGTGTGGGAGATTTCCCGCGTCAACAAGAAAACCAGTGCTTTTTTGGTTCCTTCATCCGGCGCGATTTTGATAAGCGCTTCGTAGGATTGGCGAGCGCCTGCTTCAGCGGCGATATTACAACGCAAGTCCCGAACGACGTTTCCGCCTTCATTGACATAAGCGCCGGTCCAACTGCTGCCTTGATCATCAATCAGGTGAGGACCAATGCCACGAATTTGGAAAAGGCTGGATTTGTAAGCATCCGTTTGGTCAGTGCCTTCGGTATGCTGTTCAATCATTTTACCGATCATTTCGAGGTGGCTGAATTCCTCAATGGCGATATCTTGGAGCATGTCGCGAATCGGTGCATTTTCAATGTGGAAGGATTGAACCCAATATTGGAGTGCTGCCGTTAATTCACCGGTAGCTCCACCGAATTGTTGCAACAGCATTTGAGCGAATTTAGGATCTCTTTTTGCTTTATCTACTTCTACAGGCATCATCAGTTCTTTTTTATGCAGAAACATAAATGGATATCCCCTTAAATATTTTTTTGGTATCAGTGAGAGTGATTTACAAGCCTAGCGGTTTTATCGAGTGTCTACTATTCGTCACTCTGATAATTCACTACTGCTCCACTGACTCGTATGCGGTATACCATTCTAAAAATAATAATATAGTTAAACTGAGCTATTCATTGGTTTCTGCTAGAGCTTGGCTAGCATTTTGTATAAAGAATTCATCAATTTCGTTAAGCATTTCGATTTTTATAAGACAGTACGGATTAAAATCTGTTTTAAGCCTATCTGAACGTCACGCTCAAAAAGGGAAAGCCCTAATGCATTACAAAATCCTTGGATTGGCCTTATGCTGGTGCTTGATGACTGTACCTGCCCTGGCGGATCTGGAGATTACAATGCCAGTTGCCCCACCAGTGCCACAGTGGTCAGAGTTTGCACCTGTTAAGTATATTAACCCTTCATCCCGTCCCGTTATGGCACCGCTTTCAAAGAAAAAGAAAGCCCTGATTATTCTAGGGGGGTTATTCAATCCTTTGTTACCAGTCGTCGTTTTCGGAATCCGAAAAATGAAGGAAAAGAACGAGCTTGAATTAAAAGAGTATTGGACGCGTCGTAAAATTCAATTCGATAATGAAGTGGCAACATGCGACGCCACAACAGACAAAGCCATGTGTTTTATGCAGGTTCGGCAAATGGAAAGCCAAAAAAGTCAGGCTATTGCCACACCCCTCACCAACTGAACCAGTGATACCAGACGATATGCGACTATCGCGCAATAGAGGCAAGCCACATAAGGCTATCCAGCTCTTCTACGACTGGCACCCTCGCTTAGCAATACAAATGGCACCTCCAACACTTATTTTGACTAGCATTGGCACCATGACAAGCTGTGATAGGCAGTTATAGCGGGCTTTATTCAATAATCCTCTATCGGATGTATACAGCGTTCTCGGTCCGTGGCCGATTAAGTTTATATCAATCCACATCTCTCTCTTTCCCCTGATGAATTACACGGTGCCTTGACTGCATAGTCAAAGCACCTTTTTCTTTTGGAAGGAAACGCAAGCCGCTACACCGATCACAATGTTTCACCCATAGATATAATTAGAGAAACTTCGCTTACTAGACATTTTGTTGATTGATAATTCATTCATCTACATAACTTAAATGTCATTCCCGCGCAGGCGGGAATCTCAAAGCGCGAAGCGTAAGCTAAGAAAGCAACTATAATTTAATGCGTATTTAGGCCCGTCACACCTTGATAAAAAGCCATAATTTCTGTATCTGAAGCTTTGCTTATAAAGTCTACAACTTTTAAGGCTAATTGATAATCAGAAAACGTTTTGTTACCTAAAGAATTATCATTATCTTTGTCAATTCCAATATACCTCAATAAATGCTTTGTTCTAGTTGAACAATCTTTAAGCTTAGAAACATTATATTCAGATAAAGCGTCGAAAAACAACTCAAGAATATGGTTTGTAATTTCATATCCTGCTATTTCTATATTAGCCTTTCTTTTATGAATATAAAGGCTATTGTTGAGATATTTTCTTTTAAATTTTTCTATTTTGTTTTTATCTAAGTTGTGATTTGAAATATGACATTCATACTGTAAGTCAAGCAAACCTGAAATAGGTACTAAAGAACTATTCTTTAAAAACCCCTCAAAAATATTTAAATTTACGACTTGCTTCTTAAATTGTTCGAAAAGACAAGGTACTAACATTCCTAACACTTCAGAACGAATTGCTTCTAATGCTTTAAGTTGTTCACTCTTAATCGGTACATTTGAGTCGTAATCAATCAACTTAGAAATAGAATATTTTATTTTTTCGTAGTTAATTATTATCTCTTTTATTCTATCTAAATCTTTATCGGTTAGGTGTTCATCTTTCAATAACTGATTGAGTTCCTAGGGTAAAGTTTTACTGTCTAAATCAAATAATTTATGCCCCTTAATGACTATAAAATACTTATGCTCATAGATTGTAAAGCCCAGACTATCATTTCCCCAAAGCTTCATTGCATCAATCATCAAATTTTCTGGATTTGCATGTCCGTTTATAATAGCATCTTCAAAATCAAGTACTAAGTTACAAATATCATCAGCACTTTCTACTAAGTATACAAGTGGATGTCTTATATATTGAGAAGAGTTTTCACAAGATTCGGTATTAAAAGGAAGAATTCCCGATTTAACAATCCAATCAAAAATATCTGCTTCACTTTCAAAATAACCGAATTTATCTTTATTAATATCTTTTGGATATTTTCCAGCCAAAAAAGGATATTTAAGTCCAGCAGCGAGTGTAATATTAGAAAGCTTAAGTCCTGTACTTAAAATAGCTTCTGTATGCTTAACAGGAAGAACTTCAGGGCTTTTCCCAGCTAGTCGGGTGGCTATTCTAAATCCATTAGCGTTTCCATCAAACCTTTTAAAGCCATTGAGTTGAGCTCCATTTAAATGAAATGTTGTTTGTTCATAATAAAAATGCTCTCCATTTTCTTGATCTCTAGCTAAGAATTTTTTGTTAAAAAAATGCTTTATAGCATCTTCACCCGCGTGACCAAAAGGAGGATTTCCAATATCGTGTAATAAGCAAGCCGTCGCAATAATCAGAGCTAAATCTTTGTCCTTTGGAGCATCTTCTAAGCGATTGATTGGTTGACCGTCTTCATCCTGACAGAAAAGCCAGTTATCTAGCATTTTCCCGAATGAATAGCCAACACTTGCAACTTCTAAGCTATGTGTCAATCGGTTGTGGTTATGATCTTGTTTTGAAAGTGGAACAACCTGCGTTTTATCGCTTAATGCTCTAAAATAAGCTGAGAATAGGACTTTATCGTATTCCTTTTCAAATTGAGTTCTTCCATCTCGGCTTTGTTTACCAGTTTCTTTTTCTTTCTTTTCCTTCCAGCAGTTAAATGTTTTATTAACGGCCTTAATCTGATCCGTAAGTAACTCTTTCAATTCATTCTTTGCATCAGTATTCTCAGACATAATCTCAACCTCCAAACGGAATATCGGATTTTATCGACTTGCCAAAGCTCATCTTTAAGTACTTAAGATTTTCACAAAACTGGTTTCAACATCCTCGTTTCCTGCAAACTACGCTTCGCGGGCGAGATTCCCGCCTACGCGGGAATGACGTTTTTTAGAACTACGGAACATAGTCCTATCCATGAAACCCAACAGTGAAAAGTAAGAATTGGATACACTTAACCCATTTTGAAAATCATTGTAGCACTACAATTAGAAATCTAACTCCTCCCTAAACCAAAAATCCTTAAAAAGCACTGACTTCTAAGGATTTTTGAAAAGTGATGGGTAAACGAAAACCCAACTCTACAACTTCACAGAAATAAAAGGTTAATTAGACCTATTCTGCCTTATGGAGCATAGTCTGGATTTTTTCAATCAGTTCATCCGTATCGTAAGGCTTTTGAACCACGGGGAATTCCGTTTTAACATCCTGCCCGGCGTATTCATTGGTATAGCCCGTGGTCAGCAAGATTTCACAGCCGGGACGATGTTGCTTGGTATACTCTGCCAACTTAATACCATTGATCCTCCCAGGCATCGCGATATCGGAAAATAATAAATCAAAGTGTTTTCTGGAATTGATGATGTCCAATGCAGCCTGCCCACCGGACGCCTTTAAGACTCTATAATTCTCCGACAGCAGAATTTCTTCTGTCATTTCAAGCAGTTCTACATTGTCATCCACAAGCAAAACCGTACTTTTATTGTCCGTTATCGGGCTTTTTTTCGCTTTCGATAAAGGAACTTCTTCGGCTTTCAAATCCGTGTAGGGGAAGTAAAGCTGAACTTCCGCACCCTCTCCCGGCTCACTTTGAATATGCATAAATCCTCTGGATTGACGCATAAAGCCATACACCTGGCTCAGGCCCAAGCCTGAACCGCGACCGATATCTTTCGTGGTGAAAAAGGGTTCTGTCACTCTGGTTAATACGTCCTGAGTCATACCGCTACCGGTATCTCTGATGGAGATTTCAACATACTTACCGACACTGGCATCGGGAATGTTTTCCGCGTCTTCTGCAGATAAATCTCTATTTTCAATTGTAATAAAAACCTTTTTTTCCGAGACATTTTCTACTGCATCGCGGGCATTAACCAGAATGTTAATTAAAGCCAACTCAAACTGGATGGCATCCACTTTGGTAATCCAGATGTCCGGCGCAAGCTGAATATGAATTTCAATTTCTGATCCGAGCGTTTTTGCCAGAAGATTGTTTAAACCTCTTACCGTGCGATTGAGATCAATGGGTTTGGCTTCCAGCTTTTGCTTGCGCGCAAAGGCTAACATTTGCTGCGTTAGCTTTTGGCCTTTTAAAGCGGCATCATTAATCCGATCCAAATATTTCAGCAAGGCACCATCTTGGCTAACGATTTTGCGCAAAAGCTTCGCATTACCCAGTATCAGCGTGAGTAAATTATTAAAGTCGTGCGCCAGGCCGCCCGTTAACTGGCCGATAGCTTCCATTTTCTGAGCCTGATGAAGGGCCGATTCCGCATTGCGACGACGTGTTACATCCAGTTGCGAGCCAAAGAAATAAACCAGCTTTTCATTCTGATCGTAAATCGGACTGATAAACAGAGCATTCCAGAACGGCGTGCCGTCTTTTCGATAGTTGAGAATTTCCAGGGTTGTGTGGTCTTCTTTTTTAATGTTTTCCCGAATTTGAGTGACGGACTCCTGACATGTATCCGGCCCCTGCAAAAAACGGCAGTTGCGATTCACAATTTCATCCAGGGAATAGCCTGTCATTTCTGCGAAGGCCTCATTCGCAAATACGATAGGGTGATCGGGTAAGTTGGGGTTCGTTACAACCATCGGCATTCGGGTCATTCCCACTGCCGCAAAGAAAATATCACTTTGCCCTGCCAAATCAGGATTATTAACTTCGGAAGAAGTATAAGGTGTTAATTCGTCTCCCCCATCAAAGTTATGACTTGAGTTTGGCATCTTTCTATCCTTGATGATAATTGATCAATATTTACCTAACATAAGGCTCTACTGTCATCAACCGCTATTGTCATAGAGTAGGATAGTCAGCCTTAACGCCTAACGATGTTCACCCTTTGAAGTCACCCCAAAACCGTTACCATTGGATGACGTTTGCTAATTCTTAACCCTTTGTAAACTATAAGCCACTTTTCAGCCATAGTCTTGTACCGTTTAGCAGACAGAGCTTGCTGCCAGAAACCCGTTTAACGTTTCAGACAAACCCGACTCATTAGCCGTTAACACCAAATCCAGCTTACCTAAAATGACAAAATCCGAACCGTAACTTTCCTTAGCCGTGTCTTTATTCAGGCTTGTCATAAGGCCTATTTTGAGACCTGGAAATTCCTGCTGTATCTGTTGTGCAAGCGTGTATCCGTTCTCAGCTCCGGCCAGCAGAATATCAATAATGACAGCGTCAACGCTTTGTTTTCTGAGAATTTCTAAAGCCTGCATTCCACTTAAAGCTATAAACACGCTGTTGCTGGGCGAGTATAAGTCTGTCAGCAATTCCAACGTTTGGGATTCATCATCCACGAAAAGTAGATTTCTCACATTTCAACTCCAACAAAATTTGGATTCTCTATCAATAATATGGGTTGAGCTAAACTTTTCCTATTAGAAGCCAGGATGAAACCATAGGGAACCGTATAAGCTTACCTTGCTACGCTATTGGATGGCAAAGCAAGCCAAGAGGTTATTCCCATTACCCTGAATGGCTAGGATCAAGGTTAACCAAACTCGTAATTCTAGGACACAACTGTTTCCATTAATCTTCTAAGCAATTAATAGGTTTTACATACTTCAACGCAGTACAGTGCAGGTTCGCAATTTTGCGGACCTTTCTTTTTTGAGTTCACATCAAAAGCTAAGGTTAAAAATTTTGGTTGTCTATTATTGTTGAGTATCCTGCTCAGCTTTAGCTATTTAATTTAACTTTAGTATTGTGGGTGTCATGCGAAATATGATATAAATCCATATTAATTCTCTCAAATTTTACTGTGTCATTTTTCAAAATCTCAAGAACTTGTTTACTGAGTATTAGTCACACTGAGGCTACATTCTTTGAAAACGATTCTTATGGTTGAAGATACTCAAACCGATGAGCTTTTAGCGATTAGAGCTTTAAAAAAAAGTGGCGTTAATGATGAAATTGTCGTCGTACGAGACGGCCAAGAGGCTGTCGATTTTTTATTTGGTTTGGGAGACTACAAAGATCGGGACTTAAGCGCCGTACCCAGCATCATCTTGCTTGATTTGAAGCTACCCAAGCTGAGCGGTTTTGAGGTTTTACAGAAAATAAGAGCAAATCCAGTCACGCAGCATTTGCCCGTGATTATGGTGACATCTTCCTGCGAAGAACAGGATATTCATAAAGCTCAGGAATTGAACTCGAACGGCTATGTGCAAAAGCCCATTACCCACCCGGAGTTTATTAAAGCCTACGAGCAACTAGGGAAATTTTATATTTCGCTGGATGAAAATTGTACGAATGAGAATTGCGGACGGCTGACTTTTACGATCAAAAACTAGCTGTCATTGAACGCCCATTCTATGGCCGTAGATAAAAAGCATTTTCAAAGCTATAAAATAGGCCCACATTTAGACTTCTCCCAAAACAAAAAATCCTCGGAAAGCAATTGCCTTCTGAGGATTTTTTGAAAAGTGGCGGGGTATAGGGGAATCGAACCCCTCTCTCATCCGTGACAGGGACGTAGGCTTTATCACTGAAAGTGTTGTCTGGCGTGCTTTGTGCCATGATTCTATTTCCTGCTGCTTTAATAAATGTCTTACTTTGTGTCCCAGTTGGTTTTTAAGACCAATTTTTTAGCTCTTTTTTTCAGAGTGGTTTCATCCTATTTCAATTCGTAAATCAAACTCAAGGCGTGAAAATTGATTGTTATTTACGGGCTTTAGCAAAATTAGGGATATCACAGCATGGATTTTACCTTTTTCGTCGATTCTAGAGCCTTTTAGAGGGGTTTCAGATTAAAGGCTCTCAATGAGGCTGCTTCCAGCCCTTACACAAGAGCCCACTATGAAAATGAGCCTTTGTGCTGGGCTGAATGGTCTCAACTGGCAAGCTGTTCATCAAGGTAAAAGTTAATCTCACCTGAGAACGCTTTTAACTCATCCGCTGTCATCGTTTCCATAATGTTGAGCAATTCTTTTTTACGGCGTTCAACTGCTTCTGCTTGAAATTGTGTAATGCCGCTAACGTCTAGCAGTGGATTGAGTTTATGCGCCACTTCTTGAAGGAGCTCTACTTGCTGATAAGTCAGTCCTTCAAGCAGATTGAATAAGGCTAAGGGTAGAGGCTCTACAGCATCAACAAAAGAAGCTTCTAAGGCTCTGTAGCTTGTCTCGTCGTTCGCCTCATAAAGCCAGTCGCTTAGGTTTTCCCGTAAATAAACGACTTGAGCAGTCCGCATATTTGCGGGCTCCCCTAACAAGCCCAACGCCTCCCAAAATTTCATCAAGGGCATTTCTACGCTCCGCTCAATGGTTCTGAATAAGGCCTCATTCTGATTAACATGTGTCGTCGTCATCATCACTAAATTACTCCTCTCACTGACTGGTAATTGTGCTTTTAAGGCCATGGCCTGAACTCCTACTTACTTTTCGATTGCTTGAGTTTTTGCATCTCTTTGTTGAAGATTCGGCCTCTCTGCTGAGGGATAGGGCCATATTTGGGTTTAAAGTAGCCTTCAGGCATGGAATAGATGCGGTTAATCTGTGATTTCACGGTGTAAAGGCCATAGTCTCTAATGCAAACCTGTAACAACCATTCCTCAACGCCCCATGACATCGCCTTTTTCAATATCTCGTCGGTGTAAAGCTCAAGCCTTGGAACGCCTTTTTGCTTTTTCCCCTGCTCAGCCTTTAAATGATTTAAATTAGACTGTTTAGGAAGAGAACGTTTATCTTCTATGGGGTTAAATTCAACACTAGACTTAGAATTTAAATTATTTAAAGCGCGTTGGGATTGTAATTTGGCCCATTCTGGCAACGGCTTACCTTCACGAGCGGCAGCACAAAGCGCCTCGATTTTTTGTCGAGAGTCCATCAGGTGATCCTTTCTATTCAGTTTTAGGAAAATGAACCGCCCAAGCCCGGAACAAGGGCGGTAAGGATTAGCAGGAATATAAACTTAGGGGAATGCTTACCTCTGCCAAAAAGTTCGCGTGTGAGTCGTTGTGAAGACCTCTGATAAACCGTTGGGATGATGGCGCTCTGTTCGGTGGCTTATTTGATCAATCATGGCGCGTTCTTTTCTGGGTTCAATTGCTGGCTTTGGCTTATCCTTGGATGTCTTGGTGAGTGCTTTTGACGGTGGATCATCCATGAAACTAAAAAATTCAAATGGGACTAAAGAAAACATTGCCTACCCTCCTTTCGCATTCAGTTCTTTTAAAGCGGCTTCCGCATCCGAACGGCTGGCCCGTTTGATATTGGCTGATTTCACGGTTGGTGTTTTGCCCCCGTGTTTACTCTTACGTTTACGGGTTTTGATTAAGACAGGTTGACCTTTGCCGCAGTAATAGAATTCACCCGCTTGTAAGGCTTTAATGTCGCTGTCTTCAATGGTGACTTCTGCCTGATCCAGGTAGGGAGCCAAAGCATCACAATCCTGAGTAGAGCGGACACCACCAAACCACCAGCGATTCGCTTGGCTGATAATGTCCTTGTTGACGCTGGCGCATCGTTGGGTAGCTAAAAGCATATTAATGCCCCGTTTACGTCCTCTTGTTGCAATGTTCTCAAAGACGGTCAAGCAGGTTTCTCCTTCCACTTTAGTTAAGCCGGTAGACTTTTGAGGGGCAAACACTCGGGCTTCTTCCACAATGAATTTCACGGGGCGGCGAAGCTCTGGGTTATCCTGAGCGCTAAACAAACTCCCAGCAATCACGGTAAAGAGTTCTTGTTGGTTCTTTTGGGTGCGACTGGATAAGTCCCAGATAACAGAAATGCCAAGCGTTAGAATGGTTTGAATAATTTCATCAATGTCGCTTTTGCTGGCTTCATCCAAGTCGAGAGTGACCGTTTTATGCTCACCGCCTACAATCCAGACTGTAGGGGCGTTCTCGTCTTTCTTAGCTTGCTTACGGTAGTAGTCAGCTAAGGTGTGATTCTCGCCTTCAGGGTCAATGATGAATAACAGTCCACCCGCTCCAATGACTTCTTCAGCAATGATGCCAGCGAGATAAGATTTACCGAAGCCGGAAGAAGCCAGAATGACATCGCGATCCCCGTCTTCTTCCCATTCCCTGGAATCGAGGTAAAAAGGTTTGTTGTTCTCGCCGATTTCATCACCGATCCGCAAGAGATATTTCACGATAGGGGTTTGTAAGCTCAAGGCGGGTTTGATAAGCACCTTTTTAGGACGAGGTTTGAAGATTTCTAAAACAGGAAACTTGAACATTACTGTTTATCTCCTCGATTTTGAGGAACTTGGCTAATGCGTTGTGTCTGTTCTGATTTTTCTCTCAGCTCTTGAAGGCCAGCATAGTAAACCAACTTGCAAGCTAGCTTGGTTCTAGTGCCGTCCTGACAGACCTTTGCCAGTTCCGCTAAATGTTCCCCTGCTTCTCCATCCCCTGCGGATGTGAAATATCCTTGGGCTTCGGTAAAGCTGGGAGGATTAAAAAAGGGGTAAGCAAAGTAACCTCCTACGGATAACCCTGCGGCAATCACCAGCGTTAAGATGTTATTGGCCAAGCCCGTTAACTGCTCAAAAAAGCCTTTTTTCGGTTGGGCGGCCATGGCCGGAGATTCAGTCTCTACGGGTCTATCCACTTCTTTAGCAACCCAGGTTTCTTTATCATTTGCCATTGATGTAATCCTTCAACTTTCTTTGTAAGTGTCTGTAGTTGTTCGCTTTAGCCTCATAAAGGTCTACTTTGCGTTGAAGCCATTGCATTAATCCGTCTGTTGGGATGGCATATTGAACCTTTCCCTTGACCACAAAGCGCACTGATGGCATTCGATTTTCGTGCATGGCTTTGTAGAGTGCCGTCTGTTTCATGACCGTGTAATCCTGAGCGTCATAGACCGAAATATGCTCTCTTCTTTTGATGAGTGACATCGCTATGTCCTTTATCTTTTTTTGTTTTCACTTGGTGTTTCACTCGGTGTTGCACCTAGTGTTTTACTTGGTGAAATTCAGCCCCGTCTCGTTTTTCAGGTTTTAAAAAATGCCTGTCATGAAGTGTCCCTTTATCCTTCTTTTTCCTTTGCTCAATCCGGTTGATGATTCCCTGTAATTTTTGGATGGTTTGTTTTCGTTCGTCATCCGTCATTTGCTTTTGCATGAGTTAGCCTCCAAATGCACAACAAAGTAAGCCTGATGACAGGCGCTCCTAATTTGTTAGCCTTTGTTATCGGTGAATGAGTCTCTGTCTTAGCGGCTCATTCTGAAGGTAAACTGTGAGCATCCTATTCGAGAGTTGGATTTAAGAACCTGCTATTCTTTTATATTGTCGTCTATAGATTTTCGTAAACGAATTTCTATAAATAAATAATAGCATTGTTTTGATAAATGTCTACGATTATCATTATCAAAGTTACAAAAACGTAAACGAAAATCTAAAGAGTGGATATTTAGTGATTCTACCGCTACAATAACGATATGAAGCTAGTTAGGATGATTTATGTCAATAAGCGGACGTGGCGGTAAGCGTGAGGGATCAGGACGCCCAAAGCGTGAACAACGAGAAGGAAAGCCTCCAAAAGTTGTTTTAAGCTGCCGTGTTGAAGCTGAAACTGTGGCCTTTTTGAAGCAAGAGGAGCAACGCACCAGCAAAAGCATTGGTGAACTTGTCGATTTAGCTATTGAAGTGTTGCAGGAAAATTCTGAAGAGCTTCCACCGAACTTGGAGAGCGAAGAAATAGAAACTGAAGATTAAACACTGGCGGGAAATTACAAAAGCAGGTTTCATTATGAACCCATCTAAAGAATCAGAACTAGCAAAAGCAAAAGATAAAAAAAAGCCTCATTTGCCCTCACCGGAACAGGACAAATGGAAAGAAGACACGGAAAAAACCCTGAAATCTAAAAAGCGTCATCCGCTTAAACTGCAAACTCCCGAACAAGATAATGGAAAGCCCTTTGAACTCGTTTGCCACGATCAAACCTTGATTGATTGTCAGCTTTTCGAGGCTACAGGCTTTAGTGATCGCGATGCCGCTATAGAAGTGATGAACCAAGTGGTCAACGTTAGCCCCAAGCCCACCGCAGATAAAGCGAGTGCGGCTTTAGCAATGATTGATGGGATTGCTCCTGCAAGCCCGTTAGAAGGCTTGTTAGCAGCACAAATGACAGCTTGCCATAATATGGCTATGGAGTTTAGCCGTAGAGCTATTACAGACGGGCAGAAGACAGAGCTGGTTGATATCAATCTCAATCGTGCTACCAAGCTGATGCGAACATTTACCGCTCAAGTGGAAGCCTTACAAAAGCTCAGAAACAAGGGACAACAAAAAATCACCGTTCAGCACGTGCAAGTCGGCCATGGCGGACAAGCCATCATTGGAGATGTGCATAAGGGAGGGGGAGGCAATAGGGAGTGAGCATAAAAAGTGAAATGAACCCCATGCCCAGCGGGGAAAAAGTTAACATTAATGAACATTTTGGCTTTGGTTTTCTTAAAAATGGAAATCCCACGGGAAATTATCTTAACGCTCCTCGCTGTAATGCCAAAGCAAAAAGGACAGGTTTAGCTTGTCGGCAACCCGCTATGGCTAACGGCAAGTGTCGAATGCACGGGGGATTATCAACAGGGCCTAAAACGGTTGAAGGCTTAGCACGCTCTAAAAAAGCGAACTGGAAACATGGTTTTTTTAACGCTGAATCCAAGGCCTTGAGCGAGCAGCTTAGGCATGAATATCAAGCAATGCAGGCATTTTTAAGGCTATCCAATCAGTCATTTTAATGAAGGGACTCGCTGTTCATGGCACAAGACGCCAATAAGATTCAGGAATTACAAGAACTAGGCTATAGATTTAACGATGAACAGAAGGCTTTTTTAAACAAGCTTTCTTCACAAAAGAAAGAAAATCCTTACCTTTCAAGATTAGAATTCTGCTTTTCCACACCTCAAATTACAAGGCATGATTTTAAACAAGCACTTCTTGAAATCGCTTTAGGCCATAAGCAAACGAATTTATATTTCGAGAATGTTCATTCTGTTGAAGAACAAAAGAATGTCGTTCAATTTTTAATAGCTAATAAGCTTACAAAAGTCGACGATTGGAAGAACGACTATATTCAAAATAAAAAACCAAGAACCACTATCGTAATTAGCACAGGCGAATGGAAAACACCAACTGATGATGAGGCTTGGATTGAATATCTCAGATCACTAGTTTACAAATTCAAGCAGATTGAGACTGCTTACTATGCAGCTAAACTAGAATGCAAAGCTATGGGAATAAATATTCCCCATGCAATTCTGACTGAACCTTTTAGCCGGTTATTCTCAAATGCTGAACTAGCAAAATATATTCTTATTTGTGAGCAAAGCTTTCCCGCTGACTTAAACTCAGGAGAGCTTGCAAATCCTCAGTTAACTTATGCTCCCGAGAGAAAGCTTACTTCAAATATCAATGTTCAGTTTGCTGCTTGTGAAATGCTTTTTCCAGAAACAAAAGCCTTTTTCAATGCTTCGAAAGCTCAATCTGATGATTTCAAAGTTTTAGCTCACTATCAAACCCACATGTGGAAAGAAATTGAAGACCTGCGTAAAAGCGGAGTTTATGACTCTGACTTTCAAAAAATAGAAATCATCAATTGTGTCAGACGTTATTTAATGCTCACTGGATTAGTGAGAGGAGTGAGCGAGCAGGAAAACTTTTTCTTCGAAATCTTTGAAGTAATGAAACAACATCGAACTTTATTGTTGTGCGTGGGAGTTGGCGTACTTCCTGACGTAGAACAAAGTCGAATTGTTGATAAACAGTCACTACAGCTAAAAGAATGTCGAAAGCTATCCCAGTTGAACCTTTCTGTACTTAAACACCTTGCCGCTCATAATGGATCTTATTGCGAAATTGAAGAACTACAAAGTAAATTTTGGCCTGCTTCTGCACCAGGGGAAACTGAAAACATCAGGCAATCTATCAGCAAAATCCGCTCTGCTCTGGTAAAAGATGGATTTGAGAAGACGTTGAACATGAAAAAAGGTGGAAACAAAGCATTAGGCTATGGTGTGTTTTTTGACGAAATGCAAATCGATAACATTAGGATGACTTTAGACTGTGAAATGTCTGTGAATTCTCTGTGAAATTTGGCAGATTTACTGTGAATTAAAACAATCACAGTGAAATGAACGTCCAAGGCCTACTATGGTTCTGCAAGCCAACGAGTCGCAGAATGCTCAAGGGTTCAAGTTTTTATTTCCCTTTTATTCTGCCAGCTCGTTGAAGCTGGCTTTTTTATTAAGTTGATAAAGGGAAATCCAATGAACCCAAAACTCAGCCCCATAGGGCTTAACTCTGGTGTGCTTACTGACAGGCAAAAAGAGCCATTTGAAGCCTCCTATAACAGCATAATAGTAGTGAATGCCCACAGTCCATTTATTAAAGTCCCAAAAGATGCTGCACTCACTATCCGCACTTTAAGTGAATTACGCAAAAAGGACTGGAGAAGTACAAATAGGTGGAATTCTGAAGGCGACTATATTGGATGGCTTGGTGAGCTTGCCATGCAACGCTATTGCGATATTCCAGCAAGTCAAGCTCTGGCTGAATTTGAAACAGGCTTAAGAGGCGATTCAGGTTATGACCTGATTTCAAATGGATTAAAAATCGATTGTAAAGCTACCAAGGGCTCAGCAAAAAAGTACAAATTTTCGAAAACCAATAAGAACACCATTAAAGCCGATGCTTACGCTTTCGTGTACATCGAAGACGGCGCTTTTGAGTCCAGAGCTTACCTTTTAGGTTGGTCACATCGCGCAGATATTCAGCCATTCAAGCGATTCGATGGTCAAAAGGACTTTGTTAGGGCAGAAACCCTTAAACGGGCTGGTGTCTTAAATCCCGTCTCAATGCTGAGAGAGCAACATCATCAAACCGTTTCCAGTAACACCGAACAAACCATTAATGAATAAGGAATAAAAACACATGGCTAAACACTCACAACCATTCTTCGAAATCACAACCCGGCTTTATTTGCCTCTTGATAGTGACCTTAAGCAATTAAGCCAGCTACATGGGATCGATTTCTCTGACCTCTTACAACGAGCCGAAGTGATCAACTTTAATAAACCTCGGACTCCTCAAAAAAGTGGCATCCAACGTAAAAAAGCCGCTGATGCAGCAACATCAACGGCTAATTAAAAATCTGTTTTATCACTATCGTGGGGAGGGTGTCAGAAACCCTTCCCACAAAAACTTAAAGGATAATTTATTATGGCACGTTCACGAAACATTAAGCCAGGGTTCTTTAAAAATGAGTTTCTCGCGCAATGTAGCCCTTATGCTCGGCTCTTATTTGCCGGACTCTGGTTACTTGCTGATAGACGAGGACGACTTGAAGATCGTCCTTTAAAAATTAAGGGTGAGCTTTTTCCTTTTGAATCAGTGGAAGTTAATGAACTCTTACAGGAGCTTGCTGAAAGTACAGGCGATTTTATTACCCGCTACACAGTAAACGGACAGGCCCTCATTCAGATTGAGAATTTCCACAAACACCAAAAGCCCCATAAAAACGAGGTAGAAAGCACACTTTCACCATTCATCAAACAACATTCGAGAAATGGAGCGAGTGACTCGATCCAAATTCCGAGCGGTTCGGATTTTATCGGAACGACTCGTGAAAAGGATCTACCCACTCCGGCTGATTCCCTCACACTGATTCCTGATTCCCTCACACTTGAATCCGATGCTAACGCATCTTTGTGTGTGAGTGAAAACGGTTTAGAAAATAATGAGAATGCAAAGCTCGCAGAAGAGGGCATGCTTTACCTTTCTTCTCTAAACAGCCCGAATCATTCCGGCATTGGATGGATTACCGGGTTTCTTCGCATTCAATTTCAAGAATTGGAGATTAGCAGACCTGACCTTACCAAACAGCAAATTTTATCTGTTTGGAGAGACGTTTGCGATACTGCGATCGCAAACAATGCAGTAGCTCCCAAATGGTTCAAGACCACGTTTAAAAATAAATTAGATAAAGTCACAGCAAACACCACAAAAACACCGCTTCCTGAAGCCGGTAGCAATCAGGCTGAAGCTTTGCTTAAATTCTCCACTATCCGTCATTTGGTAACGGGTGAGATTTTCTCATCCAACAACCTTGAATATCGCCCGGAAGCTAAAGGCGGATTGCATCATAAGGATTACCCCAACTTTTACCCCTTGTCTCACCTGGAAGGCATAGAGGAGGATTTATTCAATGATGCTGAATAATGACCTTATAGACGATATGGTTTTACTTCCTCCTCATAACCTGGATGCTGAACAAGCCATTTTAGGAGGCATTCTCTCAAATCCTGAAAGAATCGGCGCAGTCATTGGAATGCTCAAGCCTGAGCATTTCTATAACACGGTGAATGAAAATGCTTACCGGGCAATGCTTGATTGCTTTGATGCTCAATTACCCCTTGAGCCAATTGCGATTAATGACTTTCTTAAGCAAAACGGGAAACTTGATGCCGTAGGCGGAGCAGGCTACGTTTTTGACTTGATGCTTTATTCCAGTGCATCGGCTCCTGTGTTAGATGAAACGAGCTTACGCTATTGGACAAAGCGCATTATTGACCTCGCCCAAAGGCGAGAAACAATAAAAGCCTGTCGTTTGATTGAGCAGAATGCCCAGGATATCAGCGAAAAAACCTACTTACAGGATGCCGAGAATCTTCTTTTCACCTTAGCTGAGTCATTCCCTGACCAGACAAGCACCAGCATCAACCCCATTGATGAGGCTGTCCTCCAGCTTGAGGCGGAGGCCAGCTCTCCCAATGGGGTGACAGGGCTTAAAACTGGTTTCCCGACATTAGACAGGGTTACGCATGGTTTACAGCCTTGGCAGTTAATTACTGTTTCAGCTCGTCCAGGAGGTGGAAAGTCTGCTTTTGCCTTGAATGTTGCTTGTCACGTTGTAATGGAAGAACACAAGCCAGTGCTTTATATCAGTTTGGAGATGACAGCAGCCGAGTTGATGAAACGTGCGATAAAGGCAAAAGCTGGGAATGCTGCCGCGATGGACGCGCTCAAAGCAGCGGCCATGGCGTGGCAGCCCTACCAATCTGATTTGATGATTGAAGATGCAGCAGGACAAACGTTATCTGCTATCCAAGCCAGCATTTTGAAAGCCAAAAAGCAGCGTCCAGACTTAGCGCTTATCGTAGTGGATCACATTGGCCTGATAATGCCGGAGGCTAAAAGCAAGAATCAGAACCGTGCTTATGAGATTCAGGAGATTACAAGCCGTTTAAAGACACTGGCTAAAACCATTCAAGTTCCTATCCTTCAATTAGCCCAAATGAACAGGGCTGTAGAAGGCAGGCAGGATAAAAAGCCTATGCTTTCAGATCTTCGGGATTCTGGCTCAATTGAGATGGATAGCGATATAGTGCTTTTTACCAACATTGAACGTTATGAAGACCGTAGCCCATCCGGTAATGCCTCTATAACCATTGCAAAGCAGCGAGACGGCGTTCAAATGGAAATCCCGCTTCTGTTTGTGCCTCATTTAACATTGTTCAAAGAAAAGAACTGACAACACAAAATATAAATTCTTGCATAACTCTTCTGTTATGATGATTGTTAAATCTGTCAGATGAAAATAATGATTGTTGGTCTCTCACTAATATTGGACGATGAATTATAGAAGAAGGGTAAATCAGAGTGAGCACTACGTTTGATGGGCTTAAAAACCTACGACAATTGGCCGTACCTCAATCTCAAGATGAACAAGATGATGAAAACGAGTCAGCAGATCTGGACGATCTTTTGGATGCCGCTACACCAACAACGCTAGATGAGTTGGAAATAATGGTTGATGACATAAGAACTCTTGTTTTGATGGATAATGACCGATGTGATTCAATTGAAAAACGGGTGGAAAACATAGAAAGCTCAGTAAGCAACTTTTATAAAAGAATTTATAACATCGAACACACCTTAAAAAGAAATCTTTCAAAGGCCGAAATCAACAAGATTCGATGGGGACAGGTGATTCCTGGACTTGGTTGTGTCTTTTATTGGCTAAGCGCACTTAGTAATCATGAGCCGATGAGAGCGGGAAGCCTTGTAACGGGATTGTTGATATATTATGCAATCCTTATCTCTCCAAAAGTCTTGTCCTATTTGGACACACTAAATAAGCCTTCGAACTAAACTGTTTGGTTAAGTGATGTTGCTAAGTTGGTTCTCAAAGATTTTCAAACAAAAAGCTTATTCCAAACCCAAGGTTTCAAACTCACAAAAAATTCATCAAGCCTTAAAATTTGAACTTGAAGGCAACGAATCTTTTATAAATCTTGTTGAGCAGAACCTTGATTTTTTAGACGAGTTTAGTGAAATTCAAAAAAAAGAAGTAATGAATGTGGCCATTGAAGCGGCTATATGTGGTCAAAGGAGTCAAGCTATAGCTGGATTGATCCAAAAACTCAAACCTGACATGGAAAAAAAAGAATTACAGCTGATATCTCAAACATGCATCAGTAAAGTGCAAGCGGCTATAACCCAAGTAAGGGCTGAAAGACTAGGCCTGGATTGGTGCATTTGGCAGACCTGCCAAGATCAAAGAACACGAGCTTCTCATCACGCGATGCAGGGTGTAGCTTTCCAATATTCCAGGAAGCCAGAACCCGAAAAAATAATAGGATTATTGAGCATAGGATGCTATGGGCCGGGAGAAGCATTAGGTTGTCGTTGTTATGCGGCTCCGATTGTCGATGCTGATTTTGAGAAATATCCTCTCAGAGTTTTGATAAATGGAAAAATTGAGACAATGGGCAAACGTAAGTTTAAGAAATTAGTGGGAAACCTTTGATTCAATTTTGTGGTTACTACAAGCCGTAACAATCAATAATTTAACAAGTGTCACTTGCTATAATTGTAATAGCAATTTTAGCAGAGAGACATCGGCATGAACGAAGAGTTACCTTATAAAAAGCAGGTTTCCGCAAAAGATTATTTCTTCTCCACAGGAACATGGACACCCACCATAAACGGCGGCTTAGTCATTCAAACAAAAGCTGCTGCTGCTGAGACGGTTTTTGTCTCCATTCCGTTCAATATTGAGAGAGCAGTTAATCAATATGGCATTAAGGTCGTCTCGTTCAATGTTGTCCATCGGTCTACGGTCGCTGATATGGTCGCCATTACAGCCGCACTTTATAAACAGAATCTTGGCAATCCTACAGTCACTGTCCCGGCAAACGTAACCCGTGATAATATTCCCGTCACTGTAACCTCAGTTCTGACAGCAGATGCTAATTTCAGATTAACCACGGTCACGGTTAAAGATCCGGTCTATGAAAATCCTCTTGGGCCTGTTCCCGATCAAAACTACATTTTGGCGATGGGTTATCAAACAGCGGCTACGACAGTTCTTGTGCTTGGGGATGCCACTATGAATTACAACACAGTGATTTAAAATTTTTCCGGGGCTGTAACGGAAGCAATTCCGATTAAAGACACAAAACTGTTCAAATGCCGGAAGCCTACCGGAACTATAACGGAAGTAATTCCGGAAACTTCCAGCAGTAGTTCGTCAGTTTCTGGAAGTAGTTCTAGAAGATTCCAGAATCAATTCGGTCAGTGTTCGGTCATTCTTCGTTCTATGTTCGTTCTGAGTTCGGTGTGTGCCCGAACTACGTTCGTTCTATGCCCAGACAGAGTTCGGTCAGTGTTCGTTCTAGGTTCGGTTTGTGGTCGTTCTGTGCCCGAAAACAGTTCGGTCAATTCACAGAACATTCCAGAAGTAATTTTGTAAGCTCCAGAAGTAGTTCCAGAACATTCCAGAAGCAGTTCTGTAATTTACAGATAGCTTCCAGAACGGGTTCTGTAAGACCCGGAACCAGTTCGGTCAGATTCCGGATCTTTTCGGTCGTCTTCGGCCTGTGTTCGGCCTGTGTTCGGACCAGTTCCGAAAGGCCTAGGAATGGGTTCGGATAGGCCTATGACTTAGTTCGGATCAGTTCGGTCTGTGTTCAGAACCACTTCGGAAAGACATCTGAACCCATTCGGGCAATATTCGGGAACAATTCTGTAAGCTTCGGAAATAGGGCTCTTAGTTTCCGAAGCGAATTCAGAAAGGCTGCGGAAGCAAGTCGGTAAATTTCAGAAGTAATTACAAAACATCCTGAATCTGATTACAGAAGATTCTGAAAAACTTACAAAAATGATAAAAGTCTAAGCAATGCATCAGCAAAGCAGCCTCTATGTAAGTGCAAGGCGATACAAATGAAACGAGGTTGCAGCTACCAATGCAAAACAATGCACCTGCCGAGCAAACACTAAGCAGGGTAGTGCGGGCACAAAGCTAAAACTACAAAAAAGTTTGAATAAAACGGAGTTTTTTGCAAATCTCAAAATTATGAATCATCCAGCAAATGCAGTTAAAGAACATGGCAATGCAAACCCAAGACAATAGCGAAAGCAAAGAATCTGCAATGCACAAGCCATTTAAACGCAGCTGCAAGACAAATGAAGTGCAAAGGTAGCGCATTAGAAATTTTGCTTGCATCAAAAAGGATTTCTTGATGAATGTCTTCAATCCCAGCCTTTCATCGCATCAATCACCTCTTGCTCTGATGTGCGACAATAACCCATCGTTGTGGTGATTTTGGAATGACCGCAAGCAATCTGAAGCATTTGCAGAGGTCGGCCTTTATTGGCATTGATTGTCACAAAAGCCCGTCTCAAAGCATGGGGGGAGATTTTGACCTTTGCCCGGTCGCCTATCTTCTGCAAAAGCTGATAAAGGTTATAGCGGTTAAAAGCAACGCCATGGCCGTTTAAAAAGAGTGGGCTTGTTGCCGAAGTCGGGGGACATTTAGCCAGGAAGAGCGCGACTGCATCAAGTGCGGCCTTACTTAAACCGATGCGCCGCTTTTTGCCGCCTTTGCCTAGCTCAATGGTGATAGCTCCCTTGTCAAGGTCAATATCAGCCAGGGTAAGCGAACACAGCTCAGAGGCTCTTATGCCCGTGTGTGCCAATAAATGCAATAACACCCATTCATAGGGAGTGTCACAGCTTTGGAAAAGAACCTTAAGATCGTCTGCCGTTACCGTGTGCCGCTTGGGTGGCTTGTGGGCTTTTGGGGCTAATGGCTTGGCCTGTTTTTGAAAGTCCTCACTTAATGCGCCCTGTCGCTGGAGAAACTTCGCCAAGCAGATAACCGCTTTATAGAGCTTTTCGCGCACTGCGAATGAATCAACAGGAACGGCTAACAATGCCTTTTCTAAGCTCTCAAGGCTAACCACTGGATAGGACTTGAGGAATTTTTCAACACGGTAGTGATAAGCGTCTATCGTTTCCGAACTAAAGACCCGCCCATTTAAAGTGCCTTGGGCCATGGCTTTAATCCAAGCATCAAAATAGGCTGAGTGCGGTTTAATTACAGGCTTTAAAGCAACAGCGGCAGAACATTTTTTTTTGCTTTCTTCCTTAACCAATAACAACTCAACGGCTTGAGGATAGATAAGGAAAGTTGATTTAGTGCCATAGAGCTTACTTTTAGCGGGTAGCTTTCCCGATTCGCACCAGCGAGTAACAGTTTTCGGGGTAATGCCTAATTTGCTTGCCGCTTCTTTGACGGTCAAAAAATGTCCTACCTCATGTCCCACTTTTGTCCGAGTTGATGTTATTACCCCTGCTTTTTTATGAGGAATCTCATTATCTATCAAACGAAGAGAGACCCCGGAAAGCTTATCATCAGCCTTCTGGGGTCTCTCAAGGGGTGGCGGGGTATAGGGGAATCGAACCCCTCTCTCATCCGTGACAGGGACGTATTCTAACCGATGAACTAATACCCCGCGTGACAAGCACTTTGTGATTGCTCAGCTCCGTGCAACGCGTCTCGGTTAGCGTGTGTACACTTTATAGCACGAAGATAAAACATGAAACAAGCATCTTTTCTCAAAAATTTTTTCTCACCCTCTAAAGTGCTATAGTGGTTTGCACTATCCAGCCTCTAGAACTCAACCAAACGAGCTTTTTTCGCCATGACCGACACCTCTGCACACAGCACCCCCGGATGGAATTTTGATAACAGCTACGCCCAGCTGCCGGACGTGTTTTTTATGGCACAAAAACCCACCCCGGTTCGAAAACCCAAACTGCTCCTCTTCAATACTCAGCTCGCGGAATTCCTAGGCCTCGATACCAAAGCACTTTCCGGAAGCGAAGGCGCGAATATTTTTGCTGGGAATCAAATCCCGACCGGTGCAGAACCCATTGCCCAAGCCTATGCGGGGCATCAGTTCGGACACTTCACCATGCTCGGCGATGGACGCGCCATCTTACTGGGCGAACAAGTAACCCCGATTGGGGAGCGCTACGATATTCAGCTCAAAGGCTCCGGGCAAACTCCTTTTTCTCGAAGAGGAGATGGACGCGCCGTTGTTGGCCCCATGCTGCGAGAATATATTATCAGTGAATCCCTCCACGCCTTGGGCATTCCCAGCACGCGCAGCCTGGCTGTTGTTGAAACTGGCGAAACCGTTCAACGGGATCGTCCTCTCCCCGGGGCGGTACTGACTCGCGTTGCCCACAGCCACATCCGTGTCGGAACCTTTGAATACATCGCCCGGCAAGCCGGTGAAGATGGCATCCGAGCGCTTGCTGATTACGCAATCCAACGCCATTACAGCGACCTGATTATCGAAGACAATCCATACCTCAGCTTTTTTCAGGCGGTTGTCGATCGGCAGGCTAGCCTTATTGCTCAATGGCAGCTGGTCGGCTTTATTCACGGCGTTATGAATACGGATAATATGTCGATTAGCGGGGAAAGTATCGATTTTGGCCCATGTGCCTTTATGGACATCTACAATCCCGCGACGGTCTTTAGCTCGATCGATCAGCACGGGCGCTATGCCTACAATCAACAACCGACCATCGCGCAATGGAATCTCACGCGCTTAGCGGAAACCCTGCTGCCCGTGATCCACACGGAACAAGCCAAGGCCGTTGAGCTGGCTACCGAAGTGCTGGAAAGCTTTTCGAAACGCTACGAGGAATACTGGCTGGATGGCATGCGCACCAAAATCGGCTTATTTAACGAAGAAGAAGACGACAAAACCCTCATTGACGCTCTCCTCAAGTGGATGGAAGCCAGCAAGCAAGACTTTACGGATACCTTCCGCAATCTGGCCAGCGATACCATCGCTCAGACAGAGGGGCTTCAGAACGACAATATCTTCCAAGCATGGCATGAGAGCTGGAGAGCCCGCCTCAGCCGTCAACCGCAAAGCACTGCTGAGGTTTATGAGGTGATGAATGTCAGCAACCCAACTGTAATCCCGAGAAATCATCGGGTTGAATCGGCCTTACAGCAAGCGACAGAAACCGGTAAGGTGGATGAGTGTCAGCAATTGCTTAAGCTCTTAGCCACGCCCTTTACAAAGCCCGCAGAACACGAAATCGAATATCTGATAGCCCCAGAGTTCATTTTCGCGGATTATAGGACTTTCTGCGGCACTTAACTCATTACTGGCTTAAGGTTAACTTCAAATCGGCAGGGTTCAGATCCATTCTGAACTGCTTTAGAACGTTCATCCCTAAAATACCATCTCCAGGGAAAACAGGCGGATCATCTACCACCATCACCAAAACATTCGGCACATGGATCCGTCCCAAGGTTAAATCCACATATACTAGCGGCGCAGTGGAGTTTCCTGCCAAACCCTGGTAATTCATGCGTTTTGTATTGAGGGGCAAATGCAGATTATTGCGCGTTAAAAAGCTTTTAAACAGAATCGTATGCGTTGCGCCCGTATCCAGCAAAAAGCGCCCCCGGTGTGTTCCACCCTGGCTCTTAATGGTCGCATTCAATACTAAATGGTTGCCCTGGGCAGACAGAGGGATGCAAGTACTCTGATGTTTCAATTCAGCGTGGTATAGCAGCGTCATTAAATCCAGCGACGAGACACCCAAAACATGGGGTATGCTCTGCAGTGGAAGTTCTTGAAAGGGAGGCTTTAGGGTGATCGTAAACAACTGCTGAGAAACCAACTCATCCAGATTATAAGACTGCGCCGAAAAGATTAGCGTTGATAGGAAAATCACAGTCCAGCGTGCCCGACGGGCAATGCTTTGTGTATTGGGGACTTGAAAGAACTTGAGTAATCCCCAGAAACCCAGGATCAGAAGCGCGTAAGTCGCCATAAAAACAAGACTATTTCCCAGGATACAGAGCAGGCTATAGTTAAATTTCAATAGCCACTGATCCCCGCCCTGATTTGAATACGTGGCAAAAACCCAAGTATTGAGTCCCAGTAAAAACACAGCCATGCTTGCTAAGGAAACGAGGAACTTTTTTTGACTGCCAAGTACAAACAAAGACGCATAACTCGTGACGGAAGTATCCTTAATGAAGCCTCCTACCCACCTCTTACAATGCTTAAACTTCAAAGCCTTCTCTAAAATACTTTCCCCGCATCGAGTACAAACTTTTAACTGGGCATCCGACTGTAACTGACTGAAAGACGAATCCTCAGAAGTAACATTGTCGGCAGAATCAGAATGCTCAGTCATGATTTTTGCTTTTTAAAGCCCTCGATAGTCATTATTGGGTGATTTGGAAGACTCTAAACACTCATTGCAATAACCCACAATTGAAAAAGAAGGTACGAATATAAGATTCGTACCTTCTCGGTTAATCGGTCAAAAGATGAGGCGCTTTAAAAACGGAACATTAATGCCTCTATTAGTCGTCGGCTGGATCTTCCTGGCCCAAGTGATATAGCTTCAACATATTGGTCGCATTCTTCATCTGTGTGTTACCAGCACAGAACAAGATGCTATCCCCAACTTGTAAAAGCTCGCTTTCCAATAGGGCTTTATTACCGTATTCCAGCATTTCATCGGTATCTGTAAATGAATCGATGATCAAAGGTGTAACGCCCCACATCAAGCCCATTGAATTGAAGACATGTCGGTTGGGTGTCAAAACAATCAGAGGACGAGCGGGTTTGAGCTTTGATACGCGTTGGGCCATATTGCCGGAGTTGGAGAATACCACCAAAGCTTTTACTTTCGCTTTACGGCATGCATAACTCGCAGTATGGGCAATCGCATGATAGAAGTTAGGAGAGGGAATCGAGCTTTCCTCGGCCGGTCTGTCGAGATCGGAGAAAATGCTTTTTTCAGCTTCTCGGATAATACGGCCCATCATGGCAACAGTTGCAACGGGATGCTCACCCACCGAGGTTTCACCCGATAACATCACTGCATCGGCACCATCAAACACAGCGTTTGCAATGTCACTGACATCGGATCGGCTGGGTTGCAGAGAATGGATCATCGATTCCAACATCTGCGTCGCCACGATAATGGGTTTTTCAGCCCGTTTCGCTTGCGCAATCAACATTTTTTGGGCAACAGGAACTTCTTCCGGGCGAAGCTCTACACCCAAGTCACCCCGGGCAACCATCAAGCCATCCGCTTCCGCGAGAATCGACTCAATTTCAATCAAAGCCTGAGGTTTTTCGATTTTAGCGATGATACGAGGACATGGGACGCCTAAGCCTGCAACCAGTTCGCGAACTTCACGAATATCGGCTGCCCGTTGAACAAAAGACAAAGCAACGTAATCCACTTCTGCTTTTGCAGCTGCGGTTAAATCCGCTTTATCTTTTTCAGACAAAGCGGCAATCGGGAGTACCAGGGCCGGTACGTTAATCCCTTTGCGAGCATCCAGTAAGCCACCTTGGGTGACGATGCACATCGCAGAGTCGCTGGCATGTTTTTCCAAAACCTGAAGGTGAATTTTGCCGTCATCCAACAAAATTCGCTCGCCAGCTTCTAAAACATCAAAGAGCTTAGCGAAGTTCGTGGATACGATCCCAGGAGAGCTTTCTTTAACGCGACAGGTCAGCTCTACTTTTTCGCCATCTGTCAGAGGTACAAGCTGGCCATCTTTGAGATCGCCCGTTCTAATTTTGGGACCTTGCAAATCAGCCAGAATGGATAAAGGCAAGTTGAGCTCTTCACCCAATTTTCGAATCAGCTTGGCACGCTCCATGTGTTCTTCGATGGAGCCGTGTGACATATTCAAGCGAAATACATTCACGCCTGTCAAAGCCAAAGCCTTTAAGGTTTCTGGCTGCACGGAAGCCGGGCCCAGTGTCGCTACGATTTTCGTGCGATTGGTCAATTCAAGCTTTGAGCTTGCCATGTTATTGCTGTTGAGTTGCGGGTTGGTCATAGCGGTGGTCATGGACGGTCGTCTTTCCGGATACTAAAGGAATTGTAAGCTCGAGAGTCTTGTTGGTAAGTTGATATTGCTCAGGTCGAGCATCCGAGGGAATCATGAAAACAAAATAGCGCTCTAACTTCAATCGAGGATAAGCACTAATCGGTGACGTATCGACGAGTTTTTCCCGGAGATCGTTTCCATAGACCATCGTAAAGGGCATACTCATATATTTTTCAGATGGTTGGGAATAACGTTCCGATTCTTTATCCGTAATGTTTTGAAGTTGAAAATCAGATGGAATCACCATGACTTCTTTATTGCTAAGGTTTTTCATTTCCGTTTTGAGAATCAGGTACTGCCCATCAGGAATTTTACCCCCTAAGTTAGCACGTTGATCCAGATCGAGAATATCCATAGACAAGATCGGATCTTTTTTCTCAACCGGCTTTTCCTCGCCACCCCCACAACCACTTAAGGCTGTTACTGAGCCTAAAGCCATTACGGAAAGAGCCATAAAACTAAGAAGGGTATTTCTTTCTATGCGACGAAAATGCTTCCAAACCATAAAAACAGAGCCTCTTTTGAACAAACGTTTTTTCTATTCTACTATGAACTCTAAACCATTTTTTGCGCGTATGCCTGAGCCAGCAATTGAGTGCGATTCGAAACATTGAACTTCTTAATTAAGCTGGCCACATGACTATCGACTGTTTTAACCGATAAGCAAAGTTGACGGGCTATTTCTTGATTAGTGAGTCCTTGTGCGACATGGAGCAACATTTCCTGCTCCCGGCCGGTTAAGTTAAGCCCTGAGCCTGCTGATTTATAATCATTCAGCAATATTTCCATATCGGGAGAAAAAACAGGTTCTTCTCCATTGCAAGAACGTTGAATTGCCTTACAAATGGCTGGCCCATCCAACAGCTTGTTTAAAATCCCATTCGCGCCGAGTTGCAAAGCCTGCCGGACATACTGAATTTCGGCATAAGCAGTGAAAGCCAGGATTTTCATAGCGGGATACTGTACTTTTAACTCTGGAATATGTGTTAAAGCATTTCCTTCAGGCAAGTTAATGTCCAAAAGCAAAATATCAACTTCCTCTTTGAATAATTGTGACTGTAACTCACTAAAAGAAGATGCTTCCACTACAATGCTAAAGCCCGGTTCTCTTTTAATCAGTTCAAACGTGCCTTGGCGAACAACCGCATGATCATCCAGTAAAGCGACTCGAATCGTTGTTTTCGGAGACTGAACTTCAACGTGTTGTGCTTCTTTACTCATCTTACGGACACCTTATTTACTGCTCTTTCAGGTCTAATTTTAGAGCCTATTTTTAAGTCAGGGGAATCTGAAAAAAGAACTGACAGCCTTTCCCGGGTGAACTGTCTATTTTAAATGTACCACCCAGTTGTCCAATTCGTTCTTGAACTCCAATTAATCCTAGACTGCCGGTTTTTTTCTGATGGATATCAAAGCCACAGCCATCATCCTGAATATAGCCCCGTAAAAATGAGCTTTCTTCAGGGTGATAAGCCAATGTAACGATCACCTGTTTTGCCTCTGCATGTTTTCGAATATTTGAAAATAATTCCTGAACAATACGGAATAGCGTCAGTTCACTTTCGGCCGGGAGTGACGCCAAGTTTTCCATATCAATGGCTAAACGAACATTTTGAACGCCTGCATCTCGAAGATCAATTGCCAACGCTTCCAGTGCAGCTGTAAACCCCAGATCAACCAATATCTGAGGTTTTAGATTTTGACAAACGCGTCTTAAGTTGGAAACAATTCGATCCAATTTATCAGCGCTATAGTGGCGCTTTAAATCAATTAAATCTTGCATAACACCATCGTGGAGCTCACCTGCAATACGGCGTCGCTCTTCTTCTTGAAGGCGAATATTCAAGTCTCTGGATTGAACAAGAGCTCCCATCCACCGGTTCAGGTTGCGAGCTGTTAAAACCATCAGAATGGTACCCAGGCCTATCATAAAGCTTGTTACCGCGATGGTTACAAAGGAAGTGTAGTCCGTTAAAGATTCAAATTTTTGGGAAAACTGAAGCAAACTAATATTGAGGCTTTCCCGTTGTAAAAGACTATCCAGGCGAGATAGGTTGTCTTCTCGATCCGTAATGGCTAATATTTTATGGAGTGTGCCGACATTACCCGAATCGGGCTCAATTTGAGCTGCAGACCAAAGCAAGTGAACTTGTTGCCGCAATGCCCGCCAATGAGCCCGTGCCAATTCAGGATTTTTTGGCCATTCATCTCTTATTTTCTGAAGATCAGCCCGGGCATTCGCCAATAGAACAGCCTGGGTAGCATCCTGTGTGACATGGATTGCTGAGCGCTCCCAGCGACTGGTCAACTGATAAGTAGTAATGCCCAAAATAAGAGTTAGCAGTAACATGACTACCAAAGGAGCCGCTATCGATAAAGAATGATTGCTTTTCAATCTCTTGCCCATCTCAGATGACAATCTTTTTAAGCCGATTTTACAGTTATCTGATACAGACTCCCGCTGTACCGACTGGAGTGGCTGTCGTTAAAGAAAGAACACCATTATTATAGGAATAGGTAACCGGATTATAAGAATTGAAAGTTCCATTACATGTAATCGTATTGCCAGCCGGTACACATGGACTTGTAATAGCATTCGTTCCGAAAGCAATGGTGCTGATCGTTGGAGTACCAGGAGCAGGTGAGGTTAACGCCGATTGAGAAACAAAGTTATTAAATCCTGTAGGTGGCATTGCATTCTCCGCCGTATAAATCGACATCGCACTCATCAACTCAGTGACGAAGCCCTTCATATTCGAACATTCGGCAGTGGCTGTCGTGTTACCGAAACGAGGAATCGCGACCGCTGCCAATATGGCAATAATCGCGATAACGACTGCTAACTCGATTAAGGTGAAACCTTTTGTATTGGAGCGAAAGGTTCTGGTCATAAACGAAACTATCCTACAGCTTCAAAATATACATCTCTTTAAACAGTGCTTTCCTCTATATTATAGAAGAGCTGCAAATCATTCTTAAATACTGTGTGTTGAACGCTTACGTTATTGTTTGAGTGCGGCTGCCCAGCGTTCACATAAACAAACACTGGGCAGCTGTGAAATTAGGACTTAATAACTATCTGATACAAACGGGTGCCGTACCGACTGGAGTGGCAGTCGTTAAAGAAATAACACCATTTGCAAACGAGTAGGTGACGGGCTTATAAGAGTTAAATGTAGCCGCACAGGTAATCGTAGTTCCAGCGGGTGTACAGGGGCTTGCAATCGCATTCGTACCGAAGGAAACAGTACTAATGGTAGGAACACCAGGAGCTGCTGCGGGTAGAGCCGTAGCTGAAACAAAGTTTGTAAAGGCTGTTGGTGTCGCAGCATTTTCAGCTGTGTAGATGGACATCGCACTGTTTAACTGAGATACAAAGTCCTTAATGTTAGAACACTCCGCCGTTGCGGTAGTATTACCAAAACGAGGAATCGCAACAGCTGCCAAAATAGCAATAATCGCGATAACGACTGCTAACTCGATTAAGGTGAAACCTTTTGCGCTCGGTCTATAAGCTTTTTTCATGGACGGAGTACTCCTACTTCTTTTTAAAAATATGTAAAAATTTTTAAACAAGCAATGCCATCATACCATTATTCCGATTGCATCTTGCTCTCGTTAAGTAAGAACTCGTCAATGAGAGGGATAATCTAGATGGGTAAAATTACCGAACTTTGAAATCCTGCACTTAGCCCTGCCACTTGAACCCATTCCCTCAGAAAATTAGGGCTAAATTCCAAATGTCCTTCTATACAAAAGCCCTCTCCTCCTAATCAGGGGAAGAGGGCTTTTGAGATTGAAAAAGTGACTTACACCAGGAAGGGAACTAGCAACAAAGCCACGATATTCAAAATTTTAATCACGGGGTTAATTGCCGGGCCTGCTGTATCTTTGTAAGGGTCACCCACAGTATCTCCAGTTACGGCAGCTTGATGGGCGAATGAACCTTTACCGCCATGATGTCCGTCTTCAATGTATTTTTTAGCATTGTCCCAGGCACCGCCGCCGGAAGTCATAGAGATTCCAACGAATAAGCCTGTCACGATACTTCCCACCAATACACCGCCGATGAGTTTGATAGGTGCATGGTTATGAACCGAATCCGGGACTAAATAAGTACCGATCAAAAGCATTAAAACAGGTACCCCAACCGGTAATAAGGCAGGTACCACCATTTGTTTCAAGGCGCTTTGCGTCACAATATCCACACAACGCGCATAATCAGGCTTACTGGTGCCGTCCATAATCCCTTTATTTTCACGGAACTGGCGACGCACCTCTTCAACAACTTCTCCAGCCGCTTTTCCGACTGCTTCCATCGCCATAGCCCCAAATAAGTAGGGAATCAAGCCACCAAGAAAGAGACCGACAATGACAAAGGGATCACCCAGCGAAAAAATGCTCGATACCTTGTCCAAACCAGATAAGGCGACATTACCCGCTTCCGTTGCAGCAGCACTGAGGTCTTGTACATAGGACGAAAACAGAACGATGGCTGCCAAACCTGCCGAGCCGATCGCATACCCTTTTGTAATCGCTTTGGTTGTATTTCCAACAGCGTCCAAGGGATCGGTAACTGCACGGACCTTCTCATCCATTTCTGCCATTTCCGCTATGCCACCCGCATTATCTGTAATCGGACCAAAGGCATCTAGAGCAACAACAATACCGGCCATCGAAAGCATCGCGACCGCTGCAATCGAAATCCCGTACAAATTCCCGAGGAAATAAGCCACTAACATGGCAACCGAAATAACAATAACGGGTGCCGCTGTTGATTTCATACCCAGTGCGATACCGGCGATAATATTCGTTCCGTGCCCGGATTCCGAAGCACGGGCCACATCCCGAACAGGCTTGAAAGCAGTAGACGTATAGTAATCCGTAATCCAAACCATGGCCAAAGTAACGCCAATACCGACCATTGCACATAAAAATAAGGCATTAGCACTGATTGCAGTGGCACCTGAAGGTGCAGCCAAACCAGCAGGATAGAACTGGTAGGTTAAAACGCCAATCAGTACAGCAACAATGGCGATTGTGACATACAAACCTTTATAGAGCGCCTTCATTGGATTCAAATCCGGGCCGACTTTAACAAAGAATGTCCCGATAATCGACGCGATAATTGATACACCCCCTACCATTAAAGGGTATTGAATCGCTGCTGACTGGTGTTCAAAAATTAAATTTCCCAAAAACATTGCAGCAATAGTCGTTACCGCATAGGTTTCAAACAAATCGGCTGCCATTCCAGCACAATCGCCGACATTATCACCTACGTTATCGGCAATAACCGCAGGATTTCTAGGGTCATCCTCAGGAATACCCGCTTCAACTTTCCCGACCAAATCTGCCCCCACATCAGCAGCCTTGGTATAAATACCGCCTCCTAAACGGGCAAAAACACTAATTAAGCTGGAACCAAAGGCTAAACCTACAATACTGGGGAAAAGCTTAGGTCCTTGAATCAAAGAGTAAAAACCAACAACACCCAGCAAGGCCAAGCCAACAACCAACAAGCCGGTTACTGCTCCACCTTTAAAAGCAACTGACATGGCAGGTGCCATGCCTTCTGTCGCAGCTTGAGCGGTACGAACATTCGCTTTTACCGAGACAAACATACCCACATAGCCTGCCAAGCCACTTAATATAGCGCCTAATAGAAAGCCGCCTGACATGTATACGGCATACTCCATACCGCGTTGAAAATAAAAAAGACCGAAGAGGAGAACAGCCAGTATCAGAGCCGCGATTGTAATCGTTGTATATTGGCGATTCATATAGGCTTTAGCCCCTTCCTGAATCGCATCAGCAATCGCCTGCATGCGTTCATTGCCTGGACTTAACTTAAGAATTTGGGCACGCGTGATAATGCCATATAAAACGGCTAAGCAACCGCTAATAACCGGAAACACAAGCATATTCATTGTATTGACTCACTCCCTCTAAAGGCAACCCCAAGGCTTTTCATTTGGAGCTTATACTGGCCTATTTGAAAATTATGAAGCCGATATCCCAACCAATACTGATCCTAGTAATCTCAGTATTAGAAAGCCCTCTAGAACTAGGAGGCTTTTAATATCATTTTAAAGGTTAATTGCCAGTTTAGACGGATTTTTACCAACTTGAAATAAAAAATGTGCTCGGCGCGACTCGAACGCGCGACCTACGGCTTCGGAGGCCGTCACTCTATCCAACTGAGCTACGAGCACCTGTTGGCACAACCATAGCATCAAAGCGTTTCTAATGAAACTCCCTTCAAAGTATGCTTTTTAAAGGCCTAAGAAAGAAGTTTGCTTCCAAAACGTCCTTCTTAGCAACAATAGAATTAGATGAACAAACTACAAAAAAGGTGAGGAACGAATTTATTTCAGACGAACCAAGGTCAGATTGCGGCGGGTCACCGAGCGACCTAAGTCAATATTCATCTGAATGAGTCGTTGGGCGATGAACTGCATGTTTTTACCGTTGGGTCTCAACTGAATCACAGCTTCGTAGGATTGGATTGCATCAGAGCACTTTCCAGCCCGGTCACAGGTCATTGCTAACCCTAAATGGCCTCGGGTAAAACTAGGTGCCTTAACAACCAATGCACGGAACAGGGCTTCAGCTTTATCCAGAGCATTTTGACGCAAATAAATGCTACCTAAATTATTGTAGGACGGTAAAAATTCTGGATCAATCTCTAAAAGAGTTTGATACTGTTGAATCGCTTTTTCCACATCCCCTTTAGTTTCCAGAAGCAATGCCAAACCGAAATGGGCATCTACAAAGCGGTGATTAAGGCGGATAGCGCGTTCATAATGGTAAATTGCCTTCTGGCTGTTACCATAATCGCTGTAACATTTGGCTAAATCATGATGTGCTTCTGCAGAAAAGCTATTTTGTTGAACCGCCATACTTAGGTAATGAATGGCGTCTTTTACAGCACCTTTACGTTGGAAGCATTTGGCAATACCTAAGTAAGCATCAAGGCAAGTTTCGTTAAGCTGGCTGGCATGATCAAGCGCTTTGCGGTAATGATCGATTGCGGGCTCTAACTCTTCGCGGAAGCGGCATGCATCGCCAGCAATCAGGTGCTCGTAGCCTTTGCCAAATCTATCTCTTAAAGGATTGTGAGCCTGGACTTTAATGCCGCCTGTAAAACGGTTCAACGCTTGTAAAAAACGGGAAGGCGAACCTTGTGGAGCCTTTAATTGACGGGGGTTAGACCATTCACCCTGTTTTGAATTGCCGGTATTCAAATTGCCTGCCACGATGAGCACTCCCTTTTCTACATCCGATGTTCCGGCAAGCTTGCAAATACCATCGCAAACCCGGTCAGACACCCAGGTGTATTTTTTACCAATCCACAATCCACTGGTTTATTTATGAATCCTTACCGGACACGGGGTAAGGCTTTGTCTTCCGCAAAGAGGCTCTCTCGATTCCTCTAATGTTTTTATTGTAGAGCGTTTTACCGAGTTCTGAAATCATCCAGAGGGTTGAAGGTTTCCATATTAGGTATCTAAACCTCATGGACGATAAAGACTTTTATTTTTTCTCTGTAGCCTCCACAGGTTCACCCTTTATCAAAGGCAGCTTTAAACAGGCTGGATGCTTCAGAAAGGGAGGGGTTTCAGGACTGCCAATACGGCTTTTAGGCCTTTCTCGACTCTCATAAACACTATTTTTAACGGTTTGAACATTCATAGCAACGGTCATAGCCATATCCATGCGGCCTTCTTCGGCCAAAATCGCTGAAGCCCTATCCAGTTGTCGAAAGCCTGCATCCGGGAAATTCAGCATTGAAAGCGCCATGCCGAGGTTGTATCGAGCCTGATAATGATCCGGATTAATCAGAAGTGCCTCACAGTAAGCGTTTGCAGCGGCTTCCCAATTTTTCATACCATGATAAGCGACACCCAGATGAAAGGTAGGGGCAAATTGCTTAGGATTTTTTTCGAGTGAATGTTGATAGTAATAAACAGCCTGCCGAGCAAGCCACTCTCGAACTGATTCGCGACTTTCTTCCGGCATTTGCGCTCGATCGTTATAAATATCCCCAATCTCATTTAAAAGCATCGTATTGTCTTTATTGCGGAGCAATGCAATTTTAGCCTGATCCACCGCCTCGTTAATACGCTCCGGCTGGGTTTTCAACAGGCGAATTAAGCCCATACGTGCTGTTAAATTAGTCGGGAATCGAAGTAGAATGTGCCGGTACTGCCCTTCTGCTTCTTTATACTGTTTATTTTTTTGATAAAGCCAAGCAAGCTTAATCCCGATATCAACAACCTGTGGGTGAGCTTTCCAGGCCTGCTCATAAAGCGCCACAGCTTTATCCCAATGACCTCGGCGAATAGCCTGTTGAGTCTCGTTTTTCAGCATAACCGTTTGGGCATAATCCAACAGACGTTGATAGTTGAAGGCTAATACCCCAACGATAATGCCCGGCAAAATAAAGCTGGTTAAGATATTTCGAAACATAGGCGTATCAAACTAGGCAAGTTCCTGTGATGCAAGAAAAGTCTGCTCTTCAGCTGTCGCCGAGGTATCGATGACAAATGAAAACGGAAGCGTTCCCAACAGCACAACAGCAAACATGAACATGGTTTTATACAGCGTTTCTGACAAGTGGTGTAGTTGCTCGAAGTGTTGCCCCAGCACTGAAGAACTTAAGCGATGAATACCTGCATGCTGTAAAGCACGTAATTCGGGACTGACAACAAAAGTGGAATAGAAGAGAGCAATACTCAATAAAATGTAAAAGGAAAAACGGACAACAGGACGTGCAAGTGGATTAGGGGCTTGATGCATTGTACCTTGGCGTTTTCGAACCACTACTTCCAGAAAAGCGCCAATAGAAAGCATGATCCAAAGCGCAACAAGAACATTTTCAAAGCGAGAGAAAATAGTCGCCATCAATGGCCCAGCACTCGTTAAGGGAAGACTTTTAAAAACAACCGGCGCACTAATCATACCTAGTGCAAGGATTCCACCCACAATGAAGCTTAAAGGCAGAATTTGCCATGACAAAGCACATTGATGTAAAAAGGCAGTATTCTTAGAGTGATCCGTCAAAATCAGTACGCTCCATATCGAATCCAGAAAGTGAAGCCTTACACAAAATAAGCTCACCCTTTCATTATAGTATGGTCGCGTGTGAGAGCCTGTTTTAGGATTTCAACTAACCCTTTGAGCTTGCATGAGTCTAAATATCTGTTTCCGCTTCCAAGCTTGCGTATACGACGACTGTTCGCCAAATAGAGCGGCAGATGCATCACATTTAAACATCGCCTCGGCCGCTAAACCAAAGCAAAAGCGACGAATTGAAACCGTATGTGCATAAAGCTCCACCTGATCCAAGGGTAAACGACTCAACATTTGGCGAGCACATTCCTGCATTTCAGCCCTTAGCTCTTTTTCTCTTTCTTGCGGAAGATCAGCCTCGTATAAATTTCGGGTTGAATGCCAGATACGACCTGTTAAATGCTCCAATGACTGTGAAAAAATGGCTGAAGAATCAGCGTCGACTTGATGAGAATCTCTTAAATTCGCCAGAAATAAACTTCTCGAATTTAAAGAGGCCCGTTTGAACAATAAGTCTCGCTGTTCAGGATCAAACTCAAATTCAGTATTCAAGATAGCAAGCAATGCTGTCTCAGTGAATGCAAATTGTAGAGCTGCCCGCTGCTCTAGATTCAACTGACTGTGAAAATGCCAAAACATGTCATGTGGACTTAAATCCAAATAATGATCCGCATGAATTTTAGGGGCTACTTGTTCATTTTTGCCCAACTTGACACTGAGACAAGCAAACTTAAGTGCTAAATTTCCCACTGAAATTACGAGCCTCCAAAACTTCGAGTTTCTGTCATACAGAAAGCTCACTAGCGAAAGCGAAAATATGGTGATCTAATTACCAATAAGCCAGATGAACTAGATTCACACCTTAAGAAAAGAACTTATTTACGTCGACAGCTCACTTTATAAAGGGCTTTCGCAACTGGAACGCCATCTAAGACATATTCCGCAGTAAGTTCACCCTGCAGTAAATCATCGCTCGTATAAGCCACCATCAAACTTTCGTGGCGTTTCCACAATGAGTTATTCTCATAGTGATAGGTCGTATTAATGACAATAGAAGATCCATATAAACGATTGGGCACTTCAGGAATTCTAAACAACCTGACACGCTCAGATTCAATATTAATACCGAAATTATCGTAAGCGACTTCTAGTAAGTTGGCCGTCTCCAACCAATCACCTTTAAATTTTTCAGGATTAAATGCAGCAGACAAGGTTTTTATTTGCTTATGAGATTTTTCAATCTCGGATTGCATTTGATAGATCGTTTTTTCACGCTGCAAAATGTCGTCTTGCTTTTGCTGAGTCAAGCGCTCAGCATCAAGCAACTGTTTGTGTAAGCGAGACTTATCATCCAGCAGCTTGAAGCGTTCCATTTCATTTCGGTCTTGTTTCAGCTGGTTTATTTGCCGTGACATTTCGTTCGCTTTTTTATGAAAGAGACTATTCGCACTGTACAAGTGTGAATTAAGCTTTTCAGTCTCCATCAACTTCTTATATAAGGCATCTTTTTCATGAGCCAAGCGTTGTACAAGGTTAAGAACCTTGGCAGCGCCACCGGCAGAGTTTTCAGAAGACTCTGTTTTTGGAGACCTTAAAACTGCTCGACGAGGAATACTGGTATAAGGATTCTTAGATTCCAAAGGTTTCGCTGATGGGGGCTCCGATGTCAGTGGAGGAGGAGCAGAATAAGAAGAAACCGTGGACTCTGAACTCTGAGCCTGGTTATTTTGTATCGGTGTAGTCGTTGACTCTAAAGAACGATTCAGGGCTTCTTTTAAAGCAACACCCGATGATACTTGCTCTTGGACAGCAGGAGCACCTGAAGCTTCTGCAATGTATGTTTGCGGACGTTGTTTGATATCAAAAAACTGAGCTGCAGGGGGCGCTAGAGTCTCGTGTTTTTGCTGAGTCTGGGTGGACTGACCACTAGATGCCGCCATTCTGGATACAGCTTCTAAGGGAGTAGGAATTGAGCTTTGAGGCAGCTGAGAGTTCCTAATAGTAGCTTGCTGGCCTATCGCTTGATTGCTGTCTGCCATCTGAGAAGCTTGTTGAGGAGAAGAGAGCATCGTTGCAAATTGAGGGCTTACTGCATCTTGCTCCGAACTGGATGATTCCACACGAGACTGGGCCAGCGAAGGAAGGATGATAATATTGCGAATTTCATCAATGGTGCGACCCAATGCCAAATGCTTTTTAACATTCTTAAAGAGGTTAATATGATGAGCGCTATACTGTTTCTGACGCATTGAATCAACAGGAATATCCAAGCCTAAAGCGGATTCCCAAGAGATTAAATCATCCCTCGTAATATCATATTTTCTTAAAGCTTCTAACGCTGTTTCGACCGTGTACAAGGATAACCTCCCCTTGTGTCGCTTCAAACTTCCCATCCATCCTATTATAAAGGAGGCTGAGGCATTGTAAAAATAAAATAACGCTTAAACTCCCCTGTTTGTAGGAGTTTATCTGTTATTTATACAAATTTAGTTAACAAAAACTCAACAATACAATATTAAAAGAATATACAGGATATTTATGAAGAACCAACCTATTTCATAACGTTAAAAAATGTATTGTTAATATCGTTAAGCAAAATAAAAGCGATTAAGCCCAACATGCCAAGAAAACCGGCTTGGGTCACACGTTCTCTAAACTCTTGACGAACTGGAGAGCCTTTCACAGCCTCAATCAATAAAAAGAAAATATGTCCGCCATCTAATGCTGGCACAGGGAGTAAATTCATCACCGCTAAAATAACGCTGATAATTGATGTCAACATCAAACCGGTCTGAATACCATTCGTGTTGATCATATTCGCACCTTCATCCACGATACGAATCGGACCCGCCAATTCCCGAATATCCATTTTACCTGAAAACAGTTTTCCGAAAGCTTCAAATTGCTTTCCAACCACGTCCATTAAGAACTGAGTCGTTAAGCTTGCCGCTTCAATTGGACTTTTCACAGGTTCGTACTTTTGAACAGCACCTAAGTGCACACCGATACGTCCCTGTTGGTTCGGCAGTACTTGCAAGGTTAGGGAATGATTAGCACGCTTTACTTCTAATGGAATCGCGGACCCATGCCCACTTGCCATGTAGGTTTTAACTTTTTCAACCATTTCCACGTAATCTTTAGCCAAAACGGAATGGTTATTAACCTGAATAATTTCATCCCCTTTATGAAGTCCTGCTTGCATAGCGGGTGATTGAGAGCCTTGAAACCCTGCAACTAAAACTTTCCGTTCAGCTTCTTTCGTAGGATGACCCCAGATCGAAAAAACAGAGAAGAGGATCACCCAACCCAAAACAGCGTTAACGGCTACACCAGCAATCATTACCATAAAACGGTTCAATAAGGGTTGGTTTTCAAAACGTTGAGGGGAGTCCTTGGGCAAAGGGTTGTCAGGATCATCATCCGGAAAGGAAACATATCCACCAAATAGGCAGGCATGAACACAGTATTCAACGTCACCAATTTTACGTGACCACAGTGTAGGTCCAAAGGGTAAGCCAAAACCGAAGCGCTCGACTTTCATGCCACAGCGACGGGCGACTAAAAAATGGCCTAGCTCATGGGCAATAATTAAAACACTGATAAAAATCAGCATCATTAATATAGAACCTATACGGCTCAAGTCCGGTAAAGCTGCTAAATTAACGATGGAGTTGATGAGCATGCAAATTACCTTTTCAGTGAGGATGTTAAGCACGAACGGCTGAAAGTTTATAATCTTTGCCATTGTAGCAAAAAAAGTAGTTCCTCGTGCCCATTTCGTTCTATCTCAGGACGCAAACTCAGCAGAATCAGACGTCTCGGCCCGAAGACTTAACGGCCCGATCAATCATACGTTTTGTATCTCTCGCTTGGATATCATCGCGTTTATCATAGATTTTTTTACCTTTTGCAAGGCCAAGATCAATTTTTACCCAACACCGATCAAAGTAAATACGAAGAGGCACTAAAGTCAGACCTGCCTGCTTCATTTTATCGTTCAGCTTACTAATTTCTTTGCGAGTTAAAAGAAGCTTCCGTACACGATCGGCTTTATGATTATTGTAACTACCAGCATCGTAAGGTGTAATCTGCATGCCGTACAATAAGACTTCGGCCTTCTCGATACGAGCATGGCTCTCGTTTAAAGACAGCTTACCCAAGCGTATCGATTTGATTTCAGTTCCTGTTAACACAATCCCAGCCTTAAACGTCTCCAAAATATGATGCTCATGGAAGGCCTTCTTGTTACTGGCAATCAGTCTGCTTTTTTTTTCTACCTTGGCCTTGGTGGTCATATCCAGATTCCTAAATAAACGATGGATTGTGATGTCTTTAATAAAGAAAAGATATAATAAGCTTACGCGTAGCCCATGTCGACAATTATATGATTAAGATATGCCCATTGGGGCCTTTTGAGCTTAAACAGGTTCTCACTTTGCTAGAGCGATATAGCGAAGGGGAGTCTGAGTATGCCATGCTACGGCAAATGCAACAACTTTACATTCCGATGCATCGGCTCATTCGCATTCTACCTTTAGGGATGCAATTTTTACCTGGCTTATTTGTTGCAGTCGCTAATAAAAAAGTTTTAGGCTTAATCGGACTGAGTAAAGATGGGCAACAGGCTCGTCGATGGAAGATTGATCACCTTATTATTGATCCCGATAGCAGCACCTATGACATTGGGACTCAACTTATCAGCTATGTCATCAACCGCTATGGTGGTGAAGGAGTACAAACATTCCTGGCCGAAGTGGATCAGCATGACACGATCAGTATGGGGCTGCTCAAATCCTCTGGTTTCAGACAGTGTACACGTTCGCATTATTTTTCTAGTCGCTCGGGCCTCGTGATCAATCCAGAAAGCAGCATAGAAGGGATACGAGAGTTCCGAAACAGTGACGCAGACAATCTGTCTCAGCTCTATCGTGAAATGCTTCCGCCCGACGCAAGAGTTTCCCTGGATCGCTCTGCAAACGATTTCAAACGACATTTCTTAAAAATAGGAAAAGAGCGACTTAAGGGAAGTTTTTTCAAACGATGGATAGTTGCAGACTCGGCACGGGATTGCTTAACGAGTTGCGTTGAGCTCAGTAGCAGGGATTACAAGAACTTCCACATCAAACTTTATACTCATCCTGCATGGGATATTCAGGGAGAAGGTTTGTTGAGCTTTGCCATTAACCAGACCAATAAAATGACAAGCCAAGCAGAATTCACTTCAGACTGTTATGAATGTTTTTCACAATCAATACGATCAATTGAGACTGCTGGATTTCATCGAGATGGTGTGTCACAGGTGCTCGTAAAAGATTATTGGATACCTATCCAAGATAAAGGGAATCGCTTGAAGTCTCCACTCTTGCTCTTCTCAGGCAGACCCAGCCCAGCACTGAATTAAGGCTCTTAAGAAAAGTTCCTAAAATCTCATTGTCATACTTAGGGCTTACTCATTGTCATGCAGCGCAATAAAAAGCGCAGCTTTGCGAAGTTGCAGCATCCGAAAGACAGAGGCTTATGGATTCCGCAACTAACGCGCGGAATGACCGTAGAAAAGGGGCGAAATGGTAAGATTCCATGAAGCTTTCTAAAGAATCAAATCAAAAAGACTCCTAGCATTTAGGAGTCTTTTTTGAATCTAATAAATTAAAAGCAACGATTAGCTAGCTTCAGCAACTTTTGCTTTTACAGCAGCTTTGCGGGAAAGCGTTGATTTTTTCTGGATTTGCAGAACCATTTCTTCGTTGGTGTCATTAGCTTTCTCTAAAAGCCAAAGAACACGTTCGCTAGGTTGTGCACCTTTTGCAATCCATTCATTCGCAAGCGCTTTGTTCAATTTAAGAACTTTGGTCATTGGATTGTAGTATCCAATTTCAACCAAGGGAGCACCTTGACGACGAGAATGGTTGTCGATAACGACGATACGGTAGAAAGGTCTGTGTTTGCGGCCTAAACGTTTTAAACGAATTCTTAGCATTTCGAGAAAGAGACTCCAGATTTCATAAAAACTTACTAGTGTTTTAGCACAAAAGAAAAGTAAATCACAAGGGACGTCTTCTCTTTGCAGGACGATCCGCTTGCATAAATACTAAATTACCCACCAAAACATAGGCGAGAAACAGAATAGTTATGCTATTGCCCCAAGGGGTTCCACCCACTTCCCAAGCACGAAAGCGCTCAGCCATGATCAAGTAATAAATGCTGATCAATAAAGTGTAAACACCTGTAAAGCGTGGGAAAACTATAAAAATACCCAGGGCACCAAACATAACGGCAAGAATGACAAGGCCATAACCCCACCAAACAACATCTGCCGCGCTAAAAGAACCATGCAAAGAACCCGACATAAGAATGGGCACTGCGCACATGATCGCAAATACTGCAACCCAAATCATAATGGGCCAAAAATCATAGAGCACCCAATTTAAGCGACCTTCGGCGTGGGAAGTATCAAACTCCTTACCGTGATGGCCGTGATCAGCAGCCGGATCTTCCTGGACTGTTGTAGTCATCAGACAGGTTAAACTCCTTTAAATCAGCTTTCTGCAATGATACCAAAACTGGCAATCATGAGAATCAGGGCAAAATACATCAGGAAAAACCAGACATATTTGATAAATAACGAAATATCTTTACGATCTTCCATTGGCTTACTCTCGTATCCTATTTTGTAGCGGCTGGCACAGGAGCAGGTAACTGAGCACATTGTTCAACAAATTCTGAAACCAGTGCACGAAGTTTGTCATACTCCACAGCAGATAACCAGTAGCCTTGAACGCGTTTTTTGTCCACTGAAGGCTTCAGTTTGGGCATACGTTGACCCACAAGACGATCACGACAGAAGCGATTTCCGTCTCTGTAATGACAATCTCCCATCCGACAACCCAGTGCAAAAGTTCCGCTAGCACCTTTTTTCAATGCTGTCTCAAGCATTATGGGCTGAATTTGACCACTACAAGGTACTTTAATAATTTTAACAGATGGATTGTCTAACAAGTGACCATTTTCGTCTAACTTGCCTTCGAAGTCGACACTTCGCTCGCAAGCAATACCAATGACGAATGGTGCATTTGTCTGATTAGTACTAGTACTCATGAACTCAAATTCCTTTTAAATCCTTAGAGAAGCTAATGCCTTATGAAGCGGAAGCTTCTGGGAAAGAAGCAGATGAAAGAATGGCCGCTTCAATTTCAGTTAAGACTGAAGCAGACTCACGACGAGGAATCTCGATTGCTTTAAACGCACAAGCTCCTACGCAAAGACCACAGTTTGCACAACGTCCCGCATCGACAACTGCTAGTCTTTTGAAACGGCTACCGTCTTTCCGATCAACCATCGTGATGGCTTCATAAGGACAGTCGTTGTAGCAAAGAGAACATCCCGTGCAGTTATCTTTAACAACTTGGGCGTATTGGTCGCGGAAACTCTTCTTCTGAATATAAGGAAGCAGCAACATTCCAATAGGAACAGCGCTAACAAGAAGAATAACCAGTAAGGGGGAAAGACCTCTTACAGTGAGGTATTGGGGCCAAGCGTACAAAAGATCGAAGTCGATAGAAGCTGGCAAAGCACCTAAGCCTGCGAGTACAGGAGAAGCAACAGCACTCACGGTATCAGGTAAGTTATCTAATCCAACAGGAAATGCAGCTGAGAACAGATATAACGCACCACCCATTAAAAGAACCAAGGCCAAAGGCGGCTCAGATACTGGACGGGTAATCCGTAAGTAATGCAACCAAAGCATAAACATCATCAGGAGAGGAATGCCAAGGTGCAGAAACATGAAGCGGGTTAATGTGTAATCGGTTAACACTTTACCAGCCATTAAGAACTCAGCAAGCGAAGAACCAATCAAGGGAACTTGTTTGAGAAGGTTAAAGGTAATGTTGGCCAAGGCAACCGCTTGTTGATCCCAGATCATTAAATAGCCACTCAGGCCGATAATGAACGTAATCACGAGCAAAACAACGCCCGTGATCCAAGGGACAATCCGATACTCCCGATAACGATCCGTAAACCAAACGCGAAGCATGTGAAGTATAACGAAGATCATCATCCCGTCACTGGCATAACGATGGAAAGAACGGAAAAGGTTACCGAAGGGTAATTCGTAGGTTATGTAACGGACAGAGGCATAAGCATTTGCCAAAGTCGGTTGATAATACGCGAACAACAATAACCCTGACAGGAACAAAGACCAAATAAAGAAGTTTGGCAATGCACCGTGATAGTAGAAAGGGTTATAGCGTTGAGAAAAAATGCGGTTCAAAAAGCTTTCGATTTGGACCGTCGCCCGCTGTAAAGGCTCAGTATACACGTTGAGGCTCCTTATTTCTTTTGATCTGGCTGAGCAACAGAGGTCGATATTTCCTCTTCATGCCCCAACAGGATATATGAGATGCTTACGGCGACCAAAATGGCTCCAAAAGCAAAACTGTACTTTTGAAGATGGGGCAGAACACTATCGGTGTAGGTTCTTAAAGTTGTGGCCATAGGAACAACTTGGTCGGGCAGAACGACATGTCCCTCTGACAAGAACATAGCGGCAACTCCCGTCAAAGCACCAAGTGCAATCATGACAGCAAGAACATCACGCCAACTTAGATTAGGAGACTTCATTGAGATGCATCCTTAGATGAGTAGGTGGGAAGCTTTGGAAAAAATCGCTTATTGAGCCATTCAAAGAGAGCGACCGGTTTTTGAATTTTGCCTTTTGAACGCTCATGACAATAGCTATCGTAGGCCAATACCAGAATGTTGAGAATGAGAAAGACGGTAACCAATAAACAGCCGGAAGCCGTTAAGAAGTTAGGATGGAGGGTGAAGATTTTAAATGATTTGAACCAAAAAGACATCAGTAAGGTTGCTGTTATAAACAGGGTCCACCAAATGCTCCGTGGAAACAGTCTTACTTCACCCGCATCCGTATTCTTCATGCAGCACTGGCCTCATCAAGAGGTAGAAGCGCAGCGTCACGTTGCTCTTTTCTGCGACGATCCATCCAGAAAAAGAAAGCGCCTAATACGAGTTGGAAAATCGAGAAGCCTACCCAAATTAAGTTCCAATAGAGGTTGGTGTAGGTAATCTTGTCGTATCCAGCTAGCCAAGCTTCAAAGATGTGACCGTTATAGAGGTATGCAGTAGCACCGAGAGGGAGCAGTTTTGAGTTTTGAACTTGCATATGCCAGAAGAAAAGATACCAAGAGCTGGTTACCAAGTTGAACAAAACCCATACGGTCATCGGAAATCTCTGTCTGTACATTGCCCAGTGTATGAATTGAGCAATAGCAATTGAGATTATTAAGTGAGCAAACCAGTATGGAGGGTCAGTATCAATGTTTGCTTTGTTCGCAATAATCAACATGGAGAACACAACAAACTCGATAGCAGCCATGATTCCGATAATGGAGAAAAGAGGCCGTTTCGTCCAGCTGCGCTCAGGTCCCCAATCAAGGAAAGCGAGAGCAATCGTCACAACAGGAATACCGACAGTCCAAATCGTAGCCCAATAGGGATCCATATATTTCAAGAGTTGGTAAAGGGCTAAGAAGTACCAGTCAGATAAAATCGGAAGTGGTGTAACTTCAGGGTTGGAACGTGTACCTGACTCGGCGGGGAAAATAACGGCTGTAAACAAGAGCATTCCCAGAATAAGGAAAACAACGGGTTTACCAAGGTTAATCCGCTTAAGACGATTTTTGTAGAAATAGATCTCAGAAACAACCAACATAATGAGCGAAATCGCAAAGTGAAGTGAGTAAAAGCGAGTCATGGTCGCCTGACCAATTGAGCTTCCACCCATTAGAATTTGAGATGTGCTGAAACCCTGGTGAGTTAAGTTACCAAGAACCTTGGTAACAGCACCGACGGCATTCGGAATCAACCAGGAGTTTTTGTAAGCAGCGATATCCCAAGGCCAAGCCCAGCTTGCAGGAATACCATCCAGGTAGGTTGGGAAGGTCGCAAATACTTTGGTAGCCCAGAACGCACGTTGGTTCCAGATTAAAAGGTAGCCTGTCAAACCAGAGTACATTGCGAATACAAGCAGAAGAATGGCTAAAATAAACGTTAACTCACCTTTATTTTTGTATTCAGCTGTAAACCACATGCGGTAAACACGAAGCGTAGCAGCGATAATCATCGCGTCTCCACTATACTTGTGCATTCCTCGCAAGAGAGACCCCAGAGGATTACCATGGGATAGAGAGTTAATCGAGTCAAACGCTTGAGCTGTTGTCGGTAAATAGAAAGCAACCAAAAGGACGCCGGTAATTAAAACGAACATCCAGGTCAGATAGTACATTCCACCTAACTGATACCAGGGAGAATCGTTTTGAAGATTAACTTTGGTTTCATCAAAAACATCAATTTTTTGAAGTCTTTCTTGAACCCAGTTCCAAGCTTGAACCGGCAATTCGGCCGGATTAAACGAGTTGGCAGTTGCCATGTTATGCAATTCCTCCGGCTTCCAACGCTTTGACAACAAGTTCAGAGCCCTTGATCTCAAACGTAAACTGTCTGGGGGGTCTAGGAGCAGGCCCGCTAACTACTTTTCCACGTAGAGCCTTTCCACTAACCTCTTGCTCTTGCAGAGGATCGTAGACACTTAAGTGGCAAGGGCAAGCAAAAAGTGGATTTTGAGCTTGCGGGTAGTTGTAAGCTGCCGCCTCACTTGCTTCAGGCAAGAAGTTGAAAACACAACCCATATGAGGACAAATTCGGCTGACAACGATAAAGTCAGGCTGGCCATTTTTATCTTCAGGTAAACGAACTACAAAACCAGGAATTTTGCTCGCCTGAAAATGACGAAAGGTATATTCGCGACTTTGCTGACTAAAGGTAAAAGGCTGAAAAGACCATGGGGAGGGAAATTGAGAGATAGAAAAAGTGACTTCCCGTTCCGCTTTTGGCATATCCGGCTGCGAGAAAAGACCATTGTGGCCTTCCCATTCGGTGGGTATCCCTTTAAAGTCAACTCTTGTAGTGCCGAGTGGACCTGAAGTAGGACGCAAATAACGGAATAAAGGAGAAGCAAACATCGCCAGGCCACCCAAAACAGGAACACTGACAATCAGCTTCAAAAAGTCGCGACGATTCATCATGACTTGGACTTTCCTTTTGGTTCAGGTTTAGAGTGTTTTGGAGCTGAAGCTGCTTTTTCCTGGTGAGAATCTTGAGCTTCTGTCATAGAGCCTGAATGTTCATACTCAGCTTCCCAGTGTGAAGCAGGTTGAGCATGGGTCATCCCACCCATAAAAGGATCTCCGAGTGGAATTGCAAAATGCGAGCCTTTATTAGGACCATTATCTCTCATAACATTCGTCCAGGGACGATTCGTTGCAACGGGATGACAATGTCCAATTTCTGGCAAGCCAGCAGGGACAGTAACAACTTCAGGCAAATCCGGCTTGAGGTCATTATTGTAGGATTTTGTACGAACATAGCGCGTTAAAGAACTAATCAGTTTTTCATCAAAGATGAAAGTTGGCTTGCCAGTATCTTTATCGACATTAACATCACCATACCAAGCTGGCATCGCAGACGGGTAAATACCTTCACAAATGTATTTCACAACCTGTGCATCAGTACGGTTGTATAGACGGTTGTACTGAGTAAAGTTAGCAGGTTGCGGATTCAAGTTATGGGTTTGTGTAGCATCATGAAGTTCATGGTTACCAGTTTTCCCTGTGTAAAGAAATCCATCACCTTGACCTTTAGCACCGTGACAGACTGCACAGTTTCCGCCAAAGATAGCAGCCATATCAGATTTTGGATCAGGAGATTGCATGTCACCCGCACCCGCTAAGTAGCGCGCATAAAAGATAACAGCCCATCGTCCGTCACGATTGATCTTTTCGCGGAAGCTACCACCAGGATGGCGCTCAGGTAAAACTTGACGACGCTCGTTTGTAGCTAATGTAACTTTAGGTGCTGTGCCCGTGGTTAACATCAGATACATATCGATTGGCGTAGTGAAAGCTAAGTCTTTTTTCACCTTGTCTTGTTGCCAAAAACCTTGTACGTGACAACTCATACATTGGCTTTGGTAAAGTTCCCGTCCTGTCATTAAAGAAGGAGGCTGAGAGGGGAAAGCAAAGTCTTCTTGGTCAAGACGTTGGTCGTAAACCGGCTCTGAAGCAAGGGTGTTGGTTTTAGAAACAGTCGCTTTTTGACCAGTACAACCGCTTGTTAAAAGCGTCAGGGAAAATGCAGCGATGCTAAGCAGCGCCACTATTTTGGGTCGGGTAGAAAGGGGGGATAGCATTAAACCAGCCTTTATTGCTTAGTATCCGAAAAACTGAATCCAGGAGATGGAGGCCCATGAAACAATCAAGATAAAGAATACCCAGAGGAACCAGGGAACTTTATGTTCCCCTACTTCAAATTCGTCATAATCCACAGCTGCTGGGATTATAGGAATTACAGTATCCGGTGCATTTTTGTCATCAGCCATAGCGAAAATCCTAAAGTTTAAACTTACTCGTCACGGAGCATACGATACTTGCTGTCTTCGAGATCTTCCAACTTTCCACTGCGGGAAGCCCAAAACATGGCACCAAAGGCGAGCAAGAAGAAAAGGACGCAAATTGCAAATGCCGCAATATAACCAGGCCCAATGCCGCCAGATAAACAAGATGGACACATTAGTGGCGCCCTCCACCATAGGTGTGCGGATCGCTTTCTTTAAGCTCACCGAGTTCACTGATTTCAGCGTAGTTATGGGACATCCGATCCGGTTCATCCAAATGTTGGAAATCATTGGCTTCAATTTGATCGGAGGGTGTATTGGCATCTTTCGGAAGGGTTTTTAAGAAAGCAACTAAGTACGCTTGTTGTTGCTCACTTAAAGAACGACCCCATCGTGGCATACGAGTGCCGGCAACGCCTTCACTAACGCGCCAGAACCAAAGAGAGTCCTTGTAGGCCTTAAAATAAGGACGAGTGAAGTTAGCCGGTTTTTTGATCATAGAGGAACTCATTGGGCCATTTCCACGACCGGTAACACCGTGACACACCGCGCAGTTTTGCATAAAGATTCCACGACCCGAGTTCGCAATTGCGGAGTTGTTTGTATCCACGTTTTTCGCGATTCTAGCCCATTCATCACGCATTTCCTGAGGTGCTTCAAGCCATCTAATTGGTGCTTTCAACGGTCCTGTTTCACCGGGTGTTTCAACTTCAGACACAGGCTTACGACGACGAGCTACCAATTCACGCTCACGACCCAAGGTTTGCAGGTAGGCGATCAAATCTGTCATTTCGCCTTCTTTTAGATGGCTAAATGTAGGCATCAAAGAACCAGGTTTAACAGAACGCGGTTGAAGCATGTGGGCCAAATGCCAAGCATCAGGATATTTTCCACCGACGTTAGACAAATCTGGACCTGTTCGCTCCGTACCCAGCAGGTGAGGTTGGCGGGTATGAGGTGCAACGTTAGCGTAGTCACCAGCCTCTACCATCTCACCCATTTCACGATCTTGGTAACGAACGAATTGCGTGTGGCAGTAAACACAGCCTTCGCGTGTATAAATTTCACGACCGCGCCATTCTTGGGGATTGTAGTGGACGGCAGCAGCTGTTTCTTCCGGCTGGAATGTCATTGCAGGTAAAATTGCAGTGACAAAAATAACCGTAAGAAAGATAAGGGCTACGAATACAGCAGCAATTAAGTAGTTGAGAATTCTATGTTGCATAAGACAGGGGCTTTCCTTCAGTCAAATCCTGCAGCGGTAAATTTAAGTCATCAAACCATTAAACATATGCGATTCCGGTAGGGGATTCTGGCAAAGGCTCAGCATTTTTGGAGAATACCGTTTTGTAGATATTCAACATAAAGAGCACTTGTCCTGCCAGTAACATGACACCTGATAAGAATCGAACAAAGAAGTAAGGCTGCATTTCCATTACCAACTGATCAATAGGAAGCGTGAAATGCCAACCCGCAGCTTGAATCAAACCAGCGATAGTTAAAGAAATCATCATCACGATCCAACCCAGGAAACTCAGCCAGAAGTGCCAAATCGCTAAAGAGCGGCTGTAGATTTTACGCTGTGTAATTTTAGGAATAATAAAGTATGTCGCAGAGAACACAACAAAGGAGAAGGTTGCAAGCAAGGCCAAGTGAGCGTGACCAACAACCCAGTTCGAAAAGTGAAGGTACCAGTTAATACCACGCGTTGCCTGGAAGGGCCCCTGGATGCAAGTTAGAAGGTAAGCCAAACCCGCAGCCATCGCGAAACGCATGGGGATATGGTCCGCCATTAAGTGCCATTTTCCCTTTAAGGTCATAAAGAAATTCGTTTGTACGGTTAATACAGGAATCAACAAGAAGACACTAGAAATAACTGCAATCGCTTTTAACCACTCAGGAACAGGAGATTGGAGAATATGGTGAGTACCGGTTGGCGCGTAGAACATGCCAATAGTCCAGAAACCAATCATCGATAAGGTGTGACTGTAGAGTGGACTTCCAGAGAAACGAGGCAAGAGGTAATAGAGAATACCCACACCCCCAACAGTGAACCACATACCGAGAATATTGTGACCGTAGAACCAACCTGCAATCGCATCATTCAAACCCGTAAACTGAACAAAGGTGCGATTACCGATAACATAAACAATAGGGAACCAGAATAAGGCACCCATAAAATACCAAAGACTGACATACCACTTCTTTTCAGTGCCGGTAAAAATGGTGGCATAGACGTTAAGCCCAACCAGCAACAACCCAGCCATAACAGCCCAATCGAATATACCGGTTAACTCAGCATACTCACGACCTTCGGTCTGGCCATTAAGGATACTAATGACGCCGAATACCACCATTAAATTCCAGATAATATTGGTGATATTACCGAGGCGCTCGCTCCAAAGCCCCTTGCGACCCGCAAGAACTGGAACGATGTAAAACATACAAGCCACGTAACCCATCGACAACCACCCAATCAGAATAGTGTTGATATGGGCAGGACGCAAACGACCGAAAGCAAGTTGTGGAATCCCTTGGATCAAATCAGGGCTGGACATCAACAACGCCGCAACCAATCCAAAAAGCATCCCCAGAACCAAATAAACCAGGGCACATAAAAGGAAGTTTCGACTTGCGCTAAATGGCTCGTCGCTAACTGCGGCACGCCAGAACTTGCTAAGGGCTTGCATAAGGGGACTTGTCTCCAAGAGGGTTTATCAAAAAATAATAAAGAGGCTGAAATTTTCAAGCCAAACGAATACTGATTACCTTAGACTCCAGTATAAACAAGAGGCAAGAACGTGTTATATGCGTAAACGCAAACGGGGAATTAAATCCCTTTGAGTGACGCTATACGCCTTCAGAATCGAATAATTCTTTAGAAGTCCTGATTCAACACTATACTAGAGCCTATCCAACAGTTTTAGATAAAGAATGTTTTACTATTCTTTGAATAAGATCTGTTTTTCTGACAGTTTAATGCCTTCCAATTCACACGGCAAGCACTGCACTAATCAATTCGTCATATAATGAGCTTATGAATTCTGCTGATCACGCCCCCCTTCTTGAAATTAGAGATTTATCTATCGCCTTCCCGGGCCCCGCTGCTCCGGCCTATGCGTTGAATGACCTTTCCCTGAGTCTTTATCCCAGGGAAATTTTAGGCCTTGTTGGTGAATCCGGTTGTGGGAAAAGTCTCACCAGCCTTGCTGTTCTTGGTCTTGTACCGCCACCTGGCAAGATTACCCACGGTGAAATTTTTTTCCAAAATCAAAACCTTACCCAGTTAAACGCGGAAGCCATGCGAAAGCTCAGAGGTGCTCAGATTGCCTTGATCCCCCAGGATCCGCTGACATCCCTCAACCCCGTGCATACCATTGGCGCTCAAATTATTGAAGTTCTCCGAACCCATATGCACCTTTCAGAACGGGATGCACGACAACAAACCATTGAACTTTTGGATCAAGTTCGCATTCCCAATGCGAAAGACCGTATTAAAGATTATCCTCATCAATTTTCCGGTGGCATGCGCCAGCGGGTCATGATTGCTATGGGACTAAGCTGCAAACCCACCTTATTAATTGCAGACGAACCCACCACCGCTTTAGATGTAACAGTTCAAGCTCAAATCCTGGAATTGTTAAGAGAAATACGACGAGAGAACGGAACCAGTATTCTGCTGATTACACACGACTTGGGTGTTGTCGCAGAAATGTGCGATCGCGTTGTTGTTATGTACGCCGGTCGTATTGTTGAACAGGCACCGGTTAAAAGTCTTTTCAAAAATACAGCCCACCCTTATACGAAAGGGCTGCTCCATTCATTGCCCACAACAACCCATCGACGCTTAGAGCCGATTGAAGGACAACCTCCGTCAATTCAAGCCATGCCACCCGGTTGTCCCTTTACACCCCGATGCAAGGAACGTATGGACATTTGTCCAACAGCGTTCCCAGCCAAAACCCTGATTCAATCGAATACAGATATTATGCCGCACGAAGCCTCTTGCTATCTTTATTCAACAGAAGCTGAAAACTCAAACCCATAGGGTAATAAGGCTTCTACCGATAAAATACGAAGCTTTCCTGTTTCTGGATCAGTCATAACGACCGGTGCATCCTTTTCAAAAAACTCTGCCAGTACCTGGCGACACGCCCCACAAGGTGTAATTGCACCAAAAGGTCTTTGTTTTGCCCAAACAGCAATGGCATGAAAATCTTTTTTGCCTGCCGTGATTGCTTTAACAACAGCGCTTCTTTCAGCACACAATGTTAAGCCAAAACTGGCATTCTCAACATTGGCACCTGAAACAATCTCTCCAGTATTCAGAAGCAGTGCAGCCCCTACTGGAAAGTGACTGTAAGGAGCATAGGCATTTTCGCTCGCCTTTTCGGCCTCCGCTAATAAAAGCGTTGCCTGTTCTGAGCTAATGGTATTCATAGTCAAGGCTTCTTATAAATGATGCTTAGGAGCCGCAACAGAACTTACTTTTTCATGATGCAAGAAGCGAATTGCAGCATCCAACTGAGGATCTTGGTGACGTTTAAAATTTTCTTCCGTGAACGGAACGTTGATATTCGGTTCTATTCCTTTTTTATGAATATCGGTTCCATTGGGAGTCAGGTATTTTGAAATCGTTATATTCATACCCGAATCCAAAGGAAGCATATTAATTTTTTGGACCAATCCTTTTCCAAAAGAACGTGTCCCAATCAAAGTTGCACGATGATTGTCTTTTAACGCACCACTGAGAATTTCGCTTGCACTTGCACTTCCGCCATCAATTAAGAGAACAACCGGTCGAGAGTAGCGAACTCCGGTATGGGCTCTCCGCACTCTTTTCTGATGTTCTCGATCCACGACTGAAACAATATCACCCTTATCTAAGAGCATATCGGCAATTTCAGTAGCGTTGCTGAACAAGCCACCATAATTCCCACGCAAGTCGATAATCAATGCACTTTTCTGATCTTCTTTGTCTAAGGCTTCATCGAGTTCAGATAACATATCTTCACTGATAAATGTACTTAGACGAATATAGCCAATGTTTTTATCTGAAAGTGGCTTGGTAAAAACAGAATGAATTTTGATTTCATCGCGTTCAATGGATTTCGTAATAACCTTGGCACCCCGAAGGATCGTCAATACCACCTTCGTACCTTTGGGTCCTCGTATCCGATCAGCGGCGTCTTCAACACTGAGCCCGGCAGTCTCATGACCATCAATCTTTGTAATGATATCGTTCGGCAATAAGCCTGCTTTTTTTGCAGGGGTATCATCAATCGTAGCCAAAACAATTAACTTACCGCCATGAAGGGATATCTGAATACCCACCCCATATAACCGTGAGTCGATACTCATCGACTGTTCATGCATATCTCTAGGCGGCAAAAAACGCGTATATTCATCATTCAAACTTGCTGTCATGGTTTGAACGGCAACATACGCGTCTTCAGGTGTTCTCAGTTTGTCTTTAAAACGATCCTTCCAAGTATACCAATCCTGACCATTAAAGTGCCTATCCACATATTCTTCATCCAACATAGCCCAAGCTTGCTGATACAAATCTTCAGCCTGGTGTTTCATATCTTCAGGACTGGCAGGGTTCTTCGAAGAATGTGGCATCTGACAAGCAGAGCACAACAACAAGCCCAACCAGCCCATGATGAAGGGGACATTGCGGACAGAAAAGCTAATTTTCACCATTTACTCCCAGGCGAATTGACAATGCGAGACTGCGGAAAACCAAGAATCTGACTAAAACCCAGAATTATTACTCTCCTTAATAAGAGCAACTCCGAGCAAGATCCCAAGATTCGCAGTATACAGTCAACCCCTCCTAGTGGGAAAGGTCATCTGGAAAAGGAGCTCTTTGTCCAGATGTGTTTGACAAAATAAAGAGATCGATAATTTCAGACAATTCGTTCGCTTTACCTTGATAGTATTTAATGTCGGTTTCAAGCTTACGAATAACTGTTTTGTATTCTTCAATTTTTTTGATGTTCGCCCGAACCGCATCCAGCATTTCAGACTGAGCTGATTGTGCTTCTGAGAGAACATTCTCCATGGAAATACCCATTGCTTCCATGGTCAAACGGATAATTTGAGCACCCGTTTGTTTGGTCACGCCTTCAGGCAATTCATTGACCAAACGGATCAAAGTTTTAACGTTTCCGCTGAACTCAGTATCCACTTCTTGAACTGAGGATTCTTGATGCGCGAAAGATTGAGCAGGCGTGAGCGCTGGACCAAAATTCGAATACGCGGATTCGTTCGATGCCATTGGAGAAGCAGATGACATTGAGACATCGTCATCCCCAAAACTCATGGGCGCTTTAGATAAATCTCTATATGCAGACAGGTCAGCCATTCGTCCTCCAGTACTCGCTTTGTCAAATATTACAGGCCCAATAGACGGGTTTTTATTGGTTTCCAGGAGCACGGATGCATGCTCAGACTTAATAAAATCATCCTTTGCCGGAAAGACAGGAGGTAAGGATGGTTGACTCGGGGTCGGTACCTCCTTGCCAACATGGGAAGCAGTGTTCTGCATCCCTGCATTCCGTGCCTCTACGTTATTCGCTAGTTTAACATCAAAATTAAAATCGTGCTGATTAACCTGGGCCCTATGTTGTTTCGGCCAGAAAGAATCAAGATCAGCCTGAATTGAAGAAATATCAATTACAGAATTGTCTTTATGATTATTCCCATGCCCAACCGACTTTACAGGTGGGAGATTCACAGCGCCAAAAACAGGATTCGGCTTTTGAGCATAGATTACATCTTTTGCTGTCAAGCTTGACTTAGGAGGAGCTGCTGTAATTTCTTCAGCAAATGGAATCATTAGACCAGGGCCAAAACGTCCACTCTCTAATGCTCTTTGTGCTGAAGAAAAACGGGAATTGGATTCTGTCATTCCCACACGCCTCACTGTATATCCTAAACCTGAACGTGAAAACACCGCTTTTAAAGATTGTTTTTTTATTATCTAACTCCAAAGAATAAGAGGCAAGCACTATTTCATTGTGCCCACTATTTGGATGAGGGCTAAGGAAAACATTCACACTAAAACTGCTAAAATAAGGCAATAGAGAATATAAAGAGGCACACCCACCGAATGACAGCCCCTGCGTTAACGCTTATTTCAAACGCGCGCTTGTGCCTTCCCAATGGCACCGAGCGGCAAGGCAGCGTACTCCTTGAAAATGGCGTCATTCACTCCATCACACCAGAGCCACCCGCATCCGTCCTGCTCAATCACGATAATGTCGACATCATTGATGGTACTGAAAAATATTTAAGCCCCGGACTGATTGAACTTCATTTTAATGGCGCTTTGGGTTGCGATCTCAACCGAACCAATATCGCCGGTGTTCAAAAATTGTTATCGCAATTGCCACAATACGGTATTACATCAGCCGTTTTAACAGCAATTACAGCTCCCTTAACCGATATGTTATCGGCCATTCATGTTTTAGCAGCCGTGATTCATCACCGGTCGCCAGAGCATTGTGAGCCCCTGGGAATTCACTTAGAAGGACCCTTTATCAGTCCTCATTTTTACGGTGCGCACCCTAAAGACGATATTCGACCGATTAACCGCGAAGAACTCGAAGTACTGCTTTCTCCGAAAACACGCATGATCACTTTAGCGCCTGAACTTCCGCTGGCCGAGCATGCCATTCGCATGCTTACGGAAAAAGGCATTCGCGTTTCGATGGGTCACTCAAATGCAACCTCCCAGGAAGCCCGTTACGGAACTGATTTGGGAGCCAGCTGCGTGACGCATCTTTTTAATGCCATGCGTCCTTTTCATCATCGAGAACCCGGATTGATCACCGCAGCCTTAAATGATGATCGACTTTTTGTTCAGATGATTGGGGATGGTGCCCATATCCATCCCGATGTTTTGCGCCTTGTCTTGAAATGTAAACCCTTGGAAAAAATTCTACTCACAAGCGATGCCAGCCCGGCAGCCGCTTTGCCCGAAGGCGCGCATTTACAGTTTGGTGGACAGGAAGTCACCGTTAGTCATCAAAAAGCACTTAATGTGGATGGTGTTTTAGCGGGCAGCAGCCAGTTAGTTACCACCTGTGTTCGGAATCTGGTGCATTGGGGATTAACCGATTTTGCAACAGCGATTCGATTTGCAACGACGAATGTCGCCAATTTTTTAGATGAAAAAGAAATTGGTCGCATTCAAGAAGGGCATCGTGCCAACCTGGTTTTATGGGATGCCAAAACGCTCGCCATCGATACCACCTTTATTGATGGAAAACCGGTTTATCAACGAAGTTCCCAAGCATCTCTCTCACCGGCTTCAATTACCTAGTTTTGCAAACACGAAATTCTTTAAAATTGTCTTTCAAAGCTCGTTTTCTTTTCAGGTTTAACCGTGCTTTTGGTCTTCGATAAAGCCTGAGCGTCGTGAATCGATTTCTCAATTAAACGATCATAGAGATTAATCAAACGACCCCATTCTGCCGTAGAAACGGTAGGATCCGCCATACGAGTCGAAACAATCCGATACAGAATCGCCAATTCTTCATTATCCTGAGTCAAGGTAATGTAAGCCTGTCCACGGGTTAAGCGCTGCCACTCCCGATGCAGCACCCGAAGTACTTCGGGAATTAAGCGACGAACCTGCAACAACTGGCTGAACATTGGCGATAAAAAACGACCACCCCAGATTAACGAGGAGAGTTCCCAGCTGACGCGTTGCTCACGAAGTTCTAATACGGTAAGGCGACGGAGCAAGCTTTTTTGGCGCGCCACCATTTCGGAAGATTTACCCGGAATTTTGCGATATTGATCGAGTTCCTCTCTCAGGCTAGCCATTTGCGTCAATAAACGCTTTTGGCTAACCCGGAGTCGGAACAGGGGGGAGGGAAAGTAGCGTTCAATGCCCGAGGTCATATCACCATCTAAGGCATTCAAAAACTGTCCATCGGGAAGGATTTCCGTCTGCGCTTCGTAAACTTTAAACGCACTGCGCCCACCTTGAATCACACCCTTTGCCATAGCCGCTTCTTGGGAAAGTTTTGGCATAGGTGCTCTGTTAGAATCCGAGGTAAAGGATTCCTCCCTTGGGCGTATGAAAACAGAGTCCCTTTTGTCAGAATGAAAAGATGCAGAGTCAACTGAGCTTGATTGATGCTCAGGAGGTTTAGCTGACTCATCCGGCGTATGCTTGAAAAAGGCCATTGGGTCTTCCACAATTAACGTTAATTCCAACTCACTATTCTATCTTCGGCATCTTTAATCCGAACTTGAATCCAAAACCGAGCCTGCTTTACATAAAGAGGCTACAAAGCAGCTCAAGTTCAATCCAGAGCTTACTTACAGGCTATCGTTAAACGCTTTACACAGTCCTACTGTCTTTAATGGATATTGATAGAGTATATGCAAGATATCAAAATAATCAGGGCCAACGAACATAATCTTCAGGATGTCAGCTTAGATATCCCACGCGACCAGTTGGTTGTTTTCACAGGAGTTTCCGGTTCTGGAAAGTCTTCTCTCGCCTTCGATACCATCTTTTACGAGGGCCAACGTCGTTACATCGACAGTCTCAGCAGCTATGCCCGCCAATTTATCGGTCAATTCGAAAAGCCGGACGTGGAAAGCATAGAAGGCCTCTCTCCCTCCATCGCCATTGATCAAAAATCAACCTCTCGCAGCCCACGCTCTACGGTGGGTACAGTCACGGAAATCTACGACTATCTGCGACTCATCTATGCAAAAGTCGGTGTTCCACACGATCCTCGTACAGGCGCTTCGCTCACAACGCATAGCCTACAAAGCATTTTTGATCAACTGCAAGCCCGTCCAGAAGGCACCCGCTTGCAAATCCTTTCCCCAGTCGTCCGTGGACGTAAGGGTGAATACAATGCCGAATTCCGCAAGTGGCGCAAAGAAGGTTATGTTCGGGTTCGAATCGATGGAGAAGTCCATCTGCTTGAAGAGCTGCCGGACAACCACCGTCTGGCCCGGATGAAACGCCATGATGTCGAGCTCGTAATTGATCGCATCATTTTGAAGCAGGACGACGCCATTAAGCAGCGCCTTTTAGCTGCACTGGAATCGGCATTAAAAAAATCTGACGGATTCGTTCTGGTTCAACAGCTGGATGAAAACAGTGACGTTATTCGGCAGGAAGCCTTTTCTCAGCATATTAGTCTCGCTCCCAGTGACGAGGAAGAGGATAGCGGAGAAGATTCCGAGATTGAGGAAATGTCTCCCCGGCTTTTCAGCTTCAACTCGCCTTATGGCGCTTGTAAGTCCTGTGAAGGACTTGGCGTTCGTCACGAAATTGCCGTGGATCGCGTTGTTGCGGACAAAAACCTTAGCCTCAAGGAAGGTGCCCTGATTCCCCTGGAAAAGTTTGCGGGCCGCTATTTTGACAGCTTTGTGCAAAAATTGGCTAAAAAGCACGGCTTTAAAGCGGATACACCTTTCAAAGATCTCGAACCTGAAATCCAAAATTTCTTACTCTACGGGGAAAAAGTCAAAAAAATTGACGCGGAAGCCGGGCTCATCCAGGAAGGGTTTTCCAAAGATGCCCTGAGCCTAGCCAATTCTGATGACACTCAGGATGAGGACGATATCAGCTGGAGCGATTTGGTTACCCGCTACGACGGCCTGGTTCACATTATGAATCGCCGATTGCAAGTAGGAACGGAAAGCACTCAGAACTATATTCGCAGCTTTATGCGGGAATGCCCTTGCAATAGCTGTAATGGCGCTCGTTTAAAGCCTTTTAGCTTGGCAGTCACCTTAGGCGGCCCTCCCGGAGTCGGCAAAAATATTTACGAGCTAGGCCAACTCTCTATTGGAGACACTCTCGGCTACATTAAAGACGTGCGGAAACACCTGAGTGAGTTTCAGATGACCGTTGCCCGTCAACCTTTGCTGGAAACCGAACAACGACTTACCTTCCTGCTGGAAGTCGGGCTAGATTATCTTAATCTTAATCGCGCCGCTGCAACCCTTAGCGGAGGGGAAGCACAGCGGATTCGCTTGGCTTCTCAACTGGGTGCCACGATGTCGGGCGTACTCTACATTCTGGATGAGCCGAGTATCGGGCTTCATCAGCACAATAATAACCAGCTCATTCAAACGCTACGGATGCTTCGCGACCAGGGAAACTCCCTGATTGTTGTTGAGCACGACGAAGACACCATTCGCGCTGCGGACTGGGTCGTGGATATCGGCCCCCTGGCCGGGGTGCATGGCGGGCATATTGTCGCTCAAGGCGCTCCAAGCGTGATCGAGAACTGTCCGGAATCACTGACTGGGCAGTATTTGAGCGGAAAAAAAGAGATTGCCATACCCACGGAAATCCGTAAGGGCAGTGGAGAAGCTTTAACCGTCCATAAGGCCGTCGCGCATAACCTGAAAAACGTCACGGTTAAATTCCCTCTTGGAACCTTGATTGGTGTTACCGGCCTCAGTGGCTCAGGCAAATCAACACTGGTTTTCGATCTCCTTTATGGTGCTTTAAGAAACCACTTTGGATTGAGTGACGTTCGCCCGGAAGGTTTTAAAGAGCTGAGCGGTTTAGAACATATCGATAAGATGATTGATATTGATCAATCGCCCATCGGCAGAACCTCTCGCAGTAATGCCGCAACCTATACCGGAATTTTCGACCCCATTCGCACTATTTTTGCCGGTAGTCAGGAAGGGCGCTTACGCGGCTACAAGCCCGGACGTTTCAGCTTTAACGTTGCCGGTGGACGCTGCGAAGCTTGCAAAGGCGATGGTGCCATCACCAAAGAAATGAACTTTCTGCCCGAAGTTCGCCTGAAGTGTGAAATTTGCGATGGCAAGCGCTACAACCCGGAAACCCTCGAAGTGACCTATCGCGGCAAAAACATTTCTGATGTTTTGAATATGACCGTCAGCGAAGCCAAAGAGTACTTTGCAGGATTGCCACGTGTCGAACATATGCTGACTGTGCTGGAAGAAGTCGGCTTACACTACATTACTTTAGGGCAGCCCGCTACCACACTCAGTGGCGGTGAGGCGCAACGCGTGAAACTCGCGACTGAATTCTGCCGAAAAAGCACGGGTAAAACAGTGTATCTACTCGATGAACCCTCAGTCGGCTTACATTGGGCGGATTTGGAAAAATTGATTCTGATTCTGAACAAGCTTGTGGATCAGGGTAACACCGTGATCGTGATTGAGCATAACCTGGATTTCATTAAGGTGTGCGATCATCTAATCGATATGGGCCCCGACGGCGGGCACCGTGGCGGACAAATCGTCGCGGAAGGTCCACCCGCGAAAATCGCGGCGTGTCCTGATTCCTATACCGGACAGTTCCTAAAACGCTGGTTTTAATTACAATCAAGAACCTGTCATTTCTTCGATTGTGGCAGGTTCCCATTGATATGGCCATCTGGCACGATCTCCTTTACGATGATTCCCATTCGCATACAGGCCAAGCAAGCCTGTCTTTTCAGCCGTGTCTTCAAACTTCGCTGATGCAATAGCAGGTAACATCGTAAACTCCGGGGAAACCTGCTTTTCAGCCACTGGTTTACCATTAGGTCCAATCACGAAATTATCATTAGATCGGCCGGCATCTCCTTCAGAGCCTTCAATTAGGTAATTGTCACCTGCTTTCGCTGTGTACTCTTCATTCACAGATTCCCAGCCAGGATATGCTCCCTTTTTAACCAGATCGCCATCATACGGGAATAGGAATTGACCATCTTTTACATCCTGGGCAAAATACATTTCTGAGCCAATGTTTTCCTCTCCTTTTTTAGTTGAGTTTGAAGGTCCGATAGTAACAATCTTTTTCCAAAGTTCTGTTCGTTCTTTTTTAGACAAGTCTGGTTGAAACCAGTCTTTTAACCCAGATGAGTCAAAAGTTCTGTATTTAATATGAGCATTTTTTCGAGTCAAAGGATCATTTACTTTAGATTGCGCTATTAGTTTCCCCATATGGTAAGTACTTCCAGGTTCCTCGACTGTCGGTTCACCCTTATACATAAAGATATTCGGAAAATCAGAGACAGGTTTTCCCCTTTGAGTCGTAATTTCCCAATACGTCATCGGCCCTGTTTCTGAGGCAATACTATTCACATTTACATGTCGTGGCTTTCCTGTAATAGCATCCCTTAAAGGATATAAACCTCTATTTTCAGGCTTATAAACTTGCTGTTGTGCTCTCCAGGGCTTTCCCCAGGTACTTTTTAATAATGCGCTTAAATTCCGCCCTGCATGCAAGGCTGTTGTTTGCCGATAAGCCGCGGTTTCCAGATCTGACAAAGGTTCACCGTTAGCTTTTTTACGGAAGGCGTCAATAATAAGTCTTTGATACAGAGCGTTCTTTGGATTATTCGGATCTTCAGCTTCCTTTGAAGGCACTAATGTCCCGTGAAGTCGCTTCTGTACAACACCTGCCTCCAATAATACAGCCTCATCCTGTGGCCTGACGATTTTGGCTATCGCTTGATAAAGAGGGTCTGTAGCCTGATAAATATTTTGTCTTTGGTTTAACTTAATACCAACGTCCTGAAAACCTTGAACAACGTCTTGAATATGTTTTGACATATCCGGGCTTAAATGCTCTGGTGTAACTTCCGGAAATTGAGGATTTGACTTTCTAACAATTTTATTAGTCACATTCCCCACTGAAGGGAAAATTCGGAAAGGAAATTTCAGAGTCACCCTATCAAATAGACGCTGTCTAAATTCTCTTCCTTTTCTTTGAGCTTTTGTATACCCTTGAATCGCATCAATTACTGTGGGTGACCTACGAAATGCAGAATCTAAAGTTGCATCAATGATGACATTTTGACCATTGTAAGCATGTTGATTTTTTAAAGCCGCCATTGTGTGAAGACTTTCAGGTACATTGCTTTTAGAGGATTTTTTCTTTTTAGCAGATTTGCTTTTTCCAGCCTGATTTGATGCCAGCTCCTCTTTTTCTGCAGCTATCGCTTGCTCACCCATATGACCTCTAACAATGGCTAAAGCTTCTCTTCCTTTCTGATCAGGATCGGGCGGCTGCCAATCCTTCGCTTCTTTAAATTGAGCCTGCCCTTGTTGTCTTAATTCAGATTGCCTGTGACGAAATGGAGCAGTAACTGCTGAAAAATCCTTTTGACGCCGAGCGGTCCAGCCCAAAACAACCGCCAAGGCATCTGTTTTTTTAGAGGAAACTTTGTTTTTTTTATCACTGCCTTGGTAGCTGTCGTGAATTTTTTTTAGAGTAGAGGTCGAAAACGTTGGAGCAATCTCGCCAGGTAGAGCAGTTCCAGCTTTTGTTGGCGATCCCACATTCTCTCTTGAAGTGACACGCTTAATTTGTGGTCTCTTAACTTTAGGCATAACGTAAACCTCTAAATGAACAAAATTAGTAGATGAATGAACAAAACCCATCAAGGTTGAGAATTTATCTTCTCTGAAAGTCGGCAAGGACAGAAGCTCATTTTTTCATGGAGACTTTTTAAACACAAATTTTCCAGATTTTAAAAGGCAGATACTCTCTATTCAAAAGACAGATGTTCCAAGACAGTACCAACTGAAAGGCGGTACAATGAAAGATTGATACCGGCTTCGAGCATCTTTCAGATGAACAGAGCAGGTAAGAAGAGATGAACCGAGGGCCTGATGTCGATACCGCTCTATATTCTGAAGCGTTTGCTTACAGCTATACCCACAATTCTTATCATCTCTTTCCTGACCTTTTTTCTGATGCGCTTCGATTTTACGATCGGTCCGATTAATATCCCGCTTCCGAATACCAACCCTCTCCTTGGGAAGGAGAGGGTGCAGGATGAGAAGGAACCACTTTCAACCCATCCTCAATCTCAGTGGCACATTCTGGACGAGACCCGCATCAAAAATCCGATTGATCCGCTCGCAGGCTATCGCAACAATCCTCAGATTACACCGGCTGCTCTCATCCAGGAAGAAAAACGCCTGGGTCTCGATAAACCGATGATGACCCAATACTGGCTTTGGCTGACCCATGTTTTAAACTTCCATCCTGAGGCCTTGCTTCGGGGCGATATTGCCCACTTTTACGATCCTGATTTCGGCCGCACTTTTTCCGGAGAGGATGTCGCCGATCTCCTCTTCCGTCGGGCGGGAAACACATTGATTCTCAATATTTCCGTTGTTCTACTCACATGGCTTCTGGCCCTCCCTCCGGGCGTTTTTGCAGCTTTACGCTGGAAAAGCTGGAGTGACCGAAGCATGACGGCATTATCCGCCATCGGCATGTCTTTACCGGACTTTCTGTTGGCCTTGCTTGCTGCCGTCTTTGCCGTATACAGCGGCCTTTTTCCGCTGGGGGGCATTGAAAGCGAAAATGCTGCATCGCTTGGCTTTTTCGGGCAGTTTTGGGATCGCATTTTGCATTTAGTCCTTCCTATTGCCGTTCTGACAGTAGGTGGATTAGCTGGTTTACAACGCTTAATGCGTGGCAACCTGCTGGATGTACTGAATGCCGAGTATATCCGTACTGCAAGGGCTAAAGGACTTCCTGAACGAACCGTTGTATGGAAGCATGGCGTCCGCAATGCCATTAACCCACTGATTTCACTGATGGGCTTTACCTTTGCGGATCTTCTTTCTGGTGCCCTCTTAGTTGAAATGGTCTTGGGTTATCCCGGCCTCGGGCAACTGACGTATAAAGCCGCAATGGATACAGATACCAACCTGGTAATGGCCAGTATTTTGATGGCAAGCCTGATGCTTGTTTTCGGGAACTTACTCGCCGATATTCTGCTGTCCGTCTGCGATCCTCGCATTGAACTGGAAGAGGCTTCCGCATGAGCGCAACACAAAGCCTTCCCATACAACCGCATCAAGAAGCGCTTGTTTCCCCGGAAGCTCCGGTAGGAAAGTGGCAACAAGTTTGGCGGCAACTCCGGGCCGATCGCTTGGCAATGATCTATCTTGTTGTCCTTGTCTTGCTTTATTTAAGTGTCGCCATGGCCGATTTTCTGGCCCCTTATAGCGAACAGTGGTTTGACCGACAGGTTGCCAAAGCACCACCGACACCCGTTTACTTTGTGGATGAACAGGGCTCACCCAGCTGGCCGTATGTACTGCGTTTTGAGCGACGCTACGATCCTGGAACCTTTACACAAGGCTATTTCCCAATCTCCACTCAAAAGTACCCGCTAAAATTCTTTGTCCAGCAGGGAGAACCTTACAAGATTTTAGGGTTAATCCCCTCTCAGCTTCGGCTTTTTGGTGTGGATTCCCCGGCCCAGGTTTCCTTGATGGGGAATGATATCAACGGTCGAGATCTCTTTTCGCGAATGCTCTATGGGGGGCAGATCTCTTTAACCATAGGCTTTTTAAGTCTTTTCATCGTGTTCCCCGTCGGCTTGATATACGGCGGTATTTCCGGCTACTTTGGTGGCAAGCTGGATGAAGTGATGATGCGCTTCGCCGAAATTATGATGTCGATCCCTACCCTCTACTTACTGGTAGGATTAGCCGTTATTTTGCCACCCGGCATGTCCAGTACCGAACGCTTTGCCATGGTCACACTCATCCTGGCCTTTGTCCGTTGGGCAGGATTGGCCCGAGTCATTCGCGGCATGGTGCTTTCTATCCGAAAGAGTGAGTACGTAGAAGCCAGTGAGGCCATCGGGCAAAGTGCCTGGGTCACCATTACCCGTCATGTACTGCCGCAGCTTACCAGTTATGTGATGGTAGCCATTACATTAGGCGTACCAGGCTATATTCTGGCAGAATCCGGCTTAAGCTTCCTCGGCTTAGGCATTCAGGCCCCGGATGCCAGTTGGGGCAACATGTTAAAAGAGGCGCAGGACATTAGTAATGTCATTGAGCGCCCCTTAATGTTAATGCCAGGTTTCCTGATTTTTGTGGCTGTATTGGCCTTTAACGGAATCGGGGATTCGCTGCGCGATATCCTGGACCCCAGAAATAATCGTTAAGTCATAGGTCGAGTGTTGGCAAAGGTTTTGCTAAACCATTGACTGATTCCTGGGAAGTTGTGCTGCATAAAGAGTGAGACATGTGTACTCCCTAAGGCACCCTTATCTTTAGTCCAGGAAAGAGCCTTTACCACATGCTGATTCTGCAACGCTTTTACGACCTGTGGATTTTGCATGACTCTGGCCTGAGCTTTGGATAGCTGTTCTGTCGTTCTGGCTTGTGCCTTTTGCACACCAGGCTTTTCGAAAGTCCGGGCTTTGGCTTCACTGATACGCTTACTGACATTAGCGACCTCTTGGCTAGTTTTATCCTTTACCGATGTCGGAATTCTTTGATGAACCGATGTCGCTGCTCTGACAATTTTTTCATCAGCCTTTGTTGCTAAAACACCAAAATTAAACCCAGGCATTTCCCTTACCTCAGATTTTTCAATTAACCATCATATATTTCTTATATTCGTAGGATTTAATAGTTATCCCAACTACCAATCGAGTTGGGCTGTGAGAGGTTGCTATGGGTAGTCCAACTGTTACCGCTTGAAAAATTAGTAGAATCAGTAGGTGACTTTGGCAAATTCGGCTTACTTTTTGCCGCTTCATCCTGCTTTGCCAAGCGTAATTTTAATGACTCTTGAGAATCATTACGAGCAGAAATATCGCGGATACCAGTCTTTTCAAATCCTTTTTGCTTCGGTTCTTTACCTACAAAGGATCGACATAAGTTTTTAAAACCTTCCATTGAAACCATAAGCCCATCACCCCATCAACATTTTTTATATTCAATATTAAAGTTATAAAAACAGTTATTTTAGTTTTGATGGTAGTTTGTAACATTTTGATTACAATCTCAACTTCCATTACCTGTACTAAAACCTTTTAGACAGCAGAATCGTGAAGACTACAAATAGCGAACAGCTTGAGCTGAACATCCACAATTCGGAAACCCAACTCTTTGGAAAGCGCTTGAGATAAACGAATAATCTCTTCGCTTTCAAATTCTTCCGTACGTCCGCACTCCATACAGATCATGTGGTGATGCGGGGATTCTGGATTCCGGGCAAGCTCGTAATGCTTGTGATCTTCAGCAAAATCCAGCTCTCGCAATACCCCTAAAGAGGCCAGAAGCTTCAAGGTTCGGTAAGAAGTCGCCAAACTAATCTCAGGACTCTCCCCGTGCAAAGCCTTCTGAAGATCTTCCGCGCTTAGGTGCTCGCCCTCAGGCAAGTCAAAGAAAATATCCAGGATTTTCTCACGCTGTGGCGTGAGGCGAAACCCTTTGTTCCGTAGAATATCGGAAAGCTCTTTACGAGTTTGCATCAGAAATCTTTTACCAACAGATCTATTTTATTGAAGCCTAACAAGGTTACTCTTTTATTGTGTCGCTACTTGCCAGTTGGATGCATAAAGCCCAGCAGCAACGAATTACGCTTTATTAATGAGTGGCCTTGGTTTGTGTTTTGGGGAACTTTTCCTTTAGAATATAACATAGAGCATGATTCAAACAATAGATAAACGCATTGCTCAAATACCCAGCTCCGTGCTTACCGCAGCAAAATACCCTATTGTTAATCTCCATTGAGATACAATGCTTTAAACACTGACCGGAACTTTCCAAAAAATACCTATTCCAGTCAAACGCTTCTATGATTTTATCCGACTCAAAATTCAACCCATTCTAAACGACAGGTGTGCTCCATTATGCTTACGCCAGAAATTTTAGCCACTACGCCCGCCTTTGTTAATCTTGGCGTTCCTGAACTTTCCATCATTGTTTTGCTCGTCCTGATTTTCTTTGGTCCTGGTAAATTGCCCAGTATTATGAAATCCCTGGGCGATGGCGTCAAACAGTTTAAAGACGCGTCAAACGGTAATCCAGCCCCGACTGCAACCGTTGAACCGAAGTCGGAAAACACGCCTAGTTCATAATGTGTGTGCAGCCGTTACCCGGATGCAATATCTCTATTACTATGTTTGCGATGTTACTTAGCAGAATTTAAAGGCATTGGGGGAGATCCTTTTGAGCCAACCCGCCGTGAATGGGCTCGAAAAACTTCGACAATGGCGGCCATCCCGGCGGCTAGTCATTACCGTTGGAATTGGAAGCCTGGTGATTTGGGGTGGTCTTCAAATACTGCCTTCCTTTATTGATAAAAATGCATTGAAGCTTTCCATCGAAGAAGGTATCAATGATGCAACCGGCCTCAATATTCACATCCGAGATCTCTCCATCCATCCCACAATTTTTCACAACCTCCAACTTGATTTAGCGACCAACACGATTACCGATAAAAATAAGCACCCGCTTGGCAGTATTCAAAACATCACGGTTGAAGTTCGCTATTTGCCCCTTCTTACAAAACTAACCCCTGAAATCTCCAAAATTCACCTCAATCGCGTTGATGTACCCATCGCAAATTACAGTTTGTTCAAAGCACTCAAGCTGCAAACCGTGCCACCAAAGCAAACAGGCATTATTAAACCTGCTCAGTTGGTTGATACGGAGCTGCTGCTCAGTGATTTTAAAATTATCGATCTGCTACCCGATAAAACAGCGGCTCTTCTTTTAGCACGGAGCCTTGGACAGCCTATCACCAAGGGTGATGGTGCCGCTAAAGCCATGCTTTTTTATATTGAGGGACCCACCTTATCCATCCATCATCTACAATCCAACATGGATGTCGTGATGCTGGGTGAAGGAAGCATGGCCTTTTCCAAAGAAAATGTCAGACCCAGAACCCAGCTTTGGCAGGCCGATTTCAATTTTGAAACTGCCCTGGATCAAAATGCTTTGAAAGAAGGCCATGCGATTGCAGCGGCTGATCTGAAGCACCTGGTTCTGAAACTCAAAGGGCAAAACCAGAATTACAAAGCATCAACGCCTCAACTCAATGCGATTGATAAAGCCTTGAAAGCCGGTCAAATTAGTCTGGATACCCATTACGACCGGCGCAACAACGGCAACCTTGATTTCGTGTGGAACCGAAAAGCGTCTCAAGCCGATGGTGTATTGGGAGCTGATTATACTAGCTTGGCTCATGCGCAAGCGATTTTGCTTCAACTGGCCAATGTTTTTAGTGTTGAAGCACCCCTTCCTGCCAGAAGCATTCTTCTTTCCGGCTTAATGAAGAGTGATGTCGGCTTCAACATGAATTTTCATAAACCCGCGCAACCTTTTGAAAAGTTATCGGGTGCCATTCAACTCACCCATGTGGCTGTCGAACAAAATGGTGGCAACCCATTACCTCAATTAAACGAGTTCAATGGGTCTATTGTTGGGCAAGATGACCGCTTCGTATTAAAAAGTAATAGCCTGCAAAATCCTGATCCCGGGCTAGGTTTTCACGTTGCCAATATTCCATTGCGCTTGCAAGGGTTTTATAAACTTGATGATGCGCAAATGGACTTTCACTTACTGGGTAATGAAATTGCACTTAACCGGCTTCAGTCCGCTGCAAAAAACTATATTCCTAAAACAACGCCAGCCTTTGATACCCCCGGAACATTAAGCCTGGATGCTCACCTCTGGGGAAGCCCAAGCAATCCCCTCTATTCTGGACAACTGAAATTAAACGGTGTCGCATTTAATGATCCGAAACTGGGCTTATCGGTCAGTGGCATTTCTGGTCAGGCGTCTTTTAAAGGCAGTGGTGCGGACAAAAAAGCACACCTTTCTTATCAAGGTCAGCTAAGCGTTAAACAAGGGCAAGCCTTCGGGCCTGTCACAAAAGGTTCGCATATCATTGCTGCTGCAACACCCAAGGCAACAGTCTCAAACCAAACTACCGGCATTACGTCAGCAACAATTTCTCCAGCCAAGCCACAGCTTTCTCAACCCAAAACGACTGCACCTGAAAGTTTAAAACCACCCTCTACGAATACTTCAGGAACTCAAGCGCCTGTTTCGATCAATGCCGGTGGAGCCGCTCCTATCCCCGCACCTCAAAAACTGGCTTACAACTCAAATCGTGCTTGGGCCATCCATAGTATTAACGGATTGGTTTCAGCAAAAGGCAACTGGAAAGCCAGTGATGCTAAACCCGCTTTACCACTGGTGAACGGACACATTAACTTTTCACACGGCGAAGCCAGCATTCCCAATACCAAAACAACCGCCCAGAATATTCAGGGTGAAGTAGATTTCCAAAACAAAACCATTACGCTGAAGCAAGCCAGCGCAGAGATTGCCAAACAAAAACTGCTAGCCCAAGGCAGCTCCAGTATTGATTTTAAAAACTACCAAGGACGTCTTTGGGGACAGGCTCTTTCCATTCCTGTCCTGAGTAATGCCTTCTTACCCAGTTTAAAATCTGAGCAAAAAGTTCAGATTAAGCAGGGTGTCGCCAACATCAATATCCAAGTGCGCAATAGCAACACGCCACTCAAACCCTTAATAAACGGCACGGCTACGGTCGATCATCTATCCGTTGATACGGCCCAAGCAAACCGGGCTATCAGCTTTCCCCACTTAGCCGCGAAATTTACACAATCCGATCTGTCGCTCGAGCCGGCAACATTACTCTATAAAGATACTCATACCAGCAGCTCCGATGGCATCGGGACGATTGCCGTCGAATTGGCCGGACAAATGCATTTTTCTAGTAATGGACACTACGATCTAAACCTTAATTCGGATGCGATTCCCTTGGCCCTGCTTCGGGATTTACAAGCCTTCGCAAAAATAGGGGGCAATAATGCCATACCCGAAATCTGGAACACAGCTGGCACCCTGGATTTAAAAGCGCATTTAACACAGGCAAACAAACAAGTTCACCTCACCTTTCACGATGCTGGTTTATCCTGGCAATGGGGAGACTTCCCCGTTTACGGCATTAACGGGGCCGTATTCCTATCGCAAAGTGGTGATGCCATTCCCGCTTTGAGTACGACCGATTTACACTTCATTTATGGGCGTTCTCCCATTTCCCTGGAACTCCAGAATGATAAAGCGTTCAACTTCAATACACGCGGTATTTTATCCGCCCTCGCTGTTAATCACTATCTGGTTAGCCCCCAATCGGATGCGACACCGTATCACGACATTGCTTTTAAAGCCGAGGCGCATGGCGCGCGTCTGGAAGCCATTCCCGAAAAGAACAATCTCGACTTAGCGTTGCACGTGAACCTTGGACGCGCCTTGCGAAAAGCCTCCCAGGATATTTCTTCGGACACCCCCTCCCCGAAACCTGTTGATAACTATCCGGTTGACTTTGTTGCGGTTGAAAGCAGACGCAAGCGCATTCTCCAAGCAATCAACCCCTTGCACTGGATTGGCAAAGCCTTTGGCGTTGTGAACTCCAGTCTCAGTAATTCAGCGCATTTCATCAGCCAGATTGGCGAAACACGTCCTCATGACGATGAACACACTGCAAAAAGCGACCCCACTTTAGAAGTCGAGGATAAGCAAGCCACATTTAAACCGTCCAAACAGGAAACGGAAAAACTTCAAAAAGTCGCGGATCGAGAAACACAAATCCTTCCCAGTACGGCAGCCCCCGCCACGGCTCCAAGCGCGGACAGCGATAAGGCCTTATTTGACCTCATTGCGCATTGGCAAGGCGGTAATTTAGCTATTCCGAATGCAACACTGCATCTTTTTGATGCCGGAAATGTCCTTATGCATGGACAGGTCTGGCAACCCTTGAAGCCCAAAAGGATGCGCTATCAAGTGCAAGTTGCCACCCAAGCGCCTCTCCAGTTAACCGGCTTAGCCAATGCGACCGACGATGACGGGCTCTTCAAAAAAGCCTCCGGACAAGTCTCAACAGATATGACAGTAACTCAAAATATTGGCGCGAACGGAATGCCCCACATCAGCGGCTGGGCAAAAGTCGATGATGTAAAAATGCCCACCTTGACCATCCAAAAGGCTAATGGTCGGGTCGATTTATCCGGGCAAAGCGCAATCATCAACCTCGGTCCAGTTGAGTTGCCGGGGATTAAAATCGTTAAAGCCAGTGCGCAAAGCGAAAATATTTTTGAAAGCCCCATGACCCTTGAGAAGGTGGCTATCCACCTGAAACAGCTGGATATGGCAGGCATTTCCAGTTTTAACAATCAAATTTTCAAGCCTATCATCACCGACCGTATTGCCCACAACTATCTGAGACCGTGGCAATTGGGCGATCCGATCCTGCCCATCCAATTCAGAAACGCCGATCTCCTCAGCGATGAAATGATCTACTCCAACATTTTGATGGACGATCTCCAAAGCAAGTTATCGGTGTATGCCAATGGCTTTTGCGAGTTAAGCAACACGAGCGTGAATGCCGCTGGGGGTAAGGCTTCTGGCTACTTGTCCATGAACTCGAACGATAACAACTTCACCACGCTGGATCTTCACGTTGATAGCGTCAAAGCAAACGCACTCACCAAGGCCCTTTTGAACCAAACCAACCAGGTATTTGGCGATATCAGCGGCGCGATTCGCTTCACCACCTTTGGTGCAAACGATGATGCCCTTCAGAAAAACGCAAACGGCACGGTGACTATGGTCATTAAAAACGGCCGCCTGCCTGCCATTGCAAAAGTGGAAACCCTTTTAACCACCGCAAACGTTCTCCGGGGCGGTCTTCTCGGATTCAACCTTAATAACTTATTCCGCAGTTTGACCATCTACGATACCAACTACTTCGCCACTTTGGCCGGTAGCATGCAAATTAATAACCAGGTCCTTTATACCCGAAACCTCACCAGTGACGGCGTTAACCTCGATCTCCTGATCCGGGGCAGTATGCGCATGGATACTGGCGATGCCGACATGCAAGTCAATGGCCAGATGTCTCAGGATGTCGTCGGGAAACTGGGATTCTTAGGGCAGTTGAGCCTGGGTAAGATCGTACGCTTCATTCCCGGCATTGGTAGTTTAGGTAAGAACAATGCGGGTTTATTTGGCTACTTGCCAGGAATCGGCTTTGTACCGGGCTTTGGCGGACCTGCGGGTTCTGAAAATCGTTTCCAGGTATTGATTAAAGGCCAGCTTGAAAACCCACGTGCTATCAAGGACTTTCACTGGGTCCACAATACGCATGAGGCCAGTAAGTCCCCCTACAGTGCTCAAACTGTCCTTAATGGGATGAAAAACCAAACACAGGTGGCTCCTCCGTTCTCCCTACCCTTCATCAAACAACTCTCTAAGCAGGAAACCAAACAACAAGAAAAGAAAGAAGCCGCTCCCAATCAGAATTGAATAATGACAAGAGGGCGTCCTAAAAGTTTCAGCCTGAATTTTCGATAGTGGATTTTACAGTTATGAATAATGCTCGAAAACAGGCCCCATAATGGCATTTATTCGACATTAAAAATCACGTTGCATTGTCAAAAATGGTCGAAAAGAAAGTATTTTCGAGTGTACATGACGTCTACTATTTAATAGTTCTTAACAAAACAAACACAGATTTGGTTGCGTGAGTTTTCTTGCGACTAAGTAAACCTTCCAGTTCTGAATCTCCCCTTAAAATTGCGAGTTTTACATTTCGAAACAAAGACACACCCATTTTTAATTTTCGTTTTTTTGCAAGTGAGAAAACTTTAAACGACACCCCTTCAAAAACCAACGACACATGTCCACCCTGTGACACTAAACACATCCCCTCAGTACAAAGTCTTTCCGTTCATTGTCCACCTTATTCCATCCAATTTAGCTTTCTTATTCATATCGAGTTTCCATCCAATTTTTACTCACTATTCCGCCCCGTGATCCTAATCGACGTTACTTTTCCCAATCCAATTTTTCGTTTTATCCCTTCTCATTCAAGTGAAATTTTCAAATCATCCCTTACCCTGAAAACAAGCACAGGAGTCCCCTCATGGCCATTTCCTCATCCAACAGTTACGCTGCATCTTTTTCTGGCAAACCCGCACCCAAAGCAGCTCAACCTCAATTCGGCGGCGAAGTTTTTTCTCACGAAGCGAAAAATCTTTCCGGCAATTTTATTGATTCCTTCGCCAAAATTTTTACCGGCAAGAAAGTAAAAGATGCCACCGATCCAAAAAACATTATTCATGAAGATCTATACTCCGCAAAAGAGCAATGGGGACTCGGCTCACTCTTCGCCCTTTTCTCGGCTGTAGTACCAACAGCGAGTATCTTTACCTTTAAAGGTATTTCTCATCTCTTTACAAAAGCATCCAATGCAATTTTCAACAGAGCATCCAAAGTTAAAGTTGAACACGCTAAAACTCACCGCTATTAATTAATTTCACCTTACAAGTAAGGTAGTTTAAAAGCCTCTGTAGTGACTACAGGGGCTTTTTGGCGGGTGTGCCCGCAGTTCGAGGATAAAGTAGCGGAGTCGCCTTCACTTTTGTGATCACCAATAGTCGAGATCCTTCCAGGCGCTCATGCTCAAAGGTCCGGCTTTCTTCCACGCGTCCACCCAAAATCTTTAAAGCCTTCTGGGATGCAGCGACTTCATCCTCGCTGCTACGGCCCTTCATCGCCAAAAAAGTTCCATCCACTTTCAACAATGGCAAGCAGAGTTCTAACAAAGCCGGTAAAGCTGCTACAGCGCGTGCAGTCACCAAGTCATAAGAATCGCGGGCACCTTTTACACGGGCATAATCTTCAGCACGCGTACGCTCGATATTTAGATTTTCCAGCCCCAGCTTTTCTTTGACGTCGCGAATGAATCCACATTTTTTTTCTGAGGATTCCAAGGCCACAATCGAAATATCAGGTCTGGCAATGGCCAGGGGAATCGCCGGGAAACCCGCGCCACTACCGACATCTACAATCCTGGCATTCGCTGGGATCAGGGGCAATAAGGTGAGGGAATCCAACAAGTGGCGGTATAAAAAGTCTTCGGGTGCCGTGATTCGCGTAAGGTTAAACTGCTTGTTCGTTTCAATCAAGAGATCGTAAAACGCGGTAAACTTTTCCTGCCAATCCGGAATCGATAAGCCAAATTGTGCGGCATCGCTATGCCAGGCGGTCCAAAGATCATTGGAAATAGGGGTCTCGTTAGTCACAGAATCGATCTCAAGTCTACGGAAAGGAAGCGACCTTATCATAACGCGTCCATTTTCTTGCTGGTAGATTTCATGTCAGTCAGTATAGCCAGCAAACTAATTTCGCGTAGAGCGTATAAGGTTAATGTGTCCGCTTTTTCTTTTTTGGAATTACACGTTTTGTAATAACGATGTCACCATCAGAATCTTCATGCTGACATTGCCTAGCGTTTGGCAAAATGTATTCGTTCCCAGGGCTTCCTGCACGAGAAAGACTCTTCGAATGGGTCATATCTTGATTCGTTAACTGAGCATCTGTGGGTGGATTGGGAATTGGTTCCCCGTCGATACGAATTGTTCTTTTATTTTCATCTAATTGAAATGGCGAAACCAAGCGTTTTTTCCCATCAGGACCTGGCATTGTCAAATACCAGTTTTTCCTTTCAGCATAGGATTTCATCGCAGTCGCTTTTACGGCGCTTAAAAATTGAGGCTTATTAACGGCCTGCTTCACACGTTTTTTATGTCCTGCTTTGGCTGAACTATAAGTACTTTCCTTTTTCGTCACTCTTTTTTTCTCTTTGGGTTTTGCAACGATTATTTCGTCTTGCGTGGCATGTCCATCCTCCACTGGAACAGAGGTCCTTGTTCTTGCCAGGCTGCGTGGAAGTGCGACCGTAATTTCTGGCTCTGCACTAGTTTCCCAATAAGAAAATTCATAATTCAAGCTCATTTGAGATTCAGAGTCTTTTCCACCCGATTTGGCAGACTTTGCTTCCTCTGCCTCCAATTTAAGCCGATGAGCCAACACAAATTCTCTTGAGGGCATTAATCTTCCGTCTTTTACCCACTCCACATCTTCCGCATGCGGATTCCTGAAAGCAAACTCTTCTTTGTTTTCCTCCAGATACTTGGCCAGCATAGGATCATTTTTATATCGGAATTTTCTCTCTGGAATGGCGAGGTTAGCAATCGCTTTATTGGTTCTTTTATTTTTCAATCTGGGATCCGTGAACACCATGCCAATAATGTCTTGAATATCTTGAATACTGGCATCCGAAAGCCTTCTTTTCACAGGCATCAAAGGCGTTAACTCAACGTATTCTGATTTAACACCAAATTTTGGTTGCAAGGGCGGTGAACAATAACCTTTGCCTTTGGATATCTGCATAGTAATCCTGTAAAGATGATAAAACTTTAAAAGTGTAAGTAATATACCAGAGACAATAGCTATCCGTTTTTACCCATAGCCCACCAATCCAAACGCTGGTGTAAAATAAGAATGGTGGCGTTTTTTTAAAATCTAATATTTGTTTTAAAACAAATAGACACCATAAGAACAGGGATATTTCAGTGCAAGATCAAGGCGCCTTACAGTTTATTCGAGCCGAAGTGGTCGAGCGTCTGAAAAACGGACGCTTCGTCGCCAAGCGAAAATCCTCGCGACGCACTGATCCCCGTGCTGTTTCAGATCATCCTGACGACAAAGACAGACGAAAAACCGCCTCCCCACTCTCCATTATTAAACGCTGTATTCGCTACGAACCCCTTGTTTTCAAGCACCGTTTCAAAGAAATTTTAAAGCTGATTGAAGCCCTCAATAGTCCTCTCTGCAAAATTATGCTGATTGAAGGCGCAGAGGGAGTCGGCAAAAGCAGCCTGGCACGCGCAGTTATCGAACCCATGGGAAGCCAGAACGAGCAAGTGCTCTGGTTTGATATCAACCGCCATACGGACTTTGAAGAGGTCAGCCATTTTTTACTGCGAACTATTCAAGGACTTTTTTCCGATCAGCTCGCAAGTTTAGCCCATGAAAGCCAAGCTTTCTTAAACGACAGGCGAACCGATAGCAATCGACAAAGTCTAGAAAAACCACGGGCTTCCACCGGTGGAGATCCTCTGTTAATCCACCTGGAAAAACAACTCAAATTAATTCCAAACATCCCCCTATTACTGATTCTCGACAATGTTGAGTTTCTCGTCGATGGCGCACAGCGTTTCAATTCCGCACCCTTTAAAGATGTGCTGAATTTCCTGCTGGACTTTCCTAATATCAAAATACTCTTGCTCGGCGAACGACTACCCTACGCGGATATGAGCCCGGATGACGTCAGTATTTTCCAGCTTCGCCTGGACGGTATTCCTACCCCCTTAGCAACCGAGTGGCTGAAAGAAGCCCAAGACGTTGTACCGCCTGACATGGGAACACTGGAAACAGCCTTATCGCTTCCCTTTCCAGGGGCAGAGGAGTCTATCACCAGTGAGCTTAATTTAGTCCAAAAATGCCAAGGCTATCCCTGGATGCTGAAAGCCCTCTTGCGCTTAAATCACAAAACCGGCCTGAGTCTAAAAACACTGGACGATCTCTTAATTTCTACAGGCAGGCCGAATGACGGGTCGGAACATCAGCAGCTACAAGCTATGGCTCGGCAGATTACTCAATTGATCGAAGATCGATTGCCCGATCAGCAACGCGCCATTCTCTACCTCTTATCGTTTATTCGACACCCCGTTAACTTAGCCTCCTTACAAGCCATGATCGGAAATTGTTATCCTGCACTAACACCGGAGCGTCTTAATGCAGAAGCGCTGGATGCTATGATCAATCACTCCTTGCTGCGCAGTATCCTCAAAATAAGCTATCCCCCTCAAGAAGTTTTAAGCCACGTTCGCCAAGGTGCTCAAGCAGGAAAATTTCGTCCTGGGTATGAACTACAGCTCAATTTAAAATCGATGATATCGCAACGGATTCCCGCCGAAGAAAAAGCGCGTTTACACACATGTCTGAAAGATCTCTACATTCGTGAGCGTGGCCTGGAATCCAAAGGTCGTATCCTTCGCATTAAAAACAGTGCCCTCCTCAGTGAGGCACGCTTCCATAGCGCCGCCATCCAAAAAACGGCCACTCTACCATCCGTTTTATCTGGAGACAACGACAGTAAAGGTCAGAAGGCAGGCACAACACCTCAATTGTTTCATCCCAACGCGCTACGCCCTAATTCCTTACGGATACAGACCACCAATAAAAGTTTTCCACTCGCCGGGAAAGCCGCAATGAATCCTCATTTTGTAGACACACTCCACACAAACGCTGCATTGAAAAATTTTTCTACAAGTGACGAGGACGATTCTTCAGAAAATGTCGTGCGCTTATGGGATATGAATCGCGACAGTTCAAGCGAAACAGATGCCGAAGGAATGCCCCTCTACGAACGCTTCGGTGCCGCAGAGCCCGTTGAGTTCTCTCAGTTTTTACTTCCTGTGGATCAATACCTGCAAGAGGACAATGAGCAGAACCCCGTTATCGATGTCGCTCTTAATCCTTACGAGGAGATCAAAAACCGACTGAGTAAGCAACTGCGGATTGAAAAAAATACTCCCTTACAGGAACAGGAACTCTGTAAAGAACTCCACTTAGCGTTAGAAAAGCAAGAAGCAGCTCAGGTCGCAAAAACATTACTCGAACTTGGACGTTTTCGCTTTGGAAACGGACAAAACAAAAATGCCCTACCGCTTGTGCAGGAAGCTCTAAAACTGAGTGGCGATTTACCAAAACCACTCCAGGCAGAACTCTACCAGGTTCAAGGCGCTCTGTTAAAAACACTCTACCAACATGGATCAGCCTTAAAATCCTTAAGCAAGGCCAGCAAATTGATCCAGACTTTAATTAAAACGGATAAATCAATTCCCAAAATGGCCTGGTATTCTAAGCTAGGACAAATTAACCAAGCCTTTGGTGATATTTATACGTATCGCGAGCAAAATGCCACAGCTCAAAAAGCCTATCATGATGCTTTAAAATGCTACAAAGCGGCTCATGAAGAGGCCTTATCCGCAGAAGTACACTTTCAACTCGCTAATTTGGCAGAAGAAAGTCACGATGTAGAAACCGCAATCACGCACTATGAAAAAGCTCTTAGTGTGGATCTCGCTCATCACAATACCTGGTCAGCAGCAGCAGCCTTTTGTAATCTGGGCTTAATTTATCAGGATAGTCAAAATTACGCCGAAGCCGCACGCTGTTTTCAGGAAGCTTTAAAGCAGGATAAATTGGCGCACAATCCTGAAGGGTTGTTGAATACCTATAGTCATTTATTTGATCTCTACCTCTATCAAAAGCCCACCCAGATAGCTCAAGCTGAAAAAAATGCACAAGATGGATTGAACATCGCCATTAAAGAATTTAAACCCTTTTGGCAAGCCAGCTTTTATCTCAAACTCTGTGAAATTGCAGAAACCCAAAAAGATTGGCACGGCGCACTCAAAAAAGCACAACTGGCCTTAGCGACGGGGGAACAGGAATTATCCAGCGAAAGTAAAAAATGGCTGACTAAAAAGCTGGAATCCCTGAGTTTAAAAGTCTTAGAAAACAGCTAGTAGATCGAACGAATCCAAGTTCGAATTGATATCCGTTTACCTCTTCCGCGACGCCCTTATTTCTGTGCTATATTAGGCTTTTAATATAATAGGGTATATAAGAAGGTTATGGCTTCAGCTTCACAATCTGGAAACCGGGCAGTCATACTTGCAGGGGGGCAGGGAACCCGCCTTAAACCTTACACAACCCTATTTCCTAAAGCATTGGTTCCGCTTGAGGAAATGCCTGTTTTAGAACTGGTTTTACGCCAGCTAAAAGCTCATGGGTTTAACCATGTGACTTTAGCAGTGGGTCATTTAAGCGCCCTCATTCAAGCCTATTTTGGAGATGGTTCCGCCCTCGGCATTACCATTGACTATGTCCATGAAAAAGAAGCTTTAGGGACAGCAGGTCCCTTGAAAAACATTCCTAATCTCCCAGAAAACTTTTTAGTGATGAATGCGGATATCGTTTCTGATATTGCATTCCGAAGCCTCTACAATTTTCACGTGGAAGCGGGACCAAATGAACAGCCCTGCCTTGCAACCATTGCAGCCTATCGCAGAACCTCCAAAATCGATTTTGGTGTTTTGGAGCTGGCTGAAGAGTCTCACCGGATTGAAGCCTTCATTGAAAAACCTGTTTTGACTCACTCGGTGAGCATGGGAATTTATATTTTCAATCGCAAAATTCTAGACTTCATTCCCGAAAAAACATTTTTTGGTTTCGATCAACTCGTCAAAACGCTTATTGCCGAAGGTGTGAAACAAAGTCAGCAAACCCTATTACAAGCCTATCCCTTTGGTGGCTACTGGCTTGATATTGGGCGGGTAGACGATTACGAAAATGCAGTCAATGATTTCCAAAAAATGCGGAATATCCTGCTTCCGCAAGAGGATTTTGAATCCTCTGCTTCACCTGTCTATGCAGCAAACGTGGTGACAGTCTGATGGAACGTCGAGTGCTTGTAATTGGAAGCCGTGGATTTTTAGGCGCTGCCCTCAGCAGCAAGCTGAGTGCGCTTCCTGAAACCGTTGTTTATGGCATTAATCGCAAGCCTGACACCAAGCTTCCCCAAGCGCAACGAATGGTGGGTGATGTTATCAGCCACGACTGGGCAACGACCTTAAACACTATTCGTCCGCATGTGATTTATCATGTGGCGGGTGCGGATGCGCAAATGCCTTTCTCCTACCAGTTATTGCTCTACGTTGAAGGCACTCGCCGCTTATTACAAGCGATTGTTGATTCCGGTCAACGCCCCCGATTGATTCTTGCCGGTTCCGCAGCGGAATATGGCCTGAAGAATGAAGTTCTATCGGAGCTGAGTGTTTGCCATCCCGATGGCGAATATGGCATTGCAAAACTTGCACAAACAGAACTTGCCAGTGCTTATGGCCGTAAATACGGCCTGAACATTACAAGCGCCCGTATTTTCAATGTTTACGGTGGCAGTGCCAGAACCTTATCGATTGCTGCCATGGCCGCTCAGATTGCAGCTGCCGAATTGTCTCCCACCGAGCATAATGAACTCAACGTGTACAACCTGAAAAGCTATCGTGATTTTGTTCATATTGACGATGTTACGGACGCTTTAATCACCTTAGCCAATCGGCCCATGTCCCATGAAGCGGGTTACAGCGCAGGCTTTGCCGATCAGGTTTACAACATTGCCAGTGGTCAAAGCGTGTCTTTAGGCCGCGTTCTAGACCGATTGCTAGCCTCTTCAACACGAGACGGGCATGAACTTCAAATGAAGGGATTGCGCATGCATGGCTCTCAACGAGAAGAATTCAGCCGAGCAAACATCGATAAAATCAAGCAACACACCGGCTGGAGTCCTAAAATATCCTTGAGTGAAGGATTGGAACGAGAACTGGATTACTGGCGCGACAAAATGGGCGTGCCTCGCAAGCCAGGCAAAAATCGTGCTAATCCAACTCCTCTACAAACAGCTCAAACAACGGATGGCTCCAAAACAGGGTCGGTGTATAAGTCTGCTCTTCCAACATCAAAAGCACCCGAGATTGAGCAAGAGCTCTGGGATAGCTCGATTATCGCGGCACGGCACCCTGAAATCTTTCAATCCGTTTCCCGGCAATTGAATTCCAATCCGGCCCACAAAAATAGTTTACTGCTTGTTTAACCATAGATTTTAACCTTATCCTATGTCTAATCCCTCTCCTTCACTGCAAGAACTCTCTTTAAAAGGTCAAACGGTCCTTGTGACTGGAGCCAGTGGCTTTATTGGCAGCCATCTGGTTGAAGCCCTCATTGAACGAGGCGCTCACGTACGGGCGATGGTTCGCTACAATTCCCGCAACTTCTGGGGCTACCTCGAAAGTCTCAACGCAACGCAAATGGGTCACGTAGAGATCCTCAGCGGTGATATTACCGATGCATTCTTTGTTCGTAAGGCTGTTTCCGGCTGTACCGCAGTTTTCCATTTAGCCGCCCTGATCGGAATTCCCTACAGCTATGTTGCCCCTCAGCAGTATGTGGATGTGAATATTCAAGGCACCCTGAATGTATTAGAAGCCTGCCGGGCTGAAAACGTCCAGAAGCTTGTGCATACCTCCACTAGTGAAACCTATGGCACCGCGATCTATGCACCCATTGATGAAGCCCATCCGATGCAGGGACAATCGCCCTATTCAGCGACTAAAATTGGGGCTGATAAGATTGCAGAAAGCTATTACCTCAGTTTTGGCCTGCCTGTTGCCATTATTCGCCCTTTTAATACCTTTGGACCCCGTCAATCGTCTCGGGCAGTTATTCCTACCATTATCAGTCAGGCTTTAGCCTTTGAGCGCAGTGGAGAACCCATCAGAATCGGCTCTCTGGAACCAAAGCGAGACTTCACCTTTGTAAAAGATACCGCCGAAGGCTTTATCCGTATGGCAGAAGTGCCTGCAAGTGCGGGACACGTGATTAACGTGGGCTCTGGACAAACCCAGACCATCGGTGAAACGCTTACACTCATTCAAGAGATTCTGGGCAAAGGGGATATTCCAGTCATTACCGAAGAAAAGCGAATTCGACCCGAGAAAAGTGAAGTCGGGCTGCTTTTGGCCAATGCTCAGAAAGCAAAAGACATTCTAAGCTGGGAGCCTCGCTACACCTTCAGAAAAGGACTGGAAGAGGCCATTGCTTACTTCAGAACCCAAGTGGATCACAATTCAAAAACGACGCTGTATCACGTTTAACCTTTAAGGCTTATCGAGCTTGAGCGTCACTCACATCAGCTGCATCACCCTCTGAATGATCATCAGAAGTCTCCACTACGCTCAGGTGGCGTTTAAATTCTTTGTAAAAGCCACAATTACGAACGATCACGTCATCATCCAGATGCGCGACACCTACACCCAGCGCTTCTAGAAGGGGGCAAGTGACCCCTTTTAAGAAATACTCACAGGTATAACACTGATCTTCTTCTTCGATGTGGACGCTACCATCAAAATACATCAGGGAGCCTTACTTTTAAAAAGTAGATTTGGTGAATCAAATTAGGGATGAACAACCTTGTAATTTCAGATTAGCATTCTCACTATTCAAATTAAAGTGGGTTTAAAATGGAATATTAGAAGAAGCTCTCAGGGAGGAAAAAGAAGAATTATTTTTTTACAAATATTAACATTATTACCTTCTATAAAAACTTCGTAACCCACTCATTCTCAACATTAAAATAAGACCTGATTGAGGAGTTAATGAGCTGGTGCCAGATACGCGGCGGGAGCATCGCAGGAGCGTAAGCGTAGACGGTACTACGTGCGCATCCGAGAAGCACAGCAACAAAGTAGATGGTGCCAGAGCGTTAATTCCTGGAACCAGCATGGCGGCTATGTTAAGATCAAACCCTCCCTTTAGACCCTGCTCTTTCCGCAAGGATTTCTACTTGTCATGAGTTTCAGTTCTACAATGATTTTCCGTTCCTTCTACCTGGCTTTGTTCTTTCTAGCCGCTAGTTCAGGAATTATTGCAAGCTCCGCTACTACACCAGCGACCTCTGCACCCCCTCGTAATACGAGTATCCCTGCCAACTCAGGGAACTTAAAGCTTACTGCCGATCAGCAATCCTATGATTCCGAGCACAAGCTTTATGACTTAACAGGCCACGTGAATGTGTACTTTAAAGATATGCACATTACGGGACCCAAAGCTAAAATTGAAATGAACGCGGCAGGCAAACCGCAAATCGCCCGTTTCTACAATCGCCCTTTGTTTAAACGCCTCCAAACCAAGGGGCAGGACACGGTTGTCGGGGATACCCTGCTTCTGTTTTTAGCGCAAGATCGCTATGCAGCCCAAGGAACAGTGCAGTCTCATGTCAACACCATTGCTGCAGACCCCTTCTATATCCGCTCGGATGTTCAAGAGTTCGACAACTTACACCACGTTGTAGCAGCGAGTGGCCATGTTCTTGTTGATTATAAAGACTCTAAAGTCTCCAGCGCCTTGGCGAATGTCCGCATGACCGATGCAGGAAAGGCTGAACGGGTTATATTCTCCGGTAAGGCTCACATTAAGAAGCCCAACACTGATGTCCAAAGTGAAAAAATCACCATTATGGTTGAATCTGGCAATATGCTGGCTGAAGCGGACGTACACACACGGGTTGATATGAAAAATCGGGCGCAACCCACCGATCCAGCGCAAGTTTTCCTGAATTCAGACTACCAACAGTATGACAAGGCCACCCAAACCATCCTCGCCAGCGGCAATGTCCGCATCCTGTATGGTTCTTACTACGCTGTTGCTCCTAAGGCGACTTTCAAAATGAAGAACAACGAGCTTGATCGGATGATTCTAACCGGTCGCGGCACGATTACAGAAAAAGATCGGGTTGTAACCGGCAACGTGATTACCATCACGACCCATCCTCGTAATTTTGACGCCCAGGGGGACGTGAAGGTCAACTTCAAGTCTAATGAGTCCGGTGGAAAACCCAACGGTGCAGCCGCTCCAGCAAAACCTGCTGGGAAAACCGGACCCACCATGAAAGGTGGAGCCGCTAAAAATACCGCCAGCAAGCCATCTGATGATTTGAGTGACTACTAGACCCTATGACCCTACTGATTGAACATCTTCGTAAAAGCTATGGCGGTCGTTCCGTCGTCAACGATATCACCTTTGATATTCGGCAAGGCGAAATTGTTGGCTTACTCGGACCTAACGGTGCCGGTAAAACTACGACTTTCTACTCTATTGTCGGCATTGTTCGTCCCGATAGTGGTGCAATCTCGCTTAACGGGAAATCCATTTCCACACTGCCCATTCACGAACGCGCCAGAGCCGGCATTGGTTACCTTCCCCAAGAGACTTCTGTTTTCAGACGTCTCAGCGTAGAAGAAAACCTCGCGCTTGTACTGGAATTCCAGCCTTTAAGCAAAAAGGCGAGAGAAGAACGCATAAGCTCCCTTCTCCATGAATTCGGTGTTGAAAAACTCCGCAAAGCGTCTGTTGTGAGCTTATCGGGCGGAGAGCGACGCCGGGTTGAGATTGCACGTGCCATTGCGACCAATCCTCAGTTCCTGCTTTTGGATGAACCTTTTACCGGGATTGACCCCATTGCGATTCAGGACATTCAAAAACTGATCGTACTTTTGAAAAATCGTGGGCTCGGCGTACTCCTCACCGACCACAATCCACAAGCAACGCTATCTGTTGTTGATCGCGCCAATATTATCCATGATGGAAAATTGATTTTCTCTGGCACGCATGATGAAGTCGCTGCCAACCCATTGGTAAGGCAGACTTACCTCGGCGAAGACTTCAATCTAGACTAGGCTTTTTGATTTTATGGCATACTCCAACTCATCCAAAAATCGAGCAGCTTCTAGAGGTTTCGGTTTCAAACTGCTGGATCGTTATCTTTTTCAATTGCTGATTCCGATCAACATTGCAGCTCTAACGCTTTTTACCATTATCTGGATTGCGCCTGAGCTCCTTTTTAAACTCACTCAGTATGCGTTTGCCGGGCAGGTAACAACCGCTCAAGCAGCTACCATGCTACTTTTCCATGTTCCGGAAGTACTGCAACAAACCATGCCAGTGGCTGTTTTGCTGGGCAGTATTTTTCTCTTTCAACGCTTGAGCAAGGACTACGAATGGGTTTCTATCCTCGCGAGCGGAATTAGTACGAAGCGAGCCTTGAGTGCTGTTCTCCTGGTCGGCGCAATTTTTGCGACCCTTCATGGCATCGTTCAAGAAGTGATTCTTCCCATCAGCGCGCCGCGTCTGGACGAGATGTATCACGCGCTCAATTTGAAAGATCGTCCTGATCGGAACTTTCTATTCGTTGAAAAAAACCACGAAAAACGCCTCAGCAAATTCTTCATGATTGGCCGCGTTGAACCCAGCGATCTCAAAGACTTTGTTGTGCTCTATTACAATGACACTCCGAATGAAGGTGTCTATATAACCCGCATTCTTCGTTCCCATACAGGCCATTGGCTTTCCCATGTACAGCAATGGCAACTCGATAAGGGCATTGAGTATGTGCTCACTCCCGAAGGCGTTTACAAAGAAATCCGCGCCTTCGATCATCAACAAGTTCGTACTGACCGCTATGCCTCTTTACTGCTCCACTACACAAGGATGAACCCCATGGTTCTCCCCTTTATGGAACTCAGGCAGTATATCCGCTTATTAAAAGAAGGCGGGCAACTGCAGGATGTCCCTTACTTTGAAGTGCGGTTGTGGCAAAAGTTTAGTGCACCACTTGCTACGCTGCTATTTTCTGTCATTGGAGCTTTACTGGGGATAGAGCATGTCCGCTCCAACCGACTTTTTGGATTAACCTTCGGTGCCCTCATCGTCTTTATTTACAGTATTTCAACTCCGTTTGCAGGCAGCTTTGGATCCCTCGATCTCATTGCGCCCTGGATTGTCGCCTTTTTACCGCTCACATTCTCCATCCTCGTGAGCTGGGGCCTTATCAAGTTCCGTCACAGTACGACGGGATAAAATGCCACTTTAATGGAATTGGGAATTTAAGGCATTCTGAATGTGGGGTGCCTTCGGAATTAATCCTGTATTAAAGCTGCCATCCCATTTCACCCGATATAAGCTGTAATGCCTCATAGATGCAGGTGAAAAGTGCACTTCCCAGCTGGAGGTTTTTTCAGGCGTATCTTGTCCTGTTAAAGCTTTTTCAGTACAGACCTTGGGTAGTAATGCGACTTCCATAAAAATGCCGTTTTCATCGACAATTGCTATGGCAGGGGAGCTACAAGTACGTTGCCCTTTAATGGTTATGCTTCCTTCAGCTTGTCCGTTCGGAAATAGTTTACCTTTTAGGTCCACACTAGAACTGCTCGTATCAGTACTCTTATGGATCAAAGTGATACCTTGTGTCGCAGCCTCATTGATATTATTCGAATTGCTTGTAACAGCTCCAACGGATTGATTCTGTTTTCCACAGCGTTGGGCAGCAGCATATTTATCCGGAAGAATATTATTGATAATGGTATTCGAAATCGGGGTATCCGTTTTCAATATACCGATCAAAGCTGCTAATACTGTTGCAACACCACCAATAAAAGCTACTCCAAGCTGTGTTGCACTAGCTTTTTTATCATCACTTTCTTCAGACATTCCTCTCATCCTCTACTCAATTTTTAAATTACAAACTCAACGCATTATGAGCGCAATTCTAAATGTTTTTTCTTGTCATTAGTCCATGAAACCAACAATTGAGTTAACTCATCTATTTTACTGTTCTTTTGTGAGTTGATTAAGTTCTTTTTGTCCCAAAATACGGAACTGACCGAGAGCGAGTTTAGCCAGTTTAAGTGGACCAAATTCCGTACGTTGCAATGAGAATACTCGTGCGCCCACAGCATCAACCGAGCGGCGAATCTGACGCTTATACCCGGTGATGAGAGTCATTCGATAAAAGCCGATTGATGAAGAGCCTCGGCGAGTCATTTGTGGAGGATAATCCTCTTTCTTCAATGCCTCAATTTCCATCTTCGCGAGCTTACCTTCGGGCTCTAGCGTAATCCCTTCCCGAAGGGTTTCTAATTCTTCTGGCTCCAGGTGACGGCTCACACCGACCACATAAACCTTAGGCCAATGGAAACGCGGATGCATTAAATGATTTACCAGCTGACCATCTGTCGACAAAATTAACAGTCCGCTACTGTCTTCATCCAGGCGACCTACCGGATCAACCGCTTGTAAGTTCCCGGGTAAAAGCTCATATATTGATTTTTGAGTCCTGCTTTGGACGCGTCGGGACGTGAGAAAGCCGACCGGCTTATGCAGTACAACCGTCACCATAGAGACGGGAGCATTTAAGGCTCTATCGTCAACCATTATCTTGTGGCGAGCCGGATTAACCTTGGTGCCTACTTCAGAAACACGTATTCCATCAATGCTGACGCGACCTTCAGCAATTAAGGTATCTGCCGCGCGACGCGAGCAAAGCCCGGTATCCGCGATCGCTTTGTTCAAACGAATTAAGCTTGATTCCTGATTTGATTGATTTTTTCCAGAACGCTCTTTATCTTTAGTCATGAGCACGCGCAATACTAAAAATTCCTAACTGACATGAATCTTCGTGAATCACGTCACAACCCAAATCCCGTGCGAGTTTTAAAGCACTGTCGTAATCCCCTTGAGAATACAATGGCCACTGACCTCGACTTTCTCCGTGCACTCGAATCTCAATATGATCCGAGAAAACATGGAAAGCACGCTCTGGTGAATCATCGCCACGAAGGCGCTCCAGGCCACGTGCTAATGCCGAATCCGGATTCATGCTTAAGGACTGCATACTGATCAGCGTTTGAACCAATGTGTCCTCTAGCAAGCTTTGCGACTTCAAGAGCAGACTTTCTTCAAACGATTGGCGTAGCAGACGGACCGTTTCATACAGTCTCCCCAAAGCCTCTGAAGCGGTTTCTGGTGCTGAACTTTGATGTTGCCATGCCCAATCCTGGGCTGATTTAAGATCTGGATGAGGTGTGGGGACTGCTTTCATGAACCTACCTGTCGTCTGAAGTCAGAAGCACGAATGGTGTGAAGCCAGCGAGAGAACTGCCAATGATCATAACTGCGACAGTAATGAAACAGTGTTTTTAAAAGACGTCGTCCGCTTTCACTTTTTGCTTCAAATGCTGTATGCCCATCCGCGTCAAAAGTATAAAGCTCTGCATGTAGAATTGCACTCACCGGATCCGCCAAATTGGCAGGCGCGTTTAAGTAGTCCATGATCCAGTAATACAGGAGCACTTCTGGCTTTTGATCCAGCTTCCCTTCTTTGATAGGGATGCTTTGCAAATATTGGGCAAAGGCCTCTATAATCAAAACAGAATCTCTACATTAAATAACGAGCAGTATAAATCGCTTTATACCGTCCCTTATTTTATCAGTCCTAGCTCTGGATTCAACCAAACATCTAAATGAATCTTAAATGTTTACCACTTCCTCGGTCGAGGTTTCTACTTTTCCTTCTAAAGCAGCAGCCAATGTATGCCAGGCCAAGGTTGCGCATTTCACACGAACAGGATACTGAGCAACACCTTCGAGAATGGTTAAACGACCCAAGTGATGCGGATCATCCTTCGATAAGCCACCGGTTAATAACTGTTGAAACTCGTTCCGCATTTGAAGCGCTTCTTCACGCGTTTTACCTTTAACCGCATGGGTCATCAATGAGGCGCTGGCTTTGGAAATCGCACAACCGTCGCCTTGAAAGGCTAAGTCCACAATATTTCCTGCATCATCCACTTTGGCGTAGACTGCAAATTGATCGCCGCAGAGCGGATTTTTACCTAACGAATAAGTCGTTGCATCTTCCAAAACCCGAAAATTTCTGGGCTTTTTATTATGTTCAAGAATAATTTGTTGATACAGCTCGTTGTAATCAGACATAACAATGAATCCTAATCGGCAAAGAGTTTGATGACGACTTTCAAGGCTTTAACAAGAGCATTAATGTCGTCATTAGTGTTATAGAAGGCAAAGGAAGCACGAGTTGTTGCTGGCACACCAAAACGTTCCATAACGGGTTGTGCGCAGTGGTGACCTGCACGAACGGCAACACCTTCACGATCCAAAATAGAGCCAATATCGTGGGGGTGAACACCAGTCACTTTAAAGGATAAAATTCCGGCTTTTTCTTTGGCTTGCCCAATGATTTGCACTTCGGGCAACTCGGCTTGAAATTGCTCTGTCGCATACGTTAAAAGCTCATGCTCGTAAGCACCAATGCGATCCAAGCCAATGGCCTGAACGTAATCAATTGCCGTTCCTAAGCCAATCACTTGGGCAATTGCAGGCGTACCCGCTTCAAAACGTGCAGGAGGAGGTGCAAACGTCGTTTTTTCAAACGTCACGGACGTGATCATGTCTCCACCGCACTGATAAGGCGGCATAGCTTGTAAATGGCTCATTTTGCCATAGAGTACGCCTACACCGGTTGGTCCATATATTTTATGAGCAGAAAAGGCATAAAAATCACAATCCAAAGCCTGAACATTCACCGACATATGTGGCGCAGACTGAGCACCGTCAATCAAAACCGGAATATTTTTGGAATGCGCTTTGGCAATCATCTCAGCAACGGGATTCACAGTTCCCAATGCATTTGAAACCTGATTCACACAAACAATAAACGTTCTATCACTGAGCAACGCTTCGTAGGCATCCTGATCCAGTTCGCCCAAGTCATTGCATGGAATGACTTTTAAAACGGCACCTTTTTCCAGGCAAACTTGCTGCCAGGGAACAATATTGGCATGATGCTCGATAGAGGAAATTAGAATTTCTTGTCCGGGTTGGATTCGAGGGCGAACAAAGGAGGCCGCAACCAAATTGATTGCCTCAGTCGTACCGCGCGTAAAAATGATTTCAGATGAACGCGCCGCATTGAGCAATTTGGCCACTTTATCACGCGTTTGATCAAAAGCGATGGTCGATTGTTCGCTTAAACGATACACTCCCCGGCGAACAGTACCGTTTTCATGAGCATAGTAATTTTGAATACGATCAATCACCGCTTGCGGCTTTTGAGTCGTTGCTGCATTATCCAGATAAACCAGTGGCTTCCCATACACCTGCTCAGCCAAAACGGGGAAGTCTTGTCGAACACGGTAGGCATCAGCTTCAGAAAACGGGAGCTGATGAGTCGATACGTCTTTCAAAATATTTTGGCTCATAGATCGAATACCATAATCCTTGTTGACAGAGATTTAGAGACAGGAATAACGTCTGGGCTTAGGCCTTTTCGCTAATAACTCCGTGATCCGCATCGAGTTGATGGCAAACATGTAAGCTTTTCAGAATGGCTACATCCAAAACTTTGCGAATGGCTACATTGTCCACTCTTAAAACAACTTCTTCAGCAAAGCCGTAAGTTAAAAGGGACTGTGCCAGACCACGACCCAAGCCACGACTCGCCAAGTAGAAGAGCTGATCGGGTTCTAAAGAACCAACTGTTGCTCCGTGCGCACATTTGACGTCGTGAGCATTAATTTGAAGCTGCGGACGAGTTGATGCCTTGGCATTATCAGACAAAAGCAAGTTTCTATTCAGTTGACGGGAATCGGTACCATCAGCATCGGTAGCAACAAAAACCATACCGCTGAAGTTCACCTGAGTCGCATCATCTAAAATGCCTTTGTAAAACTGATCGCTTGTGGCATTACCGACATGATGGCTCATCCGTGTTTCGTGATGAGTCGTGCCTTTATCATTGAGGATATCCAAGCCATTCATCTTGGCATCGGCACCTTCGCCTCTGATATTGACCTCAACACTGTGGCGGGCAATCCCTTTACCGACACTGACTGTACTCAAATTCAATGATGATTTTTCAGCAAGCTCGGCTCTTTCTGAACCGAGAAGCCATGTATTTTCTGGCGTTTGAGTCAAGATGGTAATATCGAGCACAGCATTTTCCATCAAGGTCATATGCTGAGCAATATTATGGCAAAACGGAACCGTTGCAACGGTTTGTTCAGGTGCTGCATTCAGTGAAAGCTGTTGAACAAAGATGCTTAGTTTAGAGTTTGGAGACAGAGAAATATGATTTCTCATGTAAGCCATCCCTGGTAATTGAGTCGTCTCAGCCGAAGCAGAAGCAATAAAAACAAGCTCTACAGTCTTATCAATCTGGTAACCTTCTTGAACCTTGATACAAGCACCATTTTGGAAAAGTGCTGCATTCAAAAGCGCAAAGCTATCATACTCATCCGACAACATCCCCGCAGCATTCAACATAGCTTCTGGATTTTGTTCCAAAGCATTGTTAATCGGCGAAACTTGGAGACCTTCGGGCAAATTATCGAAAGAAGACAAGGCCAGTGAAAAATGGCCATCCACGAAGACTAAGCGATAGGCGTCAGGTAGTACATGCGGTTGAATATCTGCTAAAGTCAACGCCTGCGCATAGTTAGACAAGCTTGTTTTCAAAGAAAACGCATGGGACAAATAACGATTTAATGGGAAATTCCGCCAAGCTTCATGCCGAGCTATGGGTAAACCCAATTTATTGACCCGTTGCATCGCTTCAGCGCGCCAAGCACGAAGAGCAGGGGAACCCGCATTAGAAAAATGGGCAAAGTCCGCCTGATAGGCTTCTGAAAAAGGAGCTTCTCCTTGATTCGGTTGACCAGAAGAGGTTTTATGGGATATAGAATTCAAGTTCACAACAGCCATTGCTCCCTCCTTTTAAACCTGTGCAGGTACAGTTGAGAGCAACCAGTCATAACCTTTTTCTTCCAGCTCCAGTGCTAGCTCTTTGCCACCGGAACGAATAATTTGTCCACCCGCTAAAACATGGACGTAGTCAGGCACAATGTAATTTAATAAGCGTTGGTAGTGGGTAACCAGAATCATGCCATTATCAGGGCGACGGAGTTGATTCACACCATTCGCCACGATGCGCAACGCATCGATGTCCAAACCGGAGTCCGTTTCATCCAATAAGGCCAGCTTCGGTTCCAAAACAGCCATTTGAAGAATCTCGTTCCGTTTTTTCTCACCACCGGAAAATCCGGCGTTGACAGAGCGATTATTCAAAAGCTCTACATCCATTTCAACTAGCTTCGCTTTTTCTTCGAGGAAATCTTGGAATTCAAGCGGGTCGAGTTCATCTTGTTGGGGGCCAGAAGGATTTAAGCTATTCTGGTGGCGAAGTTTGGCATTGTAGGCCATCCGCAGAAAGTCAGCATTGTTCACACCCGGAACTTCAACCGGATATTGAAACGCCAGGAAAATACCACTGCGGGAGCGTTCTTCAGGACTTTGCTCCAAAAGATTTTCGCCTTTATACAGAACTTCTCCACCGGTCACTTCAAAAGAAGGATGACCTACTAGGACTTTGGACAAAGTACTTTTACCAGAACCATTCGGACCCATAATGGCATGCACTTCACCGGGATTAATCGTTAAATTGATACCCAGCAGAATGGGGGTATCTCCAACAGAGGCTGTGAGATTTTTAATTTCAAGAATTGGAACAGACACGAAAGGAATCTCCAGATTGGATTTAAATTTGATTCATTAGGGGATAAAAAATAAACGAATTAGCCGACGCTATTTTCAAGCTTCAAGCCCAGTAAGCGAGTGGCCTCTACAGCGAATTCTCCAGGGAGTTCCCGGAAAACATCTTTGCAGAAGCCGTTGATAATGGCAGAAACAGCTTCTTCGGTATCCACACCCCGTTGGTGGAAGTAAAAGAGCTGGTCTTCACTAATTTTTGAGGTGGATGCTTCGTGCTCAACCCGAGCGGTGGTATTTTGAACGTCGATGTAAGGGAAAGTACTGGCTTGGCACTGCCCACCAATCAACATCGAATCACACTGGGTAAAGTTCCGGGCACCTGTAGCAGATTTCTTCACAGAAACCTGGCCACGATAGGAGTTACTGGAATTTCCAGCTGAAATTCCTTTGGAAATAATAGTGCTTTTCGTATTTTTGCCGATATGGATCATTTTGGTTCCGGTATCAGCCTGTTGGAGGTGGTTGGTAAGCGCTACCGAGTAGAATTCACCAACGGAATTATCCCCTTCTAAAATACAGCTGGGGTATTTCCAAGTAATCGCGGAACCTGTTTCAACTTGAGTCCAGGAAATATGCGAACCTTCGCCTTTGCAGCGACCGCGTTTGGTTACAAAGTTGTAGATACCGCCTTTACCAGTTTTAGGATCGCCTGCAAACCAGTTTTGAACGGTTGAGTATTTAATAGAGGCATTTGTCTCTGCCACCAATTCAACAACAGCAGCATGAAGCTGATTGGTATCGAACTTAGGCGCAGTACAGCCTTCCAGGTAGTTCACCTGAGAGCCTTCATCAGCAATGATCAAGGTCCGCTCAAACTGACCACTATCTTGCGTGTTGATACGAAAGTAAGTCGACAAATCCATCGGGCATTTAACACCTTTCGGGATGTAAACGAAGGATCCATCCGTAAACACAGCTGAATTGAGGGCTGCAAAATAATTATCGGTTACCGGAACCACGCTACCCATGTATTTTTTAATCATGTCAGGGTATTGATGCATCGCTTCCGAAATAGAGCAAAAAATAACCCCATGTTTCAACAAATCCCGTTTGAAACTCGTTGCAACCGAAACGCTGTCAAAAACAGCATCAACAGCAACGTTTGCCAAACGTTTTTGCTCCGACAGTGGCAGGCCAAGCTTGTCAAAGGTTCTCAGGAGCTCAGGATCAACTTCATCTAAGCTTTTAAGCTTATCCGGTGCTTTTTTGGGAGCCGAATAATAAATGATGTTTTGATAATCAATTTTTGGATAGCTAACGTGGGCCCAGTCTGGCTCTTCCATCTTAAGCCAGCGCTTGTAAGCATCCAAGCGAAATTGAAGCATCCATTCCGGCTCATTTTTCTTCGCCGAAATTAAACGAACAGTATCTTCCGACAAACCACGTGGGATTGTATCGGCGTCGATATCTGTTACAAAACCGTATTTATAATCTTCACTGGTTAAGGATTTTAAAGTGCTCATAAGCTGAGAGAACTCCGATTATCAATGTTGTCGAACTATTTAGCACTTGCGCTAAATAGCAAACTAGTCGTGAATCATAAGGTCACTACAGTCGTTCTGACAGTAGGGGTGGGCGGAATCTTTAGATAAACAGGGAACGCAGGTCGAATCAAGGCGCTGAAGCTGAGATTCTAATTCTTGGTTCAGTTGGTGCATACGAGCCATTTTTTCCCGAATCGCCTCCCGGCGACGTAGTAAAGACTCTCGGGTATGCGCTATTTGCTCTTCTTTGGTGAAAGCTTGGCTTGTTGAGTAGGGGCCTAGCACCGCGAGAATTTCGTCCAAGCTAAAGTTTAGCTCCAACAAAGCCAGAATAGCGCGAACCCGCTGAACGGACCGCTGATTGTAAAGCCGGTATTTACCACTCGATCTCATGGTGGGCCCGATGAGATCCATTTCCTCATAATACCGAAGCGTCCGAACCGTAACCTGACATAAGCTTGCCAAAGCACCAATTGTAAGGTATTCACCGTTACCACTGGCAGTAGGAGCTGTGGATGTTGACTTTTGGGGTAAGCTTGCCATAAGAGGCTATCTCGGTAAAAGCTCTATCACATTAAAAAGTAACTTTCAGGTTTGGATTTTTCACAAACGATTGTGCTGTGGATAAATCAGTTGAAAATACTCATACACGCTAGAGCTTTAGTAAAGAGGTTATGTCATTAACAGTTGAGCATGAAAAATCTATCTGTTGATTTCAGCTTAGAACACTCTAACGTTAACGTCAAGGTTATTCTTTGCAATCTCATTTAAAGTTATCATGCTCTTTCAAGCTGAAACACTAAGCTGAAAAAAGTGAGAAGGAGGAAAAGTAATTTCTAAGCTTGTTCCAGAGTCATAGGACCTTCTAAGCTGGCATGGGCGAATTGGCAAGCGAAAGGATTATCCGTTTCATAAAGCTCTTGGGGCGTTCCTTCCCACTGCACTTCCCCTTGATGCAACAAAATGATGCGATCTGCACGGTTAATAGTTGAAAACTGGTGAGTTACAACCACGCTGGCTGCACTCAACTCGTTCCGCATCGACATCATATAGTCTTCAATCATGGTAGAAGCTATGGGATCGAGCCCTGCGGTAGGCTCATCGTACAGAATAATCCGGGGATTATTTACAATGGCACGGGCAAAGCTAACCCGTTTTTTCATACCGCCAGACAGAGAGTTGGGATAGTCATCCTCAATCCCTTCCAAGCCAACCATTCTGAGCTTTTCGCTGACAGTTTCCCTCAGCTGCTTCATAGAAGTCCGCTTTTTCAAGCCGACCTTATTCAGTAAGCCTGTTTTTTCTCTCTTCATTTTCTTTTCGCAAGCAATATGCTTATCCTGATCAGGATCATTATCGGGCTCTTCAAGCAATGAGAACGCAACATTTTCAAAAACGGATAAAGAATCAAATAATGCCGAATACTGGAAAACCAAGCTGTAGTGGGGATCATAAAGTTTTACGTCACCACTGTCGGGGGACTCCAAACCACTAATAATTCGGAGCAACGTACTTTTTCCGCATCCGCTTAAACCGATAATCCCAACGGTCTCGTGTTCCAAAACCTCAAGACTGACATCCTTTAAAACGGAATTACCGCCAAAAGACTTACACACATTTTTAACCGAAATCATCACGCCACGATTTTTCGGCGCTGGCGTCCGCTCCAAAGCTTCTACAGCTTCAGCATTCTGAAACGGATCAGCCGGTATCGAGCTGTCATCAGAGGGGGGTGGAGAGGAAGGAGTATTATTCGACATTATGAGCGAGATCCATAAACAAGATACGTGATGACATAATCGAGAATCGCCATCAGTACGAAGGAAAATACAACGGTTCGAGTGGTCGCCAAGCCGACTTCTCTGGAACCACCTTTAACATTCAAGCCCATCGTGGTTGCCACCAAAGACACCACAAAGCCAAAAATACCTGCCTTCAACATCATGGCGAGCACATCTGTGAACTTCGTTTGATGCATAACTGAATCCAGATAGCGTCCAGATTCAATATCGGCAAAATACTTGCTGATCACCATTCCCGCTAAAATCCCTGCTGTAGCGGTAATTAAGGTCATCATCGGTAAAGCGAGCGTGGTTGCTAAAACACGAGGCATTAACAAATACCGTTGCGGATTAACGTGCAAAACTTCCAAAGCATCCACTTGGCTTGTAATCTTCATTGAACTAAGTTCAGCGGTAAATGCGGAACATGCCATCGCAATCACAGAAAAGGCGGTCATAATCGGGGCCAGTTCACGGACAATAGTCAGTGAAACCAATGCACCGACAAAGTCACCAGCTCCCTGCTTATTCATTTCGCCTGCAATTTGAAGCGCAATCACCATTCCTGAAAAAACAGTCATAATCATGGAAATGCCCAGTGCATCAACACCGACAAAGGCCCATTGCTCCAACAGTTGCCCCCGGCTGATACGACCCTTTGCAATAAACTTCCCAATAGAGAGAGTAGCGAAAGTACTAAGGCCTACAATTTCAAAAAAATCAACCCAAGTGGCTCCAATCGCCTCTACCGCACGACGACTGTATGGGAAAAGCCGTACGGTTTTCCTTGCGCTTGGAGGACGATTTTTCTGTGAATCTTGTTCTTGCATGTTTTTTGAGGCCATCATGCGCTTATTGTAGTCTATTTTTGGAGTCGATCAAAACGTTGGTCATGAATCTATCAGTTTACCCTTAGAAAGTGATTATCAAAAAAAGAAATACAGGAGCAACTCTCCATTAGAAAGACTATCTCAGGTATAAAGCCGTTAGCTTATCCAATAAGACCAAGATAAAAACAGCCATGCTGATTCGGCCATTGACGGTAAAAAAAGCAGCATTGACCTTCTCCAACCGAATTGGATTTTCTTTATCGCCTCTAACAAGTAAGTGCTCATAAATTAACATACTGGCAGTTAAAACAACTGCCAGTTTAAAACCCCACCCTGTATAAGAGTAAAGGTAAGCGAAGGCAATCAACAAAGAAATCGTCAAACCGTGAAAAACGCGACTAATCCACAATGCTTTTTCCAAACCGACTGCAACAGGAATGCTGTGAAGGCCGGATTCCCGATCGAAGCCATAATCCTGACATGCATAAATAATGTCAAAACCTGCCACCCAGAAGGTAACGGCCAGTCCAAACAAAACTGGCAGAATCGTCAATTGACCTGTAACAGCAAGCCACCCACCCACAGCAGACGATCCCAGGGCTAAGCCCAATACCAAATGAGCAAAAGGTGAAAACAGTTTAACGTAGGAATAAATAGTAAGAATCGCAAAGGCAAGTGGCAACAACTGCCTACAAATTAAGGGAAGGGGCAAAGTCGCGGCAATGAATACTAAGGCAGCAACGATAACCATACCTATTGCTTTGCCCGTGCTCATTCGACCCGTAGGAAGCGTTCGATTGGCAGTTCTGGGATTTTGGGCATCAATTCGTGCATCAATGAGCCGGTTTAAACCCATTGCATAGGTCCGTCCTCCAACCATTGCAAAAACAATACAGAGGCACGTTATCAACGATGGCCATGCGTGCAAAGGCGCGGCCAATAACATACTAGATAAGGCAAAGGGTAAGGCAAAAATCGTATGTTCGAATTGAACCAGATCGGCATAATTACGAAGCTGGCTTAAAAGTCGATTTTTTTGAAGTGTGTGATTTAAGGACGTTGACATGCGACTTTTCTGGTAACCTCTAAGACTTTTTTGTTTCAGAGCGGTTGCTTTAAAGTAAAATTATGCACTAAAAGGTACACAGAACGCGCCAAGCTTTACGAATCCGTAAACGAGGACGTTGTCACAAACTAAAATAAAGAGGCCTTTTCTGTCTGATGAATTACCCTATTAGGCAAAACAAAAGCCGCCAATTTTTCAAAATGTTTGGGTTTTCTGCAGGAGTTACAGCGCTCAGTTTTTTAATGAGTTGTAGCCTTAATTATTTTCGCTCAAGCGACGATTCTCATCCAAGTACAATCACAGATTCCAACTCGGATTTTAGCTTTGCAGCATCAACCGTTCCAACGCTTCAGCCGGAAGAAAAAATCAATATTGCTATTTATCGCAAAAATAGCCCTGCGGTTGTTAATATCAGTAGTACGGTTCTGGCAATGGATATGTTTTCCAACGTTATCCCACAGGAAGGTCAAGGCTCGGGGATTATTCTGACGCCGGACGGATACATTCTGACCAACGCGCATGTTGTGGAAAACGCTGAACGCCTGGAAGTCATGTTGCTGAACCGTAAAACCTACAAAGCAAAACTCATAGGCCAGGATGTCAGCAAAGATGTCGCTCTTTTAAAAATCGATACCAAAGGCGAAAAAATGCCTTTCATTCCACTCGGAGATTCTGATCACCTTCAGGTCGGGCAGTCGGCCTACGCTATTGGAAACCCCTTTGGATTAAACAGTACGCTAACAACGGGTGTTATCAGTAGTCTGGGCAGAACGCTCAAAGCTAGAAACGGCCGGGAAATGGATGGTATTATTCAGACAGATGCCGCCATTAACCCTGGCAACTCTGGTGGACCACTTCTTAATAGCGCTGGGCAGCTTATTGGTGTCAACACAGCCATTTTCAGCCCGTCTGGAAGTAGTGCCGGTATTGGTTTTGCCATTCCGGTGAATAATGCGCGACGAATCGCCCAAGATTTAATCGCTCACGGACGGGTTATCCACGCATACCTGGGCGTTGAAATCGCTGTTGAAGTAACACCAGCAGCAGCTTCCGTACTTCACTTATCAAGTTCTCAAGGATTATTGGTTGCAGGCGTTATGCCAGGAAGTCCAGCGGCTCAAGCGGGACTTAAACCATCGGACAAACTTCTTGAAATCGGCAACCGGCAAATTCCAGTCGGAGGCGATATCATTACAGCCTATGATGGCCATTCCGCCAAGACAGTAGACAGTTTCATGAATTACCTTGAAAGTCGTAGACCGGGAGAGATCTTGAAGCTTACCGTGCAAAGAAATCAAAGTTCCAAAACCTTATTGGTTCATTTAACAGAAAGACCTCACTAAATATGGCAAAAATTCTGGTTGTTGATGACGACACCGCCATTCGAACCTTAATCGAAATTAATCTTAAAATGCAGGGTCATGTGATTCGCGGAGCTAAAGATGGCATTGAAGGGTTTGCCCTTGCCATACAGGAACAACCTGAACTCGTGATTTTAGATGTCATGATGCCTGGTGCTGATGGGTTTAGCGTTTGCCAACGGCTTAAAAAAGAACCCAAAACTGCGCATATACCCGTTTTAATGTTAACAGCCTTGGGTGTTGTGGATGATAAGGTCAAAGGGTTTGATGCCGGTGCAGACGATTATTTGGTTAAGCCTTTTGAAATTCCCGAGTTACAAGTTCGAGTCCGTGCTTTATTGAGACGTTATGGCTCCTTACCTGCGTCTGCGTCTTCAGAAATCAGAACGGTTGGTGATTTAACTCTCATTCCTGAGAATCTGGAGGTAAAGGTTTTAGACAAAATTGTAAAGCTTACGCCGACTGAATTTGAAATCCTGAACTGCCTCATTCAAAATCATCAACAGACCCTTTCTTTAGGGCGTTTACTGCAGGAAGTTTGGGGCTATTCACCCGATGATGACGCAGACACAATCCGTGTTCATGTGCGCCATTTACGCTCCAAATTAGAAAAAGCATCCCCGGATAAAAAATATATTGAAACTATCTATGGTGGCGGCTACAGATTACTGCCAGATGGTTTAGCAGACAAAGTAAAACCTGAGTAAATATCGACGTATCTTGACACTTGCAACAATCACCATCCACTTGCGGTTGACTTTAAATATTGGTTTGGTTAGATTGTTGACTCGATAATATACCAATCAAATGTCCCCTAGGAGGCTTCACTCTTGCCAACCATTGCCCAGCTTGTCCGCAAGGAACGGAAGAAAGTAGAGTACAAAACCAAATCCCCGGCATTAAACAATAATCCACAAAAGCGTGGGGTTTGTACTCGCGTATATACCACCACACCTAAAAAACCTAACTCTGCGTTGCGCAAGGTAGCCCGTGTTCGTTTAACGAACGGCTTTGAGGTTACATCCTACATCCCAGGCGTCGGTCACAACCTTCAAGAGCACTCTGTAGTTCTTATTCGTGGCGGCCGGGTTAAAGATTTACCAGGCGTCCGTTACCACATCGTCCGTGGAACATTAGACTGTTCTGGTGTTAAAGATCGCAAACAAAGCCGCAGCAAATACGGTGCTAAGAAAAACCAAGTTGCCGCTAAAGGTAAAAAATAAGCATTCTAATTTTTAAGTTTTAACAAGGAGTTGCCTTTACATGTCGCGTCGCTCTAAGCCGAAAAAGCGAATCCCTCTGCCAGATTCTATCTACAGCGATGTTGAAGTCGCTAAATTCATCAACCGTTTAATGGTTCGTGGGAAGAAAAGCGTTGCAGAACGCATCTTTTACCAGGCAATTGAGCAGCTTGAAGGAAAAACTGAAGAAAAGGGTATTGAAGTTTTCCGTAAAGCGCTTCGCAAGGCAAAGCCCTTGGTTCGCGTTAAAGCTCGTCGTGTTGGTGGTTCCACCTATCAAGTTCCTATCGAAGTTCGTGACGATGAAGGTTTGGCCATCGGCTCTCGTTGGTTAATCGGTTTCGCTCGCAAACGTCGTGGACGTTCTATGGTTGAAAAGCTTTCTAATGAATTTTTAGAAACCTACCGAGGAACGGGTACAACGATTAAAAAACGTGAAGATACTCACAAAATGGCAGAAGCGAATAAAGCGTTTGCTCACTACCGCTTCTAGTTTCTAAAAAATTCATACATATTACATAGAGTTGAAATTGGGTGTTTAAGCTTAATGTTTAAGCACCCAATATAAAAGATAAAGATAAGGTTGCAGCCCGTGGCAAGAAAACATCCACTCCAAAAACTTCGTAATATTGGAATTGCGGCGCACATTGACGCGGGCAAAACAACCACGACTGAGCGTATCCTGTTTTACACAGGTAAAATCCATAAAATTGGTGAAGTTCACGAAGGAACTGCTGTAACCGACTGGATGGAACAGGAGCGCGAGCGTGGTATCACTATCACCTCAGCTGCTATTACTTCTTACTGGCGTGATTACCAAATCAACATCATTGACACCCCAGGACACGTTGACTTCACGATTGAAGTAGAGCGTTCTTTGCGTGTACTTGATGGTGTTGTTGCTGTCTTCTGTTCGGTTGGTGGTGTTCAGCCTCAATCTGAAACCGTATGGCGTCAGGCGAATCGTTATAATGTACCGCGTATGGTTTTTGTTAACAAAATGGACCGTACTGGTGCTAATTTCCAACGCGTTGTTGATCAGTTACGCCTTCGTTTAAATGCAAACGCCCATCCAATTCAGTTGCCAATCGGTGCTGAAGACCAAATGATCGGCATTATTGACTTGCTCGAAATGAAAGCTCACATCTACAAAAACGATCAAGGTACTGATATTGAAGTGGGAGACATTCCAGCAGAAATGTTGGATGAAGCGACCATTGCTCGCGAAGCACTTTTAGAAGCGATTGTTGAAACTGACGAAGCACTTTTGGAAAAATATCTCGGTGGCGAATCCATTTCTACCGAAGAGCTGAAAGCAGCATTGCGTGATGCAACCTGTAAAGTAAAAATCGTTCCTGTAACTTGTGGTACAGCTTTCAAAAACAAGGGTGTACAACTCTTATTAGATGCTGTTATCGATTACTTGCCATCCCCAATCGACGTTCCTCCTATTCAAGGTAAAAACTTGGATGAAACTGAAGCGGTTCGTCATAGTAACGATGAAGAGCCTTTCTCGGCACTTGCGTTCAAAATTATGACCGACCCCTTTGTTGGTCGTTTAACCTTCTGTCGTTGTTACAGCGGTGTTTTACCGAGCGGTACTTATGTTCAAAACGCGACCAAAGGCAAAAAAGAGCGTATTAGTCGTTTGCTTCAAATGGAAGCCGATGATAGAAAAGAAATCGATGAAGTCCGTGCTGGTGACATCTTTGCCGTTGTTGGTTTAAAAGACACCACCACAGGCGACACGCTTTGTGCTGAAAATGCACCGGTTATTTTGGAATCTATCCATATTCCAGATCCTGTAATCGAAGTTGCAATCGAGCCCAAAACTAAGGCTGACCAAGAAAGACTGTCCAACTCTATGTCTAAGTTGGCAGAAGAAGATCCCACATTCCGTGTCCGTGTTGACCAAGAAACCGGTCAAACTGTTATTGCGGGTATGGGTGAACTTCACCTTGAGATTATTGTTGACCGTCTGCTTCGTGAATTCAAAGTTGAAGCAAATGTTGGTAAACCTCAGGTTGCTTACCGTGAAACCATCACTAAGACGGTTGAAATGGAAGGCAAATACGTTAAACAGTCTGGCGGTCGTGGTCAATACGGTCACGTTTGGATTCGCTTGGAGCCTCTCGAAAGAGGATCAGGCTTTGTATTCGAAAACAAAATTGTCGGTGGTGCGGTTCCTCGTGAATTCGTTCAACCAGCAGCTAAGGGTGTTGAAGAAGCCCTCCAGGGCGGTATTATGGCCGGTTACCAAGTAATTGACGTTAAAGCAACCTTGTTTGATGGTAGCTACCACGATGTTGACTCGAACGAGATGGCCTTTAAAATCGCTGGTTCGATGGCTGCAAAACAGGCTGTACCCAAAGCGGGTCCTCAGCTTCTGGAGCCTTATATGAAGGTTGAGATTGAAGTTCCTGAAGACTTTATGGGCGATGTAATTGGTGACCTTTCCAGCCGTCGTGGCCGTATTGAAGGTATGGAACCTATTGCCGGAACGGGTATTCAAAAAATCCGTTCCTTGGTACCTCTGGCTGAGATGTTCGGTTATGCGACCGACATTCGGAGTAAAACCCAGGGTCGTGGTACCTTCAGTATGGAGTTCGCTCACTACGAACCAATGCCAAACAACATTGCAGAGCCTTTAATTGCCAAGTTTAAAGGACAGGCCGCGGCTTCCGCTTAAGATTGGCTGATTCTAGCTTTATATTTCCTGAAAGCGGGATCGACTCAAAACGATCCCGCTTTCTGTTTTGTTGATTTTGTATTTCTTCTTTGGAGGTTCTTATGAAAAAAACTGATCTACTTATGATTCCCGGCCCAACACCATTGCCGGATGCAGTACGTTTGATTCTAAGCTCTCCAGGCATTGGTCATCGGAGTGCTGATTTCAAGGAAATTTTAAAACGAGTTTTCCCTGCACTTCGTTGGATTTTCCAGTGTAAAAATGAAGTTTTTCTTTACACCGCTAGTGGTACCGGCGCAATGGAAGCTGCCATTGTGAATACACTCAATGCTGGTGACTTGGTCCTTGTTTTAGTGAACGGTGTTTTCAGTCAACGTTGGGCTGATATTGCAAAAACCCTCGATGTTGAAGTGGAGTGCTTAACTGTTGAACCGGGACAAGCGATAACACCGGAGCAACTGCGTGCTACAATTACCGCCCATAAAGGCGCTCCGATTAAAGCCGTCATGATGACTCATAGTGAGACTTCCACATCTGTATTAAGCCCCCTAAAAGAGCTTGCAGCAACGTCCCGTGAGCTCCTTCCCGAGGCGCTAATTATCGCCGACACAGTTACCAGCTTAGGCGCTGCACCCTTTCAGTTTGATGCTTGGGATCTTGATATTGCTGTTTCGGGCAGCCAAAAAGGCTTCATGCTTCCTCCTGGACTTTCTTTCCTGGCCTATAGTGATAGAGCATGGAAAGCTCACCAGGCTTGCAAAAACCCTGGATTTTATTTCAACTTCAGTAAATATTTGAAAGCCCAGGTTGAATTCACCACACCCTACACACCGGGTACTAACCTGATTATGGGACTTGATGTCGCCTTATCTCTCATGCAGGAAGAAGGCCTAGACAATATCACTGCACGTCATCGTCAACTCCAAGAAATGACTCGTGCAGGACTTTCCGCGATGGGCTTAGAACTTTTCGTTTCCAAATTCGAAGAAGCCAGCCCTTCCGTAACAGCCTTCTTGCCCCCAAAAGGCATTACCGTCGATGCTGTACGCGGCGAGTTGAAAAAAACCTATGGTATTGTCATCGCAGATGGTCAAAAAGAGTTAAAGGGTCGCATTATGCGAATCGGGCATCTTGGCGCTATCTCCGAAAGAGAAGTCCTGACAGTATTATCCTCTCTGGAAGCCACTATGATTAAACTGGGTGCTCCTATACAAGTTGGAAAAGCAATTCCGGCAGCCATTACCAGCGCATCAAAAGAGAAGGTAGGTGCTCATGCCTAAGCCTAAAGTCCTCATTACTGATGGTATTAATGAGCAGGCGGTTAAAATTCTGGAAGCCAGTTCCGATGTCACATTCTTCTCCAAGCTGGCTCACGCCGACCTGCTTGAAAAAATATCCAACTTTGATGCATTGATGATCAGAAGTGCATCAACTGTTTCTGCAGACATTCTAGAAGCTGGAAAAAAGCTTCGCATCGTAGGCCGTGCCGGTGTGGGAACCGATAATATCGATGTCCCTCTAGCAACCAAAAAGGGTGTGATTGTTATCAACTCCCCTGAAGGTAATACGGTTGCTGCTTCAGAGCATACCGTTGGGATGTTGATGGCATTAGCCCGCCACATTCCACAGGGAGACGCTTCCTTGAAAGCAGGCCAGTGGAATCGCAGCAAACTTGTCGGTGTTGAAGTCTATAGTAAAATTCTGGGCGTTGTCGGCTTAGGAAAAATCGGTCGTCGTGTTGCCAAAACAGCCCTTGCTTTAGGGATGAAGGTTTGTGTTTACGACCCCTTCTTATCCAAAGCCGCCGCTGAAGAACTGGGTGTATCTGCTGTCGATATTGAAGATTTGATGCAAAAGGCCGACTTCATTACGATTCATGCTCCTAAGACCAAAGAAACTCAAAATCTTTTCAATAAAGAGAGCTTTAAACGCTGCAAAAAAGGTGTTCGTATCGTTAACTGTGCCCGGGGTGGCATTATTGATGAAGCTGCCCTTGTTGATGCGATTCGAGACGGGCACGTTGCAGGTGCAGCCTTAGATGTATTTACCCAGGAACCTTTAGCTGCCGATAACCCAATTGCCAAAGCTGCTGAAGAGCTTGGGGGTCGTCTTGTATTAACACCTCACCTAGGTGCTAGTACAGAAGAGGCACAGGTTAATGTCGCCCTTGATGTTGCAGAACAGATTCGGGATTTCTTTGAGACCGGTGTTGTCAAAAGTGCGGTAAACATTCCCATGTTACGCCCTGAATTGCTAACTCCTGTTCAGGACTACATGCCTATGGCAGAAGTCTTAGGAAATTTTGTACGCCAAGCGGCCAAGGGTGCTTCTCAATCGATTGAAATTGCTACCAAAGGTGAATTTTTAGCGGCGCAGCGGACAGAACCCCTGAGTTTAGCCGTTTTAAAAGGGATGTTATCAACGGCTCATGAAGGTGTAAATTACGTTAATGCACCTGCTATTGCTGAAGAAAATGGCATTCAGGTGACCCTAGGTTCTTCTAAAAAAGCAGGAAACTACCTTAATTCTATCGAGGTAAAGCTCACAACCGATCGTCGCACCTATAGCATCGAGGGAACGCTCATTTCTGAAAAACTTTTTAGAATTGTCGCCTTAGATGGCTACGCAATGGCTCTTGAGCCTACAGAGCATATTTTGCTAACGCCCCATAAAGATCAACCTGGGATGATTGCCCGTGTTGCCAGCATTTTAGGAGATGCCGGAGTCAACATTAGTGCTATGGAAGTTGCCCGTAAGGGTTCCTCAGCAGGCGGCGAATCCGTAATGGTCTTTAATTTGGATAACCTAATCCCTGAAAATGCACAAAAAGCCATTGAAGAATTAGATGGTATTTTCAGCAGCCGCTTAATTCATCTATCGCTCTAAAAATTCTTAAACTAAAAAGTCCTCAACTGATAATTGAGGACTTTTACTTATCTTCATTTTTCATCGTATTCAGAAGACTTCGACTTAATGTTATGTGCTCGTTAACAATTCCTTCTTTGGCCTCCAATGTACCAATGCGTTCTTTAAGGGCATTCAAAATTTTGCCATTATCCTGCCCAGGAGTAATGGTTGCTAATTTTTCAATGTCTTTATAGAAACTAATATGGGCATTATTAACTGCTTTGTTTTTATTGAGAGACTTAAGCCGCTTTGAAGCTTCTTCTTTAATACGAGCCAAATTAGTAATCCGATCCGTTTCATCTCCAGCTTGCATAAGTGCAGAAATAGAATCGATGTGTTTCTTTTCGTTTGTATAGGGTTTCAAATCTTCTTTGAAAGTCTTTTTCCGCTTTTTAATCTCTTTTAAGAGTTCACCCTTGTCTCTTTTACTGAGAGCATGACGTGCTTCAAAATGTCCTTCGATTGAGTCGAGACGGGCATCTTTTAAAGTAACATGATGATGTAATACTGCTATTTTTGCATCGTTGCCTAGGTCTTTCGTGAGCTCAGGTATTAACGATGGAGCTCTTAAAGTGCTTCCGGAACTACTTGCTGAGGAAAGCACATCATCTGCAAATGTGTCAGAACTGCCAAAGGATGAAGTGTCTTTAGAAGCTTTTTTCTGTATTTTATCAACCTGGCGACTTTCCAAAAGCTTGTGTGCTTTTACAATAGTTCTCACCTCACCCGGTTGACTGTATCGGTGTAACATTGAACCTTCAGATACTCTACCCAAAGTCCAATTGAAGCCATTGGAACCGAAAGGTAAAACTCGTCCCCACCCTGTAGGTGGATCCCATTTCAGCAGTGGATCATTTCTGTCTATACCAAGACCTGTATCCTTACCGTAAATCAAAGTCTTTAATGCATCTATCGATTTTTGACGTTGCAATTTTTGTTCTGGTGTTTTGTTTTTAACGCTATTCATCTGCTTAATGTAGGCAGCATGCTCATCAATTTCTTGAACCCATTTTTGTTTTTGATGAGAAGTTTTTATATCACGATGAAGATTACGAGAAGCTTCCTTAAGTCCATTACGGGAATTAGGCGAAAACATACTATTAATGAATCCCTCACCAGCTCTTAAAGTCTGGACATGACGGATAAATATAAGAGCTGCAGCTCCAGCAAGTGCTGTCGATACAATAGTACCTAAGGTTTTAAGATCTTCTTTCTTTTCATAAATATCCAGTGGGGTTTTGACGTTGTCACGATAAGGAGGTCGATACTTATAATCATTTGGATCATAGTGATCGAGGCCACCGCTCTGTGCAGGTGGCATCATTCCGCCATATCCAAATGGGCCTCCAAAAGACATCCTGTTAACTCCCAAAACCAAACATAACAATACATATATATAAAAACAACTTATTGGGAATTATTGCGCTCAAATAAATACTGCTTAAAGTTTTTTAATCTTCCATTGAGCATCCCCAAGAAATTACGGCCTTTACACTCTTGATTTTGCCTTGCTGAGACGGTATCGTGAGACCTTCGCTCCTGTAAGCATTAGAAATCGGGGATAGCTGCAGAAAAGCGACGTGTATAGAGTCAATATTTTGGTTTTGAGGAGGTTTGAACGTTTCATGACGACTACGATTCATAACTTGGGATTTCCCAGTATCGGTCATCGCAGAGAGCTCAAAATGGCTGTGGAAGCCTACTGGAAAGGCAATAGCTCACAAAGTGAGTTAATGGAAACCGCTAAAACACTCAATGCCAAGCACTGGAATCTTCAAAAAGAACAAGATCTGGATTTAATTCCAGTCTATGATTTTTCCTTTTACGATCGGATGCTCGATACAATTTGCTTATTGGGCGCTGCCCCTAAGCGTTTCGGATTCAAAAGCCAAGCAGTTGATATCGATGGCTATTTTGGCATGGCACGTGGCTTGAAAGAGCAACCTGCCCTTGAAATGACCAAATGGTTCGATACCAATTACCACTACATCGTTCCTGAGCTGAACGCAGACTTATCCTTTGCTCCTCAAATGGACGCATTATTGCATACCATTGAGCATGCCAAATCTGTTTTAAGCGCCAACCAAGTGAAACCTGTACTTATTGGACCTCTCACTTTCTTATACTTGGGTAAAGAAAAGTCGGATGATGCTAAGTTCAACCGTCTGAGCTTACTTGAGAAAGTAATTCCTGCTTACCAAAGTATCCTTTCCCAGTTGAAAGAAAAAGGTATTGAGTGGGTCCAAATTGATGAGCCAGTCTTAACCTTAGACTTGCCACAAGAGTGGATTTCCAAACTCAACAGCACTTACGAAGCATTGAATCAAAATGCTCCTAAAATCCTGCTGACAACCTACTTTGAGTCCGTAGCAAATCATGCAGAACAGCTTAAAGCCCTTCCTGTTGCGGGTCTTCACCTCGACTTAGTCCGCGCACCACAACAGTTAGACAGCTTTTTACAAAAATACCCCACCGAAAAAGTCCTGTCTTTGGGACTTATTGATGGTCGTAACATCTGGCGTAGTGATTTCTCGGCGGTACTCAGCACGCTTACCAAGGCTAAAAAAGAGCTCAATGAGCGCCTTTGGTTGGCACCGAGCTGCTCACTCCTGCACGTTCCCGTTGATCTGAACCAAGAACACAAACTGGATGCAGAGTTGAAATCCTGGTTAGCATTTGGTGTACAACGTCTGGAAGAGCTTTCGATTTTGCGCAAAGGCCTCGACCAAGGCGAAAAAGCCATCGAAGAAGAGCTTAATGCAAACCGTGCCGCAGCTGAAGCCAGACAAAAATCCCCAAAAATCCACAACACCTTGACTCAAGAACGTATTGCCAAGCTTGATCAAGTCAGCGACAAGCGTACAAGTGAATTCCATGCTCGTCAAAAGAAACAACGTGCTGTTTTACAGTTACCGAGTTTCCCAACAACCACGATTGGCTCTTTCCCTCAAACTCAAACTATTCGCCAAGCCCGTGCGGCCTTCAAAAAGGGACAACTGGCTAAGGTTGAGTACGATGAAGCAATGCGCGCAGAAATTCGCCAAGCTATCGAAAAGCAAGAGTCCCTCGGCATCGATGTTTTGGTTCATGGTGAAGCAGAACGTAATGACATGGTCGAGTACTTTGGTGAACAACTGGCTGGATTTGCCTTTACTCAAAGCGGTTGGGTCCAAAGCTACGGCAGCCGTTGTGTAAAACCGCCCCTTATTTACGGGGATGTTTACCGTCCTTCCGCAATGACGGTGGAGTGGATTAGTTTCGCTCAACAACAAAGCAAAAAGCCTGTTAAAGGGATGTTAACCGGTCCTGTCACCATCTTGCAGTGGTCTTTCTACCGGAATGACCAGAGCCGCGAAAAAACAGCCAATCAAATTGCGCTCGCGATTCGTGATGAAGTTCAGGATCTCGAAGAAGCTGGTATTAAGATTATCCAAATCGATGAACCTGCTTACCGTGAAGGTCTTCCTTTGAAAAAAGCGGACTGGCAAGCTTACCTTAACTGGGCAAGCCGTGCATTCCGCTTAAGCTCTTGCAGCGTAAAAGACGAAACTCAAATCCATACCCACATGTGCTACTCGGAGTTCAATGATATCTTCCCCGGTATTGTTGAAATGGATGCAGACGTTATTACAATTGAAGCGTCACGCTCTGACTTAGAGCTTCTGAAAGGCTTCAAAAGCTTCAATTATCCCAATGAAATTGGGCCTGGAGTCTATGACGTTCATTCACCCGCAATCCCCAGTGTCGACAGCATGGTTAAAATGCTGAAAACTGCTGCTGGTGTGCTTTCTCCTGAGCAACTTTGGGTCAATCCTGATTGTGGCTTAAAAACCCGAGGTTGGGCAGAAGTAGAGCCCGCCCTCAAAAACATGGTCATTGCTGCGAAAACTATGCAAAAAGAATTTGCAGCGACTGTTTCTCAATAAACCTTTAAACTAATCATAAAAGCCCTGGCTGGGAAAACCAGCCAGGGCTTTTACTTACTGAGGAGACAGAAACAGTCTGTGATTTCTAATTGAAAGTTCTACTTAATGCCGAGGCGATGCAGTTGCCAGTTGAATGCCGCCATGGCCGTCTATATCCACTCTCATTTGTTGGGATTGAGAAAGCCTGTATAAAAACTTCCAACCCATATTTTGAATTTTGTCATGCGCTGGAATTGCATCTACATTAATCAATTCGGGCATACAAACCGGTGAACCGCTCCGGTGACAATAGCCATTCACTAAAGCTTCCGCTTTAGACTCAGCAGTCTTAATATCTAAGCTATCTCGTTCATTAAACCAGTTCATACTGCTTGAAATGGCGAATACCGCCAAACCAAAAGTTAGAGCAGTTCGCAGCAAGCCTAAGACACTGCCTATGCGATGCGTGTTCGCAGACATGAGCATTATTCCTTTCTAGCTGGACCAATCTTGAATAGTGCCTAATTATTATTTAGACAAAACTTATACGCTCCAGCATACTGATTGGTTTCAATTTTCCACATCACCTAAACGTTTACATTTCTTTAAACAAGAGAAAAATTTTACGAATGGACCACAACATACTGTAAGTCAGCTCTACAAAAAGTTCTTACAGAAAAGGTGCTACTTAATGGACAATACATAAAAACGACCGTGGCTTTCTCCACAGCTACCAATAAATTTCAGCGTGTACCTGCCTGATTATCTCCTTTTACGGGCTCTCGTCGTCTGGAAAATCAGACGGTTCAAACGGGTGAGGAGCAGGGGGCTGCTTAAAAGTCGACTTATAGACAAATGAGATATCGAATCCAGCGTGCACATTGTCTAGCTCGTACTTTACGGTGAACATATCCTGTAAAGCATGGGCAAACTTAACGCCCAATTCTTTAGGGAAAATAGCACCGCAGATATGGCACAATACAGGCTCACCATTTTTAAAGCGAATCACATTTGCATTGAACTCATTCCCACATTTACCGCAATGGAGAGTTATCCTAGGATAATGGGTTAAGTTTGGCTTTAAGAAATCTTCTGTCATACTGAAGATTATATCGCAAGATACCCTCGATCATTTCCTCCCTTCTCAGTATTTTAATCCTGACATGTTCACGGTATAAGCATGCAACTTGTTGACTCAACACTCCCTATCAATCAAGCTCTAGCCCGTTTGAAAAGCCCTTCAACTGGTGGTCCAAGTACCGATCAGTGGATTGCCTACGAGGTGGACGATGCAACCTATAAGGTGCATCGACGTGAGTTATCGCGCATGGTCATGATGGGTCTAGATGAAGTCCCTGTCTGTGCCATTTCTACCCCAGAAGACATCGGGCTCACAAGTATAGAAGGCGATCTCGCCCAAGTTTCTCATGACTTTTCTCGGCGATTAACGGCCTACTTCCCCGTTTCTTTTGTTGCAGCGCTCTATGAACTGCAATCACTCATGAATCGTGCCGAGATCTCAGGCTATGTTATTGGTGGGATGCCAAGAGATCTGTTACGTTTTGAGGAAAAACGCCTCAAAGTAACTGATGTTGATATTACCGTTGAGGGTGATGCGCTGGAGTTATCACGTTTTTTGGTTGAAAACTCCCGAAATTTCACGATTGTTGATGCGTTTCCAGAGTTTGGAACTGCAAAGCTCCTCTATAAAGAAACTTTAATGATGGACTTAGCCTCAACCCGTGAGGAAGTCTATCCGCATTGCGGCGCCATGCCAGTTGTTCTGCACACGGGCGTCCCCTTGAAAGAAGATGTGATCCGACGGGATTTCACCATCAATGCCCTGGCTTTATCAATCCAGCCATTGGGTCAAGTCATTGATTATACGCAAGGCTTAGAGGATCTTCGGCTACGCCAGATTCGAATCTTACATCCGGCATCATTCTTTGAAGATCCAAGCCGTATTCTGCGCTTACTCAAGTTCTGTGCTCGTTTTGATTTTCATCCAGAACTCTCTACCCAAGAGCTCATGCTCCGTTTTATACAATTTGGAGGCATGTGCTACAAGGGAGGAGGCGATCGGATTAAGCAGGAACTAAAAGGCTTCCTGAGTGCTCCCGAATCGGATACTAAAAGTAAATGGATCGCCTATTTTATCCGCAATCGCTTATACCGCCTCATTAATATGGAACTTGAAGAGCTTGCCATCTCAGGACTCCAGGAAGAAGCAGATTCTCCCGTTTCCTTAGAAGCGCGCTTAAAAAATGTAACCACCTACCTACCCGAAATACTCGACACTCTCTCAACTTATATAGACTCCCTCGAAAACACATCGTTCGAGGTTTATCTCTGCTTTTTATTCCGAGTATGGCCCAGTGACAGCTTTCAAAAGGCCATGCTGAGGCTTGGATTAACCCGGCAAGAAAGAGAAGGCATTGAGGAATTTAGGGAGAATGGCATCAACCTGGTTGAACGCTTAAATAGCCTTCACGAGCTTTCTCCTCCAGCAGAAATTTATGAGCTTTTCCACGGAGTACCTCTTTCCACTACTATTGCTTGCCTTTTACAAGTGTCGCTGCGTGCTCCAACTCACATGCGGACTGTTCTGGAAGCCCTGATGCGTTATAAAAGGAAGTGGGAAAATCTCCGCCTAGAGCTCGATGGAAATGATCTCATTAACTTGGGTGTTCCTGAAGGCAAGGAAGTAGGTCGTTTCTTAAAAGAGCTCCTCCACATTAAACTGGCTGGACAGCTTCCGGATCGTTCCGCCGAAATCAATGCCATACGCAGAATTTTACAGATCAACCCTGGACATTCCGAGACTCCGAAGGGTTCCACGAATCCTCGTTCCGAAAATGAGCTTTACGAATGGGAGAAAGGAGCTTGGCCTGATGTGGCACCCCCCTCCTCCCACTAAAATGCCTGAACGTAACATTCTGGATGCCCCTGGACTACTGGTAACAGGGACTCATGGAGGTTGCGGCAAAACAGTCTGTTGTGCAGGTGTAGTCGGCGCCCTTAACAACCTGGGCTTTAGACTGCAAGCCATTAAACCGCTAGCATTTTCACAATCCAACGCGATACGTCCATCCGACATTGAGCAAGGATACTTCAACCGATTGGCCATAGAGATGGGCAACGATAAGTTTCGAGCCCATACATTCCACGATGCCTGGTCCTGCCCTTCCCCGCACGCAATGAGCGAAACAGATTGGCGGCGTTTAATCACCATTGCCCATCGCAGAATTGATCCGTATCTATTTGAAACACCAGGGAGTATTGGCGTACCTCTCTATTCAGCCTCCTCCGTGGATGCCCGTAGCTCAAGTATGGATGTGGTTGATTTAGCCCAGGAATTGCAAATACCAATCTTACTAGTAACCGCCAAAACGAGTGACGTGCTAACCCATGTTCCAACGGCTCTGGCCTATGCAACAGTCCGGAAGGCTCCCATCATTGGCTGGCTGGCAGTGGAAACAGAGCCCTTCCCGCCCGCGCTGCAAGAGCAATGGCAGGAAGACGTGTTTTATATTCGGCGTTACTTCCAGACTCCATTCCTGGGAGAAATCCCTTACAGTCCCAGTGTTTCTGTCGAAGCGGGACGGCAAGGCAACCTGTATCGCCTGACGGAAAACAATCTGGATTTACTCCCTATTCAACAAACGCTCAACCTCAGCGTTCCTTTGTGAGACAATAGGCTCAACTAAAAGTTATTTAGGGTTTTCTTCTAATCATCATCACCATTCCCACCTTTTTCTAGAAGAACCCTCATTATTGTTCATCATCACTGGAAAGCTATAGTTTGTCATGCCTAATTTCGAAATAGAAATCGCCCGGACTACGGGTCGACATCTACCAAAACACTCACAAGCCCCCAGGCTTCGAAATACAACTTACCATAAGAAGTCAGTTCCAAGGGATATTGGCCACACCTCAACCTACGCAACGGCATCCTTTCCCAGTTATGACAGAACTATAGAGGTCCAAAGAAGTCTACAGGCGCAAGCTTTTAATCCTCCCCCTCCTATAGATTTTTATGACGGTGCAAACAACTTTTCTTCCAGTGCCTCTATAGCCACGAGTTCAGGTATGGAAAGATTCCGTGATACTTTTCCTTTATCTAGTCCTGCTCAACCAACCTCCGTGCATACCAAAAGCAGACCTGTAACAGCCACTACCTCATCCAAAATAAAACATCGAAAACACATTAAATCTGATACTGATGATCTTGAATCCTTGCCTCCAACACCGGCCGAATTAAAATCGGAACTTGAAAGAGCACTCCGTAATCGAAAAACAAAGAATGCAGTCCTGGAGGATATAGACAGGCGTATCTATAAAGCTAAAAAAGAGCTGAAAGAACTTTCTCAAAGCGATTTTGGAACAGTTGAAGTTGAAGCACCCGGTATGTTTCAGCCTTATTTAGATACCAAAGCTAAACGTAGAATGACAGATATTGATATTTCCTACAGAAACAACATTTCTCTAAGCGAAGCTCATGATGTAAATCAAGCCAAAATTGATGCCAGAGGACGCGCTGGAGATTCATATCAGGGCCAACCTGTTAATACGAATTACAATTCTTCTCTCCAAAATAGAAGAGGCTTTTTCCGCACTTGGTAAGGTCAACAATTCTACTTAAATGTCTCTCATACCCTTCCAATAAAACATATAATTTTAAGTAACTCTTAGAGTTTGTTTTAAAGGATATGTGTTTGATGGACTGTGCCATTATGCTTCAGGCTCGGATGGGCTCAACACGACTTCCGGGCAAGGTGTTGCAGCCCGTATTGGGGAAACCCCTGATCGCTTATGCGGTGGAGCGTTTACAAAAGGTAGCAGCAGCCGAGCTCTGGGTACTCACCAGTCAGCTCCCTGGCGATGATCCTATCGAAGCCTGGTGCCAACAAAATCAGATTCGATGCTATCGAGGCTCAGAAAACGACGTTCTGGATCGATACTATCAAGCCTCACAAAAATCTCAAGCACAATGGATACTACGTGTTACTGGGGATTGCCCACTCATTGACCCCGATATTATTAATCAAATGCTGGCCTTATTAGAAGAAACCCAGCAGGAACAGCCTAAAGATCGACCTGACTACCTGTCCAACACCCTCGAGAGAACATTTCCAAGAGGGTTGGATGCAGAATTAATCCACAGAACAGCGCTTGAAACGGCATGGCAAGAAGCCAGGCTGCCCGTGGAACGCGAGCACGTTACACCCTTTATTTACAGGCATCCTGAGCGATTTAAACTTAAGCAATACCGACAAGAAAACGATCTCAGTGCGATGCGCTGGACAGTCGATACGCCGGAAGACTTCAAACTCATTGAAGCCATCATTACAGAACTCGCGCCTCTTCAACCTGATTTCAGGCAAAAGGATATTTTAGCATTACTGGAAAAGCATCCAGATTGGATTCTTTGGAATGCTCATATCGAACAAATCAAAGTTTCTCGCTAATATCCAGGATTAGCCCATAAAAAGAAGAAATGGCAATTTCGATTGATAAAACTACATCCGAACCATAGGCAAAGTGTTGGAAATACTACCTAAGGTTTGGTTAATGGCACTATCAATCAAGTTCATATTAACTTGCTGATTGAATAAAGTGGGAGAACTCAGCGGATTAGCACCTGTCAAAGAGTTTGTAGTCGCTGCTGAAGCGCCATATGGAGAATATGGACTTGTTGCTCCGGCTGCACCACTTCCATTGGGTGAGTATGCAGCGTTTGTTCCTGCTCCAGCTGCACCAGAACCACCCATCAAACTAGTCAATGTAGAAAGCATTGATTGTAATTGTGGTAACATCGAGGCTGCGCTAGAGGCACCGCCAGCCGATGCTTTTGAGCCTGAACTAGCACCACCCAACATACTCATCATAGAAGTTAATGCAGGAAGCATCGATTGTAACTGGCTTGCTAAAGCAGTGCTAGTTTGATCGGCACTCACATCAAAGGCACTGGCACTAGAGCCTGAATTCGGATACTGATATGTACCATTTAAAGCATTCAAGCCTGTAAGATTACCGAGTCCGGTCTGGTCAAAGCCTAATGTACTGCTTCCGGAACCACTGCTACTAAAGCCATTCAATAATGAAGAGTTAAGTCCAGAGGAGCTTCCAGAAGAGGAACCCCCGCCGCCTAACATACCCAACATTGAGCTTAAAGCGGAAAGCATATCAGATGAACTCATACCACTTGCGGAGCCTGAGCCCGACCCTGAGCCACCCGTTAAAGAACTGAGTAATGCTGATGGATCGGTTGCACTACCAGCGGCAGACGCAGCTTTTCTAGCAGCATAACTTTGTTGAAGACCTGCCACGAAACTACTTAAACCCATAACAGCAGTCTGGCCTTGAAGGGGAGCAAGAGGATTGCTTCCTGGGGCTAAACTACCAAACAATGCACTGCTTGCTAACGAGCTTGTAGAGCCCAAAGCGTTTTTTCCCTGCAAGGCATTGGCATAGCTTGTCTGGAATATACTTGACAGATTTGCAGAACTAAATCCTGTAGACATACGGGTGGTTCTCTCTCTAAATACAACTATAAAAATAAAAACATTCATTGTTATAGAATTGCCTTATTTTCTCTAACGGATTGAAACGTCTGCCCGTGCTAAAATACCCCTGAAAAACGTCAAGAATGACAAGCGCTATCACCTCCCGGGAGAGATGAGAAGGAAATATGATCGTGTCTACAAGAAAAAGTTTTCCCAAAAAAAGTTACAAAGGCCTCGGTGCAGCCGCCATTACTCTCATCGCAGTGGTTGTTGTCCTTTTGGTAGGCGGGTTTTGGTTTGCAGGTGGCTATAATAACCTAGTGAGCCTGGATACCAAGATTCAAGCACGTGCTTCCAACATTGACTCGCAAAATAAACGACGTGCTGACCTTGTTCCCAACCTGGTAGCAACGGTTAAAGGTTATGCCAAGCACGAAAGCGGCGTCTACAAAGATATTGCAGAAGCCAGAAGTCGCTTATTATCTGCCAATACACAAGTAAATCCTAAAGAAGCCGCCTCGGCCAATGCGTCTTTTAATTCTTCTATAGGTCGATTATTGGCACTGGCAGAGAGTTATCCTGAACTGAAAGCCGACAAAAACTTTACAGCCTTGCAAGATGAACTCACTGGCACTGAAAACCGTCTGAATTTAGCGCGTGTTGAATTCAATGATGCTGTTAACAGCTACAACACGGCTGTTCGAGTCTTTCCTGGTACTGTGATTGCCGGATTTACTGGATTCAAGCCCCATGCCTTCTTTGAAGCAACGGAAACTGAAAAAGCAACTCCAAAGGTAGAGTTTTAGACCCTGGTTGAGGATTGAACATGCCTTTTTACAACCGTCGCTTAATCATCGCCAGTATAGCCCTGCTTTCTTTAGCAGGGCTTACTGATTTACCGCTTCTAGTAAATCAGCAAGCCTACGGCATTGAAAGCAGAGCTTCTGCAACTGCTGAGCCCGCAGAGATAAATACCGTTCCCCGTAAACCAGAAGGCTTACAGATTTACGTAAACGATTTAGGCGGACTCTTAACCCCTCAAAACAGCCAGTTACTGCAAGAGCACTTAAAAAAGCTGGATGAATCCGGCATTGCACAGGTTTCTATCCTCACAGTGCCTGCAACATCTCGTGAATTAGCAGAATTTGGCCCTGAAATTATGAATAGCTGGGGAATACAGCATAAGGGTCGGAAAGACGGTTTACTCATTCTCGTCAATGCGACTGCAGTCAAGTCTCATAAAAGGCGTGGGAAGATTTTTGTAGCCACAGGATACCGAATAGAAGGTATTCTACCGGATGCTAAGGTAGGGCGAATCCTGGATGCAACTGCCATACCGGCATTTGAGCAAAAAGAGTATTCCAAAGGCATCACAGAAGCGACTCTTGCGCTAGCATCTGTACTGGAACAAAGCCCTGAACTCAAAAACAATGCCGAGCGCCCTTCGGACTCTCCCAACTGGCTTATCATTCTCAGTGTGCTTTTTGGACTGTTTTTTATGAGTAAACGCCTACAGCGACGGTCGCGAGGCATGTACTCTGGCGGCGGTCCAGATTTTGGGGGCGGCTATTATGGGGGCGGATTTTCCGGTAATGAATCAGGCAGCGGTTTTGATGGGGGCTTTGGTGGCGGGGATGATAGTAGCGGCGGCGGCGGTGCCGAACGATAACAGAGAACACGAAAAAAATCTGTGATTCTTTCAGAATGTGAAATGTCGGTATAAAACATACTATTCAATTACCTAACCACGAACCCCACGTTTTTTAGCACGCCGTATTACAGAATCTATTCCCTCAAAGACTTCTACAGGTCCCTTTGAGGAGTTTTCACCTAAACGCTTGGACATCATCCCTTGTGTAGTCAAAGATTTCCTTATGAGGGCATCTTTCTTATCCGAATCGCTTAATGACTTGAGCTGCTTTTCAAGAGCCTGGGCTTGAGTTCTAATTTGACGCATCTCTTCAGGAACAACCAAATTCTGAAACCCTGGAGTACTTGAAAACTTTTGTTCCATCTGCTCACGAGGTAATTGTCGATCTTGTCTCTGCTTTTTTGCCCATTGTAAAAAATTCATTTTCTCCGGACCAATCCAGCCAACTTGGTTATTCCTTGCACGGAATATTGGCAAAGCCTTGTTGTATAAAGAAACAAGTTTTTCTTCGACACCTGATAAAATTTCACGATGCTTTTCTTCCCGTTGACGTTGTTTCCTTAAAGCCTCTTTCCCATCCCATTTTTTTGATGGCTCTGCTGTCCCTGTTTCTTTTATGCTTTGGTTGCTTAGTTCAGCCAGAATATCTTGATTTTTTTCTATTAGTCGTCTATCGTCTTCCTCTTTCGCTTTTGCTTCCTTCTGCTGTTTCTCTAAAAATAAATTGCGATTATTAGGCTTCTTTCCAAAATACACAGTGGGAGGTAATGAACTGGATAGAAACATGGTCAATTCTCCGATGATGCGACAGATGATTTTTATAAATGGTGACAAGTTTTGAAATTGCGCTCTGCAGGATAATATGTTAGACACCAATTTTCCACATGTCAAAATGGATTTTTAAGAAAAGTCTAAGAAAAACTGACTCAACACAATCTCTTCCTATAATGAAACAATAGTGATTCATCTAAAAATTTTTGGGGAGACGATGATCGACTTCAACCGCCTGACTAGCCAAGGGCAAGATGCCTTTGCTGACGCCCAGACCATTTTAAAGCGATACAGCCAAAACCAGCTTGATAATGAACATCTCCTTTTGGCCCTACTCGAAAACGAACAGGGCTTAGTTTCTCTGATCCTATCCGAACTCAATGTCGATATTAAGAGTTTGCGCACTGAGCTCGAGTCCCTGCTTGCGAAAAGAGTCCGAGCCTCCGTCTCCGCATTGGAGAATGGACAGGTCTTTGTTACACCTCGCCTGAATAAACTTTTAGATGAAGCAGCCGTCCACGCAAAACGCTTCCGCGATCAGTATATCAGTACTGAACATCTCCTTCTAGCTATGATGGAATCTGGCGGTGAGGTTTCCGATTTACTTAAAAAACAAAATCTAACGGTTAACAACATCCTGGCCATTTTAAAAGATGTCCGTGGCAATAAAAAAGTTGATAGCAAAAACGCAGAAGACAATTACCAGGCTCTCAGCAAATATGCTCGAGATCTCACCCAGGTAGCTCGCGCCGGTAAGCTAGACCCTGTCATCGGTCGGCAAGAAGAAATTCGACGCGTGGTTCAGGTTCTCAGTCGCCGAACCAAGAACAATCCCGTCCTTATAGGTGAACCAGGCGTTGGTAAAACAGCCATTGTTGAAGGTTTAGCGCTGCGAATCGTAAACGGTGATGTACCGGAAAACCTCAAGAATCGCAAGCTCATGTCCTTGGATATGGGTGCCCTAATTGCAGGTGCAAAATTCCGAGGAGAGTTTGAAGAACGATTAAAGGCGGTTCTCAAAGAAGTACAAACAGCAGAAGGCGAAATCATTCTCTTTATTGATGAGCTACATACGGTCGTGGGAGCCGGAGCAACGGATGGGGCGATGGATGCCAGCAACTTACTCAAGCCCATGCTGGCGCGTGGTGAACTAAATTGCGTGGGAGCCACCACCTTAGCGGAATATCGCAAGTACATTGAAAAAGACTCTGCCCTGGAGCGTCGTTTCCAACCTGTGATGGTCGATGAGCCCAGTGTCGAGGAAGCCATCAGTATTCTGCGTGGCCTAAAGGAGCGATACGAAGTCCACCACGGTGTTCGCATCAAAGACTCAGCCATTGTGGCCGCCGCAACGCTCTCCAATCGCTATATCAGCGACCGTTTTTTACCGGATAAAGCCATCGACTTGATTGACGAAGCCGCTTCTAAGGCCCGTATGGAAATCGATAGCATGCCGCAGGAGCTAGATGAAGTCTCTCGAGCACTCATGCAGCTGGAAATTGAGCAAGAAGCGCTCAAAAAGGAAACCGATGATGCCTCCAAAGAACGTTTGCGAAAATTGGAAGCCGACATTGAAACTCGTCGCCAAATCAAACAGGCATTAGAATCCCGTTGGAAACAAGAAAAAGAAGCGATTCAAGGCATACGAACGATCAAAGAAGGCTTGGAACAGGTCAAACTTGAAATTGAACAGGCGGAACGCGACACGGACCTGGCTAAGGCAGCGGAACTCAAGTATGGTCGCTTACCGGAGCTTCAAGGCCAATTGGCCGCAGAAGAGCAAAAAATTGCAAACCAAGCGGATGGCAGTGACGTTCTATTACTGCAAGAAGATATTGATGAAAACGACATCGCCGATATCATTAGCCATTGGACAGGTATCCCCATCTCCCGGCTGGTTGAAAGTGAGCTCGATAAACTCCTGCGTATGGAAGACTTTCTCCATGCTCGTGTTATTGGTCAAAATAAAGCCGTTAGAGTTGTTTCCGATGCAGTCCGTCGTGCTCGTGCAGGTTTGAAAGATCCTGCCAGGCCCATCGGAGCCTTCTTATTTCTGGGACCAACCGGCGTCGGGAAAACCGAACTGACACTGGCTTTAGCAGAATACCTTTTCAATGACGATAACGCCGTTGTCAGAATCGACATGTCTGAATATATGGAAAAGCATGCCGTTGCCCGTTTGATTGGGGCCCCTCCCGGTTATGTTGGTTACGATGAAGGCGGACAGCTGACTGAGGCTGTCCGCCGGAAACCCTATTCTGTGGTTCTCTTTGATGAAATCGAAAAAGCCCATCCTGATGTCTTCAATGTATTGCTACAAGTGATGGATAACGGCCGACTGACAGATTCTAAAGGCAGAACGGTTGATTTTAAAAACACCATAATTATTCTCACCAGTAATATTGGTAGTCCGCTAATTCTGAATGCTCAAATGGAAGCTGGGCTGGGTCAAATATCCTCTAAAGAACCACTCGAAGAAAAGGTAATGGCCGAAGTTCGTGGGCATTTCAGACCCGAATTTATTAACAGGCTGGACGACATTGTACTATTCGATGCCCTTAGCCCAGCCGATCTGCGGCGTATTGTGGATGTTCAAATGAGTCGTTTACGGAAAACTCTGGCTGAAAGGGATATGCAACTTCAACTCACCGATGATGCAGCAGAACTCCTCGGAACATTAGGCTATGATCCCGTTTATGGTGCCCGTCCCTTAAAACGAGTGATTCGTCGTTTGATTGAAAATCCATTGGCCATGAATTTACTCCAAGGGCAATTCCATGATGGGGATGAAATTCTGGCAGATGTGGATAAAAGTAATCCCGAGCAACTTGAGTTTCGCCGCACGGGTTCAACACGCAAATCTTCTGAAGCAGAAAAACCAGGATCCAAAAAACTTTTAAGTAACCCCTTCGGTGGATAAGATTCCAGCTATGCACAATCCCAGAAAAACCATTATCCTACTTCACACTGTTGAATTTAAAGGGTAAGATTCCCGCCTACTCGGGAATGACGAAAGGAAAGCTCCATGATTGAAGTTACCCGGATCAACGGCAGTATTTATTTTGTTAACCCTGATTTGATCCTAACGCTGGAATCAACGCCCGATACCATTATCACGCTAACCACTGGGGAAAAACTCATGGTGAAGGAAAGTCCAGCGCTATTAATTGAGCGTTTTATAACCCTCAAACGTCGAATTGCATGTGAGTTGCCTACTATTAATCCACCTTCGGGGGGTGAGCATGTTCAGCCACCCGTGCCTGGTTCATAAGGCGAATAGATAATGGATAGCTCTTTTACGTGTGCCTTTTGCTTTGAAACCAACAGCGTTTTTGTGGATCCTGAAGGGGGAAGTCAGCAACGCTATGTAGAAGATTGTCAGGTGTGCTGTCGCCCTAATATTTTGGCGATTTATTGGGATGATGAAAACGAAGAATATGCTATCGACAGTGAACCAGAATCCTAATTGATTCACTTTCTTATCCGACTTAAGCTTAAGCATAGTTTTTCGTTAAAAGATTGAGGCATCTCTTCCATGAGCAATTTAAGCAAAATCATTTTTAATATCGCCTTGTTTCTCTCTGTATCAGTACTTATTAGCACCACTCTCACCGCATGCTCTGGAAACAAGGCCGCTCAAAATACATCCGAAAACGCATCAATCGATCAAGAAAGTCCCGCTGTTAGCTCAGGACATCAGCTATTTTTAGCCAATTGTGTTCGTTGCCATGCAGGTACAGGAAACCCTCCTGGCCCAGATGCAACCATCACCGATTCAGAAAGACTCAACAGCGAAGCCAGCTTCAATAAACTATTACGCCAACCGACATCCGCAATGATGCGCAGCTTCACACCGGCTGAATTAAGCAATGCTCAAATCCATACGCTTTACGAGTATGTTAGCCAAGCCCGTAAACCAAAACATTAATTTAAAACCACGTTGTTGCTAATTAAATGTCGAATCTTGGAGGATCAGCATGTGTCAATCTTCCACCGGGTCCGCTTAAATGTATGAACTGTTGAGAAAGAACATCCCAAGCACCCCAGGTTTGACGTCTAATATCTCTTAAGAGACCGCGTTGTCCATTTGCATTATTCCCAATCAGTCTGTCATCAAGACGACTTAATTTCGCATTTACTCCAGGTAAGCCTTGATTAGCATCACTCATGGTCCCGTGGATATTACCCAAAGTACTTCTGATTCCATCTAATTTATTGTTTGCTGCTTCAGCCAGCTTACGGGCATCACTCGCCTGAGTAAGCTCTGCTGCCTTAATACCGACACCCGTCACCAATCCTGTTCCACCAAGTCCCAGGAACCAGGCTAAAAGAGTATTGGTTGTATTGGAAGCAGAAGAATGAGCAGCAGCAATTTTAAGTTTTTCGATCATTTTGAGCTTTGCTTTATCTGCTGTTGCTTGTTCCCAACGGTTGCTTAGATACAAACCACCCAAGGCAGCGGTAGCAAGCCAAATACCTTTGTTCATTGGTCTTGTTTTAATGGCCTTTGTGGGTAAAAAGTGATCCTCAGCATGAATTAAAGAACTCGGCTTTAAAGACTCTTTCTGATAGTCCGGTAAACTCGGCGCTTGATAATGTTCGATTGACGCTTCAGGCTGTATCGAATCATCATGATTCGTTACTACCATTGAGGTCGTCGATTGTACAGGAGCAGGAAAATGTGATGCCGAGTTAAGCATGGTTTGATATTCCTTCAAAAAAGGTGAATGAATCCCAGGAAAGAGGTTATTGTCATTCCCGCGCAGGCGGGAATCTTACTCGTTCAAATAAATTTTTATTATTTGTTTTTAGAATTTAATTAAAAGTGTGTTTGTTAAAAGCTTATTCTGTTTTAAATTGTTGAATCGAAAGTTTAAGATTCCCGCCTACGCGGGAATGACATATTTTGTTTGATAAGGACTGGATTACAACCCATTTAATTGTTTTATTAAATTGTGAATATAACTACAAACTATCTAAACCAAACCAAAAACTTGAATTGCGTTTTCGGTTGTTTTTTCCGCCACTTGTGAATAAGAAATGTTTTTTAACTCGGAAATTTTTTGCACCACATACTGAACCCGCTCGGGTTCATTGGGCTTTCCTCTAAAAGGAACGGGACTTAAAAAGGGCGCGTCTGTTTCCGTCAAAATAGAGTCTAAGGAAATTTCCTGCGCCGCTTCGTGTAGGTTTTTAGCGTTTTTAAAGGTTAAATTACCGGCAAAACTGATATAAAACCCTTCTTTAATCATCGCCTGAGCGAATTCTGCATCACCGGAAAAACAATGCATAATGCCCCGAACCCCTGGGAATTCCTGAACGATTTTCAAAACATCGTGATGCGATTCCCGATCATGAATAATCACCGGAATATCACGTTCTCGCGCCAAGCCTAGGAATGTTCGAAAGCAAGCTTGCTGAAGCTGAATATTCTCGGGTGTTTGTTGTTCAGGTCGATAATAATCGAGACCCGTTTCCCCGATTGCGATTACTTTAGGATGATCCAGCGACTGAGTAATCCGCTCCAACCAATCCGGATGACTTTGCGTTTCAATCACATCCGTCGGATGAATCGAAACGGCGGCATAGACTGAGTCAAATCGTTCAGCCAATGAAATAATATCTGAAAACCCATCCAAACCTACGCCTGGATTCACTATCCATTGAACACCCGCATCGTGAGCACGCTGAAGTACTTCTTCTGGACTGGGTGGGAGCACTCTATCCGCAGAATTTCCATCACTTGAGCTTTGCTCATCATTTACACGGACTATGTAGTCCAAATGACAGTGGGTATCAACAATGGGAACAGACATAAATACGACTTTCGTGTAAGGTTTAGGCCGTAGAGTAGTTTAACCCAAAATTATCGGTTCCTGAAAGCAGCGATCAACTCATCAGAAAAGTAATTGTCATTCCCGCGCAGAGCTGTCCTGAGCCGTCGCCCTTTAGGGCATACGGATAAGGATATCCGGCAGGATTAATCTTACTCATTCAAATGCTATTTTTATAAAAAAGCGTTAAATTGCAGTGATTGACATCCTACTTAACATTATCGAATTGAAAGTTTAAGATTCCCGCCTTCGCGGGAATGACAATATGCTAGAAGTCTAAAAACTAAAAATCACACGTTTCACGCCATTCAGCGCAAAACGTGTGATTCATAATTAATTAAATGCGTTGAGCAGCTTTATGAGCAGCTTTTTGGCCCATACCGGAAACAAAACCAGCAGCGGATACCAACAAGGTTGCAATAGCGCTTGCTTTCAACCAGCCAGGAATTTTAACATCTTTCATTGCAGCACTTAAACCTTGGCGAATACCAGCATCTACTTTGTTCAGTTTATTGTCAGCAGACCAGGATTTAATAGCAGCAATAACAGCAGGAGCCGTAGGGATCAATGCAGCTGGCACAGCAGTTGACGCATGTGTGAACCACTTTTTAGCGTCCATGCCTGCAGCTGTTCCACCAGAAGTTTTAAGATCTGTAATATCTTTTGCTAATTGGTCAAGACCTTTAATTTCAAAAGAATGTTCATCCTTGATACCCGCTAATGTACCAGCGGTTGTATCGGCCGCTTTGAACTGATGCAGGGTAAACTTATTAGTGGGAGCAGAATAACCGGTAGGAAGAGTAGCCATAACAAAACATCCTATATATTATATTTAATCGACTAATTAATGTATGGAGAATTTGGGTTACATGGGATTACATATTTATACTTAAACCAAACGCAAATTAGGATTGCCTCCATCACGATACCAACGAGAAGTTTTGTAAATCTCTGGCACTCGATCGATGTCTTTTATCGGATCGAATCCCAAAGCCCGAAGCTTACGCATCCACTGTTCACGCTTACTTTCCGGAAGTGACCTTCCACACCAAGGGCAATGATCAATTTTCCAATACGATTCACCACCGTCTCGGCTCGGAATCCCATATTCATCGTAATGTTCAAGGTAAATCACTAATATACTTGGACAATCGCGAGGATCCTCATGATTTCCACACTGAAGATTAGCATGAAAAGCCATGTGAATACATGGGTACATGTTCGGATCTACTTTCCATTCTGTCAACTGCTCTGTTTGAAACCAGTCGCGACAGCTATGGCAATCCTGCATATGATCCGAGTAAGCATGGTATTCCGGGGTATCCGTATCCCGCCAATGGATAACGTTTGTGGCTCCATCAAACTTTTTATAGGCGCGTTTAAAATGCTCACAATTCATAAGGAACTCCTTAAATTGAATTCCCCTTTTTTTAAGTTGATTATTTTTTCCGAGTAATAAATTAAATTATTTATAGGGTTTGAAAACAATATTTCCTTCCCCATTCGAGGTGCAGGGTAGGACAGAAAAGAAATCATTTTGCAGTCTTCTTTTGTTTTTCCGGCTTTTGTTTATCCGCACCTGCCAGTTCACTATCCAAGCGCGGTAAAACCGGCCCTTGAGGATTCAACTTTTGCCCAGCAGGAATTTGTTCTTCCCATAATGCTGTCCAAAGAAAGTTGGGTTTATGCGTCACTGAGTCTAGCAAGGCTTTTTCAAAACCCAGCTGAGACCAAATGCCGTTGCTCATGGTAGGAATCATCGGGCTCAATAGAATGGCCACTTGGCGGAGGGTTTCTAAAACATCTACCATTAAGGTTGCCAGCTCGTCCAGGCGACCTTCTTTAAATAGGGTCCACGGTTCTTTATCGTTAATGGCCCGATTCGCGACATCGACTAATTCTAAACTTAACGCAGCCGCCTTCGGAAAATCCAAGGCTTGATACGCCGCTTGAATCTCGTCCATCCGGGCCCGGTCCACAGCAGACTTTTGCGCCGTTTCCGGCACTGTGCCATCGAAATATTTGCCGACCATGGACAAGGTTCGATTTAACAAGTTCCCCAAATTATTCGATAAATCCGCATTCACACGGAGTTTAAAATCATCTTCGGTAAAGCTGCCATCCTGTCCCATGGTCGCAACCGTCATCAGGTAATAGCGAATGGGATCCGGGTTGGGTAAATCAAAGCGATCCCGCAAGGTAAACGGCGAAACCACATTACCAACGCTCTTACTAATTTTGGCATCGTTAATATTTATAAAACCATGCGCGAACACTTGCTTGGGCGGCGCAACACTGGCAGCCATCAACATCGCAGGCCAGTAAATGGCGTGGAAGCGCAGGATATCCTTACCGACCATATGAATATTGGCAGGCCAGAATTTTTCGAACAGACATTTTTGCTGTTCTGTTTCCTGAAGGTAACCAATGCCGGTAATGTAGTTGCTGAGGGCATCAATCCAAACATAGATTACTTGCTCTTCATCGTCCGGTACAGGAATACCCCAGCTGACGGCACTTTTGTTTCGGGAAACGCTGATATCTTCTAAATCGTCGATCATTCCCAACGTTTCAAGCGCACGGAATTCCGGCTTTACGAAGTCCGTAATCTGGATCGCTTCCGTGCCATCCGGCGGAACAAAGCTTTCCCCTTTTACCAAAGCCTGCAAGGCTTCTTTATAACGCGTTAACCGGAAGAAGTAATTCTCTTCTTCCACGACTTCCGGGGGAGCCTGGTGATGAGGGCAGTTACCGGCTTCATCCAAATCCCGCTCGTTTACGAATTTCTCGCAGCCAGCACAATACAAACCCTGGTAACGCTTTTTGTAGATATCCCCTTTAGCCGCGAGTTTGCGCCACAGTTGGGCGACCACGGCATAATGCTCGGGATCGGTTGTGCGGATAAAGCGATCGTAGCTTAGGTTTAAGTAGTCCCACGCCGCCTTGAAGGATTCCACCATTTCATCGGTGTGCTGCTTGGGAGTCAATCCACGTTTAGCTGCGGTCTTTTCAATTTTGGTTCCGTGCTCATCACTCCCCGTTAAGAAAAAAACAGGGCGTCCCATTAAGCGTTGAAAACGAGCCACCACATCCGTCGCGATTTTTTCGTAGGCATGCCCCAGGTGCGGCTCGGCATTTACGTAATCGATCGCAGTGCTAATATAAAAGGGGTCGGAGGAAAGGCTCATGGTGGTTCTGAACTCATTTGAATTGGGGTGGAAGCAAGGCAGATTAAGGCGCATTGATTACGATTCTAAGCTACCTTTGTTTTATTGTCTCAAAGGTCGGCAATAGAGGCAAATCATCCGCTCTTTTGTCATTCGCTCGAAACTCACTTAAGTACTGTTTTGAAAAGAAACGTTAAGCTAGAATCCAAGTAAAGCCTGTCCTGCATAACATAGTGGAATTGAAAGTTTAAGATTCCCGCCTCCGCGGGAATGACAAATTGCTGAAGGAATATCTGAACCGCAAGAAACTTTCGTATACGATCTCTGTAAGCCTTTCATGGGCAGCGGCAAAAGCAAGTAAAAACCAGGATTTTTCTAAAATAGCATCCGTCATTCCCGCGGAGGCGGGAATCTTACTCATTAAAATTCATCAAGCAGGACAGGATACAGATCAAGCCAATAGGGATTCTTTTCTTTAATCAGGCGTATTTTCCAATCTTTATTCCACTTTTTAATGTGTTCTCACGGATAATGGCGGATTCTATTTCGTCATGGCATTCATACCAAACAAGAAGAGTTGTATTGTATTTGTTTGAAAATCCTGGCATAACATGCGTCTTATGCTGGTGTATCCGTTGAATCAGGTTTGATGTTACGCCTGTATACAAAGTCCCCTCAGGTCTATTGGATAAAATATAAACAAAGCCTGTTTTCAGCTTTTTATCCTCTTTTTGGGGTGAACTATTGCCCAGACTACTACAAATCTTGCTTTGAACGAGTAAGATTCCCGCCTGCGCGGGAATGACGGATGCTATTTTAGCAGCATCCACGTTTTCACTTACTTTTGCCGTTGTCCTTGTAAGGCAAGCATAGAGGGTTTCAGGCTTGGGCCAGCTTTCTTCTTCCTCGCTTTTTGGGAACTGTCCCTACACCGCGAACTTCGGCAATCTCCATCAGTATGGAAGGATATTTATCAATGGCTCGGAGCAAGGCATCGGCTGTGTTGCTTTGGCACACGGACCCATGTTTCCACCGCGTAAAAGACTTAGCCCCAATACCAAGGATGTTTTCCAATTGAGTTTCGGAAAAGCCATACGTTATTTTCACTTTTTCAACAATGGCTTTAATCTCAGAACCCGATAAAAGGGACTCACTCAATCGTCTGGCATCCTGTATTTTAGGCTGGTTCAATTTATCGGCTTCAGGGCCAATATATTTTTCACCACATTCTTCGCAGTAAAAGCAAGTAATGTCGGGAACACTAAAGGATCGGCGGTTTCTGTCCTGGTATTCCCAGGTATCATCTTCCAAAATGATGATTGAGTCTTTGGTCTGGCAGTACGGGCATTGTTTGTCGGGTTTCATGAAGAGAACTCCCACTAAAGTAAAGTTTCAGTGTGAAATGAAACGATAATGAGCGAATTTGAGACAAAAAACTTGATGTAAGCTTCTTTGTGAGTGTGGGTGATATTTGAACGAATACGCCTGATGTAAGCATCATGGGGCACATCGTTGTAGTGATAGGTTTTGTAAAAATCCTGGGTTTCCAGATCCAAAATAGTCACAATCACTTGAGATAAAGAATAACCAAATTCATTTTCGGCATATTCACTGGCTTTTTTACCCATTCTAACGGCAGCTGTCTCTGCGAGATGCTTAACCGTCTCTAAATCATAAAATGAGTTCATGCGTAAATAGTAGCATGGTGCTACCACTATTTTAATCAGTTATTTGTTGTTTATGCAATTCTTGGTTGGGCTTTGTTTTGCATGGGCAAAGTAGAGTTTTCTCACCCTCGCAAGCCGAGCAGGTTTTTGATCGTGTTCTGCGATTGTCCCCACAGAAGAATTAAACAATATCCCCCTTATTCAGTGATATTTCCCCATTAGGACAAAAGGTTTCAGTTATGTTTCAAACGGTTTTACCCGTTGGGTTTTCCAGCACCAGGTCCAACCCAAAAGCAAAAGTGAGTTCCACAAATCAGCTTGAGCTACAAGCATCAAATAGCCCGTCTTTAAACCCATTTGCTGACGACACAATAGAGCTGAAACCCAATTCTGACACAGTGACCTTAACCCACACTATACCGCTTTCCCATACACCACACTTTGGAGGGGAGGCAGAGGATTGGGAGCTGCTTCACGCCGCTAGGGCTGGAAATATTGATGGTATGAGAAATGCTATTGCTAAGGGAGCAAAGACAAATGGTGTACATGGGGTAATGGGTACTCTTAACCCCCTACATCAGGCAATGTGGATGGGGCATAGTGCTGCTACAGATTGGTTACTGCAGTATGGAAGGGTAAAGGCCGATATGAAAGATGATAATGGCTTTACACCATTAGACACTAAATTATTACACTTTTTAATGACCAATGCCCCAAAAATAACAAATGTAGAACATATGGTTGCGAACCAGAATGCCACACTAATAAGCCAAAACACTGCTTTAACAAATACCTTAGCGCAAACGAAAGAGAGTGCCCAAAAAGAAGGGGAGAGTTTGAATCAACAGATTGAAGACCTCCATATATTAAAGCGCCAACGGTCAACAGACTTAAAAGCTCAGATCGAACAGGAGCGGGAACAAGCCAAACAACGAGAACAAGAATTAAAGGAAGATTACGACAGGCAACTGGCTGAAGCTAATGGAGCGCGAAGTGATTTAAAAGAGGCTAAAGAGGAATTAAAAGACGCCTATACAGAGCGTTTAACCGCTCTGCAAGAAAGCTCCGACGAAAAGATTAAGTCTCTGGAAGAACAATTAACCGAGACAAAGACATTGAAAAATCAGCGTTCCACAGATTTAAAGGCACAAATAGAGGCTGAGAAAGTATTAGCCAGAAAGCGATCCGCAGAACTAGGAAAACAACTCAAAGAAGCTCAACAACGTGAAGTGCAATCCAGAGAAGATTTTAAAACTCAAAAAGCTGACTTTACAGAAATGGCGAGAGGGCGTTTTAAGGCCCAAGCTGAAGAAAATGAAAGATTAAGACACGATAAAAATGCCCTTCATCAGGATTTAGAAGGTAAATTGAAAGAAAAAGATGAACATCTAGACTCTGCCAGAGAGCGAAGCCGTGAGCGCAACGGTTTGCTAGCAAGTTTCAAAACCGATAAAACCCATTTGCAAGAGTGGCTGCTTGAAACGAAGAAAGCACTTGATGAAGAGAAAGCCGAGCGTAAAAGACTAGAAAAAGCATTCTTTGCCAAATCCACGCAAGCCGCGATACAGAGAGTACGCGCAGAAGGAAGTCGTTCCGGTCGCTCACAAACGATTATGATATCCGAGGATGAGCCTGATGTCAGGGCAATTTCTCCCGTAGAACGGTCAGGCCAGTCCCGCCGACAAAGCAGCTTGCTCGATCAGAGTGATGCCCAATCCGAGCGTTCCTCTCAGGATAATGAGGCGTGGGCGACCCGATCAGAACTCTCGGATACATCACGTAATTCCAGGGACTTGGATTCTCAAACCCGATCATCTTCCCCTGTATATGAGCTTTCCGCCGAACCGTTGCCTTTAGAGCGCTTACCCAGACCCATCCAGGAGCGGTTTGAACTGGGCCTTCAACAACGGGAGCGGGATTATCAGGACAGCCTCAGCAGCCATGCCAGCAGTGCCAGCCGCTCCCAAAGCAGCCAAGCCAAAAGCACGCATTCCCAAAGCAGCGCCAAAAGCGGAACGAGTGTCACCTCCTGGATCAGCGACGGGGTTAAGAGCGTTACCAGCGTCCTCTCAGGACGGGACGATAAAAGCTCCAGCGATGAAGGTTCCGTGCTGAGTGAACCTTTAAAAGGCCGTAAAGGGCTTGTATTCAAAAAAACGGCCACCCGAAGAATCGTTGAGCATCCACACCCCAGTAGTAAGCTGAGAAGCAATGCCTCCGTTACGTCATTGCTCAGTAAAAAATCGGAGGCTTCCGATCAGGAATACTTTGCCCTTCGTAAACCGGAGGACTTGGCAAGCCTGTATCAAGAGGGTAAGCCAGAAAGAAACTTTGAACTTTTTGATGCCATTTATAACAACAAAAAACAGGATGTTGAACGGATTCTAAGGGAAAACCCTCGAGCCTGGAAGCAAAAAGACAAAGAAGGCCGAAACCCTATCCACTGGGCAGCCTTACTCGGCCAAAAAGACACTATTGATGCTGTCCTAAAGCCCTTGAGTCCCAATACTCGACATGACTTACTGAATCTACGGGATGCAAAGGGTTCAACCCCAATTCATTATGCGGCAGAACAAAACCAGGTGAAGGCAGCAGATATACTGGCCAACGAATACCATGCGGACCTCTCGCTGACCAGCAACAGCGCGATGAGCTACAAACAAAACGTCTTCCATATCGCAACCGATAAAGGGCGCTCCAAACTTCTGCAAAAATTACTTCCCAACGCGCCTATCACAGCCTTAAACGAACCGGATGTTCATGAAAGAACTCCCTTAATGTATGCTGCAATGCGGGGACAACCCAAGCTAATCCGGGCTCTATTGAGAAAAAAGGGCATTGAAACACTGAAACAAGATGCCAGCCACAAAGACGCTTTTTATCATGCGGTAGAGCATGGGGTAGACAATAAAAATTGGAAACCCGTTCGGAAATTCCTGCAGGCTAAATATCGGGGTCGCGTTAAAGTCGCCTTTGATGCCCATGATCCCCAGCTGGAATATTCCTCTTTCGGGCTTTTAGCTGCCCATGCACCCAAGCGAGTCGTTAAAACAGCGCTAAAATTCAAACACTTCAACCTGAATCAATCTATTTTCAAAAAGAACTGGGCCTATGGTTACAAGTTCTTTACCCCGTTCTCATTAGCTGCCAGTAAGGGACATGTGGAAGGTATGGAGGCCCTTGCCGAAGATGATCGGGTTAAGCCACGTGCCTTGAGTGAAATGCAAGCACGTTCCGCCTACCACATTGCGTTGGATCACAACCAGCCTGAGGCCGAGAAATTTTTGCGTACATCGCCGCTCATTAAGAGGCCCATTAAACTCAACAAACGAGATGCCAAAGGTAGAAGCCCCAAGCGGGTAGGTACTCGTGCGGGTGCGGCTGAAGCAGTGGAGTCTCATTTAGAAAACAGTCCTGGAGAGCGTAAGCCTTTCAGATTCCGTAAAAGAGATATTGAAGTTGGCAAAATGAAACGCTCCGACAAAGCTGAGGCGCTCGATAAATTAGCTGAAGGCGGCAAAAGATTGCGCTTGAGATAAGCTCAAGAGAAAAAACAGCAAGAATTAGTGATATATTCCAAATATAATCTGCATTTTATATCCTTAAAACCCTTTCTATAAGAGCGTTTTACTGAAAACGGTTTTTATCAAAAATAACTGATATAGTACATGTATTAGTTCCCAAGACAGCAATCCTGGAGCAGATGAAGTTGAATGGTTGATCACTAATTAAGGTCGACAGGTTTCC
>Ga0190273_10000018_pt1 | contig 124864 bp, 130 predicted proteins | sample Popmic504IS_FD_134513 | JGI IMG/M metagenome (GOLD analysis project Ga0190273, IMG submission 134513) | Populus adjacent soil microbial communities from riparian zone of Shoshone River, Wyoming, USA - 504 IS | ecosystem: Environmental > Terrestrial > Soil > Riparian zone > Trees stand...
AAGTCTTTGGGGATGCTCGCCAGCTCCATCGCCTCCTGGGCGGTGCGGGCGAAGTCTTTGATCTTGATCTGGTCTTCGCCGCGGGCCTCGCGCTGGGCGTTGATGATCATCCGCAGGTACTTGCTGACCGAGACTCCAGGGATCGCCACCGGATACTGGAAGGCCATGAAGAGGCCGGCCTGCGAGCGATCCTCGGGGGCGGCCTCGGTGATGTCCTCGCCTTTGAAGGTGATCGTGCCCTCGGTCACCTCGAGCGCCGGGTGGCCCATGATCACGTTGGCGAGGGTCGACTTGCCGGAGCCGTTCGGCCCCATCAGAGCGTGCACCCTGCCCTTCTCGACGTCGAGATCGAGGCCGCGGAGAATCTCCTTGTCCTCGGCCTTCACGTGCAGGTTGCGGATCTCCAGCTCAGCCAATTTCGCTCCGTTTCTCGGTTTTGTTGAAGTTCGTGATGCCTATGCGGCGCTGCCGATTGCAGCGCGGCGAGTGGGCTCGCTTTTGGTGGAGAACTCCACCAGCTCCGCCAGGGTGGTTCCGGCCAGCGCCTTGCTGACCCCGCCCTGGACGCGCATCCACAGCAGCTTCGTCGAGCACGCCTGGTCGCCGTCTGACTCGTGCGAGCAGAGGACTTTGCCTTCGGGAGCATCGTGGAAGCACTCCATCGGGGCGATCTGCCCTTCCAGCGCCTCGACCACCGCGTCCATCGTGATCTCCTCGGCCGGCTTCGCCAAGCGGTAGCCGCCGTGGGCGCCGCGGGTCGAGGTGACCAGGTCCGCCTTGCGCAGTTTCGCCACCAGGTGCTCCAGATAGGAGAGCGGCAGGTTCTCCGCCTCGGCGACGGATCCCAGCGAGACCGGCTGCGAGCCGGGCTGGCGCCCAAGCTCCACCATCAGTCGCACCCCGTACTCGGCTTTGGTCGAAAACAGCATCGATCCAAATCCTACTGAAGAGGTCGGTTATGCCGAGTCCGTCTCAACCCGGACTCTCTACGGGCTGGGGCGAACTCGCGGCTTAGGGCTCGATCAGGCCGCGGCGGATCGCGTAGCGGACCAGCTCGACCCGGTCGCGCATGCCGAGCTTGCGCATCGCGTTGGCGCGATGGTTCTCGACGGTCTTCTCGGAGAGGTGGAGGAGCTCGGCGATCTCCTTCGTCGTGTGCGCCTCGGCGACGAGCTTGACGATCTCCTCCTCGCGCGGCGTCAGCTCCTCTTCGCCGCTGGAGCCGCGCTCGAGCACGTCCTTGATCAACGTCCGCTGCGCCTCGGGCGTGAGGAACGGCTCGCCGCGCTCGACCGCGCGGATCGCCGCCAGCAGGTCGGTGTCGGCCTGCGCCTTCAGCACGTATCCGGAGGCACCGGCCTTCAGCGCCTCGAACAGGTAGCGCTCGTCGTCGTGCATCGAGAGGATCAGCACCGAGACCTCCGGCGCCTGCTTCTTGATCTCCCGCGTCGCCTGCAGCCCGGTCAGCTTCGGCATTTTCACGTCGAGGATCGCCAGGTCAGGTCGCTCCCTCACCGCCAGGTCCCGCGCCTCGGCACCGTCGCCGGCCTCGGCAATCACCTCGAGGTCCGGCTGCCGCTCCAGCAGCAGCCGGATGCCGGAGCGAACGATCCCATGGTCGTCGGCGATCAGGACCCTCACCGGGCCGATTCTCCCGGGACGGTGAGGCGGACGGTGGTGCCGCGGTCGGGGCGGGACTCGATCGTCAGCTCGGCGCCGATCAGCAGCGCCCGCTCGCGCATGCCGCCGATGCCGAGGCCGCGCTGGGACTCGTCGAAGGCGAAACCGCGGCCGTCGTCGGCGACCTCGAGCAGGACGTCGTCGCCCTCGGCCCGGCGCAGCCGCACCTCGACCTGGCCGGCGCCGCTGTGGCGGGCGGCGTTCGAGAGGGCCTCCTGGGCGACCCGGTAGACGACCAGCTGGGCGTCGTCGCCGAGGTCGGAGAAGTCTCCCTTCGCGTCGAGCGTCGCCTCGATCTCGCCGCGCTTCAGCTGCTCGACCTGGCCTTCGATCGCCGCCACAAGGCCGAGGTCGTCGAGCGCCGTCGGTCGCAGTTGCCGCGCCAGCTGTAGCAGCTCGGTCATCGCCTGGTTGGCCAGTGCCTTCGTCTCCGCTAGCTCCTCCTCGAGCTCCGGCGGCGCTGCCTCCCGGGCCACCTCCAGCCGCAGCAGCAGCCCGGTCAGCGACTGGTTCACCTCGTCGTGCAGGTCCCTGGCGACGCGGGCGCGCTCCTCCTCCTGGGCGTGCAAGGCCGCCGATCCGGCGCGCCGCCGCTCAGCTTCCAGCCGCCGCATCATCCGCAGGAAGGCGAGCTCGATCCGCGCCACCTCCTCGGTCTCGCCGACTCCGTCAATCGAGGCGGGGAGGAGGGGGCGGGGACGCGAGAGGTCGACCTTCTCCATCGCCTCGACCAGGTCCTCCAGCGGCCGCAGCCGCCTTCGCTCCCGGACCAGCGCCAACGCGAGCGCAAGCACGACCAGCGCAAGCACGATCACCGTCAGCGTCATGCGCCCAGCCTAGAGCCGGCGTTCGTCTTTTCTCGCCCTGTAGGCGAAGAAGGACGAACGCCGCGGCGGTTTTCGGCCTGGGGGTTCGCCCCGGCTCTTTCAGGGGATGGTCCCTATAGGCAAATTCCGGCTTTCGTCGGATACTGGATCGGCAACCGAACTCAGGAGCTATCTACGCGATGACCACCACCAAGCAATCCACCTGGGGCGCCACCCTTCGCACCACGATCCTGATGGCCGTTCTGGGCGGTCTGCTCGTCGCCATCGGCTACGGGATCGGCGGGATCGGGACGGCCACGATCTTCCTCTTCATGGCCCTCGCGATCAATTTCTTCAGCTACTTCTTCAGCGACAAGATGGCGCTGAAGATGAGCCGGGCGAAGCCGATCGACGAGGCCGAAGCGCCGCGGCTCTACCAGATCATGCGGGAATTGACGACGCGCGCCGGGCTGCCGATGCCGCGCCTGTACATGATCCCCCAGGACCAGCCGAACGCCTTCGCGACGGGGCGCAACCCGAAGCACTCGGCGGTGGCCGTCACCCGCGGAATCACCAAGCTCCTCTCCGAGGACGAGCTGCGCGGCGTCCTCGCCCACGAGCTCGCGCACGTCCAGCACCGCGACATCCTCCTGCAGTCTGTCGCCGCGGCGATCGGCTCGGCGATCACCTACCTCGCCTACATGTTCATGTGGTTTGGCGGGGACGACGAGTCGCCGCTCAGCCTCGTCGCTTCGCTGGGCATGGTCCTGCTGGCCCCGATCGCGGCCTCGATCATCCAGCTCTCGATCTCGCGCCAGCGCGAGTACGCGGCCGACGCCGGCGGCGCCGCGATCTGCGGCAACCCCGAGTCGCTGGCGAGCGCGCTGCTGCGGCTGGAGCAGGGCGCGGCGGCGATCCCGATGCAGGTCAACCAGGCGTCAGAGTCCCTGTACATCGTCAAGCCGTTCAGCGGCAAGGGGATGGCCAGCCTCTTCTCGACCCACCCCCCGATCGAGGAGCGGGTCCGCCGCCTGCGTCAGATGCGCCCCAGCCTTTAGGCCAGGCTTCCTCCAGTCAGCGAGGAACAGCGGCCCCGGGACCCTTCATCCCGGGGCCGTTTTCATGCCTGGTCAAACGGATTCGAGAGGGTCGCTATAGTTTTTGAAGTAAAGCTGATCCGATTTCAGGGGATTTACTTCAAATGGCCATCGACACCACCCGCGTTCAGCCGATCGAGGAGATCGAACCCTTCGAGGTGGCGGAGGAGATCAACGGCGGCGACGTCGTCCTGATCGATACCCGCGAGCCCCACGAGTATCAGGAGGCTCACCTCGAGGGTGGCAAGCTGGTGCCGCCGGGCCTGCTCGGCGACGAAATCGCCACCGCGGCACCGGACAAAGCGGCCCGCACGATCCTCTACTGCCGCTCCGGCAACCGCTCCGCGATCGCCGCCGCCCAGCTGCAGCGGCTCGGCTACGAAAACGTCGCCTCGATGAGCGGCGGCATCCTGCAGTGGCAGGAGCAGGGGCTGCCGGTCGTCGCCGCGCACGGGATGACCCCTGAGCAGCGCGAGCGCTACTCGCGCCACACGCTGCTGCCCGAGGTCGGAGTCGACGGCCAGGTGAAGCTGCTGAACGCCAAGGTGCTGCTGCTCGGCGCCGGCGGTCTCGGCGCCCCGACCGCGCTCTACCTCGCCGCGGCCGGCGTCGGCACGATCGGCCTCGTCGACGACGACGTTGTCGACGCCTCCAACCTGCAGCGCCAGGTGATCCACAACACCGAGCGGATCGGGATGCCGAAGACCACCTCGGCGCGGATCTTCATCGAGCAGCTCAACCCCGACGTCAACGTGATCGAGCACAACGGCCGCCTCGACGCCTCGAACATCCTCGAGGTGATGAAGGACTACGACATCGTCGTCGACGGCGCCGACAACTTCCCCACCCGCTACCTGCTGAACGACGCCTCGGTGCGGCTGCGCAAGCCGGTCGTCTCCGCCTCGATCCTCGGCTTCGACGGGCAGATCTCGACCTTCGTCCCCTTCGAGGGGCCCTGCTACCGCTGCCTCTTCCCGACGCCGCCGCCGGCCGAGCTGGCGCCGAGCTGCTCGGCCAACGGAGTGCTCGGGGTGATGGCCGGGACGATGGGCACCCTGCAGGCCAACGAGGTGATCAAGCTCATCCTCGGCGCCGGCAATCCGCTGATCGGCCGCCTGCTCCTCTACGAGGCGCTCGGCACCACCTTCACCGAGCTCAAGGTCCGCCGCGACCCCGACTGCCCGATCTGCGGCGAGAACGCCGCCGAGATCCCGGAGTCTGAGATGGGCCAGTTCCCCGACTACGACGCATTCTGCGCCGGAGCGGGTGGCGACCGGCAGTCAATCGCCTAGGTAGGATCACCGCTCCATGGCGACCGTTCGCATCCCTCCTGTCCTGCGCCCTAAAACGGGTGGGCAGCCCGAGGTCGAGGCCGGCGGCGGCAACGTCGGCGAGGTCCTGCGGGCGCTGACCGCCGAGCACCCCGAGACCTCGGAGCAGCTCTTCGGCGAGGGCGGCGAGCTCAACCGCTACGTCAACGTCTACCTCAACGACGAGGACGTGCGGGTGCTCGACGGGCTCGAGACCTCGGTCAAAGACGGCGACACCGTCGTCATCCTGCCGGCGATGGCCGGCGGCGCCTCCTAGCGCTCCAGCACCAGACCGAGGAACTTTTTCGTCCGCTCCTCGCGCGGGTTCTCCAGCACCTGCGCCGGCGGCCCTTCCTCGACGATCACGCCGCCGTCCATGAAGATCACCCGGTCGGCAACCTCGCGGGCGAAGCCGATCTCGTGGGTGACGACCATCATCGTCATCCCTTCCTCGGCCAGCTCCCGCATCACGTCGAGGACCTCCTTCACAAGCTCGGGATCGAGGGCGCTGGTGACCTCGTCGAAGAGCATCACGTGAGGGTCCATTGCCAGCGCCCGGGCGATCGCGACCCGCTGCTGCTGGCCTCCTGAGAGCCGTTCGGGATACTCGTTCATCTTCTCGCCAAGACCCACGCGCTCCAGCAGTTCGGTCCCCTTGGTCCGCGCCTCCCCCTTAGGTCGGTCCAGCACCTTTTCCTGCGCCAAGGTCACGTTCTCCAGCGCTGACTTGTGAGGGAAGAGGTTGAACTGCTGGAAGACGATCCCAACCCGCTGCCGGACGAAGTCGAGCTCCCAGCCCTGCTCGCCCCTGCCCGAACCGGGCCCCCTGCAGATGCTGCGTTGTTCGAGGTGGATGTCCCCCTCCTCGGGCGGCTCGAGCAGGTTGACGCAGCGCAGCAGGGTGCTCTTGCCGGAGCCGCTGGGGCCAAGCACGCAGACGACTTCGCCCTTCTTGATCTCGAGGTTGACCCCGCGCAGCACCTCTAGGTCGCCGAAGCGCTTGTGCACACCCTGAAGGCTGACCATCGAGCCGCCGTCGCTGGCGCTCTCCATCAGAGAGCCTCCATGCGAGGTGCCCCACGAGTGAAGCGGCCCTGCTCGCGGGCGATCAGTTTGTCGACGAGGCGGGCGAGGGGGAGGGTGAGGGCGAGGAACATCAGCGCTCCCAGCATCAGCGCCGAGCTGTTGAAGGTTTCCGACTGGATGTCGTTGGCCACGAGCGTCACCTCGCTGAGGGCGATGACGCTGACGAGGGTGGTGTCCTTGGTCAGGGCGATGAAGTCGTTGAGCAGCGGCGCGATCACCTTCCGCACCGCCTGCGGCAGGATCACGCTGCGCATCGCCTGCCCGTGGCTCATTCCGAGGGAGCGAGCGGCCTCCATCTGACCTCCGGGCACCGACTCAATCCCCGAGCGGTAGACCTCCGCCATGTAGGCGCCATAGGTGATCGTGATCGCCAGGACCCCGAACCAGAAGTTGTCTTTCTTGCCGAACCACTGGGGAAGCCGCAGCGATTCGGGCAGGAACTCCAGGGCGGGAACGCCGCCCGCGATGATGAGGATGAGGATCAGCAACGGGATGCCGCGAAAGACGTCGATGTAGGCGATCGTGACGAAGCGGACCGGCATGGCCGCTTTGCCGGGAAGCTGCCGCAGAGTGGCGAGGATCAGGCCCCAGATCAGGGCCAGGATTCCGGAGATGATGGAGAGCTGAATCGTGACCCAAAAGCCCTCCAGCACTTCGTCGAAGTGGTCGACCATGAAGCCGACGTCGAAGAATTGGTTGATGAACTCCTGCATCGCTCTCTCCTGCCCTTGCTCCGGATCAGCCTAAACCGTAGAAGAAGGGGCGCCACCAGGACGCCCCTTCAATGCACGGCTTTGTCTCTCGATCAGGTTGCTTCGTGCGTGGCAGTCTCGATCTCTTTCGGCGGTTCATGCTTGAACCACTTTTCGTAGAGCTTGGCGTAGGTGCCGTCGTCGATGACTGCTTTCAGTCCTTCGTTGAGTTCTTCCAGCAGTTCGGTTTCGCCCTGTTTGACGGCGAATCCATACTCTTCTTCGGTCGGGATCGCGGCTGAGATTTCCAGCCCTTCGTCCGCCGCGACAGCGTTTTCGGCGACGGGGATGTCGATCACCACAGCTTCGACCGTCCCGTTCTCCAGTGCGCTGACGGCGTCCGGTCCCTGCGGATATTTCCGCAGCTGCCCGGCTTCGCCCTCTTCTTCGACGAATTCCTGCCCGGTGGTTCCCTGCTGGACCGCCACGTTGGCGCCGCTCAGTTTTTCGACCGAGTCGATTTCGCCGCCGGATTTGACGAGGATTGCCTGTTCGGAGATGTAGTAAGGGTTGGTGAAGTCGACCGTTTTCTCACGTTCGTCGGTGATCGTTGCGGCCGACGCGACGACGTCAAAGTTCCCCCGCGACAGGTCGAGGAAGATCGTGTCGAAGGAAGTGTCTTCGAATTCGACTTCCCGGCCGATCGATTTACCGACCGCTTCGAGCAGTTCGACGTCGAAGCCGGTGTAGTTGCCGGATTTCCCCTGCTCGAACGGCGGATAGGGGATGTCGGAGCCGACGGTCAGCGGCTCGCTGCCGCCTTCGCTGGTGGTGCTGCCACCGCCACCGCCGCTGCTGGTGGTCTCGTCGCCACCGCCACAGCCCACAACCACGACTGAAGCCAATGCGAGCAGGAGGACCGCGAAGAACGCGGCCAGCCGGGTCTTTCTCATTCGATTCCCTCCGATCCAGGTTTCCGGATGTGTCGAACCTACATCCTGCGGTTTTACATGCCCAGTGCAGGCGCTTCTGAATCCCCTGAGCGGGTAGGTCAACCCCCGCTACACTTTCTGAAGTAAGGGCGGCGTATGCGAGACGATCTACTCAACAAACCCTGCGGTGGGCGCTTCGGCAACGTCGTCGAGTCGATCGGCAACACGCCGCTGGTCGAGCTGGCGCGGCTATCGCCGAAGCCCGAGGTGCGGATCTACGCGAAGCTCGAGGGGCACAACCCGACCGGCTCGGGCAAGGACCGCGTCGCCAAATCGATGATCGAGGCGGCGGAGGCCCAGGGCGCGATCGAGCCCGGGCACACGATCCTCGAACCGACCTCTGGCAACACCGGCATCGCCCTGGCGATGATCTGCCGCCGCAAGGGCTACCCGCTGAAGGTGGTGATGCCCGACAACGTCACCGAGGAGCGGACCGAGCTGCTGCGGATGTACGGGGCGGAGATCGTCTACTCCGAGGGCGCGAAGGGTTCCAACGGCGCTGTCGAGGTGGCGCTGGAGCTGGCCGAGGAGCCCGGCTACTTCATGCCCTACCAGTACGGCAACGAGGCCAACCCGCTTGCCCACTACAACGGCACCGCGGTTGAGATCCTCGACGAGCTCGACGAGGTGACCGCATTCGTCGGCGGCCTCGGCACCGGCGGCACCCTGATGGGCAACGGCCGGCGCCTCAAGGAGGCCAACCCGGAGACGCTGATCGTCGCCGCCGAGCCCAAACAGGGCGAGCTCGTCCAAGGCCTGCGCTCCCTCGACGACGGCTTCATCCCGCCGATCATCGACCTCTCCCTGCTCGACCGCAAGATCATGGTCTCCAACCGCGACGCGATCGTCTGGACGAAGAAGCTGCTCGACGAGGAGGGCGTCTTCGCGGGTGTCTCCGGCGGCGCCATCGCCTACATCGCCAACCGCATCGCCGGCGAGATCGAGGGCGGCAACGTCGTCTTCCTCATCCCCGACGACGGCTGGAAGTACCTGTCCTCCGGCGTCTACACCAAGCCGATCGAGGAGATCGAAAACCTCGACTCCACGGTCTGGTGGTAGCGGGTTTCTCCGGCGCCGCCGGTTGACCTAGCTTCTTCTACCGCAACTCTTCGGGAACGGTCGGTGTTTCAACCGCCGTAAACAATCTCAAGCGGGGAGACTTCGATGCGGAAGCTGTGGTTGGTGCTGGTTGTCAACGCCCTGGTGATCAGCGGCGTCGGTGGGGATCTCGCCCAGGCGCGGCTCGATCCGTCGTATGGGCAGAACGGGGTGGTGAGCCTTTCGTTGTCTACCGGGCCTGCTGACTACGAGGAAGTGTCGGCCATGACCGCGGCTCGCGATGGAAGCGCTTACGTTCTCACCCGCCGCCTGGGCTGCCCTCCGGCCGGCGGGTACTGCGCCCCCGCCAAGCGACTGCAACGGTACGGGCCTGACGGAGTCCGCGATCCGGCCTTCGGCGGCTCCGGCTCCTATGACTTTCCCTCGCCGTACTCATACGAAGAAAATGTGCAGCTGGCTGTGGATTCGGCGGGGCAGCCGCTCCTGGCAGAGGCAAACGACAACCGTCTTGTCGTTCGCCGTCTCACGACCGCCGGTTCCTTGGACCAGGACTTCGGAGGGGAAGGCTCGGCAACTTTCGAATGCGACTGCCTATCCCGCAACGCTCGCCTCGTTCCGGGGCCGGCGGAAACGCTGACCGTCATCCTGCCCGGCTTGGGGCAGGGATTCGGCCACCATGGCCTCCCGATGACCCTGTTCCGGCTGCGGGCGGATGGTCGCCGGATCCCCGCTTCGGAAGAGGGGGAGCCGGCAAGCTCACCTTCGCCCATGGCGAATCCCTGATCTCGACTGCCAATGCGCCCGGAGGGGGCCTCTACCTCGCCGGCGGTGGCTGCTGCGGCGCGGACCATCCGATCGCCGTGGGCCGTGTCTCGGCCGAGGGGAGGTTCGACAAGCGCTTCGCGAACGCGGCCCGCAAGGCGCTCGGCTCGCTGAAGCGACTCCGCGGAGATCGAATCGCGATCGGCGCTGTGCTCGTGAGACCCGGCGGCAAGATCGAACTGCTCGGATCCACTGGTAAGGAAAAGCGGGGTTTCCAGCTGCGGCTGAACCCGAATGGGAGCCTGCAGAAGAGGTTCGGGAGGGGCGGTCTGCGGATGCTTCCGGAGCCCGTCGCCTCGGCTGCGCTGGGCAGCGAAGGCGCCACCCTTGCCCTCAGCTCCAACGGCCTGACGAACAAGACGTTCCTGGCACGGATACTCGCCGGCGGTCGGCTGGATCAGAGCTTCAATCCGGAAGCCATCTCCGGGTTCGCAGGGCGCTACGGAGTGTCGGTGGTGCCGGTGGTCGGGCGGAAGGTCCTCGTGCTCGATCCCGGGGTGAATGCCTGCCGCTCTTACTGCCCCCCGCAGCCGCACCTGATCCGGCTGCTCGAAGGCCCCCCGCGGAAGCGGTCCTAGCGAAATGAGCCGCCCCCTCTCCCTGTTCGTTGCCGCTCTGGCAGGGTTGGCTCTCGCCCTTGCGGGTGGGGCCAGCCCCGCAGCGGCGGGGACCGCAGGGCAGGGGTCGACTTTCTTCGGCGTGGTGCCGCAGGCGCCGTTGACGGAGTCAGAGCTGGAGCGGATGGAGGGAACCGTCGGCACGCTGCGGATCCCGATCTACTGGTTCCAGGTCGAGTCCCGCCAAGGGGAGTTCGATTTCGCCGCGCTCGACGCGGAGATCGGCGCCGCCGCCGACCACCGCATCCGCGTTCAGCCCTTCGTCTACGGCACGCCGCCCTGGATCGACCGGGTCGCGACGCGGCCGCCGCTCTCGCGCCGGGGACTGTCGGCCTGGGCGAGGTTCCTCCGGGTCCTGGTCGATCGCTACGGCAGCGGCGGCGAGTTCTGGCGCGGCCGGGCACCCCGACAGCCGATCCGGATCTGGCAGGTCTGGAACGAGCCCAACTTCGTCGTCTTCTGGAGGCCGAAGCCGAGCCCGGCCGGGTACGCGCGCATGCTGCGCGTCTCTGCCCGTGCCATCCGCGGGGTCGACGGCAGGGCGCGCATCGCCCTCGCCGGGGTCGCGCCGGTCAACTCGGGGATGAAGACCTGGGTGTTCCTGCGCAGGCTCTTCCGGCAGCCCGGTGTCCGCGGCGCCTTCGACCTGGCCGCCCTGCACCCCTATTCGACGAACCTGCTGGAGCTCGACTACCAGCTGCGCCAGGTGCGTCGGGCGATGGCGGACGCTCACCTGGGCAGCCGACCGCTGCTCGTCAGCGAGGTCGGGGTCGCCTCCTGGGGCACTGCTCCCTCGGTCTTCGTCCAGGGGCCGGGCGGTCAGGCGGCCTTCCTCGAAATGGCCTATCGGCGGCTGCTCGAGATGCGCCGGCGCTGGCGGATCGCCGGCGTCGACTGGTACGCCTGGCGCGATCTCTTCGACGCCGATCCGCATTGCGGGTTCTGCCAGGGGGCGGGACTCCTCGATCTCGACGGCAAGCCGAAGCCGGCCTGGTGGGCGTATCGCCGTGCGGTAGCGGAAGCTCGCGTCCGCTAGCCTCGCCGCGTGAAGATTTCGCAGCAGCTGATCGACGAGATGGTCGCGCATGCGCGCGAGGATCTGCCGAACGAGTGCTGCGGGATGATCGGCGGGCGGGACGGCGAGGCGACCAGCATCGTGAGGGTGGAGAACGCCGCCGCCAGCCCGCTGCGCTACGAGATGGAGCCGCAGGCGCAGTACAACGCTTTGAAGCAGATCGAAGACGCGGGGGACGACCTCATTGGGATCTACCACTCCCACACCCGCAGCGCGGCCTATCCCTCGCAGACCGACGTCAACGAGGCGGTGATGTGGCCGGAACAGGTCTACGTGATCGTCTCGCTCGAGGACGACGACGCGCCGGAGGTCAAGGCCTACTCGCTGAAGGAGATGAAGATCGCCGATGCCCCCCTCGACGTCATCTAAGTCTCACGACGCGCACCGGCGCGGCGCCCACGGCGACGGGGGTGGCCACGGCGGCGGCGACGAGGGCGGTGGGGGCGGCGGCGGCAACGGCGGCCGCCTGATCAAGGTCGCCTTCGCCCGCAACCAGGTCGAAGCCGAAATGATGCAGGGGCTGCTGTCGGAGGCAGGCATCCCCAGCGTGCTGAAGCGCAGCCGCGGGTTCGACAACCCGGACTTCCTCGCCGGCGGCCCGCACGACGTGATGGTCGCCGAGGGCGCAGCGAAGAAGGCGCGCGAGGTGCTCGCGGACACGATGCTCGAGACCGAGGACGAAGAGCGGACGGAGCTGGAAGAGCAACACCGCCTCGCCCGCGGGGAAACCGGCGCCACCTCGCCGGCCCGGCTGGCGCTATGGCTGGGCGCCGCCGTTCTCGGCGCCTTCATCCTCGTCTGGCTGCTCTACCAGATCAGCTGACCGCGACCGGGCCGCGGACCATCTCGCGCAGGTAGTCGCGCCAGGCGTCCTCGATGTCGCGGAAGCGGGCGTCGAAGGCGTCTTCGAGCTGGACGTCGGGACCCTGGGGGAGGAGCTTGTCGACGAGACGCTCGCAGGCCTCCGGGCCGCGTTCGTTCTCCAGCAGGTCGAAGATCGTGCCGCCGAGGATCACCGCGTCGCGGCGGGAGGGCGGGAAGGAGGGGCGGGCGCTCTCGCGCAGGCGGCGGATCGTCGCGGCGCGGTAGAGGCCGACCTGGCGGGAGAAGTACTGGGCGCCTCCTTCGACCAGCCAGGCCCAGCGCAGGTAGCGACCGAAGCGGCGCGGCGTCCAAGAAGGGGGCAGGGCGGTGTTGTTGGCGGCGACCACCATCTGCGCGTAGAGCCGCTCGGCGGTGCCGCGCAGAGCTTCGCAGGAGTCGTCGCCGGCGGCGCGGCGTTCCATGTGTGTGTCGTTGAGGACGTGCAGCTCGGTTGACATCGGCCAGCCGGCGAGGTAGCGGCGCCCGGCCGGAGCCGCCGACCAGCGGGCGGCGGGGAGGAAGGGGTGGGCGGCGGTCAGCCACAGCGGGTTGGTGTGGACGACGATCGTCACCTCCTCGGGGACCCGCTCGAAGCGGTCTTCGAGCCGCAATCGCAGGTGCTCGAGCCGGTCCAGCGTCCGCTCGGCGTAAGCGGAGTCATCGGAGTCGTGGCGCGCGGTGAAGCTAAGGGACTCGGTCTCGACCCAGGACACGAGACGAGGCTAGCGAGTAAGGGAGTCGATCAGACCAGGGCCGGTTCGGCGGCGCCGCAGCGCTGGCGAATCTCTTCCTGGGCCCGGTCGAACTCTTCGTCGGCCATCACCGGCGTGCCCTCGAAGGGCAGGTCGCGGTCGATCTCGACCCAGGAGCGGCAGCCATGGTACTCCTCGCGGACCCGCACGGTGACCGGGCGGGGGATGCGGTGGACCCGCAGCAGCAGCACGTGGAGCGGGTGACGCCGCTTCCAGGCCAGCCGCTTTTCGGCGTAGTCCGGGGTCCAGACGTAATAGGGAGACAGCGAGTCCAGCGTGCGCCGGTCGTTGATAGTCACGTGGTCGACTACCTCGGCCCAGGCCCGCAGCCTGACGCGGTCGGGCTGGGGGATGCCGCCGTCCTGAAGCAGGGCGCGCGGCGGCGGCTCCTCGTCGGGCCAAACGCCCTCCTCGAGCGCCCGGCGCAGCTCCGGGTGATGCGACTCGCGGACCAGGTCGTTCCGCTGGTGATCGAAGGTTGGGTAGAGGAAGAACCGCTCATGCTCGAGCTCGAAGTGCTTGTTCTCCTCGCGGATGCCGCCCTTGCGCAGGGTCAGCAGCTGCTCGCCCTCAGCGAGAGCGCGAACGGTTACAGCCCATTCCTTGAGAGCGATCGGCATTGAAGTAGTCCTACGAAGATTGAGTCGGTTGAGTAAGTGATTCGAAGGGGCTGGGCATCCCGTTTCGGCCTGTACAGGTCGTCATGCGCCCGCCCGGAGGCGCGCATTCTAGAGGAGTGCAGCGAAATCTCAACTAAAAAAGCGAGAAATTTGCTGTTTTGCCCATCAGCGTGTCTGACGTCACACTCAAGAGTGCCCGCCACCGCCCGGGGTTTCGATCCGTAGGCGGTCGCCCGGTCGTAGCTCTCCCGCCGCCTTGCTCGGCAGCGGCACCCCGTTGAGGAGGTTGGCCCCAGCGGCGCCATCGCCCCCGCCGTCGCGGCCCTGCGGCCGGTGGCGACGGCGCTCGGTGATCAGGCTGAAGCGCATCGGCGCCAGGGCTTCGATCTCCCGCACGATTCCGTCGCCGCCGCGGAGCTTGCCCTCGCCACCGCTGCCGCGCCGCAGCGACAGCTCGCGGACGCGCAGCGGGAACTCGGTCTCGAGCGCCTCCGTCGGCGTGTTCAGCGTGTTCGACATCGCGACGTGGATGGCACTCGGGCCGTCGGCATCGGGGCAGGCGCCTTGTCCACCGCCGAGGGTCTCGTAGTAGGTGAAGTCCTCGCCCGCGAGCGTCAGGTTGTTCATCGTTCCCTGGCCCTGTGCCGGCCCAGGCTGAGCCTGCGAGAGGGCCGCGAGAACGATGTCCGCGACCCGGCTCGAGGTCTCGACATTGCCGGCGACGACCGCGGCGGGGAAGCGGGCGTTGAGGAGGGAGCCCGGGGGCGCCGCCACCTCGATCGGCCGGTGGGCCCCGGCCGAGGGGGGCGCGTCGGGATCGGTGAGGACGCGGACGGCGAAGAAGGCGGCCGACCTGGTTACGGAGAGCGGGCAGTTGAGGTTGCCCTCGACCTGGTCGTCGGTGCCGCCGAAGTCGAGGCGCAGCGAGTCGCCTTCGATGGTGGCCTCCAGGCGCAGCCGCAGGTCGAGCTCGGCGCCGTTCCAGTCCGCTTCGAGGACGTCTTCGGCGCGGTAGCGGCCGTCAGGGAGCGCGGCGAGGGCGGCCCGGGTGCGGCGCTCGGTGTAGGCGAGGATCTCGGCCATCCCCTCGCGGAGCGCCTCGGCACCGAGGCGCTCCCGCAGCTCAACCAGGCGCAGCTCGCCGATCCGGTTGGCCGCCTGCTGGGCTCGCAGGTCGGCGAGACGCTGGCGCGGCGCCCGCATCTGGGAGGCCAGGCGCGCCAGCGTCTCCTCGTCGGCGGGCGTCGGCGGGATCACCACTCCCTCCTCCTCGAGGGTGGTCGAGAAGGCGGGCATGCCGCCCGGGGTGGGACCGCCGACGTCGGCGTGGTGGGCGCGGCTGGCGGCGAAGCCGAGCAGCTCGCCGCCGGCGAAGACGGGAGAGACGAGGGTGATGTCCGGCAAGTGGGTCCCGCCCCGGTAGGGGTCGTTGAGGATCCAGCTCTGCCCCGGTCGCTGCTCCTCGCCGATCACCGCGGCCACCGCGTCCGGCATCGAGCCGAGATGGACGGGGATGTGCTCGGCCTGCATCACCAACTCGCCGCTGGGGTCGAAGAGCGCCGTCGAGCAGTCGTGCCGCTCCTTGATGTTGGCCGAATAGGCGGAGCGGATCAGCGTCGCGCCCATCTCGTCGCAGGCGGCACGCAGGCCGCCAACGAGAACCTGCAGCGCGATCGGGTCCATCCCACTCATTGCGTGGTTCCTTTGTCCTGTGGATCCGGACTAAGGAACCGCGCAACGATGGTGCCGTGGTCGTCGACGGTGGCGGCCCAGCCCGGGGGCAGGACGAAGGTCGCCTCCGGGAGCTCGAAGACGACCGGGCCCTCGGCCGCCGTGCCGGTCGCGGGCTCGCCGCGGAGGACCGGCGTCTCGATCCACCCATCGTCGAAGAGGACTCGGCGGGCGGAGCGCTGCAGGCCTCCGTCGGCAGCGGCGACCGGTCGCGGGGCGGGGCCGGGGACGACCAACGCCAGGTTGATGTCGACGAGGATCACTTCCCCCTCCGGGTCGCGGTGGCCGTAGCGCTCCTCGTGGGCCCGCTCGAAGCCGGCTACGAGCTCCACCGGGTCGGGATCCGCCGGCCCCGGCACCGGCAGCTCGAACGCCTGGCCGGCGTAGCGCAGCTGGTAGGTCACGCGCGCCCCGGCTTCCTCCGCCAGCCCGTCGCCGCTCTCCGCCAGCATCGTCGCCACCTCGGCCGCGATTCGCTCCCGGGTCAGGGCGCTGCCGCCGAGCATCACCGTGCGCGCGGTGTCGCGGCGGCGCTCCGAGGCGCAGAGGCCGAGGGCGGAGAGGACGCCGCCGGCACGCGGGCAGAGGATCGTCTCGATCCCGAGCTCGGCGGCGATCGCCGCCGCGTGCATCGGCCCGGCGCCGCCGAAGGGCAGCAGCGCGAAGCCGCGCGGGTCGACGCCGCGCTCGACGGTGACGACGCGCAGCGCCCGCACCATCTCCTGGTTGGCGACGCGGAGAATGCCCGCCGCGGTCTCCAGCGGATCGAGACCGAGCGAGCGCCCGAGCTCGGCGACCGCGCGCTCCGCCGCGGCGGCGTCGAGGTCGACCCCGCCGGCGAGCCGCGAGTCTCCGGCGAGGTGGCCGAGCAGGAGGTTGGCGTCGGTGACGCTCGGCTCGGTGCCGCCGCGGCCGTAACAGGCGGGGCCAGGATCGGCGCCGGCCGACTGTGGCCCGACGCGGAGAGCGCCGCCCGGGTCGCGCCAGCCGATCGAGCCGCCGCCGGCGCCGACCGTGTGGACGTCGACCATCGGCAGCTGGATCGGGCGGCCGTCGATCTCGCGGGAGTCGGTGCGGCGCACCTCGCCGTCCTCGACGACGCAGACGTCGCAGGAGGTTCCTCCCATGTCGAAGCCGAGGGCGTTGCCGTCGCCGCTCAGCTGCGCCAGCAGGCCGGCCCCGACGGCGCCCCCGGCGGGACCGGAGAGGACGCTCCAGGCGCCGGCCCGGGCAGCCTCCTCGGCCGGCGCGACGCCGCCGGAGGAGCTCATCACCAGCGGCTGCGGCAGCCCGGCCTCCGCCGCGGCCTCACTCAGCTGCCCCAGGTAGCGGCCGAGCAGCGGGCTGAGGTAGGCGTCGATCACGGTCGTCGAGCAGCGCTCGTACTCGCGGAAGCGCGGCAGCACCTCGTGTGAGGCGGAGACATGGACGCCGGGCAGCCGCTGCCGCAGCTCGGTCGCGATCCGCTCCTCATGGCTCGGGTCGAGGTAGGAGAAGAGGAGACAGACGGCGACCGCCTCGGCGTCGCTCACCTCGATCGCCGCGGCCAGCCGCTCCGGCTCGTCGTCGCCCAGCGCCTCGATGACGCCCTCGGGGCCGATCCGCTCCGCCGCCTCGAAGCGCAGCCCGGGTTCGACCAGCGGCGCCGGCTTCGGTGCGCAGAGCCGGTAGAGCTCGGGCCGGTTCTGGCGGCCGATGTCGAGCAGGTCGGCGAAGCCACGGGTGGCGACGAGCGCCGTCCGCGCTCCACGTTCCTCTAGCAGCGCGTTGGTCCCGACCGTCATCCCATGGGCGAAGACCTCGACGGCGTCCGCCGCGCCGCCGGCGCGCTCCAGCACCGCCCCGACCGCCCGCATCACGCCCAGCGACTCCTGCCGCGGCGTCGTCGGCACCTTGGCGGTGTGGACGGCGCCGTCGTCGAGCAGGACGGCGTCGGTGAAGGTCCCCCCGACGTCGACTCCCAGCAACATGGGAGACGACGCTAGCTCAGTGCCACTCCTCCTCGCGGACGCTGCCGTCTGGGGCAACGACGACGTGGATGCCGTCGAGCGCTGGGTCGGTGTCGGAGCGGTCGCGGCGTAGGTGGCCGCCGCGCGACTCGCGGCGGTCGAGGGCGCTGGCGCCGATCGCCCGCGCCAGCGGATAGGGGTTGGAGATCAGTCGCGCCAGGTCGTCGGGGTTGCGCATCGGCCCTGCGAAGCGCCAGACCGCGTCGCGGGTCTCGTCGCTGGGCGGGTCGAAGCGCCACTCCGGAGGCTCGGGGCGGCTCGCCGCCGCTTCAGTGCCGAGGGCGGCCGCGGCGGCCCGGCCGCCGAAGACAAAGCACTCGCTGAGCGAGTTGGAGGCGAGCCGGTTGGCTCCGTGCAGCCCCGTGCATGAGCACTCGCCAACAGCGAAGAGGCCGGGCAGGGAGGAGCGGCCGTCGATGTCCACCGTGATCCCGCCCATCGTGTAGTGGGCTGCCGGAGCGACGGGAACCGGTTTGCTGCGGGGGTCCAGGCCGGCTTTGGCGAGGTTCGCGAAGACGTTGGGGAAGCGGGCGGGATCGATGTCCCGCAGGTCGAGGTCGACCGACTCGGTGCCCTCGATCCGCATCTTCTCCAGGATCGCCGCCGTCACCGCGTCGCGCGGCGACAGCTCGTCGGTGAAGCGCTCGCCGTCGGCGCCGAGCAGCTTCGCCCCCTCGCCGCGGATCGCCTCGGTGATCAGAACGCCGTCGTGGGGCGTGCCGGGGATCGCCAGCGCGGTCGGATGGAACTGGCAGAACTCGAGGTCGGCGAGGTCGGCGCCCGCGAGCGAGGCGAGGACCGGCCCGGCGCCGATCGCCCCGCGAGGGTTGGTCGTCCGCTTCCAGAGCGCCGCGGCGCCGCCGGTGGCGAGGATCGTCGCCGGCGCGCCAACGAGCCCCTCGCTCGTGACCACTCCGTGGCAGCAGGCGCCATCGCTCCAGAGCGCTACTGCCGAGGTCCGCTCCATCACCTCGATCCGCTCCTGCGAGGCGACCATCGCCGCCAGCTTCGAGGTGATCTCGTGACCGGTCTGGCTGCCGCCGGCGTGGACGATGCGGCGGTGGGTGTGGCCGCCCTCGAGCGCCAGCCCCAGCCGCCCCTCGTGGTCGACGTCGAAGACGACGCCGCGGGCGATCAGGTCGCGGACCATCGCCGGCGCTTCCTCGACCAGCGCCCGCACCGCCGAGGTGCGGCAGAGGCCGCGGCCGGCGGCGATCGTGTCGGCGGCGTGGAGGTCGGGCGAATCGTGCGGTTCCAGCGCCGCTGCCAGGCCGCCCTGGGCCCAGAAGCTGGCGCTCTCGCTCAGCGGCGTCCGGGAGACGAGGCAGACCCGCGCCCCGAGCTCGGCCGCCCGCAGAGCACTCCAGAGGCCGGCAGCGCCGCCGCCGACGACGGCGACGTCGAACTCACCGACCGTGGCTATCGGCTCTCAGCCTCTCGCCGCAGCGTGTCCAGCTGTCCCTGCAGCCACTGCGCCGCGCCCTCGCGCGCCTTCGCCAGCTCGTCGGCGATCGTCTCCTCGACCGTGGCGGCACGGCTCTCGGCGGCCTCGACCCGCTGCTCGGCTGCCTCGACCTGGGCTTCGATCTCACCCAGCCGCTCCTCGGCGGCCGCCAGCGCCCGCTCCTTCTCCTCGCGCTCGCGCCCCAAGTCGGCCTCCAGCGCCTCGATCTCCGCCGCGGCGCGGCGCTCCGCCTCGGCGGCCAGCGTGGCCGCCTCCTCGAGCCGGCGCTCGGCCTCGCGGACCTGGCTCTCGAGGGTTTCGTCAGCGGGACCGGTCTCAGCGCTCATCAAGCCTCAATCTATTACGGCGACCGTGCGGTAGGCCTCGATCGCCCGTTCCGCCATCCGCGCTGCCGAGAGCGTCCCGGCGCGGGCGGCGCCGGCGACGCGGGGATCGGGCGAGTCGAGATGCCGGCGCGCAACCGCCTCCCAGACACCGACGCTGAAGTCTGCGCTGAGGCAGCCGTCGATCCCGCCCAGCGCGTAGGGCGCGATCCCGACCGGGGTCGAGAGCACGGGCACGTCGCAGGCGAGCGCCTCGATCGCGGCCATCCCGAACCCCTCGTAATCGGAGGTGACGAGGACGGCGTCGGCGGCGTTCATCCACAGCGGCATCTGCTCCGGCTCGATCGAGCCGCCGCTCCGCAGCTCGGCGCCACAGGCAGCGGCGAGCTCGGCGGCGCGGTCGTGGCGCTTCTCGGGCCGCTCCGGGTTGGCGGGGAAGAAGAGGAAGCGTCCCTCCGGATCGAGTCCCAGCACTCGCCGAGCCTCTCCACGCGGCATCGGCTCGAAGCGGCTGAGGTCAGGCCCGCAGGGCAGCACCGCCGAGGCCGGGACGGGGGGGAGGCCGGGTCGGCCGTCCTCCTCCTCGAACAGGGCGCGGGAGACCCCGGCGACGAGGTCGACCCGCCAGGCCAGCCGCCGCGAGAGGGGGCCGACGAGGTGGTGGCGGACGTCGGTGCCGTGGAAGGTGACGATCAGTGGGCTCGCGCCCGCGAGCTTCGCCACCCACCCCGCCAGGCCGTAGTGGGCGTGGACGAGGTCGAAGCGCTGCTCGCGCAGCAGCGCCCGCAGCCGTCGCGTCGCCGGCAGGTACTCGCCGCGGCCACGGGGGAACGTGAAGAGGTCGACTTCGATGCCGCGCCGGCGCACCTCGTCGACCTGGTCGCGCACCCAGCGGCCGCGCTGGGGCGCGGAGGCGTCCGGCATGAAGTTGGTGACGACGAGGACCCGCACCGCGGCCAGGGTATAGCCGGCGGCCTCACCGGGTAGACGGGCTGTCGAAGTGAAGGATCGCCGCCCCTCCACCGGAAAACTCGTCGGCCTCGGCCTCGGCGCCCTCCTCACCGGCGCGGTGCTCGCCTTTATCGTCGGTTACCTGATCGGACACGAGACGGGTCCGACCAAGACGACGACCGAGACCGTCGCCGCCCGCTCGGCCGCTCCCGGCGGCGAAGCGGTCGGGAACATCGTCCCGGCCCCGGCCTTCACCGCCGAGGAACTCGCCGCCGATCCGCGCGAGAACTGGCTGACCAACGGCGGCGCCCTCTCCAACGCTCGCTACTCGCCGCTCGACGAAATCGACAGCGAGAACGTCGCGGAGCTGAAAGGCGTCTGGATGACCCACCTCAACGGCTCCGGCGAGGCGACCAAGTACTCGGCCGAGGCGCAGCCGATCGTCTACGAAGGCGTGATGTACGTCGTCACCGGCGCCGACGATGTCTTCGCCGTCGACGTCGAGACCGGGAAAAAGCTCTGGGTCTACGAAGCGAAACTGCCGGAAGCGATCGACACCGTCTGCTGCGGCTGGACCAACCGTGGCGTCGCCATCGGCGAGGGGATGGTCTTCCTCGGCCAACTCGACGGCACCCTCGTCGCGCTTGACCAGACGACCGGCGCGGTGAAATGGAAGTCGGCGATTGGCAAATGGCAGAACGGCGAGACGATCACCTCGGCGCCGCTCTACTACAACGGCCGTGTCTACTCGGGGCTCTCGGGCGGCGAGTTCGGGATCCGCGGCCGACTCACCGCGGTCGACGCGAAGACCGGCAAAGTCGACTGGAAATTCTGGACGATCCCGGGCCCGGGCGAAGAGGGCCACGAGACCTGGGAAGGCGGCGAAGCCTGGAAGAAGGGGGGCGCGCCGATCTGGAACACGCCGGCGGTCGACCCCGAACTCAACATGCTCTATTTCTCGACCGGCAACGCCTCGCCCGACCTCAACGGCAGCGGCCGCCCCGGCGAAAACCTCTACGCCGCCTCGATCGTCGCGATCGACGCCGCCACCGGCAAACACAAGTGGCACTTCCAGCAGGTCCACCACGACATCTGGGATTACGACGCGCCGAGCCCTGTCGTCCTCTGGAACGCCAAGGTAGATGGCGAGGAGGTCAAGGGCCTGAGCCAACCCGGCAAGACCGGCTGGCTCTACATGCTGAACCGCGAAACCGGCGAGCCGGTCCACGGCATCGTCGAGAAGAAAGTCCCGCAGGACAAACAGCAGCAGGCGACCTGGCCCACCCAGCCGCACCCGCTGACCGAGCCGTTCATCAAGCAGGACGTGACCGAAGCGGAGCTGGCGGAAATCAAAAAGCTGGCGCAGTCCACCTTCGAGGGCAAAGGCGACCTCCAGATCGAAGAGGGCGAGATCTTTGACCCCTTCGGCAAGAACGCGAAAGTGATCGCGCCGGGGCCGAGCGGCGGCACCAACTGGCCTCCCTCGAGCTACAACCGCAACACCAACGACGTCTACATCTGCGGCATTTCCAGCTACGCCGGCTACATGACCGAAGGCCTGCAGCACGGCGGCGCGGCCGGGGACCTCTACCTCTCCAGCGTCTTCACCCTGACCGGCTTCGGCACCTATGACGGGACGCTGACCGCCCAGGACATGGAGACGGGCGAGATCGAGTGGCAACGGGAATTCGAAGGTGAATCCTGTTACAGCGGCACCGTCACCACCGCCGGCAACCTCGTCTTCGTCGGCCGTAGCAGCGGTGAGCTGACCGCCCTGGACGCCGAGACCGGCGATGAGCTCTGGTCCTTCCAGACCGGCGCCGGCGCCAACACCACTCCCAGCGTCTTCGAATGGGAGGGCAAGGAGTACATCGCCTTCTACGCCGGCGGTAACTCGCTGGCCGCCAGCGCCCACGGCGACAACCTCTGGCTCTTCTCGCTCGACGGCGAAATGGAGGAGCTCGAGTCCAAGGGCAAAGGGGAGCAGGGCCAACACGCCGGCGAGGAGACGCCGCAGGTAGAGGTCGAGGAATCGGAAGGCTCGCCTGAGGAAGCGGCCGGCGGCGGCACCGAAGGCAAAGAAAACGTCGAAGAGGAATCGGCGGGCGGCGATGCGGGGGCCGGGAAAGTCGTCTTCAACGAAAACTGCTCGGTCTGCCACGGCACCACCGGCGCCGGCGGCAACGGCGGCCCCTCGCTGAAAACCTCGCCGAAAGCAAAGAGCCTGAACGGCACGATCGAACAGGTGACCGAAGGTGGGGGCGGCATGCCCGCCTTCGCCGAATTGCTCTCGACGAAGGAGATCGAAGACGTCGCCGCCTACGTCGTCGAGACGATCAACGGCAAATAGAGTTCAGCGTCCCCGAAGCGAAGGACGCCTATGCCCTCCACCGCTGCACCGCCGATCCGCCCCAGCGACTACCTCGCCCTCGATTCTCTCCTCTCCGACGAGGAGCGCGACATCCGCGACACCGTCCGCACCTTCGTCCGCGACAAGGTGGTGCCGAACGTGGGGGACTGGTTCGAGGCGGCGAGCGTTCCGATCGAGGAGCTGGCGCCGGAACTGGGCAAGCTCGGCGTCCTCGGCATGCACCTGCAGGGCTACGGCTGCGCCGGCGCCAGCGGCACCGCCTACGGCCTTGCCTGCATGGAGCTCGAGGCGGGTGACAGCGGCATCCGCAGCCTCGTCTCCGTCCAGGGCTCGCTGGCGATGTACGCGATCTGGCGCTGGGGCTCGGAGGAGCAGAAACAGGAGTGGTTGCCGCGGATGGCCGCCGGGGAGGCGATCGGCTGCTTCGGCCTGACTGAGCCCGACGCCGGCTCGGATCCCGGTTCGATGCGGACCCGGGCGCGGCGCGACGGCACCGACTGGATCCTGCACGGGCAGAAGATGTGGATCACCAACGGCTCGGCCTCAGAGGTGGCGGTGGTCTGGGCGCAGACCGACGAGGGCGTGCGCGGCTTCCTCGTCCCGAAAGGGACCAAGGGCTTCACCACCCAGGACATCCACAAGAAGCTCTCGCTGCGGGCCTCGATCACCTCGGAGCTGCTGCTCGACGACGTGCGCCTGCCGGCCGATGCGGTGCTGCCGGAGGTGAGCTCGCTGAAGGGGCCGCTGTCCTGTCTCAACGAGGCCCGTTACGGGATCGTCTGGGGTGCCGCCGGAGCGGGGCGCGCCTGCTACGAAGCGGCGTTGGAGTATGCGACCGAGCGGGTCCAGTTCGACCGCCCGATCGCCTCCTTCCAGATCCAGCAGCAGAAGCTGGCGCAGATGGTGGTTGAGGTGAACCGGGCGACCCTGGTGGCGATCCACCTGGGGCGGATGAAGGACGCCGGGACGCTGCGCCCCGAGCACGTCAGCCTCGGCAAGCTCGGCAACGTCAACGGCGCCCTGGAGGTGGCGCGGAGCGCCCGCCAGGTGCTCGGCGCCAACGGGGTGACCCTCGAGTATCCGGTGATCCGGCACATGAACAACCTCGAGTCGGTGGTCACCTACGAGGGGACGGCCGACGTCCACGCCCTGGTGATCGGCGGCGCCGTGACTGGGATCCAGGCATTCCGCTAACACGACGTTTCCCTCAAAAACTTGTGGGTAATTGACCGGCTAGCCAGTCAGTCGTGGCACCCGAGGTAGGAGGGGAAGATGGAGGAGGAGAGCGGCGGGCCGTCTTTGGTGCTGGTGGAGCAGCACGAGGCGCTACGTGACGGGCTTGCAGTCCTGCTCGAACGGCGCGGCTTCGACGTGGTCGGCTGCGCGACCACCGCGGCGCAAGGGGAGGAGGTGATCGCCGAGCGGCGCCCCGACGTAGCTGTCGTGGGAGTCGACCTCCCGGACGAGCGCGGGACTGAGCTAGTGCGGCGGTTGAACGACCAACCGCCCTGTCCGAAGTTCCTCATCTACACCGGCCTCAACGATCCGGCCCTGCTGGAGGCGGCCTACCGGGCCGGGGCACGGGGCCTGGTCGCCAAGCCCGCGGGGCTCTCCGTTCTCGTCGATGCTCTGCGGGAGGTCTGGCGCGGTGGCCGCTACTTCGACCGCAGCTTCGCCAAGCAGGCCAACGGCAACAGCAACGGCGAGGAGAAAGCGCTGAGCAGCCGTGAGTCCCAGATCCTGGCGATGCTGGCGCAAGGGCTGACTGGGGAGGAGATCGCCCAGCGCCTGGTGCTCTCGCCGGAGACCGTCCGCACCCATGTCCGCAACGCCATGGGCAAGCTCGACGCCCGCACCCGGACGGAGGCGGTGGTCAAAGCGCTCGATCGGGAAGAGATACAACGCGCCTAGCTCCCAGCCACCTCAAGCGCAGCGTAGAGCCAAACGCCGAGGTTCATCAGCAGCATCGCAAAGCGCAGCCAGACAACCGGGAGAGCTCCGTGCGGGATCACGCTCAGGGAATCGTCAGTACCCGCTGACTACTCCATCCCCGCTTTGGAGTAAGTGGCGCCCACCCGCGTCACAGATCTTTTTCAAAGGCGGGCGGCAATTGGCGCACCCGCGTCTTGTTCCGTGCGCCCCCGCCGCTGAGCATCCCGCCTCCAATCCACTGCGAAGGGAGGCAACAGATGCTCTACAGGGTGATCGGATACCTACACGCGAAGGTGTCCTGGCGCGTGCGGGAGATCCAGCGGCTGGCCGGAGAGACGGGGCAGGGGACGGTCGAGTACGTCGGCCTGATCCTGCTCGTCTCGCTCCTGATGGTCGGCATGGTCGCGGCGATGAAAGGTTTCAACGGCAAACAGGGAACCGAGCTCGCCGACGTGATCGTCAACAAGATCAAGGAGGCGGTCGACAAGGTCGCTTTCAAATAGTGGCCGGGCGCTCCCATTGCTGGTGGGAGCGCCTTGCCCTCAACAGTCCCGCTTTACCTTGAAGGAGTCCCGAATGGGGTGAACTACGCCCTGTCCAAACCTCTTCCACTCGATTTGAAGTGGCGGGGGTGGCGCCGAGCTGGTTTCGCCCACAAAGACGTTGTTCCGTACGGGGACCGTGTGGCGGGATCCGTTCCCCTCCACAATCGTCACTTTGTGGACACCAACGGGGACGATGCCGAAGGTCGCCACCTTCGACTTGTCTAAACCTTCTCCGCAGAGGGCGGTGCTAGTCGCATAGCCCCTGACGACAGTCCAGGTGTTCCAGCAGAAGCTGATGGCCGTGATCTCGCTAAAGAGACAGGTCGACGGCCTCGAGGGCACAACGTAGAGCCGGGCACCCCTGTAGGACTTGGCGTAGCGCGAGTTGTCGAGGTCAAGGCCGAGTCGCTCTGCGGTGGAAGCTGGGACTAGCTCCTCAGGCATCTGGTCGCTCTTCCGAAAGGGACCGCTGAAGATCTTGTAATCCCGTTCGAGGACTTCTACCGCTTCGCCGGTCAACGTAGGGTCCGTAGGAGGTGACGCCGCCGAACCCGCAGTTGGGGGGTCACCGCTGCCGCCACATCCGATGATCGCCAGGGCGGCTACTACTGCGATGGAGATGGAGACGAGTTTTTTCCGTGACCACACCACCGTAGCGAGCATACACAGGGATTATCGATTATTCGAAGCAAGGCGCCGACCCCGAATTCGCCTGCATGAGAAACTCGCCCGATGCCAGCTTCTCGCAGTTACGACAGGGCGCCGGCCGACATCCGGCCGGTGACGATCGATCCGGGGTTCGTCGAAAGTGCGGCCGGGTCGGCTTTGATCTCGATCGGCAGGACGAGGGTGATCTGCACGGCTTCAGTTCAGGAGCAGGTGCCGCGCTGGATGATGGGCAAGGGAAAAGGCTGGGTCACCGCCGAGTACGCGATGCTGCCGGCCTCCACCGGCGACCGCAAGCAGCGCGACATCGCCAAGGGCAAACAGGACGGACGCGGGGTCGAGATCCAGCGGCTGATCGGGCGCTCGCTGCGGGTGGTGGTCGACTTCAAGGCGATGGGCGAACGCAGCGTCTACGTCGACTGCGACGTCCTCGAAGCCGACGGTGGTACCCGCTGCGCGGCGATCACCGGTGGCTACGTCGCCCTGCGCCAGGCCTTCCAGAAACTCGTTGACAAGAGGGCGCTGGACGCGCTGCCGTTGACCGGCTCGGTCGCCGCGGTCAGCGTCGGCCTCGTCAACGGCCGCGCCCTCTGCGATCTCGACTACGGCGAGGACTCCAACGCCGAAGTCGACGCCAACGTGGTGATGACCGGTGACGGCGGCCTGGTCGAGGTGCAGGCGACGGCGGAGCGGACGCCGCTCTCGCGCGCCTCCCTGGACGAGCTGCTGGGCCTGGCCGAGCTCGGGATCGGGCGCCTGCGGGAGGTGCAGGAGCGCGTCCAGTGATCCTCTCCACCCGCAATCAGCACAAGGTGGGGGAGATGGCGGAGATGCTGCCGGGGGTCGACCTGAGGCCGCTGGCCGACGAGGTTGAGCTACCGCCGGAGACCGGCGACAGCTTCGAGGCGAACGCGCTGATCAAGGCGCGCGCTGCGCACCAGGCGACCGGTGAGGTGACGATCGCCGACGACTCCGGGATCGAAGCCGCCGACCTCGGCGGCGCCCCCGGCATCTACTCCGCCCGCTACGCCGGCGAAGGGGCAAGCGACGAGGCGAACCTCGAGAAGCTGCTGCGCGAAGTCGACGCCGCCGCCGGCGCCCGCCGCGCCGCTTACGTCTGCGCGATCGCCCTGATCGACACCGACGGCCACGAGTACGTCTTCAAGGCCCGTTGCGAGGGCACCCTCCTGCGCCAGGGCCGGGGCAGCGGCGGCTTCGGCTACGACCCCGCCTTCGTTCCCGACGAGACCGGCCCGCACGACCAGCGCACCTTCTCTGAGCTCAGCCCCGAGGAGAAGCACGCGATCAGCCACCGCGGCAAGGCCGTGCGGATGCTCGCCCGCCACCTCGGCCTGGAGGCAGAGGCGGCGCCATGATCCGCACCAAGAGCGGCGCCGCCGCGCTTTCGATCGCCTCCAACGCGATCCTGATCGCGCTCAAGCTCGCCGCCGGCGCGATCACCGGCTCGATCGCGATCATCACCGAGGCGATCCACTCGCTGATCGACCTCGTCGCCTCAGTCATCGCCTTCGTCTCGGTCCGCAAAGCCGACGAGCCCGCCGACAAGGAGCACCCCTACGGCCACGAGAAGGTCGAAAACCTCGCAGCGACGATCGAGGGGATCCTGATCCTGGTCGGCGCCGCGGTGATCGTCTACGAGGCGACCCACCGGCTGGTCGCCGGCTCCTCGGTCGACGCTCTCGGCGTCGGCATCGCGGTGATGGGGATTTCGGTGGTCGCGAACCTCGTCGTCTCTTCGGTGCTGATGCGCCAGGCCCGCGCCACCGACTCCCCGGCGCTCGAGGGAGACGCCGCCCACCTGCGCACCGACGCGCTCACCTCGGCCGGCGTCCTCGTCGGCCTGGCTCTGGTCGAGATCACCGGCGCCGCCGCCTTCGACTCGATCACCGCCCTCCTCGTCGCCGTCGCGATTGTCTGGGCCGGGCTCAGCATCGTCCGCCGCTCCTCCGGGGTGCTCGTCGACGAGGCACTGCCGGGAAAGGAGATGGACCGGATCGAGGCGGCGATCGCCACCGCGCGGACTCCGGAGGTGGCCGGGTACCACAAGCTCCGCGCCCGCCGCGCCGGCAGCCGCCGCCACATCGACTTCCACGTCCAGTACCGCTCCGGGACCACGCTGGAGCGAGCGCATGAGCTGGCCCACGAGATGCGCGACTCGATCGAGGCCGAGGTTCCCCAGGCCGAGGTCCTGATCCACGTCGAGCCGGAGACCTCCTTCCGCGAGCGCGAAGAGGGGCCGTACCGATCCGGCTAGTTACTCGCCGACGGATTCGAGGAAGTGCCGCAGGTCCTTGAGAAGCAGGATCCGGTGAAGGGGGTCGGTTGGTGACTCTTCGAATCCGAAGTAGTCGTAAAAGCCGGCTGCCTCAGGATGAGCATGGGCGACGACCGCGCGTACCCCGACCGATTTGGACACGCCATCACAACGCAGCAATGCATCCTGCAACAACGATCTACCGAGCCCTTGTCCTTGGTGCTGTCGATCGACGGCCAGTCTGGCCAGGACGAGAACCGGCACCGGTCGCGCGGCCGGCTGGCCCTTTAGAAGACGCTCGGTTGCGTCTTCTGGCTGAACTTGGCCGATGCCGAGGGCGTAGTAGCCCATGACTCGCTTGCCGTCCGTGGTGACGAAGGTTCGCGCTGAGCCCGCCGCCTCCGCATGGCGCGCCCGCCGCAGCAGCCAGACGTCGAGCGACTCCTCGCCCGAGCAGAAGCCTTCGAGGTTGTGCTTCCCTCGCAGGGGCTCCGGCCGCGAGTAAGCCATCGTCTCGCTGATCCGGCCTACTCGAAGACGTCGGGCTTCGAGTAGAGGCGGCGGAGACCGTCGGGCACCTGCACGGGTCGCTCGAGCAGCTGCGTGAACTCCTCCCACTTCGAGGGAGGGAGGGGGAACTGGCCGCGATCGGCGAGCACACGCTGAGCTTCGGCGACGGCTGCGCTCCTGATGAAGCTGCTGTAGCTGGTCTCACTGGCCTCGCTCGCGGCTCGAACCAGGGCATCCTCGGAGTCCTCGACTCGAAGGTTCCAGCGAAGATCTCGGGTCTCCCCGGCGCGAGAGGCCATTGACTACCTGGATTGTACAGACGTTGTACTGCGGTACTACCGACCGCGCCGCCCTCAGTTGACTCAGGGCGGGGGGAGGAGATTGACTCCGGCCGCGAGCCCGATCGCGACCAGGGTGACGGCGTAGCCGGTGTAGCCGCTGAAGGCGAAGAGGATCGCGGCGATGGCGCAGATCGCGACGACGGTGATCCAGGAGGCTCGGGCGAGGGACACGGTCGGTAGTTTTTCGCAGATGCCCGACGCCTCCGCAGCCACCGCTCCTTCCGACGAGTCCGCGGAGGCGGCGCTGGCCTTCCTGGCAGAGATGTCACCGGACCTGCGGGGCGCCGCGATCATCGGTCCGGAGGGCGAGGTCCTCGCCGCCACCGGGGAGGAACCGGAGCGCTGGGCCGAGGACGCGCAGGCGCTCTTCGCCGTCGCCGACGCGGCCGAGGGCGTAACCGTCGAGCAGGTCCATATCGCCACCGAGCAGGGCGAGGTCTTCGCGATCCGCAACGAAGGCCTGGCCGCGGTAGCGGTGACCGACCGCTTCGCCCTCGCCTCGCTGCTGCTCTTCGACCTGCGCTCGGTGCTGCGCGAGCTGGCGAGCGGGACTCCGAGGTTCGGGGGGTCAGAGCCCCCCAAAGATCGGAGGGAAGACTGATGCCGGCGAAGCCGCACCGCATCCTCCTCGACCGCGTCTCCGCCTACGCCGACGAAGCTGCCGCCTTCATGCGCCGCCGCCGGGTCGCCCGGCGCCCCTTCGCCCGCCTCTACTACCCCAACGGCCGCAGCGCCGACCACGCCGAGGACACCAGCGCCGGTGCCGAGCTCTTCGTCGCCGCCGGCCGCCTGATCGAGGTTGCGGGGAGAGGGGAGCGCGGATGAGCGATCTGCTCGACCAAGGCGTCGCCGAGCGCGTCCTCGCCCGGGCGCTCGCCAACGGCGGCCGCTTCGCCGAGGTCTTCGCCGAACGCCGCCGCGGCCAGGTGCTGGCGATCGACGAGTCGCGGATCGAGTCGGTCCAGTCCGGCGCCGAGGAGGGCGCCGGCGTCCGGGTCGTCGAGGGGAACACCACCTACTTCGCCCACGTCGACGACCTCGACCCGGCCGACCTCGAGCGGGCCGCCGACGAAGCTGCCGCGGCGTTGAAGGGGGAGCGTCGCGAGCCGCGGCCGCTGCAGGCACGGGAGGCGACGCCGCTGCCGATCGAGCGCCGGCCCGAAGACGTGCCCGCCGCCCAGAAGGCCGAGATGCTGCGCGAGCTCGACGAGCGGGCCAGGGCCAAGGGCGCCGAGATCGCCCAGTTCAGCGCTTCCTACGCCGAGGCGCGCCGCCAGGTGGCGATCGCCAACTCCGACGGCCTCTTCAGCGGCGACGACCGCACCCGCACCAGGATCGGCGCCCAGGCGGTCGCCCGCGGCGACGGCGCGGTGGAGACCGGCGCCGAGACGCTCGGCGCCCACCGCGGCTTCGAGCTGCTCGAAGACGACCCCGGCCAGATCGCCGAGCAGGCGGCAGCGAAGGCGCTGACCCTGCTCGACGCGGTCCCCGCTCCCTCGGGATCGATGCCGGTGGTCGTTGGCGGCGGCTTCGGCGGCGTCCTCTTCCACGAGATGACCGGCCACGGTCTCGAGGCCGACCACATCCAGAAGCAGGCCAGCGTCTACGTCGGCAAGCTCGGCACCAAGGTCGCCGAGCCGTTGCTGAACGCCTACGACGACGGCCGCCTGCCGGGCGAGTGGGGGAGCGACGCGATCGACGACGAGGGCCAGCCGACGCAGAAAACGCAGGTGATCGAGGGCGGCACCCTCACCTCCTACCTTTACGACCACCTGACCGCCGAGCGCGCCGCCGCCGCCTCGACCGGCAACGGCCGCCGCGAGAGCTTCCGGCACCTGCCGATCCCGCGCATGACCAACACCTACATCGCCCCCGGCGACGCCACCCCGGAGGAGATGATCGCCGAGGTCGAGCGCGGCTTCTACGCCGTCTCCTTCGGCGGCGGCCAGGTCGACCCCGCCACCGGCGACTTCGTCTTCGGCGTCTCCGAGGGCTACCTGATCGAGGGCGGCAAGGTGACGAGCCCCTGCCGCGGCGCCACCCTGATCGGCAATTGCCTCGACGCGCTGGCGGCGATCGACGCGGTCGGCGACGACTTCTTCATGAAGACGGGGATTTGCGGCAAGGGCGGCCAGAAAGTGCCGGTCGGGACCGGGCAGGGGCACGTCCGCCTCCGCGCCCTGACGGTGGGCGGGACCGAGCGATGACGGGGCCGTCCCGATGACCGAGCTGAGCGCGGCCGCCCGCCAGGCCGTCGAGGCCGCGGCGGCGGCGGGAGCCAGCGACGCCGAGGCCTACGTCTCGCGCGAGAGCGGCCGCGAGGTGCGTGTCCACGGCGGCGAGATCGAGAGCCTGACGGCGGCGGTCCAGGCGGGCGTCGGCATCCGCGCCTGGATCGGCCGGCGGGTCGGCTACGCCTACGGCACCGACCTCTCCGGGGCGGGAGTGGCGGCGATCGCGGCTCGGGCCGCCGAGGCCGCCGGCGCCGCCGACGAGGACGAGTTCGCGGCGCCGCCGCAGCCGGCCGCGATCGAGGCGCTGCCGGGCCTCAGCGACCCGTCGCTCGGCGAATGGGAGGCCTCGCGCGTGGCCGACCTGGCGCTGCAGGTCGAGCGCACCGCCTTGGAGTCAGACCCGCGCCTCGTCGGCGTCGAGCAGGCCGTCTACGCCGACGCCGCCGAGCAGGTGGCGATCGCCTCCTCGACCGGCGCCGCGGGCGAGTACGAGACCTCGAGCTGTTACGCCTACCTGCAGGCCCTGGCCGAGGGCGAGGGCGCGCGGGAGACCGGCCTCGGCTTCGACCTCTCCCGCGGCCCACGCGGCCTCGATCCGGAGGCGATCGGAGCCGAGGGGGCGCAGCGGGCGCTGGAGATGATCGGCGCCGGCAAGCCGGAGTCCCGCTCCTGTCCCGTCGTCCTCGATCCCACCGTGGCCGCCAGCTTCGTCGGCCTGATCGGCGGCGGGCTCGGCGCCAAAGCCGTCCAGCGCGGACGCTCGCCGCTGGCCGGGCGGCTCGAAGAGGAGATCGCCAGCGAGGTTTTCGTCCTCCATGACGACGGCCGCGATCCCACCGGCTCGGCCTCCGCGCCCTTCGACGGCGAGGGGGTCCCCCGGCGCCGCACCGCCCTGATCGAGGGCGGCCGGTTGCGCTCCTACCTCTATGACACCTATACCGCCAACCGCGAGGGCGTCGGGTCGACCGGATCCGCCGCCCGTCAGGGCTACCGCTCGCTGCCATCGGTGGCTCCGTCGAACCTCGTCGTCGCGCCGGGATCGGCCTCGCTGGCGGAGCTGCTGGCCGAGGCGGGCGAGGGAGTCTTCGTCAACGACGTCGCCGGCCTCCACTCCGGCGTCAACCCCGTCACCGGCGTCTTCTCCGTTGGCGCTTCCGGCCGGACGATCCGCGGCGGCGAGCTGGCCGAGCCGGTGCGCGAGTTCACGATCGCGGGCGAGCTGGTGGCGATGCTGGGCGCCGTCAGCGCCGCCGGCGCGGACTCGCGCTGGGTCCCTTTCGGCGGCTCGGTCAGCACTCCGCCGCTGCTGATCGCGGAGATGGCGATCAGCGGTTCGTGACGTTTGGCTCTAGAGCGCCGAGTTCTTACGCCGAAGCCGCTGTTAGATTGCGCCGATCTTCAAACCCCGAGGAGGACTTAAGACGTGACCAAGGCTGAGTTTCTGGACCAACTTGCTAGTGACGAGCGGCTGGGCAGCAAAAAAGCCGCGAGCGACGCTGTCGACGCTGTGCTCGAGGCCATCACCAACGCTCTCAGCAGCGGCGAGGAGGTTGCGTTCACCGGCTTCGGCAAATTCCACGTCGCCGAGCGCGGCCCCCGTCAGGGCGTCAACCCGCGTACGGGCGAAAGGATCACGATCCCGGGCGGAAAAGTGCCCCGGTTCTCCGCTGGTTCTGCGCTGAAGACCCAGGTCAAGGGCTAGAACCCCCTGGCCGAATTCGCCGATCGGCTGGCGGCGCTCGTCGAGGAGCGCCGCAGCCAGATCTGTCTCGGTCTCGACCCCGACCCGGCCAAGCTTGCCGGGACGGGGACGAGCCCAGGCGACCCCGAAGCGCCCGCCGCCGAGATGGCAGCCGCCGCGGTCGCCGACCACTGTCGTCGCCTGATCGACCAGGCCGGCCCCGCCTGCGTCGCGGTCAAGCCGCAGCTCGCCTGCTTCGAGCGGCTGGGAGCCCCCGGCTGGGTAGCCCTGGAAGCCGCCTGCGCGGCGGCCCGGGAAGCGGGCCTGCTGGTCGTCGCCGACGGCAAGCGGGGGGACGTCCCCGTCACCGCCGCCGCCTACGCCCAGGCGATGGTGGGGGAGACGCCGACTCCCTGGGGGGCCGTGGCCGGCCTCGGCGCCGACGCCTTCACGGCAAACCCGCTGCTCGGTCGCGACGCGCTCGAGCCCCTGGTCACCGCCGCGGGCGAGGCCGGGGCGGGGATCTTCGTCCTCGTCCGCACCAGCAACCCCGGCGCCGCCGACCTGCAGGACCTGCCGGCCCCGCAGCAGCCGCTGCACGAGCGCCTGGCGGCGATCGTCGACGAGCTCGCCGAGCGCCTCCTTGGGGAGTCCGGTCTATCCGGAGTGGGGGCGGTCGTCGGCGCCACCGAGCCCCAGCACTTCGCACGGATGCGGGAGCTGATGCCCCGCTCTGTCTTCCTCATCCCCGGGGTCGGGGCGCAGGGCGGACAGCCCGAGCTCCTGGGTGCCGCTTTCTCCGCCGGTCGCGCCGCCGGGCTCGTCGCCGCTTCGCGTGGCATCGCCGCCGATCCCGACCCCGCGGCGGCCGCCGAGCGCCTGCGGCGGGTGGTCTGGGAGATCTCGACCGCCTGAAATTGCCCGCGCGATTACGATCAGGCCGCGCCGACCAGCTTTCCCCCCGCTCTGATGGAAAAACGCTCAAGCCCCGCCGCCCGCCTCTTCGCCGCCCTCGCCTTGGTCGTGGCGGTGCTGGCCGTCGTGGTCGTGGTCGCCGTGGGGATGAACGGCAGCGACTCGAACGACCGGCGGGGCTCGCAGGGAGGGAAGCAGGCGCAGCAGTCCAAGAAGAAGCACCGCACGGAGGCCGAGTCCTACACGGTGGAAAGCGGCGACACCCTCACCGCGATCGCCCACAAGACCGGGGTCCCGGTCGCCGAGATCCTGGCGCTGAACCCGGAAGTGGACCCGCAGATCCTGATCGCCGGCCAGACGCTGAAGCTCAAGTGAGCGGCCGGCGCCACGGCGCCGCGCTCCTGCTCGCGGTCCTGGCCTCGCTGCTCCTCGCCGTACCCGCAGGCGCGGTGGAAGGCCGCTCCTGGGCAGTGATCGACGCCCGCACCGGCGACGTGCTCACCTCCCATGCGGGCAACGAGAAGCTGCCGATCGCCAGCACGACGAAGCTGATGACCGCCTACGTGGCGATGAAGGAGCTGCCGCTCGACGAGATCGTCCGCGCCGAGCCCTACCCGGCCGAACTCGGCGAGTCGCTGATGGGGTTGCGGGAGGGGGAGCGGGTCAGCGTTCGCGACCTCCTCTACGGGTTGATCCTGCTCAGCGGCAACGACGCCGCCCACACCCTCGCGGTCGCCGCCGCCGGCTCCGAGGAGCGCTTCGTCGCCCAGATGAACCGCTACGCCGCCGCCCTCGGCCTCTCCCACACGCACTACGCGAACCCGATCGGGCTCGACGAGGAGGGCAACTACTCCTCGGCCCTCGACCTCCTCGCCCTCAGCCGGCGGCTGATGCGGGAGCCGGCCTTCGCCGAGATCGCCGACACCCGCAGCGTCCTCCTCCGCAGCCTCCGCCCACCGCGCCGGATCGAGACGATCAACGAGCTGCTGGAGATGGCCCCGTGGGTGACCGGGGTGAAGACGGGGCACACCTACGGTGCCGGCTACGTCCTCGTCGGGGCCGGCCAGCGGCGCGGGGCAAGCCTGATCTCGGTCGTCATCGGCGCCCCCAGCGATGAAGCGCGCTATGCGGGCAACCTCGAGCTGCTGGAAGCCGGCTTCGGGCAGTACCGCAGGCGGCTGCCGGTTCGCGCCGGTCAGGACCTGGCGAGTCCCGAGATCCGTTACTCCGGTGGCGAGCTGCCGCTGCGGGCCGAACGGACCCTGGCGGTCGGGGCGCGCCGCGGGCAGCAGGTCGAAGTGCAGGTCCGGGCCCCGAGCGAGGTCGAGGGGCCGCTGCGCCGCGGCAGGCGACTCGGCCAGGCCGCCGTCTTCGTCGATGGCCGCAGGGTCGGCGCCGTCGCCCTCCGCGCCGGCCGTGCGGTCCCGGAGGCCAGCGCCTTCGACCGTGCCCGCTCATTCCTCGCAGACAAATGGTTATTTGTCGCGCTGGGGGCGTTCGTGATACTCATCAGTTCGGCAATTCTGTGGCGCCGGATGGCCCGCGGAAACGAAGCGAGGAGAGAGTTCGGGTGATCGCCAAGTGATCCTCACCGTGACCTTGAACGCGGCGATCGACCGCACCGTTGCCGTGCCGAACTTCCGCCTCGGTCACCGCCACCGATCGGTCGAGAGCCGCACCGTGGCCGGCGGCAAGGGCATCAACGTCGCCCGCGCCCTCAACCTGCTCGGGCGCCCGGTCATCGCCACCGGCTTCGTCGGCGGCCCAACCGGGCGGCGGGTGCTGGAACAGCTGCACGAGGAATCGGTCCTGACCGCCTTCACCGAGATCGCCTCGGAGACCCGGATCAACCTCGCCGTCATCGACCCGACCTCCGGCGAACAGACCGAGATCAACGAGCGCGGGCCCGCGGTCAGCGCCGAGGAGGTGCAGCGGCTCTTCGACCGGATCGCCTACCTGGCGAGCGGGGCGAGGATCTGTGTCCTCGCCGGCTCGATCCCGCCGGGCGCCGGGGAGGACGTCTACGCGCGCCTGGTCGCCGACTTGATCCGCCGCGGCGTTCCGGTGATTCTGGACGCCGAGGGCGAGTCGATGCTCGAGGGGGTCCGCGCCGGAGCCTCGATGGTGACCCCGAACGAGCGCGAGGCCGAGGAGCTGGTCGGCCAGGAGTTCGCTGACCGCGGCGACCTCGCCCAGGGGCTGCTGGAGCTGGTGCGCCTGGGAGCCAGCGAGGCGGCGATCACGCGGCCCGAGGGCTGCGTGGCGACCGTCGGCGAGGGTGCCAACCGCCGTCTGCTTGAGGTCCATACGGAGCCGCTGGAGCCGGTCTCGACCGTGGGCTCGGGCGACGCCTTCCTGGCCGGTTACGTCGCTGCCCGCTATGAGAGCCGCTCACCGGAGGAGTGCCTCGCCTATGGGGTCGCCTGCGGGGCCGAGTCGACCCAGCACTTCGGTGCCGGCACCGTCGACCGCAATCAGGTCGAGCGGCTGCTGGGCGAGGTCTCCGTGCACGACTTGGAGGTCCCCGCCGAAGTGTAGGCTGGCTTATTCAACGCCACGCCTTGGAGGACTGACTTGGAAATCGAAATCGGCCGCGGCAAGAAGGGCCGCCGCGCTTACGGATTCGACGACATTGCGATCGTTCCTTCCCGCCGGACGCGGGACCCTGACGACATCGACATCAGCTGGACCCTAGGTCCCTATCGCTTTGAGCTGCCCCTGGTCGCCTCGGCGATGGACGGGGTGGTCAGCCCGGACACCGCGGTGCGGGTCAACGAGCTCGGTGGGCTCGGGGTGCTGAACCTGGAGGGCATCTGGTCCCGCTTCGAGAACGCCGAGGAGAAACTGGAGGCGATCGCCGCCGCTCCCAAGCACGAGGCGACGCGGCTGATGCAGCAGATCTACACCGAGCCAGTGAAGGCCGCGCTGATCGCCAAGCGGATCGAGGAAATCAAGGCCCGTGGCGCCGTCGCTTGCGGCTCGCTGACCCCGCAGAAAGTGCGCGAGTACTACGAGGTGGCGGTCGAGGCCGGCCTCGACATCCTCGTCATCCAGGGCACGGTGATCTCCGCCGAGCACGTCTCGACCACGGTCGAGCCGCTCAACCTGAAGGAGTTCATCGCCGAAGTGCCGGTGCCGACCGTGGTCGGCGGCTGCGCCTCCTACTCGACCGGGCTGCACCTGATGCGGACGGGTGCGGTTGGCGTCCTCGTCGGGGTCGGCCCCGGCGCGGCCTGCACCACCCGCGGCGTGCTCGGGATCGGCGTCCCGCAGGCGACGGCGATCGCCGACGTCGCGGCCGCCCGCGCCCAGCACATGCTGGAGACCGGCGAGTACGTGAACGTGATCGCCGACGGCGGCATGCGTACCGGCGGCGACGTCTCCAAGGCGATCGCCACTGGAGCCGACTCGGTGATGATCGGTTCGCCGCTCGCTCGCGCCAAGGAGGCTCCGGGCCGCGGCTTCCACTGGGGGATGGCGACCTTCCATCCCTCGCTTCCCCGCGGTACCCGCGTCTCCACCAAGCAGGATGGGACGCTGGAGGAGATCCTCCTCGGCCCGGCCAAGGAGAACGACGGCACCTTCAACCTGATGGGGGCGCTGAAAACCTCGATGGCCACCTGCGGCTACGAGGACATCCGCTCCTTCCAGCGGGCCGAGGTGATGGTCGCCCCCGCCCTGATGAGCGAGGGCAAGAAGCTGCAGAACGAGCAGTCGGTCGGCATGGGCTCAAATGGGCGGGCAGCCGTCTCGACTGGAGTGGCCGTCTCGGATGACTGAGCAGTCCGTCGCGGACATCCGCGAGCAACCGCTCGCGGACGACGCGCAGGCTGTGGAGGAGGTGCTGGTCCTCGACTTCGGGGGCCAGTACTCCCAGCTGATTGCCCGGCGGATCCGGGAATGCGGGGTGTTCGCGGAGATGCTGCCAGCGAACACTTCGTTGGAGAAGATCCGCGAGAGATCGCCCAAAGCCCTGGTCCTCTCCGGGGGACCGGCGTCGGTGTATGAGCCGGATGCGCCCAAGTTCCCTACTCAGCTGCTTGATCTCGACGTTCCTACGCTGGGCATTTGTTACGGGATGCAGGCGATGGCGCTTGCTCTTGGTGGACGGGTCGAGTCCGCTGAGACGGGGGAGTTTGGGCGGACCGAGCTGGTCCTGCGGGACGGTGGTGGTCGTCTGCTCGGCGGGCTGCCGGAGGAGCAGAGCTGCTGGATGAGCCATCGCGATGCCGTCTTCGAGGCGCCCGAGGGCTTCACCGCTCTGGCGTCGAGCCCGAGCTCGCCGGTTGCGGCCTACGAGCTTCCCGACCGCGGCCTCTACGGGATCCAGTTCCACCCCGAGGTCGTCCACACGCCCTACGGAACCGAGATCCTCACCCGCTTCCTGCGCGACGTTGCCGGCTGCAGCGAGGAGTGGTCGCCGCAGTCGGTGATCGCCGAGCAGGTCGCGAAGATCCAGGCCCAGGTAGGGGAGGGCAAGGTGATCTGCGGCCTCTCTGGTGGGGTCGACTCCTCGGTTGCGGCCCTTCTGGTCCACAAAGCGATCGGTGACCAGTTGACCTGCGTCTTCGTCGACCACGGTTTGATGCGGATGAACGAGGCCGAGCAGGTGGTCCAGGCCTTCAGCCAGTTCGGGATCCCGCTGGTCCACGTCGAAGCCGAAGACCGCTTCCTCGCGAAGCTCGCGGGGGTGGACGATCCGGAGACGAAGCGGAAGATCATCGGCGCCGAGTTCATCCGCGTTTTCGAGGAGGAGGCGACGAAGCTCGAGGACGTCGACTACCTCGTCCAGGAAACCCTCTACTCGGACGTGATCGAGTCCGGCGGCTCTGACCACGCGGCGACGATCAAGTCCCACCACAACGTCGGCGGCCTCCCCGACGACCTCGAATTCGAGCTGGTCGAGCCGCTGCGGATGCTGTTCAAGGACGAGGTCCGCGCCGTCGGCGCCGAGCTCGGATTGCCCGAGCGCATGGTCTGGCGCCAGCCGTTCCCGGGTCCCGGTCTGGGCATTCGCATCGTCGGTGGCGAGGTCACGAAGGAGCGTCTCGACATCCTCCGCGCGGCCGACGCGATCCTGCAGGAGGAGATCCGTGCCGCCGAGCTCTACCGCCAGCTCTGGCAGTCGTTCTGCGTGCTCCCGGTCGTCCGCTCAGTCGGCGTCCAGGGGGACGGCCGCACCTACGCCTACCCGATCGTGATCCGCGCTGTCACCTCCGACGACGCGATGACCGCCGACTGGGCCCGGCTTCCCTACGACCTGTTGGAGCGGGTGTCGAACCGGATCATCAACGAGATCCGCGACGTCAACCGCGTCGCCCTGGACATCTCCTCAAAGCCTCCGGCGACGATCGAGTGGGAGTAGCTCCCCGCTAGCCGGTTTCCCCTGGGGGCCGGGTCGAGCCGGTTTCGAAATTCGCCAGCGCCACCACTGCCGCGATCGTCCGCTCGTCGAATTCAGACTCCGCCGCGCGGCGGTTGCTCGCCTCCTGGGCGGCAAGGATTCGGTTGCTCGCCTCCCGCAGGATCGCGTTCACGTCCTGCCAGCCCTCTCCGTCGAGGTGGAGCGGCATCCAGCTAAAGGTGGTGTCCTCACGGTCGTCGATCGTGCCCGCCTCCAGAGCCGTCACCGCCTTGTCCATGAAGGTCTGCAGGGAGGCGGCCGTGACCCCGCCGCGGATCGTCCGCGGCACCTGACGCCAGGCCTGGGCACCGATGAACGCGTCCGGCTTGGCCTTGTAGAAGTGCTCGGTGGCTCCCCGGCGCTGCGCCGTTTCGACCAGCTCCAGACACCCGCATCGCTCCAACGCGCGCGCGTGGTAAGCGACTCGGCTGAGTCCGGAGTCGAGCTCCGCCGCGATCATGTTCGGGCTGGCGACACGGCTGGAAAGGATCTCGAGGATCTGGATGCGGACCGGGTGGGCAAGCGCTCGGACCAGCCGCTGATCGATTGGTTGGGGGCGGTCTTCCTTCATGGCAGGCTCCTTCGAGTGGTGGCGATACTCCCTTGTTCGCCGGTCACTCAAATACGTATAGACCATTTGGTTAGATGAATCTAGAACACTCAATTTCTTGAAAAAGATCGTCCGGAGTTTCCGGGAGCTTCAGACGCCCGCTACCTGGGTGACGCCGAAGATGAGGGCGAAGCCGAGCGCGGTCAGGGCGACGCGCGTCCAAGAGCCCTGGGCATGGGCCTCCGGCAGCAGGTCGGTCGCCCCGATGTAGAGGAAGATCCCGCAGTAGACGCAGAGGATGTAGCCGAGGGTGAGGTCGGAGACCGCGATCTGCGTCCCCACGATCGCCCCCAGCAACGGCGCTAGCGCGTCGATCGCCAGCCACTTCACCGCCGCCCGGCGATTGCCTGAGCGCCGCAGGACGTAGCTGACGGTGTTGAGGCCGTCGGCGAAGTCGTGGCTGATGACGGCGATGAAGACGAGCAGGCCGGTCGCCGAGTCGACGCCGAAGGCGAAGCCGATCCCGAGCCCGTCGAGGAAGCTGTGGACGGAGAGTCCGGCGGCACCGAGGGCCCCGACCCGCTCACCGGACAGCGCCTCCATCGCCTCGTCGCGGTTGTGGAGGACGAGCATCCGCTCGGCGAGGAAGAAGCCGAGGAAGCCGGCGGCGACCAGGGCGGTGGCGAGGTCGACGTCCGCGACGCCGTCGATCCCCTCCGGCAGGACATCGAGCAGCGCCACCGCGACGACGACCCCGCCGGTCAAGGCGAGCAGCGTGGGCAGCCGGTCGCTGTAGCGCAGCCCGACGCGGCCGCCGATCAGGGTCGCCAGCACCGTCAGCCCCGCCAGGGGAATCGCGATCGACATGCTCAGTTGCCCCGCTCGCTGCAGCGGGGGCAGACGCCGCGCAGGAGGACGTCGTGGGCGGTGATCTCGAACTCGGCCTTGGCGCCGATCGCCTCGATCGCCCGCTCCAGGCCGGGATCGGAGAAGGGGACGAGGCGCCCGCAGCGGACGCAGACCATGTGATGGTGGTGGCCCCCGGGATCGTTGCGCTCGAAGGCGACCACCTCGCCGCCGACGTCGACGCGGTGGACGAGCTCCAGCTGCTCCAGCTGCTCGAGGGTGCGGTAGACGCTCGCGCGGCCGACGCGGGGGAGCCGCCGGTCGATCTCCAGGGCGGTGACAGCGCAGCTCTCGTCGCCGAGCAACTCGATCACCTGCCGGCGCGCTGCGCCGGTCCGAAAGCCGGCCTCCTCGAGGCGGCTCTTTGCTTGCTCGGCCCAGTCCACGGCCGAGAGCCTACATGAAAATGAGACTCGTTCTTATTTATCGAAGTTCAGGAGTACGAATCCCACTTCTGCAGATAGGCAAGCGGGTCGAAGGGTGAGCCGCCCTCGTACCAACCCGGGGCTTCCCACATCTCGAAGTGGAGGTGACAGGCGCTTGAGGAGCCGGTGGTGCCGACGATCCCGATCGGCTGCCCGGTGCGGACGACTTCTCCCTCTTGGAGCGGCGACGGTTCGGCCAGGTGCGCGTACATGAAGTCGAAGGCGGAGCCCTTGCCGTCGATCACGACGTAGTTGCCGGCAGCGTCGTCCCAGGTCGACATTTGGACGCGGCCGCCGCGGGCGGCGACCAACGGGGTGCCGCATTCGGCCATCACGTCCTGGCCCTGATGGGTGTGCCCGGAGCGGGCGGCGCCGAAGCCGGAACCGCCGGAGCCGTAGTCGTGCCTGCCGAGGATCGGGAAGGCGTAGCCGTAGAACTCGAAGCCGAGACCGACGGTGGCAGAGGTGCTGGCCTTGCGGGCGACCGGCGCCGCCACGGTGGCCGACTGAGGGCTGATCCGGAAGCTGTAGCGGCCGTTGCGGGCGGGGAGACCCTCGTTGGTGGTGCCGTCCCAACGTACTTTGTCGGCGACGTCGGGGGCGACGTCCTCGCGGTAGAAGGTCTTGACGACTTCGCCGGCCGCGTCGACGACGTCGATCCGCAGGTCGTTTTCGGCCTGGCTGCTGCCGATCGTGAAGGTCAGCTTCGGGTAGCGATAGCCGAAGTAGAAGGTTTTGCGTGGCGTCGTTTCGGCACCGACGAGGGTGATGGCGCCGGCGCTGGGGGCGCTCGACGGGGCGCCGGCGGGACTGCCTTTGGCGGTGGGTGCCGCGCCGGGAATGCCGGCGCCGCCGGTCGTCGCCGCGGCCGCTCCCGAGCAGGCGAGCAACATCAGGACGATCGCCGCAACGCAGGTGATCGCATATCTATGGCCGGCCTGTCCAGGCCGGACGAATCCGGTACAGCTCACCGCTAGCCCTCTCTTTCGATCGCCTGCGGAGTTAGCTGACGGGCTCGCGCTGAAAGAGTCGCGCTACGGACTGGTTCGTCCGATTCGCCCCTGAGACCTGCTCGGTCTCTTCGGTTCCTCCGCTCCCGCCAGTGGCCTGTGCGGGATTCGGCTATTTGCTCGGGCGGCAGTATAGACGCCGAGATGGCTATCATCCCCCGGCCGCGTCGGTGAATCCGCGCGGTTTTTGCGCGATGAAGACCTTTGTAGCCACTCCAGCCAACCGCCAGCGCAACTGGTACGTCGTCGATGCCGAGGGGAAGACCCTGGGCCGCCTTGCAACCCAGATTGCGGACACGCTGCGCGGCAAGCGCAAGCCGGAGTACACGCCGCACATCGACACCGGCGACTTCGTGGTCGTCGTCAACGCGGAGAAAATCCGCGTCACCGGCGACAAGCTGGCGCAGAAGACCTACTACCGCCACAGCGGCTACCCCGGCGGGATCAAGTCCCGGACGCTCGGCGAGATGCTCGAGCGCAAGCCGGAGGAAGTGATCCGCAAGGCCGTGAAGGGGATGCTGCCGCGCAACCGGCTCGCCCGCCAGCAGCTGACCAAGCTGAAGGTGTACGCCGGGCCTGACCACCCGCACGCGGCGCAGCAGCCGAAACCGATGGAGACTGACTGAACTTGATGGACGACGAGCAGAAAAAAGACGAGACGACTGAGGGACAGGAGCCGGAGGCCGCGGGTCCTGTCTCCGATACGACCTCGTCGGGCAAGCCCGACGATCCCGCATCGTCGCCACCCGCGGCAGAGGCCGCTTCGGAGGAGCCGTCCGAGGAGGGTGGAGATGGGGAGCCGTCCGAGGTCGTCTCCGAGGAGCCTGTCGCTGAGGAGGTGACCTCGCCGGAGCCCGATCAGGAGATCGAGGAGCCCGAGGCTGAGGAGAAGAAAAAAGATGTGATCCCGGGTGCTGACCTGGAGCCGATTCTGGTCGAGCCGGAACAGCGCGAGCTGAGCGCCGAGGAGCGCGCTCGTCTTGAAGCTGAGGAAGAAGAGAAAGCTCGGCGCGAAGCGGAGCTCGCCGCCACCGAGGACACCGATGCTGCGGCCGCCAGCCGCGCCCCGGCAAAAATGGAGAAAGGCGCCCGCTTCCTCGCCACCGGCAAGCGCAAGAGCTCGATCGCCCGCGTCACCCTTGTTCCCGGCAACGGCAAGATCGAAGTCAACAAGCGCGACCTCGAGGAGTTCTTTTCGCGGCCGCTGCACCAGACGATGGTCAAGCAGCCGCTCGCCGTCTCCGGCTACGAGGGCAACGTCGACGTCCGCGTCCGCGTCCACGGCGGCGGCATCAGCGGCCAGGCCGGTGCGGTCCGCCACGGGGTAGCCCGCGCCCTGATCGAGATCGATTCCGAGCTCCGCCCCGACCTCAAGCGGCGTGGCTTCCTCACCCGCGACGCCCGGGTCAAGGAGCGGCGCAAGGCCGGTCTGAAGAAGGCCCGCAAGCGGCCGCAGTTCAGCAAGCGCTGAGCGGGGCCGGGTGACGACCACGCGCAAGCTCTTCGGAACCGATGGGGTCCGAGGAGAGGCCGGCACCTTCCTTTCGGCCGAGCTGGCCACCGCCCTTGGCCGGGCGACCACGGCGACGCTGGAGGCCGAGCGGCCGCAGGTCCTGATCGTCCGCGACACCCGCGAGTCGGGCCCGATGCTGGAGGCGGCGCTGGCGGCGGGAATCGCCGCCGCGGGCGGCGACGCGCTGCTTGCCGGAGTGCTGCCGACGCCCGCCGCGGCGATCTTGGTCAAGCGCCTCGGTCTCGACCTCGCCGCCGTCGTCTCCGCCTCCCATAACCCCTTCGGCGACAACGGCATCAAGTTCTTCAGCTCCCGCGGCACCAAGCTGCCCGACGAGGTGGAGGCCCGGATCGAGGCCAGGATCGACGATGCCCCGACCGCATCCAGCCCCGGCCACGTGCGCGAGCTGAACGGCGGCCTCGAGGACTACCTGCGGGAGCTGCAGTCGGCCTTCCCGCTTGACCTCTCCGGCCGGCGCGTCGTCCTCGACTGCGCCAACGGCGCCACCTACCGCGCCGCTCCTGCGATCTTCGAGCGCCTCGGCGCCGAGGTCGAGACGATCGGCGTCGAGCCCGACGGCCGCAACATCAACGCCGGCTGCGGCTCCACCCACATGGAGGCGCTGGTCGAGCGCGTCGCCGCCTCCGAGGCCGAGATCGGCTTCGCCTTCGACGGCGACGGGGATCGCGTCCTCGCCGTCGACGGCTCCGGCCACGTCCACGACGGCGACGAGCTGATCGCCCTCGCGGCTCGTGGGATGCAGGCGCGCGGCGAGCTCGGCGGCGGTGTCGTCGTCACCGTGATGAGCAACTACGGCTTCCACCAGGCGATGGAGAAGGTGGGGATCGAGGTCGCCGTCACCCAGGTCGGGGACCGCTACGTGATCGACGAGATGCTGCGGCGGGACTGGAAGCTCGGCGGCGAGCAGTCGGGCCACATCATCTGCAGCGACTTCGTCTCCACCGGCGACGGCATCGCGGCGGCGCTGACGACGATGCGGGAGCTCGGCGGGGCTGGGCTCGCCGACGCGGTGCCGATGAGCAAGCTGCCCCAGGTCCTCCTCAACGTCAAGGTCGCCGACCGCGAGGCGATCGAGAGCGCGACGCCGGTTTGGGAAGCGGTGGAGCGCGAGAACGCGAACCTGGAGGGCCGCGGGCGGGTCCTCCTGCGCCCCTCCGGGACCGAGTCGCTGGTGCGGGTGATGGCCGAGGCGCCCAGCGACGAGGAAGCCACGGCGATCTGCGAGCGCCTGGCGGATCTCGTTCGGCGCGAGCTCGCCTAGCGGGCCGCGACTCCTCCCCAGCTACCCTTACTCGCCTTCGTGTGCGGCATCGTCGGATATGTGGGCGCGAGGCCCTGCGAGGAGCTGCTGCTCTCGGGTCTCGAAAAGCTCGAATACCGGGGCTATGACTCGGCCGGTCTCTCCGTGCTCGCGGACGGGCAGGTCGAGAGCGTCCACGCCGTCGGCAACCTCGCCAACCTGCGGGCCGCCGTCGAGGCACGGGCCGCCAACGGCGCCGGGCCGCTGCCGCCGTCGGAGACCGGGATCGCCCACACCCGCTGGGCCACCCACGGCCGCGTCACCGAGGAGAACGCCCACCCCCATGACGACAGCTCCGGCCAGGTCCACATCGTCCTCAACGGGATCGTCGAGAACCACAGCGAGCTGCGCCGCCGCCTGCAGGACGCGGGCCAGGTCTTCACCTCCGAAACCGATGCCGAGGTGGTCGCCCACCTGATCGCCAGCCACTACGGCGGCGACCTCGCGGCGGCGGTGCGCACCGCCTACGCCGAGCTGCGCGGGCACTACGCCTTCGTCGCCATGCACGCCGACGAGCCGCAGCGCCTGGTCGGGGCCCGCAAGGAGTGCCCGCTGGTCGCCGGCGTCGGCGAGGGGGAGACCTTCCTCGCCTCCGCGATCCCCGCCTTCCTCGCCGACACCCGCACGGCGATGGCGATCGAAAACGGCGAGATCGTCGAAATCGAAGCCGGCGAGGTGCGCGTCACCGACACCGACGGGAACCCGATCGAGCGCGAGAGCGAAGAAGTCACCTGGGACGCCGACGCGGCCGAGAAGGCGGGTTACGAGACCTTCATGCTGAAGGAGATCCACGAACAGGCCGATGCCGTCGCCGAGACGATCACCGACCGCCTCCCGGGCACCGACGGCGTGGACCTCTCCGACGTCGAGCTCTCCGACGAGTTCCTGCGCGACGTCAGCCGGATCGTGATCGTCGCCTGCGGCACTAGCTACCACGCCGGCCTGGTCGGCCGTTACGCGATCGAGGAGTGGGCGCGGGTGCCGGTGGAGATGGACATCGCCTCCGAGTACCGCTACCGCAACCCGGTCGTCGGCCCCAACGACCTGGTCATCGGCATCACCCAGTCGGGCGAGACGGCCGACACCCTGGCGGCGATGCGACTAGCCCAGGAGGCCGGCGCGACGGTGCTGGCGGTGACCAACATCATGGGCAGCCAGGCGACGCGCGACGCCGACGCCGTCCTCTACACGCGGGCGGGACTGGAGATCGGCGTCGCCGCGACCAAGACCTTCGTCGCCCAGGTTGCCGCGATGTACCTGCTGGGGCTGCGGCTGGCGGAGCTGCGGGGAACCCTGCCGGCGGAGCGGCTGGCGGAGCTGGTCGCCGAGATGAAGGCGCTGCCCTCGAAGATGGAGGAGACGCTGGCGAGCACGGAGGAGGCGATGAAAGCGGTCGCCGCCGCGCACGGCAAGGAGAACTTCTTCCTCTACCTGGGCCGCCACATCGGCCTGCCGATCTGCCTCGAGGGAGCGCTGAAGCTGAAGGAGATCAGCTACATCCCGACCGACGCCTACGCGGCGGGAGAGATGAAGCACGGCCCGATCGCGCTGCTGGACGAGTCGACGCCGGTGGTCTGCATCGCCACCGAGAGCCCCGTGCTCGACAAGGTTCTCTCCAACGTCGAGGAGGTGCGGGCCCGCGGAGCGCAGACGATCGCCATCGCCACCGCGGGAGACGTGCGGGTGGCCGAGGTGGCGGACGAGACGGTCGAGGTCGCCGCGACCGACTGGATCCTGCAGCCGATCGTCGCGATCCTGCCCCTGCAGCTGCTCGCCTACGACATCGCCCGCGCCCGCGGCCTCAATGTCGATCAGCCTCGCAACCTGGCCAAGACCGTCACCGTCGAGTGACAATCCCGGCCAATCGAGGCTAGGTCGACTGAAGTTGTCCAAAAGGGTCGTTAGGATGCCCGCCCTCATGAAGCCACGAATCCTCCCCTCAGCCGTTCTCGCTGCCCTGGTTGCCCTCTTCATCGCCGGTTGCGGCGGTGGTGACGACGGTGGCGGTGGCAGCACCGACCTCGCCAGCATCGCTCCCGCCAAAGCGTCGATGTTCGTCGAATTCACCGTTCGTCCCGAAGGTGAGACGAAGCAGAACATCGAGACGCTGGCGAAGGACCTGGCTGGCGTCGACGACCTCGGCGGCCTGATCATCGGCCAGTTCGAACAGGAAGCCGAAGACGACGGCGAGGAATTCGACTTCGAGAAGGAAGTTGAGCCGTGGCTCGGCAAAGAAGCCGCGATCGTCGGCAACGAATACGTCGAAGAGGACTTCGAAGGGATGATCGAGGCGGTGCAGGTCACCGACGCCGAGGAAGCCCAGGCGTTCGTCGACGAGCAGGCGCAGTCCGACGACGAGGGCCCCGCCGAGGACGGCTCCTACGAGGGCGTCGACTACAAGATCGAACAGGACGACGGCTCGACGGTTGGCGTCTTCGACGATCTGCTGGTGATCGCCGAAGACGAGGAGCTCTTCAAAGAAGTCGTCGACGCTTCCAACGGCGAGTCGCTCGCCGACGAAGAGGCCTTCACGAGCGCGATTGCCGAGGTCCCCGACAACAGCGCCGCCGACTTCTTCCTCGACATCGGCGCCCTGATCGACGCCTCCGGCGACGAGATCGACTCCGACACCGAATTCTTCCTTGAAGCGACCGGGATCGAGCCCGACGAAGCCACCATGGTGGCCAGCGCCATCCCCGGCTCCGACAACGTCGAGATCGACATCAGCACCAACCTGAGCGGCGAGAACCCGCCGACCGGTGACGCCTCGGAGCTGCTCGGCGAGTTGCCGGGCACCTCGGTTGCCGCGTTCGCCTCGGCCGAATTCGGCAAGCGCTTCGGCGAATCGATCGACCAGATCGACAAAGAGGGCATCCCGGGGCAGGTGCCGCCCAACCAGCTGAAGAAGACGCTGAAGAAAGCGGGCGTCGACCTCGACGCGATCACCGGCTCGATCGGCGACGTCGGCGCCTACGTGACCGGCAACAGCCAGAGCAGCCTCGGCGGCGCTCTGGTTCTGGAAAACGAAGATGCGACGCAGGCGAAGAACACCGTCTCCAACATCGGCCTCTTCCTGCGCAAAGCCAATGTCCCCGGCGTCACCGCGATCAACGGCGAGGCGAGCGGGTTCTCGATCCGCAGCCCGGAACTGGGGCGCCAGCCGGTCGTCGTCGCCGCCAAAGACAGCCGCATCGCGATTGGCTACGGCCTCGCTCCGACGATGGCCAGCTTCGAGGCCTCGGGCAAGACGCTCGCCGATGTGGCGGCCTACAAGGAAGCCGAGAGCGCTCTCGGCGGCACCCCGATCACCGCCTTCGTCGACGGCTCGGGCGCGCTGAAGCTCGCCGAAGCGATCATCCCCCCGGGCGAAGAAGAATTCGAAGAAGCTCAGCAGTACCTGCAGAAGATCGAGTACATGGCGATCGGCGCCGAAGCATCCGGCGACCTGGCGATCGCCAAGCTGATCGTCGGCGTCGGCAAGTAGCTCTGCGTTGAGGAGGTTGCCGGTGGGGGTGCCCCGGAGCACCTCCGCCGAGGCGACGCCGCCTCGGCTCCATGCTGAGTACCGGGACACCCCCACCGGCAACCTCTGCGAGCGGGCTACAGCCGATTAGGGTGACTCTCTAGATGGAGGCGTGGCTCAAGCCGCTGTACGACGCCGCGGGGATGCGGGAGGTTGATCGGTGGGCGATTGAGGAGCGGGGGGTTCCTTCGCTGGGGCTGATGGAGGCTGCTGGGCGGGCTGTGGCTGAGGTGGTGGCGGAGTTGGCGCCTCAGGGGCCGGTGCGGGTGGTCTGCGGCAAGGGGAACAACGGGGGGGATGGGTTCGTGGCGGCTCGGCTGCTGCGGGAGATGGGGTTTAAGGTCGAGGTGCTGTTGCTCTGGTCGCCGGAGGAGCTGCGAGGGAATGCGGCTGCGACCTTCGAGCGCGTCGAGGGCGAGGTTGTCGACGGCGGCTGGGGGGAGCGGGTCGCAGGCTCGGGCGCTGTGGTTGATGCGATCTTCGGAACCGGCTTCGAAGGAGTGCCGCGGGAGCCCGCGGCGACCGCGATCGCCGCGATCAACACCTGCGGGGCGTCAGTGGTCGCCTGCGACATCGCCTCCGGCGTCGATGCATCGACCGGCGAAGTGGTGGGGGAGGCGGTCGATGCTGATGTCACCGTGACCTTCCACGGCGCCAAGCTCGGGCACTGGATCGCGCCCGGGAAGTGGCGGGCCGGCGAGCTGCGGGTGGCGCCGATCGGCATTCCCGCCGGGGCGTCAGGTGAGGCCGCTGCCGGGGAGATCAACGCTGATGTCCTGGACCTCCTTCCTCGACGGGGGGCGCACTCGACCAAGTTCAGCTCCGGCCAGGTCGCGATCGCCGGCGGTTCGCGTGGGCTCACCGGAGCGGTGCGGATGACGTCTTTGGCGGCGATTCGCGCCGGGGCCGGCTACGCCACGGTCGCCGTCCCGGCCGACCTCAACCTAGTCTTCGAGATCGCCCAGCCCGAGGTGATGTCGGTTGCCTGCCCGGGCGGCGACGGCTGCCTGGTGCCAGGCTCGGAAAAGGCGGTGCTCCGTGCCTTCGAGCGGGCCTCGGCCGGGGTCCTGGGGCCGGGCCTGGGGCGCGACCCCGGCTCCTTCGAGCTGGCGCGGGAAGTCGCCGGCAAGATCAGGGCGCCGCTGGTGATCGACGCCGACGGGCTCAACGCCTTTTCCGGTCTGCTCGGCAGGCTCGCCGCGCGCGAGGCGCCGACCATCCTCACTCCCCACGCGGGAGAGCTGGGGCGCCTGCTCGATCGCCCCTCGTCCGAGGTCGACGCTCACCGTCTGGCGAGCGCCAAGGAGGCGGCGGGGGCGGCGGGGGCGATCCTCCTGCTGAAGGGCGACGACACGATCGTCACCGACGGCAAGCGGGTCGCGGTCAATGCGCTCTCGGCCCCGGCGCTCGCCACCGCCGGCAGCGGCGACGTGCTCTCCGGGGTGATCGCCGCGATGCTGGCCCGCGGGCTGGAGCCTTTCGCCGCCGTCTGCGCTGCCGTCGTCGCCCATGCCCGCGCCGGGCAGGAGGCGGTGCGGAGGGTCGGAGCTGCCGAGTCGGTCATCGCCGGGGACGTGATCGAGGCGGTCCCGGCGGGGCTGCGTCCCGACGGGCGGGTCGAATAACCTCGCGCCTGTGAAGACGGCTGGAGAGATCCTCGACCGCGACGTGCCGACGCTCAGCCCCGAGCAGGACGCGCGCACCGCGATCGACCTGCTCGCGAAGACCGACCTCGGTGCGATTCCGGTGATCGACGGCGACCGCCGGGTCGTCGGCATCGTCAGCGAGTCGGACCTGATCCTCAGCGAGGAGGAGTCGGACCTCCACCTGCCGCACTACCTCAACATCATGGGCGGGATCGTCTTCGTCGGCTCGATGAAGGGCTTCGAGGAGCGCCTCGAGAAAGCCTTCGCCACCAAGGTCGCGGATCTGATGACCCCGGACCCGATCGTCGCCAAGGACTACGAGGCGGCCGAGCGGGTGGCGAAGAAGATCGCCGATAACCATCACAACCACCTGCCGGTGGTCGATTCCGACGGGCACCTGGTAGGCATGGTCACCAGGGCAGACGCGCTCGCCGCCTTGGTCGCCGACTCGGAGTAGGGCCATGGAGCGGGCGACCGCCCGGGTCGACTACGACGCCGTCCGCGCCAACTGCGCGCGGCTGAAGTCCGAGCTGGGGGAGGCGGAGCTGTGCGCGGTGGTCAAGGCCGACGGCTACGGGCACGGCGCCGACGGATGCGCCGCGGCCGCGCTCGACGGCGGCGCCACCCGGCTCGCCGTCGCGACCGCGAGCGAGGCCGAGCAAATCGGTCGCCGCTTCCAGCACGTGCCGCTCCTGACGATGGGCGCGCTGACGGCCGAGGAGGTCGACGGCGTGATCTCCGCCGGGGCGGAGCTGGCCCTGTGGCGAGAGGACTTCCGGCGCCTCCTGGCCGACCGGGCGCGGGCGCACGGGCACCGGGCGCGGGTCCACGTCAAGTACGACAGCGGCATGGGCCGGCTGGGCAACGCCGACCCCGGTGAGGTGCTGGCGCTGGTGCGGGCCTGCGCCGAGGACCCCGCCCTCGAGCTGGCCGGGGTCTGGACCCATTTCGCGACCGCGGACGAACTCGACTCCCCCTATTTCGAGGAGCAGCTAGGCCGCTTCGAGGAGGTTGCTTCCGCTGTCAAGGCGGAGCATCCCGAGGTCCTGGTCCACGCCGCCAACAGCGCCGCCGTCCTCCGCGACCGCCGCGCCCACTTCGAGATGGCGCGCTGCGGCGTGGCGATCTACGGCCTCGACCCGTTCCAGCGCGACCCCGCCGAGCACGGTCTCCGTCCCGCCCTGACCCTGAGCTCGTACGTCGCCGACGTCAAGCGCTTCCCCGCCGGCGCCAGCGCCGGCTACGGGCAAAAGTGGACCGCCCCCGTCGACACCTGGGTCGGGGTAGTCCCGCTCGGCTACGGCGATGGGGTTCGCCGCGGGCTGACCAACAACGCCGACGTCCTCGTGCGCGGCCGCCGCCACCCCCTGGTCGGCACTGTCTCGATGGACAACATCACGATCGACCTCGGGCCGGAGACCGACGTGGAGCCGGGGGACGAGGCGGTGCTGATCGGCCGCCAGGGCGAGGATCAGATCCTCGCCGAGGAGGTTGCGCGGCGGCTGGAGACGATCAACTACGAGGTCACCTGTGCGATCTCGGCGCGGGTGCCGCGCCGGCCCGCCTAGCCGGGTAGATCTACCGCCGTGGAAGAGCACCACCGCAATCACATCCACCGCCTCCGCCGCAGCCCTTTCGTCGAGGCCGTGCGGCGGGCGGTCGGGGAGCCTGAGGGGATCTGGATCGTCGGCGGCGCCGTCCGCGACGCCGCTCTCGGAGGCGAGGTGCGCGACCTAGACCTCGCGGTCCGCGGCGACCCGAAGCCGGTCGCCCGGGCGATCGCCGCCGACCTGGGCGACCACGCCTTCGAGCTCTCGGCCGAGTTCCGGACCTGGCGGGTCGTCTCCCACCAGCACGGCTGGCAGGTCGACCTCACGGCCCTGCGCGGCGAGGACATCGAAACCGACCTCGCCGAGCGCGACTTCACGATCGGCGCCGTGGCGGTTCCGCTCGGGGACGGCGAGGCCGTCGACCCCCACGCGGGCCTGGCCGACCTCGACGCGCGGCGCCTGCGCGTCGTCAGCGACCACAGCTTCGCCGCCGACCCGCTGCGCCTGCTGCGCGCTCCCCGGCTTGCCGCGCAGCTCGACCTCGAGATCGACCCGGAGACCGCCCGCCTGGCCCGCGATCTCGCCTCCCGCGCGGCCGAGCCAGCAGGAGAGCGCCAGTTGGCCGAGCTGCGCCAGCTGATGGGCGGGCCCGACCCGTTGCGGGGATTGCGCCTGCTCGGGGAGCTCGGCCTGACCGCCGTCGTGCTTCCCGAGGTCGAGGAGCTGCGCGGGGTCGAGCAGGGGCCGAATCACCACCTCGACGTCTACGACCACACCATCGCCGTGCTCGAGCACACCCTCGAGGTCGAGGAGGACCTCGAGCGTTTCGCCGGAGAGCGCGCCGCCGAGGTTGCGGCGCTGCTGGAAGAGCCCTTGGCCGACGAGATGACCCGTCGCACGGCGCTGCGCTTCGGCGCCCTCTTCCATGACATCGCCAAGCCTGCGACCAAGGCCGAGCGCGACGGCTTCGTCGGCTTCCGCGGCCACGATCAGGTCGGAGCGGAGGTCATTGGCGGCATCTGCAAGCGGCTGCGGGCGAGCCGCCGCCTCACCCAGCACCTCCAGGCCCTGACCCTGCACCATCTGCGGCTCGGGTTCCTGGTCCCGGAGATGCCGTTGCCGCCGCGTCGCGTCCACGCCTACCTCCGCGCGACCGAACCGGTGGCGGTCGACGTCACCCTGCTAACGGTGGCCGACCGGCTCTCGGCCCGCGGCAAAGGGCCGATCGCCAGCCCCGAGATGGTCGCCGCCCACCTCCAGCTGGCCCGCGAGATGATCGCCGCCGCCCTCGACTGGCGCCGAGAGGGACCGCCGGCCCCGCTCCTGCGGGGGGACGAGGTGGCGGCCGCCCTGGGGATCGAGCCTGGGCCCGAGTTGGGCTCGGCCCTCGCCGAGCTGGAGGCGGCGCAATATGCAGGGGAAATCACTGATCGCGCGGGGGCACTCCAGCACCTGCGCCGTTAGATACTCTCCCAACCGCATGGCCAAAGAGGAAAAGATCGAAATGGAGGGGGAGATCACCGAGGCTCTCCCCAACACGATGTTCCGGGTCAAACTGGACAACGAACACGAGGTCCTCGGCCACATCTCCGGCAAGATGCGCCGCCACTACATCCGCATCCTCCCGGGCGACCGCGTCAAGATCGAGCTTTCGCCGTACGACTTGGATCGCGGGCGAATTACCTACCGCTACAAATAGTCGGCAGGCCGCGGGTCGGCCATCTCGGCTATCAGCGCTGACCAGGCGAAGTCCCTGGCGCCCTGGCCTTTGCCGTTCCTGGGGTCGTAGTACTCGCGCAGGCCTTCGCGGGCGACGGCGCCGATGACGCCCTCGGCGAGGCGCTGCGCCTCCTGCTCGTAACCGAGGCGGCGCAGGCCGAGCCAGACCAGCCAGGCCGAGTTGATCCAGGTCGGGCCGCGCCAGTAGCGGCGGAGGGGGCCGTGGCCGCCGTCGGGTTCGTAGCCGCGCTCGTCCACGGCGACCGAGGGCGGCGCGACCGGAGTCCAGAACTCCCCTTCTTGCAGCAGGTGCTCCTCGACCAGCCGCCTGCCGATCTCCTCCGGCAGGTCCGGCAGCGCCAGCGGCGCCAGCGAAGCCCAAGTTCTGACCGCGACCCGCCCGCCCGGCATCGCCTCGTCGAAGAACAGCCCGCGCCGCTCGTCCCAGAGCCGCTCGACCAGCGCGGGCGTCGCCGAGGGCCGTCCCAGCGCCTGTAGCGAGAGCGACCAGAGCGTGTTGACGACTACCTCGCAGAGCAACGGCCCGCCGGCGTCGCGGATCCGCAGCGCGTTCCAGCCGAGGCCGCGGTTGCGATGGACCAGGAGCGGGAAGCCGACCCGCCCGTTCGAGCGCCAGCCCCAGACGGGTTCGAACTTCGGTGAGGCGTCGAGGCCGGACTCGTCGGGCTGGACGATCCAGAGCAGGCCGTCGCCCTCGAGGTCGCGATTCGCGGCAAGCCAGTCGAAGTGCGCCCCGATCCGCGGCTCCTGGCTCGGGTCGCCAACGGCGATCTTCCAGGCCCAGGCGAGCAGTGGCGGCTGGATCGTCTCGGTCGCGTCCGAGCGCCGCGAGCGCACGTTGTAGAAGAGGAGCCGCGGCCCGGAGACGTGGCTGCGCCAGAAGACCGTGTGGCCGATGAACCCGTTCGGCCGTTGGGCGGAAAGCAGGCTCTCGAGCTCGGCCCGCGCCCGCGCCGGCTCGAAGCGACGCCAGGCGATCGCGGCAAAGCAGGAGTCCCAGTACCACTGCCAGGGGTAGCGGCCCGGGCTCGGCTCGGTGTAGCTGAAGGGGATCCCGCGACGCTCGCCGAGGACCCAGTTCTGCCGCAGCACGCGCTCGGTCTCGGCCAGGACCGCCTCGCGCTCCCTCGCCTCAGACATTGGTGCGCCGCATCTCGCGCAACGCCAAGGACCCAAGCACGACCAGCAGGCCGACCAGCGCAACTATCCCCGGCCAGGTGCCGGCCCAGGTGACGTCGCCGACGAAGCCCTGTCGCGCCGCTTCCACCACGTGGGTGACCGGGTTGATGCGGGCGACCGCCTCCAGCCACGGCTGCAGCAGCTCAAGTGGCGCGTAGGCGGGGGTGAGGAGAACCAGCGCCATCATTCCAGCCTGCATCAGCGGCGCGGCTGACTGGCTCTTGTAGTGGAGCGCCAGCATCGACCCCCAGCAGGCGGCGACCGCTGCCATCGCGGCGACCATCAGGTAGCAGACGAGAAGGCCGTCGAGGCCCGGCCACTGGACGCCGATCGCGAAGCCGATGGCGAGCACGAAGGTGGCGGGGACGAGCGAGCGGGCGCTGGCGGCGAGGACGTTGCCGGCAAGCAGGACCCAGCGCGGAGCGGGGGAGACGAGCAGCCGGTCGACCCAACCCTGCTCGTAGTCGCGGGCCAGGTTCACCCCGGCGGCGGCGCCGGTGAAGCCCGCCCCCTGCAGCATCGAGACCGGGACGATGAAGCTCTCGTACGAGCTGGTGTCGAAGCCGCGCAGGTCGATCAGGGCGCCGAAGACGCCGTTGAGGCCGAGGAAGAAGATCGTCGGCGCCAGCACCCCCGGGATCGCCGCCCCCGGAACCCGCAGGAGCTCGTTCTTCGCCCGCGCCGTCATCGCCGCGATCGTGGCCAGGTTGGCGCGCCAACCTGACGCCGTCGCTTGCGCAGCCGCGGCTTCCATCACCCCACCCGCAACCGATGTCGCAGGGCGCTGGCGCTGAGGGCGAGGCCGAGGAGGATGATCCCGACGATCGCCGCGACGGCCTCGAGCGTCTGCTTGGCGTCGATCCCGGAGACGATCGGCTCGCGCACCCCTTCGACGATGAAGCTGAAGGGGTTGTATTCGGCGATCGTCTTCGCCGGCTCGATCATCAGCTCCTGCGGGAAGAAGGCCGAGGAAAGGAAGAGGACGACGAGGACCAGGGGGAAGAGCCCCTGGACGACGCTGGCGCTACCGCTGCGCAGGGCGATCGCGGCGCCGATGCCGCCGACCGCGAGGGAGGAGGCGGTGATCAGAAAGGTCGCCAGCAGTGCCCCCGGGATACCGCCCTCGATGTGGGCGCCGAAGATCAGCCCGATCGCGAGGAACCAGACTGAGGCGAAGAGGCCGAGGGCCGCCGTCCCCGCCAGCCGCCCAAGGACGATCGCGAAACGCGGGATCGGCGAGGCGAAGAGGCGGTCGGTGAAGCCCATCTCGATGTCGACCGCGAAGGCGATTCCGCCGCTGTTGCCGGCGAGCATCATCGACTGCATCATCGAGCCGGCGAGCATGAACTGGAGGAAGCTCTGGACCGGCGGAAAGCCAGGCAGGTTGATGCCGGCGCCGGCGCCTCCGGTCTGGATCGCCAGCAGCAAGGTGGGGAAGACGATGATCGGGGAGATCAGCTGCGGCCGACGGAAGGTCTGGCGGATCGAGCGGGCGCCGAGCGCCCGCACCACCCGGGCATTCGTGCCGAGGCCGCTCATACCGGCACTGCCTCCTCCTCGCCCTCGAGGCGGTGGCCGGTCTTGGCGACGAAGACGTCGTCGAGGGTCGGCCGCACCAGCTCCAGCGACTCGACGGCGATCCCCGCCTCGTCGAGCGCGCGAACTACGCGCGGGATGTCCGCCGCCCCCTGCGCCACCTCGAGCAGCACCCGCTCGCCGTCCTTCGACGGCAGCAGCCTGCCGAGCTCGGCGCAGACACGCTCGGCTTCGAGCAGCGCCCCCTCGCCGACCAGCAGCTCGACGTGTGGGGTGCCAACCTCGCTCTTCAGCGTCTCCGGCGTCCCCTCGGCAACGATCCGGCCGCGGTCGATGATCCCGACGTTGTCGGCGAGCTGATCGGCCTCCTCGAGGTACTGGGTGGTGAGAAAGACCGTGGTGCCGTCGTCGTTCAGCTCCCGCACCTCCTCCCAGATCGTCTTGCGGCTGACCGGGTCGAGGCCCGTGGTCGGCTCGTCGAGGAAGAGGACACGCGGTTCGTGGACGAGCGCTGCGGCGAGGTCGAGCCGCCGCTTCATCCCGCCGGAATAGCCGCCGACGCGGCGGTCCGCGGCGCCAGCGAGATCGACCCGTTCCAGCAGCTCGTCGGCGCGCTTGCGACCGGCGGCGGGGGGCAAGCCCTGCAGAGTGGCCTGCAGTCGGATCAGCTCGCGTCCCGTCATCAGCGGGTCGAGCGCCGCTTCCTGCAGCGCCACGCCGATCGAGGCCCGGACCTGTCGTGCCTCGGCCACGACGTCGTGGCCGGCGACGCCGGCGCGTCCGCCGGTCGGCAGCAGCAGCGTCGTCAGCATCCGCACGGTGGTGGTCTTGCCGGCGCCGTTAGGGCCGAGGAAGCCGTAGATCTCGCCCTCCTCGACCTCGAGGTCGATCCCCTGCACGGCGCGGACGTCGCCGAAGGCGCGCTCGAGCCCCACCACCTCGATCGCCGGCATCAGGTGGCTATGCCCCCGAGGGCTCGCCCTGGGCGAGCGGCGGCACGGCCTCGACCCAGCGCCGGCCGTTGGCCTGCTCCAGTGCCTCCGCCGCGTCGAGGAGGAGCTCGTCGCGCCCCCATGCCGCCTGCAGCTGCAGGGCGATCGGCAACCCCTCGGAGGTGCCGATCGGGACGCTGATCGCGGGGATCCCGGTGAGGTTGGCGAGGGCGCCGCCGCGGACGTTGGCGGCGTCGGCGGTGATGGTGCCGGAGGGCAGCTCGACCAGCGGCGCCTCCAGCGGCGGCGCCACCGCCGGCACCGTCGGCCAGGCGATCAGGTCGACTTCGTCGAAGACGGAAGCGAGCGTCTGGCGGGCCATCCTGCGCACCTGGTGGGACTTGACCGTGGCCGCCGCCGGCAGCATCAGCCGGTACTTGAGCAGGCCGCGCCCGAGCGGGCTCAGCTCCGGGTCGAGATGATTGAGGCGCTCGGGGGTGACGCCGCCGAGGCTCTCGCTGTTGGCGATCAGGACGGTCGCCAGCGTCGCCGCCGGCAGCCCCGGCAGCTCGACGACGCGCACCTCGCTGCCGGTCTCCCGGCGCAGGTCCTCGATCGCCGCCTCGCAGGCCTCGGCGACCGCGGGCGCGACATCTTCGGAGACCTCGTCGCGGACGATCCCGATCCTCAGCCCGCGCGCCTGGCGAGCCTGCAGCTCGGCCTCGAACAGCGCCGAGGCGAAGAGCCGGCAATCGGCGGCGTCGGCGCAGAGCGGTCCGGAGACGATCGTGGTGGAGACGCCGGCCATGTGATGGCCCTCCATGGCCGCGCGGCCGAACGTCGGCTTCAGTCCGGTGAGGCCGCAGTAGGCGGCCGGGTAGCGGATCGAGCCGACCCCGTCGGCGCCCACCGCCCCGCCAACCAGCCTTGCCGCCACCGCGGCCGCGGGGCCGCTGGAGGAGCCGCCGGGGCAGCGCGCCGGATCCCACGGGTTGCCGGCCGGGCCGTAGACGGAGACGTTGCCGGTGCTGCCCGAGCCGAGCTCGTGCATGTTGCCGACGCCGACGACCACCGCGCCGGCGTCGCGCAGCGCGCGGTAGGGACCGGACTCGCCGGGCGCCGCGGGGGCGAGCATGTCGGCAGCGCCGAACCGCTGCGCCCGCCAGGGCAGAGGCCACTCGTCCTTGATCACGACCGGGACGCCGTGGAGCGGTCCGTGCGGCGCCGCGGCGAGCATCTCGCGCGAGCGCTCCGGAAAGGTCTCGACGATCGCGTTGATCGCCTGGTTGCGGGACTCGATCCGCGCCAGCGCCGCCTCCAGCAGCTCCGCCGGGTTGACTTCGCCCGCGGCGATCGCCACCGCCTGCTCGCGCAGCGGGAGGTCGAGCGGCTCGCTCATCGGCTCGGCGGCGCCTGCGAGAGGTCGGGGTCGCTTTGGGAAGCGACCGCGCTGGTATCGAGTTCGAGCAGCTCCAGGATTGGCGGCCAGAACATCTCGTGCGCGGCGCCCATCACCGCCAGCTCGATCTCGTCCGCCTCGACCCCGAAGGCGGCGAGCGCCGCCGGGATGAAGTCGTCTGCGGGGTTAGCGGCCTCCATCTGGCGGGGCAACCCTACCGGGGCCGGTTGGCCGGGATCGTGCAAAAGCCCGGTCGGCGCCGCATCCGCCCGACGCGGAAGGCAAGATTGGCCCGCAACCGGGTGCACAGCCCCGTGTTGCCAAGTCGATGCGATACGCAGAGAGAAAAACCACGCCGCGGCGCGCTTGGGCGCTACTTGCCGCTGCCGCCTGCCTGTTTGCGGGCGTGGTCGCGGTCGCCGCTCCGCGTGAGGCGGACTCGGCACCGCTGCGGGTGGTGGTGCTCGGCCAGACCTCGGAAACGCCGCCGGCGTCCTGCCCGGGCAAAATCGTCAACAACGTCGAGATCACCCCCTGCCGGGTGGAGGGGCACGTGACCGGCTTCCAGTCGATCGCCGACGGAGTGCCGCGCCCCTACGAGGCGCCCTTCGAGGGCAAAATCGTCGCCTGGTCGATCACCCTCGCCAAGCCTTCGACCGCGGAAACGGAGACCACCACCGACGAGGTGGGCTTTTTCAACGACTTCCTCGGCACCCCCTCGCAGGCGCGGATCGGCGTCCTGCGCCCGTTCGAGGACACCAAGCCCCCCAAATACACGCTCGTCCGGCAGAGCCCGATCGAGATCCTCAACCCCTACTTCGGCAGCACCCCCGTCTTTGCCCTCGACCACCCGCTGACCGTCCTCCAGGGCCAGGTCGTCGCCCTGACGATCCCCACCTGGGCGCCGATGTTCGCCTTCAACGTCTCAGCCGAGAACACCTGGCGCGGCAGCCGCCTGCCCGAGCAGTGCTCCTCCAAGGAAGACATCCAGAACGGGCACCCCCAGCAAGGCGTAGGGAAAATCAAGACCTATGGCTGCTACTACTCAAACGCCCGGCTGCTCTACACGGCGACGCTGGTCAAAAAACCGTAGTTCCGGCGGCTGCCGGTAAGGGGGTCGGGTACCCCTCTTCACTCAACTTGCTCGGGTGGATCGAGCTCCGGCAGTCCTAGGTCGCCTTGGCCGAGAAGTACAAGCCGTTCAGAGGGGTACCCGACCCCCAATCGATCCGCAGGACTGCTCCAAGTCACGGCATCTTCGAAAGCAAAGACGGCTGGGCTGCCCCGCTTCAGGCTCCTTGACCTTGGAGCCCGTGAAAGCTGTCGTGGGACGGGCTGGTAGGCCCTCTGAACGTTTTGCGGAGGAGGAGCTCGGCGGACAGGGCGTTAGGCGCTCTACTCTCCTTCGACGAGGTACCGAGTGAAGAGGGCCTACCAGCCCGTCGTACCGGTAAGCGCTAGAGCGCTTCTTGGCGAAGGCCGCAGTACGGGCAGTCGCTGACGTCCAGCCCGATCAGCTGGTCGCAGCGGCGGCAGGCGCGGAGGTTCTCCGGGCTGCGCGGGAGGGATGAGACGGAGGGGGCGAGCGGTAGGACCATTCCGACCGGCTCCATCTCCTCGCCGGTCTCCCGGTCGACGTAGACCGAGCCGGGTTCGGCGTGGGCGATGGCCTCGCGACCAGAGGCCGCGGCGCGCATCCGATAGAGCTGCTTCTCGTTCATCGCCGGGAAGACTATTAGCTTGGGCGGCTCCGATGCGTGTCCTCATCTTCCACGGCTACATGCTGCGCGGCACCGGCAGCAACATCTACAACGTCAACCTGGCGCGGGCGCTGGCCCGGCTGGGCCACGAGGTGCACCTGCTCTGCCAGGACCGGGAGGTGCGGCTGGAGGGCGTGCAGGTCCACAACCCGGACATCGGCGGCCTGCTGCCCGTCTACGTCAAAGATCCGTACGAGGGCTTCGAGGTCAAGACCTTCCCCGAGCTGACCGAGGCCGAGCTCGACCGCTACATCGAGCGCAACGTGGCCGCCGTGCGTGAGGTCGCCCGGGCCGCCGGGGGAATCGATGTGGCCCTCGCCAACCACCTGGTGATGGGGCCGGCGATCCTGGCCCGTGCCGGGGTGGCGCCTTTCGCGGCGAAGATCCACGGCAGCGCCCTCGAGTACACGGTCAAGCCGCATCCGCGATTCCTGCCCTATGCCCGCGAGGGCATGGAAGCCGCCCGGGGTGTTCTGATCGGGTCCGCCCACACGGCCGAATCGCTCTGGGCGACGTTGTCGGACCTGCCGGACCTCGCCGATAAGACCCGCCTGGGACCGCCGGGCGTCGACGTCGAGGAGTTCCAGCCCCAGGGGCCGCGTGAGCCGCTGGTCGCCTTCGTCGGCAAGCTGATCGTCTCCAAGGGGGTCGACCTCCTGCTGGCGGCGTGGCCGCTGGTCCGCGCCGCCAATCCGAACGTTCGCCTCGAGGTCGCCGGCTTCGGCGCCTACGAGGAGGGCCTGCGGCGACTCTTGGCGGCGCTCGAGCGGGGAGACCTCGACGATGCGCGGGAGATAGCCCGCCTTGGCTGGGCGCTCGAAGGAGGAGAGGAGCGGTCGCTGCCGATCCTCAGCGCCTTCCTTGCCGATCCGCCCGAGGGCTATGCCGAGATGGCCGAAGCCGCCGCCGGCTCAGTCGAGTTGATCGGCCGGCTCGAGCACCATGAGGTCGCTTCCTTCTTCCCGCGTGCCGAGGCGATGACGATGACCAGCACCTTTCCCGAGGCCTTTGGCATGGTCGCGGTGGAGGCGGCCGCCTGCGGCACCCTGCCGGTCTCGGCAGGCCACTCGGGCATGCTGGAGGTTTCCCGGCAACTCCAGGCCGAGCTTCCCGCTCAGGTGGCGCCGCTCACCTCATTCGCAGTCGAGCCCGGGGCGGTCGAGGCGATCGCGGCCCGCCTCAACACCTGGTTCGCCCTTCCAGAGAACGAGCGGGACGCCGCTCGCGCAGCCCTCGTCGATACCGTCGGGCGGCTCTGGAGCTGGGAGGGAGTGGCACGCGGGGTGCTCGCCGCTGCCGCCGGGGAACTCGACGGTTTGCCGCGCCCCGGGAGCTAGTGCCAACCGTCACCTGAGACCCGCAAAGCCTCCCGCCGCCGCTTCAATAGAATGCCCGCCGCCCCAATGTACGGCCGCCTGCCCATAGTGAAGATGCTGCTGGTCACGATCGCCCTGACGGTGGTGACCTCGGCGATCATGGTCCCGATCAACTGGGACGGCCAAGGCGCATCCACGGCCGCGCCGAAGATCGATCACCTGCTCAACGTGATGATCGTCCTCTCGGCCTTCGTCTTCTCGCTGGTGATGGTGATGCTCTTCTACGCCCTGTGGAAGTTCAAAGCCAAGCCGGGGGATGAATCGGACGGGGAGCCGATCCACGGCAACACCCGCCTCGAGATCGCTTGGACGCTGATCCCGACGGTGATCGTCCTCTTCGCCGGCGGCTACAGCTGGAAGGTCCTCGACGAGATCGAAGAGCCGGTCGACAACGCGCTGACCGTCTCGGTCTTCTCCCAGCAGTACGCCTGGAGCTTCGCCTACCCGGGCAAAGACTACGCCTGGACCGAAGAGGAGCTGCACGTCCCGGTCAACCGCCAGGTCAAGTTCAGGATGCACGCGCTGGACGTGATCCACTCCTTCTGGGTCCCCGAGTGGCGGATCAAGAAAGACAACGTGCCGGGGATCACGACCACGGCGATCGTCACGCCGACCGAGGTCGGGACCTACCAGCTGGTCTGCACCGAGCTCTGCGGCTTCGGCCACGCGACCATGCGCGCGAAGGTGGTCGTCGAGCCGCCCGCTAAGTTCAAGAAGTGGGTCGAAGGCCTCGACCAGAAAGTGCCGCAGGAAATGCTCGATGTAGTCAAGGAACAGAGCGTGAGCAACCCGCCGACCCTGGATGCCGGCGGGGCATAATGGAGAGAGCTTGATGGTTGCCGCAATCAAGAGACCCGGCTGGTGGCGCGCCCTGATCGGGACGGTCGCCTTCGGCGCCTTCGGCTTCGGCCTCGTCATCGCCCTGCGGGCGATCTCGGACCTGCCGCTGTACCAGACCGAACAGACCGGCTATCCGCACGTGATCGTGCCGGCGGTGCTGGCTCCGCTCGGCTTCCTGGCCGGCCTCGGCTGCTTCGATTACTGGCTGCGTTGGGCCGCCGGTATGCCGACGATCCCCGAGGACCACTCCCAGCACGGCGCCAAGGGCTGGAAGGACTACTTCAAGTTCAACACCGACCACAAGGTGATCGGTGTCCAGTACGTCGTCACCACCTTCATCTTCTTCTTCCTCGGCGGCCTGATGGCAATGCTGATCCGGGCCGAGCTCGCCCAGCCCGGCACCCAGATCGTCGAAGCGGCGACCTACAACAGCCTCTTCTCGACCCACGCGGTGTTGATGATCTTCGTCTTCGTCATCCCGGTCTTCGCCGGACTCGCGAACTACGTGCTGCCGCTGATGATCGGCGCTCCCGACATGGCGTTCCCGCGCCTGAACGCGCTCAGCTTCTGGATGCTGCCCCTGGCCGGAATCCTCTTCCTCGCCAGCTTCCTCGCTCCGGGCGGCGCCTTCGACGCTGGCTGGACCGGGTACGCGCCGCTCTCGACGGGCGCCCCGTTGGGCCAGTCGTTCTTCAACCTCGGTGTCCAGTTCGCCGGCGCCTCGTCGATTGCGACGGCGCTGAACTTCCTGGTCACGATCATCACCATGCGCGCGCCGGGCATGACCTTCTGGCGGATGCCGCTGCTGGTCTGGGCCAACCTCTCGACCTCGCTGCTGGTCGTCGCCGCGACCCCGTTCATCGCCGGCGTCCAGTTCATGGTCCTCTTCGACCGCGCCCTGCACACCAACTTCTTCGACTTCGCCGCCGGCGGCGACGTGATCAGCTACCAGCACATCTTCTGGTTCTACTCCCACCCGGCCGTCTACATCATGATGCTGCCGGGCTTCGGGATCATCTCCGAGGTCATCTCGACCCACGCCCGCAAGCCGATCTTCGGCTACCGGCTCATGGCTCTGGCGCTGATTGGGATCGTCGTCCTCAGCTACTCGGTCTGGGCGCACCACATGTTCGTCGCCGGGATGTTCTCCTGGCTGCGGGTGCCGATGATGATCACCACGCTGCTGATCGCGGTGCCGACCGGGATCAAGATCTTCTCCTGGCTGGGCACGCTCTATTTCGGCAAAATCCACACCTATTCGACCTCGATGCTGTTTGCGCTCGCCTTCATCGTCACGTTCACGATCGGCGGCATCAGCGGCGTCATGCTCGGCATGGTGCCGATCGATATCCACGTCTCCGACACCTACTTCATCGTCGCCCACATCCACTTCGTCCTCTTCGGTGGCTCGGTATTCACGATCTTCGCCGGCGTCTACCACTGGTTCCCGAAGATGACGGGCCGGATGTACGACGAGAAACTTGGCCGCGTCCACTTCTGGGGGACCCTGGTTGGGACCTGGGGCACCTTCGTCCCGATGCACTGGGTCGGGATGGACGGGATGCCGCGCCGCGTCGCCGACTACGCCGAACAGTTCGGCGAGTGGAACCTGATGATCAGCGTCTTCGCCTTCATGCTCGGTGCAGCCCAGCTGGTCTTCCTCTACAACATGATCGTCAGCTGGAAGTTCGGCCCAAAGGCCGAGGCCAACCCCTGGCGCGCCAACTCGATCGAGTGGCAGGTCTCCTCGCCGCCGCCAATCTTCAACTTCGACGAGATCCCGCGCGTCGTCGGCGGCCCCTACGAGTTCGGAATTCCCGGCGCCAAACACGCGATCATGGCCGGCGAAGGCACCGAGGCTGCCGAGAGCGAGGCGAGCGTGGTGGGGAGTCCCTCATGAGCCCCGAGGCGACGGACGAGCGCAAGCCCCTGCTTGTCTTCCTCAACGAGGTCGCCGGTGGCCGCAAGCTGCTGCAGGCGGTGCGCGAGCGCCAGGCGCAGGTCTCCGGCGTGGTAGTCGCGGCGCCGCAGAACCAACCTTCCGTAGGGCAGCTGATCGATTCCGCCGAGACCCGCGAGGCCGCCCGCGCCAGGGTCGAGGTGACGATGGCGGTGCTTAGCGAATTCGGGATCGAATCGGTGGGCGAGGTGATGGACCCGGAGCCGGCCCTGGCGGTCGACGACGCGGTTCGGGCCCACCAGCCCGGCGAGGTCCTGCTCTCCTGCCTCTCCGACACGCGCTTCGGCTTCATGCGGCGGGACCTGGTCGAGTGGGTCCGCGCCCAGCTCGAGCCCGAGGTGAAGCTGACCCACATCCCGGTGCGGATCGAAGAGGACGCGATCCGCTGGGACCTCAACCACACGCTCGTCGTCGCCACGAAGACCGTCGCCGCGCCAGACCTGGTGACGCGACTGAAGGAGCGCGCCGCGATCCGGCCCCACCGCTTCACGATCGTCTGCCCGCGGGCCGAGGACGTCAGCGAGGCCCAGGTCGTGCGCGACCTCGCCTCGACGCTCGCCGAGCTCTACCGCTCGGACATTGACGCCACGGGCCAGCCGATGAGCCCGGACCCCTTCTACGCGGTCAAGAACGCGATCGAGCACTACCGGATCGACGACATCCTGATCTCGACCTTCGCCGGGGAGAGCTCGCGGTGGCTGGAGGAGGACCTGATCGGCCGCGTTCGTGAGATCACCGACAAGTCCGTCGAGCACATCGAGGTCGGCCGGCCCGCACCCGCCGTGGTCGCCGCTGTCGCCGAGGGGGAGGCAAGCTGATGGAGAGCGCGACCGTCTCGGTCGGCCACGGCCACGCCGACCACCACCACGGCCCGCCCGAGGCCAACCAGAGCTCGCGGATCGATCGCCAGACGCTCGGCATCCTCCTCTTCATCGTCTCCGAGGTGATGCTCTTCGGGGCTTTCTTCGCCTCCTACTTCTTCCTCCGCGTGGTCGTCGACCCGGCAAGCTGGCCGCCGGAGCCCTACGAGCTCCCGGTTGCCGTCGCGGGGATGAACACGGCGATCCTCGTCTCTTCGAGCTTCACGATCCATTACGCGCTGGAGTCGATCCGCCGCGGCAACCGCGCCGGCCTCAAACTCGGCCTGGTCGCCACCTGGCTGCTTGGCGCCACCTTCCTCTTCATCCAGATCAACGAGTACGTGCATCTCGGCTTCAGCGCCCGTGATCTCTCGTTCGGCTCGATCTTCTACAGCCTCACCGGCCTCCACGGAGCCCACGTTTTCGTCGGCCTGTTGCTGCTCTCGTTCGCGACGATCCGCGCCTTCCGCGGCCACTTCGGCCCGAAGGCGGAGGACCACCTCGGTGTCGAGGTGCCAGGGATCTACTGGCACTTCGTCGACATCATGTGGATCATCGTGTACGTGACGGTTTACATCCTCTAGCCGACCTCCTCGGCAACCGGCGCCGTGAAATTCAACGAGGCGGCGGTTTTCAAATGGGTGGTGATTGTCGGGGTTGCGGCGGCTCTGGTGATCGTGGTGACCCTGCTGATGCGGCCGCTGGCGGGGGCCTTGTTCGGCTTGGTGCTGGTAATCGCCGGCTGCGTCTACGGCTATCGATGGACGTCTCAGAAACGGCACGAACTAGCCGCTAAAAAGTAACATTCTGCAGACAATCTGTTGCATCTGACCCGCTAGTCTGGCAGCATGCAGACGATGCGGGAGAACTGGACCGACGAGCGGCTGGACGAATTCGGAAAGCGGATGGACGAAAGGTTCGACCGCGTCGATGAACGCCTGAAAGAGGTCGATGCCAAGTTCGCACCGATGGGCAAACGCTTCGACGCTGTGGAGGGCCAGATGAGCCAGGAATTCCAGCGGGTGGAGGGCCAGATGAGCCAGGAATTCCAGCGGGTGGACAAGCGTCTGGACCGGCTTGGTGACGGACTTGAATCGGTCCAGCGAGCCATCGTCTTCGGCTCCATCGCCATGTCGACGTCTTTCGTCGCCGGTTTCGTAGCCCTCGCGATCAAGATCTGATCAGGGACCGCGACTCCAGCACCGCCAGCGTCAGGGCGATCGGGACGGTTGCCGGCAGCTGGTCGAGCGCGAAGAAGAGGAGGTCGAAGCTGAGGCAGATCGCCGCCGCGAGGACCGCGCCGCGCAGTTGCAGGCGACGGTCCCAGGCGAGGACGGCGCCGAGGGTGGCGGCGATGAAGAGGTCGCCGAACCCCATCACCGCCGAGCCGAAGTTGGCGAGCTGCAGGCGGGGAAGGTCAGCTCCGGGCGCGGCGGCGTTGAGGATCGCGTTCGGCTCCTGAAGGAGGTTGGCGCCGACCAGGTAGGCGTCGACCGCGGCCATCAGGTAGATGCCGAGCTTCAGCCAGCGAACGGAAACCACTGAGGCGATCAGCCAGCCAAGGCTGACGCAGGCAAGGGCCGACAGCGCCAGGGCGGCGGTCTCGCCGCTCAGGGAGCCCTCCAGGGCCCAGGCGAGGGCGAAGAGGGGGATGACCACGAGGGCGAGCGGCGGGCGGCCTCCGTGCACGAGCCAGGCCAGCGCCGCGGCGGCCAGCGGAGGCACCGCCACCAGGGCGAGATAGGTGAGGAAGCTGGCGCTGGCGGAGTCGAGGGTGATCGCGGCGATTACGACGACGATCGAGAGCGGCAGGATCAGCGCCCACCAGCGGCTCTGCAGGCGCGCGAGGAGTCTGGGGAGGGGCGGCTGCGGAGCCGCGACCAGAACGGCCTGAACGAGACTGAGGCTGCCGATCGAGAGCCAGAAGGGGAGCAAGCTCAGACGGAGCCGGCCGTGGCCGGCTCCCGGGGCCGACGGTCGGCGCCGGGCTCCGCCGTCTCAGCTCCTCGTGGCTCGAGGCGGCCTGCACACGCCACCGCCCACAGCATCGCCAGCCAGTTCGTCGTGGCGATGGCGATGTGGACCCAGACCAGGCCCGCGGGCAGCTCCAGCGCCCACTGGAGGCCGCCGATCGCTCCCTGTAGAGCTAAGAGGGCGATCACGACCGTGAGCGGCTTGAGCGCCCGGCGCTCCCCGCCGTCGCGTCGCAGGAGGAACCAGACCGCTAACGCGGCCACTCCGTAGACGGCGGCGATCACCGCGTGCCGCTGGACCACCCACTCCAGGGTCCCGGCTCCCTCGAAGGTGAAGCGCTTGACCAGCTCCCCTTCGTGATCGCCGGCGTGGGGGCCGGAGGCGGTGGCGATGGTGCCGGCGAGGATCGTCAGCTGCCCCAGCGGGATCAGCGCCCGCACCGCCCAGACGCCGAGCCGGTCCCGTGAGCGCCGCCGCTCGTTCGGCTCGTAGCGGGAGCACCAGGCGAGGGCGAAGGCGGCGTCGAGCAGCATCATCGAGAGGATGAAGTGGCACATCACCAGCTCCGGCTTGAGGTGGTGCTTGACGACGAGGGCGCCGAGGATCGCCTGGCCCAGGACGCCGAGCGGTAGCAGCGCGCCAAAGAGGGCGAGGTGCCAGCGGAAGGGGCGGCGGAAGAAGGCAAGACCGCAGGCGGCGATCACCGCGAAGCCGACGAACCCGGTGAGGAGCCGGTTCCCGTACTCGATCACCGCGTGGTATTCGAGCGGCGGCGTGGTGCCGCCGTAGCATTTCGGCCAATCGGGGCAGCCAAGCCCTGATCCCGTGAGGCGGACAGCGGCGCCGGTCAGCACGATCAGCGAGAGGGCCGCGAGGGCGACGAGCGTCACCTGCGCGTAGCGTGGAGGGGAGATCTCGAGGCGGCTCTTCAGGCGGTCTCGCATCTGCGCACAATCATCGCAGCGGCCACTCGGCCGCTCTCGCTTAGCCTTTGGAGCTGCCGGCGGCTCCGCCGCCACCCGCGTTTTCGAGCAGGTATTCGACCAGGTCTTCGATTTCTTTCGAGGACAGGGTCTGCTCGTAGTTCTGCGGCATCACGTTGGGCGGGTAGCCCTTGACGATTTCGGAGTTGGGGTCGGTGATCATCGTTTCGACCGCCGCCTGGCTCTCGCCGGGAAGCTCTTCGTCGAGGTTCGGCCCGGTCACGCCACCCGATTCGGCGGCGGCGAAGGTGTGGCAGCCGCCGCAGCCGTTGTTGGCGAAGACCTGGGCGCCGGGGCCGCCCTCGACCTGCGGCGGTTCGGCGCCGGGGACGCCAGCCCATTGGCCGACGTAGGCGGCGACGTCGTCGAGATCCTGGCCGGTGACGATGTCGGCGGGCATGGAGACGCGGGGGTTGCCGTTGTTCTCACGGGGGTACTCGACCTGCGCCTTGACGACCCCCTCGATCGTGTCGCTGTCGTTTCCGTTTTCCCGCGCGGCGGCGAAAGCGTGGTCCATGCTTGGACCGATCTGTGCCGTCGTGCCGGCCTGCGCCAGCGCGTGGCAGACGCCGCATTTCTGGATGAAGAGCGTCCGGCCCCGCTGCGGGTCGGCGTCGGTCGTGCCGCAGCCCGATGCCGTCACGGCGAGGGCGACGAGACCCAGAAGGGCAAGCAGCGGAGCGATCAGTTTCGAGGAGCGGTTAACGGGGCGCAATGCGAGCGGGAGTCTATATGTCGGCGCTGCCGCCAAGCGTCCCGCGAGAGGCCCGTCCTGGGATACTCTTGAGATGATCCGCACTAACTCTGTGAACGACGCGATGGGAGGCCGCAGGAGATGCAGGTGAGGGACGGCATGTCGGAGATCACGCTGACGGTGGGGCCATCCCACAGCCTGCGCGAGGCGGCCACGAAGATGGTCGAGAAAGGCACCGGCGCGGCGTTGGTGATCGACGGGGAGATGCCGACGCCGTCGGTGGTCACTGAGCGCGACCTGCTGATCTCTGTGGCTCAGGGTCAGAACCCCGACCACGAGAAGGTCGCCGACCACATGAGCGAAGGCGTGCTTACCGCGGCCCCGGAGTGGAGCCTGGAGCGGGCGGCGGCGGAGATGTCGCGGCGCAACGTGCGCCACCTCGTCGTCTTCGATGAGGGGGAGCCGATCGGCGTCCTCTCGATGCGCGACATCGTCCGCTGCTGGACCTCAGACGGTGCGACGAGCGAAATGTCCCTGCCGGGCTAGCCCCGCGGGGGGCCGGAGATCGTTTCCACCGGCAACGCCGCGCCGCGCGTCTCTTGGCGGCGGGGGAGCCGGTAGTAGTCGCGGACCGAGCCGCGGACGATGCTGCGGAAGGCGAGCAGGACGAGGATCGCCCCGACGATCGCGAAGACGATCGGCGGCAGGCCGAAGCCTCCGGAGAAGATGCTGCAGACCAGCGCCAGGACGCCGAGCGCGAAGAAGGCCGGGGCCCAGGAGGGACGCGGCGCGTAGACCATCTCGCCGGGCTCGGGGACGTGTCGGTGGTCTGCCATCTCGTTACTGGGCGATGTAGAGGAACGCCGCGACGAAGGCGAGGGCGAAAACTCCGGCGGCGATGCCTCCGGCGACCAGCCCTGCGCGCATGTTCCGGCGTGCGGTCTCGCGATCCATTGGCCGGAGTTCTATCAGGGACTGCGGAAGAGGGCTGGGGAGGTGGGGGAGGCACAGGTGCCCCTCTCCCAGAGACCGTCGCGCAGCTGAGGCGCCTGCAAACTGCGGTACGTCTGTCCTTGAGCCTCTGGGAGAGGGGCACCTGTGCCTCCGATCGAACCGCTCCGAACTTCAGCTCAGACGTTCGCGGAGATCGCCATTGCGAGGAACAGGGCGGCCAGGTACCCGAGGGAGTAGAGGTAGGTCCTCAGGGCCCATCGGCGGTCCCCCGATCGCATCAAGCGGGTGGCGAAGTAGATGAAGCCGGCGCCGAGGAGCATTGAGGGCACCAGGTAGGAGACGCCGAGGCCGCCGGCGCAGAAGGGCAGCTGGGTGACGGCGTAGAGGAGCACGGTGTAGAGCAGGATCTGGCGGCGCGTCTCCTCCTCGCCGCGGACCACCGGCAGCATCGGGATCCCGGCCTTCGCGTACTCGTCCTTCATCAGCAGCGAGAGGGCCCAGAAGTGCGGGGGGGTCCAGAAGAAGACGATCGCGAACATGTAGAAGGCCATGCCCTCCAGGCCTCCGGTGACGGCGGCCCAGGCGACCAGGGGCGGAACGGCGCCCGCGGCGCCGCCGATGACGATGCTCTGCGGCGTCCGCCGCTTCAGCCAGAGGGTGTAGACGCCGACGTAGCCGACGAAGCCGGAGAGCGAGAGCGAGGCCGCCAATGGGTTCACGGTCAGCGCCAGCAGCAGGAAGGAGGCGGCGCAGAGGGCGATGCCGAAGGCGATGGCCGCGGCGGCGGAGATCCGGCCGGAGGCGACGGGACGGTCGGCGGTGCGGGCCATCGTGCGGTCGATGTCGCGATCGACGGCGTGGTTGATCGCACCGGCGCCGCCGGCCGAGAGGGCGCCGCCCAGGCAGGTGAGGAAGACGAGGCCAGGCGAGGGCTCACCGGCCACGTACATCGTCGTGATCGTGGTAAAGAGCAGCAGCGACTGCACCTTCGGCTTGGTCAGCGTCAGGTAGTCGCGGAGAAGCGTGGGGATCGCCGGGCGCCGCGAAAGGGCAGCAGTCTGGGCACCGCTCATGCGGGACTCAGGCTACCGGCTGGGATTCGCGTGCTGCACCCTGCTCGGTGCGGCGGGTGCGATGGCCGATCGCCACGCGGATGTCGCGCAGCGGTTGGGCGCTGCGGACATCGGGGAGGACGTCGAAGTTGTGCGGGTCCGGCGGCGAGAGCGTGAACCACTCGAGCGTGTCGCCCGACCAGGGGTCGTGGCCCGCCGGCGAGCCGTTGGTGCGGCTGAGGATTGCGTTGACGATCGTCAGCAGCAGGCCGACGAAGAGGATCAGCACGCCGATCGTGGAGATCACGTTGTAGGCGGTGACATCGGCGCTGTCGAAGTACTTGTAGGCGTCCACCACCTGCCCCTGCTCGTCACCGGCGAGGAAGAGGGGCACGAAGCCGAGCAGGAGGCCGGTGATGATCGTCCAGAAGGAGATGCGGCCCATCAGCTCGCCCATCGTCCGACCGGTCATCTTCGGGAACCAGTAGTAGAGGGCGGCGAAGCCGCCGAGCACGGCGCCGCCGATCAGGGCGAAGTGGGTGGCGGCGGTGGCGTCGGTGGTGTTCTTGACGTGCCAGGCGGCTCCGACCAGCGACTGCACGAGCTCGGAGGCGAGGCCGATCGAGATCGCCGAGATCGCGCCGAGCGCGAACAGCACCGGCGCCCGCATCCGCAACGTGCCGCCGACCAGGGTCGAAATCAGGTTGAAGAGGACGAGCCCGAAGGGGACGACCAGCGCCAGCGACATCAGCATCGCGTAGTACTTCCAACCGATCCCGATCGGCGCCGTGAGCATGTTCTGCATCCAGGCCAGGGTCCCGATCACGGCGATCGCCGCCAGCGAGGCCATCGTCACCGGGCGGTTGAAGAGCGGTTTGCGGGAGAAGGTCGAGACGATTTCGGCGATCGTGCCGAGGGCGAAGATCAGGATCAGCATGTAAGCGCCGGTGAAGAAGATCCAGCTCAGGTGCTGCCAGAGCAGCGGCGCGCCGCCGGAGCCGTCGGCGAAGAAGATCCCGTCGTAGTTGCGGTCAATCATCAGCATCGTCAGCGCCGCCAGCAGCACCGGGCCGATCACGATCAGCAGCCAGGAGGAGACGGTGGCGGCCCAGGCGAAGACGGGAACCCGCCGCCAGGCCATCCCGGGCGCCCGCATCATCCGCAGCGTCGCCACCAGGTTGATCGCGAGCAGGACGAAGCCGAGCGTCGCTAGCCCGGTCGCGGTCGCCCAGGCGTCGACGCCGTTGTTGGAGAGGAAGGCCAGCTCGCTGAGCGGCGCCAGCGGGTTGACGCCGGCCTCCGAGGGGGTGAAGAGGAAGCCCGAGTAGAGGACCACGGCGCCGGCCACGTAGAGCGCCAGCCCGGTCTGGCCCAGACGCGGCAGAGCGGTGCCGCGAGCGCCGACCTGCAGCGGCGCCACGTAGTAGAAGAAGCCCAGTGCCAGGGGAATCGCGAAGAGGAAGACTGAGGTCGCGCCGTAGAGCGAGAGCATGCGGTTGAAGGCGACCGGCGAGAGGAAGGTGTTTTCCGGGACCAGCAGCTGCAGGCGCATCAGCACCAGCTCGACCGCGGCGATGAAGAGGAACCCGAGGGCGCCGCAGATCAGGATCTGCCCGATCTCCTTGTGGTCGGCGCTGGTCGCCAGCTCGGCCCAGCGGGGGCGGCGGCTGCTCTGGTAGCCCTCGGCGACGAGCTCCGGGCGCGGGCTGGTGCTCATGGCACTTCTCCGTTTTCGATCACATCGACGACCCGTTCCTGAGCGGCCTCGATCTCGCTTTTCTGGGTCTCGATGAAGCTTTCGTACTTCTCGGGGGAGACCACTTCCACGGCGGTCTGCATCGAGGCATAGGCCTGACCCGAGAGGGTTGCCGAGTCACCCTCGTAGACGCCCTCCTCGTCGGCGCTGAAGAAGATCTTGTGGGACTTGCCGGGGACCCCGTCGGCCTTGGGCGCGAGGTCGTTGACGTTCCAGGTGTGGACGACATCGGTCGAGAGCACGTCCAGCTCGACCGCCGTATCGACCGGAACCACCAGCTTGTAATAGGAGAAGGCGCCGTTCGGGTAGTCGTAGCGCCAGAGCCACTGCTGGCCCGTCGCCTTGATCTGCAGCGGCTCCGATTGCGCCGAGGCGAGGCCGGCCTCGCCCGTGGCCGGCGCTTCCCGGGCGTTGTCGGTGAAGACGACGCCGAGGATGAAGAGGAGGGCGGCGAAGGCGGTGAGGACGGCGCCGACCCGGAACTGCAGACGGCGGCCGCTGTGAAGCTGGCGTGGCGCCGCGCCACGCTCAGAGCGGAACCGCCGCACCGCGTAGAAGAGCGCGGCGTTGACCGCGATCACGAGGATCACGGCGGCGACGATGCCGATCAGGAGCAGGGTGTCGATCTGGTCGGAGCCAGGGGAGTGGGGCGCCAAAGCGCGGCCATTCTATTCAGGCGAGGCGGCGCCGGGGTTTCCCGGCTCCCCGGAACCGGCCGACCTATACTCGCCGTCCTCATGAGGAGGCGCTCGCGGCCACCCAAAGCGCTTCGCTTCGCCGTGCGCGCCGGAGGCGCGGCGACGATCGCGGCCGCTTTCGCCGTTCCGGTCCTGCGGCGTCGCCTGCGCGTCCCGGCACCGGTCACCGTCGCCACCTGCGCCGCCGCGCCGCTGGCGCTGGCGGTGCTGCAGCCGCGGTCCAAGCGGCGCGACGTCGCCCTCTTCGCCCTGCAGATGTGGGCCTTCACCGTCGCCCACGAGCTCCCTTATGACGACCCGGAGCGGCTGCGGGCGCGGTTGCGAACGCGCTACCCGATCGTCGTCGACCGCGCGATCGGCGCCGGAAGGCTGCCGAACGCCCGCCTGCAGCGCGCCCTGTCCCGGCTGCCACAGGTCGGCGTGGTCAACAAGGTCCTGACCTGGACCCACTGGGTCTGGTTCATCGAGCCCTACCTCTCGCTGGCCCTGATCCTCGTTCGCCACAACGATCGCTTCCCTCGGGCGGCGCGGCAGATGGCGGCCGTCTTCGATCTCGGCTGCGCCGTCTACTTCCTGGTGCCGACCGCACCGCCGTGGTGGGCGGCCGAGAACGGGCTGGCCGGGGAGGACGAGGTGCGGCGGATCATGGTCGAGGTCGGCGAACCGACCTGGGGGCGGGCCTGGGAGCGGATGTACGACGCCCTCGGCGGCAATCCCTGGGCGGCGATGCCCTCGCTGCACTTCGCGACCTCGCTGACGGCGGCGCTCTCTCTCTCCGAAGCGGGGAAGGTCGAGGGGACCCTGGGCTGGACCTACGCTGGCACCCTCGGCTTCGCCCTCGTCTACCTGGGGGAGCACTACGTCACCGATCTGCTCGCGGGGGCGCTTCTCGTCGCCGCCGTAAGAAAGGGCGAGCCGCTCGCAGAACCCCTCGTACGCGGGGTAAACGGAGCCCTGCAGCGCCTGGAGAGGATCGCGAGCGGGTAATTTCCCAGGGGTGTCTCCGGAAGACCCGGCGAACGGCCACCATCGCCTCGCCGAATTGCCGATATTCACGACGCGGCGGCTCGTCCAGACCGTCGTCGTCGTCTTTGTCCTGCTCGGCGCAATCTACTTCCTCTTTCCGAAGCTGGTCGGCCTCGGCGACGCGCTCGGCCGGCTCGATGAGGCCGACCCGACCTGGATCGCGATCGCGATCGGGTTCAACGTCCTCGCCTACGCGACCTACATCGCCCTCTTCAAGGCGGTCGTCGGCGGCGACGCGCTGCGGCTGACCTGGGGGGAGACCTACGAGATCAACATGGCCGGGGTCGCCGGGACGCTGCTCTTCTCGGCCGGGGGGGCCGGGGGGATTGCAGTCACCTACTGGGCCCTGCGCAAAGCCGGGATGTCGCGGCGCGACGTGGCGCGCCGCATGGTTGCCTTCGTCTCCCTTCATTACGCCTTCTATCCGATCGCCCTGATCGTCTTCGGGATTCTCCTGCGGACCGGGGTCCTGAACGGGAAGAGCTCGGTCGAGCTGACGATCATCCCGGCCGCGGTCGCCGGGCTGCTGCTGATCCTCGGGGTCCTGATCACGCTGATCCCCGCCGACGCCGAGCGCCGGTTGGCCCGCCATGCGCACAGCGAGCGCTCGCGCAACCTGCTCGAGAAAGTCGGCAAGGTGCCGGCTACCCTCGGCGAGGGCTTCCGCTTCGCGCTCAGCCTCTTCGCCCACCCCTCGCGCGGTGGCCTGGCCCTGCTCGGTGCCGCCGGCTTCTGGGCGGCGAGCATCGGCGTCCTCTGGGCCTCGTTCCACGCCTTCGGCGTCCAGGTGCCGCTGGCGGTCGTCGTCCAAGGCTTCTTCCTCGGCATGGTCGCCAACCTCTTCCCGCTGGCCCCGGCGGGGGTGGGGGCGGTCGACGCGGGGATGATCGGCGCCTTCGTCCTCTTCGGGATCCCCGAGGAGACGGTCTTCCCGGCGGTCCTGATCTTCCGCCTCGTCGCCTTCTGGATGCCGATCCCGCCCGGGATCTTCGCCTTCTTCCAGCTCCGCCACACCGTTCATCGCTGGGAGCAGGAGGGCCTGCCGATCGAGCGTGGACACACCCCGGCCTCGGAACTCGAGACCCCTGTCGGAGGATTGTCATCCGTCCTGCCGGGGAGTACTATAAAAAGTAAAGTAATAGACTCCAGGCGGCGAGAAGATGGCTGAGAACAAGAAAACCGAGAACGTGATCATCATCGGCGGCGGCCCAGCCGGCTACACGGCGGCCCTCTACACCGCGCGGGCCAACCTGGAGCCGCTCGTCTTCGAGGGATTCCAGTGGGGCGGGCAGTTGCAGAACACGACCGAGGTCGAGAACTACCCCGGCTACCCCGACGGGATCATGGGCCCGGAGATGATGGCCCAGTTCCGCGCTCAGGCCGAACGCTTCGGCACCAGGTTCGTGACCGACGACGTCGACCGCGTGGAGCTGTCCGACGGCGGCGTCCAGAAGGTCTTCCTCGGCGACGAGGAGCACCGGGCGAAGACGGTGATCCTGGCGATGGGCGCCGAGCCGAAACGGCTTGGTGTCCCGGGCGAGATGGAGCTCGGCGGCCGCGGCGTCTCCACCTGCGGCGTCTGCGACGGAGCCTTCTTCAAAGACCAGAAGGTGATCGTGGTCGGCGGCGGCGACTCGGCGATGGAGGACTCGATCTTCATCTCCAAGTTCGCCAAGGAGCTGACGATCGTCAACCGCCGCGACGAGTTCCGCGCCTCGAAGATCATGTTCGAGCGGGCCAGGGAAAAGGACAACATCGACCTGAAGACGCCGTACGTGCCGCTGGAGTTCGTCGCCGGCGAGAGCGGCAAGCTCGAGAAGGCCCGCGTCCGCCACGCCGAGACCGGCACCGAGGAGGAGATCCAGACCGACGGCGCCTTCGTCGCGATCGGCCATGTGCCGAAATCGGAGATCGTCCAAGGCCAGATCGACACCGACGAGGACGGCTACATCGCTACCGAGGCCGGCTCGACCCGGACCAATCTCGGCGGTGTCTTCGCCGTCGGCGACGTCGTCGACCACACCTACCGGCAGGCCGTCACCGCCGCCGGCACCGGCTGCATGGGCGCGCTCGACGCCGAGCGCTACCTGCGCGATTCAGACGTGCCGGTAGAGGCTCATTGGATGCCGGGCGGTGAGCCGGCCGAGATCGCGACGGGCAGTGGCTGAGTGCAGCCACCTCGATGCGGTCACCTTCCTCGACCTACCTGCTGAGGTCGAGGGTTGCGAGGAGTGCCTCGCGATGGGGATGCAGTGGGTGCACCTGCGGATGTGCCAGACCTGCGGCCACGTCGGCTGCTGCGACAACTCGATCGGCAAGCACGCGACCGGCCACCACAAGGACACCGGCCACCCGATCATCCGCTCCGCCGAGCCGGATGAAGACTGGAGCTGGTGCTACGTCGACGAGGTGATGATGCGGTTGAGTGGCGAGTAGACCCCTCTGGCCCCAAACAAAAGCCCCGCAGCGCGGGGCTTTTGTTCTACGCGGTGTTAGTGGTTTATTCGCGGAACTCCGACAACGTCGTGTCGACTCCCGAACTGTTCGTACTCCATCCGACGCCCATACAGGTGGTGCTGCGGCAGGAGAGGCCGAAGAAGGCGCTGAAAACTGCACCCGAGGGATTCGGGGTGCCCTGAATCGACCAGCTGGTCCCGTTCCAGGTCTCAGCCAGCGTCATGTTCGACCCGCCTCCGTTGCTGACCCAACTCCCATCTGCCGTGCAGGAAGTTTCCGTCGGGCAGGAGACCTCTTGAAACACGCTCGCGATGCTTCCGCTGGGGTTGGGGGTGCTCTGCAGCGTCCACGTTGACACCCCGTTGAAGCGGTAGGCCAGCGTGAACTGTTCGTAGGCGCTGTTCTTCCAGCCTCCCACCGCGGTGCAGCGGTTCGGCGTTGGCGAGCAGGCAACGTCGAGCAGGGTGCTCTGGGCTGCTCCCGCAGGGTCCGTCACCGTCTGCAGCGACCATTCGGTCCCGTTCCAGAACTCGACCAGGCTTTTGATCGAGCCGCTGCTGTTGGTGTAGCGACCGACGGCCACACAGAAGTTCGACCATAGGCAGTCAACGCCGTCGAGCTGGCTGGATTTGGCTCCTTCTGGGATCGGGAGCGAGGACAATGCCCAAGTCGGGCTCGTCCACCTCTCCGCGATCGCCGTTTTGACGCCCCCAATCGTGGCTGAGCCTACGGCCGTGCAGGTCGCCGTCGAGTTGCAGCCGATCGCCACGAGTTCGCTGGAGGTGGATTCCGAGGGTAGAGGCGTCGTTTGGACGCTCCATTTGCCTTCGTTCCAGATCTCCGTCAGCAGCTCGGTACCACCTTCCGAGGGCTGGTAGTTGCCGGCTGCAAGGCACCGGGTTTCCGAGGGGCAGTCGACGCCAAGCAGGCGAGTCGGGAGCGTGCCTGACTTTTTGGCTGCGGCCTGTTCCGCCCAGGAGAGGCCGTTCCAGCGCAGAGCCACGGGGCTGTCTACTCCGGAGCTGACACTCTTACCGACCGAGGTACAGGCACTGGTGCTCGGTTCGCAGCTGACGTCGTAGAGATAGTTGCCGCTCGCTCCAGGATTGAGCGATTCTTTGATTTTCCACAGGCTCGACGAGGTAGTGAAGCTCAGTTCACTTCCTTTGCTCGTACCGGCTGAATTGGTTGCAGATATGCGAAAGTAGTATTTGGTTCCAGGTTCAAGGGTGACTTCCGCTTTTACTTTTTGGCTGGTGGTCCCTGTCAGGTCGCTGACGGTTGCGGTCGCTTGGTTCAGTTCGGCTGCTTTGGTTCCGTATTCGAATTTATAATCCGTAGAAGCCCCTTCTGGATCTACTGACGCGTTCAAGGTTGCGCCGGTACTCGTTATTCCGGTCGCCGTTTCAGTAGTAACGGTAGGCGGCGGCTGAACAGGTTTGGCAGGAGTAGTGAAGCTTTTAGTGCCGCCCGGTGCCGTTCCGTCAGAATTGGTGGCCGATAATTTGAATTCGTAGGTGGTCGATGGTTCCAGTGAGGGCAACCATTCGTACACAAATTGGTTCAACGTCCCGGTCAATTCCCGCGTAAACCCTGGAACCCAGGATCCCCCGCTTTTTCTGTATTCGAATGCGTAGGTGGTTTTGCAGCCATTGGGATCCACATCGCCATTTATGTAGGCGGAGCTGTAGGTGACCGATGATGCTGCTGTAGTCGTGGCAGACGGCGGTCCTTCACATCCTGAGCCTGGGGGTCCTGAGCACGCCGCTGCGATGCCCGCAAATAGAAGTAACGCAGTGAAACTAGTGCTTGCGCAGATTGCGGCGATACATGTCAAATATGGTTTGCGTGATCGGATGAACATCTTCTTCTCTCCCTAGTTGAAATTAATTGCACTTTTGTCTGGCTCATCCTCCTAGTAGGCCGGCGCCGATAGTTCTTAGCGTCGGAAAATCTTCACTTGCTTCCGTTAGCAGCGATGCAAGTTCGCCTCTCAGTGAGGTTTCAAGTTCCTGTCTGAGCGCAGACCGTTCACCTCGCCGATCGACCTCTCCCTCAGTGAAACTGAGCAGGAAAGAGGGAGTTGATTGCAGTCCTTGGGAATGGCCTGAAAAGACGCCGAGCGCCACCCGTTTGGTCAACCGCGCGTCGGCTCGATCGCTACTCCACTTTGCGGGATTCAAGTCAGGAACCTGAGAGGCGACGGCTCCTATAAACGCCTCGGTTACGTAGTTTGACTGCGGCTCGCCCTGCTCCCGTACGAAAGTCAAGAGGAAGTTCCACATCTTGTCCTGTCTCCCAGCAGCCAGTGCCGCCACTTCCTGCTTGAAGAACACTTCTTCATCCGTCGTATCCGTCTCAAGCGAGCGATAGTCAAGATTCACTGCGCCGGTGCGCACCCACTTGTCGATGAACGACGGAAGGTAGTTTTCCACCCACAGCCTCACCGTTGGACACTCGAGATCCCCGTAGACGATGAGAGTGATCGGCGCCTTGGGCGAGCCAAGGACGGAGCCGTCCTGGGGTATGCCGTCCAGAAGGGCATTGATCTCCTTCTCGACTTGCTCTTTGCTGACTCCGTTGCTGGCGCCAAGGCCCAAGGCTCCGACGGTGGCGAGAATGGCGACGATGATGAGAGCCGGCAGGAAGGCCACCCATCGCCCAGGCCACGCTCGCCGAGGTTGCCGTTGTGACTCGGCAGCAGCCCGCGCTTCCTGCCGTTTCCTCTTGCGCCGTGCATCGTATCCGCGCGACATGGAACCTCCCCAGTCTTTTGGCTGCGCGATGACTTCTACTGCTGCGCCTGACTGGTGAGAGCCTCCGAGCTCCCCGTCGCAGAGCTGAAGTAAGAACGTAGAGCGAACTCAGGTGTAGGTCAAGGAAATCTGGGTAATAGGAAAAGTTAAGCCTTTTGGCTTAGCGAGGGCCCAGGTATCCGATGCCTTCTTTTGCAGCTCGTTGCAGTAGTGGTGCGGGCGCGTAGGCCTCGCCCTTCTCTGCCTGCAGCCGCTCGAGTAGGTCGGCAGCGCGGTCGGGCCCGATCAGCTGGGCGAACTTCAGGGGGCCGACCGGCCAGTTGAAGCCGAGCTTCATCGCCGTTTCCATGCCCTGGGGAGAGGCGATGTTCTCTTCGAGCGCGTAGGCGGTCTCGTTGGCGATCTGGGCGAAGAGGCGGCTGAGGACCTCCTCCGCGGCGGGGTGGATGCGGGCTAGCTTCTCGGGATCGAGGGTGGGGGCGAGGATCCCCAGCTCGGGGTCGAGCTCGCGTTCGTGGCCCTCGGCGTAGAGGTGGTAGCCGCGGCCGCTCTTGCGACCGAGTCGCCCTTCGGCGACCAGCCGCTCCTGGATCGGGCTCGGGCGCCAGCGCTCCGGTTCGCCCCCCTGGGCGAAGAAGGAGCGGGCGATTTCGAGGTTGACGTCGAGGCCGATCAGGTCGAGGAGCTCGAAGGGCCCCATCCGGAAGCCGCCGCCGAGGCGGACGATGCGGTCGATCGTCGCCGCGTCGGCGACGCGGTCGCCGAGCATCCGCAGCGACTCCAGCGTGAAGGGGCGGGCGAGTCGGTTGGCGACGAAGCCGGGGCTGTCCTTGGCGCGGATCGGGATCCGGCCCATCTGCTCGCCGACCTGGGTGGCCAGCGCCAGCGCCCGCTCCGAGGAGCGCTCGGCGGCGACGATCTCGACCAGCTTCATCAGCGCCGGCGGGTTGAAGAAGTGCATGCCGACCACCCGCTCGGGCTGGGGAACCCCGGCGGCGATCTCGGTCACCCGCAGCGAGGAGGTGTTGCTGGCCAGCACCGCCTCCGGCCCGACCGCTTCGGCCACTCGGGTGAAGAGGTCGCGCTTCAGCGCCAGCCGCTCCGGCGCCGCCTCGATCACCAGGTCGCAGCCGGCCAGGCCACCGATCTCCTCGACCGGCTCGATTCGGGTGGAGGCGGCTTCGGCCTCCTCCTCGCTCCAGCGGCGGCGGCTGACTCCGCGCGAGAGGTCTTCACCGATGTTCGCCGCCCGCAACATCGCGACTTCGGGGAACTCGTCGTAGAGCACCGCGTCGAAGCCGCCGAGTGCCGCCACCTGGGCGATGCCGCCACCCATCGTCCCGGCGCCGACGACGCCGACGCGGCTGACGGTCACCGGCCCTTGAACTGCGGCTCGCGTTTCTCGAGGAAGGCGTTCATCCCCTCGACCCGGTCCTCGCTGGCCATCGCTTCCTCGAAGAGCTCGCGCTCGGCCTGCAGCCCCTCCGACAAGCCGGTCTCCTGCGCGGCCTGGACAGCTCGTTTGGCCAGGCGCACCGCCAGCGGGGGGCGCTCGGCGATGACGCGCGCCAGCTCGATCGCCTCTGTCAACCAGGCCTTTTTGCCGACCACTTTGTTGACGAGGCCCCAGCGCTCGGCCGTCTTCGCGTCCCAGCGGCGCCCGGTGAGGACGTACTCCATCGCCCGCTGCTTGCCGACCGCTCGCGCCAATCGCTGAGTGCCGCCGCCGCCGGGGATGATCCCGAGGGTGATCTCCGGCTGGCCGAAGCGCGCCTTCTCGTCGGCGACGATCATGTCGCAGGCCAGGGCCAGCTCGCAACCGCCGCCGAAGGCGTAGCCCGAGACCGCGGCGATGGTGGGGGTCGAGATCGCGGTGAGGCGCTGCCAGAAGCGCATCCCCTCTGGATCGGGCGGCGCGTCGAGGGGGCGCTCGGCCATCGCCCGGATGTCGGCGCCGGCGGCGAAGAACTCATCCGAGCCGGCGATGACGATGCAGCGCACGTCCGGATCGGCGTCGAGGCGCTCCAACGCCTCCGCGATCTCGATCCGCATCTCTGCCGAGAGGGCGTTGCGCGCCTCGGGCCGGTTCAGTTGCAATAGGGCGACGTGGAAGTCGTCGACCGAGACCTCGACCTGGGCCACGGCCGCTACCCCTCTTTGAGAGGCGTCATCGCGTTCTCGCCGGTGGCGGCGCGGCCGATGATCAGCTTCTGGATCTGCGAGGTGCCCTCATACAGGGTGGTGACGCGAGCGTCGCGCAGGTAGCGCTCGACCGGATAGTCATCGACGTAGCCGGAGCCGCCGTGGACCTGGATCGCCAGGTTGGCGCACTCGACCGCAGCCTCCGTCGCGTAGAGCTTCGCGATCGAGGTCTCGCTCGCGTTCGGCTTCCCTTCGTCCTTCAGCAGGCCTGCTCGCAGAACCAGCATCCGGCTGGCGTCCCGCCGGAGAATCATTTCGGTGATCATCTCCTGGACCAGCTGGAAGCGGGCCAGCGGGACGCCGAACTGCTTGCGTTCCTTGGCGTACTCCACCGAGCTCTGGACGCACCCTTCGCAGATCCCGACGCAACCCGCGGCGACGCTGTAGCGGCCGTTTTCGAGCGCGCTCATCGCCACCTTGAAACCGTCGCCGACCGCGCCGAGCAGCGCCTCCTCGCCGACCTCGACCTCGTCGAGCGAGATTTCCGCCGTGTCGGAGGAGCGCAGGCCGAGCTTGCCATGGATCTCCTGGGTGCTGAACCCGGCGCTGTCGGTAGGGACGATGAAGCAGGCGAGGCCACGGTGCTTCTTCTCCGGATCGGTCTGGGCGAAGATCAGGGCGAAGTCGGAGACGTTGCCGAGGCTGATCCACATCTTCTGGCCGCTGATCGACCAGCCTGAGTCGGTCTTGGTCGCCCGGGTGCGGAGGTTGGCGGCGTCGGAGCCGGTGTCGGGCTCGGTCAGCCCAAAGCAGCCGAGGCCCTCGCCCGAGCAGAGCCGCGGCAGCCACCGCTGCTTCTGCTCCTCGTCGCCCCACTTCTCGATCGGGCCGCCGACCAGCGAGGTGCAGACGGAGACGACGGTGCGGGCGGAGGAGTCGGCGCGGCCGATCTCCTCGGCGATCAGGCCGTAGCTGACGTAGTCGAGGTCGCGGCCGCCGTACTGTTCGGCGATGGGAGCGCCGAGGAAGCCGACCTGGCCGAGCTTACGCGCCAGCTCACGGTCGAAGCGCCCCGCGCGGTCGTTCTCGCGGACGTTCGGCAGGATCTCCCGCTCGGCGAATTCGCGGGCGGTTTCCTGGATCAGCTTCTGCTCGTCGCTCAGCTGGAAATCCATCTGCCTCCGTCCCTCCCTTGTCGTCTCAAAGCTCGCGTAGCTCTCTGCCCAAGGTCTCGGCGAAGGCGTCCTGGGCTTCCCGAGTCCGCGGGCCCGGGGCGGCGGCGAAGGCTTTGCCGTCGACGGAGGCGACGGCCTGGATCTCCCGCGTCGTCGAGGCGAGGAAGGCCTCGCTCGCGGCGTGCAGGTCGTCGACCTCCCAGCTGCCCTCGGCGACCTGCAACGCCTTCACCATCCGGTCGCGGGTGATCGACTCGAGCACGCCGTCGGTGAGCGCCGGCGTCCGCAGCTCGCCCTCGGGCGAGACCCAGAAGATCGAGGAGGTGGGCGGCTCCAGCACGATGCCGTCGGGGCGGACGAGCACCGCCTCGTCGGCGCCTTTGCCTTTGGCGATGCGGGTCGCCTGCATGTTCGCCGCATAGGAGAGCGACTTGACCCCGTTGAGGATCACCGTCGGGCTGTAGGTGACGGTGGCGAGGCCGAGCGTCTCCGGGTGGTCGGGGATCGGCTCGGTCGCGGCGATGCGGCGGCCGCCGCGGGTGACGATCAGCCGCAGCTGGCCCTCAACCGAGCCCGCCTCGCTGAGGAGGGCGCTGATCTCGCCTTCGAGGGCGCTGCGGTCGAAGCTGAGCTCAACCGCGCCGGCCGAGCGCTCCAGCCGGTCGAGGTGGTCGACCAGCGCGAACGGCTTGCCCGAGTAGAGGCGGATCACCTCGAAGGCGCCGTCGCCGCGGTAGAGGCCGTCGTCCTTGAGGGCGATCGTCGCCTCGGCGGTCGGGCCGATCTTTCCGTCGACGCTGGCGAGCTCTTCGAACCCCGGAGTCACAGCGGCCGAGGCTACTGGTTGCGCCCTAGCCGCGTTTGCTCTGGATCGGGCAAGCCCGGGCCCGGTCCCGATCGCGCAGGCACCTGAGGACACCCCAGCGGATCTGGAAGTGGCTGTTCCAGACGACCGCGTTGTCGCGGCGCACATAGAAGGGGGAGACGACGCCGGCGTAGATGTAGGGGCCGACGAGCCAGGCGATTTCGCACTTGTAGCGGGAGCGGCTGACGCGGCGGCAGTCGCCGGAGATCCTCTTGGCCCGTTCGAAGCGCTCGCCGAAGTTGTCGCGCAGGGTGAGGACGGCGAAGGAGGAGGCGCTCGGCTCGGTCATCAGGGGGAACGGGGTCTTCGGGTCCACGATCGGCCGCGGCCCGCCCGCTTCGGTGGCGGCGATCCATTCCGAGACCCAGCCGGAGATGTAGTCGGCGCGGGTGAACACGTTGGGCTGCTTGGTGCTGCAGAATTCGCCGCCGGTGCTGATCACCCCGAGCTCGACCTGGGTCCCGTCGGGGCGCAGACCGATCGCCGGGCCACCGCTGTCGCCGAAGCAGCCGCCACTCTTCTTCGCCGGGACGTCGAGGGTGCAGGTCTGGGCGGCGGGGGAGAATTCGTTGTAGTAGGCGCGGGTCTTGCGCTTGCACGTCGCCGGGGGCTGGACGACCATCGAAGTCGTGCGCAGGCCGCTGGCCCCTTCCCTGGCGTTGGGGCGAGTCAGGCCCCAGCCCGCGAGCTGCACGGTCGTGCCGCCGCCGTAGATGGCGGCGTCAGTCGGGCCGGCAAGGGCGATCGGCGGCGCCGTCGTCGGGCGGTCGAGGATGAGGATGGCGGCATCGCCGCGCAGCGAGCCGGGATCGAAGCCGGGGAAAACGTGCGCTTCGGAGACGCGGAAGACATCCTCGGGCCCGGCTTCTTCAGGACTGGTGACGCTGGTCGCGAGGGCGTAGCTACCGGCGGTGGTGAGCTGGCCGCGGTCGAGGTTCTCGACGCAGTGGGCGGCGGTGAGGACGACCCGCGGCGCGACCACGGTGCCGGTGCAGGCGAAGCCCTGTTTGCCTTCGCGGGCTTCGATGAAGGCGAGCGAGGGAAATTCGGCGATTGAGGCGGCGCGGCCGCCGATGATCGAAGCCTGGGCAGCCGGTTCGGCCGCGGCGGTGGCGGGAAGGAGCGAGAGGGCCAGCGACGCGCAGGCGACCGCCACTACCAGACCCCGTTTCTTCGACATTCCCTGTGCCTTCACCGCGCACAGAATATTGGTCTTAGAGGACTAGACCGTTTCAAAGACCGTGGCGAGCCCCTGGCCGACGCCGACGCAGAGGGTGGCGACGCCGTACCTGCCGTTGCGCCGCCGGAGCTCCCGGACCAGGGTGCCGGCGAGACGGGCGCCGGAGCAGCCGAGCGGATGCCCGAGGGCGATCGCGCCGCCGTTGACGTTGAGGCGCTCTTCGTCGAGGCCGAGCTCGCGGGCGCAGGCGAGCACCTGGGAGGCGAAGGCCTCGTTCAGCTCGACGAGGTCGATCTGATCGAGCGAGAGGCCGGCGTTGGCGAGCGCGTTGGGGACCGCCTTCAACGGACCGACGCCCATGATCGCCGGGTCGACGCCGGCGACGCCGGTGGTGACGACGCGCAAGCGGCTCTGCCCGGAGTTCTTCGGCGCCCTTCTCGGAGGCGAGCAGCAGGCACGCGGCACCGTCGTTGAGGCTGGAGGCGTTGCCGGCGGTGACGGTTCCGCCCTCGCGAAAGGTCGGGCGCAGCCTGCCCAGCTTCTCGAGCGAGGTGTCGGCGCGGGGACCCTCGTCGGCGGCGACGGTGACGGTCTCGCGGGCGCGCGGGGCCTCGACCGCGACGATCTCCTCCGCGAACCTGCCGGCGGCGGCGGCGGCGACCGCGCGCTCGTGGCTGCGCAGGGCGAACGCGTCCTGGTCCTCGCGGCTGATCCCGTAGCGCTCGGCGACGTTCTCGCCGGTCTCGCCCATCGCTTCAGTGGAGACGCCGAGCTCGGCCATCCGCGGGTTGATCATCCGCCAGCCGAGGGTGGTGTCGTGCATCGTCTGCGGGCCGCGGGGGAGACCACGCTCGGGCTTCTCCACCACCCATGGCGCCCGGCTCATCGACTCGACCCCGCCGGCCAGGTAGAAGTCGCCCTCGCCAGCCTTGATCGCACGGGCGGCGTTGTTGACCGCCTCGAGACCGGAGGCGCAGAGGCGGTTGACGGTGGCGCCGGGGACGCTCTGCGGCAGCCCGGCGAGCAGCGCCGCCATGCGGGCGACGTCGCGGTTGTCCTCGCCCGACTGGTTGGCGGCGCCGAAGTAGACATCAACAACTAGCTCCGGGTCCACACCAGTACGCTCGACCACGGCGCGGATCACGTGCGCGGCGAGGTCGTCGGGGCGGACGCCGGAGAGGGCGCCGCGGTAGGCGCCCATCGGGGTGCGGAGGGCGTCGACTATGTAGGCGTCGGGCATGGGAATGAACCGTATCCTTGGCGGGTGCTCTACGTTCTGGGAACTCTCTTAGTGGTGGCGTTCATGATCGGCGTGCTGGTCGTGGTCGGGCACTACTACCCGGGCAGCTCGGCCAGCCTCGTCGACTGGTATCCGACCCGATCACCCGAGGTCGAGGCGCAGAACGAGATCGACGACATCCGCCAGATGATGGAGGCGCAGAACGAAATGCGGCGGCGGCGGGGGGTGCCGGAGATGACCGAAGAGGATCTCCACCGCGGGGTCGCCGAGGACGAGCGGGTGCGGCTGCGCGGCCGCGGTCCCTTTGACGCCTCCTGAGGTGCGGGCATGGCGCGGGCGCTGATCGTCGGATGCGGCTGTCGCGGCCGCGAGCTGGGGGAAAGGCTGCTTGCCGAGGGCTGGGCGGTGCGCGGGACGAGCCGGCGCGAGGAGGGGGTGAGTGCGATCGAAGCGGCTGGGATCGAGCCGGCGCTCGCCGATCCCGAGCGGCCGGGGACGATCCTCGAGCTGGTCAACGACGTGGCGGTGCTGGTGCTCCTGCTCGGCGGCGCCAGCGGCAGCGAGGAGGAGCTGGCGGCGATCCACGGACCGCGGCTCGAGCGGCTGATGGAACACCTGGTCGAAACGCCGGTGCGGGGGGTGGTCTACGAGGGCACCGACGGGGGGGCAGAAGTCGTGCGGGCGGCCGCGCGGACCTGGCGGATTCCGGTCGAGATCGTCGACCGCGGCGCCGATCTCATGGCGGCCGTAAAGGCCGCACTGACGGGCCGGCGGAGCTAAAGAGCTAAACTCCGATGGGAATTCAGGTAATTAGAAGAAGCGCGAGAGGAGCGGGACAAAATGGCTCTACAGCTCGGTGACGTAGCACCGGATTTCGAGGCCGATACCACCCAGGGCCGGATCAAGTTCCACGAGTGGCTGGGCGACTCGTGGGGGGTTCTGTTCTCCCACCCGAAGGACTTCACCCCGGTCTGCACGACCGAGCTCGGCTACATGGCCCGCATCGAGCCCGAGTTCGAGAAGCGCGGCGTGAAAATCATCGGCCTTTCGGTCGACCCTGCCGACAAACACGAGGAGTGGGCGAACGACATCGAGGAGACGCAGGGTTCCCGGCCCGAGTACCCGCTGATCGGCGACCCCGACTTCTCGATCTCGAAGGCCTACGGGATGCTGCCGGCCGACGTCTCCGGTGACCCCGGCGACCGCACGCCGGTCGACAACCAGACCGTGCGCAACGTCTTCGTCATCGGCCCCGACAAGAAAATCAAACTCATCCTCGTCTACCCGATGACCACCGGGCGCAACTTCGACGAGGTGCTGCGGGTGATCGACTCGCTGCAGCTGACCGCCAACAACAAAGTCGCCACTCCGGCGCAGTGGAATCGCGGCGACGACGTGATCATCGCCGGGTCGGTCAAAGAGGACGAGGCGAAAGAGCTCTGGCCCGAGGGATGGGAGAGTCCGAAGCCCTACATCCGGATCGTCCCTGACCCGTCGAAGGCGTCTTAAAGCCGAGCGAGTAAGTCACCGAGGATCCGGGCGGTTGCTCCCCAGATCATCTGGCCTTCGACCTCGTAGGTCGGGGTGTGGATGGGGACGCCGCGGCGGACCATGCGGCGCATCTCGTAGCCCTCGCGCAGCAGCTCGAGCGAGAAGGTGAGCACGGTCTCGACCTCGGTCGGGTTGGGTTGCAGATCGAGCTCGCCGGGGTGGGCGACGGTGCCGACGAAGGGGTGGACGCGGTAGCCGGTGACGAAGGTCGAGACCGGCGCCAACGCGCCTGTCAGCTCGACCTCGCCGGGATCGAGGGCAATCTCCTCCTGGGTCTCGCGCAGCGCCGTGGCCGCCAGGTCGGCGTCGCCGGGGTCCTGGCGGCCGCCGGGGAAGGAGATCTCGCCTGCGTGCCGCCGCAGGTCGGCGCGGCGCTCGGTGAAGATCAGCCCCGGTTCGTTGGGCCAGCCGTATAGGGCAAGCAGCACGGCCGCCTGCGTCCCTCGCCGCCCCGCCATCGCCAATGCCTCGTCGGGCGTCAGCAGCAGGTCGGCCAACTCGCTCAGATGATCACCTGGACGGTGCCGCCGTCAACCGACCAGGCGGCGCCGGCGACGTAGGAGGCGCGCTCGGAGCAGAGGAAGACGATCGCGGAAGCGATCTCCTCGGCTTTGGCGAGGCGGCCGATCGGGCGCTTGGCGCCGGCTTCAGCCAGGGCTTCCTCACGGCTGCCCGCGCCGCTGAGATCGCGTGATTGATCGAGCAGGCCGCCGGCTTCCATCCACATCTCCGCTTCCACCGGCCCCGGGGCGACGGCGTTGACGAGGACGCCGGTCTTCGCGTAGCGGTCGGCGAACAGGCGCGAGAGGGACAACTCGGCGGCCTTGGCGACCGAGTACTCGGCCATCGCCGAGGAGGGGCGCTTGCCGGCGGTCGAGCAGACGTTGACCACCCGCCCCCAGCCGCGGTCCGCCATCGGCGGGATCGCCGCCCGCATCGCCCGCAGCGGTGCCATCACGTTGAGCTCGTACTGGGCACGCCAGTCCTCGTCGGGAACTTCGTCAAGGTCACGCCACTTGGCGGCGCCGGCATTGTTGACGAGGACGTCGAGCGATCCGAACAGCTCCTCCGCCGTCGCCAGCATCCGCTCGCCGGCGTCCTCGGCGGTGACGTCGAGCGAGAGCGCCGCTGCCGCGCCGCCGGCCGCCTCGGCCGCGTAGGTCGCCTCCTCGGTGACGGCCGCGAGCCGCTCCTCGCCGCGCGCCACCAGCAGCACCTTCGCCCCCTCGGCGCAGAGCTGCAGGGCGGTCTCGCGGCCGATGCCGCTGCTGGCGCCGGTGACGACGCAACCGCGCCCGGCGAGGCCGAGGTCCATCAGGCCGCCTCCAGCCGCTCGACGACGCTGACGTGGGCCTCGCCGGCGAGGACCTTGTGGACGGGGCACTTGGTGGCGATCACCAGCAGCCGCTGCCGTTGCTCGTCGTCGAGCTCGCCCGGCAGCTTCAACCCCACCTCGAAGCTCGTCGGCACCGGGCCCTCATAGGCCATCTCGACGTCGACCTCCACCTGGCCCACGTCCCAGCCTTTGCGCCCCGCGTACATCTCCACCGTGATCGCGATGCAGCTGGCGAGGCTGGCGCCGAGCAGGCGGGTCGGGCTCGGGCCGGTGTCGGTGCCGCCCGCGCCGGCCGGCTCGTCGACCCGCACTTCGTGTCCGCCCTCGATCTCGACGTCGTGGGCGTACCCCTCGCGGCGACGGGCGACGATCCGCAAGCTCAGCTCCGGCGCCGACCCTCGAACAGGGCGGGGTCGTCGACGTCGGCGTAGCGGGCCATCGCGAAGACGAGGTCGGAGGCGCGGTTGATGAAGTGGATCACGGTCTCGCTCGCCAGCTGCCCTGCCTCGTTCAGCTCGGAGATGCGGCGCTCGGCGCGGCGGATCACGGTGCGGGCGACGTCGAGCTGGGCCGAGAGCTCGTTGCCGCCGGGGATGACGAACTGCGGTGGCAGGTCGACCTCGCTCATGTAGCGGTCGATCAGGCGCTCCAGCTCGGCAACCATCGCCTCGGTGGTGCGGCTGATCCCGTCTTCGAGGCGTTCGGCCGCCTCCGGCGCGGTCGCCAGCTCGGCGCCGGCGATGAAGATGTCGTCCTGGAGGCGGAGGATGTCGGCGGCGAGCTCCTCGTGCTCGGCTCCGCAGAGGGCGCGGGCGACACCGAGCTGGGAGCTCGCCTCGTCGAGGGTGCCGTAGGCATCGGTGCGGCCGTGGTGCTTCGGCACCCGGCCGCCGTACCAGAGCGAGGTGGTCCCGTCGTCGCCCTTCTTGGTGTAGATCTTGACCATGCCTCAGCGCACCGGGTTGAAGGCGAAGCCGGTCATCACCTTGGGGAAGAAGAAAGTCGACTTCGGCGGCATCACCGTGTCGGTGTTGCAGATCGCCTTCACCTGCTCGACCGGGACACCGCGCTGGATGAAGGCGACGTCGTAGCCGCCACTCTCGACCATCTCCAGGGCCGCCGGGACGCTCTTCGCGTATTCGAGGCCGTTGCGCTCGTCGATGTCGTGGTCGCTCATCCCCACGAGGCCCTTGAGGACCAGCGTCTCGAGGATCGCCGAGTCGAGGCGCCGGTAGGCCTCGGGCTTGCCCTCGAGGCGGCGATCGAGCTCGGCGACGTCCTTCAGCCGCAGGCGGAAGGGGGTCTTGTGGAAGGAGTCGATGAAGCCGAAGACGCCGACGCCCTCGGTGCCGGCGGGGTCGATCTCCTCGCGGGAGACCTCTTCGACCTCGAAGAGCTCGCGCAGGCCGTTGCCGAGCCGTTGCTGCTTCTCCGGATCGTCGCTGAAGCCGGAGAGGAGGCGGTGGGTGGGGAAGACGGTGAGGCCGGGGTCGTCGAGCCCGGTCAGCGACATCAGCGTGTAGTTGTGCGGGCCCTCGCCGCCGACCTCGTCGCGGAAGGCGCGGGCGGTCTCGTAGCGATGGTGGCCGTCGGCGATCAGCAGCTGGGCCTCGGCCAGGCGCTCGGTCACCGCTTGCAGCACCGCCGGGTCGGTGACCTTCCAGAGCCGGTTGACGGTGCCGTCTTCGTCGCGGGCTTCGCCCCACGGCTGGTCCGGCAGCGAGGGCTCGACCAGCGGCCAGGCGTCCGCGGTGCTGAGCGAGAAGATCGGCGAGAGGTTGTAGCCGCTGGCGCGGGTCAGCTCGAGCCGGTCCAGCAGCGGGCCGGGGTGGGTGCGCTCGTGCGGGCGCACGGTGCCGCTCTCGTAGTCCTCGACCCGGACCCGGGCGAGGATGCCGTTGCGGCTGTAGGAGTTGCCGTCGGGCGCGGTGTAGTCCTGGGTCAGTGCCCAGATCGAAGGCTCCTCGTCCTGGACCAGCGCTCCCTCGGTTCGCCACTGCTCGATCCGCGCCGCCGCCTCGGCGTAGGGGTCACGATCACCTTTGGGGGCGCTGTCGGGATCGGCCGGGTCGAACGGTTTCGGCAGGTCGATCGCGACCGCGTTGTAGGGCGAGCGCTCGAGCAGCGCCCGGCGCTGCGGAGCATCAATCACGTCGTAGGGAGGCGCCGCCACCGCATCGAGCGTCCCGACCTTCTCGAGGTCGTAGTGCAGTGCGTTGAAAGGAAGCACCTCCGCCATCGCCCCAAGAACCTACACTTGCCCTAGTCGGGGCGTGGCGCAGCCTGGTAGCGCGCCGCCTTTGGGTGGCGGAGGTCCCCGGTTCGAATCCGGGCGCCCCGATCCTCGCTGTGGCGATCTACTGCGGCGCTACTTCTTGCTTGGCGTCGCGCGCCCGCTCAGTGGGACCATCAGTTCGGTCTGGGTGCCGTCATCGCGGACGATCTGGAAGTAGCCGGACTGCTGGCCGGCGGCGGTGGGCTTGAAAGCGACCGTGAAAGCTCGTTTCTCGCCGGGTTTGAGGGTGAAGTGGATCCCCTCCGGTGCTGCGCCGAGGAGCGAGAAGGCGAGGGTGCCGGAGCCGAAGACCCGCGCCGTCGCCGAGACCGGTTCGGCACCGGGCTGCGGTAGGTTGCGGACGAAGATCTTGCGCTGGGCTTCTTTGCCGACTGCGACCGAGCCGAAGGACCGTTCGCCGGGCCAGATCTCGAGCACGCCGGTGCTCGGGACCGGCGGCGGCGCTTCCACGGTGATGATCCCGGCGGTGGTGCGGGCTTCCTGCCCGATGTCGTCCTGGACGACGACTTCGACCACGTATTCGGCTCCCAGCGTCCCGGAGTTGGCCGGGGCGGTGAAGGTGCCTTCGAAGCGGCTCGAGCTGACGCCGTTGAGGCCGACTTCGGTGTAGCTGCCGCCGGGCCCAGTGACCGCGGCGAAGACGGCCGAAAGGCCGCGGTTGTCGCCGGCCTCGGCGGCGATCGTCACCGTGCCCCCTTCGGCCGGCAGGACCGTGGGATTCATTTCGGTGTAAGAGATCCAGGGCGCTTCGTCGAACTGCGGCTGCCCTTCGACCTGGACCTCGCCGATCGTCGTGTTGACCCAGGCGTTGTAGGTGTCGTAGGCCTGGACTTCGACGCTGTAGCTCATCGCCGAGTCCGAGTAGTTCGCCGGCACTTCGATCGTCCCGAAGTAGTTGTTCGAGAACCCCTCGTAGAGCTGGATCGCCTGATAGGAGCCGTCGGACCCGTAGACCTGCGCCGTCGTCATGTGGACGCCGACGTCATCGACGATTTCGGCCTGGATCTGCACGTTGCCGCCGGAGGAGGGGAGGTAGCTGGGGGTGAGGCTGCCGCCGACTATCTGCGGCGGGCTGTCTTCGCCTTCGCCGTCGGCGGCTGCCCGGTCGGCGCTGAGGAGCAGCGCTCCGAGGACCCCGAAGAACAACGTCAGCGCCCACACGCGCCTAAGGCTCATTGCAACCGTTCCCGCCACCACTTCTCCTCCCGTCGACTGGCTGTGCCAGCAGGCTAATCGACAAAGCGTCCAATGCAAGCCGCCCGACCCGAAAGTCCAGCCGGATGATGATCCTTCGGATCGGGTAGGGAACCTGCAGAGTCAGACGCGAAGGAGGCTGCAGATGGAGAGTTGGAACCTGAACACGGTCGACGTGGAGCCGCACCAGCCGCGGATCCTCGCCTCGGCCGACGATGCGCGGACGATCCTCTTGCACCTGCCCGGCGGAGAGGAGATGCAGGAGCACGAGGTGCACGAGCGCGCCCGGGTTCTCGTCGTCTCAGGTGACGTGGACGTCAAATCGCCGGAGGGAGACTTCGCCGGCGCCGGCGCTGGTCATCTCTTCGAATTCGAGCCCGGCGAGCGCCGCACGATCATCGCCCGCTCCGACGCGCGGCTGCTGATGGTCCTCTCGCCCTGGCCCGGAGACGGCCACCCCGGCGCGATGACCCTGGAGGAGAAGTCCGAAGCGCGGGAGAAAGCCGCCGAACACTCGCGCTAGGGGCGCTACCAGATGACAAGCGACCGGGGGCCGTCGTGCTCGGCGATGGCCCGGTCTTTCGTTACGAGCTTGACGCCGTGCTCGATCGCGGTGGCGTAGATGATCCTGTCCGTGGGATCGCGAGGAAACGAACTCGGCAAACCCGCCGCGCTGTCGGCGATAGCCGGAGTGATTCCAACGGTTCGCAGGTGGGCGCCGAGCTCCTCCAGCCATGAGCGGATCGGGACCTTGGGGACAATGCGTCCACGCTCGGCCAGCCAGGCGAGCTCGTACCACGAGATAGCCGCGATCAGCAGGTCATCGGCCCGCTTCAGCGCGCTCCGGGCCGAGCCGCTGATTCGGTCTGGTTCGGCCGACCACCAATAGACGACGTGGGTGTCCAGCAGGAGGGCACTCACCTACGAGAGGTCCCACATCTCTTCGGTGGCAAGGAGATCCTGCTCGTCGACAGTCGTTTTCATGCGGTCCTGGAACAGGCCCTCTAGCGAGGGTCGGCCGGTAGGGGGAATCAGCCGTGCCACGGGGCGGCCGTGGCGAGTGATCTCGAACTCCTCGCCGGTGGCCGCCTCGTCGAGGAGGCGCAGGAAGCTTGCCTTGGCAGCGGTTGCGTTCACTTTTTTTGCCACATGGTCAGAATAATGGTCATTCAAGATGGATGAAGTCTCGGTCCTGTCCTAAGGAGCGGGGGCATCAAGTTCTCCCCCCTGGGAGCCGAAAACCTTTCTAGATGGAGGACCTACTGCAAAACCATGCGGGGGAGGGCGAGAAACGGCGGCGCCGGGTCGAGCGCGCCGTCTTCGAAACCGACCGGCAGCTGATCGAGGGCGACCTGACCCTGCCGCCGGCCGGCTACCAGAGCCGCTTCTCGGACTCCCTCAACCGCGGCGAGTTCGAATTCGTGCCGCTGACCAACGCCAAGCTCACCTCGCTCGATGACGGCAAAGTCGTCGAGCTGCCCTTCGTGGTCCTCTCCAAGCGCCACATCCGGGTCGCGTACCCGACCGACGCGTAGATCGGGAGGGCTAGCGTCGGCGCTCGCGCCGGCCGCGGGCGTAGGAGCCCAAGTCGATGACGAAGGCGAGGATGACGATGAACCACTCGAAGCCGGAGACCCGGTTTGAGCTGCTGGCCCACATCACCGCGTAGGCGAGCGTCGTCCAAGGCAGCAGGAAGAAGCCGAGGAGCGGGACGAACCAGCTGTCGAAGGCGCGGCTGAGGAGGTCCGAGAAGAGGAAGATCGCGAACAGCGCCAGCCGTGGCGAGATGAACGCGAGCAAGACGACCAGGCAGCCCATGCCCGCACGCTACCTTCTGAGGAGGCCATAACAAGGAACGGTTCAGATGAACAGACTCGGAAAGCTGATGGAGATGATGCACCCGGAGAAGACGAAACCTGTTGCTCCGGAGGAGGCGCTGCCGGGGCGTAGCGAGCGGGTGTTCGACGTCCCCCCGACTCACGCTGTGCTGGGTACGACGCTGGAGCAGCCGTTCCCGGAGGGGATCGAGGTCGCCTACTTCGCGCTCGGCTGCTTCTGGGGGGCGGAGCGGCTGTTCTGGGGGCTCGACGGCGTCCACACGACGGCGGTCGGCTACATGAACGGGACGACTCCGAACCCGACCTACGAGGAGGTCTGCACCGCGAAGACCGGTCACGCCGAGGCGGTGCTGGTCGCCTTCGACCCGCGGACGATCTCCTACGGCGATCTGCTGAAGGTGTTCTTCGAGGAGCACGACCCGACCCAGGGGATGCGCCAGGGCAACGACGTCGGCACCCAGTACCGGTCCGGCATCTACTTCGCCAGCGATTCCCAGAAGGCGACGGCGGAGATGGCGCGGGATACCTACGACGAGGCGCTGCGGGCGGCCGGCAAGGAGCCGGTGACGACCGAGGTCCAGCCCGCCGGGCCCTTCTATTACGCCGAGGACTACCACCAGCAGTACCTGCACAAGGTGCCGAACGGCTACTGCGGCTTGGCAGGGACCGGGGTCGCCTGCAGCATCCCCGCCGCGGCTTCGTAGACGAGGGGGAGGGCGCGGCGATGGCCGCCGGGCGCGCCGAATAGCATCCCGGCCTCCTTGGCACCCTCCTTCGGCTCCTACATCGCCGGCTGCCTCGCCCTGATCGGCATCGTTGCGGCACTCGGCCTCGGCGGCTACTGGCTGCGGCGCTGGATCGTGCCCGAATTCACCGGCGCCCTGGCGCGGCTGGCGGACGCGACGCTGACGGTCGGGCTGCTCGTCGTCTGCCTGCAGGTGCTGGGGGCGCTGAGCCTCCTCTACTTCGGCTGGATCGTCGTCGTCTGCATCGTTGTCGGCCTCGGCGCCGCCTGGCTGGGGCGTTCGAAAGCGGGCGGGCACGGGCTCGAGGTGGCCGCGCCGCGGGTGGAGAACATCGCCCTCTTCATCGCCCTCGGCGTCGCCTCCTGGACGGTCGCCGAGTGGACCTTCCCGGCGCAGTCGAGCCTCGACTTCGGCATGTTCGGCGGCGACACCACCTGGTACCACATGCCCTTCTCGGCCTTCATCGCCCAGGAACACTCGACCACTGCCCTCCACTTCACCGATCCGCTGCGGCTGGCCGCCTGGTTCTATCCGGCTTCCACCGAGCTCCTCAACGCCGCCACGATCGTGATCTTCAAGGGCGACTGGCTGGCGCCGCTGCAGAACCTGATCTGGCTGCCGATCGCGCTGCTGGCCGCCTGGTGCATCGGCCGTCCCTACAAGGTGGGGCCGGCGACGCTGGTCGCCGCGGCGATCGTCCTCGACGCCGGGGTGATGATCGAAACCCAGCCCGGGGAGGCGCGCAACGACATCATGGGCCTCGCCTTCCTGCTCGCCTTCGCCGCCTTCCTGATCAACGGCCACCAGCGAAGAGCGCCCGCGGCGGGGGCCGTCCAGGACGCGCCCGAGCGCGATGCGCCGCTGCTCGACAAGGGGCCGCTGGTGATGGCGGGGGTCGCGGCGGGGCTCGCCGCCTCGGTCAAGTTCACGTTCCTCGTCCCGGTGGCGGCGATCACCATCGCCGTCGTCCTCTTCAGCGGCAGGGGGAGGCGCTGGACGACGGCCTGGGTGATGGGCGTCCCGATGCTCGTGGTCGGCGGCTACTGGTACCTGCGGGCGGCGATCAAGACCGGCGGCAATCCGATTCCGATCACCAAGTTCGGGCCGCTCAACCTGCCCAAACCCGACCAGATGCCGCTCGACCCGCGGCCGCGGTTCTCCGTCTCCCACTACATCACCGACCCGACCATGTACAGGCGCTGGTTCTTCCCCGAGCTCGACAACGCCTTCGGGCCGCTCTGGCCGCTGATCCTGATCGTCGCCGTCGCCGCTGCGTTCTACATCGCCTGGCGCTCGCGCAACGTGATCCTGCGGGTGATCGCGGTGGCCTCGCTGCTGACCGCGGTCGTCTACGTCTTCACGCCGCTGACCGCGGCCGGGCAGGAGGGCTCGCCGACCGGCTTCTTCACCAACACCAGGTACCTGGTGCCGGGACTGGTCCTGGCGATGGCGATGCTGCCGATCGCGCGGCCGCTGCGGGCGCCCGACCGGCGGGCGAAGCTGACGCTGTACTTCCTCACCGCGGCCTTCGCGGTCACGGTGCTGACGACTCCGCGTTGGTTTACCAGCTACATCTTCGGCACGATCTTCCTGACGCTGTGCCTAGTCTGGGCGCCAGCGGCGCTGTCGATGGCGCGGTCGCGGGTGCGGGTCAGCCGCGTCGCGATCGCCGGCGGGGCGGCGGTGCTGTTGCTGCTGGCGGTGGTGCTCGGGCGTGGGCAGCAGGTCCAGTACGCCGAGCAGCACTACGTCAACCCGAGTCCCTTCCTCGGGGAAGGCGGACCGTGGGAGGCCTACGAATACACCCAGCAGTTGCACGACAAGCGGATCGGCATCATCGGCTCGAGCCAGATCATCTTCGGCCAGTACGGGTTCTATGGCAACGACGCCACCAACCACGTCGAGTTCATCGGCGTCAAAGGGCCGCACGGGGCGAACCGGCTGCCGACCAGCTGCGAGCAACTGCGTCGCCTGATCAACGAGGGCGGCTACGAATACCTGGTGATGAGCCAGTACACGCAGGACAGCGGCCCCTACAACACCGGCGTCCCGAACCCGTACCAGTTCCCCGTGTACGCCTGGGTGAAGGGCGACCCGGCGGTGAAGCTGGTGGTGAAAGACGTGGCCAAAGCCTCGCCGCAGCCGGACTTCGTCTTCAAGGTGAACGGGAAGCTCGACCCGAGCGCCTGCAAGCCGGAAAAGCGCCCCGAAGTGCCGGGCGAAACCGCGCCCGAGTAAACGAACGGTCAGTTGGCCGCCCTATACAGGGTGAATTGCCCGCTCGATCTCAGGCGCGGCTGGCGGCCAGCGCGTACTCGCGGACTAGTTCCGCGGAGAGCTCGGGCCGCTCCCACCAGAACATGTGGCCGACGTCCTCGAGGGTCTCGAGCCGGGCCGAGGGCATCAGCGAGGCGATCAGCTCGCCGTTGGGGTAGGGGAGCACGCCGTCCTTGGTCCCGTGGACGATCAGCGTCGGCGTCGAGATCTCGCCGAGGCGGGCGCTGGTGTCGTGGCCGAAGATCGCCTGCGCCTGTAGTTCGATCGTCCGTCTCGCGGCGGGGACCGACGTCGCCATCTCGTGGAAGGCGGCGTAGTGACCCTCGTCGGCGCGAAAGGCGGGGGAGAGGTTGACTTCGTAGCTGGCCCGGATCGCCTTGTCGCGGTTTCCCGACATCATCCCCGCGGCGAGCTTTTCGACGTTCTCCTGCGGCATCAGCTGCGAGCCCGGGCCGCCGCAGTAGGTGCAGCCGAGCGTCAGCGACCGCAGCCGGTCGGGGTGGGAGAGCGCCAGCTCTTGGGCGATCATCCCGCCCATCGAGATCCCGACCACGTGGGGGCACTCGACCACCAGCTCGTCGAGCAGGCCCGCCGTGTCTTCGGCCATCTCGGCGATCGTGAACGCCCCATCAATGGGCGCCGAAAGCCCGATGCCACGATTGTCGAAGACGACGACGTCGAAGCTCTCCCGCAACCCCTTCAGGAACGGTTCCCCCCAGGCGACGTGGGTCCCGCTCATTCCCTGGATCAACAGCAGCGGCTCACCCGTGCCCGCCCGCTCGTAATGAAGCTCGTGCTTCCCGACCACCACCTTCGGCATGCAGCCGATCCTACGCGAGCCGCCCGATCAGCCCCTAACCTTGATCTGCCTGCCCCCGTAGCTCAGCTGGATAGAGCATCGGACTTCTAATCCGACGGTCGCTGGTTCGAATCCAGCCGGGGGCGTTAATGCAGAGAAGATCATCGGCCTAAGCTTTAAGCGATGGATGCTCCAGACCCTCGCACCGAGCTGGTCTATAACGAGTCAGTTCGTGCGCTCCAAGTTCAGAGTTCAAGCCTGGATGATCTGCGCTCACGGACGGGTATCTTGCTGGCCGCACTGGCACTGACTGCGTCATTTCTTGGGGCCAGGGCGCTAGATGTTTCCGGATTTACGACTTGGAGTTGGATTGCCGTTGGTTGCTTTGGCAGCTCCGGAATTTGTTGCCTCCTGATCCTTTTGCCTTGGGGTGAATGGCATTTCACCCATGACGCCAACAAAGTCATTCAGGAGTTCATCGAGGGGGAGGACGAAGCGAATCTCGACGAAATGCATCGCGAGATAGCCGAAACGAACCAGAAGAACTGGACGAACAACAACTCAAAGCTGGACCGTCTGTTTTGGCTTTTCCGACTTGCAGTTCTTCTGCTGGTCCTGCAAGTAGGATTCTGGTTGATTTCTTTAGGGAATTCTGGTGCCTCCACGGAAACGTCCAAAAAAACCTCCGAAGCGTCCGTCCGGTGGAACGAGTCGGAAAAAGAAAGGCAGCAGTGGCAAAGCGAGCTCGGGCGGGGGGGCCAGTGGCGGGCCGCGAGATACCTCTCAGGGCGAAACTCGGAGGAAAGACTGACCGGGCGACTACTGCTCCCGCCGCTCGGCTAGCGAGGGTTGTTTGGAGCAGGAACTCCAAGCTGCCTACAAATCGTGCGAACTAGGCCGGGGCCGATCTCTTTGTGCCTCGGCAGTGCTGAGACTTGATTCTGCGGGCCACGCCACTTCGCGTGCTTTGAGCCGCCGACCTCTCGGCAGCCGTGGGATAGGAGATGACGTTCGAAGTCGCGGCGCTTCACGCCGCGGCAGTAAACCGCAGGTGCTCCCGGTTTGCCTCGGCGGCTTCGCCGGTCAACTCCTCGTCGGGAGTCAAAACGGTCTGCAGTGCATCGAGCACGTTCTCGCGGGCCTCCTCGCGACTCCGTCCTTGGCTGACGGCGCCAGGGACCTCAAGGACCCGCGCGACGATCCAGCCCGCCTCGTCCGGGTTGTCGAAAGCAATCGTGAAGTCGACTGATGCAGCCATCGCCCCTAGAACGGTAGCGCGCTGGCAGGGCGCTGGTCTCCAAGCCGAAAACTCGGTCCCGAAATTGGTCCCCAACTCCAGCTAACTCAGCCGAACTCCTTGGACAGGATTGGTCTCCCTGGACCAGATTCGCCCTACTAGACACCTTCCGGCTGAACTTCTAATCCGACGGTCGCTGGTTCGAATCCAGCCGGGGGCGCTTCTTCTTTCGAGAATCGACCGCGCCGAGTGGGGCTAGCAGGCCAACGGCGATGGTGGCCAGGGCCAGAATCAGACAGAAGATCGCCGAAGCTGACAGGCCATTGACTTGCACGGCCCTGCCTGCGGTACAGGCGACAGCGACCGGAAAGACGACGAGTCCGGCCTGTAGGACACGCGTAGCGACACCGCTGGTGCTCGCCCAATCCCGAGGTGGTTTTGGTGGCCATTTGAAAGACGTGAGATCGACCAGGTCCTGGCTGGCAGGGATCATCACGGCCCTTATCGCGACTATCTCCTCCTGGTAATGACCCAGTACTTCGTTGATGCGGTTCACCGCCAGATAGAGGAAGCCAGAGAGGGTCTGAAGACCGAAGGCCAGCGTGGCGAGGAGGAGCTGTGAACCGGGGCTGCGAAGCGAATCGTCGACGAGACCGGGCCCGGCGATTGCGATCACGCCGATCACCGCGGTGAAGAAGAAGCCGAGGTACTGCCCCCGCATCGCCTCCAGATGGCGTGACTGAGACCAGGCCTCTTCCCACTCACGCATTACGTAGGCGTACCGGTCCAGTTGCGTCATCGGAGCAGGCTTAGCACCGCCTACCTCTCGGCAGCCGTGGGATTGATGGCGATCGAAGTCGCGGCTCACCGAGGTGGGGTGACCGCGAGGCAGACCGCGGTCGCGTCGTCGGTCAGCTCTCCGGCGCTGGCCTCGAGGACAGCGGCGTGGATCTCGCGGACGGTGTCGGGGGCGGTGGCGCGGGCGGAGCGTTGGGCGGCTTCGAGGAGGCCGTCGATGCCGAGGCCGGCCTTGCCCTTGCCGTCGGCTACGACGCCGTCGGAGACCATGATCAGGCGGTCTCCGTCATTCAGGGCGGTGGAGCGCTCGGCGGGTTCGGGGGCTGAGCGGCCGCCTAGACCTCTGACCTTTGGGACCTTCAGTTTCTCCGCGGTGCCGTCGGCGCGGATCACGAGCGGGGGCACGTGGCCGCAGTTGGCGATCGTCAGCTTTCTGGTCGCGGGATCCCAGTGGGCGACGACGGCGCTCATCTCTGCCTGAGGTCCCGGCATCTCTTTCAGCGTCCTGTGCATGACCATCAGCGCTTCTTTGATCGTGCCGTCGCTGCGGCGGCTTGCGCGCAGGGCGCCCAGGGCGACGGCGGCGCTGGCGATGGCCCGGGTGCCGCTGCCGAGGCCGTCGGCGATCGTCAGCCAGATCCCGTCGGGGTTCTCGACCACGTCGAACCAGTCGCCGGCGACCTCGTAGCTCGGCAGCACGTTGCCCGCCACCTCGGCCCCGGTGAAGCGGGCGATGCGGGGTGGCAGCAGGCTCTGCTGGATCTCGGCCGCCGCCTTCGGTTGCTTGCGCCGCTGGGCGCGGGCAAAGGCATCGGTGTAGCGGTCCGCCATCGCGATCGCTGCCGCTGCCTGCCGCGCCAGCTCGGTCAAGCCGGCGCGGGGCTGCCCCAGGGTGAGGAAGACTCCGATCGCCCGCCCGCGGAGCCAGAGCGGGACGATCTCGACCCCCACGTAGTCGGCGAGCTTCTGGCGCAGCAGCTCCAGGCCGTCGCGATCGAGCTCCGGCCCCACGGCCAGGGGCGCCTCGATCTTCTCCGGTAGCCGCGTCGGCCCTGCCATGCGCAGTAGATGGGAGCCGTCGATGTCGAGCACGTAGAGGCCAAGGGGCACCCCGGCGACGCGCTGGGCCTCGGCAACGAGCTGCTCGGGGAGAAGTGGCGCCGCAACCGCGTCCAGCACCTGGACGGGATCGAGCGCGACCGGCTCCTCGCGCCCGAGTTCTCCAGCCGGAGGCAGCTCCTCGGATTCCCGGGGAGCGGTGGGGGGACGCTCGCGGGCCTCCTCGATCAGGCCTACCCGGTCGTCGAAATGGCGGTAGATGGTCGACCTGGAGACCCCGGCGGCGGTGGCGATTTCACCTAGCGAGGCGCCGGGGGACTGGGCGAGCAGCTTGCTGGCGACGGCGAGGATCCGCTCACGGTTGCGCGTGGCGTCGGCCCGACCTGAAGCGGTGACCTCGCTCTTCGCCTCCTGGGGTGCCATCTGTCACACCCTGTCCCGGAGACGTGTGTCACTTAGGCGCAGGCTGTTTCTGATGGGACACACAGGCAACTCGGAACCTACAACGTCCCACCCGGTCGAAGAAGCGATTCGGCCCGAGTGCGCTACAGGAAAGGAACGTCATGACTGGTAACGAGTTCACGGATTCATACGACTGGAGGGACCGCGAGGTCATCGGCAGCGACGGGGAGAAGATCGGCAAGGTCGACGAGGTCTACCTCGACACCGCCAACGGCGAGCCCGAGTGGCTGTCGGTCAACACCGGGCTGTTCGGGATGAAGTCGAGCTTCGTGCCGCTGCAGGGCGCCGACCACAGCGGCGAGAGCGTGCGGGTCGCCTACACGAAGGAGCAGGTCAAGGACGCGCCGGGCATCACCCCCGACGCCGAGCTCTCCACCCAGGAGGAGCAGGAGCTCTGGTCCCACTACGGCCTCGACTACGACAAAGGCCGCGGTGACATCGAGGACGGGCGCGACTTCTCCAGCGGCGCCGACGTTAGCGGTCCCGAGACCGACGAGGCGATGACGCGCTCCGAGGAGGAGGTCAGGACCGGCACCCGGGAGCGCGAGGGCGGCCGCGCACGGCTGCGCAAGTACGTCGTCACCGAGAACGTGACGCAGACGGTCCCCGTCCGCAAAGAGAAGGCTGTCCTGGAGCGCGAACCGATCACCGACGCCAACGTCGACGCCGCCACCGACGGTCCCGCGATCTCCGACGAGGAGCACGAGGTCGTCCTCAACGAAGAGGAGGTCGTCGTCGAAAAGAAGGCCGTTCCGAAGGAGCGCGTGCGCCTGGGCAAGGAGACCGAGGTCACCGAGGAGCAGGTCAGCGAGGAGGTCCGCAAGGAGCGGATCGAGGCCGAGGGCGACATCCGCCGCTAGGCCGCGCGCGCAAACGCATCGGGCGGGGGACATAGGCTCCGCCTGATGCGCCGCGCCTGTTTAGGGATCGCCTGCCTCGCCGCTCTGTTGCCGGCGGGGTGTGGGGAAGAGGCCACGGTGCGGCCTGAGGGGGCGGCGCGCACGATCGTCCGGGTGGTCTCGAAGCAGACCGGGTTCCGTCCTGATGACGTCCGCTGCCCCTCGGGGGTGGAGGCGAAGGTGGGCGTGAAGTTCGAGTGCGAGTTCACCGGGCCGGAGGGGCCTTACGTCGCGCACATGAAGATCCTCGAGGTCGAAGGGGAAAAGGTGCTCTTCGACATCAGGACCCGGCCGCGGGCTCGCTGAACGTCCGCTGTAGTTGACGGTGCCCACCATCCCTTGAAAGGGTGGGGGCTACCAGTCAAAGCCCCCCGGCGAGCACCGCCGAGCTGAGTGTATCCGTATATGACACGGATCGGTGCAACATTTACTCGTAAGTCGTTGTACCACTTCAGCTCGGCGGTCGCTACGGGAAAGAAGAAGGGGCGCCGAAGCGCCCCTTCTTCAGTCAGATCACCCGAACGCGGCTAGTGCCGGTCGGAGCGGTCGTCTCGGTCGGCGTCGTAGGGCTCGCGTGAGCCGGACTTGGCGAGGCCGCGGCTGACCATGTAGCCGACGGCGACGATGGCCACGTAGAGCCACGCCTGCTTGGCGATGAACTCGTCGCTGCCGGGAGCGGTGTCGCCGCCCTTGATCACGGCGGCGCTAACGAGGATGCCGACGATGACGACAACCATCGCCCAGAACTCCGTCGTCTTGAACGCCTGTTTGGTCTCGGTGGAAAGACGGCGGATCGTCCCGCGATCGCGGGTTCGATCTACGCCCGCGCTTCCAGCGCGCGTGGTCGCTGACTCCATGTGTGTTCCTCTCGGTGGATGTTCGTTTCCCGGGTTCGGCCTGAACCGCTGGACGAGACAGCCGACTTCGGGGTGAAGAAGCTTGTCTCCGACGAGTCTCCCCGTTGACTGCAGGTGCTCGGGATCCTCTCGGAGTCGCTCTCGGTTACCCGCGATCTCGACGGGAAAAACCTGCTCAGCGAGTTAGTGGGACGGCGATGCGACGTTGCTAACCTCGCTCACGAGGCCTGCGTGCTTGCGCCGGGCCTTCCGTTTCAGCCGTTGGGCACCCGACCCGGGCACGTCCGTCGATCGAGGGCCTTTCCGCACACCCGGTGACGCGAAAGGTTGAGATGCCCTACTCCGAGCATGATCAGGTTGACCTGCGGCGGCTCCGCTACTTCGTCGCCGTCGCCAACGATCTGAGCTTCTCGCGCGCCGCTCGGCGGGTGGGCCTCTCCCAGCAGGCGCTCTCGAGCCAGATCAAGTGCCTGGAGGAGGAAGCCGGTTGCGTGCTCTTCTTTCGCACCACCCGGCGGGTCGAGCTGAGCCCGGCCGGAATCGCGCTTCTGCCGAAGGCCCGGCTCAGCCTCGCCGCCGCGACCGAGGCGCTGGCGAGCGCGCGGGCGGCGCAGCCAGAGCTCAGGTACAGCCCCTGGATGTCATAAAGATCAAGTTACCCAATTCCTATTTACATGCAGCTCACAGGCATGAAAACGCCATTTTGCTGCAGACGAATATAAATTAGCTCTAGTTCTAGGTATTGCGCGATACCGCTTTGTGCAATACGAATTCTCCCCGGCATCGTCCAATTCTTTAAGTGGGGAGGAAGTTCATGAGCGGTCAGCGTCCTGGGCGTGCAGGGTTCTTTTGGGTTCTGGCCTTCGTCTCTCTTCTCGCTTTCTGCGTGACCGCCCCGGGAGCGGCTTTTTCGGCTGATGAGGCCACTCCCGCGCCTGTGCCGGAGAGCTCGAGCCTGCCGCTTCCCGAGGAAGCGGCATTCACGGACGCGTTGGCCGAGGCGTTCCAGGCCCACCAGCAGGACCTGGCGCAGCGGGCGGCGGAGCTGGCGGCGCCGGAGGCCGTCGCCGCGCGGGCGGCCTCGCAGACGGCTTATGCGGAGTTCGGCCGAGGGGAAGCCGAAGAACTCCTTCGCTCGGCCTTCGGTCCCGTGCTGGAAGAGCTGAACCGCGACCCCGCCCGCTTCCTCAGCGACGCCACCGTCGAGCGAGCGGCCGGCGAGGAAGGCGCGATCGTCACCAGCGACGGCGAGACGCAGCTGCTGGAAACCAACGTTTCCCTGCAGGCCGAGGAAGAGGACGGCGGACTCGGGCAGGTCGACGTGACCCTGGCGCCGAGCGCCGAGGGCTGGGAACCCGCCAACCCGCTGGTCGACGTCGAGATCGGACGCTCTGCCGAGGAAGGGATCGAGATCGGCGACGAAGGCCTGACGGTCACCCAGGCCGGCGCGGAAGACGCGGTGGCGACGCCGCTCGGCGACAAAAGCCTCTTCTTCCCGGAGGTGGCGCCCGGAAGCGACACCGACCAGGTCGTGGCGCCGGTCTCCGGCGGGGTCGAGATCTTCAACCTGCTGCGCTCGGTCGACAGTCCGGAGAGCCTGCGCTTCCAGTTCGACCTCCCCGCCGGCTCGCAGCTGCGCTCCGGGCCGGGAGGCTCAGCGGAGGTCGTCGGCGCCGACGGCAACGTGTCCGCACTCGTGCCCAAGCCCTGGGCCCTCGATGCGCAGGGAACCTCAGTGCCGGTGGAGATGACGGTGGAGGGGAGCGAGCTCGTCCTCGGCGTCGCTCACCGCGACCAGGACATCGCCTACCCGGTGCTCGTCGACCCGACCATCTACCAGGACTGGGACGGCTGGAACGCCGGCCAGAACCTCGGCGGGCTCGCCGGCTGGCGCTGGCAGCAGACCGCGACCAGCTGGATCTACCACGGCACCGAAGACCCCACCGGCTTCCCAAGCTACGCCGGCAAAGGGTTGTTCGTCTACACCGCTCCGGCGAAAATGACGGGCCAGCATTGGGGGCAGTGGATCTACTCGGCGCCCAACCCCGGTAGCTACCTCGCCAGCGCCACCGTCAGCCCCTTCACCCGCAACAACCGGGGCTGCACCCCGTACTACCCCTACGACTACGCCGGGATGTGGAAGGAATCGACGGGCTCCTGGGCGCAGATCAAATTTAACAACGCCAATGAATTCGGCTCCGCCTCGCTGACCAGCTGGGGTGAGGCGCTGATCATCGGTCTCAGCACCGATGCCAGCACCGAAACCGAAATGACCTGCTGGCGCGACCTGATGATCGGCGGCGTCGGGATCTGGCTCGACGACTGGCAGATCCCCTGGATGACGATCCTCGTCCCCTTCCCGACGAGCTGGATGAAAAAGGACGCGACCCCGCGGACGGTGGAAGTGAAGGGGACCGACATGGGGCTCGGCGTGCAGAAGTTCCGCCTTGCCGCCGGCGCCAAAGAATGGACTTGGGACCAGGCCTACTGCGCCGGCACCTACGAGGACCGCTGCGCCACCGAACGCACCGGCAAACTCACCTATACGACCGAAGGCGTCGGGGCCGAAGGCAAAGTTAATGTCAGCCTGCAGGTGATCGACCCGACCGACAAGCGGGGGACGGTCGAACGGACCCTGTTGATCGACGGCACCGCGCCGACCCTCGCCGTCATCCCCACGACCACCTCGACCGGCCGCGAACTGGCGATCGAAGCCAAAGACGGCACCGCGGCCGAACCGCGCTCCGGCGTCAAGGAAGTGAAGGTCTACCTCGACGGCACGCTGAAGGAAACGAAAGCGAGCAGCTGCACCAGTACCGGCTGCCCGGAAGCGGTGAGCTTCACCTACTCGCAGCCCAACAGCGGCCTCACCAGCGGCAGTCACACGCTTGAAGTCGTCGCCATCGACCAGGTCGGCTACTCCAAATCCTGGAGCACCTCCTTCTCCCTCACCGGGCCGAGCCTGAAAATCACTTCGGGCCCGGAAGGGTCGATCAAAACCGGCACCGCGACCTTCGGCTTCACGGCGCAGGCCGGCACCACGGTCAGCTGCTCGGTCGACACCGGCACCCCCGCCTGGGGCACCTGCTCGACGGCCATCAGCCACACCACCACCAAGCCGCAGGGCTCCTACACGTTCAGGGTTCGCGCGACCGACTCCGCCGGCATCCAGACGATCGCCACCCGGCCCTTCACGGTCGACCTCACCGCGCCCGAAACGACGATCGTCTCGGGTCCGGCGGGTCAGACCTACCGCGCCCAGCCGAAGTTCACCTACTCCTCCAACGAGAGCGGGGCGGGCTTCGAGTGCAGGGTCGACGCCGCCGCCTTCGGCGGCTGCGACGACGAAGGGTTCGAACCCTCCGAAGCCCTCGCCGACGGGGCCCACACCTTCTACGTGCGGGCGATCGACCCGGCGGGCAACCTCGACGCCACCCCGGCCAGCCGCGCCTTTACCGTCGACTCGGTCTCGCCGACCCTGAAAATCGAAAGCGGGCCGAGCGGCCCGACGAAATTGACGAAACCGGTCTTCGGCTTTTCGGTGCCGACGGGGGCGACGCTGAAATGCGCGATCAACTCCGACGTCGGGTTCGAAGAACCGACCTACGTCAGCTGCGCCGGGCCGACCTATGAACCCGCCGCCGCACTCGCGCAGGGCGCCTACACCTTCCGGGTCATGGCCACCGAGCCCTCGGGAAACATCACCGTCGACTCGCGACAGTTCACGGTCGACACCGTCGCGCCGGAAACCACGATCGCCTCCGGTCCGGCCGGCCGGACCGAGGAAAGCCGGCCCCTCTTCGGCTTCAGCTCCAACGAGACCGGCGCCGGCTTCGAATGCCGCTTCGACGCCGAAGCCTTCCGCGCCTGCTCCGGTCCGGGTGCCGCCGACAAACCGCCGCTGGCACTCGCCAACGGCAACCACACCTTCTACGTGCGCGCCAAGGACGGCGCCGGCAACACCGACCTGACGCCGGCCAGCCGCGCCTTCTCGGTCGACACCACGGCGCCGCAGACGACGATCAAAACCGCCCCGGCCGGGATCAGCGCCACCGCCACTCCCAAATTCGAATACACCACGGTCGGCGGCACGAGCTTCGAATGCCGGATCGACACCGCCGCCTTCGCCGCCTGCCCGACCACGGGTTACACCGCCCCGACGCTGACCCAGGGAACGCACACCTTTGCCGTGAGGGCGGTCAACTCGAGCGCGAACTTCGACCCGACCCCGGCTGAAGTCACCTTCGTCGTCGACACCACCGCTCCGACGGTGCCCCTGGCGAGCGGCGACCTGCGCAACGGCACCCCCGGCGTCGACCTCCACGTCGAGGTGCAGGACGGGGACGCGGCCACCGCCGGCACCATCCGCTCCGGCGTCAAGACGATCAACGTCTACGTCGACGGCCAGATCGCCTACAGCGACGAAATGCCGTGCGTCGGCGCGCAGCAGACCTGTCCCGACAAACTCGTCCGCGACCTCGAACTCCCCTACCAGCGGGTGATCGGGATCCACAACTACAAAGTGGTGGGGATCGACGCCCTCGGCCGGCCCAGCCCGGCGCTCGAATGGGGCCAGTGGATCCCCTCGGAAGGGACCGTCGAAGCGCGGGTCAAGCAGAAGACGAACCCCGACTGCACCGAGCGCGCCGACAAGCACGGCGTCCGCTACAACCACGCGACCGGAGTGATCCGTGGCACCAGCGGCGCCGACCTGATCGTGAGCGGTGAGGATTTCGAAGTCATCTTCGCCGGCGCCGGCTGCGACGTGATCATCGGCGGGTTCGGGCCGGAGAAAATCCACGGTGACGCCGATCCCGACCTGATCCGCGGCGGTCGCAGCAACGACCACATCTGGGGCGACGGTGGGGCGGACATCCTCTACGGCGGCATCGGCGACGACGAAGTGTTCGGCCAGAGTGGCAACGACAGGGTGGACGGCGGCCCCGGGGCCGACGAAGTCCTGGGCGAACAGGATGACGACACGGTCCGCGGCGGGCAGGGACGCGACAAGCTCGCGGGAGGGCTCAACCACGACACCCTCAGCTATGCCGACGCGCTGATGCCCGGCTACTCCCCCAACGAGCCCGACTTTGCGGAGACGATCACCCGCTTCCCCGACGGCGAACCCGGCGTCTACATCAACATGAAGTCCGACCAGGCGACCGGCGACAACGGCCCGGAAGGCCGGGGTGGCGGCGTCGATTACCTCTACATCCCCAAAGGTACGGCGGCCCCGGGCAACGCGGCGGTTGAAACCCCCGGCAGCTTCGAGGAGGTGGTCGGCTCCGCCTTCAGCGACGTGATCGAAGCCAGCGACAAAAGCGGCCTGACCGAGATCGACGGCGGGCCCGGTGCCGACGTCATCATCGGTGCCAACACCAAAACCGTCTACGGCGGCTCCGACGGCGACTACCTGAAAGGGACCGGGCAGCTGATCGGCCCCGATGGGGACATCGATCGCTGCACGGGCTCCGCCAGCATCACGAGCTGCACCAACACCGAAGAAGCGATCCGCCCCCGCAGTGGCAAAGTGATCACGGTCGGCTTCCAGCGGGAAAACGACAGCGACGATGAGGTCGACATGTTCCTCTCCGGCAGCGACGAAATCGACAAGGTCGCGACCCTCTACAACGCGAACGCGCACACGGTCACGTTCACCCGTCGAGGCGGAGTGGGGAACCTCACCGCCAGTGGCCCGGGCTGCCAGGGCGGCGGATCGTCGATCAGGTGCCGGCTCGGCAAGGACCGCATCCTCGGGGCATTGGTCCTCTCCGGCGGCAAAGGCGAAGACCTACTGTCGATCAACCCGGTCTCGCCGCAGGACTACGGCGCGATCTCGCTGAACGGCGGCTTCGGCCGCGACGTCGTCCACGGGAACCTGCTGGAAGAGCTGGTCGTCGACGGCACCAAGCAGGGGGCGCCCGACCTCGAGAAAACCACGCCGAAGGAGCAGATCACCAGCGGCGGCGGCGACGATGCGCTGGTCCAGGGCGACGGTCCCGACCACGTGGAGGGCGGCGAGCGCCACGACCTCCTGCTCTCCTCGAGCATCTGCGAACGCGACGACATCGACGGCAACGGCGGCCACGACAACGCCCAGTTCCACGCCACCGATCGCGGCGTCTACGGCGACGTCGCCACCGGCGACCTGGGGCACCCGACCGACAACAACAACAGGTGCCCCGTCTACAACGAATTCGACCCGCTGCGCCACGTCGAGGATCTCGAGGGCTCGCCGGAGCGCGACGTCTTCCGCGGCGACGAGGGGAAGAACCTGCTGATCGGCCGCGGCGGCCCCGACTCGCTGTTCGGCCGCGGCGACGCCGACGTCCTCAACTCCCGCGACGGCCATAAACGCGACCGCGACGTCAACTGCGGCGGCGAGTCCAAGGACCTTGCCCACATCGACATCCCCGAGGACAAACCGGCGGTCTCGGGGTGCAAGAACGTCGACCAGGAGGGTGAGAACTTCCCCGACCGCGAAGCCGGCAAAAACTCGCTGTCGAGGATGATCGCCGACGCCTCGCTCAACGTGTCCGCATCCTCTGACCCGGCGGAAGCGCCGGTGCTGACCGGCGAGTACACGCTCAGCGAGAGCGAAGGAACCGAAGCGGAAAACCTGGTGGCAAGCTCGGAAGACGGTACCTACGAAGCGGCCGGCGTCGGCCCCGCGACCAACAACCCGGGTCCAACCCTGCAGGCAGCGGGCGCTCTGATCGGCGAGGTGGCGGACCCGGCGGTCGAACTCGACGGCAGCGAAGACTTCATCCAGCTGGCCGAAGAAGGCGAAGCGGTCGAGGCCGCGGACGGCTACTCGGTCGAGCTCCTGGTCAAGTTCGACGCCGTCCCGAGCGAACGCGAATACCTCTTCGCCAACATGGACGAAGGCAAGGGTCCTTACCTGTTCCGCGGGCCCGACGGCCGGATCGTCTTCGGCAGCAACACCAAAAAAGGGAACCCGAAGGTGATGACGACCGACCCCGTGGCGGATGAAGATTGGCACCAGGTGGTGGGCACCCTCGAAGGCGACGACATCGCCCTCTACGTGGACGGCTTCCCCTTCCGGGTCGGCTACGGGCAGACCGTCCTGCCTCAGGAAGCAGAAGCCGAAACGCCTGAAACGCTGGTCGGCGCCGGCCCCGGCATGTCCTACTTCCTCGACGGCAGCGTCGACGAGGTCTCGACCTACGAGGGGGCGCTTGACGAAGGTGAAGTGATCGAGCACCTCACGGCGAGCAAGGCCGAAGAACCCGAAACGCTGCTGGCGCCCGAGCCGGAAACGAGCGACGTCGACGTCGACGGTGTCACCGACGGGGTTGACAACTGTCCTCAGACGTCAAACGGGAGCCAGGAAGACGAAGACCTGAGCGGCGTCGGCGACGCCTGCGTAGCGCCTGACGGCGACGGCGACGAAGTCCCCGACGCCGCTGACAACTGCCTGCAGGAATACAACCCCGACCAGTCCGACGCCAACGCCGACGGGCTCGGCGACGCCTGCGCCGAACTGCCTCCCGTCACCGTCACCACCGCTCCGACCGCGGTCAAAAGCGCGAGCGCGACCCTGCAGGGAACGGTGAACCCGGGTGCGCAGGCGACCACCTACAGGTTCGAATACGGGAAAACCGAAACGTACGGGAGCTACGCCCCGATCTTCCCGAAATCGGTCGGGTCGGGGGTGACCCCGGTCGCCGCCACCGCCGCGGTGACGGGATTGGCGCCGAGCACGACCTACCACTACCGCCTCACCGCGACCAACGCGAGCGGCACCAGTGAAGGCGCGGACCAGACCTTCACGACCCCCTCCGTGAGCGCCGAACAGCTGGCGGCGATGCCAGTCACCGAGCCCTTCGACGGCAGCGCCAACTCGCTCGCCAACTTCTCGGCGAAGTGGACGCAGCTTGGCTGGGCGGCGGGCAAGGGCGAAGACACGACCGCGGGATGGGCACCGGTGAACGCCTTCCCGACGGTGTACGGCGCCTCCTACAGCCCGGCCCTCTACGACACCGGCTCCGGGGTCGCGGCGGCGGCAACCATGGCCACCAACCCCGGCATCACCGAACGCTACTTCTCGCTCTGGCTCGACATGCCGAACTCGGCCGCCACGGCGCGGGGCGGGTACGAGCTGCGCTTCGTCAACACGGCTGCGAACACCTACACCGTGACCCTCTCCAGGTGGCAGTCCGGCGCGCAGACGGTCCTCGGCTCGAAAACCGGCGTCAGCTTCGTCAACGGCAACTCCTTCGCGATCGTCGACGAAGGGGCCAACGTCTCGGCGCTGACCGACACCGGATCCGGCTTCTCGCAGCTGCTGACGGCAGCGGACTCGACCTTCTCGTCGGGCAACGCCGGGCTCGAGGCCGCCGGCAACGGCAACCGGCTGACCAAATTCAAGGCGGGTGCGCTGCTCTCGCCGGTGGCGAACATGAACCAGGCGCTGAAGGCGCTCCCGGTCCGCGACGCCTTCACGACCGAAGAAAGCCCCCTCGCCGGCGGCGGCGGCTGGACCGCCCTGAGCTGGGACAACAGCACCAGCGGCCACAACACGGGCTGGGTCAACGGCGGCTGGGGGCCGTGGGACGCGCATCCGACTGTCAACGGCGCCTACTGGCAGAAAGCCAGCTTCGCCGACACCGGCAGCGGCGCCGCGGTCGCCGCCACGCTAAACGGCAACGCGACGATCGCCGGCCGCCACTTCGCACTGTTGTTGAACATGCCCGCTCCGGGAACCGCCAAGGCGGGTTATGAGGTGAGATTCACCGAAACCTCGAGCAGCGTCTACGAAGTCTCTTTGTCGAAATGGCAAGCCGGAACGAAAACCGCCACCTTGGCCTCGAAAGCGAGCCACTCGTTCGCCGTCGGCGGGCGCATCGCCCTGGTCGAGAAGGGCGGCACGGTCTCGGTCTGGACCGCTCCCAGCCCGATCGCCGAATTCACTCAGCTGATGTCGGGGACCGACACCACCTTCACCAGCGGGTTCTCCGGCATGGAGGCGGCGGGCAACATCATCAGGCTCGGCAACTTCGCGGCGGGCCCGCTGGCGCCCTTCTGAGGGTGAAGTGACGGGGCCGCGCCAGCGCATCGCCCGCCCGGGCCTCGCGGCCCTCGTACTGGCGTTCGCGGTGGCGCTGCTGGTGGTAGCGGCCGCGGTGGCCGGAGACCGGACCGATTCCTCCTTCGGCGAGAACGGGGTCGTCAGGTTGCCGCCGCCCCCTGAAGCGCGGGCGCTCGGGGTCGGGCCGGTCGTCTTTGACCTCGCCCAGGACGGCGAGGGTCGCATCGTTGCCGCGCTCTCGGACTACACGGGCCAGGGCGGCTACATCGCGGCGGCGCGGTTCCGCCCGGACGGGGCTCTCGATACCGGCTTCGGCGACGGCGGCTTCGCCGAGGCGGTCGGGGTCGACGATGGCGTCGTCACCGGGCTCGTCAGCGGCGAAGCGCAGGGCATCGCGGTCCAGTCGGACGGGAAGATCGTCGTCGCCGGCTACCAGCTCGGCCGCGACAAGGCGGCGCCGGCGCTGGTGCGATTCCGGGATGACGGCAGCCTCGACCCGGCCTTCGGGGAGGGCGGCACGGTGGCGCCGCGACCGCGGGGGGTGGGGGACGAGGCGCTGCACGCGGTCGTGGTCCAGCCCGGCGGCCGCATCGTCGCCGTCGGCGGCAAGCACGAGCACCAGGGCGGGCCGCCGGCGGGTCTCGTCGTTGCCTACCGGCCCGACGGCAGCGTCGACCGCGGCTTCGGGCAGGGGGGCCGCCTGCTCTTTCCGGCTCCGGAGGGGCGCAAGGAATACACCGGCTTCAAGGCGGTGCGCCGGGCGCCGGGCGGCAAGCTCCTGGTCGCCGGCTACAGCCGCGGGCGGCTGATCGTGGTGCGGCTGACGGCGACCGGGGCGCTCGACCGCAGCTTCGGCGGCGACGGCCGGGTGGTCCTCGACATCGGCGAGAACCGCGGTTGCGTCGGCGACTGCGACCTGAAGACCTCGCTAGCGGTTCAGCCCGGAAACCGGATCCTGGTTGCTGCCGACCGCGCGCTCGAGGCGCCGAAGCTGGTGCGTCTGCGGGGGGACGGCAGCCTCGACCGCTCTTTCGGCCGCGGCGGCTTCGTCCCGCTGGCCGGGCGCCTGTTCAAAGCCAAGGACCTCGCTCTTGACAGGCACGGCCGCATCGTCGTCGCCGGCATCGGCGAACGCTTCCGCTCCCGCCGCGACGTCACCATCGTCTTCAAGGTCCTGCGCCTCCTGCCGGGCGGCAGCCTCGACCGGTCCTTCGGCCGCGCCGGCGCCCAGACCCTGCCGATCGGCGAAGCCAGCGCCGCCTTCGCCGCACTGACCCAGGCGAGCGGCCGGGTGGTGGTGGGGGGTGGCGCCCAGCTCGCCGGCGGGCGGAACAGGAACCGACTGCTCCTGACCCGCTACTTGGCCGCGGGGCGGTAGCGAGGCCGAGCTCTTGGCGACCCAAGTCCTACGCATGCGCGGCGCCACCCTCATTTCGATGCTCGTGCTCGGCCTCTCGGCCACCAGCGCCGAGGCAGCCTTCTACGTGGGTGGCGGCAAGGGGATCAGGGTCACCTTCCGGGTGAAAGGGCACCGGCTGGTCTGGGCCAACGTCGTCGCTCGCCTTCTGTGTGTCCGGCCCAATGGGGAGCAGCACTTCAATCGGATCAAGCGAAACTACGCCACGCCCGATTACCCGCTGCGGCTGGACGGAAGAGGGGGCTTTCGCTGGGACACCAGAGGGAGGAGGCAGGAAGAAGGCTTCTCGGTGGAAGATTTCCTGGTGGGCCGGGTCGGCCCCAACCTCCTTACCGGGCGGTACGAATTCACTCGTCGCTTCAGCCTCCGTCATCGCCGCGTGGTGTGCCGGACCGGGCTCGACCCGGCGCATCCAGGCAGAGCCGAAGTGCCGTTTCGCGCGCGGCGTCGGTGAGCATGTGCGCCCTGCGGTGATCACGATCCTCGCGTTCGTGTTGAGCCTCGGTACGGTGGCCAGCGCTGATGCGGCCTTGTACGTCGGCGGCGGCAAGGGAATCAGCGTCACCTTCCGGGTCGAGGGGCACAGGCTCATCCAGGCCGACGTGGTCGCTCGGCTCTACTGCAACAGACGCAATGGGCAAAAGCAGTTCGATCGCATCGAAGAGGGATATGCGACGCGCCAAGACCCGCTTCGGCTCGACCGGCGCGGGGGCTTTCGCTGGAGCACGATCGGCACGAGGCAGGAAGAAGCCTTCGCGCGGGAAGAATTTCTCGGGGGGCGGGTCAGCGGCGGCACCGTTACCGGAAAGTTCAAGTTTCTCCGCGATGGGGGGCGGCGCCATACGAACTGCCGAACCGGCTCCTTTCCGCTGTCGGCCGGCGACGCCACGCTCAGGTTCCGGGCGCTGCGCCGGACTGGTAGCAGCTAGCGGCTCAGCGGCGGGGTCTACAGTCCGAATACATGCGCCGCTTCATCCTCATCGCGCTTCTAGGCCTTCTCCTCGGCCTGGTGCCAGCCCCCAGTGCGGGGGCGACGTTCTACCTCGGCGGCGGCAAGGGGATCAGGGTCGCCTTCCGCCTCAAGGAACACAAGCTCATCCAGGCCGAGGTCGTCGCTCGCCTCTATTGCGTCGGACCACATTCCAAAAGGCACTTCAGCCGCATCAAGTTCAACTACGCGTTCCCCGAAGACCCGCTCCGCCTCGACCGGCTGGGCCGCTTTCGGTATGACACCCGCGGCCTGAGCCAGGAGGAAGGCTTCAGACTCGAAGAGTTCATCGGCGGTCAGGTCAGCGGCGGCTCCATCACCGGCAGGTATGAATACTTCCGGGCTGGCGGGAGCCGCCACATGGATTGTCGAACCGGCTCCTTTCCCCGGACGTATGGGGAGACCGCCTCGCGCTTCGTTGCGCGGCGGCAGGTGGCAGGCAGCTGAAGCCGGCACGGCGAAGGCACCGCAGCGGTCTCAGTGCCCGGCAAAGCCGAAGTGCCTTTCCGGGCGCATCGGCAGAACTGAGGTCGGGTTACAGCCCCGGCGGGTGGCGGGCGACGAAGCCGTCGGTGGAGACGGTGGGGAGGTGCCAGCGCGGGCCGGTCCCCTGCTCGTCGCCGACCGTGTCAAAGCGCAGGCCGGCGATCTCGACGAAGGTGTGGCCGGGGTTGGCGTAGACGGTGATCCACCTGCCGGGCCCCGGCTCGCCCCAGCGCATTAGGTCGCCGGAGGTGAGGGGGCGGGGGATGAGGCCGCCGCCGAAGAGGGCGAAGCTGACTGCGCCCGAGCAGTCGTAGGAGTCGTCGTAGAAGGAGGCGTGGCCGCCGCCCCAGACGTAGGGCCGGCCGACGATCGTGTTGGCGGCGTTGATCGCCTCCTTGACCGTTTCCGGAGCGTCCGGTGGGGCGAGGGCGACGCCGGTGAGGAGGAGCGCGGTCGCGTTCGGCTCGCCGCCGCGGCGGTGGGCGAAGATCTCCTCGCGGCTGAGCTGCGAACGATGGGGGACCGTGGTCCCGTTGCTGCCGGCCGAGGCGGGCGGCAGCTTCGAGGGATCGGCGGCGATTTCAGCGGCGCTCGGCATCTCCTTCTTCGGCGCGGCGGGCTGTGGCAGCCGTCGCGGGGCCGCGGTTTCGAGTTGATGGCGGGCGCTGAGGAGCGCCAGGCCGTCACTCAGCGCCTCGGCGGTGCGTTCGCCGCCGCCAACCCCCATCCCGACTTGTCCGAAGGCGACCAGGAGGGTCGCCAGTGCTGCCGTCGCTCCCATCGCTGGGAAGACTACGGACCCCGCTGATTCCCCGATCCGATGCTGTTTGCGATCCCCCACAAAGGGAAACTTTTCCTTTGGGAAGGGAACGCTAGCGAGGAGAGGTGCAAACGGCATGGCCGAGACCAAAAGCAAAAGCAAACGGTCGAAAACGAAATCTTCTGCCGGTAAAAGGGGCCAGTCGGTCCATCAGAGCACGAAAGGCAGCGGCAGCAACAAAAGCCCGGTCGAAAAGAAGGAAAGGCAGCGGTCGAAGGGCGGCGGGCAGCAGGCCGAAGCCCGCGACCAAGGCTCGGAGAAGACCAGGCCGGAGCAGATGTACGAGGACTACACGGTCATCGACCCCGTCGAAATCAGTGACACCGACGAGCCCGACGTCATCGTCGACGTCCCGGTCGTCAAGGTCGACGAGCTCCACTTCGAGCTCGACGACCTCGAGGCGCGGGTCTCGCTTCACGCGGAAGTCCTCGACCTGGTGAAGCTGAGCGTCGGCGTCCACGTCGAGCTCGGCAAAGTCGAACTCAACATCAAAGGCGTCGAAGCGCAGCTGCTGATGCGGGCGCGGCTCGACCACGTCACCGCGATCATCGACCGGGTGCTGACGACGCTGGATCGCAACCCGGAGGTGCTGTCGAACATCACCGAGGCGCTGCAGCCGGTCACCGAAGGCGCCGGCAAAGCGGTCGGGGAAGTCGGCGAAGGCGCGAACAAAGCAGTCGGCCAGATCGGTGAAGGCGCGGGCAGCGCCGTCGAAGACGTCGGCGGTGGTGCCGGCAAAGCCGTCGGTGAGGTCGGCGAGGGCGCGAACAAAGCGGTTGGTCAGGTCGGCGCCGGCGCCGGGCAGGCCGTGGGCGACGTCGGCGAAGGTGCCGGCCAGGCGGTCGGAGGCCTCGGCGAAGGTGCCGGGCAGGCCGTCGGCGGTCTCGGACAGGGCGCGGGGGCACTCGGCGTGCTCGCCGGAGCCGGCGGCGGCGAAGGCGGCGGTAACGGCGACGAAGGAGGTGAAGGCGGCGGCAACGGAGGCGGCGGTGGCGGCCTCGCCAAACAGATCGCCAAGATCGTCGCCAAAGAAATCGGCGCCGCGGCCAGTGACGAGGTCAAAGACCTTGGCCTGGCCGCCACCCACAAAGCGATGGAGCTGGGCGAGAAACGGCGCCAGCGGCGGGCGGAGAAGCACAACGCCACCGCGGCGGCGCTGCGTAAGGCCGAGGAGGCCGGGGTCGACATCGACGAGGTCGAAGGCACCGGCGCCGAAGGCCGGGTCACCGTGCACGACGTCGAGAAGGCGGCGGCCGCGTGAGCGGCCTCCGTCCCGACCTCGACTTCTCCACCTCGGTCAAGGCGAAGGAGGTGACCTTCGGCAAGGTGCCGGAGAAGCGGAAGGTCACCTACTACGGCGAACCCGACCACAAGACCGACGCCGAGGTCGAGCGGGAGAACATCCCTGAGGAGCCGGAGGAGGGCGTCACCTACCGCGACGTCAAGGTCAGCTGGTCGGTGCTGCAGCGCATCGTCCACCCGACCGACGACCCAGCGGCCGAAGCGGAGAAGACAAGGACGAAGAGTGAGGCTTGCGACCGCGCGTCCCAGACGCGCGGTCGCAGCCGATGTCCTCAGGGCCAGCCCGGCGCTAGCGCCTCGCGGCAAGTCCCTGTAGAACGACCTCCACCGGCGAACGGTGCTTTCCGTCTCCGTTCGAGGACTCTTGAGCGCGCTGGATCCCGTTGGCGATCTCGCCGACCTGCGTGCTGACCTTCCCGACCTCTTGGGCGGCCTTCACCAGGTCTTTCGACTTGATCTTGACCTTCGGTTTGCGCGGCATCGCGGACTTCGACATCGACGACATGGCGCCTTTGATGCCTTTCTTTCGGCCTTTCTGCGACGCGGCGATGGCCATGCCACCGGCGGCTCCGGCGATTGCGGCGCCGCCGGCCATCAGCGGGACTTTCGCTTTGCTCGCAGCTTTGCCGACCGATTTGCCGGCTTTGCCGACCGATTTGCCCGCGCCTTTGGCTTTGTCGCCTACGCCGCCGACAGCGTGGCGGACGGCCTCAACCGGACTGGTACCGCCGCTCGAGCCGTTGCTCGACCGCGATCCGTTCGAGCCTCCCGATTTCGAGCTGGAAGATTTCGGTTTCGCGGAGCTTTTCGATTTCGCTTTCGACGATTTCGGTTTCGCTGCTTTGCTTTTGGTGGATTTGGTGGCTTTGGGTTTCGCCGATTTCGGTTTCGCCTGCGATTTCGATTTCGTTGACGAGCCGGCGCTTTTCGGCGCCGTTCGTTTTTTCGATTTGGGTTTGGTTTGAGCCATTTCCTCTCTCCTCACGGGTGTTCCCTATTGGCTCAAGTACCCAATCCAATATCTGCAAATCAGTTTCTAAGCGGGGTTTTCAGCATGGGCGCGCGCTTGCGGCGCTCTTGACGACCTCGAAGGCGCTGCCGGGGATGCGCTTCAGCTGGTTCAGATCCTCGTCGTCCCAACGACTGTCGCTGCTGCCGGAGAAGAACCAGTTGGAGCCGTTGTCGGCGACGATCAGGCCGTAGCGCTTCATCGCCAGGGCGATCGTCTTCGCGGCATCGCTGAAGTTGCCGAGGCCGTAGCCCGCCTTCAGGCGCAGCCGCAGGCCCATCGGCGGGGCGCTCGGGTCGGAAGTGTCGCCGGCGCAGTGGGAGGCGGGGTGGATCCAAGCGTCGCGGGTGCTCTCGAAGGTGACGCGGATCGCGTGGTCGAGGTGGCCGGCGGCGACTTCGTCATAGCGGACGAGGCCGGGGAAGATCGGCAGGCCGGCGGCGTCGGCCGAGGTCCAGCCCTCGGGGCGGCGGGCCGCCGAACGCAGGTCCCATTCGGTGCCGGAGTCGGCGTTCCAGTGCGGGCGGGGCTGGGCGACGTAGAAGGCGCGGTAGAGCTCGTAGAGCTTGCAGGCGGAGCGGTCGACGACGAGTACGTGGCGATCGCCGTCGCTGCCGTTGCCACCCTCGACCGGCGCTCGCGACGGAATGGGAAACGGGCCGGGGTCGCTCTCCTCGCCGTAAGCCGTGTAGTGGATCGGCAGCCGGCGCTGGCCGGCGTCGACGACCGAGTAGGGGAAGCCGTAAGGGCGGGGGGAGCCGAAGTCAGGGTGGAGGTGGTCGCCGCCGTGGGCGTTGATGTAGGCGATGTAAGTGGCGGATCGCGGATCGCGCGGCGCCCTCGAGATGTCCTGGTTCCAGGCCGCCTCCGTCGGGAGAGAGGGCGCGCGCGGCGAGAGCGACATGGGCGGGTCGGGGAAGACCTGGCAGGGGCCGAGGGCGGGGTAGGGGCCGATGGCCGTCGCGGGGGAAGCGATGAAGGCGAGAGCCGCGGCGATCGCCGCAAGACCAAACACAGCGGTGTGCTTTATGTCCGCATAGCGACCAAAAGGCGCACCGCTGTGGAGCCGCTGCCGCATGCGCGCACCGTACCGGGGGCGGCGGTGCCGATGGACGTCTGTCTGATGAGCGGGTGACGTCTAGCCGGGCTCGGCGGCGCCGTAGATCGCCCGCAGCCAGATGTCGGCGCAGACATCGATCACCCGGTCGTCCTCCAGGGCCGGGGATTCACCGATGAAGGTGGCGTTTTGGACACGCTCGTTCATCTGTACCAGCGCGGTTGCGAGGTCGCGGGCGGGGATGCCGGGAGGAACGGCGCCGCGGGCGCGCTCGAATTCGATGATCGCGGTGGTCTCCGCCACCCACCCCTCCATGATCTCGGCCCAGAGGGCACGGGCCTCCTCGTTCGTCGTTCGCAGTTCGGCCGCCGCCGTGGCCACTCCGGGACGGTCGCGGAAGGCGGCGTAGATGTCGCCGATCGCCTGCCGGATCCCGGCCCGGGGATCCTCGGCGACCATCTTCAGCGTCTCCTCGCGGCTGGCTGCCGCGGCGGGGACGAACCGTTCGACGATCGTCATCACGACCGCGTCCTTGGAGGGAAAGTAGAAGTAGAAGCTGGGGCGGGAGATGCCGGCGCCGCGGGCGAGGTCGTCCACCGAGATCTCATTGAGGGGGCGTTCCTCGAGGAGGCGTTCGGCGTTCTCGAGGATCGCCCGCTCACGGTCGTCTCCACTTGCGCGGACCGGGCGACGGCCCCGTCCCTGGCGAGCTCGACGCGAAGGCGTGGTATCGCTTTTCGGGGTGACCGCCATGCATTCCACGATACACCGTGTCAACAGCTTCAACAAGCTGTTGACCTAATCAACACACTGTTGATACAGTCTGTTTGTGAGCAAGCGCGTGATCATCACCGGCGCCGCCAGCGGCATTGGTGAGGCGACCGCCAAGGCCCTGCGCGAGCGCGGCGGGGAGGTGGTCGGACTCGACCTCAATGCCCGCGACGACCTCATCGCCTGCGACGTCACCTGCCAGGAGTCGGTTGACAAGGCGGTCGCCGCGGCGGTCGAGCGGCTCGGCGGTCTCGACGCCGTCGTCAACTGCGCCGGCATCGGCATCCCCCAGAGCGCCGCCGAGCGCCCAGGCCCCGACGCCCTCAAGGTCGTCGACGTCAACCTGCTCGGAACCTGGCGCGTCACCGCCGCCGCGCTGCCGGCCCTGCGCGCCTCCCGCGGTCGCGTCGTCAACATCTCCTCCGGCCTCGCCCACCTCGCGGTCCCCTTCGCCACCGCCTACGGCGCCAGCAAGCGCGGCGTCGTCGGCTACTCCGAGCAACTGCGGGCTGAGGTCGGCGACGAGGTCACCGTCACCACCGTCTATCCCGGCTACATCCGCACCCCCATCCACGACGCCAGCCGCGAGGCCGGCATCAGCCTGGAGGGGATGGTGCCGCCGGAGCCGCTTGGCGCCGCGGTCGGCACGATCGTCCGCGCCCTCTACGGCAAGCCCGCCCGCGACCTCGCCACCACCCGGCGCGGCGCCCAGTCATACGCCCTCCTTCGCCTTCTCCCTAAAGGCCTGGTCGAGCGGGCGATCCGGCGCCAGATGCGCGCCGGCGCCAAGCGCGGCCGCTTCAAGTCCACCCCGATGACGAGCGACCTCCTCACTCGTCTCACCGATTAGCCAGGAGATCCCCTCATGACCAACCCCTCCGAGCGTGAGCACGTAAATGTCCTCATCGTCGGGGCCGGCCTCTCCGGCGTCGGCGCCGCCGTCCACCTGCAGCAGAACTGCCCCGAGAAGAGCTACGCGATCCTCGAGGGGCGCGAGGCGATGGGGGGGACCTGGGACCTCTTCCGCTATCCCGGCATCCGCTCCGACTCGGACATGTTCACCCTCGGCTACTCGTTCAAGCCGTGGCGTGGGCCGAAGTCGATCACCAGCGGCGAGTCGATCCTCGACTACATAAAGGAGACCGCGCGCGAGTACGGGGTGGAGGAGAAGATCCGCTTCCGGCATAAGGTGATCGCCGCCGAGTGGTCGAGCGCCGAGGCCCGCTGGACCGTCCGCGCCGAGCGCGACGGGGAGCCGGTCGAGCTCACCTGCGACTTCCTCTACGGCTGCACCGGCTACTACCGCTACGACGAGGGCTTCTCGCCGAAGTTCGAGGGGACCGAGCGCTTCGAGGGGCAGATCGTCCACCCCCAGCACTGGCCCGAGGACCTCGACTACGAGGGCAAGCGGGTGGTGGTGATCGGCAGCGGCGCGACCGCGATGACGCTGGTCCCGTCGCTGGCCGAGCGCGCCGCGCATGTGACGATGCTGCAGCGCTCACCGACCTACGTGATCTCGCGCCCGGCCGCCGACCCGATCGCCAAGGGGCTGCGGCGCCTGCTGCCGGAGAAGCTCTCCTACGCGGCGACCCGCTGGAAGAACGTCTTCCTGATGCTTGCCAGCTACAAGGCCTCTCGCCGCTGGCCGCGGGTGGTCAAACGCCTGATCCGGCGCGAGCTCGAGCGCCAGCTGCCGGCGGGCTACGACATCGACACCCACTTCAAGCCGCGCTACAACCCTTGGGAAGAGCGCCTCTGCGTCGTCCCCGACGCAGACCTCTTCAAGGCGATCGGCGCCGGCAAGGCCGAGGTGGTGACCGACCACGTCGAGACCTTCACCGAGAAGGGGATCCGCCTGCAGTCGGGGCGGGAGCTGGAGGCCGACGTCATCGTCACCGCGACCGGGCTCAACCTCCTCGTCCTCGGCGGCATCCAGCTCCTGATCGACGGCAAGGAGAAACAGTTCTCCGAGACCGTCGGCTACAAGGGGATGATGTTCAGCGGCATTCCCAACTTCGTGATGGCGATGGGCTACACCAACGCCTCCTTCACCTTGAAAACGGACCTCGTCGCCGACTACATCTGCCGCCTCCTGAAGCACATGGACGCGCACGGCTATCGCGTGGCGACGCCTCGCGCCCCCGGTCCTGCGGTCGAGCTGGAGCCGTTCATCGACCTCAAATCCGGCTACGTCCTGCGGTCCCTCGACCAGCTGCCCAAGCAGGCGGCGACGCGACCCTGGCGCCTGCATCAGAACTACGCCCAGGACATCCGGCTGCTGCGCAAGGGCCCGATCGACGACGAGATCGAGTTCTCGCGGGGTGGGGTGGGGAGCGCTGAGGGCGACAGCGGGCGTACCGACGAAGTCGCCGCGGTCGCCTGACGATTCAGACCGCGGGCTCAGTGGTTCTGCGGGCGCCCTGCTCGGCGCGGATGGTCTCCACCGCCGTCTCCGCTCCGATCGCCGGGGCGAGGACGAGATAGGCGGCAGCCCCGGCTACTTGCGACGGCGGCTGTGCCTGTCCTCCTGTTACCCAGGCGTCGAGCACTGCCCAGACTCCGGCGAGCGAGGCCTCTGCTGCCAGCGGGTTGGGGCGCGACTTCGCGGGGACCGTGGCGTAGATGGACGAGCTGAGGCCGGAAATCATCTCCGCGCGCCAGCGGGCTCCTTCGCGGCCGGCGTTGCGTACCTCCAAGAACAGCAATTTCCCCAACATGGGGTTGTCCACAAGTTCCCGGCAGAGAGCCGCCAGCGTCCGGTAAACGCGATCCTGCCACCGACCCGCACCAGTCGCGGTGGCCCAGGGCTGCGCGAGAAGCCGCTCGTAGTGGAGGTCCAACGAGGCCAGGAAGCACTCGGCCAAAGTGGGGAAATGCTGTTTGAAGCGGCGCTGGGAGATACCGACGGCGCTGCGGATGCGGGGCATAGTGAGCGCTCGGTACCCTTCGCCCGCCGCCAGCCTGCTGACCGCCCAGAGGATCATCTCCCGTTCGTCACCGGGGGAGTAGTCACTGTCAAAGCCGTTGGCTCGAGGAGGGCGAGAAGGTCTTAATGCCGCAGCCACAGGCCGTCGGGAGGGGGGAGACAACCGGGTAGAGGCGCTGGATCCCAAGGACAGCGCCCACTCCGCCAGCTCTTCACTCTCCGCGGCGAGGTCAACCTCAGCCCGGTTCAGCAGACAGGACCTCGCGGTGTGGCTGACGCCGGCGACGATTCCCTTGGCGACGGCCGGTGGTAGCTGGATCGATGCGGGGGGCGCTACAAAGCTTTTGGTCACCAGCGCCTCGAACAAGCCTGTGGTGTGGGGTGTTCGCTCGAGGGCGGCCTCGACCTCCGGGGCCTCAATCAGGATCAGATGCGCGGCTTTCGGGTTTTCCGCAACCGCACGAAGAAAAGCGAAAATCGCCGCCCCCACCTTCGCCTGAGGCTCTTCCTCTTGTTGGTGCGCCGCAAGGACCTCCCGAGCAGCGTTGCGCACGATCAGGTCATAGGTCGCCAGAAAGCAATCTTCCTTCCCGGAGAAGTTCTCGTAGAAGGTGCGATTGGCCACCCCGGCGGTTCGAGCGATGCCGGTAACGGTGAGCTTGCCATACCCAACCTCGCTCACCAGGTCGATGGTCGCGGCATGAAGCCGAGCACGCTGGTGTTGTTCTATGTCGTGCCCAGAATGCCCAGGCCGCGGCTTCAATTTCCGAAATTTCGTCTGCAATGCCACCCGTCCCTTTGACTCATCACTACCACCAGAGAGCCGAGCCGGTTGGTGAAAAGTGAAATGCCGTCGAGCAGACTGAAAAAGTCCGCTTCGTCGCTCATACAAGCGGGTGAAGTTCAGCGAGCCGATATTGGCGTTTTTGGCTCTGGAAAGCCGATCCCATACCCGGCAAAATGGTGTCGCAATCTCACCGCCTTCGTCAGCGGCTCTTCAGCAGGAACAGCCCCTTTCACTCGCTTTTTTGTACAAACGAGCCTTCAACTCCCCGTCCAACAGGATCTATGGAGTTCGCATGGGTCCTTCCTGCAAATCGGCGAATCGGCCTTCACGTGACGCGATAACCAGGAAAACCATCCAGGTATTTTTTTGCAATCAGGAGGATAGAAGGCAAGCCTCTCCTCCGACGCAGCTCCATGCGTCACTACAGGCGGGTCCGGGCCTATCGATGGCCTGATCCCGCAACACAAGAATCAGGAGGAACCAGCATGAAGTACCTCAAGTCATTGAGCCTGGCGGGGCTCGCCGCCCTGGCCGTGCTCGCGGTCGTGGGCGGCAGCGCAGCCTCGGCATCCGAGCCCAAACTCGAACCGACATCGGGGGTCCCCTACCCCATCCCCGTCACCGGTACCGGAGGACACGGCGTCCTGGAAGCGACAGATGGTCACCAAACCACATGTACGTCGAGCAAAATCACTGGGAATATCACTGCCGCGAGCACACTCCAGAACATCGTAGTCACGTTCCATGGATGCTCCGCCTTCTTCGGCTTTGTCGCCTGCAACACTGCGGGCCAGCCGTCCGGCACAGTCGTAACCACACCGCTCCACGGCACACTGGTGTATCTCGACACAACCGGCAAAAAAGGCATTTTGCTGAACCCGGAAAAAGAAACACACTTTGCGACGCTGGAATGCGGTGGCACGAAAATCAAAGTACATGGTCACGTCCTCGCCGAACTGACACAAATAACTGAAAAAGAATACGTGATCCACTTCAGGAAACTAAGCAACCACCACCCGGATCCGGCCCTCTACCTGAACCCTACGGGCTGCGGCCATATCAGCACCACAGATACACTCAATGCAGAAGGCACCGGT
>Ga0190273_10000019_pt1 | contig 123172 bp, 92 predicted proteins | sample Popmic504IS_FD_134513 | JGI IMG/M metagenome (GOLD analysis project Ga0190273, IMG submission 134513) | Populus adjacent soil microbial communities from riparian zone of Shoshone River, Wyoming, USA - 504 IS | ecosystem: Environmental > Terrestrial > Soil > Riparian zone > Trees stand | place...
ATCTTCGGGAGTTTCGACTCGTCTGCTCAGCACTTTTAATCCTGAACTCTGCAATTCATCGAGAATCAGGGCTGCATCGATACGGGAATCTTCCACGATGAGAAGCTTCAACGACTGTTCCATTGGTAGCCTACTTTCCATTCAGGATTGAACTCTGCTGTGTTCTGAAAAATTAAGAATCATCAAACACAAGGTATGATTTACTTCAAAATAAGAAACCACTAGTGTCGGGTTGATAGAATTTTAAAAGAGGCTAAGTTGACTCCATAGTGTTAGTTTTAGGGGCTATTCTTAGGTTAAGAGACTTGAATTTCAGGAAGAGTGGATGAGTTTTCAGGAAACCATTTTTGCGCAACTAACTTAGTTGGTCGATCACAATGAATTTCGACGTTGCGTGAAACGGACACAACGAGGACTATCGAAGCCATTCATTTAGGTGTGGGAGCAATTTCTGTGCCTTTTGTTTGCGCAAGGAGGGTATTTCGTTAGGAAAAAGAAACTGTCACGGCAACTTAGTGGACAGCAAAAATTTGAGGCAAAACGGCGTCTGTAAAATTGTTAATTGGCATTTATTAACCTCTGTCGCACATTTTTAAAATTCTGAAAACCAAATGATAGTAATGATTTTTGGATATTTAAGCTCACCGATTAGAAAATCAAAAAACGAGTTTACTAGGTTTCAGGTTTGCTGATGAGCTATAAAAAGCTGAAAATTGTTGATATCACTGATAAAAAATGTGCAGCAGAGGTTATTAGACAAACCAATCTACTAAATGACTTAGGAGACACCTTCAACTCTAGCCCTACGGCTAGCGAAAGGATGTGGGCAGGATGCTATACTTTGGAAGAAGTGCTTGTGTATTCAAAGACTTCAGAATAAAGGTGGCGACAATGGATGAGTTTTTTGAAGATCATGGAACGGGTTCGGACGTGAAATCGTCGCAGGCGGAGAATAAGAAACAGCCCATTGCGACTCATGCAAAAACTAAAATTCCTGCCCCTAAGAATTTCAGTCAGCGCGACAATAGTCATGGTCACAATTCGCGTAATAAATAATATGCCGAACGATACAGTCCTACTTATTTGAGATTGGTTTAAGCTCGGAGATACTGATAACGTGTCTCTTTGCTTATGCCAAACTCTTTTGCCAAGCTTGTTTTCGGCGGCCTTTTCTAAAAACTCTCAACGCCACGCATGAACCATTGTCGCGTGGATCTCATACTCTTGAAAAGCTGCGCTGTGTTGCCTTCTTTTCTTCATTCTGAGCTCCTTTCATTTCCTCATGAAAGGACTCCATTTAGAGCTTATTGCCTGGTCAGAATTTTGGGAATTACCTAGTCTTTTACAGATCCTCATTCCTAAGGTTCGCAGCTCGCTTGTCATTACTCTTCTTTTTAAGGTCATCCAAGAACGATATCAATCCGATGTGGTAAACGGTCGTTAACCAGTGGAAGTTTTAGCGGATTCTTTGGCAGCGGTTCCTGATCGCTAGTAGCCAGTAAAATTCCCTGATTTACGCCATGAGGATTTTCAACCGTAATCGTGTACGAGGTCTCTTCGAACTGATAGAGAATTTCGAATCCGGGCCAGTGCTTGGGTATGCAAGGATCAATGATGAGGAAGCTTCCCTGGCGTCTACAACCCAGAATAGATTCTATGCCAGCTCGGTACATCCATCCTGCCGCACCTGTATACCATGTCCATCCGCCTCGACCTATATGGGGTGCGACAGAATAGACATCCGCCGCAATAACATACGGCTCAACCTTATACCGATGCATACCAGCCCGCGTGTTGGTATGGTTTATCGGGTTCATCATGGAAAATAATTGAGCGGCCTTGTCGCCCTCTCCTAATTTGGCAAATGCGATGATTGACCACATTGCTGCATGCGAGTATTGACCGCCATTTTCACGCAAACCGGGTGGATAGCCTTTGATATAGCCCGGATCAAGTTCCATTTTATCAAAGGGGGGCGTAAAGAGTAATGCCAGTTTCTCTTCCTGGCGAATGAGGTGTTTTTCAACGGCAGCCATTGCATGCCGGGCCCGAGCCGGATCCGCAGCGCCTGAAATCACACTCCAGGATTGAGCAATGGCGTCAATCTGGCACTCGCTACTGGTGGCAGAACCTAAGGGAGTTCCGTCGTCAAAGTATCCACGACGATACCAATCGCCGTCCCAGCCTTCTTGCTCTATGGATGACTGAAGTTGAATACTATGATCTTTCCATCTCGAAACTCGATCTATTTCCATTCTGGACTCTGCCAACGGTAAAAATGCCGATAGGGTCGTCAGCAGGAACCAGCCGAGCCAGACGCTTTCACCTTTCCCCATTTCACCGACACGATTCATGCCGTCGTTCCAATCACCCGTTCCAATCAGGGGTAGTCCGTGCGCTCCCACCATCAAGCTTTGATCCAACGCCAGGGCGCAATGCTCAAACAAGGATTTTTTAGCATCGGTGACGTGGGGCAAGAAATAAGCGTCATGTGCATTCAGGTCTAGCAGCTCACCTTCCAGGAAAGAGATGGTTTCATCCAGGATGGATACATCCCCGGTCGTTTCGATGTAATGGGCTGTTGCATAGGCCATCCAGACACGGTCATCCGAAATGCGGGTTCGAACCCCTTGACCATTGTGTGGTAACCACCAATGCTGGAAGTCGCCTTCGACAAACTGTCGGGCTGCCGCACGCAACAAATGGGCCCGTGTAAAAGCAGGTAGAGTACTCGTGAGAGCCATCCCATCCTGCAACTGATCCCGGAAGCCATAAGCACCGCTGGCCTGATAAAAGGCCGATCGAGCCCAAATACGACAAGACAGTGTCTGATATAGCAACCAACGGTTGAGCAGAATGTCCATCGAACGATCGGGTGTTTTTACCTGAATACTACCTAACACAGTATCCCAATAATGAACAACCTCTTCAAATACCGCCCCAAAATCAAGCGATCTATACCGTGTGATTAAGGATTGCGCTGCCTCCTGGCTTTCTGCCTGGCCTAGGAAAAAAACGATCTCAATGCTTTCATTAGGTTTTAATTCAATGAATGTCTGAAGAACACCACACGGATCCAAACCAGCACCCAGACGCCTGGATAAAGGAATTTTCCGTAAAAGTCCCGCAGGGTTATCAAGGCTACCGTTGCGACCGATGAACTCTTGACGATCGCCCGTCCAGTCCGTTTGTCGACCACCCAAATCCATAAATGCGACACGGGACGGAAATGCTGGGTTCCAGGGATTACGGGCAAATAACGCACCGGTTTCTGAATCAGTATCGGTAATGATATGCGAGGCGCAGGCATCACGAGATTGACCCAAGAGCCATTCGACATAAGCCGTGACAGACAAACGTCGAGTCCGCCCGGAAGTATTATTTAAGGTTAGACGGGAAATTTTAATAGCGTCTTCCTGAATGGGTACATATTGAAGGAGATCGAGTGCAATACCATGAGCCGTATGTTCAAAGCGGCTATAACCGGCACCATGACGGGCGGTGTAGGGCAAATCGTCACGAACAGGTAAGGCGGTTGGACCCCAAATCAGATCGGTATCTTCGTCGCGCACATAAATCACTTCCCCAGGACAATCCGTGACCGGGTCGTTTGACCAAGGCGTCAACTGGTTCTCTCGGCTATTCAGTGACCAAGTATAGCCACTACCCTCAACCGAGGTTTGGAAACCGAAGCATGGGTTGGCGATGACATTTATCCAGGGTGCCGGTGTCGATTGTCCCGCACCCAGGATTGTCACATACTCCCGACCGTCTTTGTCAAAACCGCCAAGACCGTTGAAAAATTCCAGATCGGGCGTGAGTGCAACGTTCTTCGAGGGGGATGCGGACGCTGCACATTTTGCAATTAATGCGGGAACATGTTTTGACTCTCGGAACCGCATTAGTTGTTCCGAAAGTGTCCCGCTGTGGCCGTCCAGAACAACACGCGCGACAGAAAGTAGTAAGGCACGTGCTTCTGGAGAAATCAAATCCTTACGCAGAATAAAGACCGAATGCGAGGTCCCATTTTCATTGATGATGGGTCGTAATTGACTCGTTCGAACCATGGTTTCCAAAGCCGTTTGTAGATCTTGAACGTAGGAGGAAGTTCGTTCGTTCAAAATTACCAAATCGAATGCCAACTGCTTCATACGCAAGTATTCATGCGCACGGAGCAACTGACGAACAATCGAGATATTCTCAATTTCATCAATACGAACCAGGACAATAGGAATATCCCCAGAAATGCTGTGAACCCAGAGCCCTGAGGCCGAACCAGCCCCAGATCGGATTTTGTCGGCAGATGACCGCATGAGCGGATTGGTATAAAGAATATGGCCACCCAGCGATTGAAATAAGTTGGCGTCATCCTGCGTCATGTTCAGATGATGCAGCTGCACTTGTGCCTGCGTCCAGGCCAACATGACCGCACGATCGAAAGCGTTGGCATCCTGATGCTTGTCTACCAAATCCAATACGCTGGCTCGAGATGAGGAGATGACTGTCCAGAAGGCTATTCTAGCCGTTGCACCCGGTTGAATAACGAGCCGACGACGGATGGCGAATACAGGATCAAGAACAGTACCCACCGTATTGGTCAACGGTCGGCCATCCCTTATGGCAATTGGTGTCCGGGTATTTTGCGTTCGTCCTAAAAATCGAGCCCGGTCCGTTTCAATTTCTATTTCTCCCGTTGTCTCACCTTCCACTACCGACAAGTGCGCAGTCCAGATTTCAGGATCGGTTGGGGCTCGGCGTCTGCGAGTCGCAAGAAGGACACCTAACTTAGATAGGTATTCTGTCTGCACAAAAAGCTTTGAAAAGGCAGGATGTGCTTTTTCTGCTGCAGAAGGGGCCATCACCAATTCTGCATAGGATGTGACTTCAATTTCACGGGGCTTGCTATCCGTATTTGAAATTGAGATGCGACGGACTTCGGCATCATCCTCGGAAGAGACCACGACATCCATTTTGGTCATAATCAAACCGTCACGCCGAATAAACTCCGCACGCTCCTCGCTAAAGGTTGCCTTGTAATGATTGGCTTCCGTTGCCGTCGGCTGGTACCCGGCAGACCAAACGTTACCGCTATGGCTGTCCCTTAAGAAAATGTAGGAGCCCCAACCATCACGCGTTACGTCTTCCCGCCACCGTGTTACTGCCAAATGATTCCATTGGCTATAACCCGATCCGGCACCGGTTAGCATCACCGTGTAGCGGCCATTGGACAGAAGATGGGTAATGGGAGCCGTGGTGTGAACCGAATGAATCGTCCTTGCCATCGGCAAGGTCAGGTCGCGCACATTGGTAATCGCTCGAACTTCTTCGGCACGTGGGTGACTCACTGCCACATCTTGGGGGGTCCGTTCTTGCAAGAGTAGTTCTGCAGCCTGGACCATCGGTTCCGAATGAAAGCGTGATCGCATGATCCCATCTAAAAGCGTGTTGGCAATGGAAACGATGGACATCCCTTGATGATGAGCCATATAGGCTCGGACAATCACGAAAGTCTTATCTTCCGGCAAACGACTGCGAGTATAGTCAACTGCCTCGTAAAACCCATAGCGTCCCATAGTGTCGTTCTTAGCTAGCCGAATGAAGTTGCGGGTGGCTGCGGTTGGATCAATCATGGCAGCTAATGCCGTGGCATAGGGGGCAATAACGATATTATCGCGGAGCCCACGTTTCAGACCCAAGCCCGGTACGCCAAAGTTAGAATATTGATAAGTCATTTCCAGATCGCGAGCGTTGTAGGCCGATTCCGAAATACCCCATGGCACGCCAAGAGCCGCACCATAGCTAATTTGCCGCGATACAACCAGACGATTGGTTTGCTCAAGGAAACTGCCAATTGGCGTCCGCATGACCAATGAAGGCATCAAATACTCAAACATTGAGCCGGACCAGGATATCAGAGCTGCGCCAAACCGAATCGGCGTTACAGGGCGTCCGAGACGGAACCAATGCCTCAAAGAAATATCGCCTTTGGCGATGCCGATAAAACTGGCCAGACGGGCTTCAGAAGCCAACAGATCGTAACAACTCTGATCCAATTGGTTTTCATTGACTAGATACCCGATCGACAACAATTTTCGATCGGGATCCAATAAGAAACCAAATGCCATATCCGAAACTAGAGCACGAAGCTTTGTCTCTAGCGTTAGCAGGCGTTGTTTTTGCGCTTGAATTGCCCTCTCGGATTGAGTGGAATCCAAATAATGGCCTTCAAGGGATTGGCGTGTTGCCTCGGCCCAGGATAACATTTCAATGCTGTGCTCATCACCTCGTTCGGTTGCCACTGCCCTGACCATGTCGGACATAATCCTTGCCTTGGTCATCAGCCGCATTAAGCGTTCGGAAAGCGTGCTTTGCCCTGAAGAAAGAGTGGGTTCCAGAAGTCGTTCTATTACATACACACTGCTTTCAAGCTCGTCACGCGTCACGGTCTGAGTTCTACGATTATCTGGGAGCTTCTCCAGCGCTTGACGCACCAATCTCATATTATCCGCAATACCGTTGAATACCTCGGGATTGGGGCTGCAGTCATTTGCCCATTCCTGGCAAACATTGGCCAAGGTCAATAAATGTCCAGCCAGATTCCCGCTATCGACGGAGGAAACATAGTGAGGCTCCAGGGGGCGAAGATCCTGTGTGTCGTACCAGTTATACAAATGGCCGCGAAATTTTTGCAGTTGGTTGATAGTGGCCAGTGTGGCTTCCAAACGTTGAATGGTTTCTTCCAGCCCCATCCATCCAAAATCACGAGCGTTAACAGCAGATAAAAGATAAAGCCCAATATTTGTGGGGGAGGTCCGGTGGGCAACGACAGGTTTGGGTTCTTCCTGAAAGTTGTCGGGTGGCAGCATGTTATCTGCCGGGGTGACAAATGTTTCAAAAAAGTGCCACGTGCGACGTGCGATAAGGCGTAAGTGAAGGGCATCCTCGGAGGTAACCTGCAGCTGCTTGGCAGCAGCGGGAGAAACACTGACCCATCTTGCCACCATCGGTGATACCAACCAGAGAATGACGAAAGACGCGATGACTGAAAAATGGCCGCTGCCCAAACGCAAACCGATTACGAGTCCGATAATGCTGGCAACACTGATGCCCAGCATCATTTTTTGGTAAAAGCCCAGCCAATTGAGATGGGAGGAAACTCTCGTCTGGGCCGCAGTTACCCATTCCAGTAAATTACGATGGCTAATGAAGAGTCGATAAAGCGTCCGAAAGATTGCATCCAGCATCAGCCATGTCTGATGAGGCAGAAATGCAATTAATAGTAAGGTCTGAAAAAGTGCAATACCAATATTCTGTGATACAACCTGCCAATGACTACCTGCCGTAATGCGCGAATGTCTAGGCAATAATCCAGAGAATACGGGAAGGAAGGTTGGCAGACTAAGGATTGCCACAATAAAGATAGTCCACAAAATGGCAGTGGATAATGGGAGCGTCCAACCCACCATTAAGGCGAGCAGACTTGCTGGTGCGGACAAGGTTCGCCGGAGATTATCCAGCATTTTCCAGATGCCAATGAGCGGCATATTCTTGTCGTCAGCCGTTTGCGATTTTCTTTTTAAAAGCCCCTGTAAAATCCAGGGGAGTAACTGCCAATCGCCTCGTGCCCAACGATGCTGTCGAGCTGAATGCACGTCATATCGCCAGGGGAATTCTTCTACAACTTCGATATCGGACACCAGGCCTGCGCGGGCAAAGACCCCTTCAAACAAATCATGGCTCAGCATGCTATTTTCCGGTACGTGACCGATCAACGCCATTTCAAAGGCGTCGATATCGTAAATACCTTTCCCTGCGTAAGAGCCTTCTCCGAAAAAATCCTGGTATACATCGGATACGGCAGAGGCGTAGGGATTTAAGCCGCTGGTTCTGGAAAAAATCCGTTGAAATATTGAGCCTTGATACACCATTGGTAAGGATGGCGTAATACGGGGTTGCAAAATGGCATAGCCATCGACAATACGGCCAACTGCAGCGTCAAACTGCGGCCTGTTTAGTGGATGAGCCATTTTTCCAATAAGCCGCCGTGCTGTATCCAACGGCATTTTGGTGTCACTGTCCAAGGTGATAACGTAACGAATATCCAATGGCCGTGATGACGCTTCCTGGATAAATGTCGTATCTGACACGCCACGAAGCCACTGGTTTAATTCATGCAATTTTCCGCGTTTACGTTCCCAACCCATCCATTTTTGCTGCTGCTCATTCCATAACCGGCGGCGGTGCAAGAGTATAAAACGAGCATCCCCCGATGGCAAGGGATATCGGCGGTTGAGTTCCGCAATACCCTCCACGGCGACTTTTAACAGACGGGCATCGTCTTCCGTTTCCTCAGAATCAGCATCCGGCCAATCCGACAACAAGGCAAAATACAGGTTGTCTTCTGGATTGGCTATGGAATGAACTTCAAGTTGCTCAATCTGCTCTTTAATTACGACCGGTGATGTTAGTAAGGTGGGAATAGCGATTATTGTTCTTAAATGAACGGGAATGTCATCATTCAGTCTTAAGCCAGGAAGACAGGTTGCGTTTAACTCACCTGCCAAACTACGGTTTACCAAGCTGATTGCAGCGTCAACAGAGGGAATAAAGGAAAGCCCAATGAGAACAGCAAGCCAGAGTCCGTGGATATGAGCCGTTGTCAGTAATAGAAACGGTAATAACATCACGACTAAGGTTACGAACGTAACCAGTCCGATATAGCCGATAATGCCTAAGGAGGAGATCAAACGAGGAATTCGTTTTTTCCTGGGAGCTTTAAAGTCGATTTTTTTTTCAAAGCCTTTACGACCACCTGCAATCAGGTAATAGCCCGGATCGCGTTTACGCGGAATATCGTGCGGATGACCAGGCAACTCAGTGTTGATTGCGGACAAAAGCGAAAACCGCGTAATTTCTAACTCTGCCAGTTTTGACCCTCGGGACAATTCTTCGATTGCGCTGCGGTAAAGATTGCGCGTAGAAAAATCCATATTGGCAAAATTGCTACTACTACGCAGCATTACGTCAACTAGACTGACACTTTCAAACCAATCCGCCCAGTCAAGGTTCGACATCAGACGCATACTGGTAATGATGTTACGAATGGTGATATTCACCGCGACCTGATTTTGATGTTCATCATGGACAACTTGCTCAACCGTCGTTCCCTTGGAGGCAAAATAGTTATCCACCCACAACAATGCCGGGGTCACCTTGGGATCGCGATCTCGAAGACGATGGACCAATTGAAGTGCAAAAGTTGTTGATAACGGAATGTTTTGATAGCGCTGAACGATTAAATCCACGGACTTTGCTTGCTGGACGTTTAGCAGTTGATTGGCGATAAAGTCAGCTTCTTGCCGTTCTTTTTTACCAGCGGTAATACTAACTGCTGCTCGTCGAAGATTTTCAACTAGCACGATTCGCAATGTAATGGCGATGGCCCATAATTCACCAATGGTGAGCGGTACCACTTCCTGGTAGGCACGCACAAAACGCCGAAGCATCTCAGGCTCGAACAAGCTGTCCGTGTGCGCAACAAATGCCCAGGCAATCCCAAAAACTCGGGGATACCCGGCAAACGGTCCATCCGCGAGCTTCGGTAACTGCCGGTAATAGCCAGGCGGCAAATCATCATGGATTTCCCGAATTTGCTCTTCGACAATATGGTAGTTATCCAGAAGCCATTCGGCGGCAGGCGTTAAAGGTTGATTATTATCAAGGGACCCAGCAATGGTGCGGTATGTATTCAGTAATATCGAACTATTGTCTTTGAGTCTGTTCGTTAGCGATTGGCTTCTAGCACTTCTGTTGGCGACTTTTTGTGCAAGCGCAAGACTCGCTGCATGCTGCTCCAGGCGTTCAATGCTAAACAGTTCCTCACGAATAAGCCACTCATTATTCCAAGGGGTGTCCGACCCGCCCACAAAAAGACGAGAAAACGGGATTTGAGGTAAAGGTTTCAAGTTGGCCTTTCCGTCCGCATGTACGGAGCTTTGGCTATAGAGCGCAAAACTAAATGAGCGCTACCCTATAGCGGCATAAATTGGATGGCATACTCTCAAAGTATTAGCGGTCTCCCCAACACACCAAATTCGGACTTTAAAATGGATAAAGCCCCACAAGTGCTTTTAAGCAGAGTTTTACTAATAATACGGGATATTGTTCAATAATGATAGTTTCGGAGAACTATAGTGGTCGGGGAAATTCGAAGTGGTCTTAATAATCTGACCGAAAAGATCAGCTCGTTCAAACTTTTTGCAAATACTCTTCAACTTCTTACAGCGGTTTTAATTTTGATAAAGCGTCTCACGGCTAATGCCGAATTCTTTAGCCGGTGTGAATTTTTTCTCCCGAGCAATGACACGTACCTTTAACTGATTGGCTTTTTCTTCTGATAACGCCTTTTTCCGACCTTTGTTAAACCTTTCTTTTTGGCAATGGCAATACCTTCCCGCTGCCTTTCCTTAATTAACGCTCGTTCAAATTTCTGCTATCCTACCAATGTGACCTCTTCAATGGTTCGCAGTTTTCGCCAAACGCACGGTCTTGCAAACAAGCAACCCACTCTACCAAACGAATTGTTGTTAAGAAAAGTCATCCAAAGCCTGCTATAAAAGCTTTTCACTCTCAGTCAATATAGAATTTGTCACTAGGATTATTGTATTGGATTCGAGTTATTCAGGTTGGGTGCGCCAACCTTTAAAGAAAGCATCAAACACCTGTTAAATTTGGCGATGCACGATTTGAAAGGATGGTACGGGCTTCTAAGTCGCCTCGAAGCGAATCCGCCTCCAGAACGGTCTTGGATGTGAGGAGAGAAAAACCAGCTCGCCGGATTAAATCTCGCGAAAACCAAGGCTCTGCGATTCAACATGCTAAGGAATTAGAGCGTGCCACGGATGATCTATATGATCCGACCGGAATGCTTCCCAAAAATGAAGCTATATTGCCGGGCCTTATCAGGAATACGAAACGATTAACTCGACTAGCAGAAAATCATTTCCGGGGTTTAAAAAATAATAGGATTTTGAGAGTCAAGTCATTAGAATCCTCTACGGACGATCCCTCCAAAGCATTCATCTTACCTAAGACTACCCTTAGACAACCTCTTCGGAACAATAAGTCAGCAGACTCGCCACTAAAAACCAATATTAAAGCTATCAAAAATGCTGAATTATATTGGCTTGAGCAGAGACAAAAGATGGCCTGCACAATAATTGCCGCAGGTAATAGCAATCGCAATAATAAAAAAATAAAACATGCCTTTGGCCTCCTCGGACAGTCCCTAAAGCGGTATCAGGAGCTGGGCGGAGACAAGACGTCGTATGTCCATCCGATTTTGATTCAAGCGCTTAGCCTACGAGGAACAAAAGCATTGGATCACGAAGTTCATTCGCAGGCAGTGAAGGAATTGGGCGATAAGGAATTATCGTGCCGAAACGACCATTACGAAGGTATCGAAATACGTTTCCCACAGGATCGGGAACAAGCCGATCGCTATGAACGTAGAATGTTGGCTGACCACGACTTTTTAACGAAGGCTGTCCAGCTGGTTCCTAAGATGAAAGCCAAACGGGCAGTCAAGAACTTCGTAATGGCGTCCCAACTGCATCGGAAGGCTGAGCTTGAACACGCTCTAGAACATCTTGATCCGACGTCTCCAGGTAATGGACCGCACATTCAAAATGCCCGGCATATTGTCGATTTAGGAACGGATTATCTAAGCCGTGTACCCGAAAGTCTACGAAGTGTCCAACATTCAAGGCTCGCATACAATTTTAAAGCGCAAGCCAAGCATTTTTGTCAGCACGAACCTCATTCAATAGCGCATACCGAGGCGAACAGGAATGTTTGTAAAACACTTTCTCAAGAGGCGACACCCATGCAAGATTTAATTATAAAATCGTTTCCACATGTCAACAGACCGCTATAGGTGCCGGTCTTATCACTTATAAGATCAAGTTATTTGCTAGAGTTTGGCACTTACTTTAATATCTTGTTTTATGTCTCAATAAAAAATCATTCGCTGAGAAAGCGCTAGAAGAGCTTTTGGCAAGCAAGTTACAACCTGGATATTTATATGCAATAGGTTCGAGTGATTTTGAGTAAGTGTTTTTTAACAAACTGAATAGATACTTTATTGCCAAGATGCGAGTACCAAATCCTGACCTTTTGTGTGATTGTAGAATGTTTTTTGGAACTGTGACGACATTGTGACGGATACGATTTTTGATGATTTTTATGAAACCCGGAATGCCTTGCTATGAAGTGGTGGGCGGTACTGGATTCGAACCAGCGACCTCCACAATGTCAATGTGATGCGCTACCAGCTGCGCCAACCGCCCATATTGTGGTACCCACTAGTTTTATCCAAAGGCGCTCAGCTGTCAAATACTTCACCGCTCTCATTTGATAAAGTCGGTGTTTCACTCTCGTGATACAGCTTACTCACTCAGATTTTTAAGGGGGAACAAAAACTTTGCAGAGGGACAAAAAAACCTCACCTTCTAAACGGGTACAGACTCCCTCCGGGCGTGGAAGGAGTCTGCAGGCTTTTGTGAGAGAGGGATGATTACTGTTTTTCCTCCTGGTTATTAGACTGTATTTTGTTTTTCCTGACAGTAAGGATCGGTGCCTTGTCCTGTCGTTGTAACTGTTCCGGTTGCATCAAACTGACCTTGATTATATTGGCTGTACTGCCTGTATTGACCTTGACCAAATTGCCCTTGATCGAACTGTCCTGGAGGAGGACCTTGGGGAGCAGCAGCTTCAAATTGTGCTTCGCTGACTGAACCGGTACCATCTGGATCGAGCTTGTTCCACATCTCAGTTTTTTGAGCAGTGGTTGGTTGAGGCATATTGGTTGTAGAACCATCCGGGCTCGTTGGTGTGAAGGCGCTGAATTCTTCCTGGGTTATTTGGCCATCACCGTCGGTATCCATTTGGGTAAACATTTCTGCCGCTGAAGGCGGTTGTTGGCCATTAGCGCCGCCGGGACCACGATGTCCTCCAGGTCCGCCCATTCCGCCGGGGCTACCTTTAGGTGCTGCAGCTGCGAACTGAGATTCGCTTACGGAACCGGTACCCGTTGGATCAAGCTTATTCCACATCTCAGTCTTCTGAGCAGTGGTCGGCTGAGGCATATTGGTGTTAGCGGTACCGTCCGCGTTCGTTGGCGTAAATGAATTGAACTCAGCTTGGGTTAATTGCCCGTCGCCATTAGCATCCATGTTAGTGAACATTTGTTGTGGATCTGGCCGTTGCTGTCCGTTTACGCCACCTTGACCAAACTGTCCTTGGCCTTGACCGTATTGGCTATATTGATTTTGACCGAATTGTCCTTGGCCTTGGCCGTATTGTTGACTGCCACCAAAAATACCGTTTTGACTTTGGAAACCGTTAAACCCTTGCCCTTGAAACTGATCGAAACCTTGACTGCTGCCAGAGCCACCACCTTGTTGGAAGCGCTGGGGTTGTTGGTAATTTCCGTATTGGGAATTGCCGCCAAAATTATTGTAGTTGCCACCTTGGTTATACTGGTTATAAGCACGATAATTGCTGTTAACGGACATAGTAAGGACTCCTAATATAGGGCACACTAAACACACACGTTTTATATAAAAATCTTTTTAGGCTGGGTGGTTGAAGAAGAAGTGTATTTGTTTGTTTCCGTGTTACAGGTGAATAAACAATCTATTTCGATGCGGATTTCTAGTTCCCGGTAATCAAAAACAATCGAGCCTACTTATAGGGGACTCTAGAACTGCAAACCAGAAAAAGCAGTACTGAGGAACTAGTTCTAAAGCTTCTATAAAATGATCAAACATGCTTCATGATAGAGATATGAAGAAAAGCTCTTTATTAAACATCTCCCGCTTCTTTCCCGTCCTCTATTTAGTGGTCACGGTTGTCCCCATGTTGGCACTGCTTTATTGGAATCACGAGCGGGTTAACCATGTGAACGCCGAGAGGCGCAAGCAGATTTCAGCCTATATCGCCAAAGACATCCAAGATGAGCTGCGCCACAACCTAACTCAAGAAGAAAACCGGCTGGAGCGCCTCGTTAATTCGCTCGACAAGGAAAAAAATGTCAGCCTCGACGATTATCGACTTCTCCTTGAGATTGATTCCCTCGCATGGATGCCCGAAACACCCAGTCAATCCAATACTCCATTCCTGGAATCTCATAAAAGCTGCATCGAAAGCATTCAGACCCATCACAAAAGTCGCGTCATTACGGGCGGATACTGCCTAATCGATCAGAAGCTTGAAACCGTCTTCTTAATTTCCGCAGCCCATCATACAGCATTATTAACCGTCAGCGAACCTGTTAATCCCAGGCGGGTTGTCCCACAGGGGCCTCATCAAGCCGAGTTTTTCACGGGTACGGATCTTAGCCCTCAATCCAGAATGGCGACTGTCAATTTCCACCGCGGCGGACCTCCCATGGGTCCGGATGGGCCGCATGACAGGCATCACGGTCCTTTTTCCGGCTTTGATCATCCGGGTTCCGGTTTTGGTCCTCCTCACGATCCTAATTTTCAGCATCATGAAGGACCCTTTGGACATCCTCCAGGGGATCATCGCCCATTCCCGGATTTTGATGAGCACCACGGACCTGGCTTCCAAACTCATGATCACGCATTTATCCCCCCACCAGACGATCATGGGCCTCCCCCGCCAGATTTCGAAGACGAGCAAAAGACACATCAAGAGCACTTTTCCTTTACTCTGCCCTTTTTGGGTAAGGTTTGCGACTATCGCCCAGAGGATTTCCACAACCGTCAACTGGAAAAAGTCGGCCGACAAATCCCTATCTCGGATATAAACGGCAAAACCATTGCCACGATTATCTTACGCCTACCTGATAAGCCTCCCAATTCCAAAGAGGGTGACGATAACCAGTGGATTGGCACACTTATTCTGATTACCGGGCTTATTTCAAGCGTCATGATTGGCTATTACATTGAACGCACTTTCATTGTGCCGTTCACGCGTCTATCATTGCTCACAGAAAGCGTTCAAGCTGGCGATCTCAGCCAGAGGGTTTCTATAAACCACGTGAGGCAACCCGAAGTGCGTCAAACCCTCACCAACTTCAATAGTATGTTGCAAGATTTGGAAGAAAAAGCCAAATTACGCCATAACTTTATTTCGAACCTGACCCACGATTTCAGAACCCCGCTCATTGCCCAAGCACGAGCCCTTGAGCTACTTATAGAAGACCTCTCTGCGCATCCGCTGCAGCAAGTTGAGACTGTGCAGGGCAATCCGCCGCTACACCTACTGGGGAGCTTGCTGCGTAACAATGAGCACCTTTTGAGCATGGTAAACCAGTTGCTTGAAACCTATCAGTACGAAAGCGGAAATCTCGCGCTCAATTGGGAGTCCATTTCTTTACCTGAGCTCATCCAGGACTGCTTTTCCCGATTAGAACCGCTGGCAACGCAGCACCAAATTTCACTTTCCCAAGACTTTACGGATAATTTTCCCGGAATTGAAGGGGATATCGGGTGTCTAAGCCGTGTCTTTATGAACCTAATCGGCAATGCCATTGAAAATATCCCTAAAAATTGCTCCGTTATCGTGACAGGTCAGATTGACCCAGAAAATAGCCGTTTTGCGACGATCCATGTCCGGGATAACGGTCAGGGTCTGCCTGCAGAAATGCTCAACAGCCTCTTCGAGCGCTACGCAACGGCAACCAATGTCACCCGAAAAATCGGCTCGGGTATTGGGTTATATATCTGTAAAATATTTGTTGAGGCACATGGCGGCAGTATCTCTGTAGAAAGCGTCCTCGCTTCCCACACGGATTTCAAAATTAGCCTACCCATTCACAAAAGGATAAGCATTGAATGAGCGTTGGATCTGAAGCAAAACCACCCATCAAGGTCCTCATCGTGGAAGATCACGATTTGACCAGGGAGGGACTCGTCTACGGGATTGGAAAATACCCTAGCATCAAGGTGATTGGGCAAGCTCAGAACGGCGAAGAGGCAGTTAAGCTAGTCGATGAAGAAAAGCCTGACGTCATTTTGATGGATTTCGCGCTGCCCATCCTCAATGGAATCGATGCGACTCTGCGCATCAAAGCCAAGCATCCCGATATCAAAATCCTGATGCTGACCTCTTATAGCGAGCAAAGCAAGGTGTTTGAGGCCTTCTCTGCCGGGGCGAACGGCTACTGTCTCAAGGACGTCAAGACAGACCGCCTTGCCCAGATTATTGAGATGCTCCCGGACGATGTCGTATGGATTGATCCCAGCATCGCCAGCTTCATTCTTCGAATGCTGCCGCTCATGGCGGGTGTTGTCACCAAAGTCGAAGAGAAAAAAGACAATTTCAAGACAGTGGAACTCACTGCGCGTGAAAAAGAGATTCTTAGCCTTATAGCACAAGGACAGAACAACCGAGAGATCGCTGAAAAGCTGAGTATATCGCTTTTTACCGTTAAAAATCACGTGAGCAACATTATCCAGAAGCTTGCGGTGGAAGATCGAACTCAAGCGGCCATTGTAGCCCTCAAAAAAGGGTTAGTTTAAAATTGGTGTAATTCGTAAAGTTTTCTAAATTATTACACCTCATGTCTACCTCCAAAATAGAAAAAGAGCATCAATTTGATCCTAAACAGGTTCGTTGATGCTCTTTTTTTATCGAAAAATTCCTACTAAAAATCGTTGATTTGAGACGTGTTTCGCAATTCCTGTAAAATCCTTTAAGCGTGAGTCAAAAACGATTTATCTGTTTTTTCCCATTGCCAGGCGGTCTCTACAATACGCTTCAGGTCGTACTGAGCTTTCCATCCCAACATCGATTCCGCCTTATCCGCATTCGCGACTAAAATAGCAGGATCTCCGGAGCGACGTTCCGCTTCTTCAACCGGAATGTCTAATCCCGTGACCGCTTTGCACATATCGATGACTTCACGAACGGATGAGCCCGTAGTAGTTCCCAAATTGAAGGCTTCGCCGCCTTGGTGGGATTGCAGATAGTCAATTGCCTTGATATGAGCATCGGCTAAGTCGTTAACATGGATGTAATCCCGCACACAGGTACCATCAGTGGTATCGTAGTCCGTCCCATAGATTTTAATGGCAGCGCGTTTCTTCAATGCTGCCTGAAGAATCAAGGGAATAAGATGCGTTTCAGGCTCATGGCACTCGCCGAGCAAGCCGCTTTCATCCGCACCCGAGGCATTGAAGTAGCGTAGACAGACATAGGACCAGTCTTTGGACAAGGCATACCCACGGAGCGCCTGCTCAACCATCAACTTGGTAACACCGTAGACATTGATGGGCAATTGTGGATGGGTTTCATCTAAAGGCACCCGTTGAGGTGTTCCGTAGCTGGCGCAGGTGGAGGAGAATACCATCTCGCGCACGCCACAAGCTTCCATTGCCTCTAATAAATGAAGGGTTTGAATGCAATTATTCTGGTAATACAACTCAGGCTGCTTCTGAGAGACTTCCACATAGGCGCTTGCGGCAAAGTGAATAACCGTTTTCACGCCGTACTGCTTGAAAATAGCCTTCATGGCATTGCGATCACCGATATCCACTTTATGAAAATGGATACGATCGGAGAACTTCAGCGCTTCTTCATGCCCTTCGCTCAGGTTATCAACGGTGACAATCTGCTCATCGGGGTAAGTTTCCAGGTAGCGTTTAATAAAATGACTACCAATGTAACCAGCACCGCCTGTTACAAGCTTCATAGAAGATTACCTTTATCTTTAATAAACGGTTAGGGCCGTTGGCAGTTAGAGCTTACTAGGCGCTAGGAAGTGGGCACCCGCAGCGTATTCGGAAATACGTGAGGACTGCACACGACGCAGTAACAAAGTAAGCACAACTGCTAACGAGACCTAATGGGCTAGGGCAGGAGCGTTGACTTGCAAAGGTGCCGTCAATTCAGCGATGCGCTTTTCAATGTGGTTGTAAATTTCCTGACTGGGGGCTTCAAGGCGAAGCGTGATGCAAGGCTCCGTACCACTGGCGCGCACCAGGAAAAAACCATTTTTAATATCCGCCCGGAAACCATCCAAGGTGTTTATACTAATCACAGGGGAGCCAAAGAAGTCGGGCTGGCGCTCCAGCAAACTGCTGAGGCTATCGATCAAAGCACGTCCGTCTTCACGAGTGCAGGCCACCCGTATTTCTTCCGAGATAATGGTTTGGGGCAAACGCGATGCAAAGGTGGATAGCTGGTAGCTCGCTTCCTGACTACGGTGATGCGCGAAGGATTCTACGAGACGGCAAGCGGCGTAAAGCGCATCATCAAAGCCCCAGTGACGGTCACGGAAGAAGATATGACCGCTCAACTCGCCACCCAAGGGAATATTTTTCTCGATCATAATGCGCTTCATGTACGCATGGCCGGACGGTGCGTAGAGAGGATCGCCACCGCGCTCTTTTACGTAATCGAGCAGGGTTTGGGTACTTTTAATATCGAAAACGATAGTAGAACCGGGAATATTCTTGAGGACATCGTCACTTAAGAACATGGTGATTTGATCACCGGGCATAATGCGGCCGTTTTCATCGACAACACCAAGGCGATCGGAGTCACCATCGAAGGCCACACCGAAATCCGCACCGGTTTCACGGACTTTATCAATGAGGTGAAGCAGATTTTTGTGAACACATGGGTCTGGATGGTGGTTGGGGAAACGGCCATCTGGCTCGGTAAAGATATCGATGACTTCACAGCCGATATTACGGAGCACTTCAGGGGCGATAATGCCCGCGGTGGCGTTACCGGAATCCACAACAATTTTGGTGCCTTTGCCAATGGTGCCGAAGTGGCCCGAGAACCAACTGGAATACTCAGGCAGAACATTGTAATGCAATACCTGGCCGGTTAAGGATGTATCAGGGTGGTCAGGAAGCGTTTTACCGGCAATTTCGGCATGCGCATCTTTCAAGGCTTGAAATTCATCTGCGGATAAGGTGCGTTTCTGAAAGGTGAACTTAATACCATTGTACTCAGAGGGGTTATGGCTGGCGGTGACCATAACCGCACCGACGACATTGGGGAAGTTGCTATTGATATCGTGCAAGTGCTCGGAGAAGTAAACGACAGGGCTCGTGGATAAACCCAGGGCAACAACGTTGATACCGCTTTGCGTTAAGCCTTGAATCATGGCTTCTACGAGTTCAGGGGAGTGCAGGCGGGCATCGTGACCGACTGAAACCCAGAGGGATTTGCCTTCAAACTGCTTTTGGACAAATTGAGCGTAAACCCGGCCGACTTCCTGGTATTGAGTAGCACCAAAAGAAGGTCCTACAACCGCGCGGATATCGTAACGACCCCAAAAAGTAGTTTGGCCCATCGTGGAATTACCTTTCTACCGGTATTTCGGTGCTAATAATAGAGGAGCGATATGCATCGCAATAGATTTAAAGTGACAATAGGAAGCTGGGAAATCTTATTCAGAAACAGATACAAGCTTTATTCAACTTATAAACAAGCATGGAGAATTATATCTGAAAAGCAGCACTAAAGATGCTTATATAAGCCTAACCTCTACAAAAAAACGAGTCCCTCACTAGAATTGCTTGGGTCAGTTTGATGAATTATTCAAATCATTTTTCATAGAAAAAGGCTATTTATAATCGTTTTTCATAACTTGTAATCGTTTTTCATGAAATAATGCTATTTATAATCATTTTTCACAACTTGTAATCGTTTTTCATGGAAATGCCACACATGATCGAAAGAGCTTTTCCCGAAACAAATTTCACCCTGGCCGGATACGCCGCTCTCATAGAGAGATATCAGCTGAGGGTACCTTTACCTAAACGGCTCAGTGGGATTAGTGAAAAGCATAAAAAGTATGAAACCCCAGACTGGCTGGTTTTCACACCACGTCACCAGCAAGAAGGCTCCTTATTGGGTCAGTTGACCTTCGCTTTGAAAAATGAAGGAGTGGATCTCGCCATTCTCAATGCCTTATTTAAAAAAGTGGATTGCGAAAGCATTCAGGCTATTGTGGAAGCAGAACCGAGTGGCGCTTACAGCCGTCGAATCTGGTTTCTTTATGAGTGGCTGACCGAAAAAAAACTGGAATTAGCCGATGCGAGCCAAGGCAATTTTGTACCGCTCCTGGATGAAAAGCTCCAGTACCCTGGGCCGGTTCGGCCCTCAAAACGACACCGAATTCAGAACAATTTGCCCGGTGTTAGAAATTTTTGTCCATTGATTCGGCGAACTGACATCCTGGATAGCTGTCTTGAGATGCGATTGTCAGAGCATACTCAAACACTAATTGGACAAATTCATCCAGACATACTCCTGCGCGCTGCCGCATTTTTGCTTTTGTCCGACTCCAAAGCCTCTTATGCCATTGAGGGAGAGAGTCCTCCTCACAACCGGGCTGAGCGCTGGGGACGGATTATTGGACAGGCCGGTCAAGCACCTTTATCGGTTGCAGAGCTGGAACGACTTCAGAAAGAAGTTATTACCGATGCCCGTTTTCTGAGTCTAGGTTTACGACAGGAGGGTGGATTCATAGGCCTCCATGAGCGCAGCTCCGGCTTACCGATTCCAGACCATATTTCTGCCAAATGGCAGGATTTACCCGCTTTAGTGCAGGGACTCATTGAAACGGATCAACTCTTGAAAGACAGCAATTACCCTGCTGTCTTGGCAGCCGCGTTGATTGCCTTCGGATTCGTCTTTATCCATCCCTTTGAAGATGGCAATGGTCGGATTCACCGGTACTTGCTGCATCACGTATTGGCCGAGAAAAAATTCACCCCACCGGGAGTGATTTTTCCGGTTTCGGCAGTCATCTTGGAAAGGATAGCCGAGTACAAGCGTGTTTTAGAAAGCTATTCAAACCCTCGACTCGCTTTTATTGAATGGAAGGCCACAAGTAAAGGGAATGTTGAGGTGTTAAATGACACCCTAGACTTATACCGCTACTTTGATGCGACAGCCCAAGCCATGTTTTTATATGACTGTGTATATGAAACTGCCACCAAAACCTTGCCGAATGAAATTGCTTATTTAGAAAAGTACGGAGCAATAAAATCTTATTTAAAAGAGATTTTAGAAATGCCAGATCGCATGGTGGATTTATTGATTCGCTTTTTAGATCAAGGAAAAGGCACGCTCTCTAAACGAGCCCTGGAAAATGAATTTAAACTTTTAACCAAAGCGGAAATCGTTGCTATAGAAACCCATTACCAGCAACTTTTTAACCCTAAAAGCTTCTAGTAATGGGTTTAACAAGTCACTTATTTATTAAAAGGCATGTCCATGGCTACTGGCAGGACGAACGATCATTTCGCTGACATCCACATCCGCAGGCTGTGATATTGCATAGAGTACAGACTGTGCAATCGCTTTAGGAGATAAAGCCGTATTTCTCAAAGCATTCAAGAGCTCTGTTGCAGCCGGATCCGTAATCTCATGCCCCAACTCGGTAGTGGTAACACCGGGAGAAATAATAGTTACACGGATTTTATCGGTTTCCTGGCGCAAGCCCTCACTAATCGCCCTGACGGCATATTTACTCGCACAATAAACGCCACATGACGCACCGACAGCATGGCCACCTGTGGACGCCGTGTTAATGATATGGCCCGTGCCTTGTTTTTCCATTTCCGGCAATACCGCCGCAATCCCATGGAGAACGCCTTTAATGTTGATATCAACAATTGCATTCCAGTCATCGGTTTTTAAGGCAGCCATCGGGGAAAGAGGCATGACACCTGCATTATTAAACATCACGTCAATGCGGCCGAATTTGTCTTTCGCAAATTTGGCAAATGCAGTCACGCTTTTTGCGTCAGCAACATCCAGCTTTTGAAATTCAGCTGTGCCACCCGCCTTGCGAATTTCAGCAACGATGCTTTCTAAACGCTCTGTCCGCCGGGCCCCCAATACAACTTTTGCACCATGCTCGGCCAATAAACGAGCCGTAGCTTCGCCAATCCCACTGCTGGCACCGGTAATGAGTACCACTTTATCAGTCACGTTTTCCATTTTTAATTCACTCCGCCTTTCATTAAATGCTTGATTAGAATCGCATATTTAAGCTCATTTAATTTGCCTAAAACTCCAAGAAACATGCCTAAAAATAGGAATTAACATAATAAGGTCCGGGACACTACCCAAACGTAAAATTGGTAATGGCGGCGATCTTTTCATAGGGAATATCAAGTGGGGATTTTGAATACATGCGCTGTAAACGAACCGTAGGCCGAAGCTGAAACGCCGCCACCAGTGAATGCGTCAAAGGACTTTGCTCCGGCATACTCAGCGCAATGGATTCATTTTGCAGCCCTGCAATTAAAGCACGAAACAGATGGCACGCAATTTCAGAATTTTCGGCATAGAGCGGCCCAATTCGATAGCCCTTATTGGCTTTACGGATAACCCCATAGCCACGTACCGCATTTTCGTCATACCAAAGCACCCCGTTCGAATGAGGCATACTGAGCCAGGTCTTCATATAGGAACGGCGTGAGGAGGGGAAAAAGGACGCATCGTAATCGAGAACATCCTCTAAAAAGCTGTGTACCGGAAAGATCGGCAGCGATTGTTCGCAAACGTCATTGCGTGTATGGCTATCCAAATGATACGAACAGAATAAATCGGAGGATTGAAATCCGTGCTCTCTAGACCATCGGTCTGTACCGGGCATTTTATCAACAATCATGTTACCCGCACCCACTTGTTCTAAAACCATGGTCTGGACTTGTCGGCCATAACCCAGACTGCGAAACTCCGGTTTCACGAGTAAAAAGCTGCAATACGTAAAACTCTCGTAGGGAGTTACCGCCCTACAAGCCACAATCTGATTACCGACAATGCCCACAATAAAGGAGTTCAGCATCGCCTGCGTTGCAACCCAGATGTCATCGACACCATAATTCCAGCCTTCTAAATGCGCAAGTTGATAAATCAACGGGATATCTTCCGCCACGGCCGGTCGAATTTGAAATTCGCTTCCCTTGCTGCCTTGGGGCATCAAACCACCTCCACTGATACACGATTATGCCACCTCATTGAAGCATAGTCCTTTTCATTTTTTCAAAAAACGAAGGCTTATATTTTAAAACTAAAGACAAAATAAAACGCTTAGATTGCCCGGTAGACATGGGCTTGCAGAATTCCAGTTTTTTCCCTAAACTCTCTCTTATTGCTCAGGTTATTAAGTAGTGTCCCCCTCGTTTCCAGGAGTCTATTATGGTGCGTAAATTTGCCGCGTTTATCTTGGCATCCACATTATTGATCAACGGTTCTTCCGTTGCCTTTGCCAAAGATTTTAAATTTTCAAATCAAATCTTTAATCGTTATCACGAAGACGTAAAACGTTTCTCCCCTTATTTTAATGAAAATATTGATACTTATATCATTGAAAACAAAACTACTAAAACACTCGATACATCGAGTCGAGACCTCTACGATATTGAAAAGAGAGCAATAATCCGTGGCTGGATGCTACCTCAGCCAATTCTATATAAGATTGGGGAAGTAAAAGATAAACATGTTACACAATATTTATTGAGAACATCAATTAATATCCCTCAGCGTGTCTTTGAAGGAGAAGACTCCAAAAACGTTGGCAATAAAGAAGGATTGGAGCATATCCGGTTTGATATTACATTGATTGAAGGCCAAAAAGTATCGCATCCAGGCAATAGTCTATCAATTTTATCGCCTATTGAAACAAGTTTAACCACAAATGACAAAGGAGAAATTGAATCACCAAAACCATTCACGGGGCCCTCAGACTGGGTATTGAAACCAAACACTATAATTCAAGCAGGCAGCTCACTTAACACTAAAGATTTACCATATACAGAACTTAGAACTGATAAGAATGGTGATATTATTGCTCCGGCGGGTTTTAAAAAACCAGCGAGCTGGGTTTTAAAGCCCGATATAGTTATCCCTGCTGGAACAATCTTTGATTTTGATCTTTTACCTTATAATGGAACCTTGAAAGTTGACAATGCAGGTAATATTGAACTACCTCACGGATTATCAAATCCTGGCCACTGGAAATTAAAGCCAAACACGTTGATTCCTGCAGGAACAATTATTGATATTAAAGATTTTCCCAAGGAGCGTCTGGAAACAGATAACTCTGGCAATATTATTTTTACCAAACCTGATTCATGGAGCCTGAAACCGAATACGATCATTCCTAAAGGAACAAAAATTGAATTCGATAAGATATTTGTTACTGGTCTTCGAACAAATAATGAGGGTGCGGTAATTTCTCCCGCAGGATTTATCCCCCCTCAAGACTGGGTAGTAAAGCGTAATACTGAAATTCCGCCAGGAACAGTTATTTATTCTGAAGGATTACCAGATAAAGATTTAAAAACCGACAACAATGGGAAGATTATTGATATTCCTGGAATTGAAAAGCCTGCATCCTGGATACTACCGACTACAGCAAAAACCATTATCCCAACTGGAAGTGTTATCAACACAACAAAAGTCGCAATCAGGTCCCGGAAAGAATTTGTACCCCCATTCCATTGGATATTAAAACCGAATACCAGAATTCCTCAAGGAAGTCGAATTGATACCAGCAAACTACCTGGAGGAGTTCTAAGAGAAGACTTAACAGTTAACAATAGAGATACCACTCCAAAAGGATTCAAAAAGCCTCAAGATTGGGTTCTCCTTGAAAACACCTTTATTCCTGCAAATACTGTAATTAATACTGATGATATTTTACCAAAAGCCCCAACCTTAGCAGAAGATTTTAATACTGCTCCAGGCAAAAAAGTTATAATCATTACGAATTTAAAGAATGCAATAATACCACCAGACACTCTTAGTAAGACTTACGAGAGTGATACTGATAGCTTGCCTATTTTGCCAGACGTTAACCGGGTTAAGGTGGTCGATATTATTGAGCCCGCTAATGAGTTCAACAAATACACACAAAAAAATACGGATTCTTTCCAAACAACCTTAAAAGCCTCTCCATCTCTATTTTCAGCGAATATAGGTGAGTTAAGTTTACAAGGTACAAACTCAAGCGATGAGAGCGTAGAATATCAGAGACCTAAACTTTCTACTTTCGGTGAAAAAACGTTCAACGCACATTTTAATCTGGACGCTACAAAGGTTCGACAACAGGTTCAACCCGCTTTTATTCCCGAACTTCTGAGCCAGCTTCTGATTTTTCCTAAGTACAGGACGCGTGAAATTCCTATCGTCCCTCAGTCGCTTCCGGTTACCCTGATTATAGAAGCCGCTTCCGATATCTCTTCAATTCAAGTCCAAGAAACTGGCTTCTATTATGATAAACGAACGTTCAAAGACCGCTCTACAACATTCACTACGAATTACCAACTCGATCTACCCAAAAAAGCTGTGACCATTGATGACTACACTAAAATCCCGGCAACCTTTGTGGATAAGGAAGATAAGCCCGAAAAAATCAAGTTTACAGAAGGAAAAATTAAAATAGATTACAATCAGCTTAATCCTTTGCAACAAAACGATGTCAAAGATCAAATCAATAAATACATCGTTAAATAGTTTCTCTATTACAAGTAAAAAGCGGAAGGAAATAACTCCTTCCGCTTTTTAGTTTTTAAACCGTCTGCCCTAGCCTTCATACGCAAGAGTAAATGGAGAGCAATTCAGTCGTTTGAGGGCGTTTATTCTATAATCAATCCACTGTAATGAGCTTATCGTTTCATGATGAACAGCATGCCAGCGCTTACAACTAGCTATAACCCTTATTCAGTGACTATGGGCTCACCTGCTATGCCAAGAAGTGCCGTTCCGACTCAGCAGCCAAATCAACCACAAAATGATTCAGCCCCCCCAAAGGACAATTCAATACAATCCAAGATCTATTCCAATTCGGGCCTTATAGCGATCACCGTCGGGGGGGTACTTCTATCGCTTCTGATTGGTGTATTGGATGTTCGCAAGTCCCTCAAAAAGGGGTAAACCCCGAATAGAAAGAGCCAGAAAGATTTTAGGGTCGCTGCTTTAGAAGCTTGGTGAGGGTTTGATCAAAGGTATTCGCGAAGGCGCGTTTTTGCTTTTCTCCAAAAGGCTTTGGGCCGCCCGTGATCATACCGGAATCACGGAAATCACTCATCATATTGCGGACGGCCAGGCGTTCACCGATATTGTTATCATCAAAGAGGGTTCCGTGAGGGCTAATAGCGATAATGCCCTGGGGCACAAGTTCAGCAGCCAGCGGAATATCCTGAGTGATGACGAGTTCGCCGCGTTGCGCGTGTTCAATGATGTAGCCATCCACGACATCTGGCCCTTGCGCCACCAAAACAAAAGAAAGATGATCGGCAGGGGGTAGGTAGAGATTTTTATTCGCGACAAAGATCGTCTCAATGACGTGCCGATTCGCGGCTTTCAAGATCATGTCCCGTACCACGCCCGGACAGGCATCAGCATCCACCCAAATTTTCATTCGCGAATTCTCATTCATACTGCCTGTTTTTAGGATCTATCCACAATGTCTTCCCATTTATGAATAATAGCACTATTACGAAGGGCATCTAATAAGCCATCTGTGACATCACTTGTTATCAGACTCGATGTTATAGCACCACGCCTTCCGCCCTGACGCCTAATCGTTCTGATATCAACACTATTAGGTCCTCCTGGAGTATCTGAATCAAACTCTTTTACATCAATGAGTGGCTTTCCAGTGGCTTCCGATTCATCTAATTGACGCATCAAAGCATTGTAGTATTTGTCACGTTTGGACTGTTTTGCAGCAGTTGCGGCATCCTTTTCTGAATGACGCAGTGCAGCCCATCCTCCTGCAGTCCCAAGCAGGCCTAATGGGCCTAGCACAGCCGCAACCGTTGGAAACCAGGATTTCTTTTTCTGCAAAGCTTTCTTTTGCAAGCTTGTAATCAATTCATCGTTTGAACTGCCGAAACTTTTGTTGAGCCAAAGCGCATCAACTTCTTTCTCTAATTGGTTCAATTTACGGGGATTTAAATCCGCAATCGAATAATGGTTGTTTAAAATATTATTAGAGCGCATTAGGTATGTCTCAAATCAATAGTCGGAGCGAAGTAAAATAAAACCTAAAAAAACTTTACTATTCAGGAAAAGAAGTCTCAGAATCGGTACTTCAGGGCAAAGTAACTACTAAATGGCCTTTTTCGGTTTGTTAACAATCATTTACAGTGAATGCTATTATTAATGCCGATAATTCAGAACGTGAAAAACAAGCCTACTAATTCCAGTTTTGAATATAGGCGGGGTCCGTTGAAAATGTTGTATCAGGACTCTGGCTCCATGTTGCTCCTGCCTGGCCTCCTGTCGATAAGCGCCCATTGAAAAACAAAACGAAAGTAGCCGGTGTTTGAGGTCCTGCACCATCTGGATCGAGATTATAAAAGGTTGAACTGGTCGTTGTTACATCCCGAAAAGCGTTATCGGTTTTAACCCGCAATATGCCGCCATTATGGAGCTTCAGGCACACAATTGTAGCGGTGCAAGCACTCCCGAAACTGTAAGAGCTGCTACTATCAACAGCGACATAGTTCATGTAGGGTGTGAATACTCCTGCTGTGGTACTGGACGATATCGAGTTGTTGAGTGCATAGGTTGAATAAGCACCCGCAACCATAGAAGCGGCTTCCTTCGCGATGGCGGTATTTTGACCATTTCCGGCCGCACCGAGAATTTTTGGGATAGTAAATGTTGCGATGACTCCTAGAATGGCCAGAGAGATCAACAGCTCCGCCAAAGTAAAGCCTATTAGCGATTCTGTAGCAACAAGCCTTTGAGACGTCAGTCGTTTCATAGTATTCACCTCAGAAAAAAATACAAATCCATTGTAATTCTATCGGATTATTCGAAGGATAGCCGCTCGTCACATTTTTTTAGATTGCTCTTCACGTTTACCTTAAAAATTATAACCAATGAAGGATTGATCTCCTCGACTGGCTGAAGCATTTTTAGACTGAATTAGGGTTGATTGGTATTAATTTTAATCGCTTGAATAATTTTAGCGGCATTTTCAGGCTGAGCCAGCTTAATCGCTTTTTCCAAATCATCCCATTGTCGAATGGTTTCACGGGCAGCTAAGTCCCGGGCGACCGAATGAAGCGAATTACCATTTGAAAGCCAATACAAGTGGTATACCATCTGGCTTGAATCAGGACTAGTTTTATTAATATGATACAAAATCATCCAGTTATTACTTTAACTGCAGTATTAGGTTCTATATTAACTATAATAAGGTTTAATTCGAGTCAAGCTACTTTGCTTCTAAACAAAATTCAGGTTTTATTTCATTAAATTTATGGCTTCAAATTGCCAGGCATGAATGCGTTCATCAGTGAGAAGATCAATCCCACAGCATCGAATAAAAAGTTTGGTAGAGCGCCTGCTTTGCACACAGGGCTCTCCCAATACAAGGTACCTCTAACCTTTTGACTCAAGGTAGCACAGCAACTCTTCTTCGAACCATCCCCAACACTGACTTCCAGTGGAATAGGAAGCAGACTATTCACTTAAATGGCCTTGCATCCGTGTTATTCTATTCGTCTTCATTCGACCCATGTGTTCATTTCCATTATTTGGAGCAATTTCAGACAATAATTTTTTTTATATCTATTCCGCCCATTCCTTGATTCAATTTGTATTTCATCCCTTGAAAGTATCTAAACCTTAAAATGATAAGCACGATAAATACGCCAATCAATGGCTCTTCCAAGCCCCAGAAATCTATTTTGCCGCAATCAGCGACCGTAAGGCCGCACTTTGCCGGTAAATTGAACAAAGCGGTCTGGCAGCATGCCGATAAGGTCTTCGAACAAAAAGTGACTGAAGACGAGTTTTTAGGCGTGCTAGATCGTTCATTGAAGGAAGGCGGGGACATTAATGACTTTCACGGCCATGAAACACTACTCCAGACTGCGGCCCGGGAAAGCAGGAGCAGCCTGGTCAAGGCTCTTTTAGATCGGGGAGCCAATCCCAATATTCGAACACTTCCCGTAACCAAGACCAGTAAAAGAATTTTGCCCGATGAACTTTATAATCAGCAAACAAGGCCAAATCTTGCCCAAACTGTTAATGCCTCAATGGCAGTTCTTGAGCAACTCGTCATTTTGGATGCAATCAACGATGCACGCCTAAAGAGAGCTCAAAAACAGGTCAATCCCAAAAAAGCAAAACAACTGCTAACGGATCTACTTTCTGGATTGGCAGCTCGTTCCCAGTATAGAACCAAATGGGGTGCGGACACGGAGCCTTCGCCAACGCAACGGGAACAACTGATATCCGCCATTAGAAAAAATCTGGGGGGCGATATATCCTTACAGAGCTCATTTACCGATGGCTATCCGGGCGGTAAAAACCCGCCCCTTCTGCACCATATGCTGTATTACGGTTGGACAGATACGCTTCAACAAGTGCTGGAAATGGGAGCCAATCCGTTAACAAAAAGTAACGAGCAAGAATCATTGTCTCAGGCGGTGCAAAAAAGCATCGCTCAGACTCATCACCATATAGAGCTTCAACCTAAACATAAAGAAACGCTATTAGGCCGCCTTAATACCTACAAGGGGCAGGCGTCCACGTTGAAAGACATGACAGCTCTGTATTTTAGACGACTGAAAGCGGCATGGCCCATTAAGGCCGATCTTGAAAACTTGTACAGGGTCAGCATATTGCACAAGAAATATGCGAAACAATATGGTTCATTGTGGAAAACAACGACACCCTTATTAAAAAACAAAAGACTGCAACTTCTTAAAGAAACAGCGGAAGCGGATCAGAAAACACAAGATGAACGTGCCTTAGCTCAACTTCGTGAAGCACGATTAAAGAACCCACCCAAAAAAGTAATTGTTCCAGAGAACTCGCCAGTCGTGCTTACTGAAGAACAACAGACGGCGATAGAAGCCAAAAAGAGAGACTCTCAATTAAAAAAGGCTCGAAAGCGGCAAGAACGAATTGCCGAAAATGCTGCTAATAAGGCCGAGGAAAAGGCGAAAAAACTTCAGAAAAGCCTGGATACAAAGCAAAAGAAAGCTCAAAAACAGTTGATCGGGTTTCGTCCAGAAATATCGACAACACCTAAACAAAATGATCCAATGAAAGGGATCAAAAATTGGGCCGCGCGGAATAAAAAACGGCGTGCCAATAAAATGACGCAGGCTAATACAAAACAGCCTAAGAGTATTCTAAAGGGAGAAGACTTTGTTCCACCGCTTAGAAAAGGCAAGGTTGGATTCGCACAACAATTAACCGAAATCATTCCTCCCCAAAAACTGTCCACTACTGTTATGGAGCTTGATGATTTTACTCGGTTTGAAAAGATGCCTTTCATCTCGACAGAAATAAACAGCATCCAAAGAAATAGATTTAGGGATGCAAATCCCGAATTTATGAAAAACCTGGAACAATCGAGCTGGCAGTTCCATAAATTTAAACTCTCAAGGCATCGACGTGGCGAAGCAAAAGCCTTTAAGAGACAAAAACCAAGCCAAAAAGTGAAAGTCACGCCGTCCACGTTTACACCCGTTATAATGAATCGAAACTACAATTATCGTGTTCGCTCGAATTCGGTTTCAAACTTAACCCTCAATGCATTCAGCGATTCACAGCCACTCCATGCTCCAATCCAAGATAACTATATCGCTATAACGGATGAAAATGGTGCGGAATTACGAACACTAAAAAGACGGCATTCATTTGACTATTCTATAAAGAAAAAATCTTGAAAATAGAGAGTTTTGCTTCACGCATTTGCGTTTTTACCCAATGACATACCCGATACCTGTAGCTCTTTCTTTTAGAAAGAGCATTATGCTGTGCCAACGCTGGTGACACCAAGGTCAAAAATCAAAATCCACCGGCAAATACATCCATTTCCATTCCAGTTAAGGCAGCAGACTCAACTGAATTTTATGGATTGCAAAATAGACCACAATCACTAAAGAAACTAACCATAGGCTAGCAGCCACAACCGTCCAGGGCGTCCAGACTTCACTCCGGGATAATGTGATGGGTTTCAGTACTGCAAAATCCATATTGGCTATCTGTGCATACTGATCTCGCCATCGATTGAGCTCACCCACTATGTGTTCAGAGGACTTTGAATACACAGAATCGAGCACTTTTTGCTTATCCTTACCCGGTGGAACAGCCAGTACATCAAAAGAAATGCATTTTTTAGGTCCACTCTCTGAATCTTTACTTTGACCCACATAAAATGAACTGACCTCGTGCCAGCGATAGTTTCGATGACGACTTTTTAACCAAGAATGCGCGATAAAGCCATGAGGTGTCAGTAATAAATACGCATAGGGTGTGAAAAATTGGACATACAGCATCCCATAGGCAGTACCAAAGAAGAGTATAAACTCTATACAAAATGGAATAATACTAAATTTATTGCGTACAAGCCGAAAAACAGAAATCTCAGCAAATTTATCGTTGGGACTGGCGAAAATAAATGCCAACTCGATACTAAAGTAAGTGATTAATAGAAACAAAAAAGCCAACATCTGCCATTTTTTACTTGGCTGGACAAGGAGCGTTGGATCTTGAGTAGTCATTCAAATATGCCTTTATCATCTCTCTTCTTATTTGAACGCTCACGAAGTGATTAGCCAAGGGAATTCGCTTATTTAAACTAATCCCGAAGCACATCGAAAAAGATAAAACATGATATGGGTTTCAGTATAGAGACTTATTGTTGAGTTGTAAAAGTAAATTTATTGAGTGCTCAATTCTTCGATTCTCCATAACAAAGAAGCATCTATTTCACCGCGTATCTTTTCTCCTTTTCAACCTTTGCTATGCTATCAATTAGAGATTAATGAGAGGTAAGCCAGACGTGATGTTACGGAAGTCCACGCATTCAATCGTATTGAGCACTGCTTTATGCCTCCAACTCATCGGAAGTCTCGGATCTCAAACTTTTATCCCTGCCAACGCGGATACGAAAAAAGCGTTCAAGGCCTTTGATCGGAAAGACTACAAAACCGCCTTTCAAGAATTCCTGGAATCCGCTCAAAAAGGCGACGCTGAAGCTCAAGCGGGTGTCGGTTCCATGCTCATGATGAAGATGAATCCACCCGGAACCGGAGTTTATGCCGACTCGGAAGAGTGGCTCAAGCGCTCTGCCAATCAAGGCAATACCCAGGGCATGACCTGGCTCGCAAAATTCTATTACAACAGCGCGCAGCACTCTAAGCAAAGTCTCAGTACTCCAAACGTAATTGCCGGTACCGGCAGAGTGTCTTCTATGGCTTACAACAATCGCCCCCCTCTAAACCCATCTATGAGCAGCGGTGCACTCAGTTCTTTCTTTGGAGGTCGTGGGAGAATTCCACAGCAAAGCGGTTCCGCTAACGCCCCGTGGGTTCCAACTCCACCGAGCCCAACTCGCTTTTCCATGCCTGTCCCCCATTCATCAGCCACGGTTGATTCTCCAAAAAGCCAAGAACACTATTCTCAGGAGGCGAGTTTTCAAAAGGCTCGCTACTGGTTTCAAAAATCCGCTAAGCGAGGAGATGCTTATGCGATGGAGAAGCTCGCCATTATGATGGATTCTGGCATGGGCGGACCTCGCGATCCAAAAGAAGCCGCTCTATGGCGCACCCGAATGCAACAAAAAAAGGATAAGCATTACACACCAAATGCGATCAATTACCCCATAGAGCCATGATCAAGAATGAGACATTTTGCTATAGTGAACGGGTCAATTATTCAGATGAGGTGGTTGAGAGATGAGTCATAAACGTTTATTCGCACTATTAGCAGTTCCTGCATTGCTTATAACCCTTCAAGCACAACCCGCTTCCGCTGCGGATACCATTCGCTGCGAAAGTAAAAACCATAAACAAAACACCTGCAACGTGGGTGTTGGTGGACGCTTTAAAGCTGATATCGTGCAACAGACATCAAAATCCCAGTGTTTGCGTGGCCGCACCTGGGGCGAAAGTGAATCCGGAGTTTGGGTTGATCAAGGCTGTTCCGGCGTATTCCGCATTTCCCAAGGTGGCGGCGGCGGACGCTTCAACAGAGATCGCCGTGGATTTGATCGCCATGACGGACCCGACATGCGCGACCATCGCGATAACGACCGCAGATGGGACGATCACCACGATCATCACTAAACCCATTCTGAGTTAACCATTATTTTGAAGGTAAGAGGCAGTGGAAACACTGTCTCTTATTCTTTTAAGGAAAGCATAAATTTGCCAACCATTATTTTGATTATTTTTCAATCCTCACCTGTCCCAATATCCAAACGAGTATTCGGGAAGATCGAATAGCGAAAAATAACCGATGAGCCCATGCTCCTGTCGAGATTGCTTTGCTATAGTGAGTCGTCCAATATTAAGTTAGAGGAGCACATCGTAGGATGAACTTAAAATTATCACGCCGCCCTCTCTTTATCTTTCTAGGTCTTTCAGCCTTTATTTTATCCCTCCACCCGGATTCCGCTTTTTCCGCAGGCTATACTGTCCAATGCAAAAGCCTGGATCATAAAAAGAATATCTGTAACATCGATACCCGTACGCAGCTGAAAGCCGCACTCCTAAAACAAACCTCCAAATCCCAATGCCAAAGAAACAACTCTTGGGGAGAAACACCAATGGGCATTTGGGTCGACAATGGTTGCGCGGGCGTATTTTCACTCTCAGATGCGGGCAGAGGTCCACTTCGCAGAGGACCCAATAATGACTGGCATGACAGCCGGGAACGACTTTACGAAGCACCCCACTAAATTTTATATCTCGACTTTAACCATAAAGAGGCAGTGGAAACGCTGTCTCTTTAGTTTTAAAAAGAAGCTTGATAAACCCTTAAAGCAAAAAGTCTTTGAAACAAATGCTTCAAAGACTTTTAAATGCTATCAAATGGTTGCGGGGGCAGGATTTGAACCTGCGGCCTTTGGGTTATGAGCCCAACGAGCTACCGGGCTGCTCCACCCCGCGTTACAGAATTATCACCTTTGCTTTTACTGAAGAATCAGCGGGCTGAGTTGATATTGATAGAATGCCGCAAATGCAGCATGATTGCAACCCCTGGATTTCTGATTTTCTTTTTTCGCTTGAAATCCGGGGAATTATTATAGCAAATGAAGCCCTCAGAACTACTTTCCAGAGAAGCGGAAAGCCCAGAGACTCGAACAAATCAGTTTGAGCTAAACTAATAAGTTCTACTTTTCTAATTGCAGTATCAAATGGGGAGATTTCCTAATGAGCGATCCGAGCAACATCGTGGCCAATTTCTTTTGGTTTATCGCTGTTAGTTTTCCCATTGCTGGCTTTGCCGCAGGCTACTGGGTACGCTCCAAACTCGGGCAAAATCAAAACGCTGCCAATGCTCAGGATCTCCAACACAATGAACGTGTCACGCGTTTGGAAGCCGAAAATACGCTCTTAAAAACGCAAGTTGATTCTTCCCGTCAAACCGAGGATCTTTTGCGCATGGAACTCAACGAAGCCTCCATGAGTAATGCGAGACTCGATGCCTTGCTCCATGAGCGGGAACAACGAGACTTAGCAGACCGTAAAAAGCAGGAAGAATTATCCGAACGTCTCGCCGTTGAACAAGTCCAACGCCAGCAAGAACAAGCTGCCTTACAAAAAGCGCAATTCGAAACGCTTAGTCAGCAAACCTTAAAGACACTGAAAGATGAACTGGAAGCCAAAGCTGAGCGCGAATACCGACTCAAGCAAGAAGCAATGGATGACCGTTTAGGCCAATTGCTCAAACCCTTAAAAGACGTGCTGGATGAAAACGAAAAGCGCGTCAAAGAAGTCGAAAAACAGCATTTGGAAGGAACAACCAGCTTAAAAACAGAAATCTCCAATATCGTAGAGCAAACTGCTCAATTAGTGAATGTTAAAAATAAACTGGCCGACGCCCTCAGTAATAGCAAAGGCCGTGGTGACTGGGGAGAGCTTGAACTCATTCGTCTTCTGGAGCATTCCGGCTTGCATGAAGGCATTCATTACGAAGCTCAGCGCCAGGAAAACGGGCTGCGTCCCGATATTACACTCCGGCTTTCTAATCAACGCATTCTGTATATTGATGCCAAAACAATTCTTGTGAATCTGGAACGCTTACTTTTGGCAGAAGATGACACCGAAGAGCATCTTCAGGAACGTAAAAAACATGCCAATGCGCTGGAGAAAGAAGTGCTTTCTTTAAGCTTGAAATCTTACGAAAGCAAAAGCAATGACAGCATCGATTTTGTTGTGCTCTACGTGCCCCGTGAATCCATGCTTCGTGCTGCCCTGGAAGAGAAACCTCAGCTCATGGAACTCGCCTTTCAACGCCGTGTTATTCTCGCGAGTCCCTTAGTGCTGATGCCCATTCTCAAAGTAGTTGCCTACGGGTGGGATCAAGCTCAGATTTCTCAAAAAGCCGCTGAAATTCAAGAGCTCGGTAAAGAACTCCATAAACGCGCGGCGGGTTTCTTAATTAACTTTGAAGAGATTGGGAAAAAACTTGGCAGCCTTAGTGAAACATACGACAGAACTAAAACCAGCTTTATGGGCAGACGCGGTTTTGTACCTCAATTGAAAAAATTTGAACAAGCGGGCTGCAAGTCCGAAAAAGATCTTCCCAAAGGTCTTTTACAGGGCGCTGATCTGGAAGATGAACTCGACACCGACGATAGCATGCTGGCTCTTAGTACCCCGTCTTTACACGTATCCTAAAATAATCCGTGCTTTTAGTATTGCTGAGCTCAACAAATTAAAACCCTTGGTTTTGATTCTCTTTGTGTTGGAAATCTAAATTTTTGGAAAATTTCCAAAAAAAAGGTTTCCTTACGGAAACCTATGTTCATCACCTTTTTTGTAGACTAAATTTAACCAAGTTAAGCCTTAATAGCTAAATGGCTAACTAAAACTGATTTTTGATAAACAGGGATTAACCCTAATCAAAAAATATGTGTATAAAACCTTTGTCTTGAAGCCTATAAACCGCTCTTCGCGATTCTCTTAAACTGCCAAAACAATACAACGATTTAATCAAAACTACAAGAGTTTAACTGCTCGGTGGCTATATTAATACAAACACTTCCCATTACTGACAGGAAGAATTTTTAAGCCCCGACGAGTAAAACGATTTATTAATTTTCCACACTAAAGGGTGTTTGTCAAAGGTTATATTTCGAATTGTAAAGAGATTGCTTTTATTTTCTTTAGATTTTTCCAAGCGTAACATGAAGCAGACATTGCTTTACGACCGTGCTAAGCTATCAATTAATCCAATGACATTTGTAAGAATTTTCAAAAGAGACAATCTCCTATGAGCCTCGATACTATGAAACAAAACACCTTAACTCCTCAAATCAAGCTTTCTGACAGAATCCAATTCAATGCAAGCAATAGCGAACTCATTGACAATGAAACCGGAAAGTCTATTGGTTCATTAAAAGTAGGCAACCATTCGATTCAGGAAATTGAAATTTTCTGGGGCAAAGGTGGTCTCATGGCAGTTCTTCAGTCTGAAAACGGTACCATTTACTTCGGTCTTCCAGGCTCAAAAGTTCAAGTGGGCGGCACAATATTGGAACTCCAAGGGGAATTTGGTGATTTTAAAAATCACCAAATCTGTCATCCTCAAGTAAAAAGCATTGATGCAGTGCAAACAGAAAGCACTCAAGCCATGATCTTGGGTGCAGGATTAGCCACACGCTTTGAGCGTATCTCTGGCAATACGACACACTATTCCAAACCTGCGATTCCCTTAATTGGGAAAGAGAGCGTTATCAGCTGCCTAGCCAGCCATCTCGCCTTACACGGATACAAAAATCTCTATATCAACACCTATTTCAAACCTGAGTCTTTAAAAGCCAGCTTGGCAGATCGCTCAACCAATACCCCAAAACCTGATAAAGTACTCTACATTGATGAGGCTGCCCCTAGTGGAACTGCTGGTGCCTTGCGCAAACTGCTCACCGAAGAAGGCTATGGCAACTGGTTGGATACCTCTAAGCCCTTGCTCGTGGCCCAGGGTGACTCCGTAACCGATGCTGACTTCTCGGCATTAATGGAAGCTCACGTTAAAAACAACGCACTCGTGACCATGGGTTGCCAGCTGATTGCCGATGAAGATGTCAATAAATTCGGAATTCTTGTGACTGATAAATCGGGTTCCGATCAAGTTTCCGGAAAAATTATTGGATTCCAGGAAAAACCCAGCCTGGAAGAAGCGAAATCTCGTATGGGGAATACAGGTTTTTATATTTTCTCCCCAAAAGCATTCCCACTGATTAAAGAGATCTACGAAGAAAAGCAACAAGAGTCTGGCAAACCCAATGAAGAGTTTGAACTCGACTTCGCTCAGCATGTTTTCCCTGGACTTTTAAAACGTATTGAGCAAAATCCTGGACTCGGTATTTTTTGGGCTGAGCAAATGCACTGCTACTGGAGCGATATCGGCAATCCAACACAGTACATCTCCAGCATTCGGGATATATACTCCGGTAAATTAGGCATTAAGCTTCCTGCTAACGCTGAACAATACTACCAATACGGTATTATTTACTGGCACGGTGCACAAGAAGCATCCAAGGCAGAGAATGCCGAGCTTGAAGGCCATGTTGTGGTTGCATCTCGCTTCAGCGCCTAGCTTTCAGAACATTAATCTTAAATTTCAAAAGGGAAGGCCCTTAAAGCCTTCCCTTTTAATTTGATTGCCTAATTAAAGAACCTTTACCAGCCTAGGTCCGTGGTCATACTGGCCGCACAACCCATACAGCCATCACCCGATGCGGGTTGTGCATTTGAAGGAGAGTTAGCGGGAGGGTTTGCTCCACCATTGATAGCGGTACCTACAAACACTGAAGTTGCTGGGGCTGTAGTAGAGCCTGTAGTCGTTAATTGTGATCCCGAAGGGCTCTGAATAGGGCTATTTGTACCTGTTGTTGTAACAGGGTTAACCGCAATTGGAGTGCCATTAGCTGTAATAGCAAGTGGTGGTGTCTGCGGACTTGATGGACGCGGGTTTACAGGTGCCGGAGAACTTGTTGCAGGTGGTGATGGATTGGATGGAGCTGGACTATTGCCGCTGGATGGACTGCCCCCAGAACCTGGGGAAGAAGTACCCGCAGCAACGGCAGTACCGGAATATTGTCCTGCAAAAGCGGATGTTCCTTGTGTCATTTTGCTATTCACAAGCTGTAGCCCACTCCAGCTTACCCCGACAACAAGAGTAGCGATGAGAGACAACTCAACAGCGCTTTGTCCAGATTTTTTAAATTGATTCAACGACATCATATATCCCAATTCCCTCAAAATAACCAAGCCCAAATGAATATGCAGGTTATATCGCCAGCAGGTCTATTTTCTTGAGGTTTGAGAGGCTTTTAAAATGCTAATATAAAGAGATCTTCACAATTGAAATGGAATGAGTGATGTGAAAAAGAGCTATTACCGATACGCCATTCTGATTGGAAGTGCACTGATATTCCTGTCTCTGCTGGCCTGGGTTGGTAAAGACCTTTTCAACTCTCTTGAGTTTTCCAGCTTAACGGTTCGTCAACGTTTAGCCTCTTTACCCCCAGAAAATCGATTCAAAAAAACACCGATTGTTCTCATTAATTACGATGTTACAACACAGGCTTCTGCAGAGTTCCAACACTTATTTGGCGAGCCTATGTCGCGCTCGGCGCCTGCTTATTTATCCCGTTTTCTACAGAGAGCTCACGCTAAAAGTATTCTTTTTGATCTCAGTTTTAATGGCGGCATCCACGAAAACGATCCCAAAGGCGATAACGCCCTTATCGAAAGCGTAGCGAGCTCAAAAACACCGATCAGTTCAGCACTTATTTTCAACCAAGCTCAAACAACGGCACTTATTGCAGACCATCAAAATAAGAATTTACTCAAAAATAAAATTCAGATTGCAGGATTAGACTCAAACGCAAGCAAGCAAGTGTACCGCTACTCGGGTCTGGTACCTCCTTACCCAGCTCTTTTAAATTCTCCAATGCATTTTTATGCTGCAAACGCCGTCATCACCAATAGCGGAAACGATAGCGGCAATTCTCACGACTTATTGAATGAAAGCCGTCGTTGGAGCCCTTTTCTCTATTATGGCAATCAACTCTATCCGACCCTTGCTTTAGGTGTCGCACTGAATGGAGTCGATGGGCTCTCTCTTAACCCTGAATCAGGACTAATAAGCTGGATTGAGGATCAGGGTAGACGACAAATTCATCTGGGTCCGGATTTAAAACCACTACTCAACTGGCACGGCCATGGAGTCGATCCATCACGAGCTGTTTATCCCGAATACTCCTTCAGCGATGCCGTATTCACTCAAATGGCTTTTGAATGTGAAAATAAGACAGCTTTTCATCCTTCAATCAATGACTGTTCGTTGGTCAAAAAAACGCATTACACGCCGCTTCTCCTGGAAAGTATCCAAAACCGATACGCCTTAATTGGCCTAGCATTAACAACGGTTGGAGATGTGCATCCCAGTATTTACGGGCCTCGATATCCGGGTGTTTATATCCTCGCAAATACGCTGGACAACCTTTTACACGATGATTTTATTCTACCAGCCCCATACTGGCTCAATAGTCTCATTATTCTTTGTTTTGCGTTCTTTCCACTCTTATTGAATCGTTTTTTCAGAATAGGCTTTATCTCTCTGATATGGATTGCCGGGCTCAGTATTGCCTATTTCTTTGTGACGCTATACGTCTATGAATATTGTCATGTTTGGCTACTGTTGATTTCGCCCTTACTCGCTTTTGCAGCAAGCTATACGTATTTATTTATTACCTTATACATTAAAGAGCGCCAACAACGACAGCAGCTGCGTTCTGCCTTTGGGAAATATGTTTCCCCCACAGTGATGGAAATGGTCGAAAAAAATCCTGATTCCATCCGTTTAGGAGGTGAACGCCGGACTATGATTTTTCTATTTAGTGATATTCGAGATTTTACGGCTTTTGCCGAAAAACATCCGCCTGAGATTGTTCAGGGCTACCTGAGTGACTATTTTTCTTTAATGAACCGAATTATTTTGCACGACTTCAATGGTTCCATCAACAAATTGATGGGCGATGCAATTATGGCTTATTGGGGATTTCCATTTAACGATGCCGATCAAGCTTTTTTGGCCGTCTCTGCCGCCTTAAAGATGAAAGAAGCCATTCAAAACTGGCATACCGATACCCAAAACAAGCTCAAAATGAGAATCGGGATTGGCCTCCACTCAGGAGAGGCCATGATTGGAAACGTCGGTTCCGCAGATTTTATGGATTTTACGGTTATTGGCGACGCCGTAAATGTTGCCAGCCGATTAGAACACCTCACTAAAGAGCTCGGCGTTGACATCATTATTTCCGAAAGCATTTATGGGCAAGTGAAAGATCGCATCGACGTTCGATCCCTCGGCCCGGTCACGTTACGCGGAAAAGAGCTTTCTATTGAAATTTATGAGCCTCTAAACTTAAAACGAAAGAGCACGGAATAAGACCGTGTCCTCGCTCGCTTAAGTTGATATAAGGAATGCCTTATTTACAAACGGGGACAGATGGACTTAACCAGGGATTGGGATTCACCGGCAAACCATTCACAAAAAGACCCCAATGCAGGTGAGGGCCGGTTGCAAAACCTGTTGATCCGACAAAACCAATGATATCCCCACGATCCACGTGTTGCCCTGCCTTAACATTCAAGCGAGACATATGGATATAGATTGATGAAATCCCTTGCCCATGATCAACTCCCACGGTGCCGCCATGTAAGCGGTACATGGTAGCGATATGAACCGTACCGGCAGTGGTGGTCCGAATAGCTCGGCCTTGAGGGGAACGTAAGTCCACGCCCTTGTGATAATCGCCCGTAGGAATTCCGTTATGGTAGCGTTTTACACCAAAAGGGGAATTTTGGCAGTCCGATGTAGGGCTCAGGAAGGGTTCTTTCCAGAAGCGAATCGGGGTTTGCAGGTCCTTCAAGCCTTGTACCGCTTCCAGCTCTCCTGGAAGCGGTTGCAAACCCTCTGTACTTTTACTCACATTGACATTTTGAATACGATAGTGGGCATCTAGAACCCGAACACTGTAGAGAACACGTGTTTGTCCCGAGGGTTGATCTTCAACCGTTAAAGGATACAAACCCGGTTTTTGAAAGACGGAAACCGGTACTAAGGCTTCGTAAGCATTGGGTTTTAAGCTATCAGCATCCCCTGCTGGGTAAATATGGACTGTTCGACCCGCTAATGAGGCTTTTACTGGTATGGGACTTGAATCCGATGTTTTCAAAACCAGGTGAAACACTTCCCCCTGCTTGACGCTTGGGTAATCCTTTTTTCTGAGTGCGATTTCATCTGATTCCGCATGAACCGTTTGTGTGAGCTGAGGAAGGGCGTTACTAAAAATTCCAATACTGGCCAGAATAAAACAACCGACCAGGGCGATTCGCAACGGTTTCAACTTAAAGTTCGGAAACATGCGCAACAACACTCTCTTTCAAACTATTTCAGACAAACAAGAATAAGCCTTATACGAAGCTCACTATTCTAATCCCATTCTGAAACAGATGCCCCTGTTTTGGGAAGCCTAAGAAAACCCCTCACCACTTAAAATAACTTTTGAATTTCCTTTTAAACGAAACCTTGACGCATGGCAAGTACCGCTGCCTGAGTGCGATCATCCACACAGAGTTTTTGCAAAATACTGTGAACGTGGGCTTTCGCCGTTGCCTTCGTAATGGTTAAACGCTCCGCAATTTCAGGGTTCGATAGTCCGTCCACGATCAACTTCAATACTTCCATTTCACGCGCTGTGAGTGGGGTATCAATTTGAGCAATCGGGGTAACTAAAGTTGTAGCAGCGTTAGTACCAGCCGGATTATTAAAACCATCGGAAGCAGGGCCTGAGGAGGCATGCTGAAAACGTCCTAAAACGATTCTGGCAATACCCGGGTCCAGCCAGGCAGTACCTTCTTTCACAGCATCAATGGCAGTGCTTAAGGCTTCAATGGAAACGCCTTTAAGACAGTAAGCATCTGCCCCGGCGGCCAATGCTGCAAAAACATCCCGCTCATTATCCTTAGACGTCAGCATAATAATACGGATAGATGGGTGTTCTTTTTTAATCTGCTGAGTGGCTTCAATGCCATCCATTTCAGGTAAACCAATGTCCATCAAAATAACATCGGGTGCTAATTTGCTGCTCTGAGAGACGGCATCCAAGCCATTCGTAGCTTCACCGACGACATCGCAACTGTCATTTTTTTCGAGCAGCATTTTTAAACCCACTAAGCTCATGGGATGATCTTCAACAATCAGGACCCGGGTTTTCATCGCTGCCTCACTTTAGCTTTAGCCAAACTACCCTGCAAAGGGGATTCTAAAATGCCCATAATAATATTTTACATTATAAAAATACTTAATTAGTATTTAAACGCTTATTGAAATTGAGTCGCGCCTGTTAAGTTAAAAGAAAAAGCACGCAATGGAAAATTTGCAAGCCTATTAAAGCTACGATCAATTAATGTATTCTGACTAGTCGACTGAGTGACAATCATTTCATTGACCATTACTTCTCGAGGAGACTGTGGTGTGTCATTATTCATTTGCATCGCTGTAAAGCAGCCATTTGTACAGGTAACAATCAATGTAGGCGTTTTATAGACGGTTTGATCGTTATAGATTTTGCTTTGACCGTTAAGCGTACGAATTAACTGTCCGCTGCCATCCAGGGTATAAGTAACGTTTCCATTGCCCGTAACCAACGCCATCGTGTTCCCGCCACCGCTAATAGAGGCGCTATCCGCAACCCGGATATCATTTCTCATGTCTTCACTGACATTCATGGCGATGGATTGCATATTCAGGTCATTACGCTGGGCCATCTGGCTTTCTACGCCGGTGCGCAGAATCGAGCTTACGCCAACCGATAAAACGGAAAGAATCATCATTGCCAGAGCCATCTCCAACAAGGTGACACCTTGCTGAGCTTTTTTAGATTGATTCAAATGAGGTGATGAGGGTAGGTGAGGCATAGGTAAATCTGCCTTTTTGCTGTTTTTAATTTATTGCTTTTTAATCGTCCAGGGTGTTTTCGATTTATCCACGACGTACATCGTAAAATTATTGATGGCCGTTAACTGCACATCGCCACTGGTAGAATCCACTTGAAAGCTTGCAGTGCGGGCATTAGCCCCTTTACCGATCGTAATGGTATAGGTTGTACCGCTAACAGATGCCCTAATGCCGTCTGACGTTGAAGCATTCTGATTTAAAGACATTTGCAGTGCCGTAAGGACGGAATTCGCATCCAAATCGCTTGGGCGTTGATCCATTCGGATCGAACCTTGAGAAACAATGGACTGCAAACTGCCTTGGACTGACTGTACAGCTGCTGCATCCCGATATTCCTGTTTACTACCAAAAGAAAGTACTGCAAAAGCAGTTAAAACGCCAATTACAGCCAGAACTAAAGCCAGCTCAATTAGTGTAAAGCCTGTTTGAGCGGAACGTTTGGATGCATGACCATATAACTGCCGCTTAAAAGAGGAAGTCGATTGAGGTTGATGGGGGTTATCGAACCGAAATCGTTTTTCCAAGGAGGTACAATCCTTTGATGTTAAATAAACGGACTCTAGTCTATAATCGTGTGTTTTTAGTAAAACTGAAGAAACAATTTTAAACCGGAGTTTATAAAACTTTACCATTTCTCACCCAAGTGGGACACCCCGTCCCGCTAAATATCTAAAATCAGGCGTTCAGCTCTTTATAAGGAGCTAAAAGCTCAGCTTCTCGAACAAAGCGTAAATTTGAGTTTAAAACTCTATCGGAAGCGCTAGAAAAAACTGTACCCAATTTTATGAATTCTAAACATATAAATGGATGAGTTAATAATATCTTTCTTCAAAAAAGGCACGGAAAAAACTTTGTACTTTAATACCACTTTCTTTCAAAGACACAGGATTACAGATAGAAGAAGGAGGGAGGATTTGCAAAAATTTAAAGGGCACGGACTTTTCTCCGTGCCCTGTGTACTGTTGGTTTAATATATTTACCGCCCTGAGAAGAAGCGGAAAACACTTAATAAACCTAATAAACTAAGCAATCCAATAGGAATCCAGATCCAGGACGGAATCGTGTTGCTGTTACCGGATTCCGCCGTGTTCGATTGAACAAAGCGTGCTTCTCTTTTCTGAAGCAGCAGCAAGCTCTGAGGACCATTATCATTGACTACAACAATGTTCCCCATTTTAATCGTTGAAAACCAATCCTGATTCTGAAACAGTTGAGCGTCATGGCTCAAAGCGGTTTCATTTTCGCCAGTTAAAAAGAGTAATACTTGCTTATCATTCCAAGGGGACAGTAACTCTTCAACAATCCCTTGCCCCGCTGTGTAATTAATTTGTGCGACCTTGGTTTTTTGAGGATCTTGCAAATGATTCCAGCCATTTTCCATTAAAAGGCTCGCCTTGCCTTTGACTTCATCCAGCCATTTATTATGACCTCGACGACCAATCACAATCCAGTGTTTAGCTCCTTTTTGATTATCAGGAACTGAGCTCACATGGTGGGCAATCAATTCAATCCCTTTATGAGAAGCCGATTCACGTCCTAAACGACTAGCGATTTGCAACATGGCTTCTAAATCGCTCGGTTCAATAGAATCAGGTAGGGCATAGCCGATATGCGAAAAGTCCTGGTATTCGCTAAACGGAAAACCAGCGTCGTTTACCAAACCCACATCAGGTATAGCGGTTTTGATTTCTCCAGGCAATTCAAACCAGGAGGTATTATGAACCGTTCCCCAAATATGCACATCGGTCACAAAGCGGCACATATCGTATTTTTCTGGATAAAGGTGGAATCGATATTCCAAATCGTTAAAGGTATGAATTTCCTCGGTGGGAATCTCCACATTCAACTCGGCAAGGGATTTACCAGCTTTATCATCCAAAGGAACACTTTTTATTGCTTTGCCGTTCAATAAAACTTCCAATTTAGATTGAGATCCATCCAATTGAGAGGCATAGCTGTAATAGGTATGTAATTTCGCTTTTTGATGTCCGGGTAAATAGATATCGGGCATCACTTTTAACGAATAGAAAAGGGGCAGCCCTGTTATGCCTCGTGTGGTTTGAGTGTCCAAACCTAAATTCGCTAGGTTGTCGCCAGACTTGAGTACAAAACCATCCCATGCACGAGCAGGATAATCCGCCCCCTTAGCATAATCTTTAATAATGGCATAACGCCCGGTCAAGATTTTATTGAGACTGTTCTGAGCCAGTACATGAGCCGCTTTACGCACCCCTTCCGGGCCATTACCACTCACAACCAAAACAGCCTTGCTGGGATTAGACGGATTGGGTACAAATTCCAAAATACCAACATCGGCAGGTAAAGGAGACCCTTGCCCATCCACAAATTGCCCGCCCGATATTTTTAAGGGTAGAACAGACATTAAGTGAGATAAAGCAGGATTTTCTGTTGGGGTGCCGACGACGATTTGATTGTCGCTATTATTAGGCGCATTTACATTGCCAACATAGCCTTTTAAGGCATGCCAGCGTGCCTGTTGACCCAAATGAGTTGCGACAACGCCAAAGGCTTCCAAGGTTTGATCCGAGACTTGAGCTCCAGAACCTGTCGGAACCAAATAACTCACAATCGTAGGGTAATAAGTATTCAGCTCATCCAATACCGGGAAAGGATATTGAGACAAATTAGGAGAAACACCTTGTAAGGCATAATGGAGCGAAATTTTCGTATCGGGAAGTAACTCCGTCCATAATTCCTCACTAAAGGGATCTTCGCATTTATAGGTGTAATGCTGATCCACCTGAAAGGAGAGCGAATTGCGATCTTGCAGTAATTCAGGGGGCACCGGAATATCGAGAGAATTAGGCGTGACATTCGCCACACTTAAAGGAATCGATTTCAGAATTCGGTTATTGATTAATACATTTAAACTAGAGCGCTCTGGTAACAAGTTATGCCCGTGCTGAAAGGTTACATGAATAACTGAACCTGGCAAAACCTTCCAGCCTTTAGGACGGGTGAAATAATAATCTCGCTGGGTTCGTACCGTTTTTAAACGATACCCTTGCGTGTCACCCAACATCGGCAAAGTAACCGTTAAATTCTTCCCACCACCTGCTGCCGCTCCAACAACCGGTACTGCTGCGCTTGCAGTCACCAACGCATAAAATGGAGCGACAATAGCAGATACCATACAACTTGTTAAAGCAAGACTCATCGTCGCTTTACGATATTTCCAGCTATCCCAATTACTCATCATTCAATGCTTTCCTTTTTTCAAACTGGACTCTAATTAAGAGATCCAAAGTCTAAGCCGCTACTCCAAACAGGTGTTTAATCTGGATAATAATCTGAGAAATCCAATTCATACACGATGACCAAAAAGCCGATATCCAACTCAAGCCACCAACCGGAGCAGGAGTTCCTTCCTGATGATAGTGAATCACAGGCTCCAAAGAATTAAGATGCATTCCCATCTCTTCACCCGCAGCAATGGAAAATTGATTAATCACGGTTGGCTGTTTCAACAAGTTTTGTTGCCAGATCGCAAAAGCATCATCCGACTCCAAGACAGTCGCCAAGGCATTAAAGTCACCCGATTTAGGCTCTGTCCAGATACTCATCACATGCCCATTATTGACAGCTATCTGCTCTAAATAAACAGAGCGACTATCACTACTTAGAGCGCCATTAACCCCGGCACCGGCCGAATCAGAAACAGACAGTAATTTTTGTTCTCCAGACCAAGTCAACTTTTCACCGGCTGGTAAATCAAGCCGATCACCGACACGAAGGAAAGCTACGCCGTTCTGCTGGGCTTCCAGATTTCCGGAATGCGTTACACTCAAACGAATATCGGTATCTGAGGGCGTATTTTTACCTAAGCGCATTGTCCAGGCCAACATCGCCTGGAGTAAAGAGGCTGTTGGATGCTCCGGCAGAATTACTCTTAAATTTTCCAAACTCGCGTCCCGTGAATACGGAAACATCGCAATCGGCATAACACGGGTATCGGGAAGGATATCTCCTGGCACTCCCTCAATACGAAAGCGAGAGTTATCGAGGATTTTGCCCCAAGATTTATCAATATAATTGTCGACGCACCAGCCCTTTTTATCCGGCTCCATATGGAATTGTGCTACCAATTCATTATTCGGCTTAATAAGATCGTTCGGAATTAAAACACTAGCATGGGCGTTATTTTCACCTTGCTCATTCGTCAAAGGAATATTGATAAACGATCGATCATTCATTCTCAACTCAAGAGAAGAAAATGTTGGGTTCAAGCCTGGTGCATAGCTGTATGAAAGATCCAGCCATAATTTAGCGCCCGATGCGGGTTTAAAATCCGCCATAATTGGAATTTTATACACGATAGGAGGCGCATTAATTTTATGAACTTCCTGTGTAGGAATCTCTAATTCTTGCAGCGTACGGCTTTCTTTTTCTAAATAATGCGGTCTTTTATTCGTATGGTTGCCGATATGCTCCCAAGACCCAGGAGTCAAAACAACAGCGCCACGCAAACCATCAGTATGCGGGCGGCTTGTTAAGTAGCGTGCAGCTTGTAGAACACCCTTTTCAGAGTTACCACTCACCACTAAAATTGGGCTTTCTGCAGAGCCAGGACGATTTTTAAAAAGCAACACCCCTTGATCATCCGGTAAGTCTTGATCGGTACTGCGTTTTTTCCAGCGACCGGCACGAAATTCCAGATCACCACCCAAGGCTGACTTCCAAACTTGCAAACGACTCAACTGCTCAGCTGTCGCAACGTAGATTATACTTTCTTGCGGCGAACTTGCTTTATCAAAGCTAGAAATAAATGTTCTAAGCTCCTGCTTCCCTGATTCCTGTGCCAGGTGAGTATTCACCATAGCCAGCGCTTCTAAAAGCTGCGAAGTTGAATCCGGTAAAACCACGTAGTGCAAACGAGAAGGACTGTAAGCAAGCGTATCCACTATGGGATAGGGATAAGCCGCCAAATCAAGCGTTGGCAATCGCAGTTGATAATCCAATACCACTTTGGTCGCTGGGAGGACTTGAGTCCAAAGCGATTTATCTAAAGGATCCTCACAGTGATGGGTATAGTGCTGTTCCACCCGAAAAGCGAGCTCATTATCCTGTTGCAACAAGTTCAACGGCAGAGGCACTCGTAAAACCGTATTACTGATATTTTCCTTGGTGAGCGGAATATGTTTGATGACGTGATCATTGAGAATCACCTGTAACCAAGATCGATCCGGCAATAGCTGAGAGGAATGCTGAAAACTAAGTTCTACTGAGGTTTGAGCTGACATTTGCCATGTTTTCGGAAGGGTAAACTTGGCAATATATTGAGAGCTAACCGTGGGTAGCAAAATAGCGTCTTTCACCCCTAAACGGTGCAGCGTCACTGTCTCCGTAGCCGCTAGCGTTTCTTGAGGGATTAATCCGCCCAATGCCAACAGCAAGAGAACCATAGAATAGAGTTTATCCACTTGGATAAGCCGATTACGACTACAGGCCCGAATATTAAACAAATCCAACAGCCTCATCCCTAGTACTCCGCCTATTCAAACCTGCGGAATGTATCGACTTCGTTGTGGCGGTAACCCCTCAAGGGGGAACCTTATCTCTAAGCCTTCAAAGGCAAGAGCTAAGGTTTCGCTCAATTACTTAGTCTAGCTGCGTTCCTCACGCCTCATCACTCCTATCCCTCAGATTTGAATAGACGAAGTACAAGCATAAGAGCAACCTATTTAATTATAGGAAATATTCTCAAAAAGTGTAAGGAAGGGGATTTATCTATAAGTTTGTTTTATAGAGCAAACATATCAATGTACTTTTGTAAATTCTATTTGAGATTTCTAGCATCACTTTTTTTGGAAAGCGTTGATATAGGTACTTCAAATCCACTGTCCAGACCAACAAAAAAAAATGAACCCACAATCCCGGTCCTTGCGTTTCAAAAGACTCCGGGTCAAGAGGACACTAAACGATGAGTATACTCTACTCGCATAATTCGCTGATCCAATTTGCTCTTGAATCACTCCCTGAGTATCCAAGTATCCGAGAACGCTTTTTAAATGGCTTTGAAAGCTTTGTATTGACTAAAAAAAATGAAGCTGTTCAAAAAGCGCTACCTCAAGAGATGAATAATGGCCTTCTGCTGCATTGTCAAAGCTTTAAAAAAGCTGTTATCAATCAGTTAGATTGCGAAGCTTTGCTTGAAAAACCTTATATCTTTATTTCTGTAAATGCTAAAACACTCCTCTAAATAATACAAAACGCTTTTAATTTTACCCCTGAAACTCTCTTTGTCCTGATTAAAACGATTGTCCTAGCCAGTGATCTCCTAACCGAGAAAGCTGGCTTTTCTTTTTAGGACATCTTTGGCAATTGCATCTACTTCGTTGCCGTCTCGCTGTATCGTCCTCACGTAGGTTTTACCTACACTGCGGGTGCCAGCTCCTAGCGAGGCCAGAGGCGAACTCCATCTCTAAGCCCTACGGGGCAAGAGCGTGGGGTTTCGTAGCTCTAATTGCAAATATGCCCTAACTCGCGATACTCAATACCAAACAAGACAAGCTAAGGAATAAACTTCGTTTAGTTTAAAACGAACAGAATTTGGGAATAGCAATTGTAACAATTCATTAAAAAACGCCAATTCAAATGCAGTCAGTCTTCAGTTATGTCGATAAATTTCGATACTCACCCTAGAGGGAATACTGGGGTGAAGGAGAATAAGAAATGGCTAATTGGTACAATTTACAGCTATTTTCAACAAACAACTGGTGGACAAGACCTGAAATTGCCCGTCAGCTGAGTGGAGACACGAGTTTCTCCACCCGTTCTACACGTGTACCCACCTACGCGTTCGATGTTAATGCAAATGACCAATACATTCCTAGCGGCTATATCGGGTTGGATAGTAAGCACCATCTCACGGTATCCAATACCCCTACTTCTACTTTCGATACCAACCTTGCGATCGCCAATAACAAAACGGGTCGATTAACCAGCAGTGTTGAGACTGGGGGCACTCCTGAAATTCCATCTAAATATGACGCCCGCTTGGCAAGCTATTCTGTAACGGATGCCGAATTTAATGAGCTCCTGACAGAACCGGACTTTGTAATTCCCAAATTAGGCCTTAAAGTAACCACCGATGGGAATGGGAACGTTGCCTCAGTTGGCTTAAGCAATACCGCAGTTAATCTATTAAGCTCCTATGGTCCCATTGTTTTACCCAACCGAGCTGAAATTACAGCAGGAGCAGTTCCTAAGGTTGATTCCAGCGATTCCCCCTATGCTACCAACACCTTAAAACCGATCATTCCAGCAAAAAAGTCGAATTCTCCGAATACATCGAATGCACTTCTGCAAAAACTCAACACCATTGGAAAAATGCCCGCAGCCAGCCTCCAGAATCAACAAAGTAAAGTAAATCCGGTTGAAGACAGACTCCAAAGTCTTTTCTCGGCTTCACAAAACCGCTTGAATGCCTCCTTAAACAAGGGCCTTAGCATCTCGGGACAAGATTCCGAACTAAACCTGGAACAAGTTAAACAAATCGCAGCGGTTCAGGGGAACTTCAATGTTGAGTTCAGTGCTGGTTTTCGTCAAACCCAAGCCCAACTCGCCTCCTCTAAACAAGCCGGACAGCTACAAAACAGCCCAACCCAGCCTGCACTTCCTTTGGAAGTAATTATGGATGGTAAAGTTGCTAATATGCCGGAAACTCACAGCAACCCCTTTGCTAGAGGCTTTGTCCGTGGGGATAGAATGCCGGAAGCCATCAGCAATTTGTTGGATACAACACAGAAGAAAAGCCAAGGCGGCTACTTATACTCAGAACTAAGCCACCGCCCCATGAATAATGGCAATCCTCAGTCAGATCTCGATATGAGCAATGGCAGTGGCAACAACAACGGTTATCAGCAAGGCGACAATAGCTTTACTAGCAACCCGGATCATCAACAGGAACAACAACGCAGACGGAATCAGGCGCGTCGAAATTTGTCCTTAAGTGCGTAGGGCAATATTTTAAGAATAAAAGCCTATTTGAAGGCTAGGCACATTGACAACCAGCGTGTTGACAGCCTTTACTTTTTGCATGCCCTTCTGCACAGGCTTCACTACAATAGCGCTTGCCCTCTTGGATCACCATATTTTGCGATTCGAGTGTGCAGTTGCATTGAGGACATTCGCATAACGTTGCTTTGCTGAGCGCTGCTTCATCAACTGACATACTATTCTCTCCATTCGTCGTGGATAACGTTATAGCAAACCTAGAATGCGGACACCATTCTCCAAATGGAGAAAGCTTTGAGTTTTCTGCAAAACAAGCGAACGAGCCCTAAGAATGGAAACATTAAGCCCACAAGCTTTTGTGAGTGTAGAATAAGAAACAAACAGCGGTATAAGAGTCTCTAGTGAGATAGGGTAGACCATCAGCTAGACCACTGGCTAATTGTGAGAAGTTCTCAAAAAACGTTTAATAAAGAGGTCAACTGTTTGAGACGGTTTTCTGAAATCCCTCGCTGTTCTAGCGTGTGTCTTCAGAAAGTACTCTATAAGACACAGTTTAAAGTCATTCGCCTATCGATTGAATAGTTTATTTGCTCGGAAGCAGTTTTTCTAACTGGATTCCGAAACATTACTTTTTATGTCCATTATTTGTAATGGAGCGAGTTTATCTTTTGGGGATCTTATAAATTGAGCCGCCTTGTGCGGCTTTTTTTTTGCTCAATTCTAAAATCCATGTCTGTCAGAGCTATGAAGAATGGCTTAATCCGTTCCCAACGGAAAGCTTGCCTGAGTTTGCTTTAAGTCTTCAAAAGAATCGGATACAGAAGATAAATACCAGCCTTAGAGTTGTGACATTCCGCATTTCTATGGTATGTTCAGTCTGCAAAACACTTTTCATCCTGAAAGGGGGTGAACTTCTATGGCAGAAGTCGAAGTCCAACCAGGCGAAAGCATTGAAAGCGCGTTAAAACGCTTCAAGAAAAAAATTCAAAAAGCGGGTATTCTGTCCGAAATTAAACGGCGCGAATACTACATGAAGCCTAGCGTTAAACGTAAACGCAAGTCTGAGTCCGCTCGCAAACGGAAAAACTAGTTTTTTTCTAGATTTGAAAAAGCGCTTTTCTCTTTTGAGAAGAGCGCTTTTTTCATGTCCTGTTTTTTTTGACCTTGGTTTTTTTTAAGATAGAAGAAAGACTTGAAAAGAAGCGTTCTCAATGCCTACTCTCTCCTCCTGTCCGTCAACGCATCATATTACTGAAGCAGCTGAAGCCCTAAAGCAAGGCCAGCTTGTGGCTTTTGCCACGGAAACCGTCTATGGGCTCGGAGCAGACGCTCGAAGTCGTGAAGCGATTCAGAAGCTTTATACCCTCAAAGAACGTCCCGCAAAGCATCCTGTTATTGTTCACCTGGCAGAAGTAAAGCAAATAGAGAACTGGGCGATTCAGATTCCCGCCATCGCCTGGAAACTGGCGGATGAATTTTGGCCTGGTCCTCTGACCATGGTTTTATCGCGTGCTAGCCATGTACTCGATGAAGTCACCGGCGGGCAAGAAACCGTAGCACTGCGCATACCTGCACACCCCTTGGCACAAGAACTTATAAAAGCTTTCGGAGATGGTCTTGTAGCACCTTCGGCCAATCGTTTTGGCGGCATTAGTCCGACCAGTGCGGCCCATGTTCGTGAAGATTTCAACCCAGAAGAACTTCCCTGGATTCTAGATGGAGGCGCTTGCACCGTTGGCGTAGAATCCACCATTGTTGCTTTTGAAATTAATGGTAAACCCAAGGTTCTTCGCCCCGGTATGATCACAGCAGAAGCTATTGATGCCGTATGGCAGGATTTTCAATCGATAAATACGCTTGAGGAAGGCCCAACAGGTCCCAAAGAGTTCAATACAGAAGTAATAATAAAAAACTCTAAAGCTCTTTCCTTGGAGCCGACTGTAATACGGGCTCCCGGGCTTCTCTCAAAGCACTATGCACCGGATACACAACTCTATCTCATCCCTAACTTTCGTTTGATGCCAACCATCCAGGCACGCTTATCGGCCATGGAGGCACTCGCTGATAAACGCGAAGCCGCACTTGCAGATTATTCCCAAAAACCTGTTCCGACTCGTTTTGGTGTTTTAGCCCGCAGTGCAATGCCCAGTGAGCTCGCCTCCAATAGCAGCAATCAACTCCATTGGGTAGAAGCAGCAAGTGATGCGAAAACATACGCTCAGGAACTCTATGGGCACCTCCACAGCCTGGATGAACTCCACTTGGATGTATTGCTCGTAGAAACAGTTCCCGAGACGGGTGAATGGGCTGCCGTAGCGGATCGTTTAAAACGAGCAGCGGCTAAGGGGTAAAGGTTCTCTAGGCAATAGGTACAGATCAAACGATTGCTTTAAACAGTCGCAGTTACTATGCAAAACATAATATTAGAACCATTCAGTCCTAAAAATAAGCGCTTTTCGCAATAAAAAACTTTCTTTTAGAACCGATTAGTACTAAAGTAGTTGATCGGATTTAAAGTTTATTTCTATTTGTGTTAAAAAACGTTCATTAAATATCACCTTTATTGTTTCACCACCTTTCAGAACATCATTCATCATCACCTTTAAAAAGAGATTTTTATTATGGCACCCATTTTCAGCCGGCTAAATCTTAGTAAAAGGTTTGCCTCCTCTCCGAACCTTGGTAAAAAAGTACGAGGGAATACTAGTGCACCACAAACCCCGCCATCTGAAGGCGCTTTGCATGCTGGTATGGATGTAACGCATCCTGCGTTTGCGGAGTTATTACAACGTCGAGTAGAGGCCAATGGCGATAAAGTATCTTTAAAATCGAACGCAGCGGCCACGTCTTCCCCTAAGGCTGAGACAAAAACAAATAATAGTAACCCCCGAAGCTCTATACGCCGCTCCTGGTCCGAATCAGATCTTGATAAATTAGCCAATCGCAAACCGGAAATCGTAAGAGTCCGAGGGGTCGATTTTGAAATGTCGACTCCTCCGCAAGTTTCTCCAGCACGTAAACCTAAAAAGTCAGCCACCTATGATCCTGTTGGCGAACGTGAACCTCGTATAACGACTATCGTAAAATCTGCAACTTTGCCAATAGGCGATACAATAAAATCGCTTAAAAACCGTATGCGTTCTATTTCAGACTTCAAGCTTGAAAGTTTGAAAAAGGGAGGCACAAAATTGTCTGCTCCCACAACTCCTCATGCTACTGAAAATATCTCTTCGGGAGACGGAAAATTTGCTATCCACCCAGATTTATTAGCTGCAAAGCGTCAAGCCGAAGAATTACACAGCTCAGAGGCAGTAGAAGCTCCAAAAGAACGAAAAGTCATTAGCGGTAACAGAATTTTACAGAACCAAGCTAATGTCGAGATAAATGAACCCCAAGTAGAAGGCACGGACTTGCCGGTACCTGATGCGCTTAAAGCTTTTGTACAAAGTGGAAAAACGGATACTACAAAAAAAGCGCAGTCCAAACACAGCAAGCAGGCCTCTGTTGCGAGCACTCTCTCTACTGACACCAATTTCTCAAATCCTTTCTCTAGACCTTCATCTTTTATTGGCAAGGCTTTAAGCCCCCGTCCCCAACAATCAAGCCGTTACGGTTTTAATCTTAAGAAAGCGTTGATACCCATGCTGCCGTCGTAAAATATGAGGAAACGCGTACCAGCTCAGTACAGCTATTAAAGGCCTACCCTCTTCGGAATGCTCCTACATTGGCCTCAACTGAGAGCAACACCTCATCATGAAAAAATGCCAGAGCTTAATCACTCAGGCTTTTTCGCTTAGTGTAAGTTGACTGTAAGCTTAATAAATTGCATCAAAATCAAATAACTGTTTTTATAAAAATTAGAATTTAAGTCAGGTTTTGATCAGTAAGGAAAAGAGATAAGCTGTCCGACACTCCTTTTACATAGCAAAAAAGACAACAGGATGCCGTATGAGTTCGCGGGACAACTTATGAAGAAATCAGGCGCTACGGACCACCGATCAAAAACAGCTTGTTGAAGTCCAGGGAGATCACATGCACTCGCTCACCGGCCCTGAAGCGTTCCAAGGCGTTCAAGCGTTTCTTACAAAGTATGAGATCAGCCTGCTAAGTTTAATCGGAGAGCTTAAGAACCGCCATAAAGGCCTCTTGAGGGATCTCAACCCGACCAACAGCCTTCATCCGCTTTTTACCCTTTTTCTGCTTATCCAACAGTTTACGTTTCCGGGAAATATCACCGCCGTAACATTTATCGAGTACGTTTTTCCGGATCGCTTTTACGTTGGTACGGGCAACCACTTTCCCACCAATCGCTGCCTGAATAGGCACTTCAAACATTTGGCGCGGAATAATTTCTTTCAGTTTCTCGGTTAAAATATGGCCCACAACCGATGCTTTATCTCGGTGGACAATGACACTTAAAGCGTCAACAACATCCCCGACAAGCAGAATATCCAATTTCACCAAGTTAGAGCGCACATAGCCTGAGAACGTATAATCCATCGAGGCATAGCCCTTGGAGCGGGATTTTAGCTGATCATAGTAATCAGACACCATCTCATTTAAAGGCAAGTCGTACTGAAGGCTCACCCGAGTTTTATCGAGGTACGTCATGGTGATAAAGGTACCGCGTCGAGACTGGGACAGCTCCATAAGAGCGCCAACATAGTCATTCGGCGTAATGATATTGATTTTGACGATAGGCTCTTCAATGAAGTCCCGTCTAACCGGATCGGGCAATTTCGAGGGGTTATCAACCATTACGATATCACCGTTCATCAAATGAACTTTATAGATAACGCTCGGTGCTGTGGTAATGAGATCCAGATCGTATTCACGTTCCAGACGCTCCTGAATAACTTCCATATGAAGCAAGCCCAAGAAGCCGCAACGGAAGCCAAAACCCAAGGCCTCAGACGTTTCAGGTTCAAAGGTAATGCTGGAATCGTTCAGTTTGAGTTTTTCGAGGGATTCCCGTAAAACCGTGTAATCATCGTTATCAACCGGGTAAAGACCGCAGAAAACCATTGGCATGGCTTTTTGATAACCCGGAAGCGCTTCTTCGGCAGGATTATTCACCAAGGTTACTGTGTCCCCGACAAAGGAACCCATTTCCTTAATGGAAGCCGCAATGTAGCCAACTTCTCCCGATAAGAGCTCGGAACGTTGCAGCCGGCCAGGCTTCATAACGCCGACTTCTAAAACGTCATGAACACGGTTATTCGCCATAAAGCGAATTTTGTCACCCTGACGAATCGAACCATCAATGATACGAACGTACGTAATGATTCCCATGTAGGGATCGAAATAGCTGTCAAAAACTAAAGCTCGCAGCGGCTTGTCTTTTTTAATGACCGGTGGTGGCACGTGACGCACCACGGCATCCAAAATATCGGTAATCCCAATGCCTTCTTTGGCACTGCATAAAATAGCATTGGATGCGTCAATCCCGATGAGTTCTTCAATTTCCGCTCTTACACGTTCAGGATCAGCGCCAGGAAGGTCGATTTTATTAAGGACGGGAATAATCTCTAAATTGGCTTCAATCGCCAGGTAGACGTTCGCCAAGGTTTGCGCTTCAACCCCTTGGCTGGCATCAACAACCAAGATAGCCCCTTCACAGGCCTGCAGGGAGCGGGAAACTTCGTAGCTAAAGTCTACGTGTCCAGGTGTATCAATCAGGTTGAGGATATACGGCTTCCCCTCCAACTCGTAATCCATACGGGCGGCCTGAAGCTTAATCGTAATACCGCGCTCACGTTCTAATTCCAGGTTATCGAGAACCTGTTCTTTCATTTGCCGTTTATCGATCGTTTTGGTCGCTTCCAATAAGCGATCCGCAATCGTGGATTTCCCGTGATCAATGTGGGCGATAATACAAAAGTTACGAATATTGGACCCTTCGAGGGTGGGATCAACCTGTGACATGAAGCGCTCCGGGACAAGGTAATTTTTAAAAATCATAGCAGAAACAGAGCCTCTTATCCTTTAATGCCCTTCGGTCCTCAGAACAATCGCATATACCAGCTTGACCCGATCCAACCTCGATTCCACAAAACAGTCGAGCGGAAAACAAAGCCTTTCGGCAAACCCGCGAGTAGCAAAGACAGAGCGCCTCTGCTAAAGACTCGCGGATTGCTTAAGGCCTTTGCTTGCCAATGGGTTCTATTTTTTGATTAATTACCTGCTCATTGGTCTTAATTCTGCTTCTGTGCTTAGTGGGCACTCGCCAAGAGCTGCATTTCCCAGGCAAAGGCAACACCGGTAGCGCCGCCATGCTCTAGCAGTACATTAGCAAGATCACCGGCAGTCTTCTCACGTGCCCAATCGCGTTGCCATTCGGAAGCCACAGCCATCCAGGTAATGGGTACTGCACCAGCCTGAACCATGCGACGTACGGCCATTTCATGGGTTTCCGGGGAAGCACCACCAGAGGCATCGGTAACGATAAATACATCGTAATCTTCACCAAGCGCATGGATTGTTGGCATCGCAAGGCAAACTTCTGTCCAAAGCGCCGCCAAGATCAGTTGCTTACGCCCACTCTTCTTAACGATGTCGGTAACCTTTGGATCTTCCCAGGTATTAATCCAGGTTCGGTTAATCGGCTTTTGTTCAGGAAAAACGTCCTGAAGGCCTTTGATAATATAACCACCGCGTTCCTCAAGAACCGTTGTAAGGATCGTCGGAACATCAAAAACTTTAGCGGCTTTTGCCAGAGCAACCACATTATTAATAATCATGGTCGGTTCATGGCTGTTCAGGTTAGTGAACTGGAAGGGTTGATGATCGATCAATACGAGAATACTGTCTTCAGGACGAAGTAGGGCATTCAGACCAGTCTTATTATCACTCATGTTTAGTGCACCTTTTGTTTGGTAATTGCGATTGGGATGCCACCGGAAGGTAAATCACTCAGGCTCGGTTGGAATTCCAGGGGCATGCTTCGAGAATATCGCCAACGCTGAAAACAGCCCAATGCTTAGTTACTTGGCTTGCTCATACTTTTAGGTTGAGCTAAACTTAGTCCATGGAACTTCGTCATCTCCGTTATTTTATTGCCGTTGCCTCCCAGGGGTCGTTTAACCGTGCGGCGGCACTTTTGCACCTCACCCAGCCTCCGCTTAGCAGGCAGGTGAAAGATCTTGAAAACGAATTGGGTGTACCCCTTTTCATCCGTGGCCCCAACTTTGTGAAGCTTACGGAAGCGGGCGAACTGTTTTATGAAGAGGCCCGCGAAGTACTCGCACGTGTCGACGATGCGGTACGTCGTGTGCGTGGCGAAATGGGAAATGAGATTTTACGTGTGGGATACGCTCCTTCACTGACGACTGACATAATGCCCGCTGTGCTGGCAAAGTTCCAATTAAGCGCACCACATGTACGGATTGAATTGGCCGATCTTTCATCGCGAGAAATTAACGAAATGGCCAGTGCCGGTCGACTTGACCTTATCGTAAGTCCTGGAATTTCTGTTACAAAAGGAATCCCTGGATTTCAACTGACGGAACTACGCCGCATAGGCGTTGTGCTGGTTTTATCGGAGAAGCATCCGTTAGCGAAGCTGAAGCGAATACCTGCCGAACAGCTACATCATTTGCCCCTGGTTGGCTTGGGCAAGAATAACTATCCCGAATATGTGACAAACATGCGCGGAATGTTCAAACCCTTAGGAGTTTCACTGCGTTTCATTTCCTTGGTGAATGATGGTGTCTCTACTCTTTTAGAAGAACTGAAAGCCCACCATGCCGCAGCCATTCTAAGTGAGGGTATTCTTGATGTTTTGCCACGGACGCTTGTTCTAAGGCCATTTGAGCCCCAATTACCCAACACTTCGGTTATGATTGGCCTGCCTGCTTTATCCCCAAAACCGCACGCAGAAACTTTCGCTCGCTTACTGGTAGAAGAAGCACGAAGCCTCGAAGCAAAGTCCGTTTAATGTACCTCTGCAACCAACGACATAGCCCTAGCCGCTCTCATTCATTGATTCCGCTCCTTCACTTGATTAATTATCACATTGTTTTAATCTAATTTCTTGGCTATAACTATCAAAGACAATCAACTGGATCTAACTAACCAATGAAATCAATTTGTGTTTTTTGCGGCTCAAAAACGGGGAATACAATCCATCTGCAAGATGCAGCCATACAATTTGCTCAGACCTTAGTACAACACAATCTCACGCTCATTTATGGCGGTGCACAAGCAGGGCTTATGGGCCTTATTGCCGATCAAGTTTTAAAAGAAGGCGGACGCGTCATCGGTGTCATGCCCAAATCGCTAACGGCGGTTGAGTACGTTCATCATAAGCTCACCGAGCTGCATATTGTGGACTCAATGTCTGAAAGAAAAATGAAAATGGCAGAACTATCCGATGGCTTTGTCACACTGCCCGGCGGAATAGGTACCCTTGATGAGCTTTTTGAAGTTTGGACATGGAGGCATCTTGGACTCCATGAAAAGCCCATTGGACTTTTAAATGTTGAAGGATTTTACGATCCCCTCATTGCTCATATTGAGCGCATGGCTGCAGAAGGATTCCTGTCCAACCACACAAAAGAAAAACTGCTTGTCGAGACAGAGCCTGAAGCCTTAACCCAAAGACTGTTGGCCACTTTTATAAAGCATAATTAGCCTATTTATCAGACTACTTAAAACTCATCATCCGTAGATTGTTTACTGAAGTAGCCTTCAACCAACTTGTCGATACTGCTTTTTAAAAAGCGAGCATCTTCATGCATCACAGTTTTTCCAAAGCGTTCCAGATTATCCGACAAGGAATCTTCGTAAGGCGCAAGCGGATTCGCATTTTGTCGATCCAAGTGACCCGCAGGAACAATGCGACTTGCCCCGGACGGTTGACGTTGAGAGGAGAAATGACTTTGAGGAGAGACTTTGGGAGCTTCAGCAGCAGGCTTGGCAGGTAATACCTGTGGCTTTGTTGGCTGGGGAAGAGGTTCTGACTGTTTAGAAACAGCCCCTGTTGCTTTTTTATCCGCTGCTAAATTAGTCTTCTCCGCTTTCTTCTTCGGCTCTTCCTCTTTTAAAGGCTCTTTGAAACCTTTCACCTTAGAGGCCTTAGCGTTCTTTTTAGCGTGTTCAGGATCAGTCTGTTTTGGGGTTACTAAAGGAAGAGAAGCCAAAGAGGATGGTGGGGATTCCGCAAGAACATCCGATAACCAAGTTTCACTGGTATGGGTCGGATGTGTATAGAGCTCCGACAAGGACTCTGAATGATCAACGTAATCCAAAAGATCAGTAGGCTCCACTTTATTATTATTGGCTGATGCCGTATTCAAAGCCTCGTAGGCTGCTGCGGCCAGTAAAGGGGACGGTTCTATCCAATCATCCGCTTCTTCAGCTTTAAAGGGAGCTGGAAGCACCGACGAATCAGAAAGCTCTGAATCGGGTTGATTGGCGCGTAAATCCGGTGGTGCTAAAAACTCATCAACAGCTGGCACAGAATTCAAAACGGCAGCAGCTTGCTCGGGCCATAAAAAGTCTTCATCTGAAGAGTTTGCGGTTGAAAAAGTTGCCGTTGCTTCAGGAGGAGAAACCCAATCCCCTAAATCAGTGGGTTCATGCGAGTCTGACAGACTTGCTACATCTAATTCGTAAGAAGAGGAAGCGGGTTCGAGCGGTTCTACTGCTTCCTTTTCAATAACCACTTCAAAAATACTGGGATCCGATGGTGGAATAAAGTCTTCGTAATCGCTGGAATCTGTACTCCACACAAAATCAGGGTCGCTGGCGTTTTGACTGTCTGAACGAGAACCGTTCAACGGTGCTGAAGATAGGTTTGGAGCATGAAGAGGCTTTGTCGAACGCTGGGAGCTTTCAAGAGCGGCCTTTATTTCCATTGCAGGAGCGCTACGGTGGGCATTCGAAAAGTCCGCCAGCGTTTGCTGAGAAGCAAAAGCCTCTTCTTTCAAAGCTGCCGTGTTATCAATCTCATAGGACTCCAGCAAAGTCTCTCCATGATCAGCATGGTGATCTGCTTCGGCAAGTTCTTGGGACTCGATCGGTAAGGAAGCTTCATTATCAGCAGGAGCCAAAACAACGCCTTGAGGAAGTTCAAAATGATCGGATTTTTTAGTTTTCTTTGAAAATGGCCAAATTTTCACACCCAGGGCTCCTTAAAGAGGAATTAGCCTTTGAATGACAAACACAATGCGAAAAAAGCTCTTCCTCTAAATCGACTCGCATTTCCATGCTTACTGAACTTATTGTCGTCTGGCAGGGGGTAATCTTCAATCCTGCAAATTCAGTAATCTAGCTGGATGCTATTTAAAAACTCAAAAGCAAAAAAAATGTGCTACCCCATTTGAGCAGACTAGTCGGCATTTTCACAAAGTCGAGCATGGAAACATCAGAAGGGAATGCGAAAATAAGGCTTCGCTATCCCTACTTGCACGGAAACTGTCATCCAAAGAAACGACAAGGGAGCATCGTTTCACTCACAAAGAATAGCAGGAAAGCTTTTCTCTCTATCCTCTCTTTGTATGATTTTTGGAGGGAAAGAAGTAACTTAAAAAGAACCGCTCGGTGCTGATACTCTAACAGGCATATTGATAGAAGAAGATGCAGAGGCTTCCAAGAAGCGTCCCCACCAGCCTTTTTTCTTTTTGAAACCGTTGGAATCACTGCCACCGGGAGCATCATCCGGGTTCCCAAGCACCACAACGCCTCCTCTCGGTGCCGTAGCGTTTGCTTGCTGAGCGTATTGCATCGACTGGTGAAGCGCGTCTTGTAATTTTACCTGCTCCGTGACTTGTTCTGGTGAAAGCACAATATCACGATGCGAATTCATAAAATCCTGTGCCATTTGCAGGTGTTGCATTGATCGATCATACTGCCCTGTCCGCAAATCGTCCTGAGCCATCGTGATAAGACTTGCCTGCGCCAAAATATAAGCTTGGGGCTTTTGAGGGCCCTCCATCTCAATAACTTTAAGTAGTTCCGGTACGGCCATTTGATAGGATTTTTGGTTGTAGAACGCCGCAGCCAGAATATAATGAGCTTCAACATCCTGATCATAAATCGTTAGCGCCTGCGCGGCTAAATCCATAGCTTTGTTGGCTTCACGGGCATTAAGTGCGATATTCGCTGATTTGGTGAGGGCAGAATATTGACGGAAAGTAGTCAGGGGAATCGCAGGATTTGTATACCCTGCAGGCTGCTTGTACAGCAACCGCATCGTTGCAATATCTCTTGGGGTCAAATGTCCGCTTGAACCCTTCGATAACAAGGTACTTTTGTACATAATATCGCTCGGATTATTACTGTGAGATTTGACCAATCCTAGTGAATGTCCAATTTCATGCAAGGTCACGCTGTATAAGCCTTTTGAGGTAACGGATTCGTGAGCCCCGTTATGAAGCGCTAAAACAATGTTGGCCGTTTGAAGAGTCGATCCGTAATAGCCCATCTCGCAGCGCCCCATTTCCTGGGTTTTCCCCCCCACTTCCACTATGGGATAAGATGTCCACGAAATGATCGTGTCTGCCAACTCAGGCTGCTTCACGAATTCAAACGCTAAAGAATCCGGTAGCTGAGTTCTCCACTCTTCATAAGCTTTTTCGACGAGAGCCGGATAATCAGCATGCCAGTCCGCCAGAGAGGAGCCACTTTCAATATAAACCCGGATCGGGCGTGTAATCAGATTTTGCCAATGGATATAGGGCTGAGGAATTTGGGATAGGTAATTTTCCCCGTTATCGGAGGTAGATAAAGCGGACATGACTTGTTTTGCATAGGCGACATGTTGTTTGAACTGGTCATCCGAGGCTAATGGGTTACTGAGAAGAGCCTGATATTGTGATAACGCTTGCGCCTGGTGGCCCATTAAAGCATCCATGGAAGCCATACAAAAACGGTTATTCAAGCGCATACGATCGTAGTGAGAACCTGAAAACGACTTAATGGCTTCGTTAGAAAGAACTAAATAGCGTCGGGCTTCAACCAAACGTGCAGGCTCACCCTCCCGTTCCATAATGGAAAGGCCTAAAACCTGATAGACACTTGCGCGAGCCGCTAGCGTAAATCCCGGTTTAAATAATTCGGGTAACAGGGAACGGGCTATTTTTTCCGAATTTGTATATTTATTTTGACGATAGTCTGCCAGCGCTGTATCGATTTTGTCGTTAACCATTTTTGTCCATGCAACGTTATTGGACGGCAGCTTAGGTGCAGATTTAGCCACTGGCTTACTATGAGTTGCGGCAGGATGAGCAGATTTTTTAACTGGCGTGGCACTCAAGGCCGGTGAATAGAGTAATGTGCCGGTCGTTAAACCAAGCCCAAGAAACAAGAACAGCTTCAAAAAATTTCCACGTACCATCACCAACTTATGGCAGAAGCGTATCGAACTCATTACAGTACAATTCCTTAAAGAGTATAAGTTTTTAACCCAGTAAATTTTTCCCAGTTGAATTAGCTCATGTATTCATGGGTATCATATAAAGGTAAAACCTTAAACTCAAGAAATTGATCTTTACTATAGTCAGAATAATGTCCATCAATACGAAATTAAAAGTTTCCTACCCGGTCCCCAACCTGTAACGTATCAAAATTGAGCAGGTTCAATGCGTTCAAGCTTAATCCTTTCACATAGGGACGAAGCAGATAAAACTTTTGCGCGGAATAAATGGGAATCGCAACAGCATCTTTTTCTAGAAGCAAGCGTTGTGCCTGATCATAGAGAGCTTCACGCTCTTTATCGTCCGTACTGATAGATGCCCGATGAACCAAGTCGTCGTAAGTCTTGTTCTTCCAAAGCGTATGATTATTTCCGCTATTACCCACAAAAACACCCATAAAACTGTCTGCATCCGGATAATCCGCGAACCAACCCAAACGGAATAACGCCGGTGGATCTTGGGCAAGCCTGCTCAGCAGCATTTTCCATTCCATGTTGTCCAGGTGGATATCGATATTCAAATTCTTTTTCCAGAGGGCTTGGGCGATTTCCGCCTCTTTGCGAATATCGTAGATCGTTTGATAGCTCAAAGATGTTTTTGGAAAGCCCTTTCCATCAGGGTATCCCGCTTCTGCCAATAGACGTTTCGCTTTTTCAGGATTATAAGGAATGCCAATAGACTCGTTGTAACCGAGCAAGCCTCTCGCAATCCAAGACGTCATGGGTAGTTGACCGCTTTGCAGTAACTTGGGATAAGCACTGCGATCCAAGGCGTAAGCAAAAGCCTGGCGCACTTTGGAATTATTGAATGGCGCTTTATTAATATTAAAGCCAAAGTAATTGACACGATAAACGGAGCTTGTATGGGCGTCTTTACGGTGTTTTAAGCGCCGAACATCGAAAGCGGGAATACTGGTCGTGGTTTCAACAAAATCCAGTTCCCGATTTTCATACATCACAACGCTGGTATTGGCATCATTAATCATCAGCAACTCAACCTGAGCCACCTGTGGATGTTTGCCCGGCGTTTTTGCATCATAAAAATAGGGGTTGGGTGTGAGGATAATTTTTTCCTCATGTGCCCATTGTTTTAAAATGTAGGCACCATTACTCAAATAATGCCCGGCCTCGGTAAAACGGTCCCCATATTTCTCAATCATATCTTCTCTTAAAGGCATCATCGCGGTCATGGCTGCCAAGGATAAGAAAAACGGAACCGGCTGCTCCAAATCAACAATCAACGTTTTAGAGTCAGGAGCATGAATCCCAACCTGATCAAAGCTTTTCAGAGTGCCGTCGTAATACGCTTTGGCATTTTTAATGGGGTATAGAAAGAAAGCTGAGGGTGCTCCCGTTCCGGGGGTTAAAACGCGTTTCCAGGCAAAGAGGAAATCAGCTGTGGTAACAGACTTTCCGTCACTCCAGCGAGCATTGGACCGTATATGAAACACATAGCGACAATGATCCGCACTGATGGTCCAAGAGTCTGAAATGGCAGGAGCCGGCCTCATCTGATCATCAAAAGCAGTTAAGCCTTTTAATAAGGGTTCAATGACCTCTTCGGAAACCAAATCTTCTGTTTTAGCCGGGTCTATTTCAGGCGGCTCTGTTCCCAGGTTCATCCGAAAAACACCCGGCCTGGGTGCTTTTTCATCACGCTCAGTCTGTGATTGGCCGCAGCCAGGAAGACCGCTCAAAGCCATGACCGCTATAATCGCCATAAAAATAGCGCTACGAGTTAGCCCTTTTTTTGAAATTTCAGTTTTATACACTATTTTTGGGGATGGCAAATTAGGGGGGAAATTCACGAATCGTTTACCTAAGCCGGCAGGAAAAGCTCAAGCTCATCCAAACTAAGCTTGTTTTAGTATCATAACATCCACGTTATGATATTAGGACATGTTTACGCTAACGTTTCACCTGAATAGAGAGCCGCATTTTGAGTCATCCGTCAGCTGTAGTCGGCTACAATCGCTTCAGTCTCAGCATTAATAATGTCCCCACCCTTATTCGAAGTGGGGCAATGCACTATTTCCGTCTGCCCGGTGCCAGTTTATGGCGAGATCGCCTCATTAAACTCAAATCTGCTGGCTACAATACGGTCGATCTGTATTTCAATTGGGGCTTCCATAGTTCCGACCCAGGCCTATACGACTTTACCGGTCCACGAGATATCAGCCAGCTGCTATCCATTACCCGTGAGCTAGGGCTTTTTGTAATCGCCCGACCCGGCCCCTATATCAACGCAGAAATATCCGGTGGTGGTTTCCCAGGTTGGCTCTTAGCCCGACGCGACCTTCCGCTTCGTAATCGCCGACAAGGTGAATTCGAATGGTCTGACGAGTACATGGACTACGTCAAAGAATGGTGGAGTCATTTATTCCCCCTGATCAACGCCTCTCCCAATGTCATTTTGATGCAAATCGAAAATGAGTATGCCACACCGGAAATGGAGCCGGATACCATTCAATCGCTCTATAATACAGCGCGGGAGCTGGGTGCCACGGTCCCCCTCTTTCATAATGATTTGTATATCGCCGGTCTCTACGAAGATTTAGTCGATATCTACGCCTTCGATAATTATCCCATCACTCAGTTCACACAAAGCTGGCGTGGTGCCGCTGAAACCTTTCAGGTCATCGATCAATTGGAAGACACCATGCGCGATTACTGCATGGAACGGCCTTTGATGGTGGCAGAACTTCAAGCCGGTTGGTTTGGTGGTTGGAAAGGGGATAAATACGAAGACATTCGGGAGTCTCTCGGTCATGAGCAGCTAGGCATTATTACCAAAAGTGTTTTAGCCCAAGGATTGACCATTTTTAACCACTACATGGCTATTGGCGGCACCAATTGGAACCATCTGGGAAGCACTGAGGTTTATACCTCTTACGATTTCGCTGCTCCTATTTCCGAAAATGGCTTGCCTGCAAGTCATTTTTATACCGCAAAAGCAATAAACCAATTCCTGGAAAGCTTTGCCGAGCATTGGGTGGCCACTTTACAGATTAAAGAGTGCCCTATCCCCCTCGATGAGTCCTCTCTTTTCTACAAAGCACGGCATCCCGAAAAGCACCCTGAGGCCAAGTGGCTCTTCTTCCGCAATCTCAACGAGTATGAACAGCACGTCATTGTAGATTCAATGCATTCCGTGACCCTCCAGAGCAGTGATATGGTCATTTTGCCCTGGAAAATGCCGCTTCAATGCGGTGCTCAGGTCGATTTTTCAACCACTGAGCTTCTCTATCAAAATGAAGAGCTCCTAGTCGTTAAGGCGGATCGCTCCTGTCAGCTGCTTTTAAGCGGACTTAAAAAGCCGGATGTATCAGCTGAATCAAGCGATCTGGAATCCAAATGGCATTCCGATACACAAATCCAAATCTCTTGCCCAACCCTGGATCCCACAAGCTACAGCTTGTTTGAGCTTCCAGGTATTAACATCCTCTTTTTAGGACGGACCCTGATTGACACGTTCTGGATAGAAGCTGATGGCAGCCTTTTACTGGGCCCACAGATGCATTTAGGCGATCGCATTGCTGTTACCCGAGAAACAAGCGCTGTAATGACGCTCCAGAGCAATGGCCGTCTTAAAAACAAAGTTTCTCTTCTCTGTTCTGACGATCAAAAACGTGAAAGCGGCTCTTCCAAAAATGAGCTCGACACTCTTGGCTCAAATGTAACGAATTCTAAAATAGTAGACGTCATGTCTACTGTTTTTCCGATCAAAAATGAAACAAATTCTGCATCAAAACAAGAAAGTTCAGGCTCTTTTGACTCATTTTTGAACGCTGAAATCATCAAAACTGAGTATTTCAACGAATCCCCCGAACTTGAGCAGAATCACGCAGCACAAGATACGGCACTCCATTTCAAACGGGTCAACCACGCCGGGGCAGACCTCGATGCCAATGCCATTTATGAAGGAAGCGCTTGGTACCGGTTTACTCTACCGACAACTGCAAAAAAGCTCACTATCTGTGCAGTTCACCATTGGTGTGCTTATTTAGACGGCCATTATATAGGACATAGTGAGAATTTCTCGATCTATCCAGGGCAAAGTGAGCCTCCTGAGGATATTCATATCCCCCTTCCTCTTCGCTGGAATGGCAAGAGAGAGCTTCTTGTCTTCGTAAGCGGACTGGGACACCCCAAAGGGTTCCATGATGATGCTCAAACCCCTCAAGGCGTCATCCGCTTCCTGGTAGACAATCAAGATCAGTCGCCAGACTTGGAAATTCTGCCTCAAACCTATAGTCAACGCTTGGAAGATAAGAGTTTAGCGATAGCCTTACCTTGGAATGCCATTCCTGTCATTCGCATGGAAACTCAATTCAAACTGTCTTACTCTGAAAACCACTATGCTCCCTGGATGCTAAAGCTAGATTCCGCAAGGTTTGAGCGCATGGATATCCTCCTCAATGGCGTTATTATAGGGAAGGACTGGCGTGAAGGTCGTCGTCAAGACTGTTTTTACTTGCCGGAAAGCCTTTTGACAGAGGGTATTAACACACTCGAATTCATCATTATGCAGTTCAGTGAGCCCATTACTCCGAAAATTTTGGCTGCTAAACCTATCCAAATCAGAATAGAACCCTATAAAATATTTCAAACTCTTCCTCTCCCCCTTCCCTCGTAGGTTATTCATTTAACAGTCTTCATAAACCGCTCTCTTGATTGAATCTAAAACCCAAAAATGTCCAGAATAGAGATTTAGAATGCCAAAAGGAGTCTGCAATGACGAATCCTTCACAGTCGCAAGCCTCTGACGTCTCCAAAACAGAGGCCGAATGGAAGTCTCAACTCAGCCCCGAGCAATATCAAATTATGAGAGAACATGGCACAGAACGTGCGTTCACAGGCCAATACGATAACTTCTATAAGCCTGGAACTTACACTTGTGCGGGTTGCGGACAAATTTTATTTGAATCGGATACGAAATACTCCTCCGGCAGTGGCTGGCCCAGTTTTTACGCACCGGCTTCCCAAGAATCCATTGGCACAAACGAAGATAACGCCTATGGCATGAAGCGGGTTGAAGTTCACTGTAATGCTTGTGAATCCCACCTGGGTCACGTTTTTGAAGATGGTCCCAACCCTACAGGATTGCGATACTGCATTAACTCAGCCTGCCTTAATTTTTCAGAGAATGAGGACACGGAATAACTCCGTGCTTCAAATCCTCCGTCAAACAAATGGGTAGAAAAGCTGGAAGGGTTCTCTCCCAAGGCGATGCTTCCCAATAAAAACCCTGGACTTAAAGGACATTTTCATCCTGTGACAGTCGTCCGTACCGTCATTATTTTTTCTTGAAGAATCCACTTTTAAAACGTAGATTTCAATCATGCAGCCTGATAAACTGAGAAAACTATGACCATTGTTCCAAACTTCCTCCTTAAAAAAATGTATCGCTCAGGTAGCCTCAAAAGCACTGAACAAGGCTTTTCTTTTGAGATGATCAACTGTCTAGGGCCGGGGCAGCTCACTAGAATTAACGGCATTTCTTTAAACGATTTAACCTTCAAGACCGAGCAAATCACGTTTAAACATGACGATGTTTTACTCCCCGCTATCCATATTACCGATAACAGTCCAGCAAGCTTCCTTCTCAATCAAATTACAACGGTTTTAGTGGAAAGTACTCCTTTAACCGCTGGTGAATACACACTTAAGCTGGATGTCGTCAGCCGAGAAGCCGGACAGGTAACCCTGACCGTCAAGGACAAGCTCCCCGGTTAAGCCTAATCAACGGTTGTGTCTCCTTCTATAACGGTGTAGCGCTACTAGCCAAGGTATTTTATTGATACGCTGGCAGAGACGCGGACGCCTAGTGACTCTACAAAGGGATCTTTCTGTCTCTAAGCCTTTATAAGCTAGAGCAGAGGCTTTAATAACCCTCGGTCAACTTCTGAAATTAAAACCTTTTTCTACATTATTTGTAGGAAAAAGTAACAAATCTGGAAAAGGCTAACAGTAAGCGCTTTTCCACTGATTCATTTTTACACATGACGAAATAGATAGACTTTAGAACCCTCCTTTATATGAAGGAGGGACTTGAAACTTATTAAAAATGCATACATAATACCTGGAGAGAGTTTCCAGGGAATCGTCGTTCTCGTCCAGAAAAAGACAAGGCCTCGTTCACCAAAACTCCCCAAATCAAAGACAATGAGGCCAGTATCTAAAATGGAAGATAAGCAGTTGACCTGCGCGACATGCGGCTCGGATTTCACTTTCACCGGGGCTGAGCAGGAATTTTACCTGAATAAGGGTTTTCAGGAGCCCAAAAAATGCAAGCCATGCCGTGATGCTGCTAAAAATTCCCGTGGCGGCGGTGGTGGTTATGGCGGCGGCGGTGGCGGCGGCTACGGTGGTGGCGGCGGCGGTGGTGCCCGTCAGCTGTACGATGCTGTATGTGCCGGCTGTGGTGTTCAAACTCAAGTTCCGTTCCAGCCAAAAGGCTCCAAGCCAGTTTATTGTCGTGATTGCTTCAATGCAAATCGCTCCTACTCTGGTGGCGGATACTAGGCCTACAATTGAATATTTTGAAAAGGTAGTATGCTTCGGCATGCTACCTTTTCGCTTTTAGGTAAAGAAAAACTCTAAGCGCGCTCGTAGGATAACGCATTGACTTTCAGTATCGAACTTATTAAGCTGAGTTCACTTAAAACTTTCAGTAAAAAGGCATGCAAAACAGTTCACCTGTTTTTAACAAGCAAAGCCAACGCTACCCATAAGATTTTCATACAGATGAGTTCAATTGTAACAACTAGCGCTTTAATGATGTGCAGCATGTCAATGTGCACCTATTGGTCGGCGTGAGTTCCAATACTCGTTTTTAGTTTTGATACCTTTCAAAACCGCCGACCTCAAATCAGAAGTCGGCGGTTTTTCGTAACAGCCCGTTAGTCGTTTTGGACAAGGCTGCTAGCACCGAAATTCATTCTCTCTCGTTACTACACTATCAAATTGAGACTATTTTTACATGTCATCCCTTTTAGACAACCGAGTCGAAGCCCGAAGGGCACCGACTTATTTTGGATCTTCCGGCAGTTCGCCCCCTTTGGGACGTGCCCAACAAACGCCTCCTGTTTTTTCAGGCGTACTTCCAAACACAGCTCAAACAAGCACCAGTAAACTATTTGAAGCCAAAGCTGTTCAAGAAAAAGCAGCCAAAGTCACCGCTAAACATCTTGCCGGTCCTACCGCAATTAGCCAAGCCCTGCTTGATATTGCAGGCGTTTACGCTCCAAAACTTCTTGTATTAAGAAGTGGGTTTCAACTTTTCGAGGAAAGCTTCTTAGAATTCGTAGAAGATCTAGCGTTCTACTTCTCTGCAGCCCTTATTGGTTACGCTCTCCATAAGCCTATGGCCAAATTGGCCAAACTCAGACCGGGTGCAGGCCTTGAAAAAGGCGAGCATGCGTCTAATAAAATCGGACAAGGTTTGGGCGGCAAAACAACAGAGAAAAATGCAGACGGTACTCATAAGGTCCATAAAAACCTAATCGCCGCAAAATTTGGTACGGTTATGGCTGCTATCGCCGGTGCAGCTGGTTTTGAATTTATGATTCAGCACACCAAAAACGTGCTGACAGCCAAAGAATTCCATGTCAAAAACTTCACTGCCATTGCGGGACTTGAAGATGCACAAGATAAAAGTCGCAAAGGCGAGCGAGATCCTGTTGAAAAAGCACGTCAACGGGCCAAGCAAACCGCTGGTATCACCGCAGGATTAATTGGTGCGGCATTATTGGCACCCTTGGCTGTCCGAAAAAGCAATACCGTTGAATCCGCTGCCCGGAAAATACTGGGATATGTTGACTATGGTAAAGGAAAATCTTTCGATCTCTCTAAGGTTTTCCTGGGAATCATTGCCGGTATCGGTGCCTGGAGCTATATCGATGCTTCCCGTGATGGTTTGGAGCGTAAGGAAAATGCGACCCGCTTAGCCGTTGTTATTCCCTACATGCTTATCGGTAAAGAGTTGATGATGCTGGCTTTAGCCAAAGGACATCAACGCTTTGGAGCCATTGATCTCGGCAAGGAAAAGGTTAAATTAAATCAGCTTGCCAAAGAAGCAGGATTTTCCTTCACACATTCAAACCCAATCAAACAAGCCCTTAACAGAGAAACATTCATGGATATGAATGTTCTCCGGAACCAGGAACAGCTCCAAGAGCACTTCAAAGAAGTAAAATCAAAATGGATTGAAAAACATCCAGAAGACAAGGCTCGCTTCGAAAAATTGGATGAAGCCATCGGGCAAGATTTTGCACGACGTTTAGGCGCAATGAAAACCCATGCCTTCTATCTCAGTGCAGCTACAACCGGTATCTTGATTAACCTGATTGCCTACTCTATGACTCGCTTGCGCTACCGCAACGAGCAAGAGAACGATCCCTCTTTATCAACCCAAAGTAACGCTGCATCGTCGCAGTCTCCTTTTAATTCATTAAAATAAAATAACGGATTCTACTCAAGAAAAAATGCCGCGTTGATGACGATTATTATGTCTCTCTTCTAGGCTAGGATTAACTCGTAAACGGTATATTTCCCACAGGGGAAGCATTGTTATGTGTAATGCTATTATCCACGCCATTCGCATGCAGGGGCCAATAACCTACCAGCCCAGGTTCATTGCCAGCGAGAGCGCTATTCATTCCTTGCAGTATTTGAGCTGTCTGTAATCCAATATTCCAAACCCGTGCTTCAGTAATATTGCCAGAATAGTGCATGTGACTCTCTTGATTTTGCTGCACAGCACCAATGAGCAACTCTAGATTGTTATTCACATCCAATGGTGAAGGAAGACTCCCAGTCAACGTAGAATTAAGTTCCTGACCATCCAGATAGAAGACTGATGTAGCACTTCTCCGTGTTGCTGCAACATGATGCCAATTCCCATCAAATACAGCCGTCGAAACGCTTATAATTTGGCAGTATCCATACCCGTTATCCATTGCAAGTTTAAGGGCACCATTGGGCTGAAGCACGAACAAAAAGCCTGCTTTAGACGAATCTCCGCCTTCAGTCGATTTTTTACCAAATAAGGTGCCCGCCGAAGCGGGTTTAATCCAGGCTTCCAGGGTAAAATCATTTTTACCGAACTGGTAAGCGGGATTGGACGGGATACTGAAGTAGCTATTGTTGTGAATGGATGCAGAGGGGGTAAGCGAAAAAACAGCGTTTTTTTCACGAAGAATGACCAATGAATTATAAATATATTCCTGATCCCCAGACTCTGGATCCAAATGTGTTCCGCTCAAATAGTCGTAGGTTACGATTAATTCAAGCTCATTATCACTGGCAGAATTTTGCGTTTGCTTAATGACGCCCTCATTGCTCGAATAGAAGTTTTTAATATCTCCAGGTAATGTGGCGGAGGCCCTTAAACTATTGTCTCCAACGTAAGGGATATCAAACATACAAGCCATTTGTTTATAAATCGATGGTACACCCGGCGTTTTAAGGGTGAGGGATAAGGCATAGCCCAAGCCATAGAATTTAGAATCACTTTGAAAACGGAATGCTGTCGCTGAATACCAGCTTCCCAAATCGATATTATTAGGGCCAGTGCGTTTTTGGTAGGCTGGTAAATGTTTTGATTCAACGTTATGGGCATTGCCTTCGTAGATATAGCCAAAATCAAAATCCAGATCATATTTTGTTAAATTGTAAATATAAACATTGTGGTAACTGTAATGTAGAGCAAATGTAAAAATAAGAAAGATAGCCGCAATCACTAAAATACCAACGACCGTATAGGCAAGGGCCGCAGCAGTAATCGCAGAAAATGCACCCTCCGCGACGGCTACACCAACGGCCGCTTGTCCTGTTGCCAGAGCAACAACAACTGTTTCACCGCCTACAATAGCTCCCACAAAAGCCTGTATAAAAACGTAACTCACCTGAGCCACACCCGCGACGATGGACCACAGCACAGTGAATACCTGAGTATTAATACTGGCCAAAGCCGTTGCAAATGCATCAATTCCAAGTGTTGCAATAACACCGGCAATCGCAGCAGAAAGACCCGTTGTACCTACAACGAAAATCAGGGTATCCACAATAATATTATTTTGATTACCCGTCCCAAAATGCATGGGAACATTCATTCGAATAAAATATTTTTTACCATCGACAACGATGTAGGTTTCTTGCGGATCAATATTATACTGCTTGGCAATCGCATCTATTTCAGCCTGACTGGCAGGTTCTGTTAAAGTGACACTGCTGAGAATGTCCGATTTTTTAAGGACAACGTTGTGATCCGTACCGGCAATAGATTGCGTGTAGGACCATGCTTCATCGCCATTCCCGAGATCGGTTTTACTCAATTGATCAAAGTTAATTTTTGAGAAAGCCTTAAAAAATTGTCCTTGTGCAAAAGCGGCTGACGAAATCTGTTTTGTTGTCTCGCCATCAACTGCTGCCCCTTTTGCTATGGCCCCAATCGAGGTCGTTACTCCTTCAGATGTATTCTGGGGATAGCTGGAAATAATATCCGTCACTTTAATCTGATTTGCTAAACCGTTATCGATAGCAACCATAAATCTCTTACTCCTATTCATAATGAATGAAGCCTCACCGATTTCATGAACCAGTGAGGCTTCAATTTTTTAGAGGACTTATGCCATGTCACGAATAACCACGAGTGACGAATAGAGATACAAATCGTTACCCGTTTCAGGATCTTTGTGTTGACCGCTGAGATAATCATACGAAACAACAATCTCTTGCTGACCGTCATTAACACTGAATTGGGTTACTTTCTTTGAACCGGCATTGCTTGAATAGTAACTGGAGTAGTCCTTTGGTTCACTCGTAGAAGCAAATAACGAATTATCCCCAGCAAATGGAACATCAAATAAGCAGGAAAATGTTTTTACAACCGCTTGCGTTTTAGGATCTGTCAATTTAAATCGCAAGGTATAACCCATACCGTGGAATTCAGAATCACTCTGATATCGATAGGCAACACCGTTATACCAGGTGCCTAAATCAATCCCGCCAGGGCCCTTACGGTCTGTTTTTGCAAACACATTATTGGTGGGTAAATTATGATAGTCTCCTTCGCTTTTATAAGGGAAGTCGAGCGCTATATCATAATTCGTCAAATTGTAGAAATACACGTTTTGATAAGATTGATGCAGCACAAACTCAACGATTAACAGCAGTGTAACAATAATGATGATGCCCACTACGGTATATTTAAGCGTTTTAGAAGTGACCCCTTCTACGGATTCAGCCCAAGCTTCCCCGGCAGCAGTACGGCCAGCTGCAACAGCTACATCCAAAGTCTCACCTTCTACAAGAGAGCCGATGAAGTTGGTTACAAAGCGATAGGCAGCTGTCATTGCACCTTTGGTAACGGCCCACAAGGTCTTGAAGACGGCACTTCCCAGATTTTTTATCGCATCTTTAAAGGCATCTAAACCAAAGGACGCGATAATCCCGGCAATGGCTGAGGCCATAATCCCATCACCCAATACAAAGACACCCAGATTAATCCATGTATCGTTATTTTGCCCCGTCCCAAAATGCATGGGGATATTCATACTGGTAAAATATTTTTTACCATCAATAACGATATAGGTTTGCTGAGGATCAATCTTATACTGTTTTGCCTTATCCGCTATTTGCTGATCATTTTGTACTTCTGCTAACTGCACACTACCGACGATATCAGCTTGCGATAAATAAAAGTTGAAATCCTGATTATCAATCGCTGTATCCATAACCCAACTGGTATCACCGTTGGGCTGTTGCACTTCCTGCAAACCATCAAAACCTGTTTTAGAAAACTCCCGCATGAATTTACCCATGCGATAGTTTTGCAGATTCAAAGTTTGAGTGGTGCCATCGTTAATATTTTGCTTGCCGGTAATGGGGCTAATCATGCCATCCGGTGCAAATTGAGACTGTGGATTATCAAATCGAACACCCGGTGCGACATCTGAATCTTTCAAGGTATCCAAATTAGTAGGTAAAGTTGCTACTGTCATTGTTGTTCCCCTTTATAAAATTTTGATACTGATTCCAAACACAACGTAAAACTATAGATTGATTCGTTATAACGCTTTTTAAAATTATTTATAGCAGCCTAAATTAAGACCATTTTAAAGAAACTATCCCTATCTTTTTACAGCTTTCATTAACTTTTAAAATCCAGCAAAAATATTCGGATTGTTCATAATAAATGATCCATTTAGGCCACTATACATAAATTAAAATGCTTGATTTAAAAAATGATACTATTCTGCAACTTTATACTTAGCCTTCAAACTTCCATGAATAGCATTGGCATTACTGGATACCAGACAATTAAATGCTTGCTTATCATTGAGAACCAAAACGGAGCTTTGAGGACTTTTAAAGTTTTTATTAACCGAAAATAATACATAAGTATTAGGAAGTTCTGCTGGTTTAAAAGCTCCAAAAGCATACTCGCCTTCTATTCCCAACGGTTTAAGAGGAATCGTCAACTCAAGCGGTTGCGTTTCATTAGGAGAAGGGAGTGAAGAAGAGGCAGACATAATCAAGCTTTGAGGATTAATCGAATAAGTCGTGCTCACGGTACTGCCTAAGTATTTCGAACTGGGGCTACTCACCTGTCTTTTACAGACAGCTATATCTCTTTGATTTGTATCTGGACTCCCATTTTGCAAAACTGCAGTCACCGATTGTAATTTTACTTTCGCAGTTCCGGTAACAACTTTATCCTCAGCCTTTGCAAAGGCAGGGATTAAAAATGTTGCAAACGAAGCAACTAACAAGCAAGCTGACGCATACTTTTTCATGGCAAGAGAACCCTTTCATATCAACTAATAATTACAAAACCCTAACGTAAATAACCCTATTTTTGACGACCGAGTATAGACCTACAAAACCCTAACGAAGAACCAACCTTACATTTTCACCTAAGCTAATAAGTTAAAACAGAATAGACATAGCCAAACAAAATGACCTTTTAAAAAGGTTATTAAAATCCCTTGCAAACTCTATAAAACATGGATTCAGAATTTATAAACACTCTTGCATTAATGCTGCAAGATAACCTATCTGTAGAACTTAGGAAAAATAATGAAATCAGATGTCAAGACCGCAAATTAGCACTTAATATTTTGCGTTATTTTGATATCTCTATTTTCATTATTTTTCCTAAGTCCTCTCTGATGAGTTTCGATAATAGCATATAACGTTTAGTTTTCCTATTTATTTTCTTACAGGTAATTTACTAATCCGCTGACATCAATTTCTTGCTGGTTCAGCCTTATACTACAAAGGCAGAATTAAACTTACTGTGTTAAAAGGAGAGAAAAAGGGTCACTAAGCACCCCTAATTGAATTCAATCTACTACAATACCCTACGTATTAATATTCAAATGAAACTGAACGAAACCTATTTTAAACGATTACGGAAAATTCACCCCGGAGATTTCCCAGCTTTAATCAAAGAATCTATAAGCGTCAGAAGAATTGAGAAGCCCGAAAACTGAGGTTGATGGTGAGCTTGAACGACCTGAGCAAAATAATCCGCATGGCTTTTTTCAACATCCGACATGTGTTTCAAGCGTTCAATCACATCGGGTAACGCTAGTGTTTCAGCATAGGGGGCTGCTTTTGAATATTCTTCAATGTTATTCAGTTCTAATTTCCAAGCGGCATACATGGGGAGATACCATCCGCCCAAAGGACAAAGAACTTGAAGCACTCTGCCGATCATGACCTGAAAAATCTCCCGAATAGGAGATGGGGCCGCATCCAGTTCCACTAAAATTTTACCGACCTCATTGCGATGATGCCATTCATCCGCCTCAATCTCACGAATCTTTTCTTTTTCCTCAGGGGATCGAACTGAGTCGGCATGCCCCTGAAAAGCATAAGCAGCTGACTTTTCGCCAGAATAGGCCATTTGTAAAAGCTCGATAAGCTTTTTACGAGTCTGATCTTGGGACCTTTCCAAAAGACTCTCCTATCCATCCGATTCATAAGCAACGATCTGTTTTGTATTATATCTTCCTCAAATTCCTCTAGAGCAGCCTCCTCTCTTAGGAGGACTTGAACGCATACGCAACGGGACTGGAACGTCCGTGTCCCAGTCCCATTGTTATAAGGCTATGAAGCCTACGCGCTGATACTGACTGATGCAACAGTGCTCGCAGAATCCGTCGAAGTCGGATTACTGGATGAGAACTGGCTTAGCATATTTTCCAACATAGCTTTAAACCGATCGCTCGCACTCGTGGAGGCTGTAGAGTTGGAGCTACTGCTCGAATCGCTATCGCTATCATTGTCAGTTTGATTCATTTGAAAGTCCGGCGGCGGACCCCATGCTTGTTGAGCACCTCCGGCGCCACCAGGTCCTCCGGGACCACCAGGGCCGCCTTGGCCTCCGGGAGGTGGACCTTCAGGAAGTTTTATTCCTGCAGAGCTAGCACCGCTTTTCAGTTCCGACATGCTAATTTTTCCATCCTTGGAGGTATCCAGCATATCAAAATTGCTGATCATCTTATCGATGTTGGTGGTATCTTTACCATCCTTTTTCATTTGAGCTTCCATTTGTGTCAAATCGTCTTTTGACAGCTCTGGAGCCTTATGATGATGGCCTTTACCTTGGATTCGCCCCTGTACAGCTGTAGATGAATTCCAGCTTGAGGACGATGAAGAAACGCCCGATATTGACATTCTTATTTACTCCCTACTCAATGGTGACTTAACAATAAGGGGGAATTTGTGCGCACTACCAATCGTCGGAATCAAGGGTGCTTATCAGTGTCACACTGACGGCTCAAACCTTGATTTCGGCGTAAATTGGTATGCTTTGGATTAAGGAAAAAAGAAAGTGGCGTTTAAATCCTCTTTCGATTTTTCCTCTAATTTTAAATTTCCCTTCGCACCGTCACTATAAGCTGAGTCAAATCGCCTTAGACTCCTTTTTAGAGAGGAGTTTAGGGTAGTTCCGAGGCACTAAATTAGCCTAATTCACAATATTTGTAATTTTAATATGTATGAAGAAATTAAGCACAATAACCCCTTTACCGCTCTTTATATGATTCAAAGTAGACTTAAATAGAGGTCTTTTTGTCAACGTGCCAAGGCGAATACCTATATCCTCCATTCCTTACACGCTATACCCTGACTTACATGACGGTCATGAACGACGAGTAACTCGACGACAGGCTGTTGCTGATATCAGACAAGATGAAATCTTAAGGCGGACTGGCTTGGCGCGGGAAGAGAAGGAAAGAAAAATCAACAGAGCACGACTACCATTACTGATCGACCGCTCAGAACAAGAATTTAAACAAAGACTCAAATTAATCCAAGATACATTCTATAAACCCCTAAAAGAAGAGCAAAAAAATGGTAAATCTGTAAATTTTGCCTATATGCAGGCAAATTGGCTGGGTCAAGCATTTGATCAGTTGAAGATTGATACTAAAATTTTACAATTATATCGGCAGTTAAACCGTGCTTCGCCAAATGCACCAAAAAAAGTTGAGAAAACACTTAATGAGATAGAAGAAAACGAGTTTAAAAAAGATGACTATTTAACTTCTGTTATTGAGTTACAAAAGCAAGTCCTTGAAAACAGTAATCAGGCTTGCGATTTTCGGTATAATCATATTCCCATTAGGAAAAGGTTCCATACTCGAAAGATTGCTAAACGTCAGTATCGTGCGCAAGCATTTAGCACTCCGAAAATCAACTTAGTTGAGAAGTTCTCTGAGACTCATAAGCCTCTCAAAGAACAGCTGAATGATAAAGAGCTAAAGACTCGGTATAAGCGAGCCAAGAAAGCGGTTAAGCCGAAAAAGTCACTCTTTTCCAACACTCTTATTGAAGCTTTGAAAAGAAAATGAAGCCTAAAAATTATGCCTCAATAGGCATTTATGATTGGATTCAAGGTGGCTACTATCGCTTCAAAAACTCTTCTGGTGGCATTTCGAGCACCGACTTAATCCCCCGAAGACGGTTTACCATCTCTTCCACCTTGGGCATATCGATTGTAGGCTGCTGTCCAGCCTCTAAAGCCGTACTTTTCCGAATACCGCCACACAGAATCAAGCCCTCAGCCTGGGCAAAGTAATCGTCAACAACGCTAAAGCGTTTCATGACCTCAACAAATACTGGAACAGATAAGGACTGCTTCAAATCAGCCAGCTCTTCAGGGAAAAGGTCGGTATCCGATAACACGATGACTTTTTCAATATCAGGTGGCAGATCGTGAGCCACTTGAAGCAAATGAGCCAAATGACTCGCAAAACCACTTCCCAATATAGAAGCTTCACTGGCCTTTGGAACGATATGATCAATGGTGACATCCATTAACAAAAGCGGTAATTTGGCTTTCAAGCGAGCCTGTGCCTGCAACAATTCTTGAAAACGACTGCTCAGTAAACCATCGGAGGTCAATCGGGCACCACTCGACACTGCCACTCGGATAAAAGCAGCATTCGTATTCATTGCAATCGCAAGCGCAGTGGCTGGATCGTTTCCTAACCAGGAGATTCCAACCGGCAAACCGGTTAAATGGCTTAAACGAGTCACCAATAAGGAAAGAGCAATGGCAGAAGCGGGTTCTACTACCTGATTATAGGCAGAAAATGGACCATCTTCAGAGTTTTCCAGGATCAAAGCATCAATACCACCCGTTGCTAAAGCTGTCGCTTCCTGTTCAGCTCGTGCAACCAGGCGTTCCCATTTTCCATTCCAATGCGGAGCCCCTGGCAGCGGCAAAAGCTGCACAGTTGCTAAAATAGGTTTGGGTTTTTCAAATATTTCCGCTACCATAAACCTATTCTAACCTCAGGCGGATTAGGCAATCAATGGGAGCTTAAAACCCTGTTGTTTACCCCGACCCTGCACCCGCCCCCTTAAAGAGGGGAAGGGAGAGTCATTCAGGGGTAGGAATTGAGCTCAGTCTATTTCTTGCCTAATTTTTAACTTATTAAAAAGTAGTATTTCATTATGAAAAAACCGGTTGTCGCGATCGTTGGACGCCCCAACGTCGGAAAATCCACCTTTGTAAATCGTATTATTGGTGAACGAAAGGCCATTGTCGATGACATGCCTGGCGTTACACGGGATCGCTCATACCACGATGCCACCTGGAGAAAACGCCAATTCACCTTAACCGATACAGGCGGCTTAATGCCGGAAGCGGATACTGGCGAGCATCCTTTTGCCGACCTGATTAACATGCAGGTAGAAACGGCTATCGAAGAAGCGGCATTGATTATCTTCCTCGTCGACGGACAAGCCGGTATCACCGCTCTTGATGACGATATTGCTGAACAGTTGCGCCGCAGTGGCAAAGAAATTATTTTAGCCGTCAATAAAATTGACCGGCACGATCAAAGGCTTTTAGGTGGAGAGTTCTATTCTCTGAACCTCGGAGAGCCCTTCTTATTGTCCGCACTTCACGGAAACGTCGGTGTCGGCGATTTATTGGATATCATCGTCCAAAAACTTCCCCCCGAAGTTGAAGGCGAAGAGGATTCATCGGCAATTCGAATTGCCTTGATCGGTCGCCCCAATGTCGGTAAATCCTCCATTCTGAATGCCATTTTGGGTGAAAATCGTTCCATCGTCAGCACCATTTCGGGAACAACCCGGGATGCTTTGGATGTTCCCGTCGAGCATGAAGGCCAGGACTATGTGCTTGTGGATACTGCTGGTATTCGGAAAAAAGCAAAGGTCGGCTACGGTGTAGAACTCTTTTCCGTCGATCGCTCGATTCGGGCTGTCCGCGAAGGCGATGTCACCGTCATGGTTCTTGATGCCACCGAGAACCTTGAAAAACAAGAAGCCGACATGGTCACGGACCAAGATAAAAAAATCATCGAAATGAGTAATGAGAATGGCTGCGCCCTCATACTCGTGATTAACAAATGGGATTTAGTGCCCGAGAAAACCAGCAAGACTGTCGAAAAGTTCAAGAAATTGCTTTTCCAAGAACTGACCTTTGCGACCTGGGCTCCTGTTATTTTCACGAGTGCTCTAAAAGAACAACGGCTCAACAAAATTTTTGATACTGCCAAAGAAGTTTATGAAAACGCGCAGCGCCGTATTAAAACGAGCCTCGTGAATGAAGTACTTTCGGAAGCATTCACATTATCTCCCCCTGCCCCTCATAAAAATAAACGTTTAAAATTACTGTACGCAACCCAGGCAAGTGCTGGCCCCCCAACATTTATTCTTTTTGTGAATGATCACAAGTTACTGAAAGATTCTTATAAGCGTTATCTTGAGAAAAAGCTTCGGGAAAACTTTGAATTCAAAGGGACTCCCATTGTCATCATTGCCCGTTCTCGTGCAGACAAAGAGAATGTAATTGGCAAAAAGAAGAAAAAGTAAGAGAAGCTACCGGCCTTTACTATCAATTGACAGGATTGTACTCCAATGCTGCACCTTCTGAACCTTTACCCCTTATCGATTTCATCGCCAATAGTGGCTACACATAATCCACTGGCCAATGTCTCTACACCATGGCTTGTGGTAACTGTGTATGCGGTAAGTGCCCTAATCGCTTATCTTATCGGCTCATTTCCCACAGGCTATATTGTCGTTAAGCAGATGACAGGTGAAGATATCCGCTTGATTGGTAGCGGCGGAACTGGTGCTACCAATGTTCGACGCATTGCCGGTAAACAAGCCGCATTAGGCGTTTTGCTCATTGACTTTCATAAAGGATGGGTTCCAGTCGCTATTGCTTGCATCATCTGGCAGGATTGGTACTGGCTCCATGTCATGATCGGGTTACTCGCGGTAATCGGTCATAGCAAGTCCATCTTTTTAGGATTTAAAGGTGGCAAATCTGCTGCAACCGGTTTAGGAGCTTTATTGGGAATGGCTCCTCTGGCAGCAGTTGCTCTGGGTTTGATTGCTTTCGGCATGACGCGCTTAACACGCTTTCAGTCCGTTGGATCCATTACTGCAGGTGTTTGCTCACCCATTATCATGCTGCTACTCCAGCAACCACTTCCTTACACCTTATATACAGTGCTAGCAGCACTATATGTTATTTTTCTGCACCGAGCTAATATTCAGCGTTTACTGCAAGGCAAGGAGAATCCGCTCTAATGCAAAAGCTGGCTATTCTTGGCGGTGGAAGCTGGGGATTAACCTTGGCCTGGCTTTTGGCCGATAGAAGTTGCGGCACTGTTTGTCTTTGGGATCGCAATAGCCACAAAATTGAAGACTGGAAAAAAGATCGGCAAGTCCATTTTCCTGTAAAGCTAAGCCTGCCAGAAAAATTAGAGCTTACCGATTCTTTAAAAGAAGCTGTCTTGGATGCAGATGTCATCCTTCTTGTTGTAACGACTGCCGGAACGCGGGAAGTCCTGAAACGCCTTCGAGATGAAGTGGGTATTTCCTCCAAAGTTATTTTAGTGAATGCTTCCAAAGGCATTGAGTTCCCAAGCTTAAAACGGATGTCAGAAGTGTTTCACGAAGAACTGCCTGACAATCCTTATGCCGTTTTATCAGGTCCAACACTCGCAAAAGAAATCCTGAGCGGTTTACCAACGGCGTGTTCCATTGCTTCAACCGATTTGGAAATCGGAGAACACTTACAACATGTTCTTTCCCATGAGCGGTTTCGCCTATATTCCAATCGAGATGTTACTGGAGTTGAACTCGGTGGCGCCCTAAAAAATATTTTTGCCATTGCCAGCGGTTACCTTCGTACTAAAGATCTCGGCGATAATGCCTGGGGAGCCCTACTTACCCGTGGCTTATCGGAAATGACTCGCTTTGCCATGACATTAGGAGCAGAAAGCCAAACCTTATACGGAATGAGTGGCTTGGGAGATTTACTGGCAACGTCCAATAGCCCACTCAGTCGTAACTATCAAGTGGGTATGCGGCTAGCACAGGGTGAAAAGCTGGATGCAATTTTAAGTGATTTAAAAGTGGTTGCCGAAGGCGTTAAAACGACCTATGCGGTGTATGAATTGATGGAACAAATGGGTATAGATGCCCCCGTTGTAAAAATGGTTAAAACCTTCCTTGAAGGTCCTGTTTCGGCAGAGATGATCATCAAAAGTTTGATGACTCGAAAATTAAAATCTGAAGATAAACTCAGCCAGGATTGAAGTCTATATCTCATTAGTTGCGGGTGACTTATGGATTCAACTTTACATTACATTACAAACTAACATCGCTTTTTATTGAGAGATCTTAGTACGTTTGAAGTCTAACAAACGCTTGTCCTTTGAAAAGTTCCTTGATCCCTTTGAATATGACTGCTTGAAAGACTTCAAAAACAAAATTTTAAAATGCGTCTTCAACTACGCTGATATATTTCAAATTTCCCTTTGCTAATTCTTTACCCGGCTGGCCCGGGTTTTTTATTTAAAACGTCACAACCGGTTTCAATCAAAATCAAAATCAAACGTCATACCAACAGCAAGCACACAATCTAAAAAGTACCTGATGTCATATTCTATCATTCAATTTTTGAATAATAGTATGGGTCCAATCCTACAAGGTTTGGTCCTAGTACTTGTTGATCATTGTGTATACTGCGTGACCTTTGTTTCACAAAGCTGCGTTGCGGCGTCGCTATCCCCTACGGGGAGCTTTATTTATAACGACCAAAGGTCTAAAATAAGGCTGCACAATCAACACGTATTCTTTAGGAACGCTGCTAAGCAGATACACTGCGGCTTGCTCAGCTCCTTACGCCTCGTATCCTCTAATGCTCACCAAGCACTAGGCAATTACAGGAATGATATTGCGTATACTGCAGCACTCAAATCGACTTTATCCTGGGCTCCTGTAGCATTGCCTCAAGGCAACTATCGGCACGATATTGCATACACGGCAGCATTGAAATCGATTCAAACAACGCCTGTATCATTGGCCCAAGGATCCTATCGGTACGACATCGCCTACACGGCAGCTCTGAAATCGATTCAAACTTTAGCCAAAGGCAGCTATCGGCAAGACATCGCATATACAGGTGCGTTGAAATCTACTCCTCACGATTTAAATTCAGACCAAAAAACTGGTGCGACACACTCCATTGTCGCGCCAGTTTTTTGTTTTAAAACACAGCAAGGAGTGGCCGCATGATCACTCCCAACGCCAGAATTCAAAACAATCATCCCCACTATTCCCCACCTCAATTTCAAGGTGCAACATTTAATAACACGGCAGGAAAGCTTTTAGGAGCAGCAGTGATGCTGGCTCCCGTTGTTTCCGTATTCTCTGCCCTGGACCAAAAAAACTCTATGCTCTCAGTGGCAGTTCGGGACATGCTCGATAGCTCCGGACGTATTTTCCAAGAATTTAAACGCGATAAATACGGCGGACAAGAATCCATTATTAGTGAAGTTAGCACGGCATTGGTTTGGGGCTTTGGAATTGCTTTCTGCAAAAAGCTTTATGATCAATGGGTCCCAAAGATTTCAGCTGGAAAAATTCTCTTACCCGGTTTAGAGAATCTCAACCTTCTTCCGAGAACCAAAGCCAAAGAAAGTGATACCTCTAAAGCGGCTAAAAGTTTTATTGCCAACAAATTAGGCCAAACGGCTGATTCGGTTCCTAACCGGGATGCGGCCCATGTTTTGAGCGCTGACATTATTAAGCGCTATTACAAAAACACGGAAGGCCTGGTTCTTGAAAATGAAAAAGGCAAACAGAGTCTTGCAAAACCCACTCATAACGCAAACTTCGCAACTCGCAAAAAGCATTTCCTGGATCTCGTTAAAAAGAATGGAAAAAATACCCAACTCATAGAACGCTATGTCCGCAACAATATGGGCAAGTTGATTCTTTGTACCACCTTACCGTCTTTAGCCCTGGGTATTTTAATTCCCCAACTGCTGCACTGGCTTACACCGCGGCTTGTTCAACGTGATCGGGAACAGAAAATGTTTAAGCCCGATCCTGGAAAGGATGGCCTAAAACTTTCGTTTTCAGGCCCCTTTTCTAAAATTGAGACCCCTTATCGGGCCGTTCAAATGCAGGGTCACTTCACCAATCCAACAATCAATCAAAAATTCAGCGGCAATATGACCCAAGCGATTGATCCTGCTGTTTCCTGGTTATTGGCTCGGGATACCATCGCAACCTTATTATTTGTTGATCTTCCTCTTTCCGGCGGGCGGGCGGTAACGGCAAGAAACGATGACGAGCGTCAGGAAATCCTTTTCCGGGAAGCTGCCATTATAGGCACCTTGTTCTGGTTACAGCCGGCCATCCAAAAACAAATCCAAAATGCCTTCGATAAAAAATTCAATGCCCATACCCAAATCGAAATCAAGGCGTTACAAAAACTCTATAACCAGTTTAATGAGCAAGCACCTCAGTCCACGTCATTCAAACAAACCGTAAAACAAATAAATTCCGTCTTAAGCCAGGCAAAAGAGTCTGGCAATAACTTAGACGCTGAGAAAAAATTAGTCTCTGCTGTCAGACAGTATTTCTCGGATGAGCGCACTGGTGGCCGTAACTTACTATTCGATTTAGCTGAACTGAGCGGAAAAATCCCAACCTTGGGTCAAGGCAGCAAAAAGTTTGTCGGTACCAACGGCGAACATTATATTGATTTAACTAAAAAAATTGATACAGACGGTATCCGTGAGATTGCCAACTACTTAGAACACTTACAATCACAAATAGGACACGGAAAATCTTTAACCCATACCTTGGCTCATAATGCAGCGATGAAAATGGGGGCCTTCGGTGTCTCCGCGCTGATGTGCTGGACAGTTGTTTCTTACTTGGTTCCTAAAATTCAGCACACCATTACCAGTAGTAAACGGGGTGTCAGCCAATTCCCAGGAGTAGATGGAAATTAACAAAAAATTAGGAGATGCTTTAACACACCCCCTAATCAACAAGTTTAAGTTTAACTATTTTTTGCCAATAGCATTTTAATTTGCTGTTGATGAAAGAGTTTTTCTTTTATAACCGGTAGGTATAGTTGATCCGCCAGCACGTGATCGTTCAGTACGTTTTTTAACTGCTTTGGCTTTTTTTGCTACTGTTGCACGAGGTGTATTTGAAGAAAGACCTAAGCCCTTACGCAAAGTCGCAAAGCGTCCTTCTTTAGGAGCAGTAGCTATTTTCTTAGTTCTTTTTTTAAGCTCATCTTTTTCACCTGTCAGTGGCATTGGCCCTACAGGGGGTGCTTCAGGAGATGGTACCGAACGTTTGCTAACACCGACATTATTACCAGCACAATGAGAGGTCATAGCCATTTCTTGCAATGTTGGCTGACGGCCTGGCTGATCTAAGGCTTTCCATTTACCCATCAAAGCATACTGATCTGTTCCGGCAATAACGTATGGATTGTATCGTCTTACTTCATGAGTCTTATTGTTAAATGTATAGGTAGGAACAGAATTATCTAAAATTTGAACAGGTACATCACCAAAACTAGTTATATTGTTCAAATAGGTTTGTTTACCACGAATCAAATCACCTTTATACCAATTCTGCCCAACTTGGGCACCATCGATATTACCAGCAGACTCTACAACACCATTAGGGTGAGTAATGGCTTCATTTTTCCAGTTATCCATCCAATTGTCATTTCTAACTTTGACATTTTTCATGTCAGGCATCATAAAACAATGCCCAGCGTTAGCAGGAACACTTCCCATACCACTAGCCAAGGCACGCATGGATTTTGAAATAGCACCCTTGGGAGCTGACCTCTCATACCCTATACCCAAACCAGCTCCCATACCTGCTGCAAGGGCTAAGATTGTTGTTAAAGTTGACGTAATGGGTGCTCTTCTATATGGATTCCAAGTTTTTTTTTCCTTAGCCTCTTTAGCAACATTATCGGTCCAAGTTTTTACGGTCTTGATACGTTGTGGAGTAAATCTATCATAATAACTAGCTTGTTCCTTAGGTGTATCTTGAAAACCCATGCCTTCTGTCGGAAGCGGAGTTGGGGTAACACGAATCCCATCATCTTGATGTTGATGAGGTAAATGTGCAAATCTATTTGCTTGGCGAAAGCCAGCTGCTTCTGTAGCCACAATAATATCTCCCGATTAATAATCTGGTGCGAGTATATAAATAAAGGAAAGTAAATCAAAGTTTAAATTATATTTATGACTTGAATTTGAGTCATGCTAATCCCAATACCCTCTTAATACAAGAGTTAAAACTTAAGCACTAAAATTATTTTAATTTTCATATGTGTGATGACACAATACTTGACTGTCAAAAGTCTTTTGAATCGATTTTACTAAACTCCTGATCTGATCAAAACTATGGGCAGCACTTAAGGACAAACGCAAACGTGATTCCCCGGGAGGAACAGACGGAGGGCGGATCGGGTGAACATAGTAACCCTGCTCCAACAAAGCTTCACTCAACGCTAAGGTCAAGACTGGATCTTTTGTAATCAAAGGAACGATGGGACTTTCCAACTTGATGGGCTGACCCATTTGAATGCCTGCACTGACAAGTTCTTCTTGTAAAAAATGGATATTATTCCAAAGCTTTTTTGTGAACGAGTCATCGTGCTGGATTAACTGAATGGCCGCCATGGCCGCAGCAATCACGGGCGGAGAGGGTGCTGTCGAATAAATAAATCCACGCGCCTTGTTAATCAAATAATCGATGATTACTTTCTTTCCAGCAACATAAGCGCCACTGCCACCCAACGCCTTACTAAAAGTGCCCATCTGGATCGCAACCCGATCGCTCACCCCGAGTTCTTCACACAGGCCACTACGTTTGGCACCGTATAAGCCTGTTCCGTGAGCTTCATCCACATAGAGCAAGGCATCGTATTTTTCAGCGATATCCGCTAAACGAACCAGATCAGCACTGTCGCCATCCATCGAAAAAATGCTATCTGTGATAATCCATTTTTGAGCAGCCGTGGGTGCTTTTACAAGAAGGCGCTCCAAATGTTCGTAGTCGAGATGTTTATACCGAGTCCAACGAGCCCCAGATAAACGACAACCATCGACAAGGCTGGCATGGTTGAGACGATCTGAAAATACCCAATCACCGGGCTTCAGCAGCGCTTGCAGAGTCGTAATATTAGCCTGATACCCTGTGGCAAAATAGAGGGCAGCCTCACAGTTTTTCCACTGAGCGATTTCATGTTCAAGCGTAAGAACTAAATCCTGAGTGCCACTAATTGAACGCGATGCCCCGCTTCCTGTGCCATAAACTTCAATGGCCTCTATAGCCGCTTTTTTGAGCAACGGATGTTGCGATAAACCCAAGTAATCGTTACTACTAAAGTTAATAGCAGCCTGCTTCCCCAAAATACGGCACTGCATATCCGTAGCCTGAGTGGTCACCTCCCTTAAGGAACGGTATTGGCTTTGCTCACGTAAAGCACTCAATTCGTGTCGGTAGTAATCCAAAGCATAAGGCTGCACGGGTAAAACGCACTCCATATCGAAAAGAAGTCAATCTATGAGTCAGGAAAACAAAAAGACGGGATAACAAAAGGAAATGAATAAAAAGCCGTTCCGCTCTATCCACTTTTTTCGTATAATTCATTGAAACTCAAGAGGCACGCATGTACAATGCCTCTACTTTTTGAATACTTGGAAGCGAGCCGAATGGTTAGGGAACCGCCTCGAAAGCGGTCGCCTCGAAAGGGGTTGCAGGTTCGACTCCTGTCGCTTCCGATTTTTATTTTCACCACATTCATAATTCGTAGCCATTAAAAAAATCAGAAAAGATTTTTGGCTAAGAAACCAAGTGCAGGTTTTAAATTAACTCGCTAGAGCTTTTAGCAATGAGGGAATACAAGGCGCTAGACACCACTGTAGGAACGTGACAAAGTTGCACATGCCACATACGGGAGCATCGCGCAGCCTTATTTCGAGACCTTTAAGTTGTAGAAATAATGGCTTATATAGTGTCGCGGTAACGCAGCTTTGTGAAACAAAGGTCACGCAGTAGGCCCATTGATAAAGGCTCTAGACTTGGAAAGTCCAATTGACGGTCTTTACCTTGCCATCAATCTGGGTTTGAACCCACATTTTATAGACACCGGGCTGGCGGATTTCGGTATGGAATTTAATCGGAGAACTATAGAGTCCGTTTTTAGGTTCACTCATGGGATGCACGTGCATAAAGCTCTTCGCATTTTCACCAATAATGACCCCATGTGCGCCGGCACCTAAGAAGGGCTCGATATTTTTAACAGGAACACCATTCTGAGTCACTTCAACCTTGGGCATGCTCATCGGGCGTTGCCGAGTTGGCAGATCACTAATCCGAAAATCGTAGCCATCCACACGCTTAGGAAGTTGAGAGTCAGGAACAAGCGGTTTTGAAGCAGCCTGTCCACGGCCTATTTCAAAGGGTTTTGAAAGCGTTTGCTCAGCCTTTTCTTCAGGCGTTGTGAATTGGATAAACAATTTGTAAGGGCCGCTTTTATTGAAGACTACGGGAACTTGAAAGTAGCCGGGTCCGACGACAGTCGGGTGAACATGCTGAAAATCAGTCAAATCTTGGCTGACCATAATAATATGGGCTGGTTTTTCATGCACGATATTAAACGTACTCGGTCCGGGTCCACCATTAGGGCGAAAAAATTTTAAATCCAACAACGCAGGCTGCCCCAAATAAATAGGTGTCGTTGGAGTCATATTAAACTCAAACGGCTTGCCAGGATTAGACCGCTGCAACTGAAACAGCGGTTCTGAAACAGGCGGTCTCCATGTACTACCAAGCGCACTAATGGGATAGCCGGGCGGGATAGAACTGGGCAAAGGAGCAGAAGAGGGAGAAATCATAAAAAAAGGCTTATCTATTGAATACTGCTATTAAGGAAACTTGTTTTTAAACAAAGGAAAAGAATTGGAAAGAAACTAAACCATCTGAAACCTATAGAACAGTAAACATACCGCAGAGTCGAGCAGAAACTTATCGGCTTTTTTTATTTTTGTACCAAACATACTCATTCGCATCGAAATTAATAGCGATGATAGCCATTATTTTAGAGCATTTTTTTGAGTTAATTCCGGCAAGGGCTCCATATCAACTTGAGTGTTTCCGTTTTTATCCCAAGTTAATGTCAGAAGGTGGTTGTCAGGAATTTCCATCCATTTCACGGCTGGATCATTCCGTTCAGATTTCTCGGAAGAAACAATATAAGTTTTCTGGCCATTGGAAAGCGTTTTTTGGCCCAGGAAAAGATCCAAGGTTTTTTTAAACGCAAATAAATTTTGTCCGTCGGACAGAATAAAATTCGCGGCCGGTTGAATTAAAATATGGCCTTGAGTCCCTAAAACTTCACCTTTTAACGGCTTATAAGTAGGCTTGGAATGATCCACTAAATCCTGAATCGACTGTGCAAATGCCATCTGCTTTACTTGCAGCGGGATTTTTTCAGAATCAACTGTACCGGCTGCATCGTGCAATCGCGAGAGGAAGTAATAAAATGAGCGCTCTGAATCCGTTGTGCCCTTCGGTCCAGCAGCAATTACATTTTGGTTTTGAGCGATTTTTTCTAAAATGGGTGGTGAAGTGGCTCCACTGACAGCTCCATTATGAATAAAACTCCAGTTGCCATAAGTGAAAGGATGAACATTCGTTTCTTGAATTTGATTAAATTCTGGAGAAGCCAGACGAACATGCGCCAGCAAAATATTCGGATGTTGACGTAATTCCTGAGCGGCGGCCGTTGGATAATGGATATCCGTTGCGGCAGGCGTTGGACTTTTTAAAACCAAAGGCCTGTGGTTTAAGCTTGCAGCTGGGTAAGCGGCAATGCCCCAACCATCCAGATTTCCCTGCTTTCGAAGCACACCGGATAAATCTTCAATATCCAGGGTTTGAAGATAGCCGTCCTTAGGTGGGCGCTTTTTACTTTCCTGTCGAAGTGAATTCGCATCACTGACCAACGTGGACCACACAAATTGATCACTTTGTTGCTGGACAGACGGAGGGGGCTGTTGAGGACCCATAACACCTTCAATTCGGCAGCCAAAAAGAGGATGGTTATCTGTTTGCTTCAATTGGGGCGACACTTGAGAAGAGAGAAGGCGCAAGGACAACCTCCTGTTTTTAAGGCCTAAAGCGGTAACAGCCTTAACGATTCTTTTCTTATAACAAGAAAATAAACACCATGATAGACATGCATGAGATTAGATTCCAGAAATGATATTGTCCTAATTAGCAACTGATTGTCATGCTACGTAAAGTCGCAGCATCCAGAAAACTGGTGTTTAGTTTGGATTCTGCGACTAACGCGCGGAATGACATTTATGCTCTCAAAAGGAAATGCCAGATTAAGCCTGCTGGAATCAAACCAAACTGAATACAGGCACACACCAAAGACCAACGCGGTTTATCCGTAAGCCAGGAACGCACTTTGAGAATCGGCGCTTCCAGGCCAACTGAAGCAAGCCAGGCTATCAAAGCGGTACTTCCAAAAACACCTAGGGCTAGTAAAGTTAAAATTAAAGGTGTTGTTGCAATATGTAATTTATCAACAAGAATCGTCGAAAAGTACAAGGGGAAGAAGTGGAATAAGTAGAGTCCGTAACTCAACTCTCCTAATTTAGTCCAGGGTTTAAGCACTGCAGGAAGCGTTTTACTGAGTGTGCATGACCACACACAAAACATACCTAAAGCAGCAGTGAAAGGGTGATATGCTCCCCATAACGAGCAACTCACAAAAAACATGATGAAAAATGCTCCACCCATAATAATCTGGGTTCGACCGGCCATTTTAGGCAGCTCCTTATCATGCAAAGCTAATAAGCAACCCATAATAATCGAAGACGGCAGGAAGGGAATTAATCCCGGATCGTTGGATTGTGGAATGGGAGCCAGACTGAACGTTGCAACAATGAGGCCTGCTAAAAGAATATAGGTAAGCTTAATGCGAAGTTTAGTCGCTAAAACAGCCAAAATAGGCCAAACCATATAAAAGCGCTCTTCAACCGAAATTGACCATGCATGTCCAAAAAAGTGAGCCGCCGTTGGAAATAAACCGTAGTTAAAAGTCGCTAAATTGGGTAAATCCAGCCAAAATTTGTTCTGGGTATCGACGGGAGCGAAATGACTAAAGCCGATGTACAGTACTAAAACGAGAAAATAAACGGGCGCAATGCGCAAGAAACGACGTGAGTAAAAGGTGCGAAAAAAACCAGGCTGGTTCAAAGTCCGCATAATAATTTTAGTAATCAGCCACCCACTGATCACAAAGAACAAAGAAACACCACTACGACTCAACCAAACCATGGTCGGAATATTAAATTGTTGACTAAAGTGATTGCAGAATACCATTAAAAAACAAGCTGCCCGCAGCACATCAATCCACGGGTAATAGTGAACATTACGTTCACTTTGTTGATCAGATACCGGAACTTCTAAACTCATGGCACACTCTAATGTAGAAAATATAAGTACATTTTTCAGCAACCCAGATGATCTGGGTTTGAATTATTTTTGAACTCACCTGACAAAGCACCTTATTCTGAGCATCGAATAAGGCTTATTTTCCGACAACGTCTTTAACTCCACACGCATTGCGACAGAGAAAGAACGACACGGATACCAGTGACAAGCAAACCGTAAATGCAGCCATCATACGATGACTACCCCATGTTTATATCACAAAGAAAGCTCTACTGATTCTATGAACAACTAATAACCGTAGTTATCGGCGCCTTCCGTAGTACCTACAGCACCCACCGCATGCACCTGAATATCAGGGATCAACTCACTGTAAGACATAACGGTGACCAGCGGAATATGTCTGTCCAGCAGTTGGAAAAGCGGCAAACGAATCCGAGGCGAACACAAAATAACCGGCACACGATTATAGGTTTGACGCACCCGGTTCAAGGCCTCGCCTGTCATCTCAACCAAGTCCTGAACCTGCAAGGGGTTCAGCAAGAACATCGTTCCCAACTCAGTCCGTTGACAGCTGTCATCCAAGAGCTTTTCCCACTCGTTGGAGAGCGTGACAGCATACATGTTTTTATCGCGATCGGAGTTCAGCAAGCAGATTTGACGACCCAAAGCAGCCCGTAAACGTTCGGATAAGACATCAGGTTCCTTGCTAAAGCGGGCAAAGTCGGTTAAACGCTCAAAGATAAAGATAATATCCTTGATCGACACTTTCTCACGCAGCAAGTTGACGAACACTTTTCTGAGATCGTTGGGGGTCATGATATTCGGGACCAATTCCTGAATGAGGGATTGATCTTGTGAACGGACCAACTCCATCAGCTTGAGGACGTCCATTTTGGTCATGACTTCATCGACGTGCTTAACGACGATTTCACGCATATGATCAATCAAAGCGTCCGTTGCCTCAAGCGCATTACGCTGCAAGGACTCCGGTACTTCGTGTTGAAGCATCCATATACATTCTTCCATCCCATGGGTCGGCTCAATATCACGAATGGCGCCCGGCGGCGGCTCAATATTATTGGCTTGCATCAGGCTGACGGGCAACATATAGCGTCCTGGGTAAACCCGACCACTTTCTACCGGGTTACCCCGAATAGAAACCATGTATTCGTTCGGATGAATGGTCGTACTGTCCATAATCCGGATATTCGGAAGAATAAACCCGATTTCATCCGTCATCCGAGCCCGCAATCCGGCAATTTTACCCAGCAACTGACCGTCCTGATCCGGGTCAGCAATGACCAGCAAGTCGTTCCCAACTTGTAAGTTCAACGGGTCAACACCCAGCTTTTCATACATGCGGTTGGGGTTGATCAAATCCTGCATGTTCTCTTTAACGGAATCCAACTGACCCAATTGCTTTTGGACATCGTGAGCCAAAAACACGCTGAAGGCGACCATAATCAAGCCTGCACCAATTAAACCAAAGGTTAGTGGAGGCATTCCGGTTCCGAAAAATCCAGAAACACCGATTAAGATTAAAAATGCCGCGGCAAACAACATACTGTAAGGTTTAGCTTGAATTTGCGAAAAAAGGTCTTTCGCCAAACTTCCCTCGGATGCAGTTGAACGGCTCATCATTAAACCGGATGCCACTGACATTAAAAGCGCGGGAACCTGGGCCGCCAAACCGTCTCCGACCGTCAGCTTGGTATAAGTAGTGAGCGCTTCTTCAAGGGCCATACCCCGCATAGCAATCCCAATGGCCAAACCGCCAATGGCATTAATAACGGTAATAATGATACCCGCGATAGCGTCCCCTTTTACGAACTTCATCGCACCATCCATAGACCCGAACAGTGCCGATTCCCGTTGTAAGTCTTCACGACGACGGACCGCTTCATCAGGTGCAATCAAGCCCGCGTTAAAGTCGGCATCGATGGTCATCTGCTTCCCGGGCATCGCATCTAGCGCAAAACGAGCACCAACCTCGGCGATACGCTCCGCACCCTTGGTAATAACCATAAACTGAACCAGAGTGATGATGATAAAAATGACCGCCCCAACAATGAGGTTACCGCCGGTTACAAACTCACCGAAGGCGTGAATAATGGAGCCCGCTTCCCCCTTCGACAGAATAGAACGGGTTGCTGAAATTGAGAGCGCCAGCCGGAACATGGTTCCCACCAGGATGATAGAAGGAAAAGCCGCCATATCCAAGGGTTTTTGGACGTACAGGGCCATCATAAGCAGAACGACCCCGATGGAGATGTTCATCGTTAGAATCAAATCCAGGAGAAAGGGTGGCATCGGCGCCAGAATAATAACAACCAAGGCAATAATCAGGAATCCCAAAACCAATTCGGTAATGGGAGGGATTGCAAAGGAATTAGAGTTCGGTTGCGCCATTATTCGGATTCACCCTGTTCATTCTGGGCGTTGGATTTATCATGAGCGTGATGTTGAATACCAAATAAGCGGTAGAGAACCTCCAGCTGGGTGGTAAAAGAAGCATCGATCATGCCGCCATCGGTTTCCAGAATGCAACTTCCGGCATCGATGGTTGCTTCACCCATAACAACCAGCTCGGCATTTTGAAACTCGCCCTTGGCCGCATCTTCTTTGAGTTGTTGTTTCACAACCGCTACATCATCTGGATTCACCTTAATGAGAACGCGTTTGCTGCCTTTGCCACGTTGACCTTGAGAGGATTTTTGAATCGTATCCCGCACGAGAGACATCACCAAACTATCATCGCAGCTTACTTCGATCTTAATGATTCGGGCAGCAACTTCAACCGCCAGTTCCGCAATATCCTTTGTGATGGACTCCAAAGCCTTTTCGCGAAGAGAGAGCTGGCTTTCAATCACTTGACGCAACTCGTCAATAACGCCTTGGGCATGATCCAAGCCTTCTTGAAAGCCCAACGCATGAGCATTTTCCTTGATGGCTGTCGCTTCCTCGTGGGCTTTGCTGATCAGTTCCCGATCTTCAACCCGTCTCCAGCCGCGACGACGCTCACTGGCGGTTCGGTCAAAACGGCGCTCAGAAACCAGGCCTTGTTCAAAATTTTCAGGGGACCATTCAGGATTGCCTGCATGCTGCTCGGAAGAGTCAGAATTCACCGAATAAGACTCTGGCTGGCGGTTTCCTTCAGCCAACTCAACCGTTTTATGACGTTTAATGAGCATTGGGATATTTTTCCTTTGCGCTCATAGCCGTAGTGCTATCCAAGCGACGCGCCAGAAAACGCGCCAAAATTTCTTCGATACGGGGCGGTAAACGGACTTCTTGCTCAGCCGGGCTCGTTGAGTCTCGTTGTGCCGACGAGCTGGGTTCCTGATAGCGCCAGTATTGAACAGGCACTTGTTCTTGACGGTACTCCCGCCTTATAGCAAATACAATGTCTGGGCGCTCGTCCTGGACCAAAGACAGTAAGCGGTGTTCATCGTACCTATCCGCCAAACGAGCCACAGGGGAAGGAGGCCTTGCTGAGGCGCCTTTACTACCTTTAAGCTGGTTACGAAGCTGGGACAAACGTTGTTGAACGCGTTCCATGTTGAGTTCTTGTGGAATACGGGGTACATGGCTGTAATACTCAACCCAAGCGCGTCCTTTATCCGGAATGCCTCTAAAAATTTTCTCCCGTTGAGCGGATGAAACAGCACTCAACAATAAGGAAATGGCGGCAAACTTTTCCCGTTCATCGTTTGAGACGGCAGGCATTTGGGGCGCTTGCTGAACCGGTTGTGCGGGTGCTACTGCTTGAGGCTGTACAGGTGCCTGAGGCTGCACAGGAGCGACTGGTAACTGGGGGACAGGCTCCATTTGTCCATGAGACAAGAAGTCTCCATCATCATCCTCGTCGTTATCGAAGGCAATGGGACCGTTTTTCTTTTCGTATTCCCCGATGAAGAACATCAGGTGGCCTTCCGAGGCCTGATTGATCATGGAAACCTGTTGATCGGGGGAAAACTGGAAGCTGGGCGTGTTTTCCTGGCCGTAGGTACAAGCCACAATCTGCTTCGCCTGGTTATACACTTCCAGAGCCATATCCTGGAGAATGCTCTTTTTAGGGTCGCCCGTCAAGCCCATTTCCGCGCAGCGGATCATGGCATGGCATATCCCTTCTGCGAACATACTGATTATCGCCTCGGTTAGTCCTTCATCGATGGGAATAACCTGGGTGGCACCCGGCATTTCCAAGCCAGGCTCATCTTTAAGAAGGGTAACGGCGATATTGTTGAAGTTAAAGAGAATACTGGCATTTTCATCAAAGTCAGCATCCGGCATCTCTTGCGATGCCATCCGATCGATAAATCGATCGGTGACCTGCTTGGCTATGGCCTGGATATCAACTTCTGACATTCAATTCACTCTATCTCGAAATCCAAAAGGTGGTGTTTTAACCTGATGACTCTATCCTTCAACTGTGTCCTTCTTATTAAACTCAAATTTTTAGGAGTTTGGACACAACTAAATGCATTAAACCAAATGCATGAAAACGAAAAGTCCCATTTTTGTACCCTTAACGGGTATCTTTAAGATTTTCTTTTTATTTGAGAATGGAGCCGACTCCTTTCTTTGTAGGATAAGAAGGCTTAATTAGAACTTATCCCTGAACCTCCATACTTTGTTCAACTTCTTCCAGAAGCGTGTTTGCTGTTTGCTTCATCATCAATTGAAGATCCCGGGTATTTTTCATTACCGTGTTCAATTCCGGATTGGGAATATAAAGAAAACCCACCAAAAGCTTGGCCAAGTTGAAAATTTTCCAGGCTACGGCTTCCAGCAAAACTTTCCGTTCTGACCAGGGCTTTCCGCTCCCTCTTAACTTTTTGGCAACCTGATTCACGCCACGCAAGAAGAGATCGATAATTTGATGGGCATGCTCCGCATCAATCACCATCGGACTGTCGCTATAGGGTAAGGTCACGGTGCGATTATCCGAAAGCTCCATAACGGCCGTTTTGGTAAAGGCACGAATGATAATATCGGTTTCATTCAGCTCATCTGAGGGTACGCCAAGCTCTTTCAGTCGCTTACAAATTTTGCTGCTCCACTCATTGGAAAGCTGCTCGGCATCAAAGATAGGAGTACTCATCGCGGGCTAGAACCTTACTTTCAAGTTAACTTGACTGTTTTTACTATCGGCACTTATGAGGATTCAATCCAGTTTTGAATTTGGAAATCTGAATCATCCGCCTCATCCAGGTTGTGTCTTAAGTCGTCCAGGGTTTGCTCCAGGCTGTCAGTCGAAGCATTGTCACCATACTGGTTAGACTCCACCATGCCATTAGACGCTTGAGAGTGCTGTGGCATCATCGCAACCTGTTGGCCTTGCTGGAGTCGTTGCTCTTCCAGGGCTAAAGCCTGCTCAATTTGACGTTGTTGGGATTCAATAATTTGCTGGGTTTGTTGTTGCGTCATATTCAACTGGTTTTGCTGATGCTGGGTGATTTCCCGTAGCTGCTGCATTTCGTGCTGGGCCTGCATCATACTTTCATCAAAGAGATTATTGGCAGGCTTATTGCCCATATTCAGCATTAAAATAACGAGTAGACAGGCCGCTACAGCACCACCCGCCCACAAAAGCCAGCTCATATCGCTGGGAGCTTCCGAAGGAGCAGAGGCATTGTCCCCAGCACCACTAGCGCCAGAATTACCTGAAGAACCCGAAGAGCCTTCACCGTTCATCGGTTGGTTAGGACGGGTATCGGTTTTCGCAATGCTGACATTTTCAGGACGCACCTTAGGGCTGGCAGCACGCGCTAATAAAACTTGTAAGTCATCCTTACTCATGGAATCCGGGTAATGATTATTGTCGATGGTGACAGCAACCGTAATATCTTCAATCATGCCGGCAGGGCTGGTTTCTAACCATTGGGTTTTGGAGTTGCGGTAGCTGACCTCAACCCCGTTGCGCAAGTAATCTTTACCACCAGGCTGAGTTGGGATTTGCCCCCCCGGTGTTGCAGCACCTGAAATGGGTAAAATGGTTGTTAAAGGAGAAGCCGCGTTCGGCAGGTTGCTACTCATGGACTGGTTTTCCATGTTGTTGGGTAGCATAACCGTAGCAGGGCCAATGGCAGAGCGGTTCACTTTATTACTGTTGAGGTTCTCGTTAAAGGATTGCTTGCTGCTCAGTACTGCCCCTTGAGGATCGAACTGCTCTACCATGGTTTCCCGAGGCGACTGGCGGAGTTCGGTGCTCACGGTAACCGTGTAATTCCCTGCACCGACTAAACGATCCAACTGCGAAACAATTTTCTGACGCATATAGCTATCTTGATCTTTCAAGGTATCGTTCATATCCGCACCGGAATCCAAAATGCTGTTATAGGTCATTCCATTGGTATCGGAAATGGAAACGTGTTTATCATCCATACCCTGAATACTGCCCACGACTAAGTTGGTAATCGCACGGACTTTATCGCGACTCAGAGAGCTTCCGCTGTCGATAGACACTTGAACCGAGGCTGTAATAGGCTTTTCATCCGCACGGAAAATACTGGGCTCAGGAATCGCGATACTCACAGCCGCATCCCGGATAGGATCGATCTTTTTAATGAGGCGAGCCAATTCCCCTTGTTGGGCACGAACCAGTTTAATCCGCTTTTCTTCACGAGAAGCGGTTAAGTCCCCTTTATCGAAGGCTTCTAAGCCCACGTTGCTGTCCATTAAGCCGGATTGAACAAGAGCCAATACCGCTTTATCACGATCCCCAACAGTAGTTTCTTTTACAAAGTTAAGCTGAATTTTGGTATCGCTCTCAATAGCTGTATCAACATGGATTTGTTCGCGAGCCAATAATGATTGAATTTCGATGGCACGCCCTAAACTACCAACCTGCGCCAAATGCAACTGTTCTGGCTTTAGTGGATCTTTCCCAGGGTTATGTACTTCGTTTCCACCCTTATTGAGCACAACTGCCAGAACAATGGCAACGATAATTAAGAGGAGCGCAGCACCGCCAGCGATCATCACATTGCGTTGATTTTGGAAAAAGGCTGCTATTTGTGGAGGCATTGATTGCTCGCGCTTTATCTACACTTGAAACCCGTTCATGAACCACCTGGAGGTAAATTGACTTGAACCCGTTGAATTAAGCTCTTGAATAAGACCGAGAGACTCACACGATGGACATTCAAATTCACTATAGCCGCATTTCCCTTATTACCTGATCGGGCTAATTGTGGATCTTCAAGTCATTATATTCCTTCAAATAGAGGATATTTTAGTTAGAGAGTGAACACAAAGGATGGATTCGAGGCGCTAGGCGCTCCGAAACAACAGCGTATTCAAACAATACGTGAGGATTGAGGGCAACGCAGCAACGAAAAGACGCCATTGAGGTCTCTCTCTCTAAATTTGAATCTGGAGGAGACGGTCGTAGGCCTGAATAATCTTGGTCGTTACCTGGGTCGCGACGTTAATCGCTAAATCCGCCTTGGCATTGGCCACCATAACATCGTGGATATCGACGCCACTGGTACCGGTCATAGCCTGCTGCATTAACTCATCTGGAGCGGATAGAGTCTCATTGACGCCTTGCAGGGTATCCATCATGACGTTTTTGAAGGATACTTGATTGGCAGGGTCCGCTTGCTCGATTTGCGTGCGGAACTGAGGCGCTAACTTAGCACCGGACATCGCATCCGCTGGATTCGAGCGAAAAGGATTATTCATCGGGTTGATTGAAACGCTGCTAATCGGTGTAAATGCCGAAAAAAGACTATTGGGCACGGTAATTATCCTGTAATTAAAATATTAACCTTTGGCTTTTGCATTCAGGTAGGAGGTAAGGATATTTCTCACATAGTGCTGTGTTTCACTGTAGGGTGGTACGCCGTTATACTGCTTAACGGCACCCGGCCCGGCATTATAAGCGGCTAAGGCCATGGGAATATTCCCGTTGTATTGATTCAAAAGACTTTTGAGATAGCGAATGCCGCCGGTCAGGTTTTGTACCGGATCATCAATATTGGTAACCCCCAGCCCTTTTGCTGTGGCGGGCATCAGCTGCATTAAGCCTTTAGCACCGGCTGCTGAGGTGGCATTGGGGTTAAAACCGGATTCCTGAGCAACAACAGCCTTAATAAGCTGTGGATCAACGCCTTCTTGCTGACTCAGTTGTTCGATCAAGGGTTGTAGAGAGGTCGCTTTTTGCTGCATGGCTGCCGAGTTTAGTATCAAATTTTCAGACTTGCTCAAAGGCGACGCTTTTGGCAAAAAGGAGGAAAAAGAGGGCGTATTGGATGCCGATTGACTGGCTGCATTGGCATAGGGTGATGCTGCTGGATCGATCGCACTCATCATGCCTTCAAGCTGCTTCATGCGGCTTTCAATGGCATCAATGCCGCCATTCATTCTGAGTTGTGCAAGGGGAGAAAACATAGGAGGCGATTCCTTTATCAAAAAGAGGAAGCTCTGTGTTTCTGGTTTCGTTAAAAGCCTTGCCTATCTTTCAGAATGAAAAGGGGAGATCCATTGAATGATGGAGTCCTTTACTTTGGATATTTACTCCCCTCCCCCCTTTGCGGGGGAGGGTAACCCCATTCCCTGATCGGGAAATAGGGTGGGGGACTCTGCTTAAGAAAGTCTAAGTATTTTTAGATCTATTGCAAGGGAATGAGTCTGTATTGCGTATAATGAACCGTGGAGAGCGTGACTTAAATTCCCCCCACCCTGCCCTCCCCCGCAAAGGGGGGAGGGGAGTAACGAGATCTATGGGGAAATCAATTTAAAGTGAGTTAGCAGTTATGAGCATACTTGATCGGTTTATGCCTAAGGCGCCTGGCGCTGCCCGAGCCTTACAGGTTTCACCAAAGTTTAGCGTCCCCTTAGATGCCTTTGCCGCAACCGGCGAGCGGGATGCTATTTTGGCGTCTTCCGGGATGGGGAAATCGTATCTCACCGGAGTAATTTTAGAAGAAACTCTTGAAAACAATATGCTGGTCTGCGTGATTGACCCGGAAGGGGAACATTTCACCCTCGCTGAGCGCTATCCGATGCTGATTATCGGTGGTGAACATGCCGCTCTTCCCTTAGAGGAAAGCGCCATCGATCTTTATATTGAAACGATGCTGCAACATCGTTTATCCGCCGTCTTTGATTTATCCGAATATCTGGATGAAGAACAACAACAGCTCTACGGCCTTATTGCGGATGCCTTGTTTAACGCGGAGCAGCAATACCGAACTAAAATCCGTCTGGTGGTGGAAGAAGCCCAGATTTATGCCCCTCAGCGGATGGGTGGCGGGGGCGCTCCCCGGGCCAACAAAAATAAGAAAAAAATGATTGACCCGGTCAATGCGTCTCAAAAAATTGCAAAACGAGGCCGAAAACGAGCAATTGACAGCTTATGGGCTACCCAGAGACCTGCCAGCTTAAATAAAGATATTCTGAGCCAATGTAACCGCTTTTGGTTTGGCGGCATTCAATCGGAGCAAGATTACAAAGCAATTCGTCCCTTCTTAAATGAAGCAGGGATTTCCTTCCAGGCCATTAAGTCGTTAAAGCCAGGAGAATTTTTCTACTACGCCAAGGGTGAAACCGTTCTTCTGAAAGTCCGCAAGCGCCATTGTAAGCATGCGGGTGCAACGCCAGAGGCGGGTTTAAACTTCCGTCCTGCTGCGGATGGCGAAATGAGTGCAGCAATGAAAGCACTCAGTGAGGCCATTGGTACCCGAATTGCTCAAAAACGGGAAGAAGAAGCTGAAGGCGCACGCCTGAAAGCAGTCATTCGAGATTTAGAGGCGGAAAATACAAAGCTCCATAAGGAACTTCAGGAAGAACGTTTAGCGTCAAAGGTAATTGAACGTTTAGGATCGACACCCACTAGCTCTCAAACCCGCGCCAGTCGTCGTTCCCGTTTAGCGGATACGGAACCTGATATGCCGGAACGTATTTTACTGGAACCTTAGCTTCATATTTAAAGCACTACCTAATAAATTTGCCTTTCTACAAAAAAGGCAGAACTTAACATTACATTACTTATTCAAAAAATTAGCAAAAAAAACATACTTATTTGTTTTTATATACTTGTATGTTTTATAAATAGTCTTTCTTTGGGATTTGTGGAAAGCATAAAAGATTTTTTGGGGTAGTGAAGTTTTAAACAAATGCAATAGGGGAATGAAGATATGGCAACACCAGGCGTAACACCTCCACCACCAGGTTATTATGGTGCACCTCCACCACCCTTTGGCGCGCCACCACCAGCAGGTGGCCCCCCCGGCGGCTGGGGCAATAACAATTATATTAATACTGGCTATAGTACAGGCAACCCTAGTTTAGACAATATTAATAATATTACTACCAACGCCTTATCACAGGCTTATGCACCCTGGCCACCACCCGCAGCACCGGCGCCAGGAGCACCTCCGACAGGTGTACCTCCTATGCCAGGTCCTACACCTCCAGGTGCAACTCCAGCTCCTGGAGCCATGACGTTCAAAGAGTGGCCTAAGGACGCTGTGAAAAATGAAAGCGGCATGACGATGGATGACATCAACACTGCCCTTAAACGTGCACCAGGGACACCCGTCACATCTGCTGATATTCAAAACTTGAATAACGGTATGAATATGACACCCCCTATGTACAATATGGATGCATTCAAAGGGGATAAAGCGCTTGCGAAAAAAGACCTCGCTGCCTTGACAACCTATGCAAGTACTGGCGGTATCAAAAGTACGAGCTCTATTACTGATATTACAAGCAAGGACAAAGGTGGTACCGGACTGACAGCGGATGATATTTGTCTGCTCCAAGATAAAGATCCGACAAAATGTCCTCCTCCAGGAACACCTGTAACTAAGGATATGGTCCAAAAAGCCTACGACAATATCAAAAAGGATAAGAGTATCCTCGACAAAACCAGCGTTAAGGGTGCTGAGCCTGACAAGGTCGGGGAAGACTTGAACAAGGTCAGCAAACAGAAGCTCGATGGACCCGATAATCTATCCAACTTAGGTAATAGTTACAAAGATAACAAGGCCGTAATGCAAGAATTCCAAAAGGATGACTTTAAAGACGTCCTTGACGAAATGTCTGGTAAAGACAAATCTGGTACTAAAGGCAACGAAGTCCGAGTTATGAAGTACGACGCAGTCAAGAAAGTTGCCGATATGAAACCGGGTGACAAGACACCGGAAGGCAAGGAAGTCACTGCAGATATGATCAACGCAGCACAAGCGATGACCAAAGGCGGCGATCCGAATAAAGATGGTGGTAAGAATGCTCTCGCCAAAAAATTATTTGGAGACGACGACAAGGCCTATATGGATTCCAACCATATCTCTATCGGCAGCCTGAAACGTCGCAGTGAAATCGATGGCCTGGCAGATGACGGTGATGTTAACTCCTGGAAGAGTGGTATTAACACTGGCGGGAAAGACGCGTAACATACGAAAGCCACACAGGCTGTTTCTCAAAAAACCGAAAAAGCCACCCAGTTTTGGGTGGCTTTTTCATATTATTGAATATTTAACACCGCTGAATATGAAGTCGCCTCAATCCATCGATCTCAATCTGATCGTCGACAATCTTATGGCCTTCCTGCTGAATACTTTGCGGAATATTTAAGGCCGACTGGCTATCCGCCAAAATCCACACTTCTAAAACAGCTCCCACAGGAAGCTTTTCAAGGGCCAGTTTAGCTTTTACGAAATTGAGAGGACATTTGGTTGTCCTCAAATCGAGAGGCTTATTATTGGCTGCAATGTGAGAAGTAAAATCCATTTATCTGTCTCGGGTTAGGATTTGAGGCGTTTCATACAAATAAAAAGTTCAGGCTACTGATGATTGATTTTGACATGGACACAATTGATATTTAAGCAAAGGACAAGTCTGGGCCTGAGGAGCAAAGTTATCCCAAGGCGTTTTAAAGCATTCGCGTCCTTGGACATACTCCTTTGCAGTCTCAGCCATTTCCGCCTCACTGAGGTCTTGTTGCTGAGCCAGGCAGCTTAAACAGTAGAGTTCTTCTACATAATCCAGTGAAAGATTCATAATCTGCACACGCTCGCACACCGCCCCTCCGCAGAGGTCACAGGTATAGTCGAAAAACATGCTGTCTTCAGGTGTGAGAGAAGGAATGCTCATTCCAGAATAATAGCAGAGGGCACGGAATAAGTCTGGCCTTCAGCAACCCTTGTTTCTGGTTTTGAAGCCATGCTTGCAATACAATCGCAGGATAGAAGCATTGCTCTTTAATAGGTTGCAGATGCACTTGTTAGAGTGGTTTTTCGTCAAATAGGAGTCCTCAATGTCTACCTCCGCTACACTTTCAGGTAAGAAACTCGCCTTCATCAGCGTATTCAACAAAGAAGGCTTAGAACCTCTGGCAAAAGCCATGACGGAAAAATACGGCTACACGATCCTTTCCACCGGTGGCACCTACAAATTCCTTCAAGAGCGTGGTATTCCAGCCGTCGAAACGTCTGAAATCACCGGTTTCGATGAGCTCCTGGGCGGACGCGTTAAAAGTCTGCATCCTGAAATTTTTGCCGGAATTCTGGCCCAAGCGGCCGATCGCGATCAAAAAGCGGCTCCTTTCTTCATTGACACGGTTGTCGTTAATCTCTACCCCTTTGAGGATGAGCGCGACGCATTCAGCAAAAAGTCAAAAGCTGAGAAAGCTCAAGATCCAGAACATTTACTCCATTTTATTGATATCGGTGGCAGCAGCCTGCTCCGTGCAGCCGCTAAAAACCATCCACTGGTGAGCGTTATCGGTAACCCCAACCAGTACGAAGCCTTTCTAACTGAGTTGGAAGCCAATAAGGGTCAAAGCAGCCTGAGTTTCCGGAAACTGTTAGCCAGTAAAGCCTTTGCCCAAAGCGCCCACTACGATGCTGTAATTGCTCAATACCTCCTTGAGCAAAACACTGGTGCGGCTTCTGAGTTACCCGATACGGTCACACTCCCCTTATCCAAGATAAGCGACCTACGCTACGGTGAGAATCCTCATCAAACGGCTGCTTTATACGGAATTGGCATGCGTGACGCTGATTTCCAGGCTTTGCACGGAAAAGAGCTTTCCTACAACAATATCCTCGACATGCAAGCGGCTTGGTCCATTGCGACCGAGTTTAGCGAGCATCCATCGTGCGCTATCGTCAAACACAATAACCCTTGTGGCGTTGCCATTTCCAAGAAGAGCTTATCCGATGCTTTTAAACGGGCTTTAGATACTGACCCTCTCAGCGCTTTTGGTGGCGTTGTAGCCTTCAACCAACCCATGGATGCTGAAACAGCCAAGATGATGAAGGATATCTTTTTGGAAGTCATTATTGCTCCTGCGTTTGCGCAAGATGCCTTCGATATTCTCAGTAGCAAGAAGAACCTTCGCCTTGTTCAACGTGAAATCCCTGTCCTGGAAAGCCCTAAAGCAGAATACAAGCAGGTTTCAGAGAATCTCTTCCTGGTTCAATGCGTTGATGAAGAGAAACAAAAGGCGGGCATCGGCACTTTCAAGGTAGCGACAGACCAAAAACCTTCTGACAAACAGCTGGAGGATATGATCTTCGCCTGGAAAATTGTGAAGCACGTAAAATCCAATGCAATGGTACTCGCAAAAGACGGTCGTACTGTCGGCATTGGTGGCGGACAAACTTCCAGAATCGGCGCTCTTGAAGGGGCTTTAAAACTGGCTTGTGACGAAGCCCATAACTCAATCCTCGCCTCTGACGGCTTCTTACCCCATGAAGATAACGTACACGCTGCTGCACACGCACGTGTGGGTGCCATCATCCAACCCGGCGGCAGTATCAAGGATCCAGACGTCATTAAGCTTGCAAACAAGTACAATATGTCGATGGTGACAACTGGCATCCGTGAATTCCGCCACTAGAAAGCCATTTAACATCTAACTCTAAAACAGCGCCTCGAATTTTTTGAGGCGCTGTTTTCATTAAGAAAAGCTTCCAATAATCATCAAAATAAGCTTTTAAAAACTAAAGTTTTGCTCTCCAGGCAACGTTTTAAACCTCAAAAAAACAGTGTACATGACGTCTACTATTTTAGAAAACTTTACAAACTGGCTGAGCGTTTGAGACATTTTCTTGGGGCAATCAAGAAGAGGGTTGTGCAATTAGAACCAAACAGTCCTAAAACTTAAACAAGGAAGCTGCAGCGCTCGATTTTAAAACCTAATTCTTATAAGGATTAATAATTGACTTACGGATAAACAGCAGTCCCTGGTGTTGCAGGAGGAATCTGTGCAGTACCCGTAGCCGGATAACCCTGGGTTGTAGGGGCAGCCTTATTCTGTTGAAGTAGATAGTATCCACCACCTCCCAAGGCAGCTGCGCCAACCACGCCAGCACCTACTTTTAATGCTGTGTTTGAAGACTTCTTTGAATCCTCATTTTTTTCTGGTGGAGCTGGGCTGGGCTCTCTCCTTTCGAGCTCATCACTCCTAGAATGTTGGGTAGATGATTTGCCCAAGTAAGGCCTTTCAAACGGTCTCGCTTTGCTCAAGCGAGCATCCAATTGTTCTATATCACGCTTAAAATCCAGCTCTGAATGCCTTCTCATAGATATTGAGGCCATTTCACACTGATGCGCGGAATTCATCTTACCGTTTGTAGTTTGTGCAAAACGCTCAGCGCCCATCCTATCGAGATCTTGGCGCATGGAATATATCAGAGGAGCCATCCGGGGCTGTTCTTTCGTTAACTGTTTTTCGGTTTTCAACAAATCACTAAAGTTTTTGGCTTGGGACATCATCTCAAACTCTCGGTTTTGAGACGACAGGAATTCTTTGTGAAGCTGCTCAATTCGCTTTTTATCAACCTGAACACCCTGTGCCTGTAGCTTTTTATGAATATTGTTCACAATCTCATTTTGATGAGTTCTGAGGAAATCAAAAGACTTCTGCTTCATGGCCTGGACTTCGGGGCTTTTACCCATTTTCGTAGCAGCGAGTACATATTTTCTCTCAGCTCGATTAAGGTCAGATAATTGATTGATCGGTCGATTAAATAAGTTATCCTGGCGGCCTTGGGAACGCGTCGTTCGACCAGTACGCGTCGCTTTAATTGGGTTCTTAAAAAAACTAACCGCCATCAGCCTTACTGACTCCTAATCCCAATGCACTTGCTAATTATTCAATGCTGTTTTGTTATTAATAATTGATTTGGGTATATCCACCAGTACCAGAAGCTGTGGGTGGAATCTGGACCGGGCCGCCACCAATATGACTCTGGGTTGTAGGACCCGAATAACCGGCCATTTGAGAGGGAGCAACCGTGCCCGGCGGCAGAGAAGACGGATTTTGATTATTCGCCGAAGGATTTAACGGATCCTTATCTGCGTTTTGCGTGTAGACGTAATAACCGCCGCCGCCTACAACAGCCACAGCACCTAGGCCACCCGCAATCTTCAAGTTCTGGCTCTTTGCGGCTGCGCCACCATCTATCATTTCCTGGGGTCTGGGTCGCATACTGCGATACGCACTCATAACACCTGCACCCGCCCCACCTGTCATAGTATTTAAAACCTTGTGACGGCTTGCTGTACCCGAATAACTATCATCCTTAATGATTCTACCGCTTCCGGTTTGCTCGTATCCTGGACGGGTTATCTCATGGGTTACATCCCCATCTGCGTTGCGGCGCTGAACGACACCCTTCTCGTAGAGTTCAGGATTATTCTCTTTGGTGTCTTTTTTAGCATTCTTATAATCGCTTCGTGAGAGTTTATCAGCATCTCTTCCACGTCCGAAATAGGGCTGCACCAAATCATGCTTAGTACCTTGCTGTGGATCCGTTAAAGTACGGCCATCAAGCGACGCGGTATCTGAACCGGCTTCTCTAGGAGCCGGCTTAACGTCATCATTCGGTTTCGGATTTGGCGCTTCAGGCTTCGGCTCTCTGCTTTTACGCAAAAGCCCCCTAATAGATGAACCGCCAGTACTTGGTATTCCAGGCATAGCCTTTAATTCCCTGCTTTCTGCATACCAGCAGAATTATTACCGCTTACTAATCCCTAGTGAAAAAACCCCTGCACTATAAACGCATTAAAGCTAACAATGATTGTTTTTTGCTATTTTATTACGATTTATTCTCTCAACCATACGGAGGAACTCGTTTCAGTTCTCCCGAGCGGTGTTCGATAAGAATTTTAAGAGATGAAATTACCCACACGGAAGTGGGGAAAGAAGCGCAACGGAGAGCCTAGATTATGAATTCACTACTCGTTTCCAACACCAACGTTACCTCCCTCATTGCGCAACAACGCTTGGCACAAAACCAAGACAACCTCACCCAGTCTATGGCGCGTCTCTCGTCAGGTTACCGCATCAACCGCGCTGCAGACGATGCTGCCGGGTTAAGCTTATCCAACAACCTCATCAGCCAAATCCGCAAGTCACAACAAGCAAATCGCAATACCAACGATGGTATGAGCGCTTTAGATCTCGCCGATGGCTCTTTGAGCGTGATTACCGACACTTTGCAACGGATTCGCGAACTGACCGTTCAAGCCGGTAACGACACCAACGATGCAGTGTCTCGCTCCTCCATCAGCCATGAAGTTCAACTCCTGATGCAAAGCATCAACCAGATTTCTTCTTCTACCCAGTTGAACGGAACCTACCTGCTCAACGGATCTGCAGATAAAGCTATTCTTCAAGTTGGTCCTGATTCAAGCTCCAGCAGCAAAATCGACATCTCTGCAGCTTTCACTAATAGCAGCAGTGGCGCTTTGGGAGCTGTTGGGTCCTCCTTAACCTTCACCGATGTTTCTACAATCAATCTAAGCTCCAACGCTAAAGCTCTCGCCTTCTTAAAAGATATTGATTCCGCTATCGCAAACGTCAACAGACAACGCTCTTCAATCGGTGCTTACCAAAACCGCCTGACCAATATTGATCAAAACCTGACGAGCTCAGTAGTCAACTTATCCTCTGCTAATTCCCGCATCAGAGACGTCGATGTTGCCAGTGAAACTGCAACGATGGCTCAAGCACAGGTTTTGACCCAGGCATCCACCATGATTTTGTCTCAAACTAATGATCTCCCCAAAATGATTCTCAACTTACTGCAAAAATAAAAACCCTTTCCGGATTAATTCCCATTTACTTTTTACTTCCAATCTGAGGTTTACAACCGAATGACCATGATGAAATTGTCCCCAAATGACATCGTTCCTTTTAACGTTATCGAACAAATCAATAGCTTAGGTGGAACACCTATTCCAGCCGGTATTAGCCACGATGAGCTAAAAGCGCTTCTCAATACACGTCGTCAGATGGAAGTTCCATTTCCAGAATCATTGATGTAAAAAATTTCTTTCGAATAAAAATTTAAACGGACTTAATGGAATAGGTTTGGATGAAGAAACAAAAGGGCGGGTACTAGAAGTACCCGCCCTTTATTCATCAATGGAGTTAAGCGCGGTTCTTCAGATAAGTTCCTGAAAATTTCCGAAGAGCTATTAGCGCTTGCACGTTTTATGCAGGCAAGGTACTCAACAGCTCAGCAAAAACATCATTCCCTTGCTCGACGGGCAAAGCCTGCACCACTTGGGCCAATTCCTGCAAAAGCAGTCGCGATTCCAGATGATCAGCTCCCATAGCCTCTCCCGAGATTTTTTTCGATTTTCCGGCACTGGGAAAAACGGTAGTCACGGAATCAGAATCCCGAATCGCACGACAGGCCCGCCCAATCTCTAAAAGCCCTTCCTGGGTACGGGTCATCACTTCCTGGGTAAAGGCCTTGCTCCAGTCCTGCTGCTTGGCCAAGCCCGGCAAAATAACGGCGGATAGGCGTTGCCAGGTATGCTGTAACTCTAAACGCTCCACACTCATCGGATGGGTTGTATCGAGTTGTTGAACTTGCATACGATTCAAACTCAAGCAATCACGGACCTGCTCCCAGGCACTCATGGTACCACTCACCAGCTGTAAGTTTGTGACTACTGCCGGTAGGTGAGTTAAGCGGTAATTGTTTTGGGTCGGAAGGCGGTTCCAGTCTTGATCTTCCCAGGCATTGGACAGACTCAGTTCAGGGAGAGCCCTTAAAAACCGAGACAAAATTTGCCCACGAATCCGTAGATCCAAGACAGGGTACGAGTGGGACATCGCTTCCAGATACTTGGTTAAGGCGGTAATAATGCGACTAAAGCGCATTCCGTCTCCAAGTATGACCATATACGGAATAATGTTTTTAATGGGCTCATGGCCTAAAAAACCTAAAGAGAGCATTTGCTCCAGATAGCTGGTTAAGTCTTCCCAAAAATCGCCCAGAGATTGCATTCCCACACAGCAAAGAATGACCTCCGGCAAGCGCCCACGATAGAAGGCATCCGCATAGCCGTTAAATAAACGTCCGTGGAGATGCATTTTCTCCCAGTTCCCGGCTTTAACAGGAACGTCCAGCTGGAGTTCACCCTCAGGGATACGGTTATCCATATCCTTAAAGCGAATAATGCATTCAGCATGGCCAGCTTGTAGATAAGACAAGCTAATGGCATTAAAGGGCGTCACACCCAAAGCTCCCTGGCTTAAGACAGGCTTTGTTAGTTCAATCCGCTGACCTCGAGGTGACATCAATATTCTCCCCATATTCCAAGTGCTTCTATTATTTTAACAACAGGAATGCATCTGAGGGGGGTTTTAAGGAAACTCACCTCTTTAAGGCCAAAAACTAATGAGGTTAACGACTAGAGCTTGAGTTCATACTCAAATACCTTCTCCAAAGTAGCAAGATTAAACTATGAGTCCGTTTCATGGGAAAAATTTTTCATTTATGATGATAATATTTTAAAATCACCTGTTTTAACTTTACAAGAATTTGTTTATTACCTATTCAATAATTTGAAAATGGATATACCCCTTCTTTACTCCTGGTATCTTGTTTTGAATCACTTTAATTATTATTTATGTTCACATATCCCCATTTATTAATGGAGTTACCTCATCCATGTCTGTTTCTTCCCCGTCATCATCTTCAAATTATTTTTCCGGAAAAGTCGTAAAACCGAAAACTAACACTGGAAGAATTGTCAATAAAAGACACAGAGTTGTAAACAATTCAGACACGTGGAATAAAATGGCCCCGCAAGGCGGCTCGGCACATACTTTCTTACAGAAGGCTATCCTTGCACGCAGTAATGATGGCAGCAGAATCGGATGGAGTAAAAAACTCAGTAAGAGCCGAATAGAAGGCATTTTGGCAGAAATCAATAGAGATAAACCTGCCGAAGCACACTTGTCATTTGCTGACGCAAAACAATTAGATCAAACGTCCATTGAGCACGTTAGCTGTGGATCAACATCATCACCTGGTAGAAATTCAACATCACCCACTCCTAAAAAAGAGGCATTTTCTCCAACGGCTTCAAGTTCTCAAGACAGCTCTTCCTGGGTTCCGAAAACTTCCCCATTCTCATTTGAAACCAAACCTCTCCTGCCTACATCCTCCGCTCCTGTTTCAACTGCTTTTTCTTCAAACGCTTTCGGGATTCCCGCGACTTCAGTGGTTAAAGCAGAAAATCCAGTTCAAACCTCTCAAGCGACAGCCCTTCCTTTACATCAACCTATACCTCACAAGAGAGTCGTGGATTTCCGTAATCTTGATGGCACTCGTTTAACCTTTCCGGCAGGCCTGGATGGTCAGGCTATTCCTGGTCAACCTGCATTACATCCTTCGCAAAGAAAAGTAAATACTCATCATCAATATATTCCGGGAGATGGAGCTAGTGTAACGCCTTTAGGCTGGCACTCAGCAGCTTACATAGAAGCAAAAATGGTAGATCAACGTAACCTAGATGGTACACGCTGGGCTTACCCTCTTGGAGTAGGGAACAAGCCTATAGTTGGTTCTAATCCCTTCCATGCGTCGAAAAGAAAACCTAACCCGGAATTTAAAGATCTTGATTTTGACACTATAAACAACCGATCTGCTACCCCCAAAGGCGGATTATCAAAGCCTTATTACCAAACGTATCCACTGGAAGGCTATCCTTTACCAATTTATAACTAAAATTACTTCTCCATATAAGGAATCATCCTATAAGTGAGTCAAAAACCAGAATGGACAGAAATACAGACACTGGCTGCTTATCAGGATGATTCCTTTTTTAATTATAACTCTCTAATCATTACCTTTAAAGCTGATAAGACATTCGGCAAGCTTGTAAGTAAACCAAGCTAATGGCTTAAAACAGGCTTTATGAGTTCAATCCGCTAACCGCGAGGTGACATCAATATTCTCCCCATACTCCAACTGCTATTATTTTGACAATAGGAATATATCTAAGGGACTTTTTAAAAACTCATCAATTAAAATAAAAATATTTTTGTTTTAATTGATTCATTAAACACCTTGGAAATTCTCTCGCAATTAACATTATTCAATGCTAAAAAATAAATTGCTGGAGCAGTGAAAGTTATCATCAACCTTATAAATCGCTTATACCTCCAAAATCACCTACCCGGAATGGATTCGTTGAGCCATGATTAAGTTATTCTCACCTTCTTTTACGGGCAAAACACTTCAAGAAAAAGAAAAGGAATGTTATTTGCTCCTCAAAGAAATGAATCAAACGTTCCTAACTCAAAATCAATCACTTCTCTCAGCGACAGTAGTAAATCCGTTTAAAGTCTGTTTCTTAAAGCCTCAATACTACTGATAATTTTCCCGTGAATACCATCAAGGCGTAATTGCGTAAAAGCTTTCGAGGGCAAGTTAAATTGATTCCAGGTACAGTGTCTAGTGACTCCTGATGGAAGTCCATCGCCGATTCCCAAAAGGCAATGAGACTGACTATTCAACTGAATACTCCGCTGAGACAGCATGAGGGAACTGGACGCTAAATTGAGCTGTATGGCGTTTTGATCCGTTAATCTTTGAAAGCCTTTTAACGGTTGAATGGAATCCGGCCAAGTCGCACTCTCCGGTAAAATAACGCGCTCTACAGGAATACCTGTAAAGGCCCGCTCCAAACCTTTTGCTAAATGGCTCGGCTTCACTGTGCCTGTCAAAACAGGGCTAAGGATCACCGCTTTGAAAGCGTGGATTTGAGAATGACGGTAATAATCCCGGATCAATCGTCCTTCAGCACTACGCAATCCTTCCGGGAGTATCGCAATCCAGGCATTCCCATGCTGGGCTTTAAACAAAAAAGCGTCCCGTTGAGTTTCCGCCTGAGAAGCAAGCGAAATCCGTAAAAGTTGCGCCTGCTGCTCAAATTGTACTTTTTGAATACCGAGTCCCAATAAACAGACGAGCAATGGAATTAAAGCAAATGCCCATGCACGCGGGCTTCCTAAACGCCGCGTTTTGAATTGTGCCAACCAGAACAGAAGGAAAAATAGTAGGGCATAGAGAGCTATCAGTAACCAGGGCTCCGGCGCGGGAAGCATCAATTGGAAGGTTTGCTGGCTTGCTCCCCAGCGACTCAGAGCAATTAACCCCGTCAAAAAAGGAGAGGCGAGCCACGTTAGCATGCCTAAACACTGGGGAAAAATGAGAGCGACTAAAGCCGAGATGAAGCCTAACACGGTAAGCGGTGTGACAAGGAAAAGGGCCACAATATTCAGAAATACCGAATGCATGGGAAAGCGATTAAAGTAGGTGAGCGTTAAAGGCAAAACCCAAAGCTGCGCCAAAACAGGAACGAGAATAATACCAGCCAGAGAATGCGTAATATAATATCCCAGCCAATCCTGAGCCTTAGGCGCCATGGCCACCAAACCAAACGTGCTCAGCACCGAGAATTGAAACCCCATATTCCCGATTAACTCTGGCTGTGCCAGTAAAATCAGTACCGTTACACCACACAATAAAAGCTGATTGGATAAGTGCTGGTTAAACAACTTACAAAGAAGGGCTATCTCCAGCATCGTTCCCGCTCTTACAATCGAAGGGGGTAAGCCGGTTAATACGCTATACAAGGCCACAGTGCCCATCGCAATAGGGATTTGCAAGCGAAGGGGAACGCGTAACGCATTCAGCAAAAGAAGGATGGATCCCGCGATAATCCCAACATTCATGCCCGATGCCGCTAAAAGATGAATCAAACCCGTATCAATAAAAGCTTGCTTAGTCGCCGCATCCACGGGTACTGCTTTATCCCCGAGCACTAAACCCGCAAAAACTTCCGCTTGTGGGGAAGGCAAGGCTTCTTTAAAGTGAAGCCAAATTCGACTTTTAACAGCATCCGCCCTTGCCAGGATGATATCGTAGGGCTGCTTGGAAAAAGCCCCCAGCTGAAAGCCTGCTGATTCTGAAAGCACGGCATCAATCCCTTGGGATCGCAAATAAGCGGACTGATCAAAAGTTCCGGGTACCAGTCTCGGCGAAGGTTCATGCAAAAGCCCGCTGACCGTGACTTCTCTACCGGGCTGTAAAAGCTCTGCTTTAAAATTTGAACCTGCATCGGAAGAGTAACCCGAAAAGTTAAACGGTAAGTCTACCTGTACATGCCCAGCCATAGGACGACCGTTAAGACTGTTAATGGCCATAAAGAAATGTCGGGAATTCGAAGAAGTGGTGATAATACCACTCAGCGTTGCGGGTTGCTTGAGTCGTGCTTGCTGAAGCAAGGGTGCATTTGGAGCATGCCAGGGAGAGGAATCCAGCGAGGCCCATTGATAAAATTGCGTTCCTGCCAAGAAAGCCCATACCCACAAGCTGAGACGAAATGGAATTCTTTTTGTCGGTTGCCGTATGCACGACACAAGAATTCCGATTAGACACACGCTAATAGTGCAAAACAACGGAAAGGTTAGAAAAAAGGGATGGTGAAACCCATAGGACAATGCCATCCCCACAACGAAAGCAATCAAGGTTTTCAGCAAAAAAGGTTCATACGCTTCCAACCAATCCCCGGGCTCATCTTGTTTCCGGTTTTCAAAAGCAATCTGATTGCTTTGTTTTTGCTGAGCAATGATGTCTGCATTTAAACCCGGATGTAAAGCAGCTTTCGATAACCTGAGTCCAGAATGGGAATTCAGAGTAGTATCAAAATTAGGGGGGGTGGAAATGTTGCTCACCTTAAACCGTCACATACAAAAGAGCTACAATGCTCAAGCGCAACCATGGTAAACCAATCCGCGATAAAATTATGAAATTATAGGGTAACGTGACGATAAATTTCAGAACAACAGTGCCACACACAAAATGAGTTGAATACACTTGTTGATTGCAAATTATAGTCTTGGCGAATGCCGTTCCAAGCTTTTTATAAAAGCTTCGATATCTTGATGCCCACCATTCCCAAATATGCCTGTATTCATGTGAGCATCTCCGCCCAGCTTAGAGAAAGCAAAGTTTGCATTAGAGGGATCTTGAGGCAATCCATGAAATGGAGAGAAAGTATTATCTTGAGGGTATTGTCCGACTCCTTGCATCCTTTGCTGAGAAGTCACGTCATTATCACTATAAGGGATTGGGAATTCACTCAAATCGTTCAAAATAGGAAAGCCTATATTGCCTGGGTTTACTGCTGGCATCCGCTGTGATTGGTTAGGCGAATTATTTCCAAATAGCCTCCCCGGAATTAATAACGAAGCAGGCGGATGAATTGCTTTAGGAGCAGGTAAGGGGTCATTATAGAACTGTGGATGCTGTTGGGGCATCAATTCAAATCCATTAGGTTGGCTCATTGAAAAGAAATTTGGGTCAAACTCAAAAGCATTTTTTGCATCATCCGTAAAGTTAAACCCACTATAGGGTTGCCCTAGAGCTGCTTTCGATTCTAATGAGCTTGTTTGAGGCTTATCATAGAAACTTCCCCAATCCTCTAAGGGCGAGCCTGGCGCATTGATATGAGATTGATTTGAAGTTTGAGGCTCTGTTCCCAAGCCCATTTGTGGTTCTTTTTTAATTTTTGCTCGGATGTTATTAAGATCATAGGGTTTCGGCGTTTTTCTTAAGCTAAGGGCCTGCTTCACCTGACGAGCCAACTTTGAGCCCTCTAATTCTCCAGTATAGTTTCTTAAAAACTGCTCTACCCTCGGTCTTTCATCCTTTTCCAGACGCCGTACTCGTTTCTTTTTAGGTTTAACATCTGTTGAACCTTCCCTCGAACCTTGCTGGGTATTTATAAAAGGTTTTGATTCTTTGGCAAGTCTGCAACCAGAAGCAGTGCTTTTCTCGCTTTTTACCGCAGGACTTTTTGCTTCAGAAGAGGCAGGACGAAAATCAAAATTGATGCCCGTTATATCAAACTCAAATGGTTTGCCGGATGTTCTAGAACGCTCACTATCCATTAAATCCATTGGGCCCTTAATTACTGATCCATATCGATTATCCCCTTGCGGCTGCATTCCCATAGCCAATGCGTGTTGAGATGAATAAGGCGAAGCTCCTCCATACATCCCTGATTGATTATTTTGCATTAATGCTTGAGTTTGATAAGACACGTGAGGTGGCATCATTCTCGCTGGATAAAGACCTGCTTCTCCTTTAATCATAGGCTGCTGGGCCATAAACGGCGACAGACCGTCTTGAGTTGAGAATGCAGGCCCGGAAAATTGAGTATAAGATTCCGTATAGCCCATTCGTGGAGCTTGGTGAGTATGAAAAGAAAAATGCCCAAGCGTAGGATTAGAAACGGTTGAGTTAAAAGCACTCGGAATAGAGGATTGATGTTGCAAACTTGCATATACCCCTTGAAGTTCAGCACTTAAAACTCGATGTTTAAGTTTTAAATCTTTTTTACATTGTTCCGCAAGAGTTTGCCATGCTGTATCATCCGATGGCTTTGGCTTATCGCTTAAATAGCCTGCGAGTTTCGCTGGTAAGTTTGTTTTCTCAGCATTATATTGACGTGCATTTTGAATATCAATATGGGAAATATCTCGTCCAAAATTATAGTTCTCATCTCCTGCCTTTCCCTTTGTATTCCAATCTGAAGCAAGAGCAACCGACTCTTTGGACTTATCCGTTGTTAGAACTAAACGCCGGAAACGGCTTAATGGCGAGGATTTTAAACGAGCTTGTTTCTTTTCACCAGGTGGTCGTTTTACCCCACGACGAGTTGTCAACTTTACAGGACTTGCAGTCAGCTTTGGTGAAGAGGGGTTATTTGAGCGCGAGGCAGTAGAGCTTTTTTTAAACGGGCTTAAATTCCTCCCGGATATCAGCTTTAAGCGAGAAGGACTCAGTTTACGTCTTTTTCTAGAAGAGTTAGCTTCTGGAGCTTCTGATCCACTATTTTCATTTTTTACTTCCACAGGCGACATCGGCACCTGAGAACTTTCCCTGGAACGTTTACCAGCAAACTTGGGAGCATGCTTTACACCCAAATGAACAATATCGCTCGTTTCGAACACCAAAGAAGCTTGTTTAGGGCTCAAGCGATGCCTATCACTTTGCTCATTAAGTGTAAAGGAATTTGGAGAAACAGCAGGAAAACGTAGAATCATTTAATTTCCTTTTTTCCAAAACTACAAATCAAGGTGATATAAGCATTTAGATAGTTCAGTAAAAATGTTATCATCCGGTCTAAAATAAAGATTTATCATTTGGGAAGATGAAACTATATAAGATAAGACCCATAAAAAATAGTCCACTCTCCATAAAACAGAGGGGCCATTTTTATTTTCTTTTAGAGTAGTCTGGGACTAGGGCAATCTGTTTTCCTTCTTGGAGGTTTTAGATGTGTAAGAATCACCGGACGCATTGGAATAGAGCGTATTTAACGTCGCCCGATTCGCTAACCAGCTGCTTTGCTGGTTGGAATAGGCGGGAAGGCTGTGGAAAACGGGTCTTAATGGACACATGGCGCGCTCTTTAAGATAAAAAACTTAATAATGCCATGCAGTTTAATTCAGTTAACGCTTCAGAACAAGAACTCTATCTTTGGTTTTGAGGCAAAGCATGGGCTGAAGGCGACAATATCTTCTTCTCAATAGCGAACAAAATTAGCGTTTTATTTTTTTACTTTTTGGAAGTTTTCCTTCTCTTTTAAGAAGCTTTTTTATCCTTCCTCCGACATTTTTGTTGAAAAATTTTCGTGTTTCCGAATCAGGGGTATCTGTCTCATCATTTGCTATCGCTCTAACACTATTCAAATCCTCAATTGTAAATGAGGATTTGGGACGATTGGCTCGAGGCATTTGAGATCTTAAATTTTTATCCAATGGATACTTAGACTTAAGAGCCTGAAACTTATTTATCAGATCCTTTACGGTATCTCGATAAGCATAGCGTTTAAGCCTATCGGGTCGACTCTCTTCGTTTAAACCATGCTCAATAAAGTCAGAATTTACAGTATCTCCTGTTTTTGCGGTATCGATAGAAGAGCGACTTCCTTTTCGTTTTACACCTTTCACACTTTGAACAGGAGATTTACGCAAATCCTTATGTTCAGACGATAAACCCGGAGAATCGACTTGCGATACTTTACTTACAGTCGCAGGAGAGGCGTCTGTAAGTTCTGCCTTTTTAGCATTCCTTTTACGGGCACTATTAACATGCCCTGAGTTAAAATTTCTTTGGAATTTCCGAGAAAGTTGAGTCACCAATATACTTGTTTCATAAGAACTACGAACAGCAACATACTTATCAAACTCTACTTTGATATCATCGGTTACAATAAGTGGCTTTTTCCGAATTTTAGGTCGTTGCTCGGAAACGGAACGAGGAGATACGTGAGTCGAATTTTCAAAAGGGGATTCAAGATTACTATTTCTTAGATCCGCTTCGTTCACAGTCGGAAGATGTTCTAATGAAGAACGAGAAGAAGCTGCCCTGTCCAGCTGTTGTTGTACCGGGGTTGGCAATATTGCACCAGGGAAAGCAGAAGAGACTAATGGTGGCTGAGATTTTGGAATGAGAGTTGGATGGGTGAAAGCTCCCTGCTGATTAGAGACAACTGGTAGAGTAGGACGAAGTTCCGACAGCGGACTTTGCTTAGAATTAAAATTTGCATCAGGAAACATAGTAAGAGGAGAGGAAGAATGGAAATTTGGGGAGTTAAAATCTGGAGTATTAAAAAGGTCCCCGAAACCCGACATCTGGGATAAGTTTCCTAAATCAGGCACATGCATATCTTGATAATTTCCAGAAACAGCAGGGATCAAATTATTTCCTGCACCAGACATTGAAGTAGCAGTATAAGCTAGTTGTGAAGGGGAAACATTTCCTCTTCCAGTATCCATGGTTTTTATGGACAAATTAGAAATAATAGGGGTAAAACCTTCTTTTTGAGATAGTTTCCCATTCTTGGCAGTTACACCCAAGTCCTTCCGACGTACTGAATCAAAAGTACTAAAATGATACTGATCCCCTAACTCATTCTTAACACGGGTATCGAGCTCATCCAAGCTTAATCCAGGTTCATAGTGCCGTTCAATTGCCTGTTTATGTAAGGTTTTGTCACCCCAAAAGTGAAGTTTATGGGGAAATAAAGAGCAAGTATCACCCTCTGTGGAAGAAGCCCAACTTGGTAACTTTTGAGTTAGATTGGTGCGCTGTACGCCAACCCGAATAGGGCTCGGAGAGACATCAGAGGTAGTGGCTTTGTACGGATACATTTAAATCCCAATTTTTGAACTGCAAAAAATGTGGGGCTATACTAAGAAAGAATAGTACTGCTTAACATAGTATGTTTCCGGCACTCACCATGTAAAGCTTCTCTCATCAATTAGCTAGGTCAATCGCAAGAAATATAGACTTTTCCCGATAAGACTTTTGCAACAAAAAAGCCCACTCAATAAGTGAATGGGCTTTTTTAGTTTTTTAAAAAAGAATTAGCTGGAAGCGCCTACGCCTTCATCGGCTGGACGGAATTCCGCATCGATAATATCGTCTTCACCGCTAGCAGCGCCAGCGCCTTGAGATGCATCACCGCCAGCAGCACCTGCTTGCTCATAAGCCTTCGTGGACAAACTGTAGAGCGATTGCTGGAGAGTTTCCTGCAATTGTTTCATTTGATCAGTATCATTGGCTTGAATCGCTGCACGTAAGCTGTCAATTTGCTGTTGAATAGGGGCACGTTCTGCATCAGGAACTTTATCGCCCAAGTCTTTCAGCATTTTTTCAGCGCTGTGGCAAAGGTTATCCGCTTGGTTTTTCATTTCGATCGCTTCACGGGATTTTTCATCTTCCGCGCGGTGAGCTTCAGCATCTTTCACCATTTTATCAATCTCAGAATCACTGAGGTTAGAGGTATTGGTGATCGTGATTTTTTGCTCTTTACCGGTAGCCTGATCTTTCGCGGTAACGTTCATAATGCCGTTTGCGTCAACGTCGAAGGTAACTTCGATTTTGGGCACACCGCGAGGAGCTGGCATAATGCCTTCTAAACGGAAGTTACCGAGCGATTTGTTGTCACGAGCCATTGGACGCTCACCCTGGAGCACGTGAACATCAACGCTGGATTGGTTATCATCTGCGGTAGAAAAGGTTTCGCTACGACGAACAGGAATCGTTGTGTTGCGCTCGATCAATTTGGTCATTACACCACCGAGGGTTTCAATACCCAAGGACAATGGGGTGACGTCTAACAGAACGATGTCTTTGACTTCACCGGCTAAAACACCTGCCTGAACCGCAGCACCAATAGCAACAACTTCATCTGGGTTTACACCTTGGTGAGGATCACGACCTGCAGTCAAAGATTTAACGAGTTCCTGTACGGCTGGAATACGGGTAGAACCACCAACCAATACAACTTCGTCAATTTCGCTAGGGGACATTTTGGCGTCACGGAGCGCTTGCTCAACAGGTCCACGGCAACGCTCTACCAAACTTTTGGTAATGGCGTTGAAGTTAGCACGCGTTAAGGTTAACTCTAAATGTTTTGGACCATTGGCATCAGCTGTAACAAAGGGAAGGCTGATGTGGGATTCCATGACGCTGGAGAGCTCACATTTTGCTTTTTCAGCGCCTTCTTTTAAACGCTGCATCGCTTGTTTGTCGTTGCGAAGATCGATGCCTTCCGCTTTTTTGAATTCTTCGGTAAGCCAATGCATAATGGCTTCGTCGAAGTCGTCACCACCTAAACGGGTATCACCGCTGGTCGATTTAACTTCGAATACACCGTCGCCGACTTCAAGAACGGATACGTCGAAGGTACCGCCACCCAAGTCGAATACAAGGATTTTTTCGTCGCTTTTCTTATCCAAACCGTAAGCCAAAGCTGCTGCTGTAGGCTCGTTGATAATACGGAGAACTTCCAGACCCGCGATTTTACCAGCATCTTTGGTGGCTTGACGTTGGCTATCGTTAAAGTAAGCAGGAACTGTAATAACAGCCTGAGTTACTTTTTCGCCTAAGTATTTCGATGCATCATCTGCCAATTTACGCAGAATTTGAGCGGACATTTCTTGTGCGGTGTAATCTTTACCATCAATGGGCCATGTGTGGCTGGTACCCATTTCACGCTTGTTGGATGCCACGGTCCGGTCGGGATTTAAAACCGCTTGGCGTTTTGCCAGCAAACCGACTAAACGTTCGCCACTTTTAGTAAAACCCACGATAGAAGGAGTTGTGCGATTGCCTTCGGCGTTCGCGATAACGGTGGGTTTACCACCTTCCATAACTGCAACAACGGAGTTCGTTGTTCCCAAGTCGATACCGACGACTTTAGATGCCATAGTAGTATGAACCTCATGCTCAGTTGACCACGTCAAACTGTCATTCTGAACTGTTTGAGGAAGAATGCACCTTTGCTCAATGCTTGGTCCATTCTGGTAAAATTCCAGACCTCTTATGACAGCGATGACGTTTTGACCTTATGACACCACTTTAGCTGAAAAAGATTCCAAAACGGTTCTCTTTTAGAATCTTTTAAGAATTTCACCTTAACAAGGAATGGAAGCATGCAAACCATCATGCCTTTAAGAATTCATGACTTGACATATTAGCCAAGTCAGCCGAACTTAAGACTGCACTGGAATCATCATAGGGAGAGCATTCCAGTGATTGTAGTTTGGTGAGAATTCAAAGGGAAGCGGCTGGGGCTTCAATATAGGGGTTTTAGCTTGTTCTCTGGCAAAAGCACTTTTGAGTCCATTCAATAGCAGATCCTCACTCTCTCGGGAACGAACATCAGCTGGTAAAGGCGCAAATACTGGGTGATCGTTTGGCAATTTAAATGCAGAAATATCCTGCTTCATTGACTCATAAGCAGCAGGCGATGCGGTCCTTTTTTTATCTCTGTCCCATTGAGGAGTCTCTTCACGCATTGGTACAGGGGCAGGGCTCATGCCGTCCCAGCGGGGGGTCTCACGCTTCTGAAATCCACTAGTCGGCACTGGACGTATGCCGTCCCACCGAGGGGTCTCATGCTTCCGAAATTCACCGGGTGGCGATGGACTCATGCCGTCCCAGCGGGGGGTCTCACGCTTCCGAAATTCACCAGGCGACACTGGACTCATGCTGTCCCAGCGGGGGGTCTCACGCTTTTGAAATCCACCAGGCGACACTGGACTCATGCTGTCCCAGCGGGGGGTCTCACGCTTTTGAAATCCACCAGGCG